>Ga0209888_1000018_pt1 | contig 128288 bp, 74 predicted proteins | sample OrgsoiDNA_201059_FD_185807 | JGI IMG/M metagenome (GOLD analysis project Ga0209888, IMG submission 185807) | Permafrost soil microbial communities from the Arctic, to analyse light accelerated degradation of dissolved organic matter (DOM) -... | ecosystem: Environmental > Terrestrial > Soil >...
TGTTTGCTGGGTCGCTACGTAGCGGCAAGCGGGCGGCGGCGATCATGAGCCTGATCCAATCGGCGCGCATCAATGGGCATGATCCGTATGCTTATCTCAAGGATGTGCTCACGCGGCTGCCGACGCAGCGGGCCAGCGAGATTGACCAACTGCTGCCGCATCAATGGATGCCTGTCTAATCTGTGCAAGGTGTGTCCCAGCCGCTAACGTCGCTGGTCGCTTAGGTTATGTTGATAAGTCTCAAAACACGTAGTAACAGCTTGAAACACTCGTGGCCGCATAAAAGCGGCGGAATAAGCAACAACAGGCCTGTACCACCGAAGAACCAGCCGCCGTCAGACTGGCCGGTAAAAAAAAATAGCGGGCTGGAAACTACTCCTCCTACGCCCGTCCAGAAAAAAAACTTGCGGTCAATGGTTTGATCTGGAAATTTATCGAACATCAGAACAATCTCTCTCGCGGGCCTTCAAAAGCAGGCTATACGAATTAGCAATACGCCTCTAGTAGATTATCTATCCTCATCGCCAGGATACGTGGCGCGCGATCCTCGACGCCGCTGATGAGACGATAGGCGCTCACGCGGTACTTCCGGCCCCCCATCGTGGTGCAACGTTGCCTAGGATCAGGCATCAGCCTCGCAGCCGTCTGCACAGGGCCTGCACCGCAATAGTCTAAAGTGACTTTGCCGAACGCTTACCGTTTTCCGGACAATCCTAGAGTTGAACGAATGCTTGCCAAACTCCCGCAACTTTCAAAAACAGTGTTTAGCTTGATTGCTCTTGCCCTGTTGCTTCCCTCCACTGCCGTCATGGTCTGGGCTGAATACGAGCTGCTGGCTGAGAACAGGGGGTTGGACACCACCCACCGATTCACGCTTTGGGGGCTTTCGAGCCTGGCCCTAGGGTGGGCTGCGTTTTATGGGCTTTGGCGCACTACGGGACTGCCTCCCTACGCACGGTTACTGGATATCGCGCTTTTGATCGCGATCACGGGCCAGTTACTGTCCATTCTGAATGCCTTTTCCAGCCGACCGCCTCTGGCCGTGTGGCTGATATTCATCTGGTCCGTCCTTAGCACTTGGTTCCTCTATGCGGTGATTCAGTGCGGAGGGCTCAAAAACGCACCTAATGCCTGATTGGCCAGTTTTTCAGTGTACAGACTGAGGCGCTTGGGAACCGGCACCACAGGCGCCATCGCTGGCGGATAGAGGACGTATGGTGGGTGAATTAATCCTCCGTCTTGGACACGGCTGACGGCCTCGGCCAGCACGGCATCGCGCAACGTATGTTTGATCATCGCGATAAGTAGAAGTCCATTTTCTAACAGGTTGGCGTTGATGCCGTGGCGCTAGGCTACGCTGGCCATTGATACGACAGGCAGGGATCGGGTAGATGAGTTCGCCGGACGGTTACCTTAGGGCGCTCTGAGAATCCAGAGGGGATAGGCGAGCTTGCAGAAATGCTGCATTCATTTAACCGTCGGGCTGATCGCGATCGTAATTCGCCGATCGTATATGGGGTGCTCTTGGGGCTCCAAGCAGCATCAATCCTGGATCAGGAACAGCGCCAACAACTTTGGAAGCTAGTCGCCAACCTTAAGGACGCTGGTGGCGTGTGCTCAGATTTTTCTGCGCGCAGATGAGGCACGGCCTGATGGGCCAATGCCGAACTCAGATTAAAGCGCACACGCCTTTATGAGCGCTGTCTATCGCTTTGCAAGCAGGGTCGTAGAGTCCGACTGTGGAGCGCGCATGCCGGTGATGTCGTAAAGGTGAGTGTCCATGCCGCCAAGCTTTCGAGCTTGGCTCCGCCAAAAACCTCTTGGTGGCGGGATAGGGTCGTCGAGACCTAAGAGGCCCGTAAGCGTCCGGCCTATCTTTTCTCAAATGCACCTGTGATAGCCTTTTCAAAAAATCAGGAGCATATTGCCACTATCCGGTTTGGTGCAGATGACAAAGGGATTTGAGATGACGGCTGAGATTGCAATTATGAGTCGAACTGCAGTGGTGCTTGCAGCTGACTGAATCGCCCCGGATTTTCTAGACACCCTGAAAGCTCATTGCGTAACGCTTTTCAAACTCTACCGATGACAGCTGATTGTTGAAACTATGGCGTCGCTTTGGGTTGTAAAACATCTCGATGTAATCGAACACATCATCCCGAGCATCCTGACGTGTAGTGTAGATTTTACGTTTGATCCGTTCCCGCTTTAGCAACTGGAAAAAGCTCTCCGCCACAGCATTGTCGTGGCAGTATGGCGAGACCACTACTCTGGATGGCAAGCGCATGCAGCAGATCATCGAGCAAAAGCCCAACGGCGTGTTCTTCGCGAGCTTTCGTACGACCGCCCCAGATGGAAGCGTGCATAAATCGAAAGAAGTCGGCGCCTGGGGGTTAGCGGGTGGCTTCCTTTTCACGATCACCACGGGCTGGGTCAAAAATGGCCTTGGTTGTGGCCAACCACGAACGGCTGGGTAGCATAATTTTCCAGCACCCGTTTTCGCCGATTTGTATGAAACGCCCCCAGACGACGGAGCAGCATGAACGAGCCGCACGACCACTACCGGGGTCAGTTGGCCAGTATGAGGTCGAGCTCACCACGGACACGATGAAAGAGCTCTTCGACGCTGAGCTCTTGGTCTTGAAGGAGGTAACAGCTGGTGAGAATCGTCAGTGGGTGGACACCGAGCACCGAAGCCAGCTCACCGATTTTTTCAAGCGTGGGGCTTTTGAGGCCTCGTTCCAGGGTACTGAGGTAGGTTCGGCTGCTGACCTGTGAAAAGTCTTCCTGCGTCAAATCTTTGTTTTTCCTGATTTTTTTCAGCGCCGCCCCAAAGGCCTGCCTCAGTTCCATTTTGCTTCGCTCACAAAAGGAACTATGGAGCACCAGCGAACACTTTAGGACTACAATCTATAGTGTTCATTTTTTGAGTCATTTGAAATACGCTTACCCAGAACCGCAATCCAGGGCAATCCTCAGGGAAAGCAGAACTGGATGGCTAAAGAGCTGTACTCGTTCGGTAAGGTGACGTTAAGAATGATGAAAAAAGGAATTGCAGCTCTGATGACCTGTGCGCTATCTGGGTGCGCATCGCTGATGTATCCATACGCCAATCTCTCGCCAGAGAAAGCCGCCGTGGAAATTATCAAGGCCGAATCGCCCCAGACCCGGGTCGACGTTTGGCCGGCAGGGATCGGGATCAGTGCCGGTGTTTATAACCGCGCGGAGGCATCTCGTGTAAGGGCCGAACTTGAGCGCTATTGCTCTCGCACCAACGGTACTGTGATCCCGTTCCCCAAGAGCACGCAGGGCTTTCTCTGCTACTCGTTTCCCAAGCGAATCGAAACCTTCGCCGTCCGGACCACAGCGGGATTCAATGTGCTTGAAAAGCGTGCCGCCGATGATAAAACTTTCGATATCAATGTCGCGGATTGGGGCTATGTGTCGATAGAGCGCCAGAATGAGCTTGCCAAGCAGGCCCGCGAGAAGGCGGTTGCCGACAAGCAGGAACAGCAGTACCGCGACGCCTATAAGGTGAAGCATGTGGGTGCCCGGGTGTGCCAGGACCAGAAGAACATCCGCTTTCAAGGTACCGTAGAGCAGGTCAATGGCGACAAGGTAAAAGTCTTCGTGGAGAGTGCGGGGTACATCGGCGCCCCAGGTCTACGGCCGGGCGGCTTCCAGCAGGAGTATTACTGGGTCAACGCCTGGGCCGTTTACGCGTGCGAGTGACACAGCGCCGAATGATGATCATCGTGAACCCTACTCCCAGATTGAAACACCTGAGCTCACCGACTGCTGGAGGTGCAATCAGCAGGTTTAGAGGAGTAGTTCGATGGCGGCTCCGAGAGGGGCTGTTGCCCGCCAAAAGCAGGTATTGCCGTAAAAACAAAGTCACCCAATATTTCTATGGTTAGGACAGAATGAGAGTCACCTTGGAATCTTCGGCCCTCCCCACCATGGATGACTCTCGTTTCACACCGGAACAGGTGGCTTCGCGATCTGGTATTGCTCAGACAGATTAGCAGGTGAGGCAATGGCTCGCGGGCCTTCCAATCGCTGAGAGAGTCGACTTTCTGAAGCGGCTGTGGCCACTGAACTATCGGTACTCACTCAAACTGCTTCAAGCGACACAGCTGCCCAAGCAAGAAAACGAGTACATGTTCAGGCACTGGTTGCGTACTGGCCATCACAATACGGCGCAGGAGCTCATCAAGCGGTTGTCACCAATTCTGGGGGAAAGAAAGTTCTGGCAGATCGCTTCACACGAGAAGCTTTCACCGACCATGCGAGAGTTCATGTACTACCACAGCCATGGGCGCCTGGATTCGCCAGCCGACGAAAAATAAACCGTCTTCTTTCCAACAGATTCGTTTTCGGCGCACCCAACCGCTAGGTCTTGGGTGTCACCTCAACTGGATAGGGGGCAGCCTGAGGGGAGGGGCGGTGGCAGGTCTCCATTACCCTACGGGCAGTATCAGTGGACCGTTCCCCTGATCAAATCTACTTACTGCGTCTTCCGACGAAGCCCAAAGACTGAGCCGTTTGCGCGTCACGCTGGACAGTGTCCTGACGCTGCTTTCGATAATGGCGCTCAGCGCGATCCTGCAGAGACTTGACCAGCCATCTCAGGGTTTTTCGGCTACTTAGCGGTGTCTTGACCAGCAGAGCCAGTGCTCGTCTGACCAGTACCGGGGCGAAGCGCAGGAAAAGCTCGTCGTCGATGCTGACGATAGCCTCGGTGCTGCCAGGATCGCCTTGCCTGGCGCAACGGCCAAACAACTGCCGATCGACGCGTGCGGACTCATGAAACTCGGTGAGGATCACGTGCAGGCCGCCTGCCTGTTCAACATCCGGCTGCAGTTTGATATCGGTGCCACGACCGGCCATGTTGGTGGCAACGGTAATACGCCCAGCGTGTCCGGCTTGCGCCACCGCCTGCGCTTCGCCTTCATCCTGGCGGGCATTGAGAACGCTGTGCTCAATGCCGCCAAGTGTCAGCGCGTTGCTCAAGCGCTCCGAGGCTTCCACCGAACGTGTTCCGACCAGAACCGCACGCCCTTGCAAGGCAACCTCCACAGCGCGCCTGGCAACTTCGGCCCAGCGCTGTTCCGAGCCCTGGCAAATTCGGTCCGGCAGGCGCTCGCGCCGGCTCCGCTTGTGGGTGGCGATGCGGGTGACACTCAAGTCGTAGCTGCGCTTGACCTCGGGCGCCACTTCCTCCGCCGTTCCGGTCATGCCGCACAGCAGCAGGTACCGTCCGAAAAAGCGCTGATAGGTGATCTGCGCCAGGGTGCGACGCTGGCCGGTAATTTCGCCGCCTTCCTTGCACTCGATCATTTGATGCAGGCCACGTTCCCACGTGCGGTCGGGCATGACCCGGCCGGTGGATTCATCGACAATTTGCACCTTGTTGTCGGCGAGAATGTAGTGCTGATCACGCTGAAAACAATGAATGGCGCTGAGGGCTTTTTGCACGAACTCCTCACGCCACAGCACTGAGCGCCAAAGCCCCGTGAAGCTGGACGTTTCTGCCTTGACCCGCTGCCTGCCTTTGGGCGTCAACCAGATATCTCGATGGGTCCCCAGCCGGTAATCCTCATCGGCCGTCAGTTGTTGCGCCAGGGCGATGGCCTGACTGTAGATTTCCGGGTCTAGGTCGTCGGGCAGGGTTTCCGAAATGATCAACGGCGTGCTGGCTTCATCAATCAGCACGCTGTCGGCCTCGTCGATGATCGCGATATGTAGGCCGCGAAGGATGGGTGGCTCGCGTCCGCGTACGCCGGCCAGTGTTTGTAGCCCTTGCTGGATACGCGAGGCCTCACCCATGGCAATGCAGTCCTTCAGGTAATCGAAGGTCAATTCCTTGTTGGACACGTAAGTAATCGCACAGGCATAGGCGATACGGCGCTCGTCGACGGCTTGATCCTGAAGTACAACGCCAACGTCCAGCCCCAGAAAATCGAACAGTGCCCGATTGTGTTCCGCGTCACGCTCGGCCAGGTAGTCGTTGACTGTAACCACGTGGACCGCCGCGCCGGTGATCGCCGCCGAGCACGCTGCCAGCGTCGCCGCCAGGGTCTTGCCTTCGCCGGTCGACATCTCGGCCAGACGACCTTGCAACAAGGTCCGCCCGGCGAGTAGTTGCACATCGTGGTGACGCATACCCAGGGTTCTGCGAGAGGCCTCGCGAATCAAGGCGAAAGCCTGGGCCAGCGGTGGGTCTCTAAAGCCCTGGCGGTGTAGGTCTCGGGAGACGAGTGCCAATTGCTCTCGCAGTTGATCATCGTCCCAAGCCTTCGCGGCGTCTTCCAGGGCATTGGTGCGTTTCACGAATGCGCGTGCGGAGCGGCCATCCAGACGCGGCAAGCGGCTAAGCCAGCCGCGCAGCCGCTCCTCCCACTGCACCCGTTGGGCGTCCAGGCGCTCCAGATAAGGCCCGTCACCCAGCTGAATGTCGCGTCCGGCGAGGAGGGCGCGTACATCAGACATTGAAGTGACTCAGGAACACCTGGCGCAGGCGTCGCCAGGCCTGCACGCCGAGCGGTTCCTCGCCATGGTTGAAGCGCACTTGAACGCGCTCGCCGAATACCGCGTGGGTGTCGGGTGGCAACGCCAGGTCGATGATGAACACCCGCGCCAGGGTCTTGAGTCCGTCGGTGTCGCCGGGCCGCGTCGCAATTGTGCCACCGCCATTGAGGCCTAGCGCGGCCGTCGGCAGTTCTTCGACACCGCCGGGGAACTCGCGCACGATGCGTGATTCGTGCACGTCGCCCAATGAGTCCGCCAGGCGCAGGGAGACGCCTTGTTTGCGTTGGTGCACCAGGTCGATATCGTCCTGCTGAACTACCACGCGTACCAGCAATGCCTGGTCATGCAGCACATAACCGAGCAGTTCGCCCTTTTTGAAATACCGGCCCGGCATGTCCTGTTCGTTGCCGATGATCAACTGCCCGACGGCGTTCGAGTGTCCGGTCAGACGCGCTTCACGGGCCTTGGCCTGCACGAGCACATCCCGTGCTTCATCCAGTTGGCGTTTCGACACACCTGCCTTGGTCACGTCGCTGAAGTGCTCGGCGTCATAGCGGGCCTGAGCCTGGGCGACTTTCGCCTGATCCACCGCGAGCTCCGCCTTCAAGCCGGGATTGTCCAGTTGATAGAGCAACGTACCGGGTTGCACCGCGGTGCCAGGCATGGTCAGCCAACGGCTAAAAAATCCATTCTCGCCAACGTGCAAAATGGCTTGGTCCGGCAGCCACACAACGCCTTCGGCGCGAGTATGCAACGGCACAGGAATCGCCAGTAACAGCAGCGCCAGCACGGCCAATACGCCAAACGTCCTGCGCATCACCGCTTTACGTCGACGACGCAAGGAGGCTGCCTGGGTCAGGTGTTTCCAGCTTTTGAGCACGGGGCTACCAATCAGGCCATAAGCGCTCCAACACGCCAGCACTACGCCCAGTACGAAATACTGGTTGGCGATGATGAAGATCATTCCAACGGTGACGAAGGTGCGGTAGCACCAGGCCAGAGGCGTATAAGCCGTCAGCCAGCGGCTTTCGGCCACGGTTTCATCTGGGCGCACGGCTTCATGTGCGCCAAAGCCATAACGGTCCAGCAGATACGTCCACCAAGCCTGTCCACGCTGAGCCAGGTTGGGGATTTCGATCAGGTCCGACAGGATGTAGTACCCGTCATAGCGCAGCAGCGGATTACCATTGACCACCAGTGTGGAAACACCCGAGATGACCATCACGTTGAACGCCACCGCCCGCGCGATGCCCGGCTCAACCAGCAACCAGACATACAACGCGATGGCCGCCAGAAACAGTTCGACCAGCATGCCCGCAGCCGCCACCACGGCGCGCCGGTATTTGGAGACAATCGCCGCCGAGGACGACACCTCCACATAGGGCACCGGCGCGAAAATCAGGAACATCACTCCCAATTCACGCACTGCGCCCCCCCAATGCTTGGTCGCCACACCATGGCCCAGCTCATGCAGCAGCTTGACGATGGGGTACACCAGCATCATCACCAGCAGGTTGCTGGAGGAAAATACCTGGTCCGAGAGGTTATGGGTCAGGACGTCCCAGTTCTGTATCGCCAGAAAGCCCGCAGGCAGTACGACGGCCAGCCATAACAGCAAGCCCAGAGGCCCAAGGCACCACCCCAGATAACCGGCGTACCGGGTCAAAAATGCATCCGGATTGAGCAATGGGATTTTCAGGCTCATCGGATTCAGCAACCACTGTTTGGGCGTTTCCCAGAGTTGCTTGCGTTTTTTCTCCAGAGAAGCGGCCGAGTCTGGCGGAGTGTCGGTCTGTAACAGGTTGGCGCCATGCAACTGCATCAGCAGGTCGACCACCTCCGGCTGGGTGCAGGCATCGCGGCTTTCGGCACTGTTGGCCCGCTCCCACAAGTTGTGCACGGTGGTCTGGCCATCCATGGCGGCGATCAACTCATAGGCCGCCAGCGAAAACCGGTACACCTTGCCGCCTGCCTGATCCTGCACGCTGTACCAGGGCTTGCCACGGAATACCATGCGCCGAATCACCGCGTAGGCCATCAGCCGCGGTTTGAGTGCCGCGACACTGTGCCAGTGCGGGCTAAAAGGGCTACGCGACATGTGAGGCCCTCGCGCCAGCCATCACAGTCCCCATGACCATAGGGTCATGCGCAACCACGCAAAACTGTTGTGGAACAAGACCCAGCCCAGTTTGCGGCTGCCGATATTGATCTTGCCGACGCCTTCCATCCCGGGTAACAGCAACGCCGAATGATCGGGCAAGCGTGCCTCGACCCGGTAGAAGTTCTTGCCATCCAGTGCGGTCGCCACGGGCATCACCTTGGCCACCGAGAACGGGATCTTGCTGCCGCTCAGCCCGTTCATCAGCAGTTCACCGACAAGGCCGGTGCTGACTTGGCCAATATCACGCTCATCGACCTGCAAGATGATCCGATAGCTGCCCAGTGGGGCGATTTCGAACAGTTTCTTCCCTGCTTCGACCGGCGTGCCGACCTGCTGGCTGAGGTCGCCACTGACGATCACGCCGGGGTAGGGCGCAAGAATGTGTGTGCGGGCGAGCTTGTCGTTGAGTAAATCCAGCTGCGCCTGGGCTTCGCGCAGCTGGGCGCCGATCACCTGAATGGCGGTCAGGTCGTGGGTTGCCAGTGCCTCGCGCAGCTTGTTGTCATATTGATCACGCTCGCTGGCCCATTTGGCGCGTTCGACCAGCAGGTCGTGGTCGTCCAGTTCCGCGAGCACCTGATTCTGTTTGACCACATCACCCGCTCGAACGTGAGCCGCTGCCAGGAAACCTTCAAAGGGCGCCGCCGCCACTTGCTGAATCTCGCCTTCGGCCACGGTCTTGGCCGACACCCGATAGTCCACCGGCATCCACAGCAGCACGGCCGTCACGATGAACAGCAGGATGCCCAGACACTTCCAGACCAGATGCCGTGGCCCGACCAAGGCTTTGCCCATGGCGGCGCTCTCATCCCCCAGCCGTTGCAGGGAATTGCGCTCGGCATCTCGACGCTGGACGATCACCGGTGCTAGCAGACTGGCAAAGGTTTCCAGCCAGCGTCGTTCGGTTTCATCGAAGGTCGCTTCGCCAACACGCTCGAACACCAGTACGCCAACGGTCTGCGCCTGATGGGTGATCGGCACCGACAGCAACACGTCGGCACCGACCCGTTGGCGCAGTGCCTCATGGGCCTGGTAGCGGGGTGAACCTGATTCAACCGGCTGCGCCGTCAGGCAGACGGGCAGAGCCAGGTCGCAGCTTTCGCCCATGGCCTGTAAGTAGGCCTGGATCAATGGCGATGACTTCTCGAAGGTCGCGGTTTCGGAAAGCGCCACCAGCTTGACCTGGGCTTCACGCACCAAGCCCACGGCCACCCGGGAGCAATCGAAACGCTGGCGCAACTGGTTACCCAGATCGAACAGCGCCTGTTGAAACTGCCGATGGCGCAACGTGGTCGCCAGGGTTTCAAGAATGCCCATCAGCCGTTCGCTGCTTTGCACCGCGGTGTCATGTTCACGCTTGCCGAGCAGGTTACTCAGCCAGGCGCTGCTCCAGTGCACCTCACGCAATAGCGCATGGGGGTTGATGTCATTGGCGATTTCCAGCACCACTACGGCACCAACGCGCTCATGCACCGAGATCGGCACCGCCACGTGATTGTATTGTGGGGCGTCCTCAACGAGCTGCACGACGATACGCCGGTCTTTCAGCGCCGCCTGCACCGCGGGGCCCATACGCGCCATGTCGGCGTGAGCTTTGGGCCACACTGCCAGGGGTACGAAGGTTTGCCCGTCGACGCCTTCGACCAGTACCGCACCCAGGCGAACGCTGGGGAATTTTTCACAGAGTAGCGCCAGCCATGCCTCTCCAAAGGCATCCGAAGTCCGCGCATGGATAAAGCGTTCCCACGGATCGATGGGTTCTCGTGCAGCGGGCTGCGGTGTATCCGGCATCACTGAAGCATTCATCGCGAGAGATGCTCCGGCGTGAGGGCGCTGAGCATCGTATCGGGCGTCTGAGGGACGAACAGTTCGTCGAGCCCGCGAATGTCCACCAGGCTCAAGGCACCCAGCGTGCCTTTGAGTTTGATGTAGGCATTGAGCTGCTGATAGCGGCCTTTACGCATGTCCCGGCGGGCGCCCACCAGTTGTTGCCGGGCCGACAGCACATCGGCCTCTACCTTGAGCCCGCGTCCGCTGCCGGCGGTGGCTACCGACATGGCTTGCCGGGCCGCGGCAATCGCCGAGCGTGCGGCGACAGCCTTGGCGTTGCCCGCGCGCCAGCCATAGTAAGCACTCTTGATGTTGAGAATGGCCTGGCGGCGTGTGGACTCCTGGTCATCGAGCGCTTTGTCGCGCATCGCCAACGCTTCGCTGACCTTGGCCGACTGGCTGCCGCCGGAGTAGATCGGCAGGCTGGCCTGCACGCCAACCGTAAATTGACGAATTGCGTAACCGGGTTGTCCGGGGAAGTTACCCACGTCCTGGGCGGTGTTGCCGTAGGTCGCGACGAGATCTACGGTAGGTTGATGTCCGGCTCGCTGCTTGTCGATCTCCAGATCTGCCGCCGCCAGCGCGCTTTGCGCCGCTTGCAGGGCAGGGCTGCGTGCATCCAGCTGGGCCAGCCAGGTTTGCAGGTCGGTACCCAGCATGTCGGGGATGAAGGCATCGTCTCGCAGTACCGGCTGTACGACGTCCTCGTGCATGCCAGTCCATTGCTCCAGGGCGGCAGCCTTGGCCGAGATATCCAGCTCGGCGCCCATCGTGTCCGCACTGGCCTGCTCGTACTTGGCCCTGGCATCGTCCACTTGCGGCTGGCCCTGCACACCTAACTCCTGGGCACGTCGAGCGATATCCCACTGCGCCTTCAAGGCATCGCGCTGGGCGGCACTGAACTCGGCCGCATCGTGGGCTTCCATCAGGTCGAACCAGGCCGATGCCAGTTTTATGTACAGCTGTTGCTCACTATCGGCCAGTTGAAAAAGCGTCTGCTCGGCTGCTTTTTCTGCCTGGTTCAGGCTACTGATATTGGCCGGGCGCCAAAGCTGTTGGGTGATGCTGAACTGATAGCCGTCGCTGCCATAGCCGTCACGTAATGTCGTGCCGTTGGAGTCACGCTGGTAGTAGCTACGACGGTTGCTGTTGTTGTTTCCAGTGGCTGAAATCTGCGGTAGCAGGGCGCCGAAAGCCTGACGCTCACGTGCCTGGGCGGCGGTTAACGTGTCTTGGGCGGCACGGTAATTCGGTTCGCTTTGCAGCGCCGTTTCGAATAACTGGTTGAGTGTTGTGGTGGCTGCTTCGGAGGAGGCTTGTCTGGCGGTGGCAGCGCTTGCGTCGCCAATGAACAGGCTCAACACCAGCACGCCCGTTCGGGCAAAAAGAAACCGGGTTTCCGCAGGCAGAAGGTTGGCTGTCCGGAAGGACAGCGGCAAGGCATGGCGTCGCATTCAAATCCCTTTGCTGCACCGCAGCGATAATCCAACTGCAACCCGCGCGCTCCATAAGTGGCCGTTCGGTGCCGATCGTGCCGAATGGTATCTGGCAATATGACATCGCTCAACAAGATGTATCAAAATATGTACGAAAGGAGGTGGAGAAGCATTGACCCAGCAACCGCCATAGGCTGGAATGCAGCGCGAGTTCTGTCTCTTTCGGGCGGGGCAGGCCGCCATCCGCCGTCGGCAGCAGGAAGCACTAATGCCAGAACTTTCCAGTCTTATCGCCTCGATCCTGATGCGTCTTCGTCGGGGACTGAGGCTACGTTGGCAAAAGGGTGTCGCTGACAGGTGGTTTTTTTGCGCTGGGCATGTGTTTTTCCTTGTCATTGTTCGCGCAAGCAATGGATGGCATGCATGTCAGCGGTACATTGGGCAAGATGCCCGTCGTGGTCGAGCTGGACTTCAACCGTACGTAAGGCGTCTATGGCCGTTACTTTTATCAAAAATACCGTACGAGCCTTGCAAGGCAAGCAATGGAGTGCACCATATGACCTCTACGAGTTACCACTTAAAAGCTATTTTTGTCTTTCTGGTCTGTGCGTTTTTTCTGGGCGGAAAAGTATTTGCGGAGGATGAGATTCCTCCAATTCCGGTAAAGCGGGGCGATACCTTCGTTGATCTAAAGGCCTTTGAGTCATTTCTGGCTCACAACGGTGGTGAGGTGAACACTACTGCTGCTGGTGATCTTGCGGGTATGGGCGAGGTTCAGGCGGTCAGCACTCTAAGTCCGGATTATCAAATTTTCTTGCTGGTTCACGATAAGAATGGACAGCTTAGATTAGCCGCTCACACCAAACTCAGAGACGATCGTTATCGGGATCTCAGCGTTTCCCTGCGTGTGGGCAAGGGCAGCCTTTTCATCACTCTTGATACGTTGCAAGGGGTTTTGGGAACTTACCAATTCAAGCGACAACCTCATGGTAGGCTTCGCCTTATAGGCATTAAGCTTCACGTATCCACCTTGGGCCCTGATCCTGAAGATGGTGAAGCAAGCCACGGGGGCGAAGGCGTAGTCGATACTGATTTCAACCTGATGACGGGGAAAATGCTGATCAAGCAATTAGGGAACCAACCGGTAACGGCTCAATTCAGTGGGCCTGCGTGTTATTTTGAAGACTTCGATTTCCATCTCTACATCTGCGCCGAATCCATGAAGACCGCTGACGGAGTATCAGCGAGAAAATTGATGTTGCCACACTGATAGGTGAACGTCTCCGACCATACCCCAGACTAGTCGGTTGTGCATTGTGCGCAGATAAAAAAGAAGTGGAGGGGCATGAAGACTCCAATGCCGTACTGATCCAGAGTGGTTTTTAGGGTTGTGGTTCGGCTAAGGCCTTCATCGGTATGAGACCCAAGCTCAAGGAAATCCCCAGCAACAATGAGCCACATCGACTACCCAGAACCTATCAAGGAGGAGTGACGATATGAAGCGAGATGTTGAGCACGTTATTAGGCAATCAAATCACTCAGTGAGCAGGCTGTTATTTACGTTGAGTGTTTTACAAAAAAATATTGAGTCTGATGCCCATACCAATTTTTTAGGCGTAATTGCCGTGTCAACCGCGTCCCACGCGCAAGCAGCTCTTGAAGGTGTTTGGCAAGGCCAATTGGGAAGTAGCAAGATTACCGCGTGCTTTAACCCAGAGAGTAGTGGGCAGAATGGGAGTTATTACTACAGCCGCTATCTGGCTCCGATCCAATTATCCCGTTCCTCCGTACCTGGTGAATGGCGTGAGGCTGGAAAAGATGGTGGGACGACGGGCACGTGGAGCATCGATACTCCAAGTGACACTGCTATCACCGGAACCTGGCGTTCTCCGAAGGACGGCACTGCACTGCCTGTTGTACTTCATCGGATAGAACCTTCAGAAGCCAGCAAAGACTGTGGCAGCGACGCGTTTGTCAATTCTCTGGAAACGACCAACGGGGTCACTACCATTGAGAAACATTCAGAGAATGGGCATCCCTACACTGTAGCCACAAAGGCCGGTCAGAAAACCCTCGTGTTGTCTGGCAATAATAGCGTCGCGATACGCAAAATAAATAACGCAATAGCAAACATTGCCCATAATCCTGATGGTGTCGAAATCTTCAATCAAGAGCGGCGTAAGTCGCTGGCAGATCATGCTCAGCCTTACACCAGCGAGATATTGGTAAGGCCGACGTATTGGGCGGCTCACTGGGTAACTGTTCAATTTTATCATTGGCAAACGGGATATGGTGCTAGCGGAATCAGTTATGTCTTCCATACGTGGAATCTGGACACAGGTGAAGAGGTGGATCCCTGGAGCTGGATCGGCTCCCAGTTAAAGCTGAGCGCATGGTTGAAAGAGCACACGAATCTCGGCCCTGAATGCGCCGAGCAACAGTCTGGACATGGCGCGCTTGAACTGCTATTCAATGAAAAGGGGATCACTTTGATGGAAGAGGCTACCGGTAGTGACTGTGATCTGGAGTACTTTTTATCCTGGCAGGATTTAAAGCCGATGCTGTCTGCAAAAGGTAATGCTGCTTTCGCTAGTCTTCAGATTAAATAGCGCCGCTGCTGGTTCTTCATGCTTTTTTGATAGGCCGACAAGGTGCTCAAGAAAGAGTTATCTGAGTTGGTCTGGCCTTGTCGTCGGAGGCTTATCACCTGTTTATTGTAGATCAGAAATGTAGCCTTATTCACCAATATCAAATCGTCAAGGTAATAGAATGACTGCAAAGCAGGGATGTGCATTTTTAGTAAGTTTTTTTACCGCCTGGGCTTCCTACGCAATGTCTGCGGAAAGCCATCTAGAGCAGGCCAAAGCCGCCTATGCAAAAAAATTTCCAGATAGGGTTCTAGATCAAAGATATGTATCATTTGGTGATCTGAATGGAGACGGGATCCAAGACTTCGTCACTTTTTATGGCGATGCGGATTACAATCAGCGCGGAGTGGAAAATCTTCAAGTCGTGGTTTTTCTGGGCGCTAAGTCCGGTGGTTTTTCGTTCTATGAGGCCTCTTCAACTGTTCTTGGTTATGAGCGTATTAGCCATTCAGTGGAAGTCAAAAATGCCTCGTTATTTTTAAGCAGAGATGGGTCTAATGGTTGCTGCTCCCATTGGTCTGAGGACTATCAATTCAAAATGCGTGACGGTGATTTGCGCTTGATAGGAATAACGACCATGACATTTGCAACTGATGGTACGCCTGACGACTATGGCTCAAGCCGGAATTTATTGACGGGCGAGGTGGTCAAGTGGAAGCGCCAAGGAAAATCCCGGACCGAAGTTAAATCTGTTGTTCCCAAGCAACCTTTGGTGCTGTTTAGCGAGTTTGATGACGCTGTGTATTCGGAAGCTATGAATTTATAAAAATGCAAGTAGTATCCGGCTATAAATTCTGGGGCTGGGAATACCTCATCTCTGGTTGCGGTAGGGGGGCAGCTGCCGATCTCCAAACTTGACCATCTGCCCCGAACAGCGGCACATTCTGACAGTGCAATTGATGCCGCGTTTGGGGAGTTTTTTATCAGGTAGTCGAGACAAAAGCGGACTAATGGGAGGCTTCGCCTTATCGGCATGAAGCTCAAATACCCACCTTGCGCTCACTAGTCGTATCGAAAAAAATGAAGCTTACTATTATTGATAATCTAGCTATTTAGATTCGTTATATTGCCTGCCGTTATAGATTAATACGTATTTTTTCAACGTTGGCTTATCATCCTTGTGGATGCACTTGCCGCCTTTGGAGGTGGTATGGGTGTTGATGGTTTTGTCGGTGACCTCTAGGAGCGCATAGCCCTTATTTGAGGTTTTTGCCGATGGTCACGCTACTGTTGGTCTCAGAGAAGTTGCCTTCGCAGTTGCCGTCCCATTCACCAGTGTGTTTGTTGACTTCCAGGCCGCCAAGCACTTTGCGCAGTTTTCGGCCGTCATCAATATACAGATTCAGCTCCGTAGACGAGCGCGGATAGATCCTTGACGACCCCGAATGGTTCACACGTACGCCAAAGGCTCGAGTAGCAGGGGCTATCTGGTAGCGGGCTGTGTCCAAGGGGGGACGCCTTACAAACCGAATGTTGCTCATCAAAGGTCAAATCCGGGTGCAGGGTCTGGGCCCATGCGACGAGAAGCCCGTTACAGTCGAAAGCGAAGGCTGGAAAACTCAAGATAGCCATGGCTCCCAGAGCGATGCGAAGAACGGCTGTCATTATTAGTGCCTATTTTTTAGGTGAATCATATTGGATGCCGTTGTAGTCAAATCATACCGCAATCTGTACCGGGCTTTCAAAAAGCTAGCATGTCTATTTGTAATTGTTATTAACAAGGGGTGACGAGGTTTTTAATGCAGCATAATCGGTAGCGGCGAGCCATCTCCCAGCTGCCAGGTTCCAGTAATTATATTTGACTTTTCGATTTTCAAGTTGAGAGTTTGTTGCGCTGATGGATTGTCCTCGTTTGACTCGCTTTTTAGCTGTATAGAGTCGGGAATGAGTTCTCCGCCTATTAGCTTGATTGGAGCTCCATCGTCTTCAAAGAAAAAAACAGGGGTAAAATCACCTTGGCCCAGTATAAGGGTGGCGGGGCGACTGGCTATTACCCCTTGATACACGCCATACATTGAATTTTCTTCTGGTTTGCAAATGCCCCCTTGATTGCTGATCAGGCATTTCCCATATGGATTTAAAAAAGTTTCTATTTTGGCGGTGGTTTGTGTAAAAGGTATTTCTCCGAGGTCATCTAGTGCCTGGATTTGATGCCGGAATTGACAGCCGCGGAAAATGGTCAATTGATTTTTTGTTATTGTGAACTGAACACGTTCTAGCGTTTCATTTGCTAACATTTTTTCGCATTTTGTGTATTCTTCAAGTTGTACGTCGAACTCACTTTTTTCATCGTTGTATTCTAAAGAATTTCTTTGTTTGTTTTTTGTTAGAAAATTTTTGATTTCAGATATCTGATAGTCAATAAGGATTTGGTTAAGTTTGATAGCCCCATCTCTGCTCAGAATATCCAAGAGCCTAATCGGTTGGCCGGTACCAATGTTTAGTGTTGTTCTCGATGTTTCATCGCTAGGATAGGCTCCCATATACTGGCCTTGAAATTCTAAGCTCAGGATTGATGAGGTTTTATCGAGAACTTTATAATTTAGCCCTGTCAGTCCTTCTGTGCCGTCTAGCTTTTCAAATGGCGATACTTTATGGTGGCCTGCTATTGAGCCTAGTCGGCTATATTGCAACCAGAGGTTCATGATGTTTGCTATTTCGAAAGGTAGCCCTGTAATGTAAGGGGTTTTGTATTGAATGAATCCGTTAGCTTCTAAAGGGGAGTGCAGCTCTTCGACTGTAAGTTCTGCGTGACTGTCAAGGGGTACCATGAATAGGCAGAATGTTGCCAAAAAAATAGATTTTAACTTAGACTTTTTAGTGGCGCGGCGCCTGTACGAGCCAATATCGACTGTGAGTCTGCTTTTTGATCTGTTCTCTAATTTCATAACTCTACCTTTGATTCGATATAGGCGGGTGAGGAATTCGCGGTGCCCTCAGCTGGCGCACCACGAATGTTATGGCATTACCGTTTAACTACCAATCCCGTCAGTTGCCCCAAATCCCCGGCCAGTCCTGTCGATTGAAACAGCACATCCCACCAGTCATCCCCAGTGCTGCAGTCGTCATTTGATCCACCTTGCGTGCTCCAATCCACCACTGTCGTAGTGCTGGTATCCGGCACATACACAAAACCGCCATTCTGATTGATCACTCGATAAAGCACACTCTGGCTTGCCACACCGCTACCTTGTGCGCCAGACGATATCACCAGGCTGGCTGCACAGTTACGGTCCTTGAGGACATTCAGGGTCACGGTTGCCGTGGTGCTCAGTTTTCCGTCGCTGACGGTGTAGGTGAAGGTGTCGGTGCCGATGAAGTTGGCCTTCGGTTGGTAGCTGTAGCTGCCATCTTTATTGCGAGTAAGGGTGCCTTTAGCAGGTGAGTTCAGGGTGAGGGTCAGGTTGTCGTTATCGGCGTCGCTGACCAGGCCTGCGAAGTCGATGCGCAGGTTACCGTTTTGAGGCAGTTGGTAGGTAGCGTTCTTGGCCGTCGGCGCACGATTAGGGGCGGTAACGCTGATGCACACCTGGGCCACATCCGACAGGGCCTGGCCATCGCTGGCGCGGTAGCTGAACGCATCGGTGCCACGCCAGTTGCTGTCCGGCGTATATAGGAAGCTGCCATCGGCGTTCAGGCTGAGTCGACCATGACTTGGAGCGCAGACAATTCGGGCGCTGAGGGCATCGCCGTCCGGGTCGCTGTCGTTAGCCAAAACGTTGATGCGCACGGCGGTGTTGACCAGCGTTGCCGCCTGATCGTCGTGGGCAACCGGTGGCCGGTTCGGTGCCAGGATGGTCAGGGTCACTGTTGCTGCGGCGGAGTCCAGGTAACCGTCGTTGACTACATAGGTGAAGGTGTCGGTACCGACATAACCAGCCTTGGCCACGTAGGTAAAGCTGCCGTCACGGTTTTTGCTCAAGGTGCCGTGCTTGGGACTGCTGGTCACGGTCGCTACCAGTGCATCGCCATCCGGATCGTAGTCGTTGGCCAGTACGTTGAGATTGACGCCTTGGCCTGCTTGTACGGTGGCGCTATCGTTCAACGCAACCGGTGCCAGATCGACGCGGTTGACCTTGATATAGACCATGGCCGGGTTGGAGTAGAACTGACCGTCGAAGGCCTGATAGGTGAAGGCATCCACGCCATACCAGTTTTTCGTCGGGGTATAGGTGAAGCTGCCATCGCTATTCAGCGACAGGCTACCGTGGCTCGGCAGGCACAGCACGCGTGCAGTGAGCGTATCGCCATTGATGTCCCAGTCGTTGGCCTGCGGGCTAATGTTTACAGCCTTGTTTTCATCGACAAACGCCAGGTCATCAAAGGCTAACGGTGGCAGATTCAGGCCGAGAACCGTGATGTTGACCTGGGCTAGGTTGGAGTCAGCTTTACCGTCGTTGGCGAGGTAGGTGAAGGAGTCGCTGCCGGTGTAACCGCACTGCGCGGTGTAGCTGAAGCTGCCGTCGGCGTTGTGGGTGACAGTACCGTGTTTAGCGTTGCCGACCAGTCGTGTAGTGAGCTTGTCTCCATCGGCATCGCTGTCATTGGCCAACACGTTGATCACGGCGGTCTGGTTATTGTGCAACGAGACCTGATCATTGGCCGCGACCGGCGCCTGATTGCCCGGGGTGATAACCAGTTTCACCGTTGCCACGTTGGACAGGGATTTACCGTCGCTGACCTCGTAGGTCAGGGTATCCGTGCCGCTCCAGTTGGCTGTCGGCACGTAGGTCAGGCTGCCATCGGCGTTGCGGGTCAACTGACCATGAGCCGGGTTGCTCACCAGTACGATGGATAGTGCATCGCCGTCGGCATCGGTGTCGTTCAGCAGCGGGTTGAAGTTGAGCGCTGTACCTTGCTTGCCGGTGTACTGGTCGTCGTTGGCGACCGGTACGTGGTTGCTGGCATTCACGGTGATGGTGACGGCGGCCAGCGCCGAATCGACCTGGCCATCATTGGCAACGTAACTGAAGCTGTCGGTGCCGCTGAAGGTTGCGTTAGGGGTGTAGGTCAGCGTGCCGTCCGTGTTGAGCGTTACTTTGCCATTGGCTGGCTGGTTGACCAATTTGACTGTCAATCCGGCGTTGGCGGGCAGGGGACTGCTGCCGTGGGCGCCGGTGCTGTTGTCGATGTCGCTGTCGTTGGCCAGCACGTTGATGATCACCGCCTTGCCTTGATCGGTGGTCGCGCTATCGTTTTGCGCCTGGGCAGCGTGGTTCACCGGGGTGATGGTCAGGGTCACGGTGCCGGTGTTCGAGTCGGCCGAGCCGTCGTTCAGGCGATAGGTGAAGCTGTCCGTCCCCGCGAAATAACCGACCGGCACATAGCGATAGCTGCCATCGGCATTGCGCTGCAAGGAGCCGTGGGTTGGACCATTCACGACCGAGCTGGTGAGTGCATCACCGTCCGGGTCACTGCCGTAGGCCAACAAGTCGAGCTGCAACTGGCCGTCTTCAGCCAGTTGAAGTGCGGCGTCCTTGGCTTTTGGCGCGTGGTTGACCGGGGTCATGGTCAGGGTCACGGTTGCCACATTCGACATCAGGCTGCCGTCATTCAAGCGGTAGCTGAAGGTGTCGGTTCCACGATAAAGGGCTGTCGGGGAGTAAGTGAACGTGCCATCGGCGTTGAGCTTCACGGTGCCGTGTTGTGGACCGTTGACCAGATTGAACGACAGTGTGTCGCCATCCACATCGTTGGCGGAGGACACCAGGCTGCCGTTGATAGCCTGTTCTTCGAGGGTTTGCAAGTTCACATCTTGCGCGACTGGCGCATGGTTGACGTGAGTGACGGTGAGGCTCACGGTGCGTTCCGCCGAGTCCGCGCTGCCGTCGTTGACCACATAACGCAAGCTGTCGATGCCGAAGAACAGGGCGTTGGGCACATAGCTGAACGTGCCGTCGGCTTGCTGTTGTAGGTTGCCATGTTGTGGGTTAGCGACGATGCGTACGGAAAGTGCATCACCGTCCACATCACTGGCACCGGTCAGCAAGTTGAAGTTGGCACTGCCGTCTTCAGCCAGGGTGATGAGCAGATCACTGCTAGACACCGTAGGCGCATGGTTCACCGGCGTCATGGTGATGGTCACGGTGGCGACTGCCGAATCCAGTGAGCCGTCATTCGACCGATAGCTGAAGGTGTCGGTCCCGTGGTAAAGCGCTGCCGGGGTGTAAGCGAAGGTTCCGTCGACGTTGAGTGTCACGGTGCCATGTTGCGGGCCGTTGACCAGATTGAACGACAGCGTGTCGCCATCCACATCGCTGGCAGAAGACACCAGGCTGCCGTTGATGGCCTGTTCCTCGCGGGTTTGCAGATTCACATCTTGTGCGACAGGCGCATGGTTGACGTGAGTGACGGTGAGGCTCACGGTACGCTCGGCTGAGTCCGCGCTGCCGTCGTTGACCACATAACGCAGGCTGTCGGTGCCGAAGAACAAGGCGTTCGGCACATAGCTGAAGGTGCCGTCGACTTGCTGTTGCAGCGTTCCGTGTTGCGGATTGGCAGTGATCCGAACGGAAAGGGCATCTCCGTCCACATCCTGTGCACCCGCCAGCAAGTTGAAGTTGGCGCTGCCGTCTTCAGCCAACGAGATGAGCAAGTCGCTGCTCGACACCGTAGGCGCATGGTTTACCGGCGCCATGGTGATGGTCACGGTGGCGACCGCCGAATCCAGAACACCGTCATTCAACAGGTAGCTGAAGGTGTCGGTGCCGCGGTAAAGGTCATTCGGCAGGTAGGTGAAAGTGCCGTCCGCATTGAGCGACAAGCTGCCAAATTGCGGGCCTTTGACGATTTTTGCCGTCAGCACATCACCGTCAACATCTGCACCCGCTTTGAGCAGGTTGCCATTGATGGCTTGCTCTTCAAGGGTTTCCAGGCTGATGGCTTGGGCGGTCGGTGCGTGGTTAACGTGGCCGACAACCAGGTTGACTGTCGCAACGTTGGAATCCAGCGCGCCGTCATTGCTGACATAGGTGAAGCTGTCGCTGCCGTAGAACAGTGTGGCGGGTACGTAAGTGAAGGTACCGTCAGCGTTTTGGGTCAGGCTGCCGTGCTGCGGGCCGGAGACAATACGCAGCGTCTGCGTATCGCCGTCCACGTCGGTGGAGTGGTCCTGCAAGCTGATCACTGCACTGCCGTCCTCCAGCAGATTCAATGCTACGTCGCTGGCCTCCGGCGCATGGTTCACGTGAGCAATGTTGAGGCTGACCGTGGCGATATTCGACTGCGCCAGACTATTGCTCAACTGGTAGCTGAAGCTATCCGTTCCGTAATACAGCGCCTGCGGAACATAGCTGAAGCTGCCGTCGGCATTGAGCGTCAACTGACCATGGGCTGGAGCCGAGACGATGACGGGTTGGTAGCCGCCGGCATTGAGGTCGTTGCCGAGTACATCGAGGGTCAGTGGTGAGTCCTCATTACCTTGCGCGGTATCGTCGTTGGCTTGCGGTAGGCCCATGAGAGCGACGTCGCTGACCGTGACTTGACTACCCGCAGGGCCGAAACCAATCAGGTCGAAGGACAAGTTGACTGCGGTACCGACCGGGATGCCGCGTAGGTCGACGGTGTAGGTGCGGCTGCCATCGGGGTTGACGATCACCGTGGCGCTTTGGCTAAGGAAAGACTGGCCGTCACCTTGTAGGTTGAGTAGGGCATGGGTTTCGCTGAGTGCCAGAGCGTTAGCCATTGACTGCCCGGTGGTGGCATCCACAAGCGAAGCTTCAAACGCATCCTCTGGCATGTCACCCGGATTTTGCAGGTTGACGTTGCTTAGGGTGAAGCGCAGGAAACTGTCTGTGGCGTGTACCACAAACACTTGGTTCAGGCGTGTTTGGGATTGTTCGGTCTCGGACAGTGTTGTGGATTGCATGGACTGCGTACCAGCAGCCTCGTCTTGTTGTCCGCTGATGGTGCTCTCAGCATTGGCTACCTGTAGCGTATTCGCAGCAGTACCAAGCGTATTCACTGTGTTTGAGTGCGTTTGTACAGAGGTTTGAGCTTCTGTGACCAAAATAGTGGATTTGGCTTGATTGATCAGCCTCACCATCAGGGCGAGTTCATCCACTGTTGGCAGTCGACGTTCACCTGGTTTGAGAGTCGCTCCCATGAAATCGTTGGCGTCTGGGCTATGTTCGAAGCCAAGCACATGTCCATACTCGTGCAAAACGGCACTTACAAGATCTATTTTTCCATCAGCCTCACTGCCCGGCTTGGCGAACCATATATTCGGATTTGCTGTAGGAAGGAAGCTGTTGTTATCCAATATCGTGCTGATAAACCAACCGTTGCCGGCAGCATTGTTGCTTAACGTGATTCTGGCTGAAGTGCCTGTTCCTACAGTTTCTCCTATCGTGGTGGTAGGTAAGTTTTCAGCGGGAGTCAATAATTTATAGGCTTCATCAAGAATAGTTGACAGGTCGGGGTTGGAGGCTGTAGGTGGCTGAATGTTTTTCAGCGCTTCGTTCGAAGTCATGGAAGAAGCACGGTCATCCTGATTTGTAATGTCAGAAACATTGGTGGCGTTCGCGCTTAGAAGCTCGGGTGTAGATATGATGGGTTGGATAGCGCGATGTTTGAGTGATATTCCAAATTGACTCTCGTAGCCTTTTTGAGCTGTTGTGGTAATGCCGAGAGCACTAAGCACGTAGGACATGTCTCCATATGCGTTGCCATTGAAAATTGCCTTCTTCGCAGTGGCCCAGTCTTGTTCGCGTTCGGGTTCGTTATTTACGGGCGTGCCGTTAATTTTTGCTGAGATTAATGTTTCAAAGTCACTGTTGTTGTTAAGGTTTACGCTGTCTGCGGAAGGATTTATATTCTTGTATGACCAGAACCAAGCAGCAGCATATGCCGAAATTTTAGGGTCGTTGCCTATTAACGAAGGGTCGCTAATTAATGTGCTATTCGAAGGCCTTACGATTATATCGGCTTGCTCTTGTGTTAAAATTCCTTTGGATACCGCGCTATTGACAAATTGCGTATAGTTGTAGCGTCCCGTCAGCTGAATGAATCCATGACCTCTAAATACCCAGGCATCTTGATCTATGTCCGGACGGCCGGCTACATAAAAATTGCCAAGTTGATGGTTGCCAATTAGATGGACTTCATTAACCGTTCTGTCGGGGCCGTACACTATTCCTGCAACAACTGCTTGTTGCTGGGCCGTAAAGTGGCCTGAACCACTCCAGCCATAGTTGTACAGGTAAGTTCCAGATGCGTCCTGTTGGTTTGCAATGGTTTTACCTTGAAGAGTCGTTTTCCGTATTACGAGGCTTTCAGGGTCTCTTGTTTTTAGTCCGCCGGACTCCTCATTGATTTGTGCAATAAAAGCAGCTACGCGTTTGGGCGTATTTATATCAAACGCTCTCATGGCATCGTTCAGAGGTGTAACGTATTCTGCCACCGTTTTAATGGAAAGTCCGGTCATGGCAGCGAGCGTCGTGGCAGTGAGTTCATACCCCAATCCTTCTCCACCTAGTAGAAGATTTTTTTCGTCAATGACTCCTCCAGATTGTGTTCCATCGCCCAGTATCGCTTTTTTGATAATACTGCTGTCTCCCTGGCCTTGAACAGTTATCCCGTTCCATGATCCAGGATTGACGCCCGCCTGTGTTGAGGCGTAGATCGACAAGAAATCGTTCAGAGCCAGTTGTTGATTGTTGGCTAGTTGGGAGTTGTTTGGGGTGTTGGTAGTATTTACACGGTTTGGATTGACTAATAATCCCGACATTGCTACAGCGTTTGTATAGCTCCATGCTTTGGTGTTTTCATCGTCGGTCACGCCGCCGTTATTGCTCATGAGCCCGAACAGATTTTCGTTGGGATCTATAGCGGATTGGTTGCCTTTATGACCTGGAGTGTTTGCTGATATATAACTTGGGTTTATACCGAGATTAAGTGTCATCCCAAGTTCGCCCGTGCCTTTGAAGAGGTATGGCTGGGTGTTTGAAAATTTGCTGCCTGATTGAGTAGGATGGCCCGCAACGAGCATTAGGTCGAATACCCAACTGGTCCCGTAGACGGACTCCGTAGGTTTGGTCATCAAGTTTTTCCACTGTGAGCCGAGCTTGGCGTTATAGTCCGAATTTTGCCCGGAAGGAGTGGTTTCGAAGAATTTTACCCAGTGTGGTGAATTGTAAGCGCTGAGCCAATTCGCTTCATCGCTGTTTTTGAATAATGAAAGCTTGGCGTAATCACCATAGCTAGTATCGGCCGATGTGAAATTGACTACCTTTCTATAAAGTTGGAGCGCTCGTCCTTCACCTTCGTTGAACGTACCATCTTCAATAAATTCTACTGGCTGGGAGAGTGGCGTATTATTCAACCCCATCGCTGGGAACCCCAAATATTTTAGCCGCTGCTGGACCCTCCAGTTATCGAGTGACTTTTGATCTGTATCTATGTCCAATGAAGGGCCGATATTGCTTGATAGTGAAAAGCTACTGTATCCAGGATTGCTAAGATCTCTGTCGCCGATGAGATTGTCATTCGGAACGCGTGGAGCATCTTTTGCTATTACGGTAAGTTGAATTAAATGACCGCCTGCTGTTTGTCCGGCCATGGCCGATTTCAACGTATAGTTAAGTTTGAAAGTGGCGGCTTTTTGTTCTAGCGACTCGCCATTTCGAAGAGATATTTCATCGGCATCTGTGATCCTAGGTGTTGCATAGAAAATGCCGGTGGTTTTGAAATCGCCAGTTCCGTCGCTGATAACAGTTTTACTATCCCCAGAACCTCTCGTTAGGAGAGTCATTTTGGAGTCGCTTGTTGCATCGGTATAGTTAATAAGGTCAGGCGTTTGAAAGGTGAAGTCACTAAGGTTGTCTTTCAGATCCTTAAGACTCTTCAATTGCTCGCCAGTCAATGTTCCGTGCGGATAAGGAATCCCGAGAATTTCACATGCGATAATTTCTTTTGCATCAACCGAAATGATATCGCCCATCCGGTTGTTATCCAGCAGCGCCTTTTCTGGATCAGCATCAAACATCGTACTGACTGGCGCCCCAGAACTTCCCGGCACTGCAGGAATCAACTGCTCTGCACTGCTAGGCAAGACAATATGCTTGCTCAACCGATCCTTCTCGGGCGCAGCCAGTGCCGCGCCGATCAAATCAGCCACGCTCCACACATGATTCTGGTTAGGGTTTTGCTGTGCTTGGCCCAAATCGCTGCCGAAGCCGCCCTTGAGCTGGCCGAGCAGGACCGAACCATCTTCGGAGACGCTGAGGTTGACGATGCCGTAGCCATCCAGGGGCAGGGTGGCACCCAGATACACAGGGGCGCCGTTGACACCGAACGGATCCTGGATGATGCCCAACTTGCCGCCCACGGCGACTTGCTTGGCACTGGCACTGCCACCGGCTGCGAGCGGTGGGCCAAACGGTGAGTAGATGAAGGTTGGCGCTTCATACATGGCGCGCCAGTAGGGGTCGTCGAAGTTGTAGTTGTCGTCCGAGACGATGGCGTATTGCACGCCATTTTGTGTGACCAACACCGCGCTTTGCGCACGCTGAATATCCAGGCGGTCAATGCGGATGTCCTCCGTCGGCTGACTCATCTGGATCGCGCTCATCACCGCACTGGTGATCGCACCCTTGGCGTCACGGGTCAGTACCAGGGTCGACAGACCTCTGCCGTAATCGGCGATGTCGGTCACCAGAAACTGGTTGGCATTGCGCGTTGCCGTGATGGTTTGCGGTGACTTACCGCTGATACCGTCGCCCGGGAGTTGGGCAATGATCGGTGGGTTGATTTTGCCGGTGCGGTAGTTGAGCGTCGCCAGATCGAGCACGATCACGCCGCCGCGTTTATCCGGATCGCCCAGGGAGACGCTGTTGGGGTTGAGCGGTACGCCCACTACCAGGGTTTTACCGTCGGCACCGATGGCCATGCCGCTGATACCCAACGGAGATTTTTCGATACCGGTGCCCTGAAGGGTCACGGCCTGGTTGTAGGTTTTGCTGCCCGGGTCGATGTCCATGACCCGCAACTGGCTGCCGGACGCCCCATTGCCGAAGCTCTGGCCTTCGCCGATAAACAGCAGGTCGGCCACGGTGACCAGGCTGGTAATGTTCTTGCCGCCCGGGATGGTGATCGTGCTGATCAATTTGTAGGTGACCATATCGATCACATACACCACGCCATTGCCACCGATGTAGGCACGCGACAAATCGTCGGAAATCACCACATCCTGGACCTTGTTACCGGTCAGGTAAGTGCTGTTCAAGTCGTTCGGGGTGCCGAGCAAGTCCACCAGGCTGACCTGGGCCACGAGGCTCTGGTCGTGCTTGCGCACAAATTGCACGCCAGTACGGGTGAGGATGGCCGCCATATCGGTCTTGGCGGCGATGGTGATGCTGTTACCGGCGAATTCCAGCGGCTTGCCGGCGATGACGTTGCCCGATGCGCTGAACTGATCGGTGGAAATCTGCCGCACCAGTTGCCAGCGCACGGTGCCCACCGCGACATCGGCAGGCGGTGTCACGGTGATTTTTCCGGTGGTGGTGCCCGGCAGGGTCTGCACGTCTTTGTAGCTACCGTTGGTGAACCATGCGCGCAGTACCAGGTTGCCGGCAAAGGCTCCGGTGGCCGTGTTGTCGATGGTGAAATTCAGGACGCCCTGATCCACGTCGGCGCTGGCATCGGTGATATTGGCCGCGACGACGTTGCCGTAAGGCGTGACGACATCGGGCAAGGCCGCGCCGATGTCGATGTGATAACCATCGGCGGGCGCCACGCTCGGAATATCTATTTTGGCGAACTGCGGCACGCCGAAGTGATAGCTACCCGCGGTGATGGTGGTGGCCGCCGATGCCAGTATGCCGATGACTTCCGACTGGACAGAGACACCTGCCAACCCTCCACCGACGGCAACTTGTGCGCCTCCGAAGGCGGCCCAGCCTCCGGAGTCGACGGTCAATAGGCTGTTGGCGCCGATAACGCCTGGCATGACCTTGGTCACGACATATTCACCGGAACTGTCCAGGCCGCTGTACGGCGGGCTGGCGGTGCGAGCAATGCCGTCGGCACCGATATAACCGTCGTCGACCAGCCACCAGGTAGGGGAGGTCGAGCCGTCAGCGTTCATGACGGTGCCCTTGCGGAAGAAATACACCTCTTCGCCGGCCTGGGTGGCAATCGCACCCTGGACCGGAATGGCCAGTTGCAACGGGTAGTTGGCGGTCGCGCCGCTGAGGTCCAGGGTAAAGGCACCGATGGGCTGCATCACGGTACTGGCCGGCAACGCGGTGGTCGCGGCCAGGTCATCGATGCTGACCCGGTGAATCGACACGCCGCTGTCCGTTGACAGCACGCCTGCACCGATCATCACGCTTTCGCCGGTGGCGGCACTGACGATACCGCCGTGATCCTTGAGCACTTGAATCAGTTGCGGAGCGGTGGTGCCGTTGTCGTCGGTCAGCTGCGCAGCTTCCACATGCAACTCGACGGTGGCCTGGCCCACACGCTGAGCCTTGATGGTGCCATCCTGGTTGTAGGTGCTGCCCAGGAAGACCACATAGAGGGTCACCGAACCTGCCCGGTGGGTGGTGATCAGGCCGCTGTCGCTGACGCTGGCGATGCTGTCATCACTGGAGAAGTAGCGGGTGCCGCTGTCGGTGCCGGCCACGGTCTGGGTGATGGTGGTCTGTGTGCCATTGATCGGCTCAACCAGATGCACCTTGAGTTGCCGGGTTGCGTCGGGTAGCAGCGTCAGGGTGTTGGGGTAGACGTCAGGTTGTACCTGCCAGGCGTCTGCAGGATCGATGCCGGCATCCGGCAGCGAGCTGTTGACGGCTTGCACGGCGCGCACTTCCACGCCGTCCGCACCGATATGGCTGGCGATGATGACGCCAGGGCCGGAGCCTTTGACCAGCAGCAGGTCACGGCTATCGTCCAGGCTCAGGGGCGATGCTCCCGCCTGGCCGATACCGCTCAGGTCGGTGCCGGCAAGGCTGATATAGGACGGGTCATTGCTGACATCCACGCCCAACTGGTCTTCGAAATCCACCGTGGTTTTAACGGCGATGGCCTGACCTGGTGCGACCTCACCCAGTGGTTGAACGTGGATGGCGGTCAGCTTGGCACTGCTGATTTGAATGTTCAGCTGGATCGGTGCGCTGCTGCCAAAACCATCATCGGCACTAACAAAGACGCTGGCCACGCCGCTGTAACCCGCTTCTGGGGTGAACACCAGCGATACCCCGTCACTGCCCAAGGTGGCAGTGCCATGGGTTGCACTCAGCACTCGCCAGAACACGCTGTCGCCTTCGTAATCCTGAGCGATAGTCGCCAGAGGTACGAGGGTACTCAAGCCGGTGTGGGTCATCAGCGTTGGCAAGGTGGCGGCGGGTACCGGCGGCAGGTTGGCGCGCCAGCCGTAGTTGGCGTACAGGATCTGCCGGTCGCTCTGATCAACCAGACCGTCACCGTTGAGGTCCGCGGCCAGGTTGCCGGTGGCGGCAGCGGCCGTCCAGGCGGCGCTGTCGGCACCATCCAGGCTGGCATCCTGGTTGAGGTCACCGGCGACACTGACACTCAGGCTGACATTGCCGGTGCCGTTCAGGCGCAGCAGTTTCATGCCAGCCTCGGTGACCCGGACCAGCAGCGTGCGCACGCCGTTGTACAGCGTGTCGCCGAGCACATCGCCGCCCACTACTTGCAAGGCCGATGAGGCGTCGGAGGATTGGATCTTGATCGCCAGAATCAGCGCGCCCTGGGCGCCTGGCACCTTGACGGTGGAGGCAAGTTCGCTGTCGCGTACTTGCAGGGCCAGGGTGGTGGTTTGACCCGCCTGGAGCTGACCTTGCCAATGATTGCTGCCTTGGCTGCCGATCCAATTGGCGGCGCTGCCCAGGTTGGCGGTGATGGTGTCGGTGTAAGGCGCACCGTTGGCGTTGTAGCCATACGGGCTGCCCAGCGTCGCGCTGTCCAGCGCGCGGGCCAGGATGAGCCGGTTTTGCGCGTCGTAACGGTAAGCGATGCTGCGACTGTCGGTGCCGCCCGCCAACGGGCCGCTGATGCGCACGATACGGTTCTGTGCGTCGCGTTCCAGCGTCACTCGCTCGGTCGATGTGCCTCCCACCAGGGCGATACCGTTGTCCGAGACCAGCCACTGGGTGCCATCGGCGAAGCTCACTTGGCTGAGCTTGCCTTGGGCGTCCAGGCTGTAACGCGTGCCATCCGGGGCGGTCAGCACATAGCCGCTCGGTACCCAGGGTAAACCGGTGTTCTGGTCAAACAGGCGGGAGCCCTGGCGTTGCAGATTCTCACCGCCCACGGCGTCGAGTTGCCAGCCCTGATCGCTGCCGAAGCTGGCGTGGTACACAATCGGCGCACCCGGCCCGCCGACCAGCGTGGTACTGGTGACGCCCAGGGTGAAGCGCAGGTTGAGCAGCGCGGCGTCGGTGGTGGCCAGGCTGGCAGGCATTTGCAGCCAGACCTTGGCGCCCAGGGCCCACGCGGCGGTGGCACCGGTGCTAGTGGTGGCGAGCTGGTCGGTGGTCAGCCCGGTGTTCAGGCCGGCCAGCGTCCAGTTACCAAAGTCACCGGTGTCGTTGCTGTTCAGCGAGCGGTTGACGGCGAAGTCATGTCCACCCAGTTGATACGTCACGTCACTGGCGTTGGCCAGTGGCGGGGTCTTGAGGGCCGAGTCGATGGTCAGGCGTGCGTCCAGTTCGCTGGTGCGACCGCTGAGGTCCCAGGCGGTGAGGCGTAGTTGATACAGGCCGTTGCCATAGCTCGCCGGGTCCAGGGCACTGAGGTCCAGGGACTGATTGATCGACAGAGCCGCCAGGCTCTGTTCGGCGAGGGTTTGCCAATGGTCGCTGCCCGCTGCGGCAATTTGCAGGCGGTAGCCCATCAATTGCAGCTCGTTGAGGCTGGCTTGCAGCGTGGTTGCGCTGCTGATGAGCGCCGGCTTGCCGCTGGCCGAGGCGCCGCTGAGTGCGCCGCCCCAGGCCAGGATCGGCGCCTGGTTGTCGGCCGGATCGCGAACGGCCAGCTGGCTGATCTGCGTGCGGCTGAAACCGTCGGCGTCGGTGGCGATGACTTTGACTTCGATCAAACCAGGCTGGATCGAGACCATGCGCAAGCGACCACTGGAATCCAGGGCCACGGTTTGCCATTGATCACTGCCCAGTGCGGTACCACGGACCTGCACGGTCAGGCTGCTGATCGTGCTGTAGCTACTGGCCCGGACGTTGACCAGCACATTCTGGCCAGGCAGGGTCGGGGTGCTGGGCACGCTGTCGATCAGCACGCTTGGTGCGTTGGCGGCGGCGTCGGCCACCACGCGCAAGGTGAAGGTCATTTGCGTGGTGCTCACACCATCAAATGCCTGTGCCGTTACCACGAAGTCGCCCACCTGGCCGGGACCAGGGGTCCAGTTCAGGCGTTGGCGGGCAGCGTCATAACTTGCGCCTTCTGGCAGGCTGTTGAAGCTGATGGCCAGATTCTGGGTTTGTACTGCACCGTCCGGATCAGTGGCATAGATACCCAGCCCGGACGGCGTGCCGCCCAGTTGCACCGGCAGGCTCAGGCTTTGGCCGACCACCAGCGCGTGGTTGGCAACCGTCAGCTGCGGCGCGCGATTGACGTCGAAGACCCGCACATTCAGGGTTTGCAGCGTACTGAGGGTGCCGTCGGTGGTCTTGAAGGTGAAGGTAAAGTCACGGTTGCCCACGACGGCGTTGTTGACGGTATTGGCGTCCGGTGTCCATTCGAAATGGCCGGTGTTGCCGTTGAACGATACGCCCGCCGGGGTGTTTTCGTCGTAGACCAGGCTGATGTGGGTCGGGTCGCCGTCGGCGTCGACGCTTTGCACGGTCACGGCCAGGGTGCTGCCTTCGTTCACCAGTTGCAGCGGCATCGGCAATATCACCGGTGCCTGATCCACGTTGCTCACGCGCACTTCGAAGGTGCGGGTAAAACTCATGGCGCCATCGCTGCCGGTGACGCTGAAGCGGTAGGTGCCCGGGCTGGTGCCACCGATATTGTCGCTCTGTGCGGCAAACATGCCTGGGGTCCAGTTCAGGCTGGCGCTGGTGGCACCGGTGCCGATATTCAGGCTCATGCCTTGGGGCAGGCCGGTTGCGGTCCAGTTGATCAGGTCGGCATCGGCGTCCCTGGCGAACAGGCCCAGGCTCAGCGCGGCACCTTCGCTTGCGCTCAGAATCACCGGAGTGGTGACGTCGCTGCTATCAGCCACTGCGCTGCCGTTGAGCTGGATGCCCAGCAACTGGGGTGGTGTGTCAGTGGCGCGTACCAGTACCCGAATGGTGTGCGTGGTGACATTGGCCACAGGCTGCGCCGGGTTGACGAAGCCACCGTCTTGAGGCGGCAAGCCCGAATCGGTGACGGTGAAGGTGATGTCGTGGGTGCCGACGTCGTCCGCGCTTGGCGTCCAGTTGAACAACGCCTGACCGTATTGGTTGGTCAGGCTGAACTGCGCGCCGATAGGCAGTCCGCTGCTGCTCAGGTGCAGGGCGTCCTGGTCGGCATCGCTGATGACAATCGGCAGGCTGAACGGTTGGCCAGCGACCGCAACGATTTGTTGCGGCACGTTGAACACCGGTGCTTCCGTGACACTGCGTGCCGTTACCACGAAGCTCAGGGCTTGGGTCAGCACTCGTGATGGATCGCCGTTACCGTTGTCCCGTGCAATCAGGGTGATGGTGTAGTCGCCCCGGTCGTTGTCGCCCGGCGCCAGGTGCAGGGTGCCGGTCATATGGCCGTTGGTGCTGACCGGGTTGGCGGTGTAGGTGGCGAAGCGCGGCAAGCCGCTGAGGCTGAACTGGATGGGATTGCCATCCACGTCGGTGATGTCCACCGGGATGTCCAGCGTGGCGCCTTTGTCGACGAATACATTGGAGATCGGTGCAATGACGGGCGCGCGGTTGGTGTCCGCCACGGTGATCGGGATGATCACCTGGCTGCTGGAGGGCACACCGGTACCGTCGCCGTTGTCGGTGGCGATCACGGTGACGTGGTAGGTACCGGCCTGGTCGTAACCCGGTGTCCAGTCGATTTCCAGGGTTTGCGGGTCGAACACGGCACCTTGCGGCAGGCCCAGTAGCTGATAGCTGACAGTGGCTGCGGTGGAGCCCTGGTTGGCCGAATCGGTCGCCGAGGCGTTACGGATTTTGGGTGCGAAATCCGGATTGTCCGGATCGAAGGCAAACACGCTGATGCTCAGCGCCTGGCCTTCCAGGGTGTTCCAGTTGCTGCCCAGGTTGCTGTCAAAACGCGGTGCGCCGTTGGCGTTCAGGACACTGAAACGCAGTACCTGCTGCGCCGTAGTGGTCAGGATTTCTCCGCTCGCCAGGGTGTAAGTGGCGGTCAGGGTCACTGGCAGGTTGAAGTCGCCGTGCTGGGTATAGCCCGGTGTCCAGCTCAGCCAGCCGGTTTCGCTGTTGAGCTGCATACCGGCAGGCAGGGTCGAGATCCAGTATTCCAGGCTGACTTGCGTGCCATCGGCTTGTTTCAGGCCGCCGGGTACGCTGCCGTTGAGTTGCAGGGCGAAGCTATCGCCTTCACGCAGGGTTTGTGCCGCGACAGGCGCCAGCACCGGCTTGGCCCAGGTTTGCGCGACCACGATGCTCAGTTGCTGGCTGACCTGGGTCTTGCCGTCGCTGACCGTGACCCGGATGTTGTCGTAGGTGCCCGCCTGATCGTAGGTAGGCGTCCAGTTCAGCAGACCGGAGCGGGCATCGAAACTGGCACCCGCCGGCAGGTTGGCCACGCTGTAGGTCAGGCGATCGCCATCGGCGTCTGCCGCGCTGAGAGGCAGGCTGAGGGTTTGCCCCTCGCTGATGTTGACCTGTGTCTGAGCGGTCAGAACCGGCGCGTGATTGCCGTTGGTCACGGTCAGATGCAGGGTGCGCAGGGCCACGCCGCCACGGCTGTCTTGCACACGCAGGACCACGGTGGTGTCGGCTGCCGCCTTGGCATCCGGTGTCCAGTTCAGGGTGGCGGTGGAGTGGTAGACGCCACTTTCATCGGTGCTGTAATTGGCCGGCGGTGTCAGGGTCATGCCTGCCGGTGCCTGCACGATTTGCCAGAAGAACGAGGTGCCGTCGCTGTCCATGGCGTCTACATCAGCGGTCCATGGTTGGCCGATCGTTGCCGGGACCGGGAAGGTGTCGGTGTCGTAGTCCAGGTGCGAGTTGTAGGCATCGCTGCTGTTGCTGCCCGCGGACTCATCGCTGGTGTCTGTGCCATCGCCTGTGCCCGCGGGCACGTCGGTTGCGCTCAGGGTCGGCGGAACCACTACCCCCAAACTCGGCGGCACGTTCTGCATCGGCACCGCATACACCCCATGCCCCAGGTTGAACTTGGCCAGATCAGTCAGGCCGTTGGCGCCGAAGACGCTGGCCGGGATGACACTGATGGTCTGCTTGGCGAGGGTGGCGCCGGCGGCGAGTTTGCCGCCCAGGGCGGTGAGGGCGCTGCTCAGGTCCAGCACCCAGAGGTCGGCCTGATCGTTGCTGCCGGGGTGGGCGCCGAGGATGTTGGCGCCGAAGTAGGCGCCGGGGTCGAGCAGCAGCATCAGCGGGCCGTGCAGATCGTCGGTGCCGATATTGGTCAGGCTCACGTCATAGCTGACTTCGCCGGTGCTGACGTTGGCGCGGGTGTTGCTGAAGTTCAGGCGCACCTGGGTGCTCATGTTCAGCAGCGCGGTGAAGCTGGTCAGTGTGTCCGCGCCGATGCTCAGTTGTTGGTTGCTGCGCAGTTCACCGCTGACAGTCAATTGGTACTGACCGGCTGGCAGGTTGCTGACGTCGAGGTAGGCGGTGTGGGTCAGTGCATCCCAGCGTACGCTGCTCGGGGCAATGGCCGTGGCTCCGGTTTCGGAGGACAGCAGCTTGTAGTTGTCCGGATCGAGCACACTGGTGGCGTCGTTGAGCGCGCTTTGTGCATCGCTGCCCAGCCACATCGCCTGGTCGAATTGCACGGCGATTTCGCCCAGCGGCAACGGCATCAGAGCGCCATCTGGCACGCTGGTGGCCAGCACTTTAGGTGCGCGGGCCAGGGACAGTTCATCCACGCTGTGGGTCTGGGCGAGCAGAATGCGCCCGTCCGCGGTGGTCAATACCGCTTCGCCCTGGGTGCCGCCACCGGCGACTTGCAGGACTTTGCGCGAAGCAAGGTTGATCATCCAGAGGCTGGAGCCGTAGGTGGTGTCGCTGACACCCGCCACCTGCACGTGTTGGCGCAGGCCGCCGGAGGCAATCAGCAGGCCATCGAGGGCACTACCTGCCACGCCAAAGGCGATGCTGTTGATCACCGCGTTCAGGCGGTATTCCAGTTCGGCGCGGCCCAGGGTGGCACCACTCATGGGGAAGCTGAGGATGTCGGTGCTGCCATTGGGGTCGGCGGCGGTGATGGTGCTACCGCTCCAGCGGATGGCCCACAGGCGTCCGTCCGGCCCGAAGGCCAGGTCGCCGACCTGGGTGTTGCTGAAGTGCTGCCAGGCCAGGCTCGGATTGCTCTGTTGCGGGTCGAAAATATCGATACCGCTCTGGGTGCTGACAAACAGCTTGCCGGTGCCGGGTTGCACGGCAACGGAGCGGGTCAGCAGTTGCTCGTTAGGGCCACTGATGCGGCGCAGGACGGTGCCGCTGTTGACGTCGACCTGGAGCAGCTCCTGGCCGGTCATGACCCACAGTTGGCCGAGGGCATCGAGGGTCATGTCGACGATCGGTGCATCCAGGCTGAACAGCGGGGTGGTGCTGTGACCGCCGTCCTTGCCGTAGTGGTAGACCTCGTTGCGCAAGGTGCCTGCGCTGACCAGGACCGATTGGTCGGGCAACATCACCATGGCCATGGCGCCGATACCGGCGTTGCCCACGGCGAAGCCGTCGGCGAAAGCGTGTGCGGTGAACGGCGACAACACCGTGCGCAGATCACCGGCGCCGACGCTGGCGACCTGACCCGGCAACAGCAAGGCCGCTTGAGCGAACACGGGGCTGTCGGCGTAGCTGCGGTCCGCTGCGGCCTGGGGCACGCTGGCAGTCTGGCTCAGGCTGGCGTTGACGCCCAACCCGGCCAGCACTTGCTGGCTGGCGCCGTCATCGGGCAGCACGGCGTGGGTGACCGAAGCAGCTTCGCGGTTGCCTGCGTTGTCGGTGGCTACGGCCAGGAACTCGTAGCGGTTGCCCGCAACGCCGACGAACACGGCGTCGGTCTGACCGGCCGGCACCTGGCGTTGCCAGATCTTGAAGTCGCCGCCGTTGGTGGCGACGTAAACGGTGACGAAGCGAATGCCGCTGGCGGCGTCCTGCGCGTTCCATTTGACCGAATAGCTCGGTTGCCCCGCAGCAGTATCGGCCAGGGAGGTGACCACCAGGGTGGTGGTGGGCACATCGGCGTCCAGGGTCACGTTCAGGGTGGCGCTGTCGGTTGGCGGAGTGCCATCGAACAGGATCCGCGCGCGGGTGGAAAGTCGTGCGCCGGTGGGCGCTGTGGCGCTGGCCTGTACGGTGAAACTGACGAAGCCGCTTGCGGCCAGTCCACCGGTGTTGCCCGGCGCGAGCAGGGCGCGACTGAGGTCCTGGATGACTTCGCCGGTGCTCGGGTCGATGGCTTGCAGCAGCCAGGTCGCGGTGTGGGTGGCGGTATCGATACCGGCGCTGACCCGCAGGATGTACCCCTTGCTGCCGCTGAAATCGAAGTCGCCCTGGAAGTCGGCGCGATCAGCCGGGACATGGATGTTGATGTCGCCGATTTTCAGGTCGCCCAGCCGCAGCGAGCGTGGGTCCAGGTTGGCGTCGAGTTGCGAGACGATGCGAATCTGGCCGACGCCCTGGCCGCTGGTGTTGTTGAAGGCAAAAGAGAAGGGCAGTGCGGTGGCGGCCGGCACATATACGCTGCCATCGCTGGCCACGCTCTGGCCCTGTGGCCCTTGCACGCTGATTGCCGGGGTGTTGGTGCTGCTTTGCTGAGCCACCAGTTGCAGGTATTGCGTGAGGTTCAGCGGTTTGCCGGGTACCGGGTTGAATTTTTCATCGAGCACGCCCTGGGCGCGCAGGTACTCCAGCTCTGAGGTGGCACCGACGAAGACGATGAAGTTCTCGAATTGCAGGGTACGACCCAGGTGCAGGTCGTAGTCCGCGGCGTCAGCCAGTTTGGAAACCGGCACCAGGACCTCGTTGCCTTGTTTGTCGGAACGGATCTCGTAGTGATCGATAGGCGCCACGGCGGCATTCGGGTCGCCGGAGTACTGCGCGGTGTCGCCATACCACTGCTGCACTTTCTGGAAGAAACCGAGGATATCGGCCTGGGTGCGGTAGTTGTCGCCGCCCTTGGAGAGCAGGATGCCCGCCGCCAGCGTGGCGTTCAGGCTGACTACTTGTGGCGTCGCGACAATCACCGGTGCCTGGCCGGCCGGCAGCAGCAGGCCAGCGCTTTGCAGCGCGGCCAGCCAGCCGTTGACCCATTGGTCGGCGTCGGCGGCCAGCACCGCCAGGTTGCTCGGCGCGCTGGCGTCGGCCAGTACGGCAGTACGCAAACGCAAGGCGTAGCGAGTCTGTTCGCTGATGAATTCATCGCGGGTCATTGCGGTGGCCGTTGCCACCACGTTCATCTGGAACGACTCGGAGAGCAGGGCCAGCTTGCTGATACGGTTCTCTGGATCGGGGGCGAGAAAGGTTGCGGTCAGGCCCTTGGCGATCTTGTCCAGATCGGCCACGCCGCCGTCGAGCAGGCCCTGGGCTTTCCAGTCCGGGTGGGTGGCGTACAGCGCGTCACGCAGGCCTATGAAGTCGCGGTTCAGCCATTCGCTCAAGCCGGGGTAGGTTTGCAGGCGGAAGGTCATGCCGACTGTGCCATGGGCCGCGACGTCAAGGGCGTAGCCGGGTGCCAGGTTGAAGCCATTGGTGTCCAGGGTGCCGTCCAGCGACGACCATGGGATGTCGCTGCGGCTCTGGGTGGCGACGGTCTGGCCGTAAGCCTGGTTGTTGGCGGCGGAGTTGCTGCTGTCGCCGAACGGGTTGCCGGTGACGCTGGCGCCGAACAAGGCATACGGCAGGTGCAGGCCGTCGAGCAGGTACTGGTTGTAGCCCATCTGTACGGCGCCGATGTTGAAGTACACATACGGCGTGTCGACGTTGGTCAGGCTCTGCAGGGACACGGTGTAGGTGGCGCTGTCGCCCGGCTGAAGGTCGCGTGGGCCGCCGATGCCGATGGTCACGTCGTCTTCGATGCCGCGCTCGACCATGTAGCGGTTGGCTTCGGTCACGCTGCGCCCGTCGGGGTTGGTGACACTGACGTCGTACAGCCCCAGCGGGAAGGTGCTGGTGTCGAAGATGGCGCGGATATGCGTGGCGTCGAGCACCTGCCAGCGCTCTGGTTCTGCTTCGTAAACGCCAGGACGGCTGAGTTTGACCAGGGCGCCGGCCTGGAAGCTGGCGCCGTAGATGTCCAGGGTGACCCAGCGATGATCGCTGTCGCCGACCCCGCCGTTGTCCGGAGTGACACGGGTGATCGATAGCGGCAGCAGGTCGGCGCGCAGGTTGACCGGCGTGGCGTCGCCACTGCGGGCACGGACCAGGATGTAGTAGTCACCGGCCTGGGTACTGGCGATCAGTGCTTGCTGGTCGGCAGCCGAAGCGTCGCTGTAGGCGGCGTCATAGGCGTAGGTGGTCGGGATGTCGCCGTAACGGATATACAGCTCGTTATCGCCTTCGGCGGCGCTCGAGTCGAGCAGCACGCGCAGGGTCTGGCCGGCGGCAACGCTGACTTTGTACAGCAACGGCTTGTCGGTCGAGAGCATGGCCGGCGTCGGGCTGGCCAGGGTCAGTGCTGGGACGCTGGTTTGTACCGTGGCTGCCGATGCGGTCAGGTTGTTGGCTTCGCCGGGAGCCATTACCAGGCCTTGGGCACCGTAGCTGATCTCGCCTTCGAAGACTTCGTTGTACAGGTCCGGGCGCACGATAATGCGCCAGCTGCCGTCCTTGAGCGGAGGCAGCAGCGCGGTGAGGCTGGCGCTGTAACTGGCGTTACCCGCCAGGTCACCGTTGTGGCTGACTTTGCCCAGCAGGATATCGTCGATCCCCCACACGTTGTCGTGGGACAGGTAAACCGCATCGGTCCATTGCCCGTAGGCGGTGTTGGCCGAGGCGTTGGTGATGGTGTAGCTGATGCTGATCGGCTCACCGACGTTGGCCTGGGCCGGCACGCTCACGGTGCTGACTTGCAGGTCGGCCGGTGGCGGTGTTTGCAGCAGGATCGGTTGCGCGGCGGCGGTGGCGTTGTTCTGGTCGTTGCCGAACTCCAGCACCTGGCCGTAGGCACCACTGCCAAAGGCTCCGGCCGGGTCGGTGATGACGAACACATAGTAAGGACCGTTCAGGTCACGGGGCGCGGTCACGCTGAAGTGGCCGTCGTAGCTTGCACCGGCGGCCAGGCCGCCAGTGTGTGACAGATAGCCGACGTAGCGGTCCTGATTGATGTCCAGGAAGCGGTCGCGGGACAGGTAGATCAGGTCGTTCCAATTGCTCTGGTCGTCCGGGGTGGCGCCGCCGGCGTTAAGCACCTGGTAGTCGACATTCAGGGTTTGCCCGGCGACCACCGAAGTCGGTGCGTTCACTTGAGCGACTTGCAGGTCTGGCGGAGTCGCCAGGCTGATAGGCAGCGCCAGGGTGGCGACGTTGTTGCCTTCGTTCTGGAACTCCGGAACGTTGCCGGCGCCGTCGCCCGCCACCACGTCCAGGTCATCGCGTACCGTGCTGACGTGTTGCCGGGTCCAGTCCTTGACGGTGGAGGTGTCGGTCTTGACGATCAGGTGGAAGTCGCCACTGATGGACTGCGGCAGTTGCACGATGGCGCTTTGTGTGTACGACTCGCCGGGCAGCAGGAAGCGTGGTTTGCCGTTGGCATCGAGCAACGAGATCAGCTGCACGCGGCCTGGATTGTCGTACAGGGTACCGGGGATCAGCGGGTAGTCGCTTTCGTCCAGCGAGTCGTCGCGGGACAGGTATACACCGTCATACCACTGGCTGACGCGAGTGGCGCGGGTGCCGAAGTTGGTCACGGTCCAGGTCACGGTCACCGTGTCACCGGACTGCGGCTGCGGCTTGGAGACGCTGATATTGGCGACTTGCAGATCCGCTTCGCGGTAGGTAATCGCCAGGGCGGCACCGGTGATGTTGTTGTCGTTGTGCAGGCCTTCGTAGGCTGATGTCGCGTACAGGTACAGCGAGTCGGCATTCGTCCGGCCGTCGAGGTATTCAACCTGGGGTTTGGCGGTTATGGCGGGTTGGTCGCTCGGCTGTTGGGCGTCGGTGATCACGTAGACGTAGTACGCCCCGTCGGCACCCGCTGGCAGTTGGATGTTGACCGTGCTGCTGTAGGAGGCGCCTGCCGCAAGGCCCGCCTGGTTGTTGTGGATGAAGGTGCCGGCCAAGGTGGCGCGGGCGGCAATGAACGTCGGGTCGGTGCTGATATAGACCGCGTCGAGCCAGCTCGTCGTGGACGGCCACACCGTTTCGCCTGTGTTGGTGACGGTGTAGGTGATCGGGCTCAGCTCACCGGAGTAGTTCAGCGCCTGGGTTTGCAAGGCCGTGACCTGCAGGTCGGCCGGGTGTGCAACGACGTTGGCGATCTGGGCCGTGACGTTGTTGTCCTCACGGGTTTCGCTGATGTTGTTGAGCGCGTCGGTCCGAACGATCAGATAGCGGCCCTTGATGGACGGCGCCAGGTTGACGGTCTGGTTGACGGTGTATTTCTCGCCGCTGTTCAGGGTGCGGTTTTGCGTGTAGGAGCCCAGGGTCCAGATTTCCTTGGCCAGCGCCAGGTCCGGGTTGTCGGCGACGTAAACGGTATCGGTCCATTGCCCGCTGAACAGGTCGCCCTGGTTCTGCACGCTGTAGCTGAAGGTCAGCGGCGCGCCTGCGTCGTTGTTGGCCGGCACGTTGACCTGGATGACGGTCAGGTCCGGCGGGGTGATACCGAGCACGGTGATAGCGCGCCCTTTGTAGTTATTGTTGTCGAGCTGGGTCGGGTCGTCGGGGTTGATGTTCGACGCCAGGGTGTCTTCCAGAATGACGTCGTAGGCGTCGCTCCACACGGTGATGGAGTATTGGCCGCTGAGGGTGTTGTCCGGGATGACCACCTGCAACTGGCCCTGATAGTCCTCGCCCACCGCCAGATTACCGGTGTGTTTGACCGTGCCCAGCAGAACATCGCCACGGTAGGCGCCTGGTCGACGGGCATCGCGGGCCAGCCACACGGCGTCGGTCCAGCTGTTGATATCGGCACTCACGCCACGGGTGGTGGCGCTGCCCTGGTTGGTCACGGTGTAGCTGACTTGAATGCTGGCGCCATGCACGGCCTGATCCGGGGCGACCACGCCGCTGGTGACCAGATCGGAGAACGGTACCGGGTCGACGTAAAAGCGCGTGGCTTTGACGTTGTTGGTTTCGTTGGGGTATTCGTCGACCACGTTGTCGGCGTCGGTGACCACGATCAGGTAGACATTGCCGCGGTACTGGATCGGCACGTCAATCGAGGCGCTGGTGTTGACGTAACTTTCGGTCGGCGCCAGGGCGCTGCCGTTGTCGTAGGTGCCGACCAGCACGTCGTCACCGCTGAGGGTGCCATCCAGGGACAGATACACCTTGTCGCGCCAGTGGCCGGTAGCCGCGACCGGGCCCATGTTCTGCACGGTGTACTGAATGCCAACGCTGGTGCCGGCGGTGACATGCTCGGGGACCGTGACGTCGCCGATTTGCAGATCGGGACGGTTCAGCAAGCTGATCTGCAGGCTGCCGCTGGACAGCATTGTGTTGTTCAACCCGGCTGCGGCGTATTCGTACACTTGCGTGCCGGTGCCGCCCAGGTAGGCGTTGGTAGTGATCTGGATGCGATACAGGCCCTGAATCCGGCTTGGCAGGCGCACCTGCTCGGTGCGGCTGTAGCTGAGGCCCGCGGCAAGCCCGCGATCGTAAGTGAAGGTGCCCAGGGTCACGGCGGCGCTTTTGCCGTCGAGTGGGATCAGGCTGACCACATCGACCCAGGCGCCTGCGGCGCTGGCCTGGCCCTGGTTGGTGACGGTCCAGCCAATGTCGATCAGTCCGCCTTCCTGCGCGCTGGCGGGGACGTTGAGCTGCTGTACCACGAGATCAGGTGACGCGGCCAGTTGCACGGGCAGGGCAGCGCTATGGCCGACGTTGTTGTCACCATGGGTGAACTCGAACGGTGAGCCGGTCATGACGTTCAGGTAGTAGTTGCCCTGAATGCCGTTGGGCAGCAGTACATCGATGCTGCGGGTATAGCTGTCGTCAACGCCCAGTTGCCCGATGTGGCTGGCGTCGCCCAGGTTGGCGATAACGTCGCTGCCATCGGCCTTGCTGCTGAGCCAGACATGATCGGTCCATTTCGCCAGATCGGTGATACCGATGCCTTGGTTGCTCACGGTCCAACTGACGTGCAGCGGTTGCCCGCTGGTGGCGTTGCCTTGGGCCGAGATGGCCTGGACCTGAAGGTCGGCGTAGGGCTTGGGCATCACATCGACGGGGTGATCAAGCAGGGCGCTGTTATCGGCGGTGGCGCCGTTTTCAAATACCTGGGCCTTGGCGTCGGTGATGACAAACAGCGAGTAGTGCCCGGTGGTGCCGGGCGGTAGCAGGGCCGAGAGGGTGCCGAGGTATTGCTCACCCACGGCCAGGGCGCCGTTGTGCTGGACTTCGCCAATAATCAGGTCATCGGCATTGCCGAGGATGCCATCGGTGGAGAGCACCACGCGGTCAACCCACTGGGTGCTGCCGCCGCTGCCCGTGCCGTGGTTGGTCACGGTCCAGCTGACATTGAGTGTCGCGGGGTCGGCGATGACGGTGGTTGCTGCTTGTACAGCGCTGACCGCCAGATCGGCGTGGGCGGCGAGGGTGATATTCAGCGCTTGTTGCGCGCTGTTGTCGCCCCGTTGTGCGTCATCGAGCTGTTGGGTACCGTCGGTGACCACCACAATCTGGTAAGCACCGTTAGCGGCAAGCGGCAGCAGAATATCGGCCACTGCGTCGTAGCTGGCGCCGTTGGCCAGCGCATCGGTGTGGACCTGTTGGGCGAGAAGGGTCAGGTTGCCGCCTTGGGACAGATAGACCTGATCGGCCCAGCCGCCGCTGGCCAGGCCACCGCTGTTGCTGACGGTCCAGTGGATGCGCAGGGTGTCGCCGGAAGTCGCCAGGGCCGGGCCGCTGACGTTACTGACTGCCAGGTTGGGACGAGCGACGGTTACTTTGCTCGACGCGCGGCCGAGGTTGTCGCCTTCGCCGTCACGTTCGTAGACCGTGTCGTCGGCATCGGTGCGCACCACCCAGCTGTAGGTGCCGTCGGGCAGGTTGGCCGGCAGGCTGAAATCGAAGCGCTGGGCGAGGGTACCGCCGATGGCCAGGCCGTTGGTCTGGAAGCGGCTGGCGACCTCGTACAGCGTGCCATCGCTGGATTCCAGGTACAGGCGGTCGCGCCAGGCGCCGAGCACGGCGGCGGTGCCGATGTTATGCGCGGTGTAGGTCACGCTGGCATTGTCGCCTGGGCGTATTGCCGTTGGTCCTTGAATGTCGCTGACGGTGAGGTTGGGCACCGGCGACAGGCTGACGTGCAGCGCGGTGCTGCCGGCCAGGGTGTTGTTGGCGGTGTGGCCGTTTTCGGTCACGGTGTTGTTGAGGTTGGTCAGCACCAGGATGTAGTAGTCGCCCACCAGATCACGGGGCAGGGTGAGGATGGCGCTGGCGGTGTAGCTGCTGCCCACGGCGAGTACGCCGGAGTGGGTGACGGAGCCCGCGAGGATGATATCGCTGGACGAAGGTATCCCGGTGCGCGAAAGCACCACGCGGTCATTCCACAAGGCCAGGTCGCTGGCCGAGTTCCCGGTGTTGTTGACCTGCCAACTGACTTGCAGGCTGTCACCACTCAAGGCGTTGGTGGGCGCCGTGACCGAGACCACGCCCAGATCGGCGTAAGCCGCAGCCAGGTTCAGGGCCTGGGCCGTGCTGACGGTGTGTGCCCGCGTGTCGGGTTGGGTGATTTCATTGCGGGCATCACTGCGCACGGCCAGGTAATAACGACCGTCTGGCAGGGTTGGCAGGGTAACGCTGGTGCTTTGGCTGTAACCCTGACCGGTCGCCAGGTCGCCGTTGTGGCGCACGCTGCCGATCACGATATCGTCGGCGTTGCCGAAAATGGCATCGGTGCTGAGGATGATGTCATCGCTCCAGCTACCGTTGGCCACTGCCTGGCCCTGGTTGGTGACGTTCCAGCTGACGCTGATGCTCTGGCCACCCACTGCCAGGGCCGGTGCGCTGAAATTGCTGGCGCTCAGGTCCGCGTAGGCGACTGCCGCCGACTGCATGGAGGTGGCTGCACTGTTGTTGGTTTCTGCCGTGTGGGTGAGGTTGCTCTCGTAGATCACCCCGATCCCGGCGCTGTTCTGATCAGCGGTGATCGAAACCGCCAGCGCGCCGGTGCCTTTGAGGCCGTCCGGCAGGCGGAAGGTGAAGCTGCGCAGGCGATGCTCGCCGGGCAGGATGACGCCATTGAGCGCACCCGCGCTGCTGGCCATCGGGTCGTACGCCAGGCTGGTATCGATCAGCACCAGACCCGAATCGGCGCGTGAGACGCTGATCCGATCATTGAAGGCTGCTGCCACCGGGCTGCTGCCCTGGTTCCAGTCTTCCCAGCTGAGTGTCACCAGACCACCGGCCTGAACATTGCTGGTCAACACCTGCAGGTTTTTCACCGTCAGGTCTGGCCCCACGCTGACTTGCAGTTGCGCGCTGTTGTTGCTTTCGGCATTGCCCTGGGCGTTACCTTCGGGCACCTGCCCGAGGTTGTCTGCCACCACCTGGATGCTGAATTCGCCGGCGGCGTCGACACCGTCTGGCCAGACGAAACTGGTATGGCGCGTACGGCTGCCGCCACTGGTCAGAGGACCGTCGGTGAGGGTATCGGCCAGCATCACACTGGCGACCAGCTTGCCGGTGGACAGGTTGCGTACTTCCAGGCTTTCGCTCCACGGCGTGGTGACTGCACTCGCGCCCTGATTGAGCGTGGTCCAGTTCACGGCCACGGTTTGCCCAGGCGTGAAGCCCGAGGCCGGTTGCAGGCTCAGGCCGCGAACCGTCAGGTCAGCATAGGGGGCCAGGCTGACCTGGGTTTCGAGCACCGCCGCGTTGTTGCTTTCCCCGGTGCCGCTGCTGTTGCTTTCCTTGAGCAGGTTGTCGCCATCAGCCAGTACCGTGATGCTGATGTTGCCCGCGGCGGACGTCCCGTCAGGCAGGTGCAGGCTGATGTGGCGCACGGCGGACTGACCCACGTCGATGGACGGACTTTGGGCGTCATGGCTGTCATAGGGCACGGACAGGTCGAGCAGAATGGCCCCGGTGTCCTTGTTGCGCACGATTACCCGATCATTCCAGCTGCCGGTGGTCGGCAGGCTGCCACGGTTTTCCAGGGTCCATTGCAGATCCAGGGTTTGACCTGTTTGCACGCCGCTGGCCGGGCTGATGCTGATCTGGTTGATGACCAGGTCCGGTGCCGGGTTGGCGATCAGCGTGTCGAGCACCACCAGCGGTTTGTCGATGACCTTGAGCAGGTTGAAGCTGACTGTTTCCGAAGCGGATGGGTCCTGGCTGTTACCTTCGAGGATCAGCGTATAGGTGCCACTGAGGGCCACGGTGCCCAGGTCAACGTCATAGCCCGAACGGTTTTGCCAGTAATAAACGCTGTTCACCTGCTGCGGGCCGAAGACATTGCGACCTTGGGGATCAAGCAGGCTCCACAGTGGCGAGTAATTGATGTTGCCGCTTTGCGATGGGGTCAGCGCATCGAGGAAGTAATGGCTGCCTGCGTCCAGTTCGACCTGATAGGTTTGCAGGCCGCTGACGGGGTTAAGCGTGGTACTTACCGGCGTGCCCAGGGTCAGGGGAATGATGTTGGCGGCGTCCAGTACCCGGAAGCTGTAAGGGCTGGTGCCCGAGTCATTGGTATAGACCGTGAGCACATAGTCGCCAGCGGGCAGGGTGGCACTGTAGTCGCTCCAGTTACGGTACTGGCCGCTGACGTAGTCGATGCCACTACCGCTGCCGACATACAGGCTTTCGTCGAAGACTTTGCCATTGCTGCCCTGTAGGCGCCAGCGGGCGCCCGGCGCCAGATTCAGGCCGTCGAAGGACAGGCTGCCGGGTGCATCCAGGTGCAGGTTGTAACTGATGGGTACGCCGTTTTTCACGGTGCCACTCAGGGTGGTGTCCAGCGGCAGCGGTGCTACGTTTTCGGTGACCGAGAACGTCAGGTTGGCTGTATTGTAGGATTCCAGCACCAGCCAATAGTCACCGGCAGGCAAGGTGGACGTCGGACTGATGTTCTGCGAGTAATCGCTGGCGACTGTTTCGCCAAGGGCCGAAAGCAGCTTCCAGCCGACAAAGTTGGATGAGTTGGCCGCGACATTGAAGCCGAAAGCACCGGCCTGGGGCAGGTTCAGATGGAAGGTTTTCGCGCCTTGGGTCGGGTTCAGGCTGATGCTGGTAAGGGTATCGGCAGCCAGGGCCTGGGCATTGGCCAGGTCGCTGAGCATGAAGGCCACAGGTCGCGAGGCGGCTTCACCGTAGACGTTGCGCAACTTCAGCACATAGTGACCGGCGGCGGTCAGCAGGATGGTGTGCCGGGTACCGGTGGTGTCATCTGCGTATACCTTTACCCCGCGTTCGTCGTAGACCTCGGCATGCAGGTACTGGGCACCACCCAGCGTCGAGAACCACAGGGTGGTTGCTCCTGGCACGTCGAAGGCGTAGCTGGCATTGCCAGTACGGTCCAACTGGCTGTTGACTGGTTGATTGAGCGCCAGGGGCTGTGCGCCGCTGGCGATGGTCAGATTGAAGGTGAAGGTCTGGGCGTTGGTGTCGCTGGCGTAAAAACTGTCGCGAACCAAGTAATAGATGCCGCTACGAGGCAGGCTGGTGGCCCCGCCCTGATTACCGAACGAATCCACTGTGTGGCCGAACTCATCGAGGATTTGCCAGTTGCTGTAATAGTTGTTGTCGCCTGACAGCGACAATGTATCGCCTTCATTGCCGGTGAAACGGTAGACACTCGCCGTATGCGGCTGGGCGGTGGTCGTGGTCACCCCCGGGGTCAGCGCCTGGGCGTTGGCCAAGTCCTGCAACTGGACCAGGCCACTACTCGTGCCGTTGATGCTCAGCTGATAGTCGCCCGCTGCCAGGGTGATGCTGGTGGACGGCTCGTTCAGACCATAGGCCGAACCACTGGTGACAACCTTGCCGTCGCGCAGGATGCTCCAGGCGGTGGAGCCGTTCAGTTGGGTGAAGTCCAACAGCAGGTGGGCCGGGTTACTCAGGGAGAAGTCCTGAGTCGCGTTGCCGACGAAACTTAAGGTAGTGCCGGTACCGTGCGCCGGGGGTTGCAGGCTGAACGTAAAATCTGAAGTGGCGGCGCTGCCGGAGGCTGGGAGCAACGCGAGGACATAACGTCCGCTGTGGTTTGCGGTGAAGCTGCCAGCACTGGCCAGGTCACCACTAAACTGCGCGCCGTTGGCGTCGATCAGGAACCAGTTGCCCGCTATACCGGCCACTGCGCTCGGCACATAGTTGAAGGTCTGGCCCTGTACGGCATTGATGACGTAGAGCGTCGAGGCGCCAGGCACAAGATCAGTGTGCACGGTGTCGCCACGTTGGATCACTTCGACGGCGTGGCTGTCGATCAGGTGCAAGTGCAGCGTGTCACCGTCTTTGAGGGCGGTGTTGAGGGTCAGCAGATAGTCGCCCGCTGCCAGCTCAAGCAATTGCGGTACGGTCGGGGAGCCTTGGCCATTGCCCAGGTTTGTGCTGCCATCAAGGGCGGCCAGCTGCCAGTTGAAGCTGGAGTCGGCGCTCATATCGGCCTGGAGCAGCAGAGCGGTGGCGTTGTCCAGATGCAGTCGGTAGGTCGTGGTGGGTGAGGCGGCCGATGCCGCGAGGTCAAGTGTGCTGCCTGGCACGACCAGGGGGATTGAGGCCGGAAGGGTAGAGGTCAGGCTGAAATCCACCGGCGTGTCTGCGCTGGTTGTCCAGACCAGATAGTAGGTGCCGGTAGCGGGCAGCACATCGGATGGGCTGCTGGTGTTACCGCTGCCTCGCGCGAATACGTCCCCGCTGGTGTTTTGCAGTGTCCAGTTGGCCGCGCCGCTGTTGCCGGTGAAATACAGACGCTGGCCAGCCTGACCTTGCACACGTTGGATCAGGCTTTGACCCGCAGTGAGTGCCAACTGGGTATCGGTATCCAGCGCCAGTTCCGGGGCGGTGTTGAGGCTGCGTACGGTGAAGTTGTAGTCGGTGCTGTTGCCGTGGCTCCAGGGCGTGCTGGTGATCTGAATGCGGTATTGACCTTTGCTCAGGAACAGCAGGTTGTTGGCGGAGCTATCGTCGGCGAACAGGTTGAGTGTGGTGTCGATGCTGGCCCCGGTAACCCGTAATTGCAGGGTGTTGGTCAGACCGGGGAAGTCAAAGTCGACGCTTTGGTCTTGTGTCAGGTTCAGGGTGTAATAATCGGCGGTGGTCTGATTGACGATGGTGCCGGTGCGTGGTTGTTCCAACCCGATGGTCTGGACACTGTTGAATGAGGCCGTGACCGGGTTGTTGCCAAGCTGGTTGATCAGCAGATACCAATGGCTTGCGCCCTGAAGCAGGGTCAGAGCCGGCTGATTGTTGTTTGTGTAATCGGTAACGGCGTACGGTTGCATGTCTGCGTCGTAGAGCACGTATTGGCTATACGGAGCAACCGCCAGGTAGTAATCCTGATCGGCCTGGGTCTGCAGTGCGTAGAGGCCCACTTGCGGCGGTATACCTTGCCCGGCGCTGACGGCCTGTGCGCCTGCCGGGCTGGTGAGCCTGAAGACTTGCTCAAAATCCTGGTCGGAATCGTTCTGCACGTTGAACTGGTAGTCGCCGGCCGCCAGTAACAGGCTTTGCCCGTACGCGAGGTTGCCATCGACTTGCTGACCCTGGCCGCTCAAATGCCAGGGCAGGTATTGCGTGGTCGCGTTGAAAAACACCAGGGTGGCGGTGTCCAGGTGCAGCGAGTAGGCAGTGTTCGACCGCGCCTTGAACAGGCCGTCGGTGTCAGTGTCCAGTGCCAGCACCGTTGGTGCTGTCGGGGTGCTGTGGCTGACGAGCGTAGTGCCCAGTGTTATGTCGACCGGTTGATAGGCATTCCACAGCGTCAGCAGGTAATTGCCCGCAATGCTCAGGTCCAGCGGGAAATTGCCGCTGGCTGATGAGTTGTTGATGGTCTGGTTGTTCGGGTTGAGAATCTGCCATTGGAAGGTGTTTCCGGAGCTCGACAGCAGGAGGTTCAACTGATCGCCGGTTTGGCCAGAGATACGCAAAACACGCACATCCGAGGCGTTTTTCAGGCTGATGTTCTGGCTGGCACCGATCTCCAGCAACGGGCTGGCGTCAGCGTCCAGCAAAGTGAAATCCGGAGGCGTTGCATTGGCGGCGTAGTAATACGCCATCAGACGCAGGGTGTAGGTGCCGGCCGCCAGCGACAGTGGCATCGGGCTGAAGTTGCTGAACCCGTTGCCGGCGCTCCAGACTTTGCCTGCGCTATCGACAATGTCGTACTGCGCGTTAATGGAGTTGTAGTTGCCCGGCTCGAACAGAACGCGGGTCGCCGAGGCCAGGGTGAAGGTGAAGTTCTGACGCAAACCACTGGCGTCATCGAGCGTAACCGGTTGAGATACACCCAGTGTCAATGCAGTTTGCGGAACCACGACGGGCATCGCTGAAACAGTGAATGGCAACGGCGTTGTTGACGTGTCGGTCCGGTACACCACCAGGCTATAACGCCCTTGAGGCAGTGCTTGCAAGCGCGTTTCACCGCCGTTGGCGAAGAGCAGCGGGGTATGATTCTGGTCGTAGACTGTCCAGCTGATGTTTGCGCTGGCATCGTTCGTCAGTGCGCTCAGGTTCAGTGGTGAGCTGCCATCGCTGTTGAAACTGAACACCGCAGTGGTCTGGCCCTCGCCCAAGGACGTGGAGAGTGTTGGCGTATCCATAGGCAGCGCAGTGGATTGCTCCATGTCCACCAGATCCAGATCATAGTGATCTCCAGCAGAGCTGCCGCGTATACGCAGGGTCGCGCTGCCCGCGGGGAGGTAGATCAGCCGTGCTCCGCCCACCGGCGACGTGCCGCCGCCATTGTTGTAGTCGATCTGACCGTTGCGCAGGATATCAACCTGCAAATTGGGTGTGTTGGCCGAGTCATGCAGGAGCAGCCAGTGCGGCACACTGGCAGACAATTGATACAGGGCTTGAGCGCTATTGGAGTTGAAAATACCGCTGGCATGTTGCCCAAGCTCAATCGGTTGCACGACGCCCGGAGCCGTGCTGAGGGTGAAGTTGAGCGGTTGATCGCTATGTCCTTTGAACACCAGGCTGTAGGTGCCGCTTGCATAGGGTGCCAGCAAAAAGCTGCCGCCGTGGTCGGCGCCATCGATTTTGGTCAGGTTGTGATCCAGCAGGCTCCAGCTCACGCTTTGGCCGTCCGCGCCGGCGATATCGAGCTGCAGGAACTGACCGCCGATCAGGTTCAGGGTATAGGCCTGTGCTTCCCGGCCAGTGGGGAGTTGAACGTTGGTGGTGCTCGGCGGCAGAGCGCTGGCATTGCTGATATCCAGCAGTTGCAACGCGTAGCTTTGCCACTGCGTGCCGAAAATCATCAGTTGATACAGGCCAGCAGGCAGTGACTGGGTGAATGGTGACTGGTTTTCCAGCGTGTCCTGGCCGATAGCGTCGTTATGCAGCCCCGTGATCTGGGCGTCGCCGCCCACCGGGAGCAGCTTCCAGCTAAGACCGGCAGCGTTGCCCAGATCATGCAGTTGAACGATGCCACCGATGGGGACGTTGACGTACCAGGCGCCGGTGCCGCTTTGACCGAGCACACCGCGTAAGACGTCATTCAGCGCCACGGTGGCCGGTGGCTGGGTGTTGAGGTTAAAGGTGTAATCTACCGCTGCGTCATTGCTCGAGGTGCGCTGCACCAGCAGGGTGTAGATGCCGCTGTCGAGCATAGAGGTCAGCTGCGGCGATGTACTATCGCCTTGGGCGACAAGGGCGCCCAGGCTGTTGTAAAGGTCCCAATGCAGTGCGGTATCGCTGTTGAGCGCGACGTTGAGAGTACCGGCTGTGGTCAAGTCAACGCGCAGCATTTTCGCCTGCTGAGTACTCGCCAACTGCCCGGACAGTGCGCTCAGGGGTTGCAACGTCGCAGCGCTGCTATCCAGGGTCTGTAGGTTGTAGCTGGCGTTGGCAGTGGTCGCGGCGATGATCAGTTGATAGTCGCCCGCGTTGGCCAGCCATTGGTAGGCGTCCGGCTGTTCGTCCTGCCACGCCACGGCGTTGGCGTCGCCTGCCGCAAGCTTCCAGTGAATGCCACTGGAGCCCAGGGTGTTGAGCAAGGCGCTGATCGGTACGCTCTGGTTGTAACCCACGCTCAGGCGGTAAGTGATGCTATCGCCGATGTTGGACAAGGTGCCTTGTACGCTGGCGCCCAGTGCAAGGCTGGTGATATCGCTGGCGCTCACGGTGGACTGATTGACCAACAGAGTCGCATTGGCGTCCACCGCGCTCTCGATCACCAGGATGTATTCGCTGCCCAAGCTCGCGGCGCTGGCGATTTTCAGGTAGTCGAAGGGGCCATTGGCGCTGCCCAGTGCGTTACCGGAGGCGTCGTACAGTTTGATATTGATCGGGTCGCCTGAAGCTTTCAGGCTCATGGCCGCCAAGGCCAGGGTGCTGCTGACGCGAAGTACCTGTGGCTGTCCTGCACTCAACTGCAGAGCGGCAGGCTGGCCGATCTCCAGCGCCGGTTGATTGGCGACATCCAGCAGGTTCAGGTTATAGGCGCCCGCCAGTACGGGGGTGTCGGCCTGGATATTCAGGCGGTAGTTGCCTGCTTGCAGCAGAATCGGCGTGGTGCTGCCCAGCAGGCCGCTCTGTACGGCCACGTTTGTGGCGTCGAGAACAGTCCAGCGTTGTCCGGCCCCGGTGCTGGATTGCAGTGTAAAGCGGGTGGCGCCGCTGAGGGAGAACTGCCAGGTGTCAGGGATGTTGGCAAAGGTTGTTGTGCCGCTGATCGCTTGCCCTGGTACCAGTACGCCGTGGATGGGCTGGATCAGTTGGGCATCGTAGTTCAGCGTCACGGGCTCAGCACTTTGGCCTGTGCCTTCCAGGATCAGGCTATAGCGACCGGCGTGGGGCAGGAGCACCGCCAGCTCGCCGCCAGTTGTCAAAGCCGTTGGTGCAAGTTGCACAACACCTTGGTCGTCCACCAACCAGGCTTGCAACGGGTTGGCCGGATCCACCGAGCCAAAAGCCAGGTGCAGGTAGTCACCGGCCGCGGCGTCGATCTGGCGAACCACACTGGCATTGCCGCTTGGCAGGTTGATTGTCTGATTGCTGCCGGTGGACAGTGCTGCTGCGCTTGGCAAGTCCAGCAGGTTGAAAGCGAAAGCGCCGACGCCAGCGCCCCTGGCACTGATTTGTAGCTGATAAGTGCCGGCTGCGATCAGGCTCACCCGTGTGCTAGGGGTGTTCAAGGCGCTTTGCGGGACGACCACGCCATACGGCCCGGTCAATTGCCAGGTAAGGTCATCGCGGTTGCTCAGGCTGTCGAACAGCACCGCGGTTGGTTGGCTCAGGTTCAGGGTATACACCTGGCTTTGCCCGGCGCTGTCAATAACACCTTGGGTCAGGTGATCCAGTGTCAGCGGTTGGCTCACCACACTCAGTGGCAACAGGGTGAAGTTCAACGTGGTATCGGAACCGGCATCCCCCAGGGTTTGCCATTGCAGCAGGTAGGTAGCGCTGCTCAGGTGCACGGTTTGATCGATGGGTGAATAGCCGCTGGCAATCACCACCCCGGCAGTACTCACGATCCGCCAGCCGGTGTAGGTGGCGGGAGACGGCATGTAGAGTCGGTAGTCGCCGTCGCTGGTCACGGAAATTTGCTGGGTGAGGTAGCTGCCGGTTTTCGGTTGGGGAGCCTGGGTCGGCTGGCCGGGTGTGACGACCTGCGCGGTGGTCAGGTCGTTAACGTTCAGGCTGAAGGGGCCGGTTTGCAGACCGTTGCTTTCCACATGCAGGACATAGGTACCTGCAGGCAGTGTCATGATCGTCGGCCAGGAATTTTCGAACGACCGAGAAGAGGCCTCGGCGCCGCGTGGCCCCGTCAGGCTCCAGGTCGTCGCGAAGTTGTTTTGCGTGGCGCTCACGCTCAGGGTGCTGGGGCTGGTCAGCGTGAAGCTGTAATCGATGGATTGTCCAGGCTGGGTGATCTGCCCCAGGATCGGTGTGCCCAGCGTCAGGGCGGCGGTGTCGGTACGTCGCTGGCCTAGGGTCAGGACGATGTGCCAGGGCGTGGTGCTGTCGATTCGGGTGTTGGCCGGGTAGATCGCCAGCAGGTATTGGCCGTCGAGTGCCAAGGGGATGCGCGCGACATCGTAATAGCCATTACCTGTTTGAACTACATTGCCATCCGGGCCAGTCAATACCCAGTAATCGCTGGTGTGGCTGTAATCGCTTTGATCCCCCTTGAGGAACAACTGTTCGCCCGCGCTGCCTTGGAAGCGATAGAGTCGGGTCTGATTCGCCCCGCCATCGCTGACGAATGGGGTGTCCAGGGTCAGCGCCGTGGCAATGCTGCTGTTGAGCAAACGAAAGCCGAAGCCGCTCGGGTTGTTCTGGTTGTTACTCAGCACCAGCGTGTAATGACCTGCCGCCAGATTGAGTGTGTTGCCCTGGTCAAAGGCCAGTGAAGACGGGCCCGCAATCACGTTGCCCTGGGCGTTGAGCACCGACCACAGCACGTTGCCGCCACTGTTGGTCAAGGCGTCCATGACCAGCGCGGTTCGCGTGTCCAAGGTGAAGCTGTATTGCGCGCTGCTGGCGCGGTTGGCCAGGGTGCCGCTAGTGGAATCGTTGAAGCTCAGCGTAGCGTGGCTGATGTCTTCACGGGCCATTACGAATGAGTCGTTTGCGGTACCGGTCTGGTAATAAACGCCCTGGTCCAGCAGGGTGTAGGTGCCAGTGGCCGACAAGCTGAAGCGGCTCTGGGCGTACCCTGCGTTTTGTGCAGTTACGTCGTTGCCGTACGGATCGATCAGGCGCCAGCTGCTGCTCGTGGGCTGAGTGAGCGACAGCAGCATGCTGTCACCTGCGCTGCCCTGAAATTGATAGCCGGCAGTGGAGTTGGCGGGTGCCCGCGAAGCTGTGGTGCTTTGCCCCAGTTGAAGTGGGGGGAGGGTGGCGAGATTGATCAACTGAAACGCATAGGCGCCGCTGCCCGAGTACGCCCAGGAGTAGGGGGCGCCGGACACGGTCAGTGCATAGTCGCCGGCGACCAGTTTGAGCACCGGTTCGTTGGTCAGTGAGGCCAGTGAAATTTCGTTGCCTCGCGGGCCGACGAGGCTCCATACCGCACTGCTTGAGGCTTGGGAGTCCAGTGCCAGCAAGCTGTCGCTGCCGAGGCTGAAACGATAGGTTTTGTTGGCGTCCCAGGTGGTCAGCGCCCCGGAGACGACTTGGCCCAGGGTCAGCGGGTCGCCCGCAGTCAAGGGGGCAGGGGCAGTATTGCCCAGCGTCTCGATGTTCAACGAGTAGTTGACCGGCGAGCTGCTCGTACCCTCGATCAGCAAGGTATAGCTGCCCGAGAAACTCAGCGTCAGTGTCGTGCCCGTAGTGTTCAGGTCTTGAGGGGAAGTGACGTTGCGGCCATAGGCATCGATCAGGCGCCAGGTCGCGGTATTGGCGCTGGTCACGCTGCTGCTCAGCCGGATCTGGTCGCCTGCGCTGGCGCTGAAACGGTAGGCAGAGCTGGAGTTGCCAGGCGACAGGATGCCTGACACTAGCGTTCCCAAGGGCAGCGCGGTGGCTGATGCCAGATCTTGCAGGGCGAACCCGTAGCTGCCGGTTGCGCCGGAAACGCCATTGACGGTCAGGCTGTAGTGCCCGGCGGGCAGGGCCAGAATGTTAAAGCCCGGGCCGCTGCTGGCGAACGCCTGGTGGTCCACGCTAAGGCCGTTTGGCCCGGTCAGCGACCACTGCATATCCCAGCGCGGGGTCTTGGCGCTGAATGCCAGTTGTGCAGCGCTCGCCAGGTCGAAGGTGTAGACCATCGACTGGCCGGCACGTGCCAGGCTATTGCTGATGGTGCTGCCCATATCAAGGTGTTGAGCCACATCGGGCACTGCGTTGAGGCTGAAGCCATACCCGACGTTAGCCGTCCCGGAATTGCCGAAACCGTTCACAGCCAGCCAATAGGTGCCACTGCTGGTTGCCGTGAACCCGTAACCGCCTGTGCCCAGGTACTGGCTGGTGACGACTGCGCCATAGGGGTCAAGGACGCGCCAGTTGACGTTGCCTTGGGTCGAAGCTTGGGTGGCCAGGAACAACTTGTCTCCGGCCGTGACGGTGACGGCGTACAGCTGCGTGGCGTTGGCCGTGTCCAGAGTCGCGTTGACGGCCGCGTTCAGGCTCAAGGGGGTGGAGCTTGCAGCGCTGAGCAGTCGGAATGCATAACTGCCGGCCTGGTTGTTATTGCTGGTCACTGAGAGGGTGTAGTCGCCGGCAGCCAGCAGGGTTGCTGGCTGGCTGGTGCTGTTGGGGGCTTGCAGGTTGACGTTGCCCAGCGGGCCGCTGAGGGTTGCGTTGACCCCTGTGCCGCCCAGTGTGTCCAGTAGCACCGGTTTGGCGGCGTCCAGGTGGAAGTGATAGTCGACGATCTGGCCCGCTTTGAGGGCAGGGGTGACGGTGGTCTGATCCAGCGTCAGATCTTGTTTGATGTTGTCCGCCGCCGACAGGCTGAAACCATAGTTCAGCGCGGTCGAGTTGTTGTTGGCACCCTCGACCAGCAACAGGTATTGGCCGCTGCTGTTCAGTGTAAAGGCCCCCCGGACGGAAGCCAGATCATAGCTGGAGCCTTCCTGGCGTCCGTACGGGTCGATCAGGCGCCATGAGGCCTGACCGCTGCTTACTGAAGCGTCGCTGAAGGCAAGCTTTTCGCCTGCACTGGCATCGAATCGATAGACGCTGGTCTGGTTGCCCTGGGTCAGGGTACCGGTGACTGGCTGGCCTACGGTGAGGTCGGCGGCGGCGGCGGCATCGATGATGCGCAGGGCATAATTGCCCGTTGCATCGTTGCTACCATCGACCGTCAAGCTGTAAGTGCCGGCGGCCAGATCATAGGCCGGCGAAGTGCTGTAAGGGGTGTCGACGAAACTGCGATTCACTACCTGGCCGTTCGGCCCCGTCAAGTTCCAGCTCAAGTCATCCCGGTTGGTCAGGCTGTCGAACACCACGCGCTTGGTGTCGTTGACCGTGAACTGGTAATGGTCCTGTTGGCCCGGCTGATCGAGGTGGCCGCTGATAGCAATCGCCGCCGGATTGACGTCTCCGGACAGGAGTACGCGAGGCTCAAAGGTCTCGAAGCGAACCGCGCCATGGGAGGTTTCGCGCTCAACGGAATCGGCGGTGGTTTTGGAGTCTTTCGCAGTAAAGTCGTTCATCGGTCTTCCTTGAGCGCAAAAAAAGGCGCCGCTACGTCAGACGTAGCGGCGTAAATTCGAATGAGTTATGAGGCCGGGGGCGGAGCCGTGGGCTTAGGGCTGTGACCGTCTTCAGGGTCGAACAGCGCTTGGCATTTCACCCCGGCAGGTATTGCAAGATTCGGGTTGGCGAGATCCAGGAACACCACGAATGTGCCACTGGCACCGTCGATGATCCGATCCACGGCGGTAACGTTGGCGTGGTGGGGCGGGCGGCCCTGCAGTTCGGACTGGATATCCACGGGATCGCCAACCGCAAACTTGCCAAATAGCTGGATGGGTAGCACCACTCGTACGCGCAGCGGGTCGAGCTGCGCGAGCTTGAAGATGGTGTGCTTGGTCGCACCCGGTTCCAGCAGCTCGCCGGCCCAGATCATTTGGTCCACCACGACACCATCGAACGGGCTGTAGACACTGCGCAACTTGAGCTGGCTGGACTGCTGCAGGTATTCCAGGTGGGCGACTTCGCGGTTTTCGTTGGCCACCTTCAACTCGGCCTGAGCTTGTTTGAGCTCGCCTTCGGCGTCATCGCTGTCCTGCTGCGGCATCAATTTCTCGGCCGCCATATCGTGGCGCCGAGTAAATTTTTTCGTCGAAAAGTCTATTTTGCTCTGGGCCAACTGTGTGGGGCCGGCTAGCTGAGACTTGTAGAGTGCGAGGTTGGCGGCCGCTTGTTCGGTGCTGGATTCAAGGACGGCGAGCAATTGATTTTTGCTCACCCGATCACCGCGTTTAACACGGGTGCTCTGAAGCAAACCGGGTACCGGAGGGGCAATCTCAACGACCTGGGCGGGTTCGATCAGGCAGTCATAGGAAGAGGTGGCCTCGGCGTGGCGCGCGATCAATGCCGCTGACAACCAAAAGGCGACACCCAAAGGTGCTACAAGCTGCCGAGCAATACGAAGGTCGGGCATACAGGTGTCATTCCATTGTCTGCGCTGTTGATGGCGCTGTTCCCTAAGGTGTAGCTGTCAGGTGCAGGGCAAAGGGCCCGCCTGGTCAGTCCGTAGTGGCACAATAATATACTCTCGGGCTTTTGTATCTAATTGTTACCAAAATGACACAGTCAACGCATCGCGGAATCTCCATGATGCCAATTGCCTCTCTTGGTTTTGGTGCGTGGGTTTGCGTGGCGCCACATGATCATCGAATAGACCCGGCGCGCGCTGACCTACGTCATCAAACGGGGCGCCGGTCCTGTAGATCCGTAGGACTCATTCCTTCGGGAAGCAGGCGGCGTTGTTAGCACTGACAGTCGCTTACGTTCGAGAACCTGACGCTTGCTGTCACGGGAGGTCCGCAGGTGCGTTCGACGAGTCGCGAAGTAGAGCCAGACGCCCCTGATGGGGTGCGGCTGCAAGTTGTAACGATAGGTCGGCAGGGAAATGATCTTGGTGGAGCTACTGGCCATGATCGTGTGATATGTGTCGGTTCAGATGCAAAACTGACCCGCTTGGGCAAGATGCAGCTTTTGCGAGCTGCCAATGTTGTCCAAGGCGTTACAGGTGGAGATCAGTATGGTACGGGTCTCAGAAGCGCTCGGGGCTCAGTAGTCCCTGTGCAAGAGGATCCGCGTCAGCATTCGGATGGGGATGTTCAACTCGGAGGAGGCCAGTCCACTACTGGGAGTGATCGATCTACCATACCCCACAGACGACGTGCGCCTGCTCACAAAAATGGCGGTGGATGCCCTCGACCAACTCTTTCGACCTGGCTTCAAGTACAGCGAGGCCGAGGTCCTACTCCTCAACCTCTGCCAGCGAGGCGGGTACACCGATGACCTGTTCGCCGCCTCTCAACCGACCAACACCTCGAAGGTGATGACTGTCTTGGACCAGATCAACAACCGATGGGGCAGGGGAGCGCTACGTGCAGCCAGCGTTCCCCTGAACCCCGAGTGGGGCATGCGCCGGGAGATGATAAACCGCAATTTCACCACGCGGCTGGATCAGCTGTGGAGGGTGTCGTGTTGCTGAGTGTTGGAATCACTGGAAGTCACTATTGCCTTGGCCAGTGCGTGCTCTCTGCCGCTCCCAAGCCAGCTTTATCGCCTCAACGTTTGGCACAAACCTGGACAGGTGATGTTCATCCCATTTCTCGCAGAACGTCTATCCAGCCCGGGCTAGGGAGTGTTTTGACCTTGATGAGTCACATCGCACTCAGCAGCTTCTCCAACTGCTGGTGCTCCCAAGTGCTAAGAAGCTCGACCGGATCGGTACCGTATCGTTGGTTGGAGTCGAATACGTATGCCCGCCCATCCGGGTCGTAACAACTGGCGCAGTAGTCTAGGGTGTCGCAATTGTTGTAGAAGGTCAGCACCCAGCCATCGACCTCGACGGTCATAAGGCCGCAGTAGATCTGCGTCCAGCTGTGCTCGCCAAGACGGCGCATGATGCGAACACCCAAGGCAAGGTCACGGAGTGTCTGGTAGACCTCACGCGAGGTCAAAGTACTTTGGGACAAAGCAATTTTCCGTATCGACAGGATGAGGCCTGAGGAAGGGTACATGACAGGGAGGGCGCCCGCTATCTACCCCTTGATAGCCCGCACTCATGAGCATGACGGCTTCACCTGACGATTCCATAACGTCCACGTGATCCTTGAGCGTTTACTCTTGGTCATCAGCTCCTTGTCGTGAGCGGGTAGCCCTCAACCAGTGTGGCGCCAGCTTGGGAGTGAAGCGACAGGCGAAGTCTTCGTTGGAGTCGCCATTCGCGCTTCGATATGCTTTGTCACGTGAGTCTGGTCATGCCGACAAAAGATCACACTAGCCAAGGAGCTCCAAGCATGCAGGTGCACTGTCTCACGATCGGATGGCTGCTGATGCTTTCAAGGCAGTCATGACGTATGAAAATACTTTTCTCGCTTGCTAGTGTCAGCGTGATAGCTGGCGCCATGTTGTCGCCAGCGTTCTCGCAAGCACAACAACCTACCTTCAAGGTCAGTCAATCTGAAGCCCGTGTTATCAGTGATACGGGCCAGGTCGAGCAAATTCGAGGGGAATGGCAGAAAGCAATTCACATGCTTGGAGTGGGAGGGACCATTTCAGATTGTAGGCTGATGCTTCAGCCTCTCTATGATTATGAGAAGGATGACACCTACGGCGCAGTGTGCAAGTTCAGCGGAGAGGGGAAGCCGCGTGATATTTTGATCTGCGATGACACGCTGATCGGGAAGCTAACGATCAAGGCCTGGGGGTATGCACAGACGGAGCGCGAGGTGTTGGATTTCACAAAAGCGAATTGTCCGCCGGGCGGGTGAAACAACCTTCGAGGCTACTCCATGCGTTGCTCGATCCGCTGCCGGGCGGTCTGCTTCCTACAAACCGAGGTTTCATGAACAACCAACTTACCCGTTTGATTTCTGACTACCAGGCCAGTGTCCGAGCGGCTGTGGAGCTCATGCAACAGTCTGGCATCCCGCGGCCCTCTACCTGCACGGATTGGGTTGACGCTGACATTCCTGAGCATGGGGAGCTTAAGGGTGGCACTCGCTACTTCAAGCATGGCTTCGGTTGCGCAGTCCACCTCCTCACGGGAGCAGTAGATTTTGATTTTGGGGATCACGGCGAGATCGACGGGTTCAACGTAGGGCGGCTCGCCGGTTTTGCCAATTCCAGGTTGCCGGAATACGGCTTTGCCACAGAGGACGCACTCAAGGAGTGTTTCAAAGAGGAAGCGGCGGCAGGCTCAATGGTGTACTCGGGGTACATCCTTTACTACGTCGCCGGCACCGCTTATTCGCCCTCGGTACAAGCATGCAAGGGCAGCACACCGCAGTTGGAAATCGAGAGCGCCAGTTACGATGAGTTTCTCGACTTATGGGAGCAAGGGGCGTTTGATCAGCAGCGACTGGGCCAGGCTTTCTACAACCATTTTCGTCTGCATCAACTCACTGACCAGGCTGTTCTCCGGGGCCTGTATGAGGCCGATGCCAAAAAAGCCAGTGCCGTGATTTCGCGTATTTTTCAGATCAGGTAGCTTTCGGTATCCATCGCCCGTTCGACACATGAGTGATCATTTGGGACGACTGCGCGCGCTGGAAAAGAGATCTCTCCCCTCCTTTTTTACCTCCTCTCCAATAGGGGCATCTGCTGCTCGGACTCAGTATAAAATTTCAGGCCTATTGGTCGACATTCCGTCAATGTAGGCCCGCGGCTTGGAGGTCAAAATGGTTGCAGGGAACGACTCGTCGATTTGCCCGGTTTGTGGATACCCCGAACTTGAAGAGCCTCCTTACGATGAGTTTGGTTGCTCATCGTTTGGCTTGTGCCCATGCTGTGGGACGCATTTTGGGTACGACGACGCGACCTCCGCTCATGTCGAATTGCGGAAGATATGGATTTCTAGAGGGATGCCTTGGTGGAGTACAGCTCAAGTCAGACCGGTTGACTTTGACCCGCTCAGACAACTGCGGGTGGTTGACAGGGACAGTGATGTTTAGGCTCACGGACGGCACTCAGTCAGTCCCGTGGGGGTTGGTATGATCACCCTATCGCTGTGCCGGAGCAACTCTCTCGCCCTTACTCCGCTGCCAGGAGGCCTATGTCTGCAGATCTTGATCAGTTGCTGAAAAGCGTACACGACGAGCAATCCTTCATCGGATTTCTAGAAGCGCTTGGCTCTGATTTCGCCCAGGAACGTTCGTTGGAAAAAACATCGCCATCATCGCCCTATGGACCGGGCGCCTTGGGATGGGAGAACGGTTCTGTTGATGCGTTTCTCGATGCCGCGGCCTCGTGGACAACGGCCAGCACCAGGTGCTCTCTGGCAGACGCTCCCGTGTCCAATGTGTGGCAACGCTGTGCAAGCATTCTGTTGGCCGGCAAGTTTTATGAGTGAGCACGAGGTTTGCCATCGGAAGGAATGTCCCGCCGGTAAAGGGCCAGAAACGGCGAATCCCGCTCTAGGCGGGATTCTCAGCCGTCGATTGCATGCGTTCGACGGGGCAGGACGCTGTTACTTGGCACTGGGCCATCTGACTTTCATCAGAAGCGGGGTGCGATCCGAAGATCCCTGTAACCACCCTGTGATTCACGCCTAGGCGCAGATGAATAGTAGTCAATGCATTATCACTAGGTCAATCATGCTGTCACCTCTTGGATCACCTAGATTCACCCCCGATCATTCCTCTGCCCCCGTTCAGAGCTGGCCCTGACAGCGAATTCATCGGCCAAGCTGGCAGGTGTTGTCATCAGCGCGGGATGACCCAGTTACCGAAATTCCACTGACCCGGCAACTGGGTCAATTCCGCGTCGGTGGCAACAACAATAGGTGCCGCCTCAGGCCGATGGAATCTATATAAAAGAAGGGTTTAAAGTTTGGGCTTTGTGAAAGCCCAAGACTCAGGAATAGGCCGGGCCTCTTGGGTCCCCCCGGTGTCAGGATAGTTGTCGCCTCCCCGAATTTTCCTAAAAAAGCAGATCGGGGGCGGAAAGAGACTGTCCGTGCCGTACTATTCACCGGAACGCAGAGCCGCATTGCTCAAGATGCTGCTTCCCCCACTGAACCTGTCGATGGCCGAGGTTGCTCGGCGCGAAGGCGTCAGTGAAATGTCTTTGTCCAACTGGTGCAGAAAGGCCAGTTCTGAAGGAAACCCAGTGCCAGAGAGCACCCCGCCGGCCCAGAGCTGGACCGCCGAAGCCAAGTTTGCTGTTGTCCTTGAAGCCGCCGGTCTGTCCGAGATTGAGCTGAGTGAGTACTGCCGCCGCAAAGGCCTGTACCCCGGGCAAATCAACGCTTGGCGGCAAGCCTTTATCAACGGCCAGAAGACGGACAAAGCCCAGCAAAAAGATGATCGCGAACAGGCCCGCCAGGACAAGAAACGTATCCAGCAACTTGAGCGCGAACTGCGCCGTAAAGACAAGGCGCAGGCTGAAACTGCCGCGTTGTTGGTGTTGCGAAAAAAGCTCAACGATTACTGGGGGATCGACAACGAGGACAGTTAACCGCCTTGCCGGAACGGCAACTGCTCATGACCTGGTTGAACGAGGCCCGAGCGGCTGGAGCCCGCAAAGCCAGAGCCTGTCAGGAAGTCGGCCTGTCACTCAGAACCGTGCAACGGTGGAGCGAAACCGAGGTTGTCCAGGCTGATGCCCGAACGACCACGGTACGACCCACGCCGCGCAATGCGCTGAGCGAGGTCGAGCGCCAAGCGATCCTGACGCTGTGTAACAGCCCGGCATACGCCCACTTGCCACCGAGTCAGATCGTGCCGAGGCTGGCCGATCAGCAGCGCTATCTGGCCTCGGAGTCCACGTTTTATCGAGTGCTGCGGTCCGCAGGTCAACAGCAGCACCGAGGCCGCAGCCAGCGTCCCCGGCGGCACGCGACGCCGACGACGCATGCCGCCAAAGGGCCGAATCAGGTGTGGTCTTGGAACATCACCTACTTACCCTCGCCGGTGAGAGGCCAGTATTACTACTTGTACCTGATCGAGGATATTTACAGCCGCAAGGCCGTGGGCTGGGAAGTTTACGAGGAAGAAAGCGGTGAGAAGGCGGCCGCACTGCTGCAACGCAGTGTGATCGGCGAGCAGTGTTGGCGCGAGCCGCTGGTGTTGCACTCGGACAATGGCGCGCCGATGAAATCGCTGACGTTGTTAAGCAAGATGCATGACCTGGGCATCACGCCATCACGTGGCCGACCGCGTGTGAGCAATGACAACCCGTACTCGGAGTCGTTGTTCAGGACGTTGAAATATTGCCCGCAATGGCCGGTGGATGGTTTTGCCAGCCTGGACGCTGCGCGCGTTTGGGTGAGGGACTTCATGCGCTGGTATAACCACGAGCACCGGCATAGCCGTATCCGTTTCGTGACCCCGGCAGAGCGGCACCGTGGGCAGGATGAGCAGATCCTGGTCCGACGTCATGAGCTGTACGAGCGATGCCGGGAGAAGAACCCGGAGCGCTGGTCTGGGCGAACACGAAACTGGGAGCCGGTAGGCACGGTGTTGTTGAACCCGGATCGGGAGCAGCAGGCCGAGAAAAGAGCAGCATGGTTAGACGGTGACGCGACAACTACCTTGGAAAACGCCGGGTCTTAGCGACCCTATTCCGCCACCAAGGGTTTTGGCGGAACCAAGCTCGAAAGCTTGGCGGCATGGGCACTCACCTTTACGGCATCACCGGCATGCGCGCTCCACGGCCGGATTTTACGATCCCTTCCTTTATATGCACAATCCTCGTTGATGAACGGAGGGGCCCGGAGCGCTGCTGGTGAGGGTGATGCATCTATTCTGTGAATCCAGTAGGATTTTCTCATCTTTTTTGTGAGTCCCAACCGGCGGCCTCACAAAAAAGATGATTTTTCGCCTGTGTTTGCTGGGGCTTCCGAATCATCTATTTTGTGAACCTACAATTGGCGTCGATCATTTTCATCTTACGGATTCTTCAGTGATTCGATTCCCTTTCTGATGGACTCGGCGTTCAAGTCGAGCGTGGCGATGGCTCCAAGAACATGACTGGAAACGCCAGTAGATCCTCTCTGGTCTATCCACATCCCTATCAACTCGATGGCGTCGGTCAACGCGAGCTGGTTTTCGTGGAGCTTCTCGAGAATATCAGGCAGTTGAGAGTCGGCTGGCATGGCGATATCTCCTCAAGGGTGAAGGCAAGCCTAGCTGCGAAATTGCACTCCACTTGACCACCTGATTGCATCGGTACTGACCACTCGTTTGCATTGCACTTGACCAGGTGTTTGCATTCGATCAGACCACCGATTGCATCGGATTTGACCAGCACGCTTAGTAAACATGATCGGTAGAGAGCTGCCCATTGCTGCCGCTGGCGACAGGCAGTCATCGGCCAAAAGCGGTCTCTTTGGCGCGCCCGCGCGGCCGCAAACACATCAGTTCAATCAAGAATGGGACGAAGGAAACTGCGCTCATAGCTCAGGATGAATTTTTGCTCGGTAGCCTGCGTCACCAATTGAATGCACTCAGGATCTACTCCGGCCTCCCTACGATACTGCTCATAATCTGCCAGGCTGGAAAAGCTGAATAGACAGTAAGCGATGTTGTTGGCGCCTTCGGCTGGTAGAAAGTAGCCGTGGTGGTTTCCTCCCATACGGGTCACCACACGAATCCAATGGCGAGAATAGTTTTCGAAAGCCGGGATCTGGTAGGGATCGATTACATACCTGACGTGGCAAGTGATCACTGGTTCATTCCTTTGAAAATGGGGAAACCACTATTCTACACATGCCATAAGCTGAGTCGTCGATGGCAGTTCTGGGTCGATGACTGCCTGTCGCCAGCGGCAGCAATGGGCAGCTCTCTACCGATCATGTTTACTAAGCGTGCTGGTCAAATCCGATGCAATCGGTGGTCTGATCGAATGCAAACACCTGGTCAAGCGCAATGCAAACGAGTGGTCAGTACCGATGCAATCAGGTGGTCAAGTGGAGTGCAATTTCGCAGCCTGACACTAGGTGGCGGAGCTTTTTTGTTTGAGGCCGAGAGTGAATGTCGTTTCGGTGCAATCTGGATTGGAGCGACAGTCACTGGCAACAAAATTTGCCAATGGTGACCAGTTATGTGCGGGTGGGGGTAAGAGGGTGGTACGAAAGAGGTACGCTGAAAAACTATATTTCCTGTAAGCCTTTATTTATAGGGTCTTCAGGATTAGTTGTTCCCATCCATCATCGGAAGGACTGGACCTGACTGGAGATTTTGTACTGACCATCGTCAGGCTTGTCTGGCGTGACTAAACACAACAGGGTGGTGGCCGTGAACATCAATCATGCATGCCCCCTCGTCATTTAGTTGGCCTGATTGAAAACACCCTGTAAGGCCAAGAATTACGAGCCGAAGAAATTCAATAGTGCGGATCTGGATGGCGAAAATAGGTAAGACGCTCCAGTCGTCATCACAAGGCGTTGTGGGAACGTCACGAGTACCTGCGAACCATCCGGCGCCAGCACAGTGACTGATCGTTGCGCCTCTCCTGATTGCCCAATCACGATATCGTTGCCACGGCCGAGCGGAAAATCAGCCGAATTCGCCCACTGGTTCATGAGGAATTGGAAGCCACGCTGAATCGAGGACTGGTAGCAAAGGAACTGTAGTCCTCGATCCTCGTTGTCACTGCCAGGCTTGCTGGGGTCAAAGTCAGCACCATAGGGGATGCCCCGTCTGAGGATACGATGCTCCAGCGTCCTGACACCGTCGCCCTGATCCGTGGTCTGGTCTCGTGGGTTGACCTTGCGGATATGTGCGCTGAATGGGCATGTATTGCCAAAAGTGTCGGCATCGGCTTGCGGAAAATTGTCGGGGAGTATCTTGCTGTGTGCACCGTACATGGGGAGGTGGCTTGCCTGAGCAAACTGGAAGTTGTTGCTGGCGTAGCTATCGTCACCCAAGGCCGGATCGTCGGCGAGGGGAGATCGGATGACAGGGGCGCCACTCGGCCAGCGTCCAACCAAGCAGGCTGCTGCAAATCCTGCGCTACGCGGGCCGAATGATTGGTTTTGTGACAACTGTGCCGCCATCGCTTCGGCTGCTGCCATAAACCCGGGAACGTCTTGGCGCAGGCGCCTATAAACAAGATACGACCCATTCTTAGTCAACGGTATCGTGGGATCCACGATGGTATCATTGGGATCAAGGCTGCCTTCACGTTTACGCGGGTAGCCCAAAACGAATTCGCCGGGATAGCACAGCGGCTGGCCTGGCGCCGCAAACAGCGCATACGACGGATCCTTGGGATCAAGCACCCGCGCGGTGACATATTGACCGGTAGCCGATCCAATACGACCACGCACGCCAGGCTGAGAAATGCCGTCTTTAAATCCAAAGTGCTCGTGACCAGGCTGGGCCGACCGAGCGTTGCCTGACTCAAGTCGAACGGTGACCGCGTCATCTTCCTCCACCAAGTTTTGAAGCGCATGCGTGTGCTCGGAGGTACCGCGCTCCACATCAGCAAGGTCGTCTCCTGCGATGATAAGTAAAACATCGTGGCCGTGGCTGGGGGCGCCAACCAACCAGCTTTGCGGCCCACCCGGCGAGCCGTTGTCAGGTTCGCCGACCAACGAGGCATCCTCTGTTGGTCCATCCAGGAAGGTAACGTCGAGTTGCGACCATTGGTCCTGTGGTAGGAGCCGCTTAACGCCTTGCCCGCTAATTGCTAGGTTCATCCAGGTCGCTGACAGGGGTGGGGCCTCTCCATTCTGGGAGGCTCGACGCGCCGCGCTGAACATCACGTTGAATGTGGCTACTGCGTCAAGATAGGCAAGCTTTGGTGTTATAGCGCGAATCCACCCCTTGAAGGCCGGCAATGCCGTATCTGCTACGCTGACAAATAGCAAACGTACATGATCCTTCCGGAATCCTGCGAGGATGTCCCCTTGGATCTCGGTGCTGTCGATAACGGGCTCGAAGGGTTTGGCCGTCATCTCGTCATCCTGCGAGACGTGCTCTTGGTCAGCGCGGTACCCTCCGCTTGGCCGGAGCAGGGGCGTGCTGGAGGTAGGGGCACAGCACCTTTGGGTCCGTAGGCAGCAGTCAGAAACACTGAGATCTTCTCGGCGATCTGACCAGCGTATTTGATAGGGATCCCACCAATTGAGAAATCGGAGAGCTGGGCGCCAGTGGGTAGCGTGAACGTTGCGCGTACAGCGGGGATGCCGCGTACAATCTTCCAGCAATCCGCCAACTTAACTCCGGCTGGGGTACTCCATCCAGAAGTGTCGAGCGTTTGAATATATAGGCCTACCGGATCGGGAATTGTCAGCAGGCATCCATTCGCAGCAACCGCGTTCACCATCTGCGCGATTGTTGGGTCACTATTACGCCCTGCAGAGCCCAAAGCATCCTTGGGGGCCACGGTACCGCAATGTTTGCACGACACTACATCGTTGGTGACATTACCTGCATCGTCAAGTCGGGGTAGAGTCGATTGAGCAGCGATGTCGAGTTCAGCCTCCAATGTGTTGTTGACTTGCACGAGGTGAACGATACCGTTGGTAGTGTTGAATCTATTGTATGGGTCGTAGTTACCTTCCGGCGTTGAGATGTCTTTGATGTTTACGTTGACACCGAGTACCGTGGAATAGCTCTCCGCCGCCAGAGCAGGATTCGCTGTGTACAGGAACTCCCAATACTTCTGTGTCTCCGTAGTAAAGTCGATGGCGCGGATATTACCTTGTTGGTCCCGATGGATATACCACTCGAGATACTCGTCCTGGATGGTCCGTCCGCCGGACAGCTTGCCGTTGTCCACTACCGACGGCGTATCAGCGGCCGCGTATGCTTGCTGCTTGGTAGTAAACTGTGTGTACAAGAGTTTCGGGAAGCCGACCCAATGGATTGGGGCGCGCTGGAACGCAGACACGTCTACAATTGCTGGGTTCACATATTGTGAGGCAGCGGTGCATTTACTAATACCGGCGATTGCTTGGTCAATTTCGGTCGACAGTTTGTTCGACCAATCGCTCTTTTGCTCATCGGTCGTGAAATCGGTAAGGTTGCCCGGCGCAGAGAGCTGCATGGTTTTTCCTCAATCCATTGATGCGTTAGTGTTGTGTCGTCGTATTGCTAACGGCCTTCACCTTGATGTCGGCCGAACGAATTGGCATCACCAGTAGTGATGCGGACGGGGCTGTGCGAGGCTTACGCGGTGAGCCTCGCTCACTCCTGTATGGTGTAGCCTAGGAGTTTGAAAAGTACAAGCCGTCACTCAACGTCATCAGTTTCAACCAGACACCCTTGCATAACCATCGACCATAGGGGAGTCGACGCGATGCCAGTGGTCATAGATATCCGGCAGATCACACCTGGGGCCCGGTTCTCACTGGCCGCCCACAGCACCGCTTCTTCGAACGGATGGTGATCACGGGCCGTGCCACCTCGGCCGCTACTTTGCCCGACAGCAGATCCTTGATGCGCTCCCATTGGCCAGAGGCCGCGGCCCTTTGATTTTGAGGTTGAGAGCTACACTCCAGGATGCAGATATCGGAGTCTAGCTATGAAGAGTTTGGTGGAGTTGATTGAGGCAGGCGAGCCGTTGGTTCAGCGAGCCGTAGATGCGTTGAGGCGGTACCATGAGGCTCAAGCTGCGAACGGCCCTGCAGAAGAGGTGGAGCGCTTGCGCGGTGAAGCGGAGTCGCTCTACCAGGCAGTCACGGATTACCAACGACATGGGTTGGGTGCCCCTTCCGCAACTCGTCACTAAGAATCAGTCGGTCATGAATATGGGGCAAAAATGGGGCAAACCATACGCCAAACCATGCCATCTAATGCCCGTTATGCGTTTATACATGCCTCCACGGTAGAGCGTTGCAGCCAACAACTACGGTGCTTTCCTGCCAATTCCCCCGCATACCCCAGCACAATCGGGGTGTGCCCAATCTGTTGCGTCGACCGGTTGAATCCACAACCCATAGCAGTCGGTGGCGACAGGCAGAAATCGGCCATGAGCGGACCTTCGTCTGGGGGCAGGATCCGGTAGATATCGGTCATTCGAGGTGTCTACGAAATTTGGGGCGATTCAAAACGGTGCATGAGTTTTCACACAGCCTGGGCCCATTGCGGACATTGACTGAATCGAATCTGGCTTAGTCCGGGAGCGAGTACATGCGCTTCAACTGCACCGGGGTCAGGTCATCAAGTTTTCGCTTGCGACTCGCGCTGATCCGTTTCCTGTCCGTACGCACCTCAGGTGGAAAGTAGCTGGTGCCGTATTCAAAGTTACCCTCGCAGCTCTGCACAAGCCACGCACCGCCTCGGAAACCGTTCATTGCGTTGGTTGATAGGTATTCGTAAAGCCGGGTCATGCATCCTTGGGGAAAGTCAGATTTTATCAACCGCACCCACTCCTGATTAATGTCATCGTCGGCGGTGCAGACGGTCGAGACTAGCAGTAGGAACGAAGCCAAGATGGGCTTTTTGAGTGTAAGCACGGCGGGAATCCTAGTCGCGGGTGAGGATGGGGGAAGGATCAGTATGAATTTGTAACCACCGCGCGAATATATCTTGGGAGTTTCGGCAGAGTCATTGCATTCAGTCGTAAACTTTCGTCGATGCGGGGATATCAGCTCTTTGAGTCTCCCCTAATTTCCTAGACGCCTTCGACTGGCTCCTTTTGGCCGCTTTCCGCCTGTGCCGAAGGACTGCAATGGGTCGTTCTCTGCCGATCGTCACAACGGCGTGTGCTGGTCAAGTCGAATGCAAACGGTTGGTCAGCACGGATGCAAATGGCTGGTCAGTGGCAATGCAAATGAGTGGTCAAGTCAAGTCCATGCAATTACGCACCTAGCAGCGTCAATGAAGGTTGATCCCCCAAGCAGCATACCGCTCGAGCCACTCTCTGTCCCTTACATCGCCGCCAGGAGGCCTATGTCTGCAGATCTTCATCAACTGCTGAAAAGCGTACGCGACGAACACTCCTTCATCGGATTTCTAGAAGCGCTTGGCTCTAATTTCGCCCAGGAACGGTCGTTGGAAAAAACATCGCCATCATCACCCTATGGACCAGGAGCCTTGGGATGGGAGAACGATTCTATTGATGCATTTCTCGATGCCGCGGCCGCGTGGGCAACGGCCAGCACCAGGAACTCTGTGACAGATGCCCCCGTGTCCAACGTATGGCAGCGCTGTGCAAGCATTCTGCTGGCCGGCAAGTTTTATGAGTGAGCGCGGGTTGTGCCATCGGAAGGAATGTCCCGCCGGTAAAAAGCAGTCGATCACCCGGGGCTGCCATTGAGCTGAGGCTGTCAGTGACCCGTGTGCACGGATTGGACAAAGTAGTCACTGTCCAGCGACTCTCCTGTCATACCTCCCTCCTTGGCATCCCTTACATGGAGCAGGCTGACATCGAAATGTCAGCCTTCATTTTCGCGCGTGTTAAACGAAGGAGTTTTTGCCTACTTCGAAGAGCTTGCCTGTACCGTAGCGGCGTTGATGATCATCACCTGCAGGGTGACATGATTGGTCTGTGCGTTAATCAGTTGGCTGGTCTGACAAACCGGTAACGGCGGCGGTGTTCACACTGCCAGAGACGAGGCCGCCGGCAGGCCAGGACCAGATCGAGTTGACTGTGCCGCCGCTAGTCGGCGTCAGCATAAGCTGACCGCCAAGAGCAGTGAGAGTGTCAGGAGCACCGTTCACATAGCTCTGCTGTCCTGTCGACGGGATCTGGGTACCGGGGACCGGTGCTGTTGCCCAACTGCCACCCGTCAGCACGGCAGAGTTCACTATCATATCGGCATCGCTGGCATTGGTGATCAGGAGGGTGAGTGAGCGCGGAAAATCATCCATTTGAAAAAAGGGACCTTCTCTATATTATGGCGATTGAGGTCCTAGAGTTTGATGACGAGGCTTCAGGAAATGCAGAAAGCGCTCCTCCTCTGACGCGGGGCGATTGATCCGCCTAACGTCTGGTTGAGGTATAGCCCAGATTGACATACGGACCCGGTAAAAATCTCAGTTGACGTGCATGTCAACTATGGCATTATTAATCCACTACTCAGCCCCGTACGCAGCGATTCAGTTCGCTGGCTGTTGGGGTGAAGAAACCGGCCTAGCGCCGGTTTTTTCGTTTCTGAGGACTGAAAATCTTGCGTACAGTGTGCTTTGTAGACGGTTACAATCTGTTTTATGGCCTACTCACAGGCACACAGTACAAATGGCTCGATCTTCCGTCTTTGCTTGGCCGCCTCTATAACAATCATGACGATCGCCCAGGAGAAGACGGCTGTCATTGGAGTTCCCTCGACGCGTTGAGCTGATGCCAGCAAACCTTCAGGCGATTGGGAGACAGTCACCAGGCGCGCTGTGCAGCTCAATGCACGTGCTCTTCTATGCTGCTTTCCTCGCTGGAAACGCCTGCATCTATGGCTACTGCGTCCACGGTCGCCAGCAAGCTGGTGGCCTTGCTGTTCAGCAATGAGCCCGCCTGGAAATAGCCCATCACCGTCGCCACGCTACGGTGCTCGGTCATGGCCATCACCTCACCCAGCGGCACGCCTTGGCGCCCGGCTTCGGTGACAAACCCCGACCTCAAACTGTGCGCAGCCCAGTCGCCGTCCAATCCCGCGAGCTGGGCGCGGCGCTGGACAATGCGCGCCACTTGGTCCGCCGATAACGCGGTGGAGCTGATCTTGCCGCCCTTATACAGTCGCCGAAACAGCGGACCAGATTCGGCCGGTGCGGCGGCCAGCCAGGCGGCGAGGGCTTGCGCTGCCGGCCCGCGCAGCGGCTTTTCGCGGCGGGTGCCGCCGGTATCGGTTTTGGTCGCGCCCAAGGCATACAGCCAGGTGTCGGCATCCAGCCGGCGCACGTCGCCGACCTGCAGGCCGACCACTTCCGAACGCCGACGACCACCACCACTCCAGGCCAGCAGGAGGAGGGCGCGATCACGCACCCCGCGCACGCCGTCGCTACAGGTGGCCAGCAGCGCCTGCAGTGGCTCGAGCACCACGGCAGTCTTCTTGCGCACGCTCACTCCTTGGCGCGACTGGGCCTTGCGCGCCTCGCGCAGCAAGGTTTTCAGCGCCGACGCCTCAATCGGATTGTCCCAGCCATTGAGCCGGTGCCATTTACCCAGCACCGCCAGACGATGGCTGACCGTGTTAAACGCCAATGCCCCGGGCTTGGCCTTGACCCGCGCCGCCACCAGCGCGGCATCGATAGCGGGCGGCAGTAGGTGTGCCCAAGTGCCGTTGTCCAGCGGCCGGGCCAGGTGGTCGAGGACGAACTGCACGGCCACCGTGGTCGGCAGCGCCTTATCGCCTAGGGCTTGGCCGTAACGCAACTGCAGCCAGGCTGACCAATAGGCGAGGGCGCTGCGGTAGCTGCGCAGCGTGTTGGCGGCCGTGCCGGCGGCGATAAACGCCGCTGCGGCTTCCTGGGCGTTGATGGCGAGGAAATGCGGATCCAGCGGGGTTTCGTCGACCAGCGGTAATTGATCTGTAATATTTAGTACGTTCAACGTATTATAATTCCTATATCGATCAAATAAGATCGGATAACATTTTATTATCAGACCTAATATACGCGGAGATAAGCCATGGCAGTAGGCGTGCCTGAAAACGAGGTGTTTGCCGCCGCGGATGCGGTATTGACCCGGGGTGAACGGCCAACGGTAGAGCGTGTACGCCTGCAGCTAGGGCGCGGCAGCCCGGCGCGAGTAGGTGGTTTGCTCGATCAATGGTGGGCACGCCTGGCCGAACGGTTGAGCGGCGAGAATCGCTTGCCGACGTTACCAGGTGAAGTGTCACAGGCCTTTGTTGACGTGTGGCAACAGGCGATCCATCTGGCACAAAGCGTTGCTGAGCAGGCGCTGTCCGAACAACGTCAGGTCTTGGCTGCCGAACGCGAGCGAGTCGCCTCCGTCGAGGACCAGGCTCGTCAGGACGCCGCGCTCGCTCGGCAACATACGATGGCCGCACAGACGGCACAGCAAGTTAGCGAGACTCGCTTAGCGGATCTGGAGCTGCTTCTGGAAGAGCGCACGACACAGATTGAGGACCTGCAGCAGCGGCGTGAAGGCTGGCTGCGCGAGCGCCGTGAGGCGCAACAGCACAGCATGGCGTTACAACAGGAGTTGCAGGCGCTGCGACTCAAGGCCGAGCAGGAGCGCGTCGCGCAGGGGAGCTACGTGCGCGGTGTTGAGGATCGCGCGCACCGCGAGGTCGACCGCGCCCGAGAGGAGGGCAAAGCCATGACCGCGCAGTTCAAGGAGGTCGGACGGAAGTTGGAACACCTTAAACAGCGGGTGGAGACGATCCAGACCGAACTCAGCCAAGCCCAGCAACACGCCGCGGCACAGCGAGCCCGGGCCGACACGCTGGAGCTGCATCTGACGCCGGGGCATCAGGCGCCGGCCCTCAAACGCAAGCCGCGGCCGCGAAAACCTCCGGTGTCGAAGAGCGCCCCCTGAAGAGGACCGGAGCGCCTGGGGGCTACCCGGCTCCGGATGCCGGTCCGTTACCGCGGCAACGGCCAGCCCCCCCCCGTTCCATGGCTTCGACGGTAGGGCATGCGTCGCAGCGGGCTGGCGCACCTCCACCGCCGAGGCGACGCCTTGTCAGTACGCACCCCCCGCAGCGCAGCGTTCCCCGGCGACTGGCGCTGGCTTGGCGCGCACCGTCGGCCTGTCGAGCTGGGTCGCGGCGAGTTTGGCGCGGTAGCCAAGAAGCGCGGTAACATGTTCTTTCATCAACGTCGGACAGTTCTAGAGGTTTTGGTGCACATCGATTTTCAAAGTATTGAGAAAAAATTCCGGACCCGCGTCCAGCCTGAGGACATGGTGCTAACGCATACAATGGAGGTGGTTGTTGCAGAAGCTCTCCGTCGGTTAGCCGTAAAGACTACTGTATTGCAAGGCATCTTCGCCGCGGATGGCGAGACTGAAACTGCGGGCTGCGAGTTCGAATACTTTCAAATCAGTGCACCTGCCCCACATAAAACATTGGGGCTTTTGCCGCCCTTCCAGTACAAGCCGACCACCAATACATTTTCGGCCACCATTTGCCACACGACAAAGACCGTGCGCTTTGGCCCTGTCAATGCTATCAAAGCGAGCCCTGAAAAAGTTGGCATTGGCAGCGCCCTGATGGGGGCTGTTATCAAGTGGCTGCAATGCCAACACCTGACGAGCTACCGCGTTGCCCCCGGAAGCTTGGCGGATGCGCATGCCATCGAGGATGAGGCAAGGACGAACCGAAACAAGTTTTATATGGCTCACGGCTTTCAACTGTCGAGCAAATGCGGTTTGTTGCACGGCCTCTATGTCCTTGAAGGATCTTTCGCTGCCGAATCAGTTGGATCGCTGACCACCAGCTATAAACGGGGAGTGAGGGTTGCACCAATAACGCACGTAGCTGACCCAGCCCCATCCTCGGCGTCTCTTGTCGGCTGGTTGCGGGCACGTATACAGCGGTTCAAGTGGTGGCCGAATTGGCCAAGGCCCTACCAAGCTTTGGCTTCTGCTCGTTCAGCTATGGCTGTGCTAGGAACGACATGATCGCGATGAAAATCAGGCCAAGCCCTACCATGATTCTCTGGGAGAGTTTGAGGGTACTCAGCCAGAGTGCGAATTTGGAGTTTGCATACGGCAGTAGAGCGAGACACCAAGTGCCCATATTCAGCATCGCTATACAAAGTATGCCGATGCTGCAAACGATGGCCCAGAAAAGAACCCAGCTTGTTCCGTTGCTTGAGTAGACCTCCGGAGCCTGAATCAACAATCCTCCGATGATGATGCCGGTCATTCCGGCCCCGATGCCAAACGCTCCCTCAAGCAGCGCTTTTGATGCCCTTGCGGCGGTAATCAAGGCTGGGCAGAGGATCGCTAACCCAAGGAGCATGACCCCGAGTAGGCCAAAGGCGTTCCAGAGGTTCGGACCGAGCCCTTCATTAGCAGCCGACACAAAAGCCGATTGATAGCGTCCACTGGGCGTGAATCTGGATGCGAAAACCAGCCCCATTCCGAAACATAAAAAAAGACTGTAGAGCCATACTCCATGATGAAAATCATCAGGCGAGTAGAGGCCGCGCTCTTCAAACCAGGTTCGATTAATAGGCTGACGATTTTGCATGCGTACATCTCCGATTGTGTGTGTGCAAGCTCAGGGCTTCGGTTACATGAAATACCTTACGGCACCATGGATTAACGACGCCACTGTACCGGTTGCACTTACCTACCCAGAACCAAAGAGTACATGCTCCAGCACTCGCTACGGGCGTAGTGCTGTCGCACCCGCCTACAGTCGGCAAGACACGCCGTGCAATGACGCCAGCGGCTTCGGTTTATTAGGCTAGGGCAGGGGACTGATGCCCAGAAACCTGCGATAGCGTTTGAGGTATCTCTCGACATACTCAGGCTTCATGGCGATCTTGCGGGCCTTATTTGTCAACACCGGTTGAAAACTGACCCACCGGAGGCGTGGACGTGCGCTTGGACACGAGCCTGCTGGTCGACTCTGCGCGCCTGCAGACGCGGGATGATCTTGCAAAGGAAACGCTCACCCATGACTGTCCATGGACAACCATACGGATTTCCCTACCTGGGCGACGTGGTGTAAAAAAGCGGCTTAACAACTGTTCCCACCTCTCGGGGCATGAAGATCAATACCCCAGAAGATGCTCCGCCAGAGCTGATGCGTCTGCCGTATGCGCTAGAGCGATGTTGGTGTTCGGACAAGATCAAGAGCACAAAGACTTTCAACCTCACTTGACCCTGGCCCGTGACTATCGATCTCCAGTTCCGGAAGCAGGTAGTCAGCCAGAATTCCTTACCGCATGCCTTGAGGCAACTAAGAGTCAGGCGATGACGGCCTTTGCGATATGGCTTTGATGCTCAACCCGAGTTCAAGCCCAAATTTGTACCAAGGGCAAAGTTGTGCTGCCCTCCATCCTTCCAGTAGGCTTGGCTGATAGTGGCAGCCCGCCAGTAACACGTTGAAGGACGCAACGCATGCCTGAATCCTACAGACCAATGCCGGCGGTGCTCGATCGGCAAATCGAAAACGAAGCTCAGGATGCATTTGGTCACAGGCATTTTTCCCAGGCACTCCAGAGCCTCATTGAGGCCGATCGCCATAAGCCTCCGTTCAGCATTGGATTACTCGGCGGATGGGGTACCGGGAAAAGCTCTATCAAAGAGCTTTACACCCAAGGCCTCGCCGACGGTGCATCCGACGGTTCCGGTAAACCATCGCGCAGGTCTCGCATCAAGAGCATCACTTTTAATGCCTGGCGTTTCGGCGGGAAAGATCAGGACATCAAACGCGCGCTTCTGCGCCATGTTTTTATCGAGCTTGGGGGAGACGAACAGGCGCTTCATGACAAGCTCTTCCGCAACATCACACAGGTTGAACATCAGTGGAAAGGATTTCGAGAGTACGCCGGTCAGTTGTGGCGCGCGTGGTCGATGCCGTTGCCTGCCTTCCTGGTGGCCATGCTGTTGCTTTTTGGTTTGCTGTGGGTTGGGCTAGCCGTCCTCCCCTGGAGCGACCCCTATGTTCGATCGACCTTCATCTTGGCAATCAGTGGTGCCTACAGCTATCTACTCAAGAACCTGAAGCCCTCAAAGGTTGATAGCTTCCGGTCGATCACCAAGGTTTCTCTTCCCAGCGCCAGCGCAGAACAATACGAAGAGATGCTCCTTGAACAGTTGAAAGCGTTCAAGGAGTCCTCGGGGATATTTGAAAAAGTAAACCCTTGCGAGCGCCTGGTGATCTTCGTCGATGATCTAGATCGGCTCTCTGCCGAAGAAATGGTGCTCGGCCTCGACGCCGTCCGGGCGTTTATGGAAATCCCTTCGGAAAAGCTTCCACACGGGTTGGGCCTAGTGTTTGTGATCTCGTGTGATGAAGCAAAAGTTGCCGATGCGCTGGCGCGGGGTCGCGGCAAAAACCCTGAGCAGCCGGGTACCGTTTTCACGCATATGGACGCCCGTCGGTACCTTGACCGCATCTTCCAGTTTCGACTTGAAATTCCGCCAGTGCCTAGGGGCGACATGAGGCAATTCGCGCTGAAGAACCTCCTATCATTTACGGAGATTGTTAGCGACCTGAAGACCTTGGGCACGAGCCCGGAGCAAGTGATTGATCGAATGATCCATGTGAATGTCGTGGATCCTCGGAACGCTCTGCAAATCGTCAACGCTTTTGCACAGTCCTGGTGGTTGGCAAAACGTCGTGAATACGAGGGCAGTGCAGGGGAGCGGCCAGGCGGTCTGCACGAGGGGGCGGTGACTGCACACCCGATCTCCTTGGGCGCGCTCAGTGCAGCCCGGGTGAGTTTCCCGGACTTCTATCGCGATCTTCAGGATGACCCGTTACTGCTTGGTCGACTGACCCTGTTGCTGGTCAATGAGGGATCGCTCCTGGATCAACCAGTTGAGGCCCAAGCGTTACTGGGTAAGCGTTATGTAACCTTGGACAAGGACAGTAAGACGACGACCATTCGCGACGACTGTAGGGAGCTTCGTCAATTCCTGTCCAGCCTTGTTGGTATTCGTTGGCCGGACTCTCTTCAGAGCCTGCTTCTGCTGTCGGAAGATCCAATAAGTCGAAAATTCGGTGCTGGTACCAGCGTTCTCCACAACCTGCTGATGTCTGGCGATACTCGTGGTGTGGTTGAGCAATTGTCCACGCGCGCTGATAACGCCGTCCTAAGCGATGACCACGCTCACCTGCTCCACGAGCTGGTCAGCGATCTGCACCTGGAGACGACCGCCCGCCGTCATAATGCAATGCGGGTAATCGCCAACCTACTTGATCGCCTACCACCGCGGACAGTGCGCCTGATGCTGGGCAAATTGTGCAACGAGCTCACTGCGTCACTCGATCTCAGGTCAATGATTGGTCTGGACAGAATTGGCAACGTCGTAAAAAGTGCCAATACTCAGGAACAACGCCAGATCGCCGCAGAGTTGATTGACGATCTACTGTCGACCAGCCAGACCATCGAATTTCGCCTTGAAACCATGCAGACTCCGAGCCTGGACGAAGCCCGGGTGATGGTTAGTAAGGCCTGCGACATCGTGCTCGGCGTACGCGCAGCGCACGGATTGCCAGCTCCTCAGGAACGCAAGCTGATCGATTGGCTCAAGGTCAGAGATGTCAACCTCAGTGGCGGCTCCTACCACTTCGAGTTCCAAGAGCTGGAGCGGTGGCTTGACGATCATGAAGCCATGCTGCTATCAATGTTGGGCGCGGACTACGTGACACTTGTTGCCGACGAATTGGATGCAAACCGTGGCGAAGTGATGAATTTGCCAGTGGTGGCGGGTCGAGTGGATCGTCTGTTTGCCGAGTTGGTGTCCTCGGGTGAAGAGAGCAGATCCATTTTGTGGCCACTCGTGCTGAGATATTTGGCTCTGCCGCGAATTGAACTGCAAGCTTGCGCACTGACTGTGCTGGAGGCAGCACAGCAAAGGGCTGGCGCACAAACGCTTTCGGGATGCAGCATCGCGGTGGCGAAAAACCTTGTGGCTCATCCAAAACCTGAGATCGATTATCGTCGAGGGTTCCAATGGACAATGGCTGTGGCTTCAGCTCGTTTTGGTGAGCTGACAACGGACGCACAATCGAATCTTGTTTTACTGTGCAACAACCTATCCACGGCAGAGTCGTACCAAGCCGATGCAGTAGCGCTTTTCGAGCTAATCCTCCAGCGTGCCCCTGAGCTTGCTGCGCAGGTCAGCGCTAACTGGGTCGAGCGCTGGGCTAGCGAGCTGCCGATAGACTGCTGTCGCTCCCTGATGAAGGCCTTCGACGTATTGCCGGACGCGGTTCAAGGTCAGATCACCACGTATTTCGACTCCGGGTTTGCCGCTACGATGCCTGAAGGCTTTGGCAAGATTTACACGGTGGCCGCCGAGGAAATTCCGAGTCAATACTGGGCTACTGGGAACCTGCAAGCACATCTTGATCGCGCGCTGAGCCGGCTGCCCTCATTCGTATCACGATCAGCCGATGATCTCGACAGCGTTATGGTCGGCCTTTCAAAGATCTACCTCAATGGATCGCCGGCGACGATCGCAGCCTGTTTGCGAGATACGTTTTCTTCCGCTGGTAGCTACCCCGCTCAGAATAATCAGCTCCATCAGTATTTCGCACAGACATGGCCGTCGGTCGAGCAGGTACATCCAGGCTACGTGCCCGACACGATTTTCACGGAGGCGATCAGCACCGGCAGGCGTAACCTCAAGGAAGCGAAGCGCGGTTTGCTGGCTTCCCTTGACTCCATGATCACAGCCAAACGGGTACCCGCCGACCATGAAGCTGAGCTCATAGAATTCGCCTGCCAGGTATGGCAAACCCATCCAGCCGAGGCTGAGCATTTCTTCACCGCCGCCGCCAGGCGTCTCTCGCCAAGTCAGATTGTCCTGCTACCAACGCCCATCAGTTGGGATTCGGAGCAAGAAGTAGCGTGGTTGGCAGCGGCGTGGAAAAAAGCGGTATCGGTGCTGGATTTGCCGCAAAGCGTCGCATCGACATTAGAGGTGCTTGCGTTAGGGCATTCAGGCACCGTGGAGGCGCCCGACCAGGTGCTGTCGCTGTGGTCAAATAGCTTGGACAAGACGGCTTATCAAGTACTGGCGCAGACCCTCCTTACCGTCGAAGCCACCGACGATGGACGACGCCGACTCTGGCGCCAGATCACATCACTTGATCCAATGCCGTCGCCTCAAGAGCTCATTAAGCTTGGTATCCGGATCTTGGCATTGGGTACAGCACCGGAAACTGCAAGCGCAGTTAACGACAATCTGGAGTCTTTCTGCGGCCGCCTGACCAACCAAGAGAGCAAGCTCGCTACCGCCCATACCTTATTGAGAACACTGCCGAGTTGCTCCTCGATCAAGATCAAGACAAACCTGGCTCGTTTGTCCCATAGCCTCGGTACCCATGCAGCGTTGGCATCGGTCGACGCATCCACACTCAGTGAAGAGGACATGCAGATAATCTCGGACAGGTTTGGCAAGGGGCGTGAATTGACCAAGCTGAAAAGCCGATTCGACAAGGCTTCAGAAGAATGACGGGCAATATAATCACCGCGGGGGCATCCTCGATGCAAATGGCAGCTGGCAAGCTACCCGCCACCGACCAAAAGGTAAGCTCTCCGTCTGTAGCCCCTTCAACGCCGCGATAGTCACGCTCTTCGCCATGGAAGTGTATCGCTTGTCGGAGGTTCGCGAGAGCGGTCGCCGATTGGCTAGACAATTACTGCGATTGGCTGGATGCGACAGTTACTCTCAGGTGCTGGTGCTGCAGGCAGGGTAATGCGTTGAGTCCGAGATAGACTACGTCGAAATGTGGTTTCCTGAGGGCAGGGGAGATAGCTGGTGCCAGGAAAATCAAGGCTAACAAGCAGATGCAGTACCACTTTGTAAACTTGTTTTTCGACTTGTTAACCATCGTGGTTAACAAGTCGAAATTGTGGTTTACAAACGGTACCGCACTAGCATTGGTGCAGCCCTTGAAATCCTTGCACCAACACCATGACGAAAACTGCAGATTTTACACAGCGTCGTGCTTGGAGGTGCGCCTGCGATGTCAGTGATGCCGTAAACGGTGCGCAGCCACATCAATAGTTCATGGACACGACGAAGCCGCAAGGTCCGTGCTAGCGCTTTGAGCGCTCAGTTGACTGCCAGACAGGTGATCTGCAAGCAATTGACTGATCATGCAGCGGGTTGCCAATATGGCCACGAGCTCATTGGCTATAATCTAATAAGCACGACGTCAAGACGTTGAAGCAAAAGATTGAATTGAGTGCGAAAGGCCGATTTCAACGATTTACTTCCCGAAAGTACAAAGGATTACTTCCGAGGACTTTAACGGATTTTTCGCATTTTTACTGGACCTCGACAGATGACGTAAGCCATTGATCTATAAGGAGCTTCGCATAATGTATATTATGTTAAATACTATATATTCATAAGGTCCTCCCTGGTTGTCACCAGTGAGTAAAAACCGTGGTTTGCCTCGAATTACCAGAATCCAACCAAATCAACGAGTTCCTCGCCCTACCTCCTGTGCCTTCGAGATTTTCCTTGGCTCTCGTCAGCGATTCCTCAGATTTGAAAACAAGACTTCTAATCCTCACCTCAAAGGCACCAACTATTTCCGCTTAAGCCTCGCCTGACACTCGCCAATGCGATCTTTGTCGTCCTGAACAATTGAGTGTAGGCTTTCTATGAGGAACTGGCTGACCGTTCAGCGCCCACTCCGTCATGAGTCCCAACGATGAATCCCCGTGACGTTTTTAGGCCCGCTGCACTGACCCGGCTGACCTGGTTGCCATGACTTGGTTACTTGGCTAACCCAGCAGACCCGGTTGCTCAGTTCCCGCTTACCTCAAGCGGTCAACGTGTTCGCATAGGACTTGTAATCCATGGCTGAGCCCACAGTTCCTTATCCTCTGTTCCCACCCTTGGGTTTACTCAACGACCATGCCCACGTTGAGCAGCCCATAAACCTGGAAGTTCGGCGCCGCTTGGAGTTAGTTCCCGAGCATCTGAATGCGCTGAAAGCCTGGCAAACTGGCATGGGCTTTCTTATGAAGCAATCTCGACGGTCTGGATTCCAAGACCGTCACTACAAGATGCTTTGCCCGATCATAGAGTCGATGATGCACTGGAGTTGGTCAATCCGAGGGATAGCCTTGGCTGATTGGGACAGCGCCGACGCAAGAGCTTTTATAGAGTTCATCATGAGACCGCCGATTGCTTGGGTCACGACACCGGGCTGTAGTCGGTACTCTAAAAAGACCCGGGGGAATTTTGCAGACAAGCCTCTTGATCCGCTATGGCGTCCGATCATCCGACAGACTCTCTCTGGCGATGATCCAGGGCTGAGCTCTAAACACCATCGGAACTGGTTCCTTACGCATGGACGGGAGTATTTCGCTTTTACTGATTCGCTGCTCACTGACGCCGGTATCGGGACTGGAAATCCTTTTCGGGACTTATCACCTAAAGACTTCGAAGCCCGCACAGAAAATCGCCGGACAATACTCACGTCGGAGCAACTCTCCGACCTGATGGAGATTACTGAGTCGCTTGCAAACTACAGTGAGAAATTGGAACCGTTTTTGTTCATCGTCGCAGCGGCCGTCCACTCGGACATTCCTATGCGGGCGCTCACTGCCACACAGACCATCAAGCCCACGTTCTCTTACTTCAAACCCCGAGACTTCCAAGTATCCGATCCAGTCCAAAGCCAGCCAAAAACTGAATTTGCCAGCTCTTACTTGGCGTCACGGCTGGCATTTGCCAAGGGCCCAGGCTTCTTCGAGAGTCCGCTTTACCTTGGTCGCCGGTTCCACCTTTCTGCTCCATTCCAGCCCTACTTCCAGCGCTATGCGCAATTCAGACACCAGCATGATCCATTGCTAAGTGCGCATAGCTACCTGCTTCCTTTGATGCGCGGCATTGATGCTTATGGCTACGGCAGCCTCATCGAAAAGTTCAGCGAGTTTACCGCCAGCATCTTACAAGACCTCCGCGCTAGGCCTGCATCAGCTCGGATGCACTGGAAAGGTTCGGACAAGCTTGACCCTAGTGCTTCACTGACATTTGCCGAGCTGCGTGAATCGGCAAAGCGCGCAGGCCTCATTCCCAAGGGCTTCGTCTCGCAGGATGTCGGGGCTAACGACAATGTTTGGCCAGATATTGGAATTCGCCAAGACATATCAAAGTCCCACTGCTTTCAGACTCACTGAGGTGTACAGGGTAGCTTGTCAAAGCTTGGTAACCGAAGCGACTGGTTCGCCTCCTAGCCTGCTTTCCGAGCTTTGGCCTAGCCCCCTCCTCTACGTCGGCCGTAATGATGGATCATTGAGGCGCGCGCCCACAGGGTCGCTGGCGTGCACGTAGCCTTTGATTGGCGTCTCAGAACGCACAACCAAAACCATTCGCGGATCACAACCGCTTCAGCAGCGAATCCAGCTTCCTCTTAACCCCAATCTTTGGGTTCAAGCGCAGAGCTTCCTCATAACACCCGATAGCCTCGCGACCTTGACCAAGCGCCTCATGGGCCAACCCTTGCACCTTCAACGCTGTCGGCTTCCAAGCTGGATTATCGTCCGCCCCCAACACTCGCGATTCAATCACCGCGGCCAAAATCCTGTCCAATTCAGACGTGGAGCATCCAACCTTCAGCATGGCCTCGGCAGTTAGAATGACGTCCGTATAGTTGGTCGAGCTCAGCATGGCTTCATCTGCGGCGTCCTCATCCACCAGAGCCCCGTCAGCCCCGTAACGGTACTCGCCTCCGCCTGATACCTTGACCACCAGTTGCCGCGACTTCTCGTCAAACCCGATGTGCTCGCATGCACGCTGCGGCGTCACCGCGAAAAGCTCCACGCCTTCTTTGAGGTCATACAGCGCGAGCTTACGCCCGTCCTCAGTTGGGCTATTTGCGGTCAGGCAGTAGGCCAAGAGGCCATTGCGCGAAATCCCGCTCTGCAGAATATTTGCGCTCAGCACCTTGGTGATTATCGGTAGACCCTGAGAAGTGAAGACGTGGAATGTGCCAGACAGCGTGCTTCCGAAATGCCAGTCTTCCAAGCAAAACGTACCATTCTCGGCAACCGCACCGTTGTTCGGTCGGGGCATCCTGGCATCGACCAAAACAGCATCGTTGGCGACATCAATAAGGACATACCTGCTCTCACCTTCCTCGCGGTGCCCGCCACGCCGTCCATCTGGCGTCGAATCCTTCCAGGAGATCGCCCACGCCTTCTTAGGTGAGTATTTATAGAGCCCGTAGTAATCGCGGGCTGGTACGGTAAGCAGTACACCTTCGAATTCAAAGCTGTCGCGGCCGCCTGGATTCTTCGGCGGGGATTCTTCGGCGGGGATTCTTCGGCGGGGATTCAACGCGTACAGCTTTACGCTTCCCAAACAACCAGTCCAACATGCCCATCGCTGCCCGCCCCCCTTGGCAATGGCCTGAATACAATGCTCAGTAAACATAGCTCGCCATGATGAAACAACCTCATGCCTGTACGGTGGGATAATCCGTGTCTGCCTCTTTGCCTAAGCGCGGCGCGCCAGTACGACCGCCAGCCGCCAAGTGTTAAGATGTGGCGAACTGCCAGCGGAGCTGGCCAACAAAATAATGAAGTAAAGGGATGTCAGTATGATCAGACGGTTTCGGCTGGAGCAGAAGTCGCTTTACGAGAAACTGGTCATTGCTCAGCGCTTGTCGGACATGCTGGAAAAATTCCTCGACGGGCGTCGGGCTCCGCTAGAAATTGGTGCTGAGCAAGGTGGTATCGAAGAGTGGGATGATGTCGTAATCGTCCATTCACGAGATTCATTCGAGCACCTGCAAATCAAGCGCCAGAGCACGCCCTTCTGCACCAAAGACCCCGATATGCGGGTATATCTGGCCAAACTCGCAGAGCAGAGACTCGCCCGCGAAAAGAGCAAAGCCGCCAAAGCTGCTAAAGCCGCCAAGGGTGGCAAGGCTGCCTCCGTACCCCTCGTTACGGACAAGCCTGTTACGGACAAGCCTATTGCTATGGATGATGATATTGGTGCGGACGAAGCTGTTGCCACCCTGGTTGCCGTAGACGATCCCGCAAATGCTGACGATGCTGCTGACGCGGCCAAGGACAGCCTTTCCGTTCTTGATTCGGCCTTTTCAAGCTTAGCCAGGCATGCTCGCGCCGGCACATTTGCCCAATTGCCTGAACGTCGATTTCAGCTGACGCTTTTAGGGGCACACCTAAGCATCAAGGACAAGCTGACCGTTAACCATCTGGACGAGCTGTGTAAGCTGTGCCGCCAGATAGGACTCAATCCCGACGACCTGGCGAAGCGTGTCGACGGGCCGACAACCCGGGCTCATCTCTGGCTTACGACCTGGTGTGGCTTTGAAGATTGGACGCAGATCATCGACACCCTCAAGCGTGTCACGGTCGTCTGCATGGGGAACGACGCGACATTGCAGCAGCGCTCAGTCGAATCCCTGGGCAGGCATTTCACCAATCCGGAACGCGCCCTCGAACAGCTTATTTCGGTGATCACCGCCGAGGTCTCTGACGTTTCGGCCCTGGGGTGTCATGCGATTATCCATGAGCTCAGAGACGAGCTTCGCCCCGATATCGAAACTTGGGCTCAATACCTGCTAGGGGATGAAGTCCAACCTTCCGGCAAGACCTGGTCGTTTTCTGGCACCCATGATCTCGGTGCGCTCGCCCCCCGAACAGCCCAGGGTGTCGTTAATCACCTTTGGGGCAGTGCACCAGGGAATCGGAAGCTTAGGGTGGACGGGCATGCCGGTGGGAATTGGAATCGGCCACACGAAAACCTTGGCCAAGGCTGCCCAGCACGCAAGCAAACTCTACAAGGAGCGTACTGGTGGCGTGGTCGACTTGCGCGCAGACCACGCGGTAGAGTACTGACTTCACCTTTTGGTGACGGCCCCAAATATGCGAACTCGATCATGTGTTACCCGCCCTACCCAACTGACGATGTGTTGCTCTTGACCCGAGCGGCTATGGAGGGTCTGCAGGTCATTTGGCGTGATGGATACCGGTACAGCAAGGCAGAGATCCTGCTTATGGATCTACGCAAGCGAGGTGAGTTTACCGGTGATCTGTTCACGCCCTCGCAACCTGCCAGGTCAGACGAGCTGATGCGTGTGTTGGATCGCATCAATGTGAAGTTTGGCAAGAATGCCTTGCACTCCGGACGGATGCCGATCGATGCGGCGTGGGCCATGAAGCGCGAGATGATGAGCAGGAGCTACACCACGAGCATCAACCAGTTGATGAAATTCAAGGCGCTTTAGGATGGATAGGATGCTGACTCTGTTGATGAGGGGCCGCGGTATGAGAAAAAATCGACGGGAGTACAAATGTACTCCTCACCTAATCACCACCATCTTGCATTGCCAGGCAGAGTGCATCGATGGTTACTCCGAATAGCCAGAGCTCCATCAAGGTACCGGCGCCAGCAGCCAGCTCACACTGGTAAAATCTTAGGACAACCCATGACACCAAATCTGATGGCTTATTATCTGAGCCGCAATCGAGTTCTGAGTTTGATAAAAAATCAGGGGCTGCCCTCAGATATCCATCAATCGCTAAGCGGGCTGCCCGTCTCAATGGCATCGGCCATCCTTTCGAACGACGTCGGTGCCTACGTTCTAAAGGCGATTTCAGTTGGGGAAATCAAGACGCTTCAAGAGCTGCTGATGGAGGGAAAGGCTCAGAAAGGGCAGCTCTTCATCTACACCGGACGTCTCACGGGAAAAGGTTTTGGAGCCAATAACAAAGCGCCAGGGCTTGAGATGTATACAACCCTCACCTCCCCGTTCGAAAACGTGAAACTCAGCCTGGCGTTTTCCAAATCTGGTTTGGTGAATGACACCGCATATACACGGCTCTCCGGGGTCAAAAGCCTCTTCGTTTTTGCCTATATCGCAGAAGCCGAAGACGGCGTCATTAGCGCCATCCCGATCGTGATCGGAGACCTCGTAGACTCGGACATATCCATCCCATCGCTGCTTTCCTTTGGAATTTCACTTCTACCGGAGGAAGTTGAACAGTTTTCAGCAATTGACCGAACGTGGGCGCCCAGCAAAGCCAAATTTGAATTGATGCGCACGATTTCTGAAAAGTGCGTCAAGGATTTGATCTGCGCGTTACTCCAACAGGAGCCCGAGCATGACTGGGGAGGTGAGGAATCGGATATCTTCACCTCAGGTCTGTTGGTTGGCGGAAAAAGGATGACCGGCGCATTTTTGCTGAAGGGGCCCGCTAAATTCCATCCCATGAAGCCTGCAGATCTGGGAAAAAATGGAGATCAGATCTATCGCCTTTTCAACATCCCGGCCGACGTATACGTCATCCAGCATTGCCACTCGATCGAGCCTTCCGTGCGAGCAATGGCAGAAGCTTTTGCGATAAGAAGGAATCTGACTGCACCCTGTCGCCTGCTCTTCCTTGACGGTCGGGATACGGCACGTTTGCTGAAAGCACACGGCCTATGGCCTGAGCAGTGACCGCAGGGTGCAAATATTCTGGTGTCGATGAAGCGGTGGAGGCGACGCCCTTGCCCTTGCTGGCCATGCATGTCGACGTCCCTTTTCGCACCATCCAGCGAGGCAACCGTGGGCCGACAGGTGGTGACGCAGAGTACGGTGATCACCCCATGCGTGGCCCGCTGGATTTTCGAGGCGTGGGTGGTTGGAACGTCGTTGTGTCCAACCAGCTTTTCAGCGATCCAACAGAGGGAAAATCTAAGAGGATCAATTCATCCTCGGTGTGATCGTCGACCATAAGCTCGATTCCTGATGAACCACTCCCCTCCAAACTCGTCAGCCAATCGGTGTATTGCTCAAAGCGTGGGAAGTCTATTCCCAGCTTTCCCGATAAGAAATCATCTGCCAGCCGGCCAGCTTTAACTTTGAAATCTCCAAATGGGACGTCTCGTTTTAGATCAGAGTGCTCTCCGAAAACACTGCGGTTACAGATCTCATCGTAGTAGCCGTTGAAATTGACGAACCGCTTTCTTTGCGAGACTGGTTTGAGCGCTTCCGTCCAAGCCACGTAGTGACATTGCGAGCTCAAGTCCCTCCAATCATCATGGTCGTCCAGTATGCGGCAGAGCTGCAGTCGTCGGGGCTTCAGACCCTCACGTTTTAGATCGGACTCTTCGTACTTGAACTCGACCATCAGAAAATTGGTGTGGTTGGTAAACACATAATCTGCCCCAACGATCGAATCTTGCCCATCAAACGAGCAGCGGGTAATTTGTCGCCCTGCCGCCTTTGCTTTCCGTTCGATGAAATTCGAAAAACCATCAATCATTGATTGCTCGTGTTTTTTAACACAGCGCTTCCTGCTCCAGCGGAATGATAATCTCACCAGGTCGAACGATGCAGCACAACGGGCCAGCTTGCTGACCTGGTGACGCTAATAAATTGAATCGATTTTCAGCCTGCGTTGCGTGACTGTCTCAGCACAAAGACATCGAGATACGCGACCTGTCTGGTGATGACTGGATCGATTCTCGCCGGGCTGCACACTTGGCAGAACGATCCTCAGGTGGTGCTGACCCCAGCAGCTACTTTGACGTTGATTCGATCGAGACCACTTCGATGTACCTGTAGTTCTTCTTCCTAGCCGCAGACTTTGCTTCCTGCTCGGCGACCAGCTTGCTCAGGCTGCTCGAATCGTGAACGAAGACGTCAACGTCGCCCTCGAACTCTTTGGACACATGCAAGGTCACGCGTAGCCTGGGTGAGTGGTAGCCGGTGTTGTTCTTCGTTCTGGGTGTTGGGGATGGTGCGTCAACCGTTGCTGCTGCCTGCTTGGGCACAATTGGTTCGACGCCGGCGCCGAAGAGAGCCTTACGCATCTCCTCCTCACTTAAATCAATAGCCATAGATCTACCTTGGAAAGCAATGAAGCCTGTCACGGTTGTCGCGCGCATCATAATTGAGCTGAGGACTGATTCGTCCGCTTCGTTGCACAGCGGTTGCGGATGATAACACCGGGGTTGCACGCGCTGACTTCGTCGGTCACGACGATCGCGGTCAACGAAAGCTGATCCCTGGCTGCACGGCCTGCACGCGCGCACTCGCTGGGAGTGCGCACTCAGACACCGTCAAAGCGACAGCGCTTGCTCCTTGTCTGCAATCGTTAAAGCTTCCAAGACTTCAATTTCTTCATCTTCATCTTCATCATCCTGGGAGGAAGTAACTGCGGGTGACCATTCGCGTAGCTCAACGACAGCTGGGAGTTTGTCCAAGGCGTGCGTTGGTTCGATACCGAGGTCGGCCAGGCGCTGGAGAAGCTCGGCGAAGATTTCCTCTTTATGCATGCTCCAGGAAGAGGCGAAGCACCGCCAGAACGTCCACCCTGCTCGCTCAAGGATACGCTGGCGGTTCATGTCCGCCTCCCATCGGTCAGGGCCGTGAAAGGCGTCGCCGTCACACTCAATGGCCAGGCGATTATCATTGGCGCCCTCAACGACCATATCGAGTCTGAATGCCCCGCTCTTCACCTGCGGGATCACGCGGTAACCACGCTCAACCAATCGGGTGAACACCTGCTGCTCAAAACCGGACTCGCACAGCTTGATGAGGCCGTCCTGATCGACCTCCTCCTCAATCAGCGGTTTGCTGAAGTACTCAAGGAGCGTTCGGCGCACGTCCTTTTGGGAGAGGTGATCCAGGGTAACCGACCGAATCAGGTACATCCTGTCGCGCGCACGGCTGGCTGCCACGTTGAACCGTTGCTCAGCAGCATTGCCCGAAAGCGGGTGGCAATTCTCCGGGTCTGCGACTAGGGAAATGAAGATGATGTCGCGCTCGCTTCCCTGGAAGGTGCTTGCGTCACCACAGGCAAATTCGCGGGCATGGAGCTCTGCAGCAGGGCAGCGTTCGCGCACCAGTGAGTCGATGAATTTTGCTTGCTCCATGCCCCCCAGTAGTGTCACCACGCCAATCGAGCGGCCCACATATTTGTCGTTCTTGATGAGTGCCTGGATTTCCTCAGCGATAGCTTCAGCCTCAAGCTTGTTGCAGCCCTTCTTGTTCCGCACTCCGTCCTTGACATAGATGTCCACCAGCGGTGGATCGAGACGCTCAGATGGACGAGGGATTCGAAGGGGCTGGATCGCGCCACCGTAGAACTGGTTGGAGTAGGAGATGATGGGAGGGACGCAGCGGAAATGCTCACGCAGCATAACCATGTGGCCAGCGAAGACCCGCGACGCCAAATCGTACAGTGATTTATCCGGCGTCATGTCCGCCCCATAAGGCTGGTCGTTCAGATACCGGTTGCGAAGTTCCCCAATCCGCTTACCCGATTTGAAACCGCCATCGGGAGAGACCTGCTTGTCATCCCCTACTACCAACACCTTTTTGGCTCTGACGATCGCAGGCAGAGCCCATAGATCCGACTGGCTCGCCTCATCGACAATTACCAGATCGAAGGCGCCTATCTCTGCCGGCATGGATTCAGAGATCTTGGCGTGACTCATGATCCAGCAAGGCACAGCGCCGGCGGCATCCTGCATGCACTGCTGGGCGTCACGGCGGTAACGTTCCGCGTTCGGGCCTGTCCCTTGCCCAATCTTGCGTATGGCCGTCGAGTAGCCGGCGAGTGCTTGCAGCACCATAGGACTGGCATTGGCTTTGGTGGATAGCCACGCTGCTCGGCTCACGACCTCCCGGTACATGCGGGCCAGGCCCGTTTCAAGTTTCACTCGTTTGCTATTGAGCTCAACGAGCTCGTGGCGCGCCTCAATGCTCTCCAGATGGGAGCGAATCCGCGCGTGTTGCCACGCCTCCTTCCAACTGCTTGGGAAGGCCAGGTCTTCAGCACCGTCCTCAACGGGGACAGTCAACAAGCGCTCGGACAGTTTTTGCGCCCCAGCCCTCATCACTTGGTGTGCGCCTTCGCGCACATGATTCAAATGCCCCCCCAGGGCTTTGATCCGCTGCAATTCTGTGAGCAGGTCTACGTACAGGGATACTATCCGATGCGAATCCTGATCCGAGCTGCCCAAACACTCCAGGACGAACGACCGGAGTCGGTCGGCAATAGGGCTATCGCCCGCAACTTGGGCTTGCAGAATCGCGAGCGCGGCTGCAGCGAGACTGAGATCCAATCGCGCCAGGTTCTGGTTGAGCTGATCTTGTAGGCCACGTATTTCTGCGATTGTCAGGCGATGCATGTTATTCGGCGCATCCGCGAAGGCAGCTTCGCAGAGCGGCTGCACCTTGTCAGCGTAGTGTGCAGTGAGATCGACGGCTGCCTGGACGGCGATGATGGTCAGCTCCAGTTCCCGGAGATGAGCCATGCCCGATTGAAGTCGAGGGATACCCAGAGTTTCAGCCAGTGGGTTCCACCTCGCAGCGAAGGATCGCACGTCGGCGTGAAGCTTCAGATAGTCCAGGACAGTCTTCCACTGCTCAGAAGATTTTGGCGCCGAGCCATTGATACGGACGTGACTGATGTGTGCCTTGGCTTGAGAGGCTCCAAAGCTCATGAGGCCAAATGGCTTACCTGTGTCGGCAGCCCTTTCGACAGCCTCGGCCGTTTTCTCGCAATCCAAAGCCTCATCTGGGAACTCAACAAAGTTTTCCAGCATCACCTTACGGCGTTGTATCAAAGCCTGTGCCACCGGGAGCATGCCTACCAGGACAGAGAGTTCACTGTCGTAGCGGCGACCTGCCGCCTTGAGGCGCAGCTCCAGCGACCAAGGAATTTCGGACTCTCCCCCCTCGTGCAAGACCTCCAGTTTCTCTTCGCACAAACCCAGTTCTAGAACCAGCTCCCTGGCGGCTGCAATAACGATTTCGCTGTCGGACTTTAGAGGCTTCAGCTCACCCAGACCCAAGGCATGTTCAAGCGACTTCAGCTTGCAGAGTGAGCCGTGGAGTTTGCCAATGTCGGCCGCTGCCGGTAATTGCTCAACTTCCGGCAAGCTGGCGTCGACGTATACAAGGTCATTTCCAAGCTCGCGGCGAGCTTGTCTCAAGCTCTTACCGACTTCATCGTCAAAGGGTAGCGAGTGTTCAGGGGATAACGACAGTACGTCGTCAAACCAGGCGTATTGGTCTGCGCCCTTCATGAGCAGCTCGGCAAGCTCCTCCGCACGGTATTTCGCATCGCCGACCTGAATATCGGAGAGTTGAGTCAGCGCAATCTCATTGACGCGACGATCAAGTTTCACCAGCTCGGTATGAGCGAGGTCGATGGACTGGTGCAGGCGATCAATCTCTGCCCGAGCCAGGGATGGATTGATTTGCGAGACCTGATGTTGGATCGCCTCGATCGAGCCTTGGAATTGCCGAATACCCTCTCGGTCACTCGTCAGCAGTGCGACCGTGAGAGGCCTGACCTCAGCGGGTATCTTGGATTGGAGTACCTTCAAGGCTTGCTCGCCACGAGAGGTGACCAGAACGCGTTTACCCGTCGCGAGGTAATGGCAGATGATGTTCGCGATCGTATGGGTCTTGCCGGTACCGGGAGGGCCTTGAACCGTTACGCCGGGAGCGTGCTCGAGGCGTTGTACGATCGTGACCTGCTCATCGTTGTAAGGGAGCGGAAAATACAGCTCCTTCGGCTCAGCGGTCGATCCATCCATGCTTCTGCTGGATAGCCCACGGAAGTTGACGTGCTGGTAATCAAGGGCGATCGTCGAGGCCGGGGTCACTAACGCAAGCGGGCCCGCGGGGAGTTCAAGACACTCCTTGAGCTTCTCCCGAATTTTGCGCAGATCATTGATCAACCAGTTGCTCGGTTTAGGCCGTGCGAACACAACCCAAGCATCGCTTACCTGCAGAGTTTCACTTGGCTCAGGGAACCGCTGGGCGCCGTCCCCCATTAGCTCGGCATATTTGCCTTTGCTGTCCAGGCTTCTTGCCGAGAGCTTTAGCACATCACCGAAAGTCGATGGCAGGAATGGGTTCAAGGGCGCGTCGGCGTGTCTGCCCAGGTGATCGCGGATGGCCCTTTCGCACTCGCTGGCGCCAGGAACATTTGCGTTTATCAACGCATCGAACTCGATCATCGGTTCGGTGGCTCGCGGGCGAACTTCGACCGCCATGCTCTGCTCGTTCAACGAGATGTCGAGTGCCTGCGTGAGCAATGGATAATTGAAGCCCTGCTGCACATCGTTGATGGTTAGCGTCCAGGCGCTGACGCCTATGCCCCATACCAGTTCACGAGCGGATTTTCCCGTCTCCATCTGCTGCATCAACGCGAACATGTCGCCATAAAAGCTTATTGTCCTGCGACGGGGCTTCTCGTGCTCAGCCCATTCGTGCCACTGAACCAGATAGGTCGTCAGCGCAGCCAACGCTTGCCTACGCACCTCAGACTCAATGACGGCAATGTCGCCTTCAGGGTCTTGATCCTGCTGTTCGCGAATACGCTGATGAAGCGCCTGTTCAGCTAGCACGGGTGGCTTGGCAGGGTTGTTGCTGACGGTGATGAGGGGGCTATAGTCTCCGCCAACGGGGGTCGGAGCACGTGATTCCTCCAGTCGTTCGATCTGCAGCCAGACGTTGTCGCCCGGAAACTGGAGATCAAAGTGCAGCCCTGGAAGATCCAGAAGCGCCGCCGGCTGATACACATCATTAACAGAGCTTGTGAGCTGAAAGCGCGACGGATCAAGTTCCTTGAGGCTTTCCTCTGCATACTCGAACAGTCGGCTGAGGAGCTCATTAGGCGTCCGTTGCATGTTCATACTCCTTAACAATTCAGGGCGCGGTCACCGGTAAATATGGCGCCAAGGATGCCATATTGCTTGCCGCCATAGTTTCAAAATCGCTCGGTTCCGACGAGTGTCTGGGCGCCCTGCTCGGCTTCAGGCAGCTCCGTAGGCTGGGGGCGACACTTGCGGCCGTTCAGAGCTGGCAATGATCGGATCAAGCTTCATGATCGGAGCCAATGGTGTGAATCGCTCAGCCCTGGCAATGAGCATCTGAGACAGGCGCTGATGAGCGAATGTCCAGGCTGAATTGCCTGCAACAAGTTGACGCGGATTTCCGGTGATCTGATCCATGCTTCATTTCCTCGGTCGTATCGAAGGCTTGTCGAGCCCGGCACTGTCCTGAACCTCTATCGCTGAGTGGGGATCGCCCCCCTCCCCCAGGCTCGGCCTAGCAAGCTCTGCCTGGCGTAATTGATCGTTCTCGCTTTGAAGCTGAGCCATCTGCGTCATGGCTTCTTGCTCACGTAGATTCGCTACAGCGGCGGCCTTGTGGAGCGCCTTGACCTCTTCACGCTGGGCCGATAGCTGCTCCTTGAGATGCTCGTTCACACCGGCGGACTTCGCCTGATCCTGGCGTAGCGCCTCAATCTGGGAACTTAGCGTTTGGACGAGGGCTTCCTGAGTATGCAGGGCCTTGGTTTGCTGCCTGGCTTCAGCCAGAAGACGTTCATTGTCTCGGTTGAGCCGCGTTGACTCGTCCTGCTTTACCGCGATGGTTTCCCGGAGCTTGCGTTGTTCAACCTGCATCTCGTGCAGTTGAGACTCGTGCCTGCGTTGATCTTGATCACGCTGCTGCTTTGCCGCCTCTCGATAGTGCTCAAGCGCCCCGCGGGCCTGGACGTGCTTTTCCTCAAGCGAAAGGATGTGCTTGTCCTTCTCGGCAACAAAGACCTCCAAATCGGAACAACGCTGACTTAGCCCTGCGTTGCGGTTCAATTCGGCCTGCAGTGAGGAGTGGGTGGTTGCGAGTTCTGCACTCTGTGTCTCTAGCGCGGCGATTTGGGTTACTGAAAGCTGCTGCGCCGCAGCCAATTCGGATCTAAATACCTCGGCTTGGCCTTCAAGCACCGAGCGTTGCAGTTCAAAAGCCGCAGTAGCCTCGGAGATGGCTTGCTGACCCTCTTCCATCAGTTGATCCAGCAGGGTTTGCACCATGCTGTTGAGCGAGTCACTCAGACGCTCGCGCGCTGCCGCTGGCTCTCGACCTAATGGCTCAAGCTCCTTCAGGTAGCGAGAAATGGTCGTTTTGGAGCCTGTATTCCCCAGCTCAACGCGCACTGCGTCAATGCTGGGGTTGGCTCCTCGGGCCAGGAGCGCCTGACGTGCTTTTTGCACGGTAGCTTTGTTGATTCCGCCGCGGGCCATCAGGCTCTCCTACGATTTCGTACTGTGTTACATGACATGTATTTACATACCACAATTTATTGATATTACGCCGTTTGATCATGTCTCGCTAGGAGTCCATAATGGAGACTTATGGCTTCTTGATGCTTTTTATCTCCTCGAAAACGCACCAATGGCTTACACAGGCGTAGACGCGCCGGGTTTGAGGGCAAAACGGTGGAAAAGGCGGATCGGTACCTGAATGCCGGCACCCGGGAGAACACCCGGAAAAGCTACCGGGCGGCGATTGAGCATTTTGAGGTGACGTGGGGCGGATACCTGCCCACTACCGGGGTGGGCATCGTCAGGTACCTGGCGGAATACGCCGATAAGCTTTCGATCAGTACCCTGAAGCAGCGTCTAGCAGCCCTTGCGCAGTGGCATATCACTCAGGGTTTTCCGGATCCGACAAAGACCCCTGACGTTCGACAGATGCTCAAAGGCATTCGGGTTGTCCACCCAGCTCAAATCAAACAGGCCGCCCCTCTTCTTCTCAAGCACCTTGAGCAGGCCGTTGCGTACCTTGAGGGCGAAGCTGCAGAAGCCCTTGAGCGTGGGAACTACAAGGCGTTGGTACGGCATCGCAGGTCAGTCGCGATCATCCTCATCGGATTCTGGCGAGGGTTTCGGGGCGATGAGCTGGCCAGGCTTACGGTCGAAAACACCCGAGCAGTCAGTGGTGAGGGCATTACCTTCTTCCTGCCCTACACAAAAGGTGATCGTCAGCACGAAGGTACAACCTTCCATACACCAGCGCTGGCCAAGCTGTGCCCGGTCGAGGCCTACATCAACTGGGTGACGGTAGCTGGTATCGCCAAAGGGCCGGTGTTCCAGAGAATTGATCGCTGGGGCAACCTATCCGGTAAAGGAATGCAGGCACATAGTCTGATTCCGGTGCTGCGCAGGATATTAGAAGAGGCTGGGCTGCCGGCGGAGCTGTACAGCAGCCACTCACTGCGCCGCGGCTTCGCAACTTGGGCGGCTGCCAACGGCTGGGACATCAAGGGGTTGATGAGTTATGTCGGCTGGAAGGACATGAAATCTGCATTGCGCTACGTCGATGCAAGCGCCTCCTTCGGCGGGCTGGCTGTTACAACCGCCGCCAAACGCATAAACGTCAATTAGATCTGATGCATGTAGACATGCCAGGCCAAGGTATCAAAGCTCCAGCTTTGATAGTCCGCGCAATACGAGAAAAGCTGTAGCGCGCGGCTAGCTTGGCCTTTGACACATCGTTGTTATCCGAAACTTGGCCCACCTGACGGCCGGGAGCTTGGTTTTGGAGGCTCGAACGTGGTGGTATCCAACCACTCCTTCAGCCCTCTCACAGAGGAAAAGCCCAACAGGATTAACTCATCCTCGTTGCCATCATCCACCATAAGTTCGATGCCGGTAGCGGCTTCGTCTTCTAAACTGAGCAGCCAGTCGGTGTACTGTTCGAAAAGCTCAAAGCCTACACCCAGATTACCCGCCAAAAAATCATCGGCCAGACGTCCAGCACTGACTCTGAAATCTGTAAATGGGTCGTATTGTTCCAGGCCGGAGTCTTCGCCGAAAACGTGGCGGTTACATATTTCGTCGTAGTAAGCGTTAAAATTCAGACGATACCTGTCTGCCACAGCTTTCATTATCTCTTCAGACCATGCAACATAATGGCATGCCTTGCTCAAGTTTTTCCAATCTTCATGCTCATCCAGCATGTAGCAAAGCTTGAGCCGTCTCACCTTGCGCTTTTCCTTTTTTAGGTCAGACTTATCGTACTTAAACTCAACCATGAAGAAATTCGTGTTATTGGTAAAAAGATAATCTGCACCAACGATTGAGTCTTGGCCATCGAACGAGCATCGGGTCACTTTCCTCCCCGTTTTCCGTGCTTTTCCTTCGACGAAGGCCGAGAACCTATCAATCATGGATTGCTCATGTTTTCTCAACACCGTTCTTACTACTCCACAGGATTGGTGATTCTTTGGGGCGCTTCTATTACGACAATGCGGCCGATTGAGGGCACGCCTGTCGACCAAGATGCATCTTTCAGCTCCATGCATGCGACAGCCATCCTCTGCCACACGCATCGCGCGTACGCTAGGCTGTTTTCAGGTGTGCAACTCCGCCCTATAGCTGAAATTCCCGGCGCCTAACAAGCTCTGCAGAAGATCCATCTCGTCTGCGTCGCACTGCATCAGTCGCTCGTGCATAACGGTCTGCTTTATCTCACCAGATTGAGTAGCGACTGTAGGCAAGCCCATCCCCATCCACATGAACGCCAGGTTCTTATCACGCGTGAGGAGAGCACACCGAGTTCCGCGGTGGTGGGTGTGGTACAGATGCAAGATCTCCAACAGCAGCAGATCCCACATGGCGTTATAGGCTTCCTGCGGGCCGTAGTTGTGGGCTGCCTTCAGAACCTTCTTGGCAGGGTTGAAATCTTTTGAGGCCGTGAGGGCGCTGAGCGAGACCGCGACGCAGATATGCTGGAGTGGAAGCTTTGCTGCATGGGCCGCGTCTATGACCTTGCTGATTGTGTCTTTGCGTTTGGCTTTACCTGGTGATGCCATCAGTAGTGGCCCCACCTTTTGCAGGAAGGTCATGCCTTGGGCAACAAAATCCTGGTAGCTCGCCAGGGTGGCGCAAACTTGCTCAACGCCATACGATCCCTCGGGATATACTTTGATATGCGGAAGCGCTTTAGCCAGGTCGGCTTTAGCTACATGAAGCTGTTCAATGGCCGTCTCAGGATCAGGCAGCCCCATCACATTGCCCTCCAGCGCAAAAGGCAGGGGGTTTAGAACAGAGCTACACGCTCTCTCTTCCAGCAGGTGCAAGAAATCCCGTTTTTCTGACTTCTGCGGCTTGAGCTTGCCGTTGTCGAATTTTGCTTTGATTTCGGCGACGACGTTTTTGTCCAGGAAAAGATTTGTGCCCGTCATACAGTAGATCAGAGGCACCCACCCACCTTCGACCAAACAAATGGTGTCACTCTTGATGCTAGGGTTAAGCTTCAGCGGCCTGGTGACCCATGTGCCTAGCTGTGGTGCGCCGGGGCTGGACAGATCACTACCCTCAGCTACCTGGCCGGTGAGCTCAACAGTAACCGGCTTGCCGGCTTCGTATTCGAACCAATCATCAAGTGTCAGAGGCTTCGCACTGATGCTGCTGAGAATCAGCCCCGATGCCCCTGGGCCAAGCTTTTCATCGTGAGCAAGAAGCACGACTGAATCGAAATCGCTTAATTGTGACAACGTTACGCCTCCAAGCGAACGACAGCTCCATGCTGTCCATCCATTTTACTTTCCATGGCCAGTAAGCTGGCCACTATCGGCAGAGCGTACTCGATGGAGTTGCGGATGTGTACATCAGGATTTGGGCATGGCTGTTAACGGCTGGCGTTGATCTGTTAAGCGAATACCGCTCTTCATTTAGGCACCCCCATCAATTGCATTTGGCAACCAAGAGCTGATCAAGCCTCGTGGTGTAGCTTTTGCTCAGCAGCTCACGGCGCATTGCCCATGCCGGCGTCAACGGCACGCTGCCAGCCCGGAGCGTCCCCCTGCCCCACTTGCTGTTGATCTCATCCAGTACGCTCATGACTTTTCCAGCGGCCGCTGGCTGGCTCTGAGCGAAAAGGTCATCGATGAATTCGCCAGGCTGACGCAGATCCATCAACAGCACTTCAGCTTTGCTGTATTTGAAGCCGGGGCGGAAAAGCTGATTGACGGCTTCGGTCGCAGGCTGGTACAGGAGTAATCAGCTCCAGGATCGACCACCCAGTACTCCTCAGCGCCGCCTTGCGCTTCACACCCTCATTGCCCTCCCCCAGCGAACTCTGGCACATCGCCAGGCACAGCATAAGCGCGGGCCGGGTCATCACCACATACATGCCTCTACGCCCCCAGCATTACATATGCTGGAGGTACTCAATGAGAAAACGTCAATTGCCGGGCAACGAGAACAGGATAGGTTGAATCACCTCTTGGGTGACCAAGAGACGCCCAGGAACGCCAAAGAACAACCCTTTCACCTGCTCCGCATCCAGCGCGCTCGCCGTATGTGACTTATGCATTTGAAGCGCGACCAGGCGCATCGTGGCCTGAAGCACCTGCCCTGCCAAGGGTGTCAGCCCGCTGTGCTGACTTTCATCTTTTTCGATCAATGATCGAAGAAAAAGGGGCACTGGCTGAACATGCTCAAAGTCCGGGGCCAAGCCCTCGACCACCTCGCGCAGCAGGTTAAATAGCAGTTGTCCGTTGTCTTGGGCAATCGCCATGAACCGATCCGCGCCATCAAAGGACGGCATAGGCTGAGCCGGCACTTTAGAAAGGATCTCGTCGACTACACTATTTGCATGGCGATCATGCAGCTTTTGCTGAAACCGACCCATGGCCTCTGCAGCAGCTCCCGAGTGCACCATGTCATAAAGGGAGAGCCCCGGTTTACCGATTTCGCTGTTGAAGGCGTTCTGACGTACTTCAGTGACAGAATCGCCTGCCTTTTCCGCCAGCGGATTGATAAACGTGCACATGGTTTTCAATCCGCCTTCGTACCCAACCTCTCCCAGATCCACACCGAAGCCTAGGCATGAGAAGAAGGATACATAGGCATATGCACGGGATGTAGCCTCACATACACCTACCGCCAAGACGTGACCGAACTCGTAGGGGTTCTCACCAACCACCTGGGTGGGATCGCGGCCATCCCACCATACATGCTCCTCGTTCCAGTTTGCCTTGTCGTTCTGGAGATCGCGCTGGAGCATGTCTTTGAACCCTCTGAGCCCATCGTGCCGAGCAGCCTCAGGGAATGAGTGCGCAAAAAAGGTCAGCGCAAGGTACCCAGCCGCCTGAAGGAAATCACAGCCGCCAAACCTTAATCGGATACGGTTTCCTTCGGTTCGGTAGTGGTTCTGGGGCGCACCGTTCTGCTTGAGATCGATCTTGACCTGGTCTGTCTGGTTGGCTTCGACCCAACGCTTTGCCACTTCCAGATTTGGCATGGCAAGTGGGATCTCGGTGCGCGCTCCAACCCTCGTCGGATCCAAGGGAGGAGGCATGTCGATATCCACATTCAGGCCGACGAGGCGATACCGGGTTTCCCCATCCATGAAGAAAAAGGGCTTGGATGTATCCCTCCGATCCGGCCGTACCTCCAATGCACCATTCATCATCGCCAGTTGAGTCTCCAACCGCACGACCAAGTTGCCGAATCCATTATTGTGCGTCTGGCAATAGATACCGCGGTTGGTTCTGCGGCCACCCAAAGCAGCGGGAAAAATGTGCTCGCTGGATTTCGCGGGGCCTCCACAGATGATGCACGATCGCTTGGTAGCCACATCTACTCCTATAGGCATTGACCGACAGTAGATGCCTATCAGCCCTCGTTGTCCCAAAAAAACGAAGGATAACGCGCCAGGATTACAGTGATGCGTTCAGCACACAAGCCGGCCACCGAAGCAGGCCGGTAGATCAGACAAATGGCAACTGACTGGTTTCAGAGACTAACCCCAGGCGTAACTCTCCAAAAAACAGATCTAAGATTAAGAGAGAACAATACGCTCTGCTCCTTGGCCTTAGTCCCGATAGCACTGAGGCCCCGCATCCAAACCAACCTCTTCGACGTAGCGGGTCTGCTCAAGCAGACATTCAAGGAGTGGCAGCTCCGCCACCAGTTGAGGGTGTAGCCCCAGATGCGCCGAGGCCGCAAGTTCACGGTTACGCCGCCATGCCCTCGCTGTCGCGGTCACCTCCAGGGTGACCACCTCTGCTCAACCGCATTCCACGATGAGGCGTTCGTGGTCGGAATACAGGTCGAGAAGGCAATGAATGTCCGCCCACTTCGGGATCGTGTTCTTGCGGTTTCCCAGGGGAATGGCTGTGGCCCCATCAAGGTAGCTACTGGCCCGATGTGGCTGCTGAGCGCATGGTAGCATTGGCCGTATGACCGGTTCCTTGAGGCCCGGTAACCGTATTCTTATGAGTGCCTAAATGAGCGCCGCGGTCGCCCGCAAGTGCCATGATCCTCCGGGCTTCGATCCTCACACCTGTTTGATTGCAAGCAGACGGCAGTCGCTGAAAGACACTGGCACTGAGAATCGTATAAGCACGGAGAGCCGGAAGGCGGCCTAAGGGTGATTGATTTCGAATGGTGAATAAGGCCACATTTGAACACCTTCAGCGACCACAAATTTGGAAAAGGATTTTTAATGCGCTCGCTCAGTCACAACTACGTTCCCATCGAGCGAACGTTTGTTGAATTGAAAGGAACCTCAGCACATGAGGCCGACTCAGAACTCCTCTACCTGAATGCAAGGAAGAAGCCCCTTTCCTGGCCTGAGGTTCTCGACGAGCACAGAGTAATCCTCCTATCGGAAGCAGGCTCAGGTAAAACGACAGAAATTTTTCACAAAGCCCAACAAATGAGGGCCGCGGGCAAGTGCGCGTTCTTCGTGAGGATCGAATACATATCGGAGGACATGGACAGTGCGTTCGAGGTTGGGACTCATGAGGAATTTCTTGCTTGGGTAGGTAGCGGTCAAAAAGGCTGGCTGTTCCTTGACTCGATTGATGAAGCGCGCTTGCGACATCCGAGGGATTTCGAGCTCGCAATCAGAAAGATGAGCCGGAAGCTCAAACCTGCTTTACAACTAGCGCATATCACGCTCACGGCCAGGACAAGCGCATGGAAAGTGAAAACTGACCTGCAGCTGTGTCAGGAGGCGTTTCCCTATACCCCCCCAGCAAATGAAGCTGGAGAGTCCCAGGGGGAAACTCCGGCCAAAGCACGCTCCACGTCAAAGCCTGTGGATCAAAAACTGCCGGCGTTTCGGTTCGTGGCGATTGAAGATCTCAGCGAACACCAAGTTGCCGAATTCGCCCGTATAAGAGGCGTCGCCGACCATCGGAAATTCCTCGACCAGGTAGACCAGATGGACGCTTGGTTTCTAACTGTGCGCCCACTCGACCTTGAAGAGCTGATCGACTACTGGGAGGCTAATCACAGAATCGGTACGCGTTACGAACTGATGGTCAACAGCGTTGAGCGTCGCCTAATTGAACACGATCAAGATCGACAGGCCGGGAGTACTGTCTCCCCAGCCATGTTGTTTAACGGCGCAAAGCTAGTCGCCGCAGCAGCAACGCTGTGTCACGAGCCCAAAATCCAGACCCCGGACGGCGCGTACAATCATCAAGGGATTCCACTGGAAAAAGTGCTTCCGCAATGGAGCGCCTCTGAACACCAGACACTTTTGGAACGACCGATTTTCGATGAGTCTCACTACGGTACAGTCCGGTTTCACCATCGATCCGTAAGGGAATATCTAACTGCGAGATGGCTGCACGACCTGCTCACGCACGACGGATCACGTCGCCAAATTGAGGAGCTGTTCTTCCGAAACCAATACGGGATGGATGTAGTTGTTCCGCTCATGCGCCCTGTGCTCGCATGGCTGGCGATTCTTGATGCCCCTATACTAGAACGTGTTTGCCGGATAGCGCCCGAGGTGATCTTCGAAGGGGGTGATCCAAGCCGTTTGCCGGTAGATACTCGAAGCAGAGTTCTACGTCAGGCCTGTGAGCAGTTAAAAGAGCCGGGCCAAGGTCGTTCACTTATCAGCTTTGATTCGGCTAAGCGGTTTGCCTCGCCTGAGCTGGCAGCTGTAATCAATACTTTGCTTGTCGAGTACAGCGATAACGAAGATATCACTTGGCTTCTGCTCCTAATGGTGTGGCATGGCCAGGTAGTCGGAGCGCTTGAGCAGACTAAAAGGTTCGCTCTGACGTCCAGGGCGAAATACTCACGAATGGCCGCTTTCAGGGCACTCAAAGCTATAGGGTCTGCACAAGATCGACTGGAGATTCGTTCTGCAATCCTTCAGGAGGGTGAAGAGCCAGATCGAGACTGGATTGCAGAGCTCATCGAATGGTTGGAGCCAACTGATGAGTCCTTCGCCTGGCTGATCGAAGCGATCAAGCGCGTTGCCCCAGCACAAAAGTACAACGTGGACTCGCTGACACAGGCGTTAAGCGGACTCGTCGCCCAATGGCCGATAAACCTGCTCAATCACTTGATCACCGAGTTCAGCGTGCTGATGGATACTCCGCCTGTTAAAGAGGTATATCCAGGCACATTATCAAAGCGTTTCGGTTGGCTTACGACTCCAGTTTCGACTGTATTGCTCGCGCTAATCAGAAATCGAGACTTGTCCGCCATTGATCGCGTTCCACTTTCACTGCTGCGAAAATTACCAATGTTGCGGGACGCCGGTGAGTTGGAAGCAAAAGACCTCACCGCTGACTTGCGCAGCGAGATCAGCAAGTGGGGGGAGCTGAATCAAAAGCTATTCTGGTACGGGGTGGAGCGTAGCCGCGATTACATGTGCTCCAAGGGTTACTTGAAACAGGGGCTGACTCTGCACCATCAAGTCGACGTTTCAGGTCACCTTTGGTCTTTCTCTGAAGCCGATTTTGGAGTGGCCTGTGAATGGATCCTCTCCAAAGAGCCACTCGACAACAGGAAGGTCGCACTCAGTCTTGCCTTCAGCCTGTATCGGGGTAGCGAATCCCCCGCCGATATGTTGGAGCAGATGACCAAGGCCTGCGAAGAGCAAGAAGAGCTAGCAACCATGTTAGGTTTTTTACGCAACCCTCCTCCAGACGACCCCGAGTGGAAAGCCCAGCAGGAAAAGTGGGCGCTCAAAGCTGCTCGCCATAAAGCAGTGCGCAAGGGGCGCAATCGGCAATGGTTGGAAGTCCTGCAGAAGGACGTTGATTCGCTGCGGTCACCACCTGAACCGGGTCAGATCACCGACAAACAGCTCTACCTGCTCCAGAGGCTACAGGAAGTGTCTAATCACTCTGGCAATTGGAGTGAGCGAAGCTGGGAAGACCTAATCCCTGAGTTTGGTGAGTCAGTCGCATCAGCGTTTCGAGATGGCGCGATAAAGCATTGGAGGCAGTACACACCCCAGCTACGCTCGGAAGGTGCCGCGGCCAACTCGACACTGTATACAGTGATTCTCGGCTTGGTAGGGATATCATTCGAAGCAAGATTAAATCCTGATTGGGTAAGCGATCTATCTTATCCGCGTGCTGCACTTGCTACCCGATATGCGCTGCATGAACTCAATGGATTTCCGCGCTGGCTGCCGAGCATTTACAACGCGCACCCAGACGCGGTAATCAGTATCTTGATGGGTGAAATCGATTTCGAGCTGGCCAGTAAGCCCCTTGCAGAAAATAGCCATTACGTCCTGTATGACATCAGCTGGAGCGGGCAGTGGATCTGGGACGGCATCTCACCTCACCTGATCACTCGGTTGAAGCCTCCATCCAGGAACGTCGCCCGACTTCGCCAAATCGCCACCATTCTGCAAGGATCGGCTCTTGACGACGCTACTCTGGCGGCGCTCGTGTCGAAAAAAGCCCCCTCGGCCAAGAATCTAGAAATCGCGTCAGTGTGGTTTGCTATTTGGGCAGGTGTAGACCCTCAGAAAGCGATTCCTGCCATATCAAAGAAATTGCGCTCCACAAATGAGGGGGTCAGGGCTCGATTAGCAATGCTGTTCATCACAGGACTTATGGGAAGCCGCCGACAACACCGTACGGTTCGTGGTGCATTCCGGACAGTAGAGCACCTAAAGACCTTGTACTTGCTTATGAACACCTACATTCATGAGCAAGACGACATTGACCGGGCAAATACTGGTGTCTACTCGCCTGAGCTCAGAGACGATGCTCAAGACGCTCGCAACTCTCTTCTCACATTGATTCGGGAAATTCCTGGAAAAGAGGCATTTCTGGCCCTCATGGAGCTATCTGTTTCCCATCCCAACTCGAAGTCTCGCCCGTGGCTGGCCTCACACGCGAAAGAGAAAGCCACGCTTGATGCAGATATGCCTCCGTGGTCGCCGCAGGACGTCAGAGACTTCAACGACCGCCAGGAACGTACGCCCAGAACTCATAGAGATTTATGGGAGCTTGCGGTTTCGCAACTGAAGGATTTGAAACATGATCTGGAGGACGGAGACTCAAGTATCTCTTCTATTTTGAAGCCGAGGAGCCAAGAAACCGAGATCCGGAAGTTCATAGGTGGTTGGTGCAGAGATCGAGCGAAAGGTCGGTACTCGATTCCTCAGGAAGAAGAGTTCGCTGATGCCAAGCGTGCAGACTTGCGCTTTCACTGCGCTGCATTTGATGGGCAAGTACCTACTGAGTTGAAGCTGGCTGATAAATGGGCAGGCCCGGAACTGGAGGAGCGTTTGGAAAATCAGCTTTGCGGTGATTACATGCGCGACGCGAGATCTCGCTACGGCATTTTTCTGCTGGTCTACCACGGCATCGAACCTGGAAAAGGCTGGCGGATGAGTGACGGCAAGCTGGCTCGGAGCTTCAATGAACTCGTCGCGAAGCTCCAGAAACGCTGGGAGAAATTGGCACCGACGTACCCGAATATCGAAGATGTTCTGGTTATCGGGATAGACCTTACCAAACGCACCGAAGGCTGATGATAGAACCAGGGAATTGGCAGTTGGGAGGGGCTGCAGGTAACTGCAACCTCGACCCGTCGTTGGAATGCGCTGAGATGGTGCTGAGTTGGCTGACCTTCCCTGTGCAGCGACCCTATCAGGATTGTGGCTTCTGAAGGGGCCAAAGCTTCAGGATGCCGATCTCACCGGCTGAATGTGACGCGTCCTGCTTGGGAAACAGCGTTTCATCACTCGGCCGTGGGGCTACGCCAGCGCCAGGTTCCTGAACGCAGCAGTTGATGCTACTGGCACCCGGTCGCTGTGCGGGGATAGTACATCGACCACATGCTCCGCCTGCGCGCGCATGCTCTCAGTAGCGGGCAACCACCCCGTGAGCGGCCAGGTCGTTCACCAGGTTTTTTCGGCTCAGCATCGCTAGCACTTTGAAGATGTGTTTGTACCCATAATAGATACCCCATGGAATGAACAGTAGGCCTAGCCCGTAGGTGGCCATTGCCACGACCAAGCCGGCGGGGATGGAGCCCAGCGAATACATGATGCCCTTGACGAGGGACGTCCGAGCAATAAGCCTCATGTGATCGAGATCGTACTCAACCTTTCCGTCTTCTTTCTGAACCGCAACTAGGACGATCATCTTCTTGCTCAGGTGCTTGTAATACCAAGTGCGCGGCTTATCTGTGACCATCGCCCCAGAAGCGAACGCCATCCTGTAATGGGTTGGATAGAGGTTGAGACATCACTTCACGCGAAAGCGGGCAGACGTCCCACAATCCTCCTGGCTGGCGCCGGCCTCCTTTCAATACGCACAATCACACGATGTTGGGTAGCATCAAAATCTGCCCGTGTCGTAATTTACGTGTTGGGTGAAGCCTCACCTACTTGAAAAATGAACGACAGGATATGTGCTTATGAAAAATCGACATCAGGTTGTCAACCAGGCTTGGTTTGAGGAGCGGGGGCTGTATTCAAAGTGCGAGTTTGAGGATGGGCTTTGGCTCTACACTTTTTTCACCCTGGTAGGAGCGGGGTTGATCTTCGCTGCCAGACTTGTACCACAAGGCCGCTACCAGTCGTACTTCGAGGCTGCTGCCAACCAAGGGCTGGGGCCGACTCTCTGGGACGCCATCGGTCTGCCTGGGATCCTACTCTTGGGATTGACCATCGTTTGTCCGGCATTGGTCAATGTCGGTAGGGCTTCAAAGGCGCTCCTGGAAGGAGCATTCGGTATCGGCACGGCAATGACCGGCATCATCCTGGGAGGATTTGTGATCCAGGCACCCGATATCTACTTGAACAAGGGAATCGGGTCGTTACTGTTCTGGGGCACCGTCGGAATCGTCGGGCTGTCCTGCATAGCCATGCTCAATCTGGGCACTTGGTGTTTGGCAAAACTGCCGCATGCAAACCCACGATTTTCCATCTGGCTTGGAACGCTTCCTGCAGTACAACGAATACTGTTAGGGCTAAGCCTCATCTTCGTTGGCATTATGTCCTTCGTCACTCAAGCGTAGATTGCAGGTTCACGTTCACCTCGACAAGGATGCGCAACGTTATTCGTACGCAGATCGCGCATGAGGGATGGATGTCACCTACGCTTGGGCGGCCCGCAAAAAGGATGAATGATGAATTTCGAAATAGACATCATGCAACGCTACGTGGCGCTCGGAGACGAATTCGGCTCATTGATGGTCGATTTGATCTATGAAACACGTGACTCTCACCCTGAGCTTTCTGCTTTTAGCTTGAAGCATTTCAGCTACTGCATAGAGCGCATCAATTCAATTTTGTTACTCCTACAACATAATTCGCTTTGGGATGCTGAGATTGTGGCGAGGCCTTTGATCGAATGCAGCGTGCGCCTCTGCTACGTTTGCTACGCGCCTACAGGCTCTCAAATCGATCTTATTCAGGAGTACGACAGAAGCCTGTATGAGATCAACAGACTGGAACAATCTGAGCGGGCGAAGAAAAGCGCAGCATCCGAATATTCGTATGACGGGTCTGACGTTGATCCAAACCCTTCAATTCTCTCAGAAGACGCAGAAAACCACCTCCGATCACTTTGGCCAAAATCCACGCGCAAAGCGCTGAAGCAAAAATGGTCGTTTAGCGAAATGGTTCGGCAGATTGACATATGGACGAAGCCGTACTTCAAAAGAGAGTTGTTTTCTGGGTTCATATATTCTTATGGGATCGGCAGCCATCTGATTCATGCCGACGAGTCAGGAATGGGGCTTGTACAGAACAGGAACCAGAAAGAGCCGGACGAGATCAAGATGGTTGAGAGAGCCCATTTGCTGAAGCTACTCAATCTGGTTCTAACATCCTCCATGCTGACGACAACCGGCATGGCGATATCTGTGGGTAACCGTGTGCTAGAAACGCTTGATCTCATCAACAGGCTTACCTCGTTGGAATCGTATCAAGACCCGCTTGTCGACGCGCTGATGGAAAAATGGAGACTCAAGCGCGAAGAGTTAAATAGATTAGACGCTGAGCATCTCGGCGTTCCTCAGAGAACGGGTTGAGAGTCCAGCATAGCTAACGTGTTACCTGAATTTCTTTGAACAGGGCTTCGCAGGGTTAAATGCACAGTTAATGGAATTCTAGGTGCGATTTCTGTGCGCCCGATCGTACGGTGCTATTGCCTTTGAGATTGCGAAGGATCATCCCCTGATGGAGATGCGCCGGAAGAGTAACGCCATCCGAGATGCGGGTAAGGCCGCACGCCAGCCGACCTTTCCAGCGTTCTGATGGGGCAATCCCCGGATAAGCCGGTGGTCTGAGCGCGAAGCTACCGCACTTGGGTTGGCTGGCCTTCACGAACGGTCGCGCAGGTTTACCCACCTGGCGTCGCTGTCGGCCTCACCAATGTCAGCTCTTCCTCGGAGCACGTGCTGCTTTGATAAAGCTCAGGGATATCGTCTTGATCCATATCCTCCATCATCAAGGCTGCGTGCGCTTGGGCAAATGCTTTGGGGATGGAAATTCCAAAGCCGATGGCAGGGTAAAACTGAGCAGCGAACACTCTCGCTGCCAGATCTCCAATTTCCCTGTTCATTCCTACGGCGGCGCTGATGGTATCGGAACATGCTTGAGCTTGGTTGTCCGAGAAGCAGCTGTTGAAAACACGAGCTTTATCGTTCTAGTACTGGTCGCGATCGCACGCACAATCGCCTCCTTGCGAATCAGCTTGGGTTCCCCCAGGTCATCGAGCAATACCAATTCGTCGTTACCTGTGCCGTGCTCACTGAAATGAACCACGGTGGGTCTGAGCTCGTTGATCGCTTGAAGGATGTCCGATGGCCGAACAGTCCAGCGGGTCTGGAAATCGACGGCGTCCCGATGCTTAGATAGCCTGATATTTCGCTCGGATGAGCCTGACCTACTCATCGAGCGCTAAGACGTCGGAGGTAACCTCGCAAGTCGCGGAATCCGAGCTTGTGCAGATGCAGATCACCCCCACCAACCCTGGTCATCCTTCGCCCTCCAATACATCGACCCCTCATACGCTTTATTTCCCTCACTCACGGCCATACTGGTGACTGCCCCGAAATCGACTATCAGCGGATCAAGCAACTCGACCTGTTCTCTCGCCCAGGCAACCCACAATGCCAGCGCCTGCTGCGATTGCTCATCCTCTGGAGCGGCCTGGATAGTCGCATTGATGAGTGCGCGTAATCGCTGTGCCCTCTCCCAATTGACCGTTTTCTCCATCAGCCTGGTTCTCAATTTCCCAGATCGATGATCCAGAGCGATACGTTCTTGCCGCTCTGCTTCCTCTCGTTCGCTTTCGCGTCTCCACTCTTCGTGCTTATTACGCAGAGATTTGACAGAGGCGGAGATTCTCGGAAGCGCATCCAGTAACGATCCGAGCTTTGTTTCAAGCCGTCCGGTCTTGGTGTCCTTCCAATTCTTGCGCTCTTGGTAGTCGGTGCGAGCATCAATGTGGAGGCTGAGCTCACCGGTTCCGCTCCAGGAGTACTTGGGCGTGCTCATGGTGGATAAGTCTAGCTTCCAGGGCCTTCCTGGCTTCATGGCCTTTGGTTCGGGCCTAGGCAGCTCATGGCGCTCCAGCCGTTCTCGAATGCTTATGCCCATCTGCCCGCCCAGGACTGACAGCTCGGTTTGGCCTGGCCCAACTTGGCACACATACCCTCTCCTCTCAGCTTCCTTGATCAAGGTGTCGAACAAGATCGCGCACCGATCCACTTCCCCCTTGGATATTTTTGCGTCCAAAACTTCGCCGCGGGACAACGACAGATAACCCTCGACCACTTTGGCCTTGCGGGCTGCCCCGAGCCATCTTTTCACTAGCGGATGAGGCTCAGAAAGTGTCGTCGGTATCTCTATGCTCGACCGCTGCGCAGCAGGTGCTGGCTTCGGTTTTTCTGGCAATGATGCTGGATCTAAAACGCGAAACTCAATATTGCTGTCGGTAGCCGGTGGCTTTGGTTTCTTTGGACGTTTGGACTCAGTCTTGGCCCAATATCCTCGTGGCGGCAAAACGATGCCGGCCTTTCGGCATGCCTTGGCCAGGCCCACATCGGACACACCAATTTGCTTGGCGAGGATTAGGACTGGCGTCTGCCATACCATCTCGAACATTTGCTTCGTGGTAAATTTTTTGACGATGTACATTGACGACCTCGACCGAAAATCTGCTTGTCATGAGTACCTAAAGGACGCCGGCTCATCAAGCCAGTCTGGTCAGACTTCCGATCAGGACACCAGCCAATTGCCTGTGCTGAGAAAGGATGCTGCCGCTAGCTCGACATATTGTTGGATTTACGATGCCCTGCTACACGGTGAGTGGGCGTGTGAGCTTTCTGCCTTACCTTCGGAGTATCGCGACTTGATTCCAGAAGCCACTGCTCATATCAACACTGCCTTCGCTCGCCAGCCGCTGAAGTTCTGGTTTCCGCGAAGTACCTGGATGCAGCAGTTTCAGCACACATGATTGGAGACCGCGATCTTGCGGAACATCTGACTCGTGCAGCAGATATGGGTGAGGTTCGGGAGTGGACTGAGTCCCTCTGGGGAAAGGCCAGTCCTTACGTGAAACCTCGCACGGTGTTTGGAGCGCCTACGGTTTTGAGCAAAGACAAGCTTATCGTGGAGCGGATGCATAGCAGAGCGACAAAATTAGAAATCCATTGCAGGGACGGATTTCACTGCAGGTTCTGCGGTATTCCAGCCCGAATACCCCGAAAAGAGGAAATACCGATCGTAAGTCGTGCCTGCGACGGGTACCGCAAGCAAATCGTTGCATTCTCAGTTTCGAGAGCTTCGCTATTCACGCCACCACATCGTTATCAACCTTAATCTTGAAACCCAATCGCCCGCCTTTGGCAGCGTTGGCGGCTTTGAATGAAGCCTGAAGCTGCGCATGTTCGAGATGATACTGCTCAAACATCGAAGATATTTTCTCGTCGTTCAAACGAAGGGATTCTCCACTGCCCGTTGTTTCCAGCGCTTGTAAATCGATACTGTACTTTTTGCTAAAGGCTCTTAACAATTTCCAGAAGGGCTCCTTGTGGTCAATATGCAGTTCGCGATGTACTTTTATTGTTACACCACTTATAGCGCAAGGGATTGGCAGCGTTAGGTTCGCTCGAAAGGCACTGAGCTGAGGTCGTACTGCAAATCTCAACGCCTCACAAACCTTTCCATATGGTGACTGAGGTATACCCATAATACATTTATGGTAGGAGAACGTGTCCTCCGTGCCATCCACTCGGACAAAATGAATACCCTGGCCAGAGCCTTCGTTGCGCACGATCTTAAAGGACTCAATGCCAGCGCCGACTTTTCGCTCCGCATCTGGATGAAGAGCAACCAGTAAACGGAGCTTGTGAATCGCGATTTCATGAGTTACTGGGCCTGGCGGCGTTCTTTGCAGGAAGTGCTTCACCCTATCAAGGAGCACCTGTTTCGAAGAGTACTCATACGGCCCCAACCAGAAAACCATTTACACCTCCCACGTCGTAGTCTGCTTCCCTGAATGCTGCGTCTTTAAACCTGCGATGTTTGGGTATTTTCGTCACATCAGCAATACCAAACCTACTTGACCTTAGCATCGGATATGCCCTCCCAATACGCTAACTAATCAGACGCCGCAGCTTCTGAAGCGGCGTTGGTCAGTAGCAAGCGCACGGGACATACTCTTCATAAGCGCCAATCTTATGCTGAAGGCTTGACGACAGCGCAGCGCCGTCAATGATGTCTATGCTCCCTATCTCCGATCTCACCTTCATCTTTCAGTTAGCCGAATGGCTATTCGGTTCCATTTCAGTCAGATTGGTCTCATTGGTCTGCACCACTTAGCTTTCAGGCTGGTGCGTCCGTACAGAGTCTAGACTGGATCAAGCAAGCTGTTCAGATAACTTGCCACATTTTTAACATGTTCGTGCTGCTGTTGGCTAGGCTGAGTATTTTTGTATTTGTTGAATTTTCGCTCCAACGTCAACGAAGCTTGAAGCATTTGCCTTCCTGCATAACTGGTATCCAAGGTTTGAGTGAGCGACTGCCCATTTCTAAGAGCATTCAAAGCCTGCGCGATATTGCCATGACGAAGAGCTCCGCCTTCTCCTCCGCTCTCGTACAATCGTAACGGCTTTGCGATTGTGTCGAGAGCAATAATACCGTGCAATGGCGAATCCGTATTTTGCGCATGCTTTCCAAAATCATCTTGAGCATATATAACTTTGCAATTTGGCAGCACATGAGCAATCATTGCTGCGCACATCTTGCAAGGCTTTAAAGTTGTATATATTAAATATTCAGCCGCACACACCTCTCTACCATATTTATTTACAAATGCCTGAATCAAATTGACCTCTGCATGAAATGTAACATTTGCAGCCTTAGTATTTATGGACTTTACCAGCACTCTCCCTGCCGAGTTTACAAGAACTGCCCCGATACTATGTCCGTGCTGATAGATCATGCTTTCCCAATGGTGCTGCCACACCTCCGTACCTAAATAGAACCCCCTCACTCCGGCAGTTCGAAAAGCCAGCGCCATATAAAGCCGATGAATATGACTTACTTGACCACCAATCAAATTCAAACCTTGAGGAGCTGGAAATGCGGTTTGTTGTATCGTGCTATAGTTGATAAGAGCGCTGCGTTCAAGAACAAGCCCTGGGTCTATCTCTATGTATTCCAGCTCTTCAACATCCAAACTCCAATCGACGTTCCATATGCCTACTTGTACGCAATTTATATTGAACTCATCCCAAGAACATAGATAATCAATCATGCCTTGACACATCATGGTTGGCTCAGAAGCCCCAGTATGCAATAACATGACACTTTGAAATCTCTTTCTCGCTATCCGACTGACACCTTGCAGGAGCATTGTTATTGCCGGCCACTCATTATATGAATTACACATATAAACTTGATCTGACTCTCCAACCAAATAGCAACAAGCCACATCCGATGTACACATCACGCGTTGTACATGCGACATGATCTGACGATGAACATCATCCTCGCCCAACTTATCCATTAGCTCCATTAACATGATATTCACCGTACGTTAATATCTAATTTAATAAATTAGCAGTTATTCTCTCAGGCGCTGTACTTGCAAACAACGGAAGCATGGAAATTTACACACTACGGGCATGAGCCATGACTAACAGTTTCCAGCAAAAATCAATATAGCAGGCGATAATTATCTCGCCACCCAGAATGTGGGCGAACGTTCCTAGGCTTTGTACGAAATCCCTTGAAATATCGTTTTTGGTAGATCCGTCGCCATTAAAGCCAAGAGGCCGCAATGGCCAAGCGGTATGAACTCCCCGATGCAGCCTGGGATCTGGTTGCCGATCTCTTCACTGAAATCATCATCGAAGCACGCCCACGATCACAGCGGGTCAAGCGATTGAAGCAGCTTTCTGATTTGGACGTACTCATCTGCCCCCAGAATGTCATAGTTCCCCATACTGCTGAGTCGGTAGACATCTCGGGCTTTCTTGATGCGATCCAGGAGCGGAAGAATCTGGCTTGAAGCCAACCCCAGAAAATCGTTTATGTCCGCGCGGGTTCGAGGGATTTTGTAGCCCTTGGGAGCGCTGGCGATGATGACTTCGGCATCTCTAAGTTTGGCAATGCCACTAGACCTGATCTTCTGATCCGAGAGGCCCTGGAAGCCCTGGTCTGCGAGGTGTTTGGCGATATCATCCGTGGATACGTATTCGTCAGCGACAAAGTCGCTTCTGAAACGCAGGTAGTCCAGGATGCAGATCTGGAGACGCTCGTCTTCGTCAGGGTGCTTTCCGACTTTTGATTGGAATTTATCGGCTTGCTTCAAGGCCTGCTGGTGCACTCGATGGTCGGCTAGCGCCGAGTCGTCCATTGGCGGCGGGATCAACGACTGGTAACGCGGCGGCCACTCCAGAATACCGAGGGTATGGCCGCGCAGGATCTTCTTGTATGTTGGCGCTGATTGAAAACTGACCCACCCTGCCGATTGAAAAATGACCCAGGGCAGATTGCCGATTTGTTATCAGCAATTGTGGATTAGCGTAGCAGTCCTGTCCGATCTCAAAAGATCGAAAGCCCCACCACATGTGCACACGTGACAGGGCATTTTCCGATGCGGATCAAAATGGCTCATCGTCCTCAACTGCATCTTCTTCCTTACGCTTACGTTCTCGTGTCTTGATCTTTGTCTGGTCAGCCAGGGTGCTGTGTTGCAGACGATAGGATTCATTACCCGTTTCGACGATGTGGCAGTGGTGCGTCAGTCGATCCAGCAGCGCGGTGGTCATTTTCGCGTCGCCAAAAACAGCAGGCCCTTTAACGACTAAGAAAGAGCCTATGGGCGTGGTTTGAATGTTGCCTGCCTCACGCCCTTTTTCGTGGATTGACGGCAAGAGTAGCCCCAGCAGCGATTTAGGGCCGAACCTCATGGCCGCTGCGTTCATGACCGCAAGCAGTAGGCGTTAGGAAACAGCTGCAGCGATTTCCAGGAGCACTTTACGTTGAACGATCTGATTTTAATGGTATTTTTAAAGGTGCCCTATCATCGATGCTGGGTAAATCGCTGGGTTCCCCCGCCTGATTGATGACTCGCATCTCCCTGCTTCGAGTTGTTTGCCCAGCTTCCTGCGGCAACGCCCTAACTCTTTCGAGATTAATTTTTTATGGCTGCTGCACATGCGTTTGATTATCCTCGTCCCGCTGATTGGCAAGTCTTTGAGCGGCTCTGCTTTGCGCTGATGACATGCGAATTCAAGCAGCGCTTTGACCAATTTGGTCGAGAAGGACAAATGCAGCACGGGATAGATGGCTACTGTATGCTAAGCGATGGAAGGCTCATCGCAGTGGAGTGCAAAAAACGCCACGGTGGCCTCGGACAGTCATTAAGCGTCAAAGATATCGACGATATCGTGAGCAAGTCAGATCAATTTCCCCAATCGATTACCGAGCTTTATATCCTGACCACGGGGCAAAACGATCGAAAGCTAAGTGAACGAGCAATCGCCTTGACGTTTGAGCGAAAAAACCAAGGCAAGGGTTCTGTTGTGGTATGGGGTTGGCAATCAATTCAGAACCGAATCAGAGAACATCAGTCTCTTCAAGAAGCATTTTACCCAAACTTCCACCCCCGCGTTACAAGCCGCCATTGGGTACTCCGTGCCGCGGTAGCGTTTGGGCTTGTAGCCATGGCGTTTGTTGGCATGCAAGTGTACCAGTCATCCCAGCAGGTGACCGCGCTGCGTCGTGCAGATACCACTCAGGGGCTTAGTGAATATCTGTCGTTGAACGAGCAGCTTATCGGTGTCTACAATCGATGCTTAAGCGAATTGAACACTAAGCTGTTTAGTTTCTCCTATGCATTCCAACAATACTGCGCGGCCCCTGTGGGCAAGCAACTGGAAAAAATGAGACGGCAAGTGCAGATGTCAAGCTTGATGATTGACGTCGACGCGATTGACCAGCTGGAGAAACTGTTGACCCTGCTGGAAAATGACTATTCCGAAAGCATCATCACTTATCAAATGACGGAGTCTTTCGAAAAACAAGTCATGAGCGGTCAACGCTTGCTCTGCCCACCCGGAAAGGCAAAGCAAGCTAGCGAACTACTGGATAAAACTCATGACGCGCTCATCATGGCCTTGAATCGTCAGCTCTACTATTACTTTACTATTCGAGACTTCATCCTGCCCAGCCTAAATTCGATGCAGGCTCGTGTGATTATCGCCGTCCGTCAGAATAATGGGCAAGCCGCAACACAGCAGATGGTTGAAAGCGCTCTAGAGCTAGGTACACGGCTGAAAGAGCGTAACAACTACCAAACTATAAACTTTGAGAGCCCTTTCACCGTATCGGCCACCAAAGTGTTCAATAGCCGGTCGATCAAAATGGAGGGATTTCCAGGGGATGTGGAGACGCTTCGTTACGGTCAGGTACTACGTGAGAGTACTTTCGTTTCTTACGTAGGGCATACTGATGAGGTACAGCACCTGATAGATTGCGGTGTTTTCATTCCAGATGCGAAAAAGCATTTCGCAGAGTCAGAACTCAAAATTCGTGAAGCCGCGCAAAAAGGAGCTGATTAGCAAAGCTGTCTGGGCCCGCTGGCTGCGAAGACGTCGGCCTTTGCGTTCTCGTAGCAACGATATAAATCAAGTCCATGCTCTTTTGCCGCTCTTGGCATAGGCACCAGCAGCGGCTAGTACAAAACCGCGCCAGCACCGCTGCTGCATATGTCCAGACCTAGAGCATTAACGTATGAGCCACCTCCCTCCTGGCTACTTCACAACAATTCCATGGGCTGCCAAATCATTTACCAGTGTCTTGCGGCTCAGCATGCTGGGAACCTTGAAAGTATGTCTATATCCGACCGTTAGCGAGGAACTGAGGTTGTTCACAGCACAGTATGATCCTGGCGCTTGGGCATCATGGGGCGATTACGACGCCAAACAATTGACCCTGGGACGCGGAATTTCAGCAGAATTGCCGCATCTACCTTTACCTAACACTAATGGTGCCTGGCTATGAGAGATCGCCCGAATGGCTTAGTGCCAGTCCGAGGGTAGACTTATGTAGGGTCAGTGCCAGCGGGCGACGGGATCCATACCCCCGTTTCGTGCGAACGATGCGCAACCACATAGACACCGTCAACTGCGATGACGAGCTCGTACCCTTAACCCAGGCCCGGTCTTCTATGACTCCGGTCTGAATCGGAGATCCATCCCGCGAGCGTCCGCTTTGATCGCAAAACAGCAGGCCTGTCACCCTACCCCGTCGCTCCAAGGCACAAAGCAGGTACCTTGTAATCCCTTCAGGGTCGACAGCTGATCGTGCTCGTGAAATGGCTTCGGGTAGCTTGTTGAACCAGAATTTGCTCATCGAAAAGAAGGGGCTAGTCGGAGTAGTTGTGAAGCGGCAGCGACAATCATTCGAAGGATGCACCCTATCCCCGGTTAGGCAGCCTCCATGAACTACATGACCTTCAACGACGGCTCATGGTGCCCAAGATCTTGAGGGGACTTGGTTCAGCAGGTCGATCGAGACAGACTTTCTGAAGCCCTGGCCCATAAGCACAAAGATCGTGTCACTGGTTTCAAAGATACCCCGACCGTCGTAGCTGGTCGCGTAGCCGGTCTTGATGCGCTCGCCGTTCTCATAATCTCCGGTGCTGTGAAGCAGTACGCTGTGGCTAAACAAGGCGATGGGTAACCGCCCTATGGCGGCCAACGGGTCGGCATCCACATCAAGTACATCAATAATGACCCAAGCAACCGCAGCACAGTATGCTTTGCCCGTTTCTGCGACACGTGTCTTGATGAACTCGGCTTCCGCCTCAGACGCCCCAGACAGCGGCTCGCCGTCGAGAGCCATGGCTTCCGCAATTTGTACTAGGTGCATCAATCCTCCGATCCCTGTGGTACCTCGTGTGTATAGATGTGTCCAAAATTCTGTTTCACGTTGCCAGCCGGCTGGATGAGCACATAGCAGCTGCCCGTAAACGTATGGGCGAGCAAATACCCATGCTCCCTGGTCAGTTGCATGATGGCCGAGGTCTGTATCAGACCACCCTCCAAGAAGCGCTCGCTCAAATCCCCAAGTATCTCACCAACCAGGCACGTCCCATGAGGGAACGCCCGCCATAGAAATCCACTGATCCTAGATTTGAAGCTCAGCGATGCAGCTTGAACAAGTTCGCTAGGAACCTCAACGCTGGATGTCATCAGCATTCCCATCGGCGCCGAGCTCACTCACGATCAGGAAGTGATGCTCCCCGCTTGGAGTACGCATCAGCTTAAATCCCGACTGGGCTTTCACAGGTTACAGCGGTGGGGTGGCAACGGTCATGCCGTCGAGGCTCGCCCCGGATTTATCCCCATACACAATCGCAGCGTAGCGCTGCCCTACCCTTGCCGCACCGTACAGGTACGCATCAATGGTCACACCCCAATCCATGGCTCGAGCTCGGATGACTGCACCAGGAACCTCCTGGCTCTGACGCTCCATGGCTTGCTCTTCCACGACACGTTTATGGGCAAAATTGGTCATCAAATCGAAATCTCAAAAAATGGGTCGAAGCCAGTTTGCTCGTTGGGATAACCCCGGGGATTGGAGACGACTCTGCAGCCGGCAAGCTCGACGTCCACAGCACGATGAGTATGGCCAAAGACCCACAAATCCGCTTTTTCGATAAGGTTGGGCCAGTCGTTGGTGTAAGCCGCATTCAGATGCCCGTCATGTTTAGTTCCGACGACAACGGGTGATGGTGAGTGATGGGTTATGACGATCGTTTTGCCTTCAAAAGGCTGGGCAAGCTGCTCAGCCAGCCACGCCTTGGCGACATGGTTGCGAGTGACGAGGTCATCGGGTCTAAGGCGTCGGTACCCCGCATCAGCCCGGATGTAGTTGAAGTCGTTCATCCATTCCCAAGCCATTTTGCTCGCGGCGACCTGATCGCCCGTTGAGGAAAAGTCCGTCCATGCCGCGGTGCCCAAGATGCGGGTGCCGTTGATGATGAGGGACTGATTTTCCAGGACGTGTACATGGCTTCCTGCAGCATCTCGCATTTTGCGCAAAGTCCGCTCGATGTGGCCATCGTAGTACTCGTGGTTGCCGCTGATGTAAGCGACCTTGCACTGGAACGTTTCATTGGCCCATTTTACGCCACGAGCCTTTTTGTCGATGTCCCCTGCCAAGATCACCAGGTCGACGCTCGGATCCAGGGCTGGCGGATCGAATCGGTGAAATTCGTTATGCAGGTCTGAGTAGATTCGTAGCTTCATCAGTCGGTCACTTAAAATTTTGCTGTGTTTCAAGGTGGTTTACGGGTTGCACGGGGCGAGTATTTCCACCCTGTTTGACCACCTCACGGGCACTGCTATAGAGCTTTGCTATTTTCGAATACGATTGGTAATCCAAGAGGCTTTTATTGGACTCACCTGCGGGGATCCGTATACGAATGCCCTAGTGGTATACGCCAGAAAATCGTGGGCTCAATCCGTCCGGTGCCCACTCGCAAATAACGTATGCACTGCCATTTAGCGTTTCGAAGACATGGTATCCGTGGCTCTCGAACCGTCGACGTAGCAAAGACGTCCGAACAGTCGCCCCATCTCGAAAACGCCCGCGTTGTTCACGGTAAACCACACCTACTAGGCAGTTGATTTCGTGATCCACCCTCGCGCAGCACATGTAAGCGGTGGCCGGAAATTCGAACCGAACACCCATAGCACGCTCGACGCTTGCGGGAATCGAGGTCGGCTTGACCTCCGCGGCGGTCTGCAAGCTGTTCAAGGATTCATAGTCTGTAGGCATGGCAATTCACTCGATCCGTCCCGGCGTGATGTCCTTTGTTCAATGCACTTCGAAAAAAGGCCTGACGGCACCGTTTTCGAAGTAATGGTGGGCAACCAAAGCAGCCCAGCTGATTGCCAACATCCGGACGTAACCTCTGCTGACCTGGGCTCTGCAGCCTGCTTAGGGCTAGAGGATAAAAATCACAAACAACGGTTTAGGGCTAAATTGATATCTGGTAGAGAGATGTCGCTATGAGCCGCTGCATCCACATGCCTGCCTGAACCCACGCTGAGGCAGGTCGAGCTACGTGCTAACGTCGTAACTATACGACTACTATATACGGTAGAGTGTTACGACACAACATGGCTACATCCTCGGTTTTGAGGAATGCCTGTGTCGATGAAGGTACCTTTAGCCGCGATCCTTCGCGCGCTGCGAGCTCACAAAGGGTTGACTCAGGAGTCAATTCCCGAGGGGAGCAATCGTCAGTACCTGAGTCAGCTTGAGCACGGCAAGTCGAGCCCTACATTGGACAAGCTGCAGGACTTGTCGGAAGCCTACGGGGCGTCTCCCCTATTGCTGGTCGGCGCAGCCACCCTGATCCAGGAAGGCGTCACGGTCGAGGAGCTCATCGAGAAATTTGCCACGCAGATGCGGCTATTAGAATCCGATGGCATCCTCGACGCTGCCCGTGCAGAGGTGAATGGGAACGAGTTGCTCAGTCGTCCAGCCGGCCGTGTTATCGATAGGATGCTTAAGGCGTCGATCCAGGAATGCAAAGCTCAGGGGCTGACTCAAGCTCAAGCATCCCAGAGTCTTGGGGTGAATAAGATGACTGTGAGCCGTTACTGGCGCGATTCTGAGTGATCTTCCGGCGGGCCCTCCCCCGGCTTCTGCAACTGGGCGTCGCGCATAAGCCCGGCTTGACCGCAGATGATCTTATAAAGCCGAGTAGGCCGGCCCTCTTCGCTAGAGAGGCTCGTGTTCAGGAGAACGTCGAAGGCAATGCAGGACGTTATGTATAGCCACGGCGGTTTTGGCTATACACGCTCAAGGCTGCAAAAGATGGCTAAAGACCAGCAAATATCAACCTCTGAAGAGCTGTCCCTATTAGTGATAAGACTAAGGGTGACTAGAGCAGACTCCAGCCAGTTCATCATAACTCTCTCCAAGTAGGCAGAACATCTGCTCCATATTGTGCCTTCCACTCTTTAAGGCGGCCATGGTTAGAGCCCCGAGTTTCCACGACTTCTCCGGTGTGCGGATTTCGATACCGGCGAAGCGGTTTTGTAGTTGAATTCGCAGCGGCCGCTAACTTCTCATCTGACAGAAGTGCTTCAAACAGATCTTGAACCAGTGAAGGCGCAGCAACCGACGCCGCCGGTCTCAACAACCTTAGAACATCTGTAGCACTAAAATTGTACCGAGCTTTTAAGGCTACAAATTCGTGATAAAACCGTGCATCCCTATCTAGAGAAGAGTCATTTTCGATTTTCTTGATCTTCCCCATGAGCGCCAAGTAATCCATGATCGCAGTCATCAGCAACCTCCCATAAAACGGGCACTGACTCGTTGATTATACTCAGTCGCACAGATATACAGGGAACATAGGATATCTACGAAAACTGACAGGGTGCCATTGGTAGTAATGTACCTCATTTCTTATCACCCGCGCTTGTGTCACTGTCCGAAGGGATGCGATCTATGAGGATTCTGATGTCATCAGCCCCGTGAGTCTCATGGGCCTCAACGAGCTCTACCAGCTCCACGACTTCTTGATCCGTGTAACCGTAGCGACGGATTAGCTGATCAAGCTCGGCACTGAACTCCCGATCCAGCTGATAGTTGACGTCGCTGGCCTCAAGCGCGTGCATTTCGCTGTCAATTCGTGCCAGCAAACTTTTAATCTGTAGGTGCCTTACAAATGTATGGGGTCGATTCATAGCTGCCTACCCGCGCGGACATGCCTTGAGTGTAGCGCATGAAATGCACCGCTTAAAGCCGATGCTAGCGTTTAGCATGCGCGTCGCAAAACAGAAAAACCTGTATAATCAATAAATTAACTTGTTGGAAGGGTATTTGAGGAATTCATGACGCGACGGATGGAAGTTCCGTCATTCATTGGCAATCCCACAAATGATGATCGTAGAGCTCCTTCCGTATTTTTCGTTAGAAAACATAAGCTTATAGGTATTACACCACCAACCTGCAACAATCGTTTGAGCCGTTTTCGGATGTGAAAATGGCGCAATCATGAACGTGCCAGCCATGCGTGAATGGCATGTTGTCAATTTAGGCTAAAAGACGCTCAATGCGAGCGCCAAATTTAACATTTTGTGGAATCCCGCTTTCGCGACCTTTTTCGGATAGCGGCGCATAGCCCCGCTCTGCTGCCTGCGCCAAAGGCGAAGGCTCTATCTCGGAGGTTTCAGTGCCCTTCCAAAACTCACATTTCCCATATATTGACAGCAGGGTCGTACACTCTTGGCTCACGAATGTGCACGATCTGCTCTGATTTTTGAGGAGAACGGGAGCGAATGGCGACCAGACCGACCCACACTGGGCGTCAATAGCCCTCCGAGCTTCGATGCCTCCGTGGGCGCAGCCAGGAGGGAGGGTCTCATCGCCTAACTCCCCACACCAGTCTCTCCATGCTGGTTGAGCGCTTGTATGGTTAGGGATCTAGATTTCTTTTAAGCACTAGAGCTAACCCACGTAGTTATCGTGACCACCACCAGCGGATTCACCTTGCTAGCCTGCCACCGTTGCGCTCCGAGGTTCTAGTATGCATCTAACTGACGTCCTATAGGCTGGTTCATGTTTCTGCATCATCAGTGATACTTTAGCAACCAAGCTAGGTGAGCGAGATCGTCAACTGGTAGGTTCTGAAGTGCGCTGTTCCAGATAGCATCGAGGTGATAGGGTTGGAAGCACCGTGTTAATGACTTAAGTTCTTCGCGAGTCATGGGAAAAGAACTGTCAGTGAATATCAAAGCTTGGCGAATTAAACACAGCTCTTCTTTGGAGACGAGATCAAATGCTAAACCAAGAAGCAAGTAAGCAATTGCTAACGACCGTGGCGGCGCCGACTCGATATTTTTAACCATCTGGGCAACAGATGGCTTGTCATACTCATGGGAATTTATCTTCGAACCTCGAGCAGCTTTCAGGAACCATCGAGCAGCACCGCCATCGCTGACCAGGTTGCCTTGGTAGAGGAATATGCCAAGCAAGAAGTACAGTGAGTACTTGGATGGCCGCAGCGCCGAAGGAATCGCAGGCGCATATTCCACCCAAGTCTGAACCCGCAACACTATTCGACAAATCCTAGTTTCGACTGATGCAGTTTGGTATCCCGACCTCTCGCAAGAGACCAGGCCTACCCCATGATCGAAATGCCCTCGCGTTGTTTGTTGCATATAGGCCTGCCAGCCTCCAGTGAAATTGCTCAGGTGCCCCTTCTCCAACTGCTGAAGCAAGACTGGCTGGCGATGCGCGGCACAAAGAGCTGAACCTCGGTTACGCCATGCACGCCGCAATCCAGGAGCTCTCATCGCTGCTACATCATCCTCTAGGCATTGTGCGCAGAATCGGCGGTTATCATGTTGAGATACTGAATTGCTCGGCAGGCGGAAGCGCTCCGTTAGATGGATGCCTGTCGGATCAGAGAACGCTTCCAGGAAGAACTCGGATCTGTAAAGGTCATCGCACTCAAGATCCTTGGCATCTTGGCAATGCTCTTGGGATCGAGGATTGCCAAGCAACACATCAGGATTCCAACGGTTGTGTTCATCTGCACCGTCGACCTGCGCCGCGGCATTCTTGGGACTGGCGAACTGGCTGAAATTGTGAGGGGTAGCTCGCGCAAAAGGGATGGCCGAAGGCTGCAGCAGCGCGATGCACCAATCCATAAACCCATCATGAATGACCGTGACCGCGCTCGATGCCGCATTTCGTGATAACCATGAGCCCAAAGTTTCGTCATGGAGTGGCGTCAAGTAGCCTGAAAATGCCCTGCGTTGCTTGCGACTGCCGCTCGGGAGCGGATCGATTGAAGCTGCGCACTTGTCACCCGGATAGCTTGAGCTGCCCGACACAGGACTCAGAGAGAAACCCCTTTCTGTAGCTCGTCCAGGAGCGAGAATCGGCGCAACGACAGGCTCATCTGTTCGTGTGATCGAGAGGCCAAAGCTAAGCTCCAGCTGCACCTCTATCTGCCGATCCTCGGCCAACTCAAACGGCAGACGGATTTGCATGCCGCGTGGAGTACCAGATGCGTCGGCCTGGGACGGAAATAAGTCATCGCCCCCGGATTCGCTTCTAGGGCTGAAAAACGCTTCTGATCCTGCCGGTTGAGCAACCGTAGAGTCGCTCGAGTAACTGAGTTGATCGTCGATTAGGCTAACTGATGAAATGGCGGCTCCTGCTCCGCTGGTTTGTTGGGTTTGTTCAGTTACGTCTGCTCCATTTTTCTCCCGTACTACCTCCTGATGCCTTGCTCGTTTGGAGCTCGGAGGTGAACTCGGCGATGCGTCATTTGATTGCCGTGGGGAGGAGTCAAACGTGCGGTGGTTGGTGGAAGCACCAGTTGTCACTGAGGCCGCCATAAGCCCCCTGACCACCGTCACGGTGTTTCCGATCAAGCCCTTCGTGTGTGCGTGCAGGATGCCAACGTCGAGCCCGCCGCAGGTCAAAGGGCAAGGGTCTAGCGCTAGGAAGGACGACGCACCCAGGTGGGTCTGCTCAGCCGAGAGATCGAAAGCTGCTGCCACGGAGCCCGGCTTGGATTGTGGAACTAGCACCTCTTGTGGCCCGCTAGCTGGTAGCGGTGCGTCCACCCGTCCCTTGGCGGTGGCAGAAAGTAAGAATGGGTTGATACGGTTGCCGTGAGCGCCCAGCTGCACGACCGTCGCAATGTCACGGACGAAGCCCAAGTAGTGCTGGTCGCAAGGCATTGGCTCCAGATCGACGTACTCGACATCCATCTCCATTGCTTGCGCAACGTGCCCCACCTCAGTCAATGGATCTCTTAGGCCGCAAAGCACCACGCAGTGCCCGTAAGGTGGTTGGGTTAGTTGTTGGATGGAGCCATAAATATTGTGGACTTTCACCTGGTGCTTATGAAAGAAATCGTGAGCATCTTCGCAGATAACGGCCTGATATCGTCGCAGGTGGATCGCTGCTTCGTAATGCAGCCTTACTTTCCGGCCTGAGATCATATCAACAGTGGAGCTGGGTAACCCCAGCGACTTCAAGACGTGAGCAGTAAAAACAAAGTCTGCGTTAAAGGGCGCTCGGGGGACAAAGACAGATCGGATGTTTTTGCGTAACAGTATGGAGTGGAGACGTGAAGCGAAAGCGCTAGCCCCCGCTCCAGCCTCTCCTCTGACGACAATCAGCTTGCCATGGGTACCCCCTCCATAGTGCCCGATCGACTCAACTACGCTTTCAAGCGGTGCTTGATTTGCAGAGCTCCCAATCCAGCGCCGCCCCATGTTGAAGGCTACTCCAGGAAAGCGGGAAGGCGGGCCTCAAAACAGGCATCCAGCAACGCTTCGTCGATGCATTCATGTCCGGTCTCGATAGCCAGCTTCGCAGAGGTGATCAAGACCCAAACGATATCGCGGGTGCTACCACGACAGTTCGACACTAGGCTTTGTTGGATCTCGACGGTATCCAGGGTTGATGGCTTGCGCAACGGCATGAACCGCACGAACGCCTTCAGGAAACGAGACAAGTCCTCCCCAGCTGCCTCCCACTGAGGGATTTCCCAAACGCCGAAACGCGATCGCAGTTGAGGATCAATGCCCAAGAAGACCTTCAAATCATCGGTACCCGCGACCACTAAGCTGAGCCCAAAGTCACGATTCGCCATCGCACGCAGATAGGTGTAATTGGGCTGGATCAGCATGTTTTTCACACCTGCGAGAGCATTGCCTTCATCGAGAATGCAGACAGCCAACTTCATCTCTTTGATACGCTCGGAAATGCGATTGATGCCGGACGCGGTACAAAGGGATTTCACAGACTGCGTGAATCCCAAATGGCTGAGGAAAACCTGCTGCAAGTCGATGTGCCGGCCGTATTCAGACAGATCGATGGTGAGAATCGATGTGGCGTCTGGGGTATTGAACCGTGTTGCAGCATGCTCAATCATTTTTGTCTTTCCGATACCACTGATGCCTATGAGCCCCATACAGGATCGGCTGCCAATCCGTGTAGCGTGGATCATTCGCTCGATCCCCGTGATGAATGTTTGACTAGTGTTAGTCTTGATCCAGACCGGGTTATCGCAATACATGATGCGCTCAGGGCCATCGAGCATTGCTACCTGCTGAACCTTCTGAGCGAGATGTGGAAAGTCCATAGTTATTCCGCCTCGAAAGGTTCGACATCAAGAGCAAAGTTGCGAGTAACCAGCTTGTTTTTTTTGCCAGGGCGCTCGTGATGGGTCACGAGCCCGATTTCCTTATCAGCGTCATTGATCTCAAGTTGTTTACGCATGGCTGGAGTGTCAAGCAGGATCGACTGGCGAAGCTGATCCGCGCGGGCGAGGAACGCCTTCACGGCGCGCTCACCCAGCTTGCCAGCACGTTTAAGGTACTTCTGCAGGATTGCTTTCGCGGTGAGCGTGCCGGGGGTTTTCTCGCAGCACGGTACTTCGATCCACTGCCCCTCGAACCGCGCCAACACCATGGACAGGTTGGCCGCATCGTATTTCACCCGAATCTGCTTGCCGATCATGTGGCGGAGCACATCGTTCGAATAGCGGAAGCCGTTCACTTTGAGGCCGGTTTTCGACATCACGGGGTGCTTCTCAGGCAACACCTCGATGATAAAATTCTTCACATCGTGCACGCGCCGAGGAGCCACAGGACGGCCTTTCGCGTCCCGAAGCGCTTCACGCCAGCGATCACGTGGAGTCTTGCCGTCCTCTCCGGCCGTGTCGTGATATTCACACACAGCCAGTGTGAAGTACCGGGTGAACTCTTCCAGCGTCATTACCGCATGCTTTTGCGGGTTGAAATCACGATCCTTACGCGACCGCGATCCCGTTCCTCCCGGAAGCATATGCACAAACCCGACGTTCAAAGTCCCGAGAACGCGCTCGCAAATACCACCGTCTTGTTTCTGACGACGATGCCGCAGCTTGATCCCCTCCAAAGCGCAGGCAGCGACAAGGTTGCCCGAACGGAACTCACGAGCATTGTCGGCTAATAGCTCATCGAACACGCCGTAAAACTCGTACTCATGATCCTTGAGGTCAACGTTCTTCATGAACGCTTCCTTGCTCATCACCGCATGTTTCAAAGTGTGAGCCACACTGGCCAGGCTGGGATACCGAAAGCTGATATAGAAGCCGAGGATGACTTTCGTCTTCGCGCAAACAGCGACAGTGATCCAAGGACGCCCAACAGGGTTTTTTCGGTCATGCCGGCTTGCGAGGAAAACGTCCGCTATGGTGTGATCCATTTGTACCTGTTCGAGCGCCCGACTAAGTTCTCGGAATCCGTCCCGAAGCTTGAAAGCATCGTCAGCATGGTTCTTCCCGTGTACCTGAAGATCTTTCACGTACTCAGGAAGGTTATTCATCCGATCGCATACAGTTTCATACGAAGGCACGTTGTCGATTTTTAAGTCAAAGCACGCTGCCTGAACACCCTTCCAAACTGTTCGGTAAGATGCACCCTCCCCCCGATAAAACCATACTTGCTCAGCGATGATTTTTTCGACTTCTGGGGAGATGGCCTTAGTTCCTTTTTTGCGTCCGCGCTTTTTACCGAGCAAGCTGATAGGGCCCACTTCGACATTAAAAAGCTTACGCACTTCGTAATAGCGCTGGACACTCAAACCGCATTCGTTGGCGGCCTCATCGACTGACAACTTCTCAGCAAACTGCTTCTCTATGATCTCGAAGCGATGGCGTGCCTGCTCTTTCTGCTCTGGAGTGAAATCATCACCTAAAATTAGGGCCCGCTTCGCGGTTTTATCTGCAATCTTCGCAGCAGCCGCCTGAAGTAACGTCTCATGATCGACTGACTCTACCTGTGCGGAGCTCACAAGACGAAGTGTGTCGTTACGGATGTTTTTGAGGTGCAGTTTCCGGGTGGTCTCGTCGATATCCTCCACGACCCAGATATCCCCTTCAAAATTTACAAGCTGTTTGCTGCCGTCTGGATTGCTGTATGTGCCCATGGCACACCTCCAAGCGACCAGCCGGCGCCGCTGAGGCGCAAGCACCGCACTGGTCAATAGTCCTTGTGGCGCCGATGACACTGGCGCTTCAAAGGAAATAAGGTTTTGGGCTATTCCGAAGGGTAGCCCGCTGGTTTATCCGTAAACGCCTCGCGAGTCACCGGGTGGAAACGCAGCACCTCACGAGAGAACAGGCGATCAATTTGTGTGGCGACCGTCTTATAGGATGGCGGCTTGATGCCCGCTTCTCCGCACTTGGCCCTGACGTCTGTCCATACACCTCGCTTGGTGCTGCGTCCGTCGAACCAACAGACTCGGATAGCTTGCTCAACAATCTCTGCCGTCTTCTCAGGGAGCGCCGGGAGCGTTGACGACTCTTGAGCCAGTTCTGCGATTCCGCGTAGCGACCGGGCGTCAAGGGACTGCATGTCGAACGGATTTTCATGAGGCCAGGTTTCCCTGGCGTTGAACTCATCAGCATCCATTGGCAGCTTTACTGGCGCAGGCGCGATAACCACCTTGGCAGGATGATTGGTGAAAGACACCGGTTTGAAGTCCCGATCCCCTGGATACTGAATGCAAAGCATCAGGGAAGCTTTGATCCTCATGAATCGGAGCTTAGGCAGCAGCTCACACGACCCCGGTATGGCGGGGAAAAACCCATTGCCCTGAATCAACGTGCGAGGGCTGTAGGTGCTTGGGATCGCACCGGTTTTAATGAGCCTTAACTTAGGTGGTTTGTCATTAGCCATGACTAGCCTCATTTTGGTAGTTTTGCTAGTGAGTAGAGGAAGGGTTTGCCTAGTTTTGGCATCCAACACACTTTCGACTTAGGCAGCACTTCCGAATTAGGCCATGTATGCTTAACCACTAATGGCATTGCGCCATAACTTATGCAAATGTCATAACCGTCTTTGAGGTCTAGCAGGCAAACGTAAGCCGTCAAACGTAAGAAATTTGTCTTTTCAATTAGGTCAAGAGATTCAGTGAGTTGAGTCAGAAATCTTTACATTGTCATAAAAGTGAAAAGAAGAAAAAACACGATGTATTTTCTTCTTTTTGACTCTGAGGAAGGTGTGGGCTAGGGAATGCGGGGCTTTCGGGGGGATCGGTTTTTAAGGGCTGGTCACACTGGTGTCAGCTTCAGACATTGCTCCTTAAATTTCTGTCATCCCCTCAAATCGAACCTGCGGACGCTCTCCTTGGGGCCTCTCATCGATTGCACTGATGATTACTATCGAAGGACCCGCCTATAGGGTTGCCAAAACCGATTCATATAATCGCCTCCAATTTCTCCCTCCCGCCTGGCTTCAGGCGAATCCCCCCCGGAACCCAACACCATGCCAAGCGCAAGCCAGGCCCCTCGAGGTCTTCCCGAACATAATCAACAGAGCGTCAAGCAACAATGGTTGGCGATTCTCTCGGTCGCCGTGGGTGCCTTCGCCTTGGTGACCAGTGAGTTTCTCCCGGTGGGCGTACTCAACGACGTCGCCAGTGACCTGGGCATCAGTGCCGGCCACGCAGGGCTGATGGTTACCCTGCCCGGCATCATGT
>Ga0209888_1000019_pt1 | contig 128221 bp, 108 predicted proteins | sample OrgsoiDNA_201059_FD_185807 | JGI IMG/M metagenome (GOLD analysis project Ga0209888, IMG submission 185807) | Permafrost soil microbial communities from the Arctic, to analyse light accelerated degradation of dissolved organic matter (DOM) -... | ecosystem: Environmental > Terrestrial > Soil >...
GCCGGGATGTACCGCGTTGGCACCCGTGGTGTGCAAAGCGCCCAACAATGCCTCGACGTTGAGGTAACTTTTATCCGCGCGGGCCGGGCCGAGAACGTGCACCTCGTCGGCCATGCGCGCGGCCTGGGAATCGATGTCCGCTTCGCTGCAGGCGGCAACGGTGGGGATGCCCAGCGCCTGGGCGGCGCGGATAATCCGCACGGCGATCTCACCACGGTTGGCGATCAGTAGTTTACGAATGCCTTGAGTCATGATCGCGCCCTCACTCGACGTCGAGTGTTGCGACGACCTGACCCGGCTCCACCGGATCGCCGTCTTCCACCAGAAATGCGCCAAGGCGACCCGCCGTCCCGGCGGTCAGTTCGGAAAACTGCTTCATGACCTCGATCAAGCCGATCACCGTATCGGCGCTAACCTGCGCGCCCTCCTCGACGAAATTCGCCGATTCCGGAGTGGCTTTGCGATAGAAGGTCCCGGGCAATGGGGTAATTACAGTGTGTTCAGCCATGTCTGTTCCTCTTGGAATAGTTGTAGAAAGGCAGGCAAAAATGAAAAGGTGTTCAAACCCTGGCGTCTCGGCGCCGGGTGTTTTGTAAAGGTTCAGCGCGGTGAGCGAACGTTGATCCCGGCGCCATCGAGCGCCTTGCGAGTGGTTTCAACCAATGCCAGTGCACCCGGCGTATCACTGTGTAAACAGATGGAATCGAACTCGATCGCCAGATCCTGTCCCTCGACCGTGCGCACCACGCCTTCCTGGCAGGCACGCACCACCCGGGCGGCGACCTGGGCCGGATCGTAGGCACGCACGTTGCGGGTGAAGACGATGGAACCACTGAGGTCGTACTCCCGGTCGGCGTAGAACTCGCGAATCACCGGTTGACCCAATTCGTTGGCGACGCGCCAGATCACCGAGTCAGGCATGCAATACAGCAGCAACCCAGGCTCCAGGCGCTGGAGGTTTTCCACCAGCAGACGAGCCGCCTCCTCGTCCCGGGCCAGGTGCATGTAAAGCGCGCCGTGGGGTTTGATGTGTTGCAGCGCTACACCTTGAACCCGAGCCAGTTCACGCAGGGCACCCAACTGATACAGCATGTCGTCGACCAGTTCCTGGGCCGGGGCGTTGATGTGCCGACGGCCGAAACCCACCAGGTCGCGGAACCCCGGATGTGCGCCGATACCCACGCCCAGGCGCTTGGCCTGCTCGACGGTACGGCGCATGGTGCTGGGGTCGCCGGCATGAAAACCGGTCGCGATGTTGGCCGAGCTGATAAAGCCCATCAGTTCATGGTCGACGCCATCGCCGATGGTCCATGGACCAAAACCTTCGCCCATGTCCGAGTTGAAATCTACTGCCTGCATGCCGCTTGCTCCTGACACTTGTGACTTCATGCAGGCCACGTTAGATTCCAGGCACCCCCTTGGGAAGATCTATTAACAGATAGGGTATCTTCTGAAAAACAGATACCCCATCGTTCGGAGTGCTCATGTCACTGACCCTGCGCCAGGTCCGTTATTTCGTCGCCACCGCCGAGATCGGGCAAATATCCCAAGCAGCAATTCATCTGAATATTTCCCAGTCGGCCGTCACGACTGCGATCAAGGAACTGGAGGCCATGCTCGGCACGCTGTTGTTCCAGCGTTCGGCCCAGGGCATGAGCCTGACCGATGCCGGGCGGCACTTTCTCAACCGGGCCTACGTAATTTTGCGCAGCGTCGACGACGCCCTCAACAGCCCGCTGCCCGACATTCGCGCCAGCGGGCTGTTGCGGGTGGCCGCCAGCTATACCGTGATCGGCTACTTCCTGCCGCACCATCTGCAACGGCTTGAACACTGGCATCCGGACGTGGCCATCGAGGTTCACGAACAAGAACGGCAAGCCATCGAACAAGGCCTGCTGGAAGGTCGATTCGACATGGCGGTGGTGCTCACTGCAAACCTCACTCACCCGGATATCGTTTCGGAAATTCTCTTCAACTCGGAACGCCGACTCTGGCTGCCCAGCCATCACCCACTGTGCGAACGCTCTGCCGTGAGCCTCGCCGATGTCGCGAAAGAGCCCTATATCCTGTTGACCGTCGATGAAGCCGAGCAAAGCGCCATGCGCTATTGGGAACACGCGCACCAACAACCCAACGTGCGGGTGCGTACCAGCTCGGTGGAAGCCGTACGCAGCATGGTTGCCAATGGCAGCGGCGTGGCAATCCTCTCAGACCTGGTGCACCGCCCCTGGTCCCTGGAAGGCAAGCGCATCGAAACCCTGACGGTCACCGACAAGGTCACCCCGATGAGCGTCGGCCTGGCGTGGCATCGCGAGCGTGATTTCAGCCCGGCGATGCAGGCGTTCCGTAATTACTTCCACGACGCGTTCCTGGCCCCACAACAACTTTGCGCACGACGTTGAAACCAACGAAAACCGTGGCGCGTTGAGTCGGGATACGGGCTCGGGAGTACGTAAGGCACCAACACCTGACGGTGTCGATCACTATTACCTGCAACGTAATTGAGCAGCATGAATGCGACCTATAGATTCATTCAACGCGATTCAACAATGATTCGCTTCATGAACCTTGGAGAAACAAACATGCTCAAATTCGATATTTATACAATCGAGTCGGCTCCACAAAAATCGAAAGCCGTTCTGCAGACCTTGCAACAAGCCTTTGGGTTTATCCCGAATATTGCAGGTGCAATGGCCGGTTCTCCGATGCTGATCAACAGTTTCATCAGCGTATTTCAAAACGCCCACAGTGGAGGCTTCACGGAAGATCAACTCCAAACGTTGCTGCTGACGAATGCCGTGACAAACGCCTCATCGTGGCCCGTTGCTTTTCACACGTTCCTTGCCTTGAAGGAAGGTCTGGACCCTGCCGACGTGGAAGCGATACGTGCTGGTCGGCCGCCCAGGAATACCCAACATGCTGCACTGTCCAACTTGGCGAAGAGCCTTATCGAAAAGCGTGGTCATGCCAGCGAACAAACGCTACATGCTTTTCTTGACGCGGGTTTCAACAACGAGCAGGTTCTGGACGTGATCAATGTGGTTGCTGCATCGGCCATCACCAATTACGTCGCAAACGTGACCCATCCACCGTTGGAGGAATCGTTCCAGGCCTATGCCTGGAACCAGTGAATATCGAAGCCTGCCTGGGTGGATGAGCTTATACTTCAGCGACGCCATTGATAGCCCCATGAGTATTTTTATATTTAGGCCCCCCGGATGACCCCATCGAACCGAAAAGAGAAATCACCGCCCAGCCAACTTGGAGAGTTGCTACGTCAATGGCGGGGGGCCCGGGGTAAAAGCCAGCTTGATCTATCGTTGGATACCGGGGTGTCGCAACGTCATATCAGCTTTATTGAAAGTGGTCGCAGCGTTCCCGGGCGACAAACCTTGATGGACCTTGCGCAGGTATTGGATGTTCCGTTACGCGAGCGAAACGGACTGCTCCTGGCAGCGGGCTATGCACCGATCTACTCCGAGGCTGCCTGGGACTCGGGGGAAATGCAACACGTCAACAAAGCACTGGAACGTATATTGCGGCATCACAATCCCTACCCTGCGATGGTGATGGATCGATACTGGAATGTCTTTATGGCTAACGAGTCGTCTCTGCGATTTTTCAATAGTTTTATTGATATGAATGCTCGCAAAGGCCCTCGCAATATCTTGCACCTTATATTTGATCCGGAGGGTATGCGCCCCTTCATCATCGGCTGGGAACGCGTGGCGAAAAGCCTGCTTCAACGGGTTTTACGCGAATCGGTCGGTCGTGTGATAGATGACAATACGAAAGAACTGCTTGCCTCATTACTCGCTTACCCGAAAGTTGAGACCGAATGGCAAAAGCCTTTGATCGGTACGGACGCAAACGATATTTTACCGGTCATACCACTGAGCTTTGTGAAAGACGGTGTGATTTTCAACTACTTCTCGATGGTGTCCACCGTCGGCACCCCTCAAACCATCGCGGCTCAGGAGTTGCGGGTCGAGTGTCTGTTTCCGGCCGATGACATAACAGAGCGCCATCATGATTCGCTCATGGCTCTGGTCCCTGGCCCTCCCGTAAGCGTGTGAGGTCATGGGTACTGGTCCAGCGCGCCATTGCCCGGCAATATTCGGCATCACTTCTTGCTTGATAAAGCAGAGAACACCCGCTAAGGCACCTCCATCCAAGTGCAACTTTCCGATACTTATCTCTTAAATCAACCACTTATACAGTGGAAAAGCCTGTAGTCCGCTTTTTATAATGCGCGTCCCGCTGATCTCGCAGGTGTTGCCCTGCAAGACCGGTCGCCCCACAAGGTCGACCTGGTTGAGCGAGTACGGGCTATCCGTCAGTACTTCCAACGCTCGGTGGTTTATATCCAATAACAAGATGAGGTTGTATTTCTATGCGCGCAGACAACCATCTGCCCAACGGGGGGACTGCCCAAGGCGGTCCGCTCAAACGTGAACTGGGTGAACGGCATATTCGTTTGATGGCCCTCGGCGCCTGTATCGGTGTCGGGCTATTCCTCGGTTCGGCCAAGGCCATTCAAATGGCCGGTCCGGCCATCATGCTGTCCTACATCATCGGCGGCCTGGCGATCCTGGTGATCATGCGCGCCCTGGGCGAAATGGCCGTGCACAACCCCGTCGCCGGCTCGTTCAGCCGTTATGCACAAGATTACCTGGGACCGTTGGCGGGATTCCTGACCGGCTGGAACTACTGGTTCCTGTGGCTGGTGACCTGTGTGGCGGAAATCACCGCGGTGGCGGTGTACATGGGCGTCTGGTTCCCCGATGTGCCGCGCTGGATCTGGGCCCTCGCCGCCCTGGTCAGCATGGGCACGGTCAACCTGATCGCGGTGAAAGCCTTCGGTGAGTTCGAGTTCTGGTTCGCCCTGATCAAGATCGTCACCATCATCGCGATGGTGCTGGGTGGGATCGGTGTGATCGCATTTGGTTTCGGCAACGGTGGCGTGGCCCTGGGGATTTCCAACCTGTGGAACCATGGCGGCTTTATGCCGAACGGCGTCACCGGCGTGCTGATGTCGCTGCAAATGGTGATGTTTGCCTACCTGGGCGTGGAAATGATCGGCCTGACCGCCGGAGAAGCACGCAACCCGGAGAAGACCATTCCCCAGGCGATCGGCTCGGTGTTCTGGCGCATCCTGCTGTTCTACGTCGGCGCCTTGTTCGTCATCCTGTCGATCTACCCGTGGGGCGAAATCGGTACCCAGGGCAGCCCCTTTGTCATGACCTTCGAACGGCTGGGCATCAAGACCGCTGCCGGCATCATCAACTTCGTGGTGATCACCGCGGCGTTGTCGTCCTGCAACGGCGGTATCTTCAGCACCGGGCGTATGCTCTACAGCCTGGCACAGAACGGCCAGGCGCCGAAAACCTTCGGCAAAACCGCCAGCAACGGTGTGCCGCGCAACGCGCTGCTGTTGTCCATCGCAGCGTTGTTGCTGGGCGTGCTGCTGAACTACCTGGTGCCGGAAAAGGTCTTCGTCTGGGTCACCTCGATTGCCACCTTTGGTGCGATCTGGACCTGGGCCATGATCCTGCTGGCCCAACTCAAGTTTCGCAAAGGCCTGAGCGCAGCGGAACGTGCCGGCCTGAAATACCGCATGTGGTTGTACCCGATCAGCTCCTACCTGGCGTTGGCGTTCCTGGTACTGGTGGTCGGGCTGATGGCCTATTTCCCGGATACCCGTGTGGCGCTTTACATAGGACCTGCGTTCCTGGTGCTGCTGACGGTACTGTTCCATGTCTTCAAGCTGCAACCGGCCAATCCCCCCCGAGGTGCGGTGCGCTTGACCCCTTGAGGGTGTACTGACTCATATCCCGGTTTTTTCCGACTTCCTGGCCTCACCTGTACTAGCCTCTTGAACAGGTCAGCCATTCACTTGGAAGTGAGGAAGCCCGTATGCGCCTTAGAAATCTCAATGTAGCCCCGCGCTCGGCGCTGTTTTTCGCCTTGATCATCGCATTGGTTTTTATCCTCGGCGCAGTCGCGGTGGTGCAGATGGGCGGCCTGCGGGACTCGGAAAAAGATGTCGAAACCAATTGGATGGTCAGCGTCCGACAAACGGCGTTGATGAGCAATGGAGTGATGCGGCTAAGACTCGAAGTCCAGCGCAGCATTGCTGACCCCGAAGCCATTCAAAAGACCGCTGAAGCCTTCCCGGGCTACCGGAAGGCTTTCATGGAGGCCGTGGCCAATTATGAGCCTCTCGTTGCAAGCGATCAGGAGCGCGGGCTTTATCTGAAGGTCAAGGCATCCGCCGATGCATACTCCAGACAGTTGGATATCCTCGAACCGCTAATGAGGAGCGCTGACTTGCCCGCGATAGCCAGCCTGAATGTGACAGGCATCCGACCTGTCACCACCTTGCTGGAGGGGCAGATCAAAGACCTGACCGACACCAACAACGAGGGCGCGGCACTAGCGGGTCGCAATGCAACCCATCTCTACACCACAGGGCTTTGGCTGGTTGTCGGTCTTATTGCAGCGGTCGTGATTCTGACCATCGGGTTGGCAATAGTCCTGACCCGGAGCATCACGTCACCTATCAGCGATGCCTTGTCCGTCGCTGAGCGTATCGCCGGTAGCGACCTTTCAAAGGAGGTACGGGTAAGCGGGACCGATGAAGCCGGACGGCTGTTGAAAGCGCTGGCACAGATGCAGCACAACCTTCGCAACACCATTATGCAAATCTCCGAGTCCTCCACCCAACTGGCCTCGGCTGCCGAGGAAATGACAGCAGTCACCGAAGAGTCCAGTCGAGGCCTTGTTGCCCAGAACGACGAAGTCAATCAAGCCGCTACGGCCGTCACCGAGATGAGTGCTGCGGTTGATGAGGTCGCGCGTAACGCGGAATCGGCTTCCGAAGAGTCCAGGCGCACCCAGGGCTTTACCGAGGCAGGCCAGAAGCGAGTGGCCCAGACATTGAAATCCATTCAAAAACTGAGCGGGAATGTTGAAAACACCAGCGAACAGATTCAAGGCTTGTCCAATCAGGCCCAGGGGATCAATAAGGTCGTCGAAGTGATTCGGGCGATCGCCGAACAGACCAACCTCCTGGCGTTGAACGCCGCGATTGAAGCCGCCCGAGCCGGTGAACAAGGCCGTGGTTTTGCGGTGGTTGCCGACGAGGTCAGGGCGTTGGCCCACCGAACCCAGCAATCGACCCAAGAGATCGAGCAGATGATTGCGGCTATTCAGAGCGACTCGGAGCACGCCGTAGACGCCATGAATACCAGCAAGGAATTGGCGAGCGAATCCCTTGGCGTGGCTCAGGAAGCGAGTAGCTCCCTGGATCAGATTGCCAGCGCCATTATTCAGATCAATGAACGTAACCTTTTGATCGCAACCGCTTCTGAAGAGCAGGCCCACGTTGCCCGCGAGGTCGATCGCAACCTCGTCAGTATCCGTGAGCTTGCCGCACAGAGTTCCGCAGGCGCCAGCCAAACGGCCAGTGCCTGCAATGAGATGTCAAAACTGGCGGTCAATCTCAATCAGTTGGTCAATCGCTTCGTGGTGTGAAAGGCTTTTGCAGTGTTCAAGTCAGCAAGATGGCCTTTTCACCCTTGAGCGATTCGTAAGCCATCGCCAGTTCGACCTGATCGAGTGGGAACTCCTTGCCCATTCGGGTCCTGAACACGGGGTCGTGAATCACGCCTTCGAGCGCTTTGAGAGCCGAAACCAGGCGGTCATGATCCTTTACCGTCCGGCTCTCGAAATTACTGAATCGCTTCAGGGTCAGGTTCTTCATCATGACAAGCACGCTCTGAATGGAAACCGGGACAGCGCCGCCTAAAAAGCCGTAGCAATAGACCGTCGAATTCATCGGCAGACCCGGTGCAATACTCGTCAGCAAATCGCCACCGATGCCATCGAATACCGCCGTCGTTCCCAATTTTGCGGACAATGCGCTGAGGGTATCGGTGAAGCCCTCGCGGGTGACAATGACATGCTCCGCGCCCAGGCGGCCGAGCGTCTCACGCGCTTCCTCGGTGCGTACCAGGAAAATCGCCGGCAACTGTCGACTCTCGGCAAGGGCCGCAAGGGCATGTCCGGTAGCCGAATTCCCGGCCGTGACGATGACGCCTTTATGGCCCGCTTCGACGATTTCCTCGAGAAAGGCGTAGGCCGTGATCACGTTGACGAGCGAGCCGCAATAGTCCCGGGCACGCACATCCTCCGGCAAAATCAGACAGGTCGTATAAGGCACGTGTGCCCGTTCGCACCAGAGCCCGATGCTCTTCGGGCTTCTGCTCAGGGACCGGTAGATGGCCACCTGGCTATCCGCATATTCAGCGGGGACGCCAGCACCAAGCGCAACCACCCGCCCTGCTCCCGACGCGCCCCAGACGTTGTTTTGGCCCATTGGCAGCGCGTTACCGGCGGCGCTGGGCATCCGCAGGAACGTCTTGTCGCCATGGTTGATCGCCGAGGCCTCCAAGTCGATCAGCACATGGCCGGTCGCTGCCACGGTGGGTGTCGGGATGTCGCACACTTCAAGCTCGCGGCCGGGGGTTACACAAATCGCTCTCATCGCTCAGTTCCTGGTTTCGGCGTTGTTGTTGGCACAGCCCGTAACATAAGCCACCTCATCCATTGCCGAAACGCAGCGTCAGCGCATACCATCGATTCCACTTTGGAATCAATTCGGGCAGCCGGCATGGATAGAGTGAGCGCGATTCGCCTGTTTGTACGGCTTGTCGAGTGCGGGAGTTTTTCCGCCGTGGGGCGCGCAGAAGGGATCGGACAACCCGCCGTCAGCAAACAGATTGGCGCGCTGGAGCGGCACCTCGGCGCACAACTGGTGATGCGGACTTCACGCCAGGTGGTGATCACAGAAGCCGGACAGACCTTCTACGAGTCGGCCCGGAAACTGGTGGACGACTTCGACGCGCTCGAATCGTCGGTAGGCGATCGCCAGCAGTCGCCAGGCGGCGTGATCAGGGTCAATACCGCTCCGGCTCACGGCCGGCTGTGCATTACGCCGCTGCTCCCCGAGTTTTTTCGCCAGTATCCCAATATCGTGATCGAGCTGTCGGTATCGGAACGCCATGTGGACCTGGTGGGTGACGGCATTGACCTGGCGATCCGTCACGGACGACTCGTGGACTCCTCGCTCACCGCCAGAAAGCTCTCCGAGACAGACTTCGTGCTCGTGGCGAGCCCGGCCTATCTGGTTTTGAAGGGGACGCCGAGCCGGCTTTCAGATCTCGACCAGCACGCTTGCATCGTCTTTACGAAAAACCGTGACCGCTACCCCTGGTCGCTCAAGGTCGACCAGGAGAACGTCTCCTATGTTCCGCATGGTTCGCTACTGACCGGAGATGCCGAGCACATCCGCGCGGCGGTGCTCAGCGGCCTGGGCATTGCCCAGGCGCCCTTCTGGTTATTGGCGCAAGAGATCCGTAATGGCCAGGTCCAGGTCCTGTTGCCGGCGTTGCAGCCCGAGCGCGTGCCCATCCATCTGGTGTATCCGGCGGGCCGCCGGGTGCCGATGAGGGTACGGTTGTTCATCGAGTATCTGGTGTCAGCCTTCGAGAACGCCGGCGCCTGAGTCACGGACACCGGCTGCGTGGGCTACTCAGGACTTGGCACCCAACTCCGCGGAAATCCGAGCGGCGGCGCTTTTGATCTGCGGGATCAACTCGGCCATTTTCTCCAGCGGCATATAGGGCACCGTGCTGGCGATACTGATGCCGGCAACGATTTTCCGGCTGGCATCGCGTATGGGCGCGGCCACGCAACGGATCGACGGTTCATTGTCTTCCAGGTCGAAGGCATAGCCCCCCGCCACATACTCCTGCATGCGCGCGCGGAACTGCTCCCAGGTCTGTTCCACATGCTGGGGCCACAGGGCATTCTTGCCACCCACCGGCAGGCTGACCTGATACAGACGCTGCCATTCTTCCGGTGAACAATCGAGCATCAGCGCCTTGCCGATCCCGGTCCGCGCCAGCGGCATGCGATGGCCGACCCGCGAACGCATTTCCGGGCCATTGCGCCCTGGATTCTTGTGCAGATACAGCACGTCATCGTCTTCACGAATGGCCAGGTGGATGGTGTCGCCGGTCAGCGCCGACAACTCATCCAGAAACGGCGTGGCCAGGGTCACCAGCGGCAGGGCTTCGCGGGCCTGGAAACCCAGCTCGATCAGCTTCGGTCCCAGCAGATAACCGACTTGCGGCACCACCCGCAGATAGCGCTCGTCCACCAGGCAACTGGCCAGGCGATGGGTGGTGCTGCGCGTGGTCCCAATCAGCCGGGCAATCTCCTTGAGATCGCGGGCGCCGTTGGCCACCGCTTGCACCACGCCCAGGCCCCGGAGCAGCGTCTGGGTGCCGGTGGGTGCGGTGTCCTTGGCGTTTTTCAGGGTCTCGTCCAGCATATGCAGCCTTATGAAAGGGTCTACGAAAACGATGGCCATTATGGCCGCTCACTGCCCCGCCTGCATGTCACTTTTCAGGCCTTCGGTTCACTGCGCCGAGAAGCGGATCAAGGTGGTCTGGCGATAGACCTCCCCCGCTTCCAACCAGGCCCGGGGAAAACCGGGCTGGTTGATGCCATCGGGACAGTTCTGGGCCTCCAGGGCAAAACCGGCCCAACGCGGATAAGGCTTGCCCGCCTTGCCCTGAGCGCTGCCGTCAAAGGCATTGCTGGTATAGAACTGCACCCCGGGCTCGGTGGTGTGCAACTGCAATCTGCGACCGCTTTGGGGATCGTGGATCTCGACGGCCAATCGGCTCAGATCACCCCCGGCATCCAGCATCCAGTGATGATTGAAGCCCTGCTGCGCAACACCGCTGACACGCAATTGCGGATGGTCATCGGTGATGTACCGGCCAATCGGCGTGGCCTGGCGAAAGTCCATCGGCGTACCGGCCACAGGCGCCATCTCACCACTGGGTATCAGTTGCTCCGTCACCGGCAGGTAGCGACTCGCGTGCAGCGTCGCCACCTGCGAGAGGATATCGCCGTTACCCGCGCCGGCCAGGTTGAAGTAGGCATGCTGGGTCAGGTTGAGCGCCGTCGGTGCATCGCTGACCGCCTGATACTCGATGCGCAGCTGATTATCATTGTCGAGGCTGTAGGTGACCTCGGTCCGCAGGTTGCCGGGAAAGCCCATTTCGCCGTCGACGGACAGGTAACTGAGCTTCACACCCACCCAATCGCGGCCCCGGACGGGCTGCGCCTCCCAGACCTTCTTGTCGAAACCTTCAGCGCCGCCATGCAAGGCATTGACACCGTCATTGAGCGGTACTTGATACGACCGTCCCGACAACTCGAACCGGCCTCCCGCCAGCCGATTGGCATAACGCCCGATCAGCGCGCCCAGGTACAGACGGTGATGCCGCTGGTAGCTCGCGATATCGTCGAAGCCCAGCACCACATCCTCGTAGTGGCCGTTTCTGTCCGCCACCAGCAGCGTCTGGAGAATACCGCCGTAGGTCAGTACGCTGACCTGCATCCCGTGGCGGTTGCCCAGTTGGTACTTGTGCACCGGCGTCCCGTCATCCAGATGACCGAAGAGACTTTCCCGGCAGCTCAACTCAGGCATTGGCGTACTGTTCATTCATCCGCCCTCAGCGTTGCTTGAGACGGTCGATGATCACCGCCCCGAGAAGAATCGAACCGCGAATAACATACTGGTAGAAGGTGTCGATATTCTTCAGGTTCATCGCGTTCTCGATGATCGCCAGAATCAGCACGCCGGCAATCACATGGCGGATCAACCCGATCCCGCCGCTCAGGGAAACCCCGCCCAGCACACAGGCGGAAATCACCGTCAGCTCGAAACCCTGGCCGATCATCGGCTGGCCCGAGGTCATGCGCGAGGCCAGGATCACCCCGGCCAGCGCGCCGATCAGCCCATGCACGGCGAAGATGATGATCTTGGTCCGGTCCACGTTCACCCCGGCCAGCAGCGCGGCTTCCGGGTTGCCGCCGATGGCCATGGTGTTGCGGCCGTAGGTGGTGTAGTTGAGCAACCAGCCGAAGAACACGAAACACAGCACAGTGATCACAATCGGCACTGGCACTCCGAACAGTTGGCCGTTGCCGAAGACGAAGAAACCTTCGTCCATCACCCCGACGGCCTTGCCGTTGGAGAAGATATAGGCCAGCCCGCGCACGATCTGCATGGTCGCCAGTGTGGTGATCAGCGCGTTGACCCGCAGCTTGGCGATCACGATGCCGTTGATCAGGCCCACGCACAGCCCCATGGCCAGCGCCGCCGACACCCCGAAAAACACGCTGTCGGTATCGCGAATGACAATCCCGGCCACCACCCCCGCACAGGCGATCACCGAACCGACCGACAGGTCGAAGTGCCCCGAGGCCAGACAGAACAACATGGTGCAGGCGGCAATCCCCGTGGTGGAAATCGCCAGGCCCAGGCCGCGCATGTTCAGGGAAGACATGAAGTTATCGATAAACAGCGCGCAGAGCACAAAGATCCCGATGGCCGCGAGCAGCATCACCCAATCGTCGAAGAACTTGCGCTGATTGAAGCCGAGCCAGAATGCGTGTGTATTTTTGACCTGTGACATAAACACCTCAATAGGTTTTCAGTCCCGCGAACGCGGGAGGGCCAGTTGCAACAAACTGGCTTCGTCGGCTTCGCTGCGCAACCGTTCACCGGTAATCGCGCCTTCACTCATGACCATAATGCGATCGGATATGCCCATGACCTCCATCAGGTCGCTGGACACCACGATCACCGCAATCCCCTGCTCGGCGAGGTTGTAGATGATCTTGTAGATCTCGGCCTTGGCACCGATATCGATGCCGCGAGTCGGCTCATCGAGCAGCAGCACCTTCATCGGCATCGACAGCCAGCGCCCCAGGATCGCCTTCTGCTGGTTGCCACCGGACAGGTAGAGGATCGGTTGAGCCGCCGAAGGCGTGCGGATATTCAGTGCGGCGATTTGCTGTTGGGCATTGTCCCGTTCCCAGGCGCCACGGATCAGCCAGCCGAAGCCGGCATGATGAGTGCGGGCGCTGATATTGATGTTCTCCGCCACACTGGCACGGGGCACGATGCCTTCCTTCTTGCGATCCTCCGGACACAGCAGCACCCCCGCCGCAATGGCATCGCGCGGCGATTTGAACGCCACCGCCTGCTCATGCAGTACCAGGCGTCCGGCCTTGCTGCGGGACAGGCCGGCCAACAGCCGCAACAGCTCGGTGCGCCCGGCGCCGACCAGGCCGAACAGCCCGAGGATCTCGCCCTTGTTCACACTGAAACTCGCCGGTTCCAATACGCCCGGTCCGAGCAGGCCTTCGACCCGCAAGGCCTGGCCGCCTTGCGGACGAGGACGGTAGTCGTAGATGTCCTTGATATCGCGCCCGACCATGCTGCTTACCAACCGGTCGATGCTCAGTTGCTGCATGTCCTCGAAGGTGCAGACAAACCGTCCGTCCTTGAACACCGTCACCGCATCGCAAATGCGGAACACCTCTTCCATGCGATGGGAGACATACAGAATCACCCGCCCCTCATCCCGCAGCCGGCCAATGATCACCATCAGCCGCTCGATCTCCCGCGCCGACAGGCTACTGGTGGGCTCGTCGAAGGCAATCACATGGGCATTACGCGACATGGCCTTGGCGATCTCGATCATTTGCCGCTGGCCCAGGGACAGGCTGCCCAACCGCGCATTGGGATCGATCTCGTCGGCCAGGCCCTTGAGCAGCTCCCGGGCGCGCCGCACCATCGCCCGGCGATTGACCATGCCCAGGCGCGAAGGCATATGCCCCAGCAGCAGGTTTTCGGCCACGGTCATTTCCGGCACCAGATGCAGTTCCTGGTGGATCACCGCGACGCCATGGGCAATGCTGTCGGCCGCCGACCTGAAACTCATGACCTGCTCGCCAATCTGCAGGTTGCCGCTGTTGGGCGAATAGAACCCGCCGAGGATCTTCAACAGGGTCGACTTGCCGGCGCCGTTCTCACCCATCAGCGCATGTACGCTGCCGGGCCGGGCCTCGAAACTGATCTGCGCCAGCGCCCGTACCCCGGGAAACTCCTTGCCGATACCGTTGAAGCGCAGGCTCGCGGCCGCCTTCGATTGTTCCAACATAACCTATCTCCCGCACCGGGCCGCGCGAGGCGCAACCCACAGGGTGGACGTCAGGCGCAAGGTCCAGCCCTTGCGCCGGCGGCGTGTCATTTCCACAGCCCGATCTTGGTCAGCTCTTGCTGGAAGTTGGCGCGGGTAATCAAGGTCACGGTGTCCAGGGCGGTGTACTTGGCGGGCTCCTTGCCGGTACTGACCCAGGTAAACATCTGGCTGGCGGTTTCATAACCCGAGGTGTCGGGGCTCAGCAGCATCGAACCGTAGAAGCCGCTGTCGGCCTTTTTCAGCTCACCGATGGCGTCGGTGCCGTTGATGCCGACACCGATCACATTCGCCGCCTTGAAGCCGGCGCTTTCGGTGGCCCGCACGCCGCCCAGCACGGCACTGTCGTTCATGCCGCCGACGATCAGGTTTTTCGCCGTCCCCGGCAACTTGACCAGGGCCGAGTTGGTGGAGTCCATGCTGCCAGGGACGTCGAGGGTTTTCTGCGCGGTGAAGAGGATATGGTCCGCCGGCAGGCCCGCGGCCTTGAGCGCATCCACCGAACCGTCGGTGCGCTTCTTGCCGGTGTCCAGCTCATCGAAGGTGTTGATCACCGCGTAAGTGGCACCCCAATCCCAACCGCGCTTTTTCGCCTCATCGGCCATCGCCGTGCCTTGCTTCTGGCCGATCTTGAACGCCGCCAGGCCGACATAAGGAACGTCTTCCATGGGCTTGCCATGGGCGTCGACAAAGCGGTCGTCGACGGCCAGGACCTTGAGGTCGTTGAGCTTGGCCTTGGCCATGATCGCCGGGCCCAACGAAGTGTCCGGCGGGCAGATGACAAAGCCCTTGGCGCCGCTGGCGGCCAGGGTATCGATGGCCGCCAGGGTCTTCTCGCCATCGGGCACGGCGATCTTGATCACCGTGAAGCCCTTGTCCTTGCCGGCCTTTTCGGCAAAGGCCCATTCGGTCTGGAACCAGGGCTCCTCGGCCTGCTTGACCAGAAAGCCGATCTTCACTTCTTCGGCCGAGGCCCAACCGCTGAAACTGCTGGCAGCGACCAGCGCCGCGGCGCAGGTCAGAGAGCGGATGTTGCGTGGAATAAACATAAGTAACCCTCTTGTTGTTATTGGTTCGTTACGTACGGAAAAACGGCCCGGCCCAGCGGCCGGCTGGGTGTTACTCGTGGTAAAGCACCGAACGGCCGCCATCGATCATCAGGCAGGTGGCATTGATGAACGGTGCCTCGTCGGTCGCCAGGAACAGCGCCGTCATGGCCACCTCGACCGGCTGGCCGATACGTCGTGGAGGGTGCAGGTCGAAAGCCCGTTGCCGCTCGGCGTGGGGGTCGTCGAAGCCGTTCCAGTAATCGACATTGAGCTGGGTTTCGATATAGCCCGGTGCAATGGCGTTGACCCGAATACCCTTGGGCGCGTACTCGATACCCAGCGCCCGCGTCAGCCCGAGCAGGCCATGCTTGGCCACCGGGTAGGGAAAGCAGCCCGGAATGATGTGGCTGGAATGGGTCGAGGCAATGTTGATGATGTTGCCGATGCCCTGCTCGATCATGTGCGGCAACACGGTGCGGCAACCGAACCAGGCGCCGTCCAGGTCAATGGCGAAGCAGCGGCGCCAATCCTCGTCGCTCATCTCCAGCGGATCGCGAAACACATTCACACCGGCGCAGTTGACCAGTACATCGACACGCCCGAACTTCTCAATGGCCAGGTCCACCAGGGAGCGCCATTGCTCCTTGGAGGTAATGTCCACGGCCTGGGCATGGACCTGGGCGCCACGTTCACGCCAGCGGGCCGCCACACGTTCGACTTTCTCGCCCTGGATATCGCCAATCACCAGCCGCGCCTGTTGTGCCTGGAAGCAGGCGACAATCGCCTCGCCGATCCCCTGGGCCGCGCCGGTCACCACCACCACTTTGTCTTTCAGCCGGTCGCCGTAGGTGGGCTCCGGAACTTCGGGTAAAGACAGCGCTTCAGCCATTTCAAAGACTCCTGCAAATAAGATGTTCAGCCGGAAAAACGCTGGCAGGCCAAGCCCTTCACGCCAACGTCGGCCATCAATAACGCGCCGTCCAGCGACCTGTCGTTCCCTGCGCCACTGCCCGCTGGCCGGGCGCTGGTGACGTACAGCGTGGACAGATCGGGGCCGCCAAAAACACAGCTGGTGGGGTACTCGACGGGTAACTCAATGGCCCGGTCGAGCGTGCCGTCGGGGGCATAGCGAATCAGGCAATGACCGCCCCAGCGGGCGTTCCACACGTAGCCCTGGCTGTCCATGGCCGAACCGTCCGGTACACCGCGCGTAGACGGTTGCGCCCAGGATCTGCGCGTGCCCAGGGCACCATCGGCCTCGATGGCATAACGATAGAGCTGGCCATCGAGACTGTCGGCGCAGTAGAGCTGTGTGCCCGTGGCGTCCCAGAGCAAGGTGTTGACGATGCCCTGCCCCTCCAGCAACGGGGTGACGCGGGCATCCGGGTCGACCCGGAACAAGCCGCCCGAACGCCGGGTGATCGGCAGGTCGCTGCCGTCGGCGGCCAGGTTGTTTTGCATGCTGCCCAGCCACAGTCGCCCCTGCGCATCGCAACGGGCCTCGTTCGCGCGGTTGCCGATCACCGGGTCGGCCACGCAGAACAGGCTCAGGGCCGGCTGCTGCGACGGCGAGTCGAGGTCAAGGCGATAGACGCCACTGGCCAGGGTCACCAAGGCATCACCGCGCTCGCAGGGAATGAATGCCGACACGGCTTCGGGCAACTGCCACTGCTGGTAATCCCCGTCACTCAGGCGGCAGGCCAGCCGAGCGGCGATATCCACCCAATACAAGGCCTGGGTGGGGCCGTCCCAGAACGGACCTTCCGCCAACATGAAGCGCTGTTCGCTCACCGCGTGCCATTGCATGACTAATCCTCCTGTCTGATCCATGGCCTTACCACTCGGCAAAGCTGCCGTCGGCATGACGCCAGATCGGGTTGCGCCAGCGATGGCCGATGGCCGCGCGTTCGATGACGTACTCCTCGTTGATCTCGATACCCAGGCCCGGGCCATTGGGGATCTTCACAAAGCCCTTGTCGTAGTCGAACACCCGCGGATCCTTGACGTAGTCCAGCAGGTCGTTGCTTTCGTTGTAATGGATGCCCAGGCTCTGTTCCTGGATAAACGCGTTGTAGCAAACCGCGTCCAGCTGCAAGCATGCCGCCAGCGCAATCGGCCCCAGCGGGCAATGCAGCGCCAGGGCCACGTCATAGGCTTCGGCCATATTGGCGATCTTGCGGGTTTCGGTGATGCCGCCGGCATGGGAAGCATCCGGCTGGATGATGTCGACATAACCTTCGCTGAGCACCCGCTTGAAATCCCAACGGGAAAACAGACGCTCGCCCAGGGCAATCGGCGTGCTGGTCAGCGGTGCCAGTTCCTTGAGGGCTTCGTAGTTTTCGCTGAGCACCGGCTCTTCGATAAACATCAGCTTGTAGGCGTCGAGCTCCTTCATCAGCACCTTGGCCATGGGTTTGTGGACCCGGCCATGGAAGTCCACACCGATGCCGACATTCGGCCCCACCGCATCGCGCACGGCGGCAACGTTGGCCAGCGCCAGATCGACTTTCTCGAAGCTGTCGACGAACTGCAGTTCTTCGGTACCGTTCATTTTGACGGCGGTGAAACCCCGCTCGACGGCTTCCCGGGCAGCCCGGGCGGTGTCGGCCGGACGGTCGCCGCCGATCCACGAGTACACCCGGATCTTGTCGCGCACCTGGCCGCCCAACAGATCGCTGACCGAGACCCCGAGCGCCTTGCCCTTGATGTCCCAGAGCGCCTGGTCGATCCCGGCCAGGGCGCTCATATGCACCGCGCCGCCACGGTAGAAACCGCCGCGATAGAGCACGGTCCAGATGTCTTCGATATTGCGTGGGTCCTTGCCGATCAAGTAATCCGACAGCTCATCCACGGCCGCCGCAACGGTGTGGGCGCGGCCTTCGACCACGGGCTCGCCCCAACCGGTCACGCCCTCGTCGGTTTCGACCTTGAGGAACAACCAGCGCGGTGGAACGATAAAGGTCGTCAGTTTGGTGATTTTCATCGTGTTGTCTCTCGTGTTCAGAGGCAGCGCCCACGGCGCCAGAAAGTCTTAACGCAACGCGTTCCAGGCCTGCACATAAGCCTTGGCGCGGACAGCCACTTCGTCAGGTGTCAGGCCCGGCTTGAACAGCCCGGAACCGAGGCCGAAACCGCTGACGCCCGCCTCGACAAACACCCGCATATTGTCCGGTGTGATCCCGCCAACCGGAATCAGCAAGGTTCCGGCCGGCAGCACCGCCAGCCAGGCCTTGACCACCGCAGGGCCCATTTGCTCGGCCGGGAACATCTTCAGCACATCGGCGCCCTCGGCCAACGCGGCAAAGGCTTCGGTCGGCGTGGCAACACCCGGCGAAAGGAACAGGCCCGCTGCCTTGGCCGCGCGCAAGACCTTGGGATCACTGTGGGGCATGACGATCACCTGCCCGCCGGCCGCCTTCACCTGTTCGACCTGCTCCGGGGTCAACACCGTACCGGCACCGATCAGGCAATCGGCGGGCAACAGGCTGCGCAGGATGCGAATACTGTCGTAGGGTTCAGGCGAATTGAGGGGCACTTCAATGACGCGAAAACCGGCCTGGTACAACACCTCGCCGATGGCCGCCGCCTCTTGCGGGCGCAGGCCGCGAAGGATCGCGATCAGACCGTTTTTCGCCAGTGCTTGCTTGAGCATGTCAGACCTCTAGGTAGTTGAACGCAGACGCTCAGCCAAGCAGCCCGGCCGCTTCGGCCAGGTGCCATAACCCGCGCTCGGTGGCCTGTTCGGCCAGGCTCGCAGGAGCAAAGCCGCAGGCATCGAGCGCCCGGCTGTAGCGGGCACAGAGTTGGGAATTGCCGATAAGAATGATCGAAGGCAGTTGGGCGCTGTTGCGTCGACGGCGTTGCACGTCGGCCAGGGCCACGAGTTCATGACCGATCAGCAAACCCGACAGATAGTCGACTTGCTCGGTGGCACTCAACTCGCCGGTCAGGCCAAGGCTGCGTGCACTGAACAAGGTAGAAAGCGGGCCGATCTCGCCGTCAGTGGACAATGCCACCTGTACGCCGCGATCAAACGCCAGGCCATCAAAGGATGCACCGCGTTGTTGAGTGCGACCCAGAATGCTGTGTTCGCTGAGAATGGCGAACAGTTCGCCGGTCATGAAGGTATCGAAATGCACGATGCAGCCGTCGGCCACTTCCACCCATTTCGAATGGCTGCCCGGCAAGCCGATCAGCAGATTGTCGCCAGCACCCGCCGGCAGGCTTTGCAGGACGCCGAGGACCTGGGTCTCTTCGCCGCGCATCACATTCGGCAGCCGTGAACGCTGGATCACCCCGGGCACGATATGCACATCGACGCCGCGCAGGCTGCGCAGGGTTTGCAAGGAAGTACCGAGGTTGGCGACATTCGCCGGGGTGTCGCAGTAGGCGGCTTCGCGCCAACCCTGGGCGCTGCCGACCATGCCGCAGGCGATCACTGGCAGCTCGGGCTGAGCCTCGAGCCAGTCACCGCAGGCGTCGTCGAACGCCAATTCGAAACCATCGGCGCACATCTGGCCGGCGATCATCCGTGGCCCACTGGGCAACTGCATGATCCCCGACGACAGCGAACGCTGTTCGAGCACCTGGCCGCCAGCAGCGAGTTTGTAAGCCCGAAGGGAGGTGGTTCCCCAATCGAGCGCGATCAATTGCGCCTGCATCGCTTCACCTGAATTTATTTTTGGACAGTGAGTGCGTAGAGCTGATGGGGCGACTATAGACCCTGGCTTAAACAAATCTCAATATATATTTATACATCCCATATATAGGGACAAAAAATCAATTAAACGGACTCGCCTTGAGTCGGCCAGGGGGGTTTAATAAATCGAGCTACTCAACTGTCATTTTATTTAACTGCGGGTAAACCCTTGGTATCGGCGTGAACAGGCGGGGCCGACTGCTGCTGAACGCCGGGCTGTTCCAGCTCGGCTGGTTCGCATGCGTGCTGAGTGCGCAACATCCGTGGCTGCTTTTGATTGCAATCGCCTGCCTGGCTGTACACCTGCTGTGGATTGCCGATAACCGCAATGAGTGGCGCACGCTGTTGCAAGTGGCGGCCTGTGGCTGGGCCCTGGACAGCGCCCTGCTGCACCTGGGGCTGTTTGAGTTTCCCGGCACCAAGGTGCTGCTGCCGCTGTGGCTGGCAGTGCTTTGGCTCCTGTTCGCCAGCACCTTGCATTACAGTCTGAACTGGACGGCGCGCCCCTGGTGGCTGGCCAGTCTGCTGGGGGCCTGTGGCGGCCCCCTGTCCTATCTGGGCGGCGCCAAACTGGCAGGCATTGGCCTGCCACTGGGCCTATGGCCCAGCCTGGTGCTACTCGCCTTGATATGGGTGCCGCTGCTGCCGGCGCTGCACCGGCTGGCCGGACGCGCGCCCAACTGAATCACGGCTGCTTGCGGAAGAACAACGTAACCTGCCCCACCTCCAAGCCGAACTTGGTCATCAACGATCGGTTGGCCATGGTGTGCTCGTCCAGCAGGTACATCCAGTCATCCAGGTGAACCTCATAAACCTTGCCGTCCACCGGCAGGTTCAGTACATAACGCCAGTGCAGGGTATTTCCCGCCAACTCGCCGCTCGCCTCACCCACCACGTCGGCCGCGGTGCCACGCCACAACCCGGGGCCTTGCGGGGTCAGGGTCCAGACCCGCTTCTGTGTGGTGCCATCGCTGTAGGTGAAGGACTCGTCGAGGATCAGTGCATCACCTTCGGAGTGACTATTGATTTGCACATGCATACGCTTGACCACCTCACCCGAGCGTTTCTGGAACATGCCCCAGGCTTCGACACGGCCCTCGAAGAACTTGCGTAATTCCAGCTTCGGCGTTTCCTGGCGGTAGGTGCTCACATCCACCGGGCTGCAACCCGCCAGAACTATGCAAAGCAGCAATAGCAACGTCTTGAACATGAACGACTCCTCCTACGGATCCGGGTCCTCCGGCACTGCCAAGGAGCATAGGTGTATCCCACAGGAGAGGCGAAATCCCTTCGCCTGTTAATCAGGCCTTGCCCAGCAGGTTGTAACTCTGGTCGGCACTGGCGGTGGACTGCCGGCCCTTGCCCCAGCCGACCGCCGCGCGGTAGCTGCCCAGCCACTGTTGCGACTGCTGGGTAATCTCGGCGGCGGTGGCCGGACGATCGGCATACGCCGCGACGAACAAGGCGTCTTCCGGACAGTAGACCTCGCACATGAAGCAGGTCTGACAGTCATCCTGCCGGGCGATCTGCGGCGCCTGCCCCGCCACCGGTTCGAAGACATTGGTCGGGCAGGCCAACACGCAGATATTGCAGCCGGTGCAGCGTTGCGTATCAATCAGTTCGATCATGCCGCCTGCCCCGCAAGCAATTGCTCGTCCACCGGCGCCAGTGGCTGGTGACGGGTCCAGACCTCGTCCAGGCCACCGCTGAGTACCCGATGGCGTTGGGCGGAGTCGAGACTCGTATAGTCGCTGCGCCGGTGCATGCCGCGACTTTCCGTGCGCTCCAGCGCGCTGCGATACATCCAGCGCGAGACCGCCAGCATCGCCGTGGCTTCGCGCAGGCGCAGCGTCTGCTCGCTGTCCGAAGCCGGTGCCGCGCCACGTACCTGCTGCCACAGCGTATCGAGCCGGCCCAGCGAGGCCTGCAACTCGTCGCCGCGACGAAACCAATTGCGTTGATACGGGAAGACTTCGTCCTGCACCGCCTTGATCAGTTGACCGGGGTCCAATGGCTGACCCTGCGCATCAAGCAAGCCCGCCCCGCCCTGTTCGCGCAGGTGAACGCTGGCGGACAGCTGATGACTTTTCGCGAACTGAGCCGCCCCAGCCCCCGCCCAAAAACCGGAGGACAAAGCCCAGGCAGCGTTGTGGCTACCACCGCCGGTGAAACCACCGCAGATCAGTTCGCGAGTCGCCGCGTCGCCGGCCGCGTACAGCCCGGGCACGCTGGTCGCGCACTGATCATCGACAATACGCAGGCCGCCGGTGCCACGCACAGTGCCCTCCAGACGCAAGGTCACCGGAAACAATTGGCTGAAGGGATCGATCCCGAGACGATCGAAGGGCAGGAAGAAGTTCGGCTGTGCCAGGCGCATCCTTGCCTGGGCCTGGGCATCGGCCTTGTCCAGGCGCGCATACACCGCTTCGCTCTGCAGCGCCTTGGCAATCACGCTGCGGCCTTGCGCAGAACCGGCGCCCTGCATGAGTCGGCCGTCGGCGTGATAGAAATTCGCCCACTGATAAAACGCCGACTTGGTCACCGACGCGAACGCCGGGCACAAGCCATAGGCATTGGAGAACTCCATGCCGGAAAACTCCGCGCCCACTTCGGCGGCCATCAGATGCCCGTCGCCGGTCAGCACATTGCAGCCCAGCGCGCGACTCAGAAACGCACAGCCACCGGTGGCGATCACCACCGCCGCAGCTTCCACCCGCCAGTCCTGGTTCTTCTGTCGCGAGATACCCGAGGCACCGCTGACGCGCCCATCATGATCGGTCAACAGTTGCAGCGCCGGGCTGTGGTCAAGAATACGCACACCCACCTGCTTCGCCCGCTTACGCATCAGGCGCATGTATTCGGGGCCCTGCAAGGAGATACGGCGCTGCTCGCCCTCGCTGTCCAACGGGAAGGGATACCCCCAGTCGGCCAGGGTTTGCATGTTGTTGTAGGTCTGCTCAAGCACGCGATCCATCCACGCGGTTTCGGCCAGATAACCGCCCCGTGCATAACGGCTGGCCTTGGCCTCTTCGCGCTTGCGCCCCTCGGGCTCGACGTACCAGACCGCGGTGCCTGACGGCGCGGTTGCCCCGGATGCACCGCAATAGCCCTTGTCGGCCAGCACCACTTTCGCGCCTTGGGCCGCCGCGCTGATGGCGGCCCAGGTGCCGGCGGGGCCGCCACCAATGACAAGCACGTCGGCACGCCACTCTCGACCGCCCACGCGCTCTTCAATACCTGACATGTTGGTTTCCTCGTTGGAATCGCTGGATTGCTTGGCGTAGCGAGCCCGACGACAGTCAGGTGGTTGATGGTGCAGCGGCCGGTATTAATACAACAATGCCGTTGGCGGGACACCGGCCAAAGCGTTCTTTGCTTATAACCGGCGAGCGCGCAGGATTGCTCGCTCCCTGGCGGTCAGACGCCGGCCTTGGCCAGTCACCAGGACTCACGCTCAACGAGCGGGCATGCAACCCTGTGAGTCGCAAGGTCGTCCCGGCCTTGAATCACATGCTCGGCGGCACGGCGCCCCATCTCGTAGTACGGTAGTTGCACAGTACTCAGCGGCGGATAGAACAACTCGGCCACCCCGATCATGTTGTCGTAGCCAAGGACCGCCACATCCTCTGGAATACGCAGGCCACGGCTGAGCAGGTATTGATAGGCGACCAGCGCAATGCGGTCGTTGCCACAGATAAGCAGGTCAAACGCCGGCTTGCCCTCCGGGCCGCGCAATTGCTGTTCCAGCGCGACCATCGTTTCCTGATAGGCATCGTCGGTCGACAGGTTGTATTGGGGAATATCGTCCACCGACAGGCGGACCTCGGCGAGGGCCCGAACCAACCCCCGCTGACGCCACTCCCAGGCCAGGCTGCTTTGCGGCAGGCTGATGCACAGCGGACGCCGGTAGCCGTGTTTCAATGCGTTTTTTACCGCCAGATACTGACCCTCTTCATCGTCCGGTATGTAACACGCAATGCCGGGCTCCGAACTGATGCAGTTGCTCAGCACCAGAGGCAGGCTGCGCAGTACCTGGGGGATTTCGACCGTGCGTAACTGCATGGCGCTGAAGATGATTCCGTCGGGCTGATGCGACAGCATCAGATCGATGGTTTGCTGGTTCGGCGGCGCTTCGAACACGTTGAGGATGAAAACGTTCCAGCCGTTTTCCCGTGCCGTGCGCTCCATCGAAAGGAGCATTTCCACGGCGAAGGGCGTTGTCGCGGTATCAAGCGCGAAGACGCCAATGGTCTTGCCACTGGAGTGACCACCACGGATCTTGCGAGCTGACAGGCTGGGGACATAACCCAGGGTCTCAATCGCTTGACGAACCTTCGCCAGGGTTTCCTGGTTCAGTTTTTCCGGGGTGTTGAGTGCCCTGGAAACGGTCATGAAGGAAACCCCCGCCAGCCGTGCGACATCTTTAACTGAAGCCATTCGCGGGTGCCATTGCTTGTCTGGCCGGGCATCATGTCATGCTTGGTAAATGCATAACAACACCATGACCGGCGGCGGACGGCCCCATGGCACATCCGCTGTAATCAGAGCTGCAGATCGGCGAGATCCCAGACAGCAGTTTCCCCGAACCGCCCTGCCCCATTGACCGCGAATGCACTGACGGCGAGGCTGTCGGGCCGAGGATAAATCCGACTGGTCAGGCTATAGGTGCCATCGTCGACGAACACCTCGATGGACGAACGATCAAGAAAGACCCGCAGAGCGATCTGCTGCTGCCCTGGCGCCACCGGTACGCTACGAACACCGCTTACGCCGGCGCCCGAGTATTGCCTGTCGAGCACCAAACGTCGGGCCATGGCATCGAAGTACAGCAATGTGCGCTCTTGCTGGTCTTCACTGCAGCGCAGCGCCAGGCCAAAGCGCTCAGCGGTGCTACCCGCGAGGTCCAGTTCGAGTTCAAACTCCAGCAGCGCACCGCGCACATCGAGTGGGTAACGGCGTGATTCGATCACGCCGATCTGCAACGTTCGTTTGGCTTGCCGTAGCGCTTTCAGCTCTCGGGCCGGACACATGCGCAACCGTTCACCGTCGCGACTCAACTCACGCGGCAACGAAAGCGCGCCACACCAGTGTTGCACCTGGCTCGGCATCGGGCTGTCCCACATATCCATCCACGCCCAAAGCAAACGTCGCCCGTCTGGCGCCAGCAGTGTCTGCGCGGCATAAAAATCGTGACCGTGGTCGAGTTCGTACAGCTTGCCGCACTCGCTCAAATGCCCGCTGTCATCCAGGTGGCCCAGCCGATAGCTGTTCTGGAACTTGTTCCAGTTATCGTAACCGTTGGGTTTCAAACCTTGCGGCGAATAGAGAAAGACGTCGCACCCGCCGAGCTCGAACAGATCCGGACATTCCCACATGTAGCCGTCCGACTCGCAAACACCTTTCAGGGCGCAGCCCTGGTATTGCCAGTGGCGCAGGTCTTCGGAGCGATAGAGCAGCAACTGCGGGTCGTCTCCCTGTCGTGCCCCCAGGGCCATCCACCATTGCTCGCCTTGCCGCCAGACCTTGGGGTCACGGAAATGCATGATGTCCGGATCCGGTGCCGTCTCGATCACCGGCCCGTGTTTCGTGAACGAGAGGCCGTCTGTGCTGCTGGCCAGGCATTGGACCTGGCGGATGTTCCGGTCATCACCCGAAGCACCCAACCAGGTGTGCCCGGTGTAGATCAGATAAAGCCTGTCATCCATGACCACCGCCGATCCTGAAAAACACCCGTCCCGATCGTAGCTATCACTGGGCGCCAAGGCGATGGGCAAATGCTCCCAATGCACCAGGTCGCGGCTCTTGGCATGCCCCCAGTACATCGGGCCCCAGTGCGCAGAGTATGGGTGATGCTGGTAGAACACATGGTATTCACCGCGAAAATGGACCAGCCCGTTCGGATCATTCATCCATCCCGCCGGAGGCGACAGGTGATAGCCGAGGCGATAGTCATCACCGCGTTCAGGTATTTTTCTTTCGATGGCGCGATGCGCTTCATCCAGCAGTGCAGCGTGCATGGTGTGATCCTTACTAGGGTTCGTAACGAGTGGCGGATTGAACAATGGCAGGAAGCTCCAGCGGTTCGGCAACCTTGGCTGGAGAAGAGCTGCTGGCAGGATCGGTGCGCAACAAGGTCCATGACAGCAGCAGGCAAACACCGACCAGGCCAGCCATCAGCACGTAAACGCTCGAGAAGCCGACATGGTCGTAGCCGTAGCCCACCAGCGGTGAAAGCAGCATCGCGGTCAATTGCTGGGCGAACTGGAATCCCACCAGATAGATCGAGGCGGACAGGCGCGAATCGAAGTTGAGCGATATGTACTTGAATACCGACACCAGGAGGATGGGCACTTCCAACGCGTGCAACATCTTGCAGGCGGCAATGGTCCAGGCCTGCGTTGCCAGCCCGGAGCCCAGAATCCGGACGAACATGATGCTGCCCGCCAGAATCAGTCCGTATTTGGCGCCTGTACGGCTGACCACCCATGGCGCGAACAACATCAATACGGCCTCAAGCAGCACCTGCGATGAATTCAGGTAGCCATAAGCACGGGTACCCTCCTCCGGTGTCGGGAAGAAAGAGGAGAAATACACCGGAAACTGTTGTTCGTAGATCATGTAGATCCCGCACACGCCGGTCAGGTACAAGCTGAATGCCCAAAAACGCGGCAGCCTCAGCAACTTCCAGAGATCGTGCACGCGCACGGGCTTCGCTGCCCCCTCGCCAGCTTGCACGCCGGGTTGACTGAAGCGACTCAAATCCAGCCTGGAGAGGATCAACAAGAACACAACGCCGGCAGCGCTGCTCAGGTAAAACGCGATATCCGGGTCAATGTTGAAGACCACGCCAACCACGCCCGTCGCGCTCGCCCAGCCCAGCGAACCCCACATTCTGGTGGTCCCGAACTCAAGGCCCGCGTGACGCGACAATCGCTCCGTGTAGGACTCGATCACGCCCACGCCCGCGAGCATGGCCAAGGCCAGAAAAGCCGCGCCGACCACCGCCCCCAACACCACGTTCTGAGTCAGCAGATGGGCATATACGTAAATCGCAAACGGAGCCGCCGCGCAGAGCAGGATGCCAATCCACACCAGCAGTTTTTTCGACAGGCCAAGCCGATCCTGCAGCGCGCCATAGAACGGCTGAATCAGCAGCGCCGCAATGGCGTTGGCCGCGAAAACAAAGCCGATTTCCGTGCCATTCAGACCGATGACTCGATGCAGCCAGATCGAGAACAGCGAGTAGCTGGATGACCACGAGAAGAAGAAGAAATACAGCAAACCACTGATGAGCCAGTACTCACGTTTCATTGAGATCGGCATGGAACAGTCCTCTTGTTTTTATTTTAGTTAACGTTAACATCGCAACACATTACGCGTCCTGGACGGGCTCGTTGTCAAGTGGGTTGAGTGCAAATGCGGGTGATATCGCGATAAGCAAACTGGGCAAAAGCCGCACTGCCGGCGACTCCAGAAACACTTGCGATCTCTCGTAAATGCCTGCTCGACCAGGGACAAGGACTCGTTTGAAAGGTGTGTAGTGCCCAATACAAAAACAAGAGGGTCAGCATGCGTAATACGCCGTTTCTGGGTATCTTTGCCCTGCTTTTTTCAACCACCAACCTGCTTGCCGAACCGGCCTTGACCGTTGAGGAGCGTCTCGCTCAATTGGAGGCCAGGACCGCCACCGCCGAGAAGCGGGCGGCGACGGCTGAAACCGATGCTGTCCAATTGCACAAGGAGGTCGAGCGCCTCAAGAGTCAGCTCGCCGTCAATTCCGCATCACCCACGGCAACACAATTGCCTCTAGGCGAGAGGGTCACCCGGATTGAAACACGCCAGCAGTCCATGGAGCAGCGCACCTCGACCCTCGCCTCTTCGGTTGATTCGATCCAGGACGTCACGCAAGGTTTCTCCTTTAGCGCGTATGCCCGTTCCGGGATGATGACCGATGGCGGCGGCGCCGGTCGGGGCGGCCCCAACATCACCCCCGCCGGGTCGATTGGTGGGTCGGTTGGGCGCCTTGGCAATGAGGTGGACACCTACGCAGAGGCGAAATTCGCGAAGCAAAGCCAAGCCGATAACGGCACGCGCTCCAAGTACCTGTTTGAGATCGCAGACGGCGTGGAAACCCCCAACGATTGGACCGCGGCGCAAAGCTCGCTCAATGTGCGCCAGTCCTATGCCGAGCTCAGCCATCTGGCCTCATTCCAAAACACGCCGATGCTGCGCGACGCGACCTTATGGGCCGGCAAGCGCTTCGATCGAGACAATTACGACATCCATTGGCTCGACCGGGGCATTGTGTTCCTGGCCGGGACCGGCGGCGGGATCTACGACGTACGCCTTGCCAATGACTGGCGCATCAATGCCTCCCTGATGAGCCGTTCCTACGGCGATTTCGGTACAGAGGAAAACAAGGACATCCGGAGCTATGTCGCGACCCTCAACCAATTTTTCGATGATGGTCGCTGGCAGCTCATGCTCAATGGTATTACTTCAAGCCAGAACGATGCCAGGCTGATGGACGGCGGCACCCGGCTGAATGCGTCGGGGTTCAGCCCTGCCGAAAGCGGCTCCCATGGCCTGTTCGCCTACCATCGACCAGACTTTTTCGGTCGTGAAGGCTATTTCAAAGCCGCGTTGCTGTACGGCAAAGGACTGGGAGCGGAGGTCAACAACATTGGCGCCGATGGCGACTTGCTTGAGCAGGCCCAGACGTTGCGGCTGGCACTCTATGGCCATACTCGCCTGAATGACGATTGGCGTATCGCACCGACCCTGATTGCCGAACATAGCCAGGATCGCTATGTCCCCGGCGACGACTATCGCTACTTGACGCTCAACGTGCGATTGGCCAATGAACTGAGCCGCAACTTCGAAATGCAATATGAGCTGAGCTGGCAGACCATGGACCTGGATGCGCGGGGCTATGCCGGCCGTCATACAGCCGACGGCGACTATTGGAAACTCACCTTGGCGCCCACCTTCAAGCTGCAAACTGGCGACTTCTTCACGCGCCCTGAATTGCGCCTGTTCGCCACCTATATGAACTGGTCCAGGAACCTCGATAACTTCAGTTCAACCGATGATTTCGGCCAGAAGGGCTTCAGGTCTGGAGGCGTCTGGCAACTGGGGGTGCAAATGGAAACCTGGTTCTAGCGGCGGCATCGAGCCACCGCGGATACATTGGCGTATAGCGGCGCTTGCTCCAACGAGGCATTTCATTCACGGTACTGCGACATGCTGCCAAACGATGAGCTGTCATTAGCAGTTCTCACCGTGCGCCCCAAAGAACAAGGACAGATTAATGAACGTCTCATCACGAGTATCCCTCCCCCCTCAAGGGCCGGAGTTTTCACGCATCATCTTTGGCATGTGGCGTTTGAGCGAGTGGTCCCTGTCGGTCCATGAGCGCCAGCAACTGATTGAAGCCGCGCTCGAACTCGGGGTAACGAGCTTCGATCACGCGGACATCTACGGCAACTATCAGTCTGAAGCCTTGTTTGGTGAAGCACTTGCCGCCGCGCCGCATCTGCGCGAACACATGCAACTGGTCAGCAAGTGCGGAATCAAGTTGGTGTCATCACGGCGGCCGGAGCATCGACTCAAGACCTACGACAACAGTTTCGAGCACATTGTCGCCTCGGCCGAGAACTCACTGCGTGCCCTGCATACCGAGTACCTGGATGTGCTGCTGATCCACCGTCCTGATCCGTTGATGGATGCGGATGAGGTTGCACGGGCCTTCAAGGCATTGCATCAGGAAGGGAAAGTCAGAAACTTCGGTGTCTCGAACTTTACCCCCTCCCAGTTCTCCCTGCTCCAGGACCGAATGGTCGCCAATGGTCTTTCACTGGTGACCAACCAGGTCGAATGCTCACTGCTGCAACTGTCGCCTCTCTATGACGGAACCTTCGATCAGGCTCAACAGCTCAAGTGCGCCCCGATGCTCTGGTCGCCCCTCGGTGGCGGGCGTATTTTTACCGACTCAGACCCGGTGACCAGGCGAATCAGGGAGACCCTGACACACCTGGGAGAGCAACTGGGAGCCTCTGCCACAACGGTTCTGATGGCTTGGCTGCTTGCACTGCCCAGCCGGCCACTGCTCATCTCGGGATCGAGACGCATCGAGGTGCTGCGTGAGTCGGTCGACGCCTGCCAACTGACACTGACGAAAGATCACTGGTTCGAGCTGCTGAGCTCGGCACAGGGCCACGAGGTCCCGTAGATATCTGATATCAAGGCTTGCCTGTCGACAACCAGCGGGCATCAGCCGATCCCAGTTCGCCCGCCGGGTAATCCCAATACATGGGCGTGCCGTCGACCGACGCCGGCGCCTTGATGCGCTGCGCGGGGCCCCACGGCGTGGGCTCGATCTGCGTGGCCAGGTCGTCAGGGTGTTCCGGTTTCATTGGGGTGGCCCCCTCTTGCACAGCGGTATGCTCAATCAACAACTGTGCCGTCCTCGCCAGCGATGCCCGGGCGACGCAACCCGCTCCCGTCGTGAGCCGCTCGGTCAATCCGCGGATCACGGCGGCCGCCATCAGGTAGCCGGTTCCTTGATCGTTCCCCTGCCCCGGCAACGGCACCGGACGATCGCTGCGCCCCATGCGCATGCCGGCCTCGGCAATGCCGCAGCTCATCTGAATCAGGCTGTCGAAGCCGCGCCGCTCACGCCACTGGCCGCTCCAGCCATAGGCATCGAGCGATACATCGACCAGCGCCGGGTTCAACTGGCGACGCCGTTCAGCGCCCAGCCCGAGCTTGGCCAAGGCATCAGGCCGATAACCGTGAACCAGCACATCGGCCTCGCCCAGCAGACGCTCGAACGTGCTGCGGTCGACGGCATTGCGCAGATCGAGACGCGCGCAACGCTTACCCAGGACCACCTCCGGCACCAGACCCGGCTCCTCCCAGCCGTATGGGTCGATACGCAGCACCTCGGCACCAAATCCGGCCAGGAAGCGGGTAGCAACAGGGCCGGCCAGAACCCGCGTGAGATCGAGCACACGTACGCCTCGCAGCGGCCGATCCGCCGAGACCGACCATGTCGCTCTCGCGACGCTGGGGCTCAGTGCGTGGTGCAGCAGCGGCTCGTCCCGGACCGCCTGTCCCTGGGGATGATTGGCCCAGGCCTGCACGGTACGCATGGCCGCTGCACAGCCACTGCGCTCGACGATGGCCGTCTCGAGCGCACTGGCACTCCAGCCGGAGACGGCGCGCGCGACGGCATCCCGCTCACCAGCCACGCCGAGCACGGCCAGTGCCGCGTCCCGGTGATGAGGGGCGTTGGTATGCAACCGGATCCAGCCGTCAGCCGCCCGGTAGTCTCCCGCGACGGGGTCCCATGGAGACGGCAGCGCCCAGCCTTGCGGACGAAGCGAAGTGCCAAACCAGAAAGACGCGAGGCGCCGGTCGACCGTGACGGATGGCAAGCTGCCCGTGGTCACGGAGACCAGTTCGGCGATGGCCAGGCTTGCCGCACCAATGGCCGCCGCCGCGAAGTCCGTGTAGGCAAATGCACACGGCAGCGAGCCACTTCCGGTCACGGCAAGATGAGCCAGATGCTCCGGGCTCCCGCCAACCGCCTGCCAGAACGCCTGCAGATAGCCCGCGAAAGGCGTCGATACCGTCGAGTCTGCTGCCTGAATCAATTCGTCGTTGAACATGATGGGACTCCACTGTGGGTTCGATTTGCGAAATATCGGCCGCTCCTTTTTAATCGTCAATATTGATTAAATTAATCAACTAATCACCGACTGGACGTATTGATGCCGAACTATCTTTCCTCCGCCGAAGCCGCCCAGCGTCTCGGGGTCTCGCGACAGACGCTCTACGCTTACGTGAGCCGCGGCCTACTGCACGCCGAAACCGGTGACAGTCATCGCGAAAGCCGCTATCAGGCCGCAGAGGTCGAGCGCCTGGCGGAGCAGCGCACTCGGGGCCGCAAACCAAAAGAGCTGGCAAAAGCCACGCTCAATTGGGGCCTGCCCGTACTCGAATCGGCCATTACGTTGATCGAGGATGGCCAGCTGTTCTATCGCGGCGAGAACGCCCTGGATCTCGCCGCGTCGAAAACCGTGGAAGAGGTGGCCGCACACCTTTGGCAATGCGCTGCGAAAACGGCATTTGCCGAGCGCGCACCGGCAGCCCCGGAGATACTGTCGGCGTTGATGGCAAGCTATCGCGGGCGGCGCGCCGAAGAAGCCTTGCTGCCCCTTTTCACGGTTGCCAGCGACGATGCGGCCACCGCGCTCTGGCAGAAATCCGCCGAGCGCCGCGCTGAAGGTTGTGGCGCCCTTGTCCGATTGCTGGCGGCGTGCCTGCTGGACTCGACAGCGGACAGCTCGCCGATCCATACGCAATGCGCCCGGGCCTGGGGGGTCGACGAAGACGGTGCGGATCTGATCAGGATGGCGCTGGTGCTGTGCGCGGACCATGAGCTGAACGCATCGAGTTTTACCGCCCGTTGCGTCGCTTCAACAGGTGCCAGCTTGCGCGCCGGGGTAATCGGTGGCCTTGCCGCCTTGACGGGCGGCCGCCATGGCGCCACCACCGCGAGAGGCGAGGCGCTATGGGATGAGCTTGGCGACGACGACATCGCCAGGAAAATGCGTGAACGGCTGGCAAGAGGCGACGATCTCCCCGGCTTCGGACATCACCTCTACCCCAATGGGGATATACGCGCGACCGCGCTGCTCGGCCGAATCCTGCCCCATCACCCCCAGTGGCAGGACATCATCGACCAGGCGTTTACGCTGGTGGGCCAGCACCCCTCTCTCGATTTCGCGCTGGTGACCCTGCGCCGACACCTGAAACTCCCCGTCGGTGCCGCGTTTGGCCTCTTTGCACTGGGCCGCTCGATCGGCTGGATCGCCCACGGCCTGGAACAGCGTGGTAGCGAAAACCTGATCAGGCCGCGCGCGGCCTACACCGGTACTCGCCCGCGCCACGCCAGGCGCAGTTGATTGGCCGCAGCGGACAGTCGATGACCTGACGACTCAGGACTTGCGCCGATACAGCATCAACAGCACCAGATAAGGCCCACCGAGCAAGGTCGCCACCAAGCCGGCCGGCATCTGCTCGGGAAACACCAGTTGGCGCCCCAGCCATTCCGAGACGACCATCAGCACCGCGCCGAACGCCGATGCCACCCAGAGCTGTTGCAACGGCTGGCGGGCACCGGCAAAACGGGCGATATGCGGGGCCAGAAACCCAAGGAAAACTGGCCCCCTCGGTGTCATAGCGAAGAGGCTTTGGCGTGCCTGGGCCAGGGGCAAAGCCAGCGCTGCGGTTCGGAAATGGGCGATAACCGCACAGGTTTTCTCTGACTCAAACGGCTCTCCCAGACCCGGCACCAGAGCCGAACCGCCCTGCCCATCACGCTTTGCGGCCGACGTGTGCCCTCTCGTTGACTTTTCGACCTTTGCTCAGGCTCAACATCGACGTGCCACCCCGTTGACGAAATTAACCATTTGGTACATTTTTACGACGCCTGCTTGGCTGCCCCTGCCGATGCTTGAAAAAAACAATGGAGGTCATTGCAATGACTCATGTAATCCTGGTGCTCAATGGCCCGAACCTGAACATGCTGGGTACTCGCGAACCGGCCACGTACGGCTACGAAACACTGGCTGATGTCGCCGATCTGTGTGAACGCACTGCCGCCTCCCACGGTCTGCAAATCGAATTTCGCCAAACCAATCATGAAGGTGAACTCATCGACTGGATTCATCAGTCCCGAGGTCGCTGTGGGGGTATCGTGATCAACCCGGCGGCCTGGACCCATACCTCCGTGGCGATCCGCGATGCCTTGATCGCCGCAGAGTTACCGGTGATCGAAGTGCACCTGTCCAACGTGCACAAACGTGAAGAGTTCCGCCATCACTCATTTGTCTCTGCCGTTGCTGTCGGCGTGATCTGCGGGATGGGTACCCACGGCTACCGCCTCGCCCTTGAACATTTCGCCCACTTATTGAAAGCCTGATCACCATGAATCCGAACAAGAAATCCGTACTGTCCGGCCTGATTGGTGCGGGTATCCAAGCCTCGCGCACACCGGCCATGCACGAACACGAAGGTGATGCCCAAGGCATTCGCTATGTGTATCGGCTGATCGATCTCGATGCCTTGAAACTCGACGTCAACGCACTGCCCGAACTGCTCACGAGCGCTGAACGGATGGGGTACACCGGACTCAATATCACCTATCCCTGCAAGCAGGCCATCCTGCCCTTGCTCGATGAGCTTTCTGACGAGGCTCGCGGTATTGGCGCGGTCAACACGGTCGTGTTCAGGGAGGGCAAGCGCATCGGCCACAACACCGATTGCCTTGGGTTTGCCGAAGGGTTTCGCCGTGGTCTTGCCCAGGCCGCACGTCGCAGCGTGGTACAGATGGGGGCCGGCGGCGCCGGTGCGGCGGTGGCACAGGCGTTGCTGTCCGAGGGGGTCGGGCAACTGACGGTATTTGAAGTCGATCCGAGCCGCGCCCAGGCCCTGGTTGATAACCTGAACGCACACTTCGGACCTGGACGGGCGATTGTCGGGCGGGACCTACCCGTTGCCCTTGCGGCGGCTGATGGCTTGGTCAACACCACCCCGGTGGGCATGGCAAAACTGCCTGGCACACCACTGCCGGTGACGCTTCTGCACGCCGAGTTATGGGTCGCCGAGATCGTCTATTTCCCACTCGAAACCGAGTTGCTCAAACAGGCCCGTGCATTGGGTTGCCGTACCCTGGATGGCGGCAATATGGCCGTGTTCCAGGCAGTCAAGGCCTTCGAGCTGTTCAGTGAATGCCCTGCCGACGCCGAGCGCATGCAGGCGCACTTTCACAGCCTGAACAGCTAGCCCGAAAACCGAGGCGGTGCGCCCATAAACCGCACCGCCGCGGGACTTGGCGCAAGGCCGTGAATGTCAGATGCCGGCTTGCAAATAGTGCCGCACCGACTCGCAAATCATCGCCTTGTGCCGAGCCTTGACCTGCTCCTCGGAGAGATCGATCTGGAATATCTCACTGAAGGTATGCCGGTTGGAGACTCGATAAAAACAGAAGGAACTGATCAGCAGGTGCAAATCGATTGCCTCTACACCTCGACGAAAAACCCCTTGGGCTTCACCGCGCAGTAACGTTTCCTTGATTGCCGTAAGGACGTTATGGCTCATCGAGCGAATCACCGGCGACTGCTTGACGTTGGCGCCGTTGTGGATGTTTTCGATGCCGACGATGCGCACGAAATCGACATTGCGGTCATGGTGGTCGAAGGTGAACTCCACAAGGCGCTGGATGGCCTGCAGTGGTTCCAGCTCGGCCAGTTGCAGCTGACTTTCTGTTCGCCTGATGTCGCCGTAGAGTTTCTCGAGGACTTCAACGTAGAGCTGTTCCTTGCTGCCGAAATAGTAATAGATCATGCGCTTGGATGTTTTCGTGCGCTCGGCGATGGCGTCGACCCGCGCACCGGACAAACCCAGGCTGACAAACTCGACAATGGCTGCCTGGAGGATGTCCTTGCGGGTTTGTTCCGGGTTGTTTTTTCGGCCCTTGTGCCGTGCTTCGAGGGGTTGAGGTGCACCGGCATCGGCGAAATTCGTCATTCTGGGCTCACGACCGCGTTGGAGTCGCCCGATTATGGGCTGAGCGTCCCCCGGAAGGAAGTCTCATTCAGAGCCTGGCCTGGCGCGCGGCACCTCTACGGGACTTGGCCATCGCCGCCAGTCGCACCGCGACGTTGGCCGCGCCATAGCCGACATAACCATTCTTGCGTTGCAGGATCTCGAAGAAAAAGCGGTCGTCGAACGACTCCGTGTAGACGTGGAACAGCTCGCCACCCTGGGCATCGCGGTCATAGAGCACGTTGAAGTAGGCCAGCTCGCTGAGGAACTCATCGTCGAAGTCGAAGCGCGCCGCCAAGTCGTCATAGTAATTGAGCGGGATATCCAGCAGCGGCACCTGAGCCGCCTTGGCACGGCTGACTTCAGCAAAGATATCCTCGCAGGAAAATGCAATGTGGTGCACCCCTGAGCCCTGGTAACTGGACAGTGCATGGGAGATCGCCGTGTTACGGTTTTCCGAGATGTTCAGCGGCAAACGCACGGTGCTGCATCGGCTACGCAAGGCCCGACTTTTGACCAGGCCGTAGGGATCGGGCAGCACCACTTCGTCGTCGGCCTCGAAATCCAGCAGGCTTTTATAGAACAATACCCAACTGTCGAGGCTGTCCGCAGGCAACGCCATTGCCATGTGATCGATGCGCTGCAAGCCTCCCCCCGGCATGGCTTGTGGGTCCAACTTGAAATCGCTGTCGTAGATCGACTTGCCCGCCTCGGTCGGCTCAACCAGATAGATCAGGCTGCCATCCGGCGCGCGTACGGAAGGAATCTCGCGTTCGTTGGGACCGACCAGGCCGCGGTATGGCTGCCCCTTGTACATCTGCGCGCGTTCCAAAGCAGCACTGCCGTTCTCGACCCGTAACGCCATGGCGCACAACGACGGGCCGTGCGCCTCGAAAAAATTATGGGCGAACGAATAGGGTTCGGCGTTGAGCACGATCTTGATATCGCCTTGACGCAGCAGGCTGACCGCCTTCGAGCGATGCTGACCAAGATGGGCAAACCCGAGCTTCTCCAGCCAGGTGGACAGCCGTGCGCCCTGGGCTTCATCTACCGCGAACTCGAGAAACTCAACGCCGTCATAACGGCTTGCGGAAGGTGGGTTGAACAGTATGTCGGTGTTGATGGGCTCGGCGTCTTTTTCCAACAGCTTGCGGGTCTTTTCTTCCAGGTACAGCAACGAGCGCAAGCCATCCGCCGCATTGGCTCGAGGCGGCGCGGCACGGAAGCCATCGTTGAAGATTTCCAGCGACAACGGCCCGGTGTAACCGCTGCGCAGGATCGGCGCGAGGAATCCGGCCAGGTCAAATTCACCCTGGCCGGGGAAGCAGCGGAAATGCCGGCTCCACTCCAGCACATCCATGGCCAACAGCGGTGCATCGGCCATCTGCACGAAGAAAATCTTGTCGCCGGGAATCTGCGCAATGGCGCTGGGGTCGCCCTTGAGTGACAAGGTGTGGAAGCTGTCGAGCAACACGCCAAGCGCCGGGTGATCGACCTGGCGTACCAGGTTCCACACCTGCTGCCAGGTGTTGACATGACGTCCCCACGCCAGGGCCTCGTAGCCAATCCGCAGGTTTCGAGCGCCGGCGCGTTCGGCGAGCAGGCTCAGGTCATCCAGAAGCATACGTTCATCGCCCAGGGAATCCGTAGCGGTGTTACTGCACACCAGGACAAGGTCGGTGCCCAGCTCCTGCATCAAGTCGAACTTCCGCTCGGCGCGGTCGATGTTGCGCTGCAAGCGATCACGACGGCAGCCTTCGAAGTCACGAAACGGTTGAAACAAGGTGATGGCGATTCCCAGGTCAGCACACATCTGCCGGATGTTGCGCGGACTGCCATCGTCGTAAAGGAGATCATTTTCGAAGATTTCCACACCGTCAAAACCCGCGGCCGCAATGGCTTCGAGTTTCTCCGGCAGGGTACCGCTCAAGGAAACGGTGGCAATCGAACGCTGCATGCTTCGGGCTCCTGGGTGAATGCGGCCGCTGCGGGCCGCCCTGTTAAAGCACCGGGTTGATCAGCCCGTTCGGGGTCATGACGGGTGCTGCGGGGAATTATTCGCTTGTGAAATTACCACGACAATCATAAATGTACTAACCAGTTAGTTTTGTGTTCGATTATCGAACAAAACCCGCCGTTGCCAATTGACGCTGTTTCGCTCGCTGCTCAAAACTAGCTGCACATTCATTGGACGAGCCCGAAACACCGTTAGCCAATGGCCTGGGGATTTAGTCGTCCTCGGTCGTGTCACCCGCCAGCTCATAACAATTTCAAGAATAGGGCCTTACCCCATGTTTCATACCGAAGTAACTTCCCGCACGACTGCGGCGCACACGGGTATCGGCGGAAAAATCCGCGATGCCATGGCCGTCGGTAAAACCCGCTGGGGCATGCTCGCCCTGGTATTTTTTGCCACCACACTGAACTACATCGACCGTGCCGCCCTTGGCATCATGCAACCGTTCCTCGCCAAGGAGATGAGCTGGACGGCGATGGATTACGCCAACATCAACTTCTGGTTCCAGGTCGGTTATGCCATCGGCTTTGTGCTGCAAGGCCGCTTCATTGACCGGGTCGGCGTCAAGCGTGCGTTCTTCCTGGCCGTGTTGTTGTGGAGTGTCACCACGGGCGCTCATGGCCTGGCCACCTCTGCCGTCGGCTTCATGGTGTGCCGGTTCATTCTCGGCCTGACCGAAGCTGCCAACTACCCGTCATGCATGAAGACCACGCGACTGTGGTTCCCAGCCGGTGAACGCGCCGTCGCGACCGGCATATTCAATGCCGGGACCAACGTCGGTGCGATGATGACCCCTGCTCTGCTGCCCTTGATCCTGTCCGTATGGGGCTGGCAAGCGGCATTCATCTGCATGGGCCTGCTGGGCTTGATCTGGGTGGTGTGGTGGAGCTTGAAGTACCACAACCCTGAAGATCACCCCACCGTGCGTCAAAGCGAGCTGGATTACATCAATAGGGACGTCGAACCCGCACCGGTCAAAGTCCCCTTCTCACGCATCCTGCGCATGCGCGGCACTTGGGCGTTTGCCTTGGCCTATGCGCTCACGGCACCCGTGTTCTGGTTCTACCTGTACTGGCTGCCGCCGTTCCTCAATCAGCAATACAACCTGGGCATCAGCGTTACCCAGATGGGTATTCCGCTCATGCTGATCTGGTTGACGGCCGACTTCGGCAGCATCGGCGGCGGGATCCTTTCTTCCTGGCTGATCGGTCGCGGAATGCGCGCGACCACGTCGCGACTGCTATCGATGTTGATATTCGCGATCACCATCATCGGCGTGATTTTCGCCGCCAATGCCAGCGGCTTGTGGATTGCGGTATTGGCCATCGCCCTGGCCGTCGGCGCACACCAGGCCTGGACCGCGAATATCTGGAGCCTGGTGATGGATTACACGCCCAAGGACCTGATCAGTACCGTGTTCGGTTTCGGTGGCATGTGCGCGGCGATTGGCGGCATGTTCATGACCCAGATCGTCGGCGCGGTACTGACCGCCACGAACAACAACTACAGCGTGCTGCTCATGATGATACCGGCGATGTACTTCATCGCCCTGATCTGGATGTACTTCATGGCGCCGCGCAATGTTGAAGTCATCAAGGACTGAGCACCCTTGAGTGTTGAGAAAAGAGGCTGCCCTCCAGGCCTCTTTTTTTGAAGCATTCCTCGCAAAAAAATTTTCAATCGCACCCATCAGCCCCGAATTCGATGCCCTCATATAACTATAAGAAGGTCCCTTACCATGCCCGAAATTCGTCATCTCATCAGCACACTTCCAGCCGCTATCGCCGCCAGCGTCCTTGTTCCACTCACTACCCAGGCCGCCGGATTTATCGACGATGCCAGCGTCAATCTGAATATTCGGAACTTCTTCATCAATCGTGATTTCGTCAACCCTGCCAATGCGCAACGCACTGCCCAGGAGTGGACCCAGAGCTTTATCCTCGATGCCCGCTCCGGCTTCACCCAAGGGACGGTCGGCTTTGGTGTCGATGTGCTGGGGCTGTATTCAATGAAGCTGGATGGCAGCAAGGGCACAGGGGGCACGCAACTGCTGCCCATCCACAGTGACGGCTCTCCGGCAGATGACTTCGGGCGTACTGGCGTGGCCGTCAAGGCGCGCTTTTCCAAGACGGAGTTGAAAGTCGGGGAATGGATGCCCGTACTGCCGATCCTGCGCTCCGATGACGGTCGCTCGCTGCCGCAAACCTTTCGGGGGGGCCAGATCACCTCCAGGGAAATCGATGGCCTGACGCTGTATGGTGGCCAGTTCCGTGGCAACAGCCCCCGCAACGATGGCCTCATGGAGGACATGTCGTTATTCAACCTGCCGAAGGTGACGTCCGACCGCTTCAATTTTGGCGGTACCGAATACACCTTCAACGACAATCGCACCCAAGTCGGCGTGTGGTATGCCCAATTGGAAGATATCTACCAGCAACAGTATTTCAACCTGACTCACCGTCAGCCGATGGGCGATTGGATACTGGGCGCCAACCTCGGTTTCTTCACCGGCAAGGACGACGGCAGCCATTTGGCAGGTCATCTTGATAACAAAACCTGGTCAGGGATGTTTTCGGCAAGGTACGCAGCCAACACCTTTTACCTCGGCCTGCAAAAGGTCAACGGCGACAACTGGATGCGGGTCAATGGCACCAGCGGCGGCACACTGGCCAACGACAGCTATAACTCCAGCTTCGACAACGCCGGTGAGCAATCCTGGCAACTGCGTCATGACTACGACTTCGCCGCCCTCGGCATCCCCGGCCTGACGATAATGAACCGCTACATCCGTGGCGACGACGTGCACACCACCAGCACAACCAACGGCCGGGAGTGGGTGCGGGAGTCAGAGCTGGCTTATGTCATACAGGCAGGCACCCTCAAGAACCTGTCACTGAGGCTACGTAACTCAAACATGCGTCGAGACTACAGCACCAACGAGTTCGACGAGAATCGGTTAATCATCAGCTATCCGCTGTCGCTGCTGTAGCAAGACGAAAAAAGCAGGGCGCCGCTTAACTGCACGCCCTGCTTTCAAAGAGTTGCACTGAACGACTTCCCCAGGCCCACAAGAAACCGGACGGGCCAGACTCCAGCGCTTACAAAGACGCCTTCAACGACTCCACCCCCATCTCGTCCCAGACCTCTTCGGCCAGGTGAAACGTCGCGTTGGCTGCCGGAATGCCACAATAGATCGCGCTTTGCATCAGCACTTCCTTGATCTCGTCGCGGGACACGCCATTGTTTTTCGCGGCCTTGAGGTGAAGACGCAACTCGCCTTCGCGATTCATGCCGATCAGCATGGCGATGGTGATCAGGCTGCGGGTGTGGCGCGACAACCCTGGGCGGGTCCAGATATCGCCCCAGGCATGCCGGGTGATCATTTCCTGAAACTCGCCGTTGAAGGGTGTCAGGTGTTCCAGGCTGCGATCCACGTGAGCATCACCAAGCACTTCGCGGCGCACTTTCATGCCCGCTTCGTAACGTTGTTTCTCGTCCATTTCAGGATCCTTTTTCAAGATTCAAAGCGTAAAGCCTGATGATCGGCAACCGCGCGCTCGACCCAACGTTGCGCCTGTCCGAGGTAATGCGCCGGGTCCAGCAGACGATCCAGCTCATCATCGGACAGCTGCGCAGAGACTTGCGTTTCGGCGCCAAGCACCTCACGCAAATGAGCCCCTTGCTCCACCGCTTTGCGGCAGCACTGTTCAATCAGATGATGTGCAGCATCGCGTCCGATGCGTTGGGCCAGGGCAATGCTCACGGCTTCGGCCAGCACCAGCCCTTTGGTCTGTTGCAAATTACCCAGCATGCGCTCAGCGTCGACTTCCAACCCTGGCACCACCTGCAATGCCTGCTGTAATGAGCCAGACACCAGACAACACAGCTCCGGCAGGGTCTCCCATTCCGCATGCCAAAGGCCGAGGCTGCGTTCATGTTCTTGCGGCATGGCCGCGAACATCGTTGCAACCAGCCCTGGCGCACGCGTTGCAGCACCGATCATCACCGCTGCCCCAACTGGATTGCGCTTATGGGGCATGGTCGAAGAACCGCCCTTGCCTGGCGCCGCGGGTTCAAAGACTTCACCCACTTCGGTCTGCATCAGCAGGCTGAGATCGCGCCCCAATTTGCCCAGGCTGCCAGCGATCATCCCCAGCAAGCTGGCGAACTCCACCAGCCGATCGCGTTGTGTATGCCAAGGTTGCTCAGGCAGGTTCAACTTCAGCTCACGGGCCAAGGCTTCGGACACCGCAAAGGCTTGATCGCCCAATGCCGCCAGGCTGCCGGAAGCGCCGCCGAATTGCAGGCAGAGCAAGCGCGGTTTGATTTCAACAAGACGCTGCCGGTGGCGCGTGACGGCACCCAGCCAACCCGCGACTTTCATGCCCAGGGTCACTGGCGTCGCTTGCTGCAACCAGGTGCGACCGGCCAGCGGCGTACTAGCGTGACGCAGCGCTTGCAGGGCAAGGGCATCCGCCAGTTCCGCCAGATCATTTTCCAGCAAATCAATAGCAGAACGCAGTTGCAGCACCAGGCCGCTGTCCATTACGTCCTGGCTGGTGGCCCCCATGTGCACGTAGCGTTCGGCGATTTCGTTGCGCACGGCAATTTTTTTGCCCAGCGCCTTGACCAGCGGAATCGCCGAGTTGCCAGCGCTGCCGATGGCAATCGCCAGTTCATCCAGATCGTAGAGTTCAGCACGACAAGCGGCCGCAATATCTGCCACGACATCGCCGGGAATCAGCCCGGTGCTGGCTTCAGCACGCGCCAGGGCGGCTTCAAAATCAAGCATGCCTTGCAACCGGCCTAGATCGGAAAAAATCGCCCGCATCGCCGGTTGCGTGAAATAAGCATCGAAGAGTTGATGGGTGGGTCTGTTCACGCGGCTACTCCAGGATTCATCAGAAGTCGAAGAACACCGTCTCGCCTTCGCCCTGTATCCGGATATCGAAACGATAGGCGAGCTGGCCATCAACCGTGCAACGCTTGGCGATCAGCGTCTCCCGACGTTGCGGTTGCTCGATCAGATTCAGCACCGGATCGAGTGCATTGGCCTGGGCCTCGTCGTCGAAGTACAGACGGGTCTGCAAATGGATATTGATACCCCGGGCAAACAGCGAAACATTGATATGCGAGGCCATGGGCAAGCCCTCGGCGTTTTTCAGGGAGCCCGGCTTGATGGTATTGACCGTCCACTCGCCAACATCCGTGGTCGCCGTGCGGCCAAAACTATTGAAGCGTTTCTCCGGATCGTAGTCGCTGTCATAAACACCTTCCTGGTTGGCCTGCCAGAGCTCCAGGAACGAATCGCGAACCAGGTGGCCGTTGCCATCGTAGACACTGCCCAGCAGAAGAATGTGCTCACCCGGAGCGCCGGGTTTGGCCATCTCGCTCCAGATTTCCTGCTCACGGGGCGGGTTGCCGGCGGCCTCCAGTGCCAAACCGATATGCACATAGGGGCCGGCCGTTTGCGAAGGCGTTTCTTGCAGAAGTTGAACGGGCATCAGCGTGCCTCCTCAGCGGTTTTCGAAGTGAGTCTTGCGCTGGCCGCGCAGGACAATATCAAAACGATAAGCCAGGCAATCCATGGGATTGGCCATGCTCATATCGAGCTTGGCGATCAGGCTCTGTACCGCCTCCGGGTTGGCGATCGACTTGACGATCGGGCACATGGGGATAAGCGGATCGCCTTCGAAATACAGCTGAGTAATCAAACGCGTGGCAATCGACGGACCGCTGATCGAGACGTGAATATGCGCCGGACGCCAGTCGTTGGGACCGTTGCGCCACGGATACGGACCCGGCTTGACCGTGCGAAAACTGTAGTTGCCGTCGCGGTCAGTCAACGTCCGGCCGACGCCACCGAAGTTGGGATCGATGGGGGCCAGATAACGGTCTTTCTTGTGCCGGTAGCGACCACCGGCATTGGCTTGCCACATCTCGACCAGTGTATGGGGGACTGGCTTGCCGTATTGATCGCAGACGCGACCGGAAACGATGATGCGTTCGCCGATCGGCAAGCCGCCATTGTTGAAGTTCAGCAGCAGATCATTGTCGTACTGCCCCATCTTCAGGTGGGAAAAGTCTGGGCCGCTGGTTTCCGACAGGGACTGGGGAATGCTCACCAGGGCCTGGCGCGGGGAGCGAAGAATAGAGGTTTTGTAATCAGGCGTCAGGGCTTTGGGGTGCCAATTGCGGTCACGAATGACGAAGCGGGCGCTGTCCGCATCAGACATATCTGTCTCCTTGTTTTTTTGGGTAACGGCTGCCGAATCGCAGTCTGTGGCCCAGTTTCCCTCGATATCCCCTCACGCAACATTGAAAACAAACACCCTATCCATATCCAAATGGTTATGGATAACGCCCATCCCGATACTCCTGCCCAACCTCGCGCAGTACATCCACACACCACTGGGCCGCCAATGGCATGGGCAGCGCCGGATTGCTGCATAGCCCCACCGAACCACCGGGTTCGCGAATCCCCAACTCCAGTTCCACCAGCTCACCTCGACTCAGGTCTTGCCGTACCGCATCGAATGGCGCCACCCAGATCGCCTGGCTGCACTGCACGTAACGCCGGCTCAAGGTCAATGACAGGGTTTCCAGTCGCTGGCTTGGCGGGCTGATGCCATGCTGCACAAACAGACTGTCGGCGAACTTGCGAATCGTCGTCCCCGCCAATGGCAACACCAATGGATAGTCTTCAAGATTTTTAGGCGCCCGCGAATCGACCAGCAGCGGATGGCCGTTACGCACCACCAGGGTCATGGACTCGCTGTACAGATGTTCGAATGTCAGCCCAAGAATCTGCGGACTTTCGGTCATGCGACCGACCACCAGGTCCAACTCACCGACCCGCAGTTGGGATAGCAGGTACGCGCTCGGCCCAGTGACCACACTGACGACCAACGCGGGATGTCGAGCGTGCAGACGACAGACGATTTCCGGAACCAGCAGGCTTTCCACGGTGGACAGTACTCCGAGCCTCGCGGTGACCGGCTCATGCTCGCCGGAACGCAGGCTGTTCACCCCCTCGCGTAGCGCTTGTACGCTCGGCCCCGCATACCGTAGAAAAGCCACCCCGGCTTCAGTCAACACCGTACCGTTTTTACTGCGCACGAACAGGGTTGTGGCCAGCAGGGTTTCCAACTCTTTGAGGGTCTTGGAAAGTGCCGGTTGGCTGATCGCCAGTTTGTCCGAGGCGCGGGTCAGGCTGCCTTGGCGCGCCACTTCGAGAAAACACAGCAGATGGCGGAATTTGATGCGGGTATCGATGTTCACTGTAGTCCTTGTCTTTCGGATGAAGGTCCCCTTATGCCAGATTGTTTCATAGAGGAAAGCAACCATGACGCCCAAGTCTGCCATAGTTGAATGGCATTCCTCTTCGACGTAACGCAAACGCCCCGAACCGATTGACGGCCGGGGCGCGGTACAGCCAGGCCGCATCAGGCCGGGGTTTTCACGCTTGGCCGCTCATTGACCTTGGCATTCCAGGCCACCAGCGCCGTGCATTCATCCGGAATCGCAATCTGGGCAAAACCGGCGAAGACCAAACCGGCCCAGACGGTGATATCCGCCATCGAGAATTGCTCGCCCGCCACGTACGGCTGGGTTCTCAAGACCTGGTCAAAGTACTTCATGCCGTTGAGGGCTTTCTCGCGATGCCGCTCACCCCATACGGCTCGCTCGCTCCACTCCGGGCTTTTATAAGGTTTCAGTTGAGGCCCGAGCCCGTCGGTGGCGTGGTGAAAGTAGATGCCGATAGCGTCGATAAGCTGGTCATCAGCACGTTTCTGCATCATGTGGATCACCCCCTTCTCTTTCGGCGTGGTGCCGGTGAGTGTGGGATTACCTTCGAGGTTGTCGAGATACTCGGTAATGGCCGTGCATTCGGACAGATAGGTGCCGTCATCCAACTCCAGAACGGGAACCGTACCGGTGGGGTTGATCGCCAAAAAGGCACTCTGTTTATGCTCGGCCGCCGGCACATCGATCTTGATGAACTCGACTTGGGAGGCTAAGGCTTTCTCGGCGATGACTACACGGATGCGTAACGGACTAGGAAAACCGGGAATATCGTAGATCTTCATGCTGACTCCATTGCCATCTATCTATCGGGAGGTAGGCAATGTGGTCGACCGCTATTTCCTGTCAACACATATCTATCGATAGGTAGACAAACGACTCATGACGACAACGGATACCAAGCAAACCATCCTGGACGCCGCCCGCAAGGTGGTGCAGGCGCGCGGTTATAACGCCTTGAGCTTTCGCGAATTGGCAAAAGACGTGGGGATCAAAAGCGCCAGCATCCACTACCACTTCCCCACCAAGGGCGATCTGGGGGCGGCGCTGGCTCGGCGTTATACCGAAGATGCCATGGGCTACTTTGACCAACTGCTGGTGGCGTCGCAGGACCCGGCCTCGATGATGAAGGACTACACCGCCGTCTTCCGCGCGGCCCTGGAAAACGGCAATCGGATGTGCCTGTGCGGCATCATGGCCGCCGAGCACCACGATCTGCCGCCCGAAGTGCAGGCCGAGGTGGCGGGATTCACGAATGCGAATGTGCAATGGCTCAGCAGGGTATTGGCGCTGAAACAACCGGACGCCCAGCCCGAGGCCCTTGGAGCAAGGGCCCTGTCGATACTGGCGGCCATTCAGGGGGCGCAACTGGTTTCCCGAGGCCGTAACGACATCGCCGCCTATGACCAGATGATCGAGTCGTACCGGGCGGTGGGTTTGATTCCGTGATCAGGGGCGCGCAGTGACTTTCATCACTTCCGGCTTGCACGTTGCGATGGCGTTGGGCGCAGCCGACATCGTCCAAATGCCTGAGCCAATCGCCGTTCCTGCGTGTCAGATTGTTTCATAGTGCAGGGCCACCTTGACGCCTAAGCTTGTCAAAGCTGGATGGCGTTCGACGTCACTTCCCGCCCACTCCGCCCGTCGCAACCCTATCGAGGTGTATGAATGGACGTCGAACGCGCTCCCCGTGGCCATGGCTTTCGGGCGCTGTGGGGACGCCTGAAAGAGCATCCCCTGGCGAAACTGGGGCCTGGACTCATCACCGGCGCGGCCGACGACGACCCCAGCGGCATTGCCACCTACTCACAGGCGGGTGCACAGTTCGGCCTGAACATGCTGTGGACGATGCCCCTGACCTTTCCTCTGATGGTCGCCGTTCAATCGATGTGTGCCAACCTCGGCAGGGTGACCGGCAAGGGACTCGCCGCCAATATCAAAACAGCCTTTTCGCCGATTGTGCTGCAGAGCGTCGTTCTGCTCCTGCTCATCGCCAATACGCTGAACATTGCCGCCGACGTGGCCGCCATGGGGGAAGTGGCGGAACTGGTCAGCGGCATCAACCGACACTTCATGACCGCGGTCTTCGTGTTCGGAACGCTGGCACTGCAATTGTTCGTGCCTTATCACCGTTACGTCTTTTTCCTGAAGTGGCTGACGCTTTCGCTGCTGGCTTATGCCGCTGTGCTGTTTACCGTGCATATCCCGTGGAAGCAGGTCGTCTTGCACACGGTCTGGCCTCACTTCACCCCGGACGCCAGCGCTGCCGCAGTGGTGGTGGCGCTTTTCGGCACGACCATCAGCCCCTATCTGTTTTTCTGGCAGACCGCCGAAGAGGTCGAGGACATGCAAACCCCGCCCCTCAGTGCACCGCTCAATCAAGATCCGAGCAGCGCACGCAAGGAGCTGCGGCGCATCCGCTGGGACACCTGGAGCGGCATGTTCTACTCCAACATCACCGCCTACTTCATCATCCTCGCGACGGCCGTGACCCTGAATGTGGCCGGCGTGACCGACATCAACACCGCGGCGCAAGCCGCCAGCGCCCTGCGACCGCTGGCTGGCGACTTTGCCTACCTGATCTTCGCCCTCGGCATACTTGGTGTAGGCATGATCGGCGTGCCGGTGCTGGCGGGATCTGGCGCCTACGCCCTTTCCGAGGCACTGGGCTGGAACGAAGGCCTCGAACGTAAAGTGCGCGACGCCCGTGGGTTCTACAGCATCATCGCCATCAGCGTGCTCGCCGCACTGGCCATCCAGTACTCGCCCATCAGCCCCATGAAAGCACTGTTCTGGAGCGCCGTGATCAACGGGGTCGTGGCGGTGCCGCTGATGGTGGTCATCATCATGCTGGTGTCGAAGAAATCGGTGATGGGCGACTTCACCGCGAGTCGGCCGCTGATTGTCCTGGGCTGGGTGGCAACGGCCGTGATGGCGGCCGCGGCGCTGGCGATGTTTATTCCGGGATAGGACTCGAGGGAGCGGAGAGTCCATTGACAGGATTCCGGTCAAGGCCACGAGCCGATTGCTGGTGAGTGCATCAAGGCCACCGGAGTTAAAGATCTCATCGCGCAAGGCAAACTCATCGAGCGGCTCAAGGAGTGGCAGGGTGAGAGCTTTTCCCTGTATGCCCTCCACCCTTCCCGGCATTTGCCGCTGGCGAAGGTCAGGGCCTTTATTGATTTTGTGCTTCAGGTGCTACAGCAGGATGTTAGAGCTGGAGTAGGAATCGAAGGTCAGTCAAGAGGGCCTCCATTTTTGGAGTCCTTTAACGCCAGATAGGGGTTGTCATACGGCTTCTCGGTGAAAATCAGTCGCGGGTCCTTGAGCAAATAGCCCTTGATGCCTCGGGTTTTGCGCGGGCCTTTGATATCACAGACCCAGATGTTCAGGCCTCCTTACCCCGCTGCAACAGCAATTGATCAAACTGCCGATCGTGCTCAGTACACGTACCTGGCAGGAAGCCGTTTACACCAATCATCTCTTTGAGTGGGAGGACTTTGAGCAACGTCTGATCGAAATCATCAGGGCCAGCTATCGGGCCATACTTCAACGACCCGAGGAGTCGGTCCTTTGCAGTTATACCTACGACTTTGGCTTCTTTCGCTTGCCACCCAGCCATCTGCAAGATGAGTTTCACTGGTTGGACCTGCGCCTGATCGTCGAACGAGAGCATGACGTTCCAACGCTGCTGAGAATCATGCTCAGGAACGAAAACACTCAACCGAATCGGCCCACTCAAAGCATGCTCTTTGAGCACGGCCAAATGGTGATGACTCGAGGTGTCAGCGAGCTTGAGCAACAAGGGCTGCTGGACATCCTTCCGTACCTGGATCGGCACCTTGCCGGTGACTGGGGCGAGTTGGACGAGGACGACAAGCTGAGCAACCTTCAGGCGCTGCAAAACGGCAATCGGCTGCTCTCGGCCTATGACATTGACGCTGGAGACAACAAAAGGCTCTACATCATCACCGAGGCAGACAGAAGCGTCACCACCGTGCTGCTGCCCTATGAGTACTGACTCATTTCCCCTGCCCCAGCCTGGCTGAGGCTCATCAACCGTCTGCTCACCTTCTTGGGTGAGTAGACGGTTTCCCCTTGCTGCACGTTGTGAGTCCGAGGTGCTGGTTCAATGGCGGTGCGGCCCTCACATCGGGTGCCATTCGCCTGAATGCCTTGATCCGTGAAGACGGCCCAAGACCTCTGACAGCACCGCGGACTTCCTCTGAATCCAGGAGGTCTTCTGTGTCCAACTCTCTCGCAAGAGCACGCGCCTATGCGTTCTACCGCCAGGAAGGTCGCTGCTATTACTGCGACTACCCCATGTACGTCACCTCGCCCCAGAAATACGCGCAGCTCTATGGCTGCTCGCGCCGGCAGGCCTTGCACATGCAATGCACAGCCGAGCACCTGGTGGCCAAGTGTGAGGGCGGCTCAAACCGCCCCTCAAACATCGCCGCAGCCTGCAAGCTGTGTAACGTACGTCGGCATCAGGGCAAGGTCGCCCTGCCGCCGCAAGCCTATCGGGAGCTCGTCAAGAGCAAGGTGATGGAGGGACGCTGGCACCCGTTTCGTCTGATGGGGTCAGTGGTTCAGCCATAGATAGGACCTAGCAACCACCCCATGCTCGTACTTACGACCATGGGGTGGTTGTCATTCAGTACCACGCACTCGACACGATGCCCTCCACAGGATATCGAATAGCGAGCCAACTCAACGACGCGCGCGCGTTAGCTCAGACCGAGGAAAAACTTAACGTCGTGTCCAAGATTAGTTGACTACTGCAATCTTGCTTTTCCTCCCAACATCGCCTTAGCTAATAGCGCGGTGCCACCATCATGAGAGAAGGGACAACCATGAAGAGAATTGGATTTCTATGGCTGGGGGTTCTGGTCTTGTCGGGTTGCCAAAGCGATCGCCCAGACCCAGGAGCAGTTGCCAAGGAGTGGTCAACCAACACCTCTCAGTTAGGAATTCGCCCCATCTACCCGCCGCGGGAAGTCTATCCGGGCGACGTGTTCATCAGCGTCGGATATGACGTCGACTCTATCGACGAAATCCCTACCAAAGCCTTCAACATTCTGCCGATACGTTACTCCCACATTCCCAACCTGAAAGAAGTGGCTGCGCTGGAAAAGGACCGGCTGCGTTTCCCGATCGATACAAGCAACACCAACGCGGTTCCCCTCAAAGGTTTTCCCAACAACGACGACAGGATCAACTCCTTGGTCGCTTTTCCGGGGTTCAGCTTCGCTTCGACCGCCGATATGAATCTTGGTGCCAACATCCCGACAAGCATCTGGGCGGCGATATTTTCGACCTCAAGCAAGTCAACCTACTCGGTGTCCTACTCAGTGCCGAGGGGTGAGTACATCAGCTACGAAGTGGGCAGTGTGAGGACTCGCGTCAACACCTACCTCGCGCACCTTGAGACGGGAGACATCAGCAACATTCAGGACACCGCGCTCTCACTGAGGATCCCCCAGAATATCCAGAAGAAATACGGTGCGGCACCCATCCTGGTGATCCCCTATGAGGTCTACTACGCACGTACCCTTGATGTGACCGTGAACGCTCTGGACGGCTCGAGCTCCCAACTGAGCGCAACCGCACTATCGTTCGCCGAACTGAGCGACAAAAAGCAAAAACTCGAGGACAAGCTCGTTGCCCTCACAGGGAAGGCAGCCACCACGGGGAACGGAACAGGTGAAGGTGCCGCGCAACAGCCCGCCGCTGCAGCGCCAAAGGTTGCAGCAGCTGCCGCACCTAATGCGGCGGCACCGGTAGTCGCAGCCGCCGAAAAACAAGCAACGGCCCCACCAGTGGAACAAACCGCTGCGGAACAACAACCTCAGGTTACGGCACTCAAGGCACAGATTGCCTCAGTCCAGCAACAGCTCGATGCAACCGAAAAAGCACTCTTACCCACCATACCCGGCGTAACTGGCAGCATCACAAGGATCTCCGCGACAGGGGTTTCCTTGAGCCAAACCTTCAGCATTCCTGTTGCGATTGGCTATCGTTCGATCCAATACACCATTCCAACAGCGGGTACTCCAGTTCTTGCGAGTGTTTTTAGCCCCACGCCCCTCAACGGGCCGTTTCTAGACCTCCAATACGACTTGTCAGGAAATAAGCAGCCCAAGCCCTCCCCTGTGACACAAAGATTTAGAGGAACCCGCTTGATGCCTTAGGGATTGCTATCATCCTTGGCATTGTCCTCGATCAAGCCGAGCGGAGCGCGAACGAGTCCACTGGCATTCAACCCTGTGGCATACGCGAAATCGATCACGAAGCGCATCCGACGGTTCGCAGCTGTAGGACCATAGCAGCGCGTCGACCGCCATCTGGATAACCGAATCAGCCAGCGATACAGGGCACAGAGGCCCGACAACGAATACGCCATTGAACTGAGCGACTGGTCGCCTGCGAACGGCCGCCAATCCGGAGACGATCACAGTCGCCGCAACCTGATCCAGGGAGCGCGGAGCGCGAGATCCTACGTTGGTTTACGCGTAAACCATACATTAGACATTCGTGAGTTGGCAGCCTATAACCTATAGCAAGCTGCTGGCATACAAGCCCGAGACCATGGACAGGCCAACAAGGGGAACAAAGAATGACGGCACTGACTCGTGCGCATCGCGGGTCGTGTCGGCGGACATGCGGGCCGAATCACCTCGGCCGATTTCGAGCTACCCCACATGTTGACCACGCGCCAGAATCCCTGAACAGCAAAGCCCTTTGAAATAATCGTTGTCGGTTGCGCAAGTCGCGCATCGCCCTGCGTGCTCCGTATACCAGAAGCCAATTTCATGTCGGGCCCTTCGTGGCCCGCATTCCTAAGGAAAGGAGCGAATCTGATGCCATGGTCAAAGAATGCCAACGTTGCGATGTATGAAGGCGCCGACTGGAAGTCCTATATCAAGACCGTGCCTAACTGTTCACCTGAGCAGGCAAGGCGTATCGCGCTGCTCGACCCGGCCATCAGTTTCTTCTTCCATTGCCGTGAGCCCATGGTACTCACCAATCCCGCGTGGCCTGCACCGCGCCAGTTCCTGCAGGGCGACTCGGCGTTCTTCAGCGGCGAGCCTCGTTGGGGCAGCGCGCCGCAATGCGACGCCTATGTCAAGGACGGCATGAGCGTGGCTTACGTAGGGAATGTGAGCGCCAGCGATCTGGCGGCCACCGCCTGCTATGTGGACAGCGACGGCGCCGCAGCTGTCGACGTCGTGTGCATTTTTGCCGCCAACATATGCGCCAGCGTGCCGAGCGACGCGGTGTACCTGGCGCCGCTTGTGCAAGTGCCGGTGGGCGGCGCCTATGCGACGGCTGGCGCGGGCTTGTTCGAGGCTTTGCAATCGGGCGTGATCGCGCAACTGCAGGCCAAGGGCATCACGGTGCTGCTCACGCTCTTGAATAACCACGACGCGGCGGGATGGTCTCAGTTCAACTCAGAGGCGCTGGCGGCCAATTTTGTCGAGCAACTGCGCGTGGTAGTGGACAATTATGGGCTGGACGGCATCGACATCGACGATGAGTACTCCAATGGCACTCCCATCCAAAACTCGTTGGCCATGGTGACCAGCCTGATGCAGCAAGCGCTGCCGGGTAAGATCATCTCCAAAGCCTTGTGGCAAGACGAGCAATATTTCAACGTGCCTTACCAAGGCGTGAGCTTGCAAGACACGCTCACGTATGGCTGGGAAATGAGCTACGGTGGTGAGCCTCAATACCGCCTGCCGCAGTATGTCGAGTTGGGCATGAGCAAGAATGCCCTGGCGCTGGGATTTTGGAGCGGCAGCCCCGCGCCCACGCCTGATGTCGATGTTGAGTGGCTCAAGTCGAACGACTATGGTGGCGTGATGGTTTACGCCTTTCAAGAGGCCCCGAATCCATCACTAATTGGGAGCCTGGTAGATTATTGGTGCGGACCTGGCAATTGGAACAAACTGCCCAATTGCCCGTAGCACCCTCCCAAACGGCGGGCCTTCACATTCGGAGGCCTGCCGCTCACCCATTACAACTCGCCCTTCCCAGACAGGCAAAATCTCATAGCCGTTGAGCTCGACAACCCACGCGGGGAAAGAGATACACCTCTACTTGGGGTTTTCAGCGCAATGGCATTTGGAAGCCGTGCAAGGTTCGCCATTCGGGTGATGATCGGCGCATGCCTGGCAGCAGTAGTGCTTGCCGTGACGCACGACCGCATGCTCACCAACCTTGCAGGTGCAGTGGGGGCAGGCGCAGGTTTGTTCATTCATGATCGGACTCCGGTTGTCGGGTGGTCGCCAAGCGTTGTGGTGCAACACGCATGAACAACTGAATGATGCGATCCGTCGTCAGCCTCCCACGTGCGCCCTCACAATGCTCCTTTGTCATTGTCTCAGAGTCATCGCCAGGCTCTGCTGTAACAAGCCTAGTCCATCAGCAGGGAGGTGCTACAACTCGGCGACGACGTGAGCGTACAAGCCTCTTCTTTGTGGTGTTTCCCAGGCGGAAAAAGCTTGTAGCAGTTTCTTAATTCCTCTGTAACCGAGAAAAGCACCAAGCAAGCCAATGGCTAGAAGAGTGAGGTATACAGCCAGCCAAGAAGCGCGCCACCCGCTTCGACGCGGCGTTCGGTGTCCAACGGCAGCAGCGGATCGATTTCGGTTCCCTCGGATAAAAAAGCCATGCTGGATGCTCGTGACCTCTGTGGGTCCGAAGATTAGAGTGTGACAGTGCCATCCATGCGCGTCCTCAGCCAACGTGGGGTCACTTCGCAGGTTTGTACTTGAATATTCGATACCAGATGACAACCAAGATGATGATCACCATCGGGGGACCTAGCGAAATCGTGATCTCTTGCAGCAGACTGATCCGTACCGCCGGATAGAAATCTTGATAGAGTCGAACTACTGCGAACCATATTAGCGACATAATCAGCAACGCTTTTCGAGGCTTGGCGGTAGCTCGCAAAACGTCGGCTGTATCTTTTTCCATTTTGATATCCCTAGTGTGCGATTTGCGAGGTTATGAGAAGCCTTCGATGATCCGGATGGACTTCATTGTGCAGCAAAACGTTGTCGTTTGATCACTTGGTCAGAACATGGAAGCATCCATCGTAAAGTTCGGCGATGACAGGGAGTGGTGACAGGGCAAGGCGACTGATCTGGCTCGTGGTGGAACGGGCCATGAGCCTTTGTACGCCGCGTCGACGTGTGAAATCGTGGGTACCGGTTCTCCTGGCCCTTCCCTATTCGACCCTGGCCTTGCCCTGGACACGGCCACCATCTCCCTTCGGTGTCGTCTACGAGCTGTCTGGAGTACCAGGTCGTTGGGGTCTGCTATTGGCTGCGATGTCCCTCCTTCGGCTGTAATATCAGGACGTCGGCCAAGGTCCGGCAGTACCCGATGCCGTGGTCTCCAGCTATCCCTCAACGGGCGAGAATCCCAAGCGAGAGGGACAGACCTTCCTCGGCAGCACCGGCCCCCAGAAACGTTTTTCCCGTCTTTACATCGCCTTTTACGAAACGGAGTTCCCTCTCATGACTCGGATGTCAGTGTTTCACCCTTCCTCAGCCGCTCCCTGGATGATCCTCCACACAGCCCTGTCGAGCCCCCTCACCTTCGCAGCGCCTCCCAGTTTCACCAGCTCCGGCAGTGTGATCGATCAGGTCAGGTGCTCACTTTGCGTGGCATTTTTGTGGTTTGTATTTAGTATGCTGTTCCAACTGCAACACAAAGGTGCCCCCATATGCTGGGCCAGGTAATGAAACCGGAGAAAATACTGTGAGGCTCGACAAGCTGCGCCTGCAGAACTATCGCTGCTTTGGAGCGTTCGAGATCGACTTCGATCCGCATCTGACCATATTGATTGCCTCTAATGGTGGCGGTAAAACCACCATTCTGGATGCGGCTCGGGTTGCGCTATGGCCTTTCATCAAAGCGTTCGACGTGGGCAGCCAAGCCGGTAACTCAGCCACGATCCAGATTGAGGATGTGCGACTCGCGCAGTTCAGCAGTGGCAACATGGAGTCTCAGGTCCCCTGTACGATCGAAGCCTGGGGTGCTTGGTCGGACAGTGCCCATCAGGAACACTGGCTACAGCAGCGCATCAGCTTGAAAAAGTCCACAAACACCCTGGGTGACGCAGGTGTCAAGGCTCTAAACACGCACGGCAAAAGGCTTCAAGAGCAGGTGCGCAGCGACGCGCCGGTGACACTGCCGATGGTGACCTACCTGGGAACCTCCCGACTCTGGTACGAGGGGCGTTTCACTTCGGCAGCCGCTCAAACGACACTCGACAAAAGCGAATACTCCAGAACATCCGGGTACCTGAACTGCCTGGCCTACTCGTCCAGTTTCAAGACTTTCACCGCCTGGTACGGATGGATATATCGCAGCTACCGTGAAGCCCAGTTGATTGGGTTGGAGCGCAACACCCAGTTGTCCGACACCGGGCAGCGTTTTGAGCAAATCATCACCGCCATCAAGGGCGCCATTGATCAGTTGCTCAAGGCCTCCACTGGCTGGCACAGCCTGGAGTACAGCGCCAGCCATCAACAGCAACTGGTCATGCACCACCCTGAGCAAGGGGTGTTGCCTGTGGACATGCTCAGCGATGGACTGCGCAACACCATTTCCATGGTTGCCGATCTGGCCTTTCGTGCCTGCAAACTCAACCCCCATCTCGGGGAACGAGCACCTCAGGAAACCCCAGGCATCGCATTGATCGATGAAGTCGACATGTTTCTGCATCCCCACTGGCAGCAGACAATCATCGGGTCATTGCGAACAGCTTTTCCCGCCATGCAATTCATCGTCACGACGCATAGCCCGCAAGTACTCAGCACCGTGCGTCGTGAAAATATCCGAGTCATCGGTAAAGATGCCGAAGGCCAGTTCATGGCGTCCCAGCCACTTGCCATGACCTACGGCGAGCCGAGCAATAGCGTGCTCCACAGCGTGATGCAAGTTGATCCGCAACCACCGGTGGATGAAAAGCAGGACCTGCTGAAACTCACGGAGTGGGTGGACAAAGGCCGCTATGACGAGGGGCCGGCAGTTGCATTGCTGCACAAGCTGACGAGGGAATTGGGTGAGCAGCACCCTCAGCTTCAGCGCCTGCAACGCAGCATCAGACGGCAAAAGGCATTGAAAGGATGAGGGTGATTCGAAAGCGTGTAGAGGTGCCCTTTCGGTTGTCCCATGCACACACTAATCCACCAACAACCCGCGACGCAGCCTCCAGCCGATGGGGAAGCTTTCAATATAAGGGGCCGGTTCTGGACGCCCTGCTGATTGAGCAGTACGGGTTGTGTTGCTACAGCGAAATTCGCCCGGATCGGCTGGGCTTGGGTTTCCACATCGAACACGTCGAGAACAAAAGCCAGCACCCCCAGCGCACCTTCGACTACAGCAACTTGGCGGCCAGTGCCTTGGATAGCCAAAACGATTTGCAGTCACTCAAGAGGCAAGGTACTGAAGTATTCGGTGGCCACGCACTCGGCAAGTCTAAAGGCGTCAATTTAACCCTTTTTGTGTCGTGTCATCAGCCAGACTGCTCGCGCTTCTTCGCCTACCTGTCCGATGGTCGTGTGGTGCCGGCTGACGGGCTGTCTCCTCAAGATGAGGACCGTGCTAGCTACACCATCAACCTGCTCAATCTCAACAGCCCCTATCTTCAAGATTTACGTCAGCGCTGGTGGGAAGAGCTGGAAACACTTATCGACGAACACCTTGAGGACGACATGGACCTGCATTGTCTGGCGGGTGTTGACCTCATCCCCATCGGTCACGGCCTGAGCCCGTTCTTCAGTATCACGCGCAATCTTTTCGGGCGCATCGCCGAGGAGGTCCTTGAGCAGGACGCTCCTGATTTGCGATGACCAGGATGAATGTACTGTTTGTCTGCGGTAAAAATCGGCTCCGTAGCCCCACCGCCGAGCATGTGTTTGCGTCCTGGCCGGGCGTGGAGACGGCATCGGCCGGTGTTGGCAATGACGCTGATGTCCTTGTGGATGGCGAGCTTCTGGCGTGGGCCGATCTGATCTTTGTCATGGAGCCCGTCCATCGCAAAAAGCTCACTGCCCGATTCCGTTCTGAGCTGGCCAGCAAACGCGTGATTTGTCTCGAGATACCGGATGACTTTGACTACATGGCGCCTGAGCTGGTCGAGCTGTTGCAGGCCAGGGTGCGTCGGTTTCTACCCGCTTGATGATCAGTTGGCTGGACCGACGGCTACGATCTGCGGCAGACAGCCCGCAGGTGAATTTGGATAGCCGTGTCTAAGAGGGAGAATCGCAATGACCACGAGTGAGAGCAAGATGGAGCTTCGTCGGTTAATGCTTGAAGCGGCTGAAACCGGGCTGAGTATCAACGATATCGAGCCCATGGGAACACGACTCGGGATCGACCCTCGTCAGCTTGTGAACGAGCTTGCACTCGCGGTGGCGAACGGTTTCAACGCGATGACCCTCGACTTCGACTTCTGCAACCAGGTCATGAATGGACTGGAAGGCGTTGTCGCTCAACTTGCCGTCGATGGCGAAACACCAGAGCCCGCCCTTTCCATCTATCTGGCTTTCGATGCCGGCGAGTTTAGGCGGTCCGGCGAGCCGATCGACATTTGCCCCACTGAGAAATACACGAGGCCGATGATTGAGCGAATCTTGCTCGAGCACCACGAACGACGTGATGGAGCCTGAGTGGTGCACTTGTCTCTCGTGCTGGTTGAATAATTCCTTTGACAGCCACGTCGCCCCCTCCCGGCGGAGCAACCCAACACATCAACAGATGTGGCCTAACCTTCGGTCACCATTGACTGGCCCGCGAAAGTTGCTTGCCGATCTCTGGTATCAAAAACGCGAAAAGTCGATCGAACTGTTGGTCCGGCCGATAGACTTCATCACGATTCTGCAAACCACGACGAATCGCCTCACGCTGCCTCGCCCAGGTACCCTTGCGATCCTGCTCCAGCAGTAGCTCATCGTGCTCAAACGCCTTCAGCGTCCAGCCAAATGGTCGCAGGTAGGCTTTGTAAGCATTGAACGCAACGTTGGTGACTTGAATCAATCGTTCTAATCGATAACCCACCGGACGCCCATAGCGGGCGCTCAGAAGTATCGACACAGCGCCGTGAAATGGACCTTGCCAGTAAGACTCAGGCAGCCACATCGCAGGAAACAAGCTCTTCATCCGACTGCGTAAAGCGGCCCAAGCGACCTTAGCCTCGGGCGCTTCACGTGCACCATGCTCTTTCCAAAAATCGTGAAAGGCTTGCCGCACGAGATTCACATCAAGTTCAGCTTCCAGGCTTTCCCGGCGTGACTGGTAATCGTGAAAAAACACCAGTTGCCGATCCGGGTCGATAGTGAGCTGATCCAGGAAAATCTTCTCCATGACCCACTCATTGGCGATCAGCCTGCCCTTGCGATGAGGTACCGCATACCAGCAGTCCAACGCCATGCGCTTCGCTTCCTTGGACCGAGCCAGAGTATCCTCGTTGACCACAAAAGCATTGAGGTTGTTCAGGTAGAAAATGTCTTCCTCAGCAGTGCGTGTCTGGGTCGGATCAAAACCTTCAAACACCCAGATAAGCCAGCCAAACGTCGAGCGATACCTTTTGTACCCTCTCATCGAGTGTGTCCTGCTGGTACTCGATCTGCGCTTGCGCCTGGTGCACTTTGTAAACCCTCCCAAACCCCTCAAAAAGCGGAATGGAGACCTGAGCACCCACATACCAGTCACGACCCGTGGCCGGGAACTCTGGAACCCCCAGCCCTAGGCTGGCGGGTTGATCATTGGTGCTGTATTTCGCCGTCAGTCCGAAGGTTGGCATACCCTCTGACGCGACCTGGTCTTTTTTGGCCTGAGCCGCTTCAACCTGAGCCCGCGCCGCCTGAATATCAGGATGCACTTTTACCGCCTCATTGATCATGTCGACGACCGACGTGGTAAATGTGGGGTCCAGTTGCACGCCTTTGCCGGCCTCCGGAAGCTGAATACTGGCGTAAGGCGCGAGGTTCATGTCTGAAGCCAACGTGCCGAGTGCTTTCTGAAAATCCCCCGCCGCCTTGGAGTGCTCATAGACATCCTCCGCAAGAGTGGTTCGGGCCTGAAGCTCGTCCGTGATCGGTGCGACCCCCTTGCTAACCCGTAAAGTGGCGGCCTTGACGTTGTCGGTTGCCGTCGCCTCGATCTCTTTGGCAGTGAGCACAATTTGCTCGGCCGCCTGAGCGGAGTAATAGTCTTGGGCTACGGTGGACAGTAGCGTTTGCAGCACTGAATCCTGGTTTGCTTCGGCGACGGCCAGCAATTCATCCGCGCTTTTTAAAGCGGCACTTCGCCCGCCAAAATCGTACAGAACCCAGCTCAAGGAAATACTGTTGGAGGCCACATTGGACCGCGTGTTCGAGCTTAACTCAGGGTGATCGCGCACATCCGTTCGGGCATTGTCCTTCACGTACTGACTGGTGGCAGAAATACTCGGCAGGTACGCCGCACGGCTGATGCCTACCGCAGCCGATTGGACCTTGATGTTGGCCCAGGCCTCCTGGCTTTTGGGATTGCCGCACAGCGAGCGATCAATCGCATCCTGCAATTGCAAAGGCTGTGGCACAGCTCCGTTTGAACAGGGCATCTGTCCGGGCAGCATTGCGCCTCTCACGCCTCGGACGGTTTCCTGTCCCACAAACAAGGGGTCAAACGCTTTGGCCGGAAGACTCAACACCAACAGCGCGAGTAGCCCAATTGCTCTGCTAACGCTCACGCATACTCTCCTGCGCCCCTTGGACCAAAGGTCCGAAGAAGTAACCAGCGACATTTCGCTTACCCGTCTTTATTTCTGCTGAAACGCTCATGCCCGGGGTCAACTGAACCCACTTGTTATCAATACGCATGCGATTTTCGGCCAAGTGCACATGCGCAGAAAACGCCAAACCTAATTTTTTGTCCTGAAGCGAGTCATTGGAAACGGATGTCACCGTACCGTCCAAAAAGCCGTATCGCGTATAGGTAAAAGCATCGACCTTGACCGCAACACTCTGCCCCACACTCACAAACCCCACGTCCTTGTTGTCGATCGTAACCTCAACTTCCAGTGAGTCATCAGGCACGACCTCCATCAGCGATTGCGCGGTGGTCACCACACCGCCCAAGGTGTGAACAGCCAGTTGCTGAACGGTTCCGGCAACAGGCGCCGTAATGCTGAGTAGCTGCTGACGCGTTTGTGCCTTGGTTTGATCATCCTGGCTTTGAGTGACCTGTTGAGAGCTTTTTTCGAGCTCGTCCAGCTGCTCCCGCCGAAATTGCGAGGCCAAGGACTTGATCTCTGCCTGTTGCTCTTGAATGGCAGATGAAAGCTCTCGCGCGTGAATGGTCTGCCCGGACAATTCATGCTCAGCCTCTACCGCGGCCTTCTCCTTCTCCAGATAATCATGGGTCGCTACGTAGTTTCCGACCGACAGGTCTTTGTAATCATTTGCCTGTTGGCGAGCAATCGGTGCAGTCGCCTTGAGCTTGGCTATCTGCTGCCGGGTCTCTTCGAGGTCGGCCAAACGCTTGGCAAGTTGCGCCTGCGCCGAATCGAGCTTATCCAGATACTCGCGATAAGCGCCTTCAACAAAACGCTGTGCTTCGCGCTGGCGCTCCGCAGTCGCCCCTTCAACAGCCCCTACCAAGGGATTCGTGTGTGTGGATTGGGCTTGAATGAGTGCTTTGGCTCGGGCCGCAGCGAACCCGGAGTCGAGTTTGGAGGACTGCGCCTTATCCGTATCAGCCGATGCCTGTGTATCGTCTAGACGTATCAATAGCTGACCGGCGATGACTACCTGGCCGTCACGAACCAGGATTTGCCGAACGACGCCAGTCAATGCAGGCTGGATCACCTTAACCCTCTCGTCAGGCACCAGTTTGCCTTTAGCGACCACGACAATATCCAGATCGAAAAAAATCCCGACCATGATCACAAGCATCACCAGGGCGCAGATGATTTTTGCCGTCCAACGCGGGAGAGGATGAACCGGCGTATCAATCAGTTCCAGATGAGCCGGTAGGAACTGAAGCTCTTCGGATTGACGTAGAGGTCCCCCGCTCTGCTCTCTCACAGCCCAATAGGCTTTGAACACCGCCCTGTAATGACTCAGCAAATCACCAAAAGCCCGCCATCGCGTCAACATGCGACTACCCATTCTGCAATGACAAAAGATGAGCGTAATAACCAGACAACGCCTCAAGCTCGTCATGGCTACCCATTTCAACCACCACACCACGGTCCATCGCGATGATGGTATTCGCGTGTCTGACGGCAGTAAGGCGATGCGCGATAATGATCACCGTTCGATCCCGGCACATTGCTCGCATGTTGTTTTGGATGACACGCTCGGTCTCAAAATCCAGAGCACTGGTAGCCTCGTCGAAGATCAAGATCCTAGGGTTAGTCAATAAAGCCCGGGCAATTGCCAGCCGCTGGCGTTGCCCTCCCGAAAAATTACCACCTTGCTCGCGAACCAACGTGTCGTACCCTTCCGGAAGCTCGCAAATAAACTCATGAGCACCTGCCAACGTTGCTGCGTGGATAACGTGTTCCAACGGCGTTCCGGGATCGGTGATCGCGATGTTTTCTCTGATTGAACCGTTGAACAGCAGGTTTTCTTGAAGTACGACTCCAATTTGACGCCGAAGCCAAGCGGGGTCAGCCAATGCCAAATCGATACCATCTATTTGTACACGCCCGCCCTGAGGCAGATACAAACGCTGAAGCAGCTTGGTCAGGGTGCTTTTCCCTGAACCGGACCGACCAACAATGCCGATGACCTCACCCGCCTTAATGTCGATGGAAATATTATCGAGAATGGCTTGGCTGTCTGGTGAATAACGAAAAACCACGTCTTGAAATTTTATATCGCCTCGAATGGGAGGTAAGGCTTGGCGACTTTTCGGTAACTCCGTACGTACGTTCAGAATGTCCCCTAAACGGCTCATGGAAATCCCGACCTGTTGAAAGTCCTGCCATAACTGGGCGAGTCTCAACACGGGAGCGGCCACTCGCTGAGACATCATATTGAATGCGATGAGCTCACCCACCGTCATTTTCCCAGACACAACAAACTTCGCACCGAAAAACAAAATACCCAGTGTCACCAGTTTTCCGGTCAGTTGAATGAGCTGCTGCCCGAGATTGCTCAGTCGACTGACTTTGAAACTCGCCAATACATACGCCGACAGCTGCTTTTCCCATTTTTTTATGAACTGTGGCTCAAGGGCCATAGACTTTACGGTTTCAACACCGGATACCGCTTCAACCAGAAAGGATTGATTATCTGCTCCCCGGGAGAATTTCTCATTGAGCTTAGAGCGTAATGACGGAACCATCAGCGCAGAAATGATGGCATACACCGGAAGCGACCCTACGACCATGGCCGTCAATTCCACACTGTAAAGGCACATGACCCCAATGAACACAAAAGAAAAAACAAAATCTATAACTGCAGTCAACGCCTGCCCAGTCAAAAAATTCCTGATGCTTTCAAGTTCTTTGACCCGAGCCACCGAATCACCGACGCGGCGCGCGGAAAAATAACTGAGCGGCAAAGAAAACAAATGTTTGAATAATCGCGCACCAAGCTCAACGTCAATGCGATTGGTCGTGTGCGTGAATATGTAATTGCGCAACCCTGTCAACAGAACCTCAAAAACCATACTGATAAACAGTGCAACGCACACAACATTTAAGGTACTAAATGTCCGATTCACCAGCACCTTATCCATCACCACCTGAAACATCAGAGGCGTCACGAGCCCAAACAGCTGCAACACCAATGAAATACCCAAGACCTCCAACAATAAATAACGGTATTTAATGATTGCCGGTATAAACCAAGAGAAATCAAAGCGTGACAGCTCCCCGAGCAACGAAGCCCGAGAGGTAAAAAACATCAAACGACCTGACGCCCTCTCCAGAATCTCTTCAATAGGCTGGGCCGTGGAGGTTTTTTTATCGACCTCATAGATTAGGCCCGTTTTCCCATCGCAACCAGCAAGAATGAAATGGCGGCCATGTTGATCAAAGACCAACACGGGAAAAGGCAGTTGAGTCAATCGTTCGGGACGGAGTTTGCTGGCTTTAGTATTCAAGCCTATAGATTTTGCAGCCCTTATTAGGTCGCCCTCAGTCAAAACATCCTGGGCAATAGCCGATTGATGCCGTATCTGCGTAGCGTCCGCAACCACCCCATGAAGGCGAGCGATCACAATCAAGGCGGCCAGTCCAAAATCCTCTTGATGAGGAGGTATTTCCAATGAGCTCATCAGGTACTTGCCGTGTTCGATACATCAATGAAAGAAGGCAAAACAATCTCAATGCCTTGCCAGAACAAGACATTGAGATATCGACTGCAGGTTTAGCGATCAAGCATGAGCGGCTACCAACATCGGTTGGCCATGCAAGGGATCTTCGTTTGCCGACAAAACTGACGACTGAGATTGAGCGTTATAGGCAGCCATAGCCGACACCAACTGATCAGCTTGAGCCGTTGTAGACGCCGTATTGTTGACATTGAACACGAGGGAAATCCCATCAATAACGCCATTGGCCCCATCGCTTTTGGTATAGCTGCTCTGATCCAGGATGGTGTTACCGTTACTGTCCAGTGAAACAGCCGTGGCGCCCAATTTGATAGAGGTGATACCCAATTGATCGAGTGAGTACAGACTGCCCGAATCAAATTGAGCAGTGCCCGTTGTATCGACCCAGACCTTCAACTGTTCCCAAGCCGCGTCATTCGCGTTCAGCACGCCATCCTGATTGGAGTCGAGGAGTTTCAACGCGCCGAATCCTTGCACCAGATCCGAATCGCTGCTGACCACACCAGCCGTTTTTTCATTGAACACCAACAGGCCTTCACCTGCTGTGACCCATGCGGTCTTTTCAGTACCGCCATTGTTCAACATATCAAAGGAAGCCTTCGAATTGTTCAGCGATGAGGTCGTCACATCCTGGCCGCTCAGGTTAAGAACAATGGGGTCACCACTGCTATCGTCCGAGCCATCACCGCCATCCCCGCCCGAATCGCTCGTTCCATCGTCGCCACCAGAGTTTAAATAGTTTTCCTCATAGACCAAATCACCACTGTTGGTAAGACTGTTTGCCACCAACGCCGGGAAATTATTGATATCCGGGTTATTGACGGGGGCACCCTCTATGGCGCCCAGGACATTAAAATAGCTGATCGTCGATTGACCATCGGGCTCATAATTAACATCCATACTGCTACCATTTTCGGCTTTCAGCACCTCTGACACAAGACCGTTCTGAGCGTCCGTCGTGGTCGTAATATAAGTACCCGCGTCCGGGCCGGCAACGGTGTCAGCAACCTGTGTATCATTAAACATCAAGCTGGTAACCGTCATTAAATTTGGATCACCAGGATCTTTGTACTCCGTATTCACAAGACCGGTATCGGTCCTTTCGAGATTCCCGCTCTGGTCAAAATAACTGGTCAGCTTCGACGCGTTATCAAAGTCCACAACATCGATCAGCTTACCGTCGGCATTATCAACAACACCTGTCGAGTCACGTGCGGCATCAAATGCATCCTGCTCCGTTGTCAACAACCGACCACTACTATCCATTGTCGTTATTAGGTCAGCGCCGAAGGTATATTTCGCGGCACCGGCATCATTGGCATCGACAAATGAAGAGCCGTCATCGAGAGAGTATTTTTCGGTAGAAGTTTGAGTGACGTTGCCGTCAGCGTCTCTGGACGTGATGGTCTCCACTAGGCCATCAGCGTTATAAACACTCTCTACACTTTTCCCGTCGGCTGTTGTATTGGTATACACAGACTCTTGCGGCTCATCGCTCGTCGCCGAGTAATATTGTGCAGTGGTAGAGTAGGAGCCAAACCCATCGCCCTGCGTGGTTGTCGAGCTGTACCCACTGCCATCGCCATGATCCACCTCCACGTCTTGAAGCTTGGAGTCAGATGGATCTGGATAACTTGTATTCGTGGTCGTGCCGTTGGCGTAACTCGCCGTTGAATTTAGGTTAGCATTTTCGTCAAAATAGTTTGCACTTACCGCCCCACTCGACGTATCGACCGCTGTCGTGGAAAGTAAGTGCCCATCAGGATCGAACACTTGAGTGGTCGCAATCGTACCGTCTGTTATCTTGGTGTAAGCAGTATCATCTCCACCGTCTGAGCTCAACGGTGTAGTGACGTACGAGCCTGAAGCCGCATCGTAAGCGGTTGAGCTTTGTCCGTGGATCGTACCATCGGCATCAATGAAACCGGTCGTGTAGACATTCAGGTCCGAAGGGTCGGGATATTGCTTTATAAAAGTCGCAACGCCTGGTACATCATATTGGGTACTAACTAGATCGCCACTGGCATTGAAACTTTCAGTGACTGTGGCACGACTGAACATCCCATCGTCCGTGTACATCCCCTGCTTGCTCAACTCGGTCCCTGTAACCTGCCCATCGCCATCCGTCGTTGTGGTGAGATACCCCCCACCCTCAGCCAGTGTTGTTTGGGAAGTCGAGAGTACCGTTCCATCGGACGCTGTTTGAACCACTGTTTCAACCGCTTGGTCGTTCGGGTCAGTGTAAATCGTTGAGGTCAGAATATTGCCCTGGCCGTCGGCCCCAGGCTGAACGACTTCCTGAGCTGTTTCACGACCCGATGCATCATAGTGTTGAGTAGTGGTCAGTGCGCTATTGGAAGGATCGTCATAGGTCGTCAACGTGGCACTACCATCCCCATTCGTTGTCTTCTCGGAGAACAATATGGGGTTGCCGTCGTCAGTCGTTCCTTTGTAGGTATCCACCAGTGACGACCCGTCCGTCAAATCGTTTGTGGTGACCGTTTTACTGGCTTCCACGTAGATTCCGGACGTCGACACTGTTTCGCTGGTAACAGCGCCGTCAGCATTTTTGTTGACGACCGTATCCGTTTCACCTTCGTAATCGTAGGGGTTTCCGGTACGACTGTTGTCCTGACTGCTGACCACACTACCGTCAGCATCCGTAGTGGTGGTGTGATAGCTAAAGGGTTCATCGCCCGCAACGGTTGTCTGGGTATTGATCAGTGCACCATCAGCACCATAGCTGGTCGTGGTGTTGACTTGACTGTCATCCCCATCTGGATAGGTGATATCAACATGAGCACCATCGGCTTGGCTGATGGTCTCGGCTACCAAGACACTGGCGCTGTCGAAACTCGTGGTGGTCACCGTGCCGTCGCTATCCGTAACATTTGTCTGGCTACCTGTGACCTGCCCGTCCGTACCGCGGTAAGTCAGGGTAATACTGCCTGGGTTATTCGGATCATAGTCACTTTCAACAGAGCTACCGTCGGCCTTCGACTCCAGCACGCTCTGTAGCGCACCGCTGCCGTCATGCGTGGTGGAGACATAATCACCCGGCTGACTACCGGCGTCAGTCTGCTGTACCGATATGACCGAGCCATCAAAGCTACTGAATGTGGTAACCGTGGTCAGGTTTGAGTTTGACGGATCGTTGTAATCGGTTTGCACCGTACGGTCACCCGCCTGGAGCGTACGCGTCAAATCGCCCGAAGCATCGTAGCTATTGGTCGTCTGATCCCAGGTGCCCAGCCCCAGAATGGTCTGGCTTCCTGTCGGAACGCCGTTGGCATCAAAGCTCTGAATACTTTCGTTTTTCTGACCTTGGTCATCGTAAGTGACGATCGTCTTATCCGTCCCTGTGGTTTCTCCATCACCATTTTGTCTAACGGTAAGGTAGTCGCTGTCCGTCCCCACCGTTGTCGTGGAAACGCTGACAAGATCGCCTTGGGCATTGTCCTCGATCACCGTCTTGAGGTTTGTATCGCTGAGATCGTTATAAACTGTTTGAGTGGTGCTGCCATCCGCCTGCTCTGCGAGCGTCGATAACGTTTGGCCACTGGTATTGGTCGTTGTCGTCAGGTAGCTGCCATCGTCTTCAAATTTTTGCGTCGATGATCGAGATACCAGATCGCCGTTGTCATCAAAGTTGCTGGACTGGGTAATTTTAGGGTCACTGGAGTCCTCATACCGAGTATCGGTACGCGAACCGTCAGTCCCAATATAACTCGTAAAACGAAGCGTTCCGTCGCCATAGTACGCCTGATAGTCACTGGTACCGTTGGCATCAGTCGTTTGGGTCTCTTTCTCAATCAAGGCGCCACTGGCGTCAAGGGTCGTGTTTACATAAGAGCCAGGGGTATCACCTGCAACGGTCGAACTGGTTTGAGAGACATTGCCATTTGCGTCAGTTGAAACGGTACTGATTAAATTTGGATCGCTTAAACTATTGTATGTCGTTTGAACAGTGGAACCATCTTGCGCAGTCGATTCCGCAGCAATGAGATTTCCGGTAGCATTTTTAGTGAAAACGGTACTGCTGCCATCAGTATTGACTTCGCTGGAGGCGGTGCCCAAGAAGAGCCCGTTCTGGTTGTACTGACTTAATGTCGTAACGAAACCAATACCATTATTGGTCGTCGAGAGAGTCTCAGAGCCTAGCAAAGCCCCCTGACCGTCACGAAATACAGTTGTCGACTGCCCATCACCAGTAGAGCCGGGTGTATTAATCACAACTTCAAGATTATTACCTGCAGAATCGGTTAATGCCGTAGTCGTGCTTCCATCGCCACCAAAAGTTGTAGTACTTACAGTTCCGTCGGCATTAGAAACTGTGAGACTCGCACCGCCTGTCCCGTTACCGACAGGAAGTACCATTTGCATACCATTCAATGAAACTTGGAGGGCACCAGAAGAAGTCTGACTCCAACTCCCCAATGACGCCCCAGTTGTAGTATCGACTGCCGTCACCTGACCATTGGCATCTTCGTTGAGCTGGGCTGAGACCAAGATACCACTCGAAGAGGAGCCCGACACAATGCCCGCAGAACTATCATAAGTTATTGTATTTCCGCTAGCAATATCGGTAATCAAGACAGGGTTGTTGTTTTTATCATAGTTATACACTGTTGTATCGGTAGAAAGACTCCAGCTCCCATCTGGATTAGTTGTAATAACTGATCCATCAGCAGTTGTATTAGTGACCGATTGATTACTGCTTTTCGCTTGAGCTTGCGCCGCATTGATTGTGTCAACACTAGCCTCAACAATTCTACCAACTACAATGGCCGCACCCACACCTGCTAAAACTCCTCCAGTACCTACCACAAGAGGTACCGCGCCGGCATCAATCAAGAGTGCAGTGGTGGCAGCAGAAGCCGCCTCTCCCGCAGCAAATCCCAAGGCAGCAGCACCGACTTCACGAGAGAAACCAGTAAGGCCGGACATTGCTGCACCATAAGTTACAGAAGGAATAGCGCCGTTTAATGCAAATAACTTATCAACTTGCACTACAGCCTCAAGGGCAACGTGAGCCTCCAGACCAACCTTTGCAAGCTGCCCCACTCCACCGCCTAACACACCGAATGCAAGAGAAATATCATCGGCAGCTGATGGCTTTTCAAACAAACGATCCCAAAAATCCTGTTTCAAAGGTTCATCCGCCATCACTCAAGCTCCTTTAGAGTAGTTTCATCAAAAATTTCAACATGTTTTTGACATCAAATACCACGTACTGGATCACAATCGACCATAGCGCAACAGAAATGCAAGACGGCAGTAAAAAACCCAAGCAAAATGCTAACGTAAAAAAAACATCACTCTTAGTAACATGGAACACCCACCAACCGAAAATACCATTAAGCAAGCTGAATGACGCAAATGCGGCCAGAGAGCCTATCCCCAGATACATTCTTAAATGTAGCGTGACCCATGTACGCAATCGCCCCCGTCCTTTAGTCACGACCAGTCGTCTATGAGCCTCCCGACAAGATATACCAGCGGATTTTTTATTTATAAGCACATAGCCAATCGAATACACGTTAAGCACAACGCTAAAAAAAACACCAATGCCGATTAGGTTTTTATAATAAATAAGATCAAGTGGACCTAACAAAGAAGAACGCCGAACGCCAAGACCTACAAGATCAAGCCCACTCATCATTGGGCTCAACGCTATATCAACACTTTCCCGCACATGAGGAAAAAATGTTCCAACAACAACATAAAAAATAGTCATAACAATATCTATAACCATTAATGGCCCCATTCGAAACCAAGGCGCTGGTCTCGTCAAGCTCTCCACTTCAGGGTCAGGCATTGCAGATAGGCTCATTAGCTTGGCTCCCTTGAATCAAATACTGCGCTTTTCCTAAACACAACCAGCCTTCCGCCTACGACCTGGTAGCAGCACGAAAACATGCATGCTCCAGCAAATTGTATGATTCAAGATACAATTTGCAATTGGTAAATAAGCGCACAAACCGAACAGAACCCAGATTTTACCAAGCACCTGACAGTACAAAACAGGGATTGTAACTGTACCAATACTATCGGTACTCAACACCTAAAAACGAATAATGGCCCGACAATATCAGAAAGCAATCACAGACCACATGGCTTATGCGTGTCACATTTGGGCTGGCTCGTATCTATCTGAATATCGTTCAGCAATTGTTCAGCTTTGTGGGGCTTGTAAGCAGGACACAGCTCTCAGCCAGATATGGCCACCTGGAGCTCCAGTCCAGCGGGCTTGAGGATCAGTCAGCGAACCCCGAGTCATGCATGTTGCATCGTGAGGTGCAGGGTGAAGCGTTGACAGGGGAAGCCTATGGGCCAGCCATTGAGCCGCGTAATCAGGAATCAGTTGCTGCCTACCCCTCAGGCGATCGCACTGATCCCCGAAGTCGAGCGCTCTTTCATCGGCCTGGATCGTATCGCCCGCCTCGCCGCAGGCATCCGCGAAAATACGGCGGGGTCGTTACGAATCGCCGCCATGCCGGCGGTCGCCAATACCTTGTTGCCACGCTTTCTGGCGCATTTCCTGGAGCAGCGGCCGAACCTGCAAGTCAGTTTGCAGGGCATACCGTCACACCAAGTGGCCGAGATGGTCGCGGCGGGTCAGGTTGATATTGGCTATGCCGAAGGCCCACTGAACCGCCATGGGCTGGATATTCAGGCCGTAGCGATGGATGCAGTCGTCATCCTGCCACCCGATCACCCGCTGGGTGAGCATGATGTCTTGGCTCCCAGCGATCTGGCCCACCAACGTTTTATCGGACTGAGGCCGGATTCGTTGTTTGCGGCCGGTGTGCAATTGGCGCTGTCAGAGGTGCCCCGCATTACTCAGATAGAGGCCAGCTTGACGTATACCGCGTGCGCATTGGTGGCCCAGGGTTTGGGCGTGAGTATCGTCGACCCACCCACTGCTCAGGATTTTGTTACGCGAGGGCTGCTGATGCGCCCGCTGAGTGTGAAGATCGATACCGGCTTCTTAGTGATTCGCTCCAGCGAGTCACGCAATCAAGGGTTAGTCGAGCTCTTTTCATCGCAGTTTCTTGAGCATTTTGAGCGAGGTGCCCTCGGATAACCGCGGTTACGCACGGCACACCTCAGCTCGCAAAAGTCTGTAGCAGTTGGGTTTTGACACCCCACGTACGAGTTTCCTGGATTACTTGATCCTGTGCTTTTCCATGTGCCGAAGCACTTCAAATCTGTCGGCATGTACGAAGGAGCACACTGCGTAATCGCCTTCCCAAATGGCCGTCGCATGCTCTCCTTCAAACCCTTGGCTCCAAAATGCTGCCCATTCACCGCTCGGTAGCTCAAGGAGGAGCCACTCAGGAAAAGGGCATTCTCTCGCTAGACTTAAAACGTATTCATCATGATGCGCTTCACTACACTGTCCCATGTGCTCTCCCATTTTTCGCGGACGCGAAAATGAGCGCCCCTCTGCTGGCTCGGTCCCGGAGTTTGAGGCCAGGGCTGTGGGTATACCTAGTGCGCATTTCCTATATCAATGGCTACCACGGCTTTGCCAAGCGGCTCCTACTTGTCTGAACGCTCACCCTTGACGACTGATTTGAGGGCAGACGCTTCAATCTCCGCCTGGGCTCGCTCACCGAAAAGATCGAGTATCGGTACAGCGCTACCTGTTGCGGTCATTGCGAACTCCACGACTACATCAGGCTGACCGGCACTGGAAACCATTTTTTGCCCCTCACGGTCGTACAGAATAGTCGTATGCGGGCCTCTGGAGCGATCTCCAAGGAAATACGTGCTCTGTGTCGAATCCTTTCCTGTGAGCTTGCACCAGAGTGCCTTGATCGAAAATGTCGCCATGGGTGTTCTCCATTCAATTGACGGGCGTGAAAACGCCACCCTTCTGCACTAGGTCCCACGTTGACGGCGGGCTTGGATGCCCTGGTGGGAGCCCTTCCTCACTACGCTGTGCTTCGCCAAAAAATCGGCCAAAAAGTCGTTGCAGCAACATAGCGCACCTCCCTGTTTTTGTAGAGGCGAAAACCCGCACCCTGAGACTACTGAAAGTCCTTGCAGCCCTAGAAGCAATCATACCGGTAACCAACATCATTAGGCTTATCAGCCATTTTTTGCCGAACTGTAGGAGATGACTTTTCTTTCCAGGACTGAACACCTAAGACTCTTTCGTTCCATACATAAATGCCCCCGCAATCACCCCGCCGTCGGCATCATCAAACTCAGTGTCGTAGCAGACGGGAAAGACCCGGGCATCCGGTCCGAGTGCCGTCAGGAGGTCTCGTTCTTGCTTTCGATTCTCGCTCTCCAGCATGGGATGCCGGCTGAACATGAAGCGCTCACCCTCATGGAAAATCTGGAGGCAGAAGGCGTCCTCGTTCATCACGAATCCCTTCAAAACTCTCTCGTCGGTGGTTCGAATCGCAGCGCGAATAAAAATGGCTATTCGGAATATCATGTGTAAACTCTGAACTCACGATAAAATCAAAATTCGGATTATCGTGTGGAGTCAGGTTATACAAAATCCAAGAATCGTCTATCAGTTCAGCTGTGGTGCCGCGTCTGCAGTCGCCACTAGTAAGAGTAAGCGCGCCTGATGACAGACATCCTCGACCTACCTGATTGGAACGTCCTGACCTCCCGCCTTGATGACGGCACCTATACCATCGAGGCGGAATACACTCAGCCTCTCCAGGCCTGCACCAAGTGCGGCTTGGTGGGCAAGCTGTACCGGCATGGTCCCAAGGTCGTCACCTACCGCGACAGCCCAATCAGGGGGGCCCACGCGCAGCTTGCCGCCAAGGTTCAGCGCTATAAATGCCGAGAGTGCGGAGTGACTTCCTTGCAACCCCTCGGCAGCGTCGATTCTGAGCGGCGCATGACTCTCCGCTGCTTGAGCTACATCGAGCAGCAGTGCATGCGCGATACTTTCACCCGCGTCGCAGAGCACGTAGGTTGCGACGAGAAGACAGTCAGAAGCATCGCCCAAGGCTTGATCACGCGAACTAACGGCGAATTCTCGCCATTGGTTCCTGAGTGGCTGGGTATTGACGAAACCAAGCTAGCCGGAGAGATGCGCGGCATCCTTACAGACGTGATCAATAGGCGACCAGCAGACATCCTGCCAAGCAGAGACTCCAAGGCAATCGCGCAATGGCTTCACAGCAATGGCGCGCCAGGTCGAGTCAAGGGCGTAGTCACCGACATGCATCGTCCGTATCACAACGTTGTGAGAGACATCCTCCCAGGTGTCCCGGTGGTGGTGGACAAGTTTCACGTAGTTCGAATGGCGGGTAATGGTCTTGACCAAGTCCGCATCAGGCTCGGCAAAGCGGCAGGCAAGCAGATCAACCTGGGCTGGAAGCGCAGCAAGATCCTTCTCAATAAGAGCCGCGCCAACCTCAGCGCAAAACAAGAGTTCAACCTTCAGATGTGGCTGGATAATGAGCCTTTGATTGCTCAGGCGTACCAGTTCAAGGAGGACTTCTATGCGTGGTACAACACCCCCAAAGCTGAGGCTGCAACTGCGCTTGATACGTGGATCAAAGCCGTTTCGGGCAGCGAGCTCAAGGTAGACTTCAAAGAGATTCTGTCAGCATTGAAGAACTGGCGAGAGCCAATCCTTGCCTACTTCGATTACCCGATCACCAATGGCTACACCGAGGCGCTCAATGGCGTTGCGAAGGTCATTAACCGCACCGGCCGAGGCTACACCTTTGATGTGATCAGGGCTCGCGTGCTGAGTCGCAACGTCAACGAGCCAAGCACCCAGTCTCTGGATCGGGACGCTTACATCAAATCTTGGAATGAAAACTTCATCGACTCACTGATAGAGCTCGGGGATCGTGTCATGGCTGCTGGCGGCCGCTGCGAGTCCTGCATGCGTCTAGCCGACCTAGTGGAGTTTCAGGTGATCGATGACAAGGTGTTATGCAAGCAGTGCATCAGCCGACTTGGGCGCGAAATGCTGGGCTGGGATCCAGCGCCACTCCACACGTAACACTCCTCCCTGAATCAGCATATGGACGTCCTGATACACACACTAATCCGAATAGCCATAAAAATGCGCATCCTCGGCGGGAACGGGTTGGACTCCAGAAGGGTATAAACGCAGTGCTCATCCCCAGGAGAGTTCGCGTCGAATAACCCAAGCACCTGCTCACGGTCCAACCCCCACCCCACAATGTCATCGATTTCGTCGAAATCGTAATGCTCCGACCACACCGGAAAGCGATCAGACGCCTCTTCGTTCAACTCACTCTCTGGCAAGACGTGAAACGCTGCAATCGCCGCTGCGTCCATAGCTGTGCCTACTCCTAATGATCTGGCTGCAACACGGGATGTTATCGTCGAGCTCAAGGTTTTGTCTGCGCCCGAGGCAGACCTCCGCAGCCGGCCCCCTGCTAACCGCTGATACCCTGCGTCCAATCCTGACGAAATTTATCATCAATATCAGCGTCCAGTAGGCTATAGGCTCTTGCACCCAGATTCGCTGATGGATTTTGATCGTCGCAAGAAACGAGCAAGCTGATACCCAGGTAGTGCTCGAGCTGAAGTGTGATGATCTGATCATCGACGAGCAGATCCCAGTAACGCTGGTCGAGCCCATCGAGCCTCCGTGCCCAGGTGCCGTTTAGCCCCTGCTCAAGTGTCTAAGCGATACGCTCAAAGAGGTGCCAGTCACTGGATTCCGAGATGTTCAGTTCCACAAAATTCATGCTGGCCTACTCCTCTATTGCTCATGCTACCTCCCCGTTGCCCATGGCGGCGGCACGCATTACTTCCTGCCGATACGACGCTGGTGTGGTAGGTCGAGGTGATCATGCATTCGCTGGCTCAGATGGTGCTCGTTAGGAGTACTAATGCCCTCTTGCTTCGCCCATTCCCGCAAAACGCCCAGCAATACCATGCTGACGGTCTGAGCATAATCCATGTACTGGAGCAGGAAAGCCTTTAGACTCCCCCGTCCTTCATCGGAATGCAGGTCAAGACCTCCGGGCACATCATGTAACCGATGCGCGATGATGTTGCGATACTGGAGGAAGCGATCCAACTTGTCGTCGAAGGTGGGATGCAGATCTACCCGCTTCCGCAGCGCATTGAGCAGTTGTCCCAAAGTGGCTTTTGAATGTCGCTCAAGCAGGATCTGAAGCTGTTCCACCGTTTGCAGTGGCTCGCCGTGCAAAGGAAACGTTAGGCAACTGCTCAACAGGTGCTCAACACCTTGCCCCGCGATCACCGCAAGGCCCAATGTCTTCAGCACATCGTCCTGTACAGGCTTATAGCCCGATTGCTCTTCATCTTTCATGATCATGTCAGTCCTTGATGTGCTGGACGCCAAAGCGGCATCTTCTATGGCCTCTGCCCACGGATGCGGGGCTTAGGCGAGATTTTCCTTCCTATTCGCTTGGATGCCACTGGCCTATGCCATCAGCCTCTATCAGCATGGCTCGGACTTGTTCGTAGGTGGCTGGCTCGTCCGCGTTGACCACATAGGTGCTCGGGTCGGTTGCTGTCACCCAGTTGCTGCCCACGATCAATGTGATCGGCCAAAGTCGCCCTTCAACACAGTGCCAGACGAACTGAGCGACAGGCTCAGTGATTGGTGGAGAAATCGTCATGGCGCCCCTTTCCTATTCATTGGCTTTGTAGTTTGCCGCTTCACGCCACTGATTAATTGCATCGGCTTCGGATCGGCCTAGGGCACGAATTTCTTTGCCCCTGAACATGCCCCAGGCGCGATAGGAACGACCATCCTCCGCCACCCACCCTTGAACCTGCTGCTCATCGATCTGCTCGTAGAACGGCTTAGGTGCCTTACTCATGACTGAAACCTCATCTGATTGACCGGATGCAGTGTGCCATCACGACTATTCCTTCATGAATTCGTTACTGGCGTGCCTTCTTGCGAGCCAGGCTCAATTCAAGGCCATGGGGGGATCTTTTCCTATTTTTAGCCTTGCACGGACACAGGGTGTATCTCTCCGAAGAAAATCACCCAAGTACGGAAGTCTTCGCTAACTCGCGTTGAAGTTAGCCAAACATAAGAAAAAGGGTCCATGGGCAGAAAGCGAAATCAGGTAATGATCGACTTGGCGAAGCAGATCGGCCAGTACAAGAAGAAAACCAAAGGGGAGGGAGGCAGAATTGGCTTGGGTTTGGAGTCGTCGTTCAAACCGAAAAAAATAAAGCGTGATGAGGTTGTTCTCGATTCGTAGACAACACCGGATCAAGGGAAGGAAAAAACCATCTTGTATGCTCCGGGTTGGACGTTGAGTTCCAACGCAGACGATTGAACCAGGAAAAATCATGAAAGCGCTCAGTGACACGGGCTACGCAAAAAGGAGTACCGAAGTGGAGGGGCATAATTTCGAGAAGCTCAGTCGACATGTTCTATCGCTCTCCATGTCGCAAGACTTCGAAGTTGCGCGAACAGAGTGGTCTTTGGTCATGGTCGAAATCAGCGAAGAAGTCGACCAGTGCCCGTGTGGTCAGGGCATCAAGGAGCACTGCTACATCCGCAATCGTGTTAATGGTAACGAGACCTACGTGGGGAACGTTTGCATCAATCGATTCATTAAGATCGATACTGGCAACCTCTTCGATGGTCTGAAACGGATAGCTAAAGACGTAACTGCTAACGCAAACAGTGACTTGATCGAGCACGCTTTCCGGATGGGCTATCTCTATGACGAAAGGGAATACACCTTTTTGAAACAGACGATGCGAAAGAGAAAGCTTTCCGCTGCGCAGGTTGCATGGAAGGAAAAAATAAACCGCCGAATAGTCGGACAAACCGTCGTGCGTAAGCGCACTGACCACAATAAGCCGTAACACCGGAAAATGATTATGGGACCTACCGTACTCGCTCTCTCAGCAGCACTAGTTATAGCACTGGTGGCACTTGCCGTTTTCGTCATGCTTTGGATGGGCGAGCGTAAAGCGCACCATGCTGCAAAAGCATTGTTTGAGGCTGAGCAGAACCGCTTCACGGCCTACCAAAAGCTTGTGGAAGGTGAACGACGCACCCGCTCGGTAGAAAAGGTCATGGAGCATGTTCAGCCCCTTTGGGACCAGGTGAGCACTTAGGGACAATCGCAGGAGTGCCCAAGTCTGGCTCTCGCTTCCAAAATGAAAAGGAGATTCACCGAATGCCCGCTATCGTAGATCCACATATTGGTTTCGTAAGCTTCCAGGAAGCGTTGCGTGCCGGAACAATCCGACTTACTCCGTGCACAAGCCATCCAGAGCTTTATATGTTTCATGACACCCCTGAGCCTGGCACGCAGCGCCTGACCTACGCATTTGTCACTGGTTCGTTGGCCAAGGCATACGCGGTTTACGTTTTGGCTGAGCCACTTAATGGGAGACCCTGTTTTGGGGTTGGATACGCGACTGACGTCGAATATCGGGGTCAAGGTTTGGCGACGGAGTTGGTCAAGGCGAGTTTGGTCGAGTTGGAGCAGGGCATCTCACCAAAACTTTCGGCTCCTGGTTTCTACGTAGAGGCCATCGTAGGTGCTGATAATGTCGCCTCGAAAAAGGTTGCTACGCGGACGCTTAGTGAAACGCCTAAATCAACCAAGGACAAGGAGTCGGGTCATCCAGCGCTGCAATACGTAAAGCTGCTCGGCTGTTGAACTGTTTCAATCACCGAATACCCGTCATCAAACACGGCTATCCGCCGTAAAGGCGACGGTAGAGCTATCGCGCTACATGGAAGCCGTAGAGGCTCTGAAAGGTGTCCGTCAGGTCTTCTGCGACGGTGAATCCATCCTGATACCAGAGGCCGAGGTAGAAGCAATCGAATTGCTTCGCTCCCGCTTCAAAGCGGCCACTGTTTATGGACAGGCCCAGGAGTACGAGTTTGCAACCAGGGCGCGCAATGAGGGCGTCCCGGTTGAGTTGCTACGGCTTGGGCAGGCAGTCCGTAACTGTACTGGCCAGGAAGCCCGAGAAATGGTCCGAGCTGCCTTGGAGCAACCAAGCGCGACTCTGCTGGCTTGGTCGGCTCTCTACCGCTCCAGCATATCGCCACACTAGCCACGGAAAACGACCATGCCTGATTTCAACAACATGACCCGCGCTGAACTATCGGTCTGGTACATCGAAAACGTCGGTTACGACGTCGGTGAGGACGACCCGAGCATGACGCTCGAAAGCTACCGTGAGCTTTGCGCTGAACTGTACGCGCTGCAAAACGAAGTCTCTGAGTAACCAACTTTCCCCGGTTCGCCAGGGCTTTCGAAAGCACTCTTTATCAAGTCGGTTTTCAACAGTTACAGACACAACGCTACAGGGCTGGATTGGAAAGCGCTCAGTGCCCATATCTGCTGGGTTTGGGGGAGAGTCATTGAGCGCTTTACCAATGCAGTAATTACACGAAGGAAAACGCGTTATGGGAAAGAAACGTCCAACTCCGTTACCAGAATCGATGACCATCGTCCTCACTGGTCCCGATTTGGCTTATCTCGATGCCTACCGCCAGGCTGAACATGATGTGTCTTATCCGCCGGCTGAGTTTCAGCGTGGTAAAGCATGGATTAAGTACGAAGCTGATTGCAAAAGACGCAGTGATGATGCATTGCGCAGTTTGTTGGTAGCCTTGCTCCATCAAGCTGAAAATAGCTTGCCAGCTAAACCCGAGTAGCTCGGAAAATCCGCTGCACACCACGGCCCAAAAGGACCTTTTGCAGCACCCGGGCGCGGTTTATACAGCCCGTAAAACCACTGACAAGGAGTAGAACCATGACTGAGACCAAGACCCCAGACTTCCAGGGTATTGAAAAACTGACGGAGGCTAACTCCACCGTGCGCGCCAATGAGCTGCTGGCCGAGGGATGGGTGCTACTGGGGATGTACGACCGTCGTGACGGTAACGACGAATATGTTTTGTAAGTGCTTGGTTTCCCGAGCGAGCCAGCCGCAGGCTTTTTCGGCTGACTGTCAGCGCCCGACGGGGGAACCGGTTGGGCGCTGGTACGATCTGTGAAGCCTTGTGCCTTGCCGACGAAGTACTCGCCAGGCCCTGAATTCGAGGAAAAAGCGATGAAGGTCTCTCAAAAAATGTGGGTTGCACGACTGATTCGCCTGAGCGAGAAGAACCAGCTTCCACGTGGCTTCAAGATGGCACCTATGAAAGTCATTAATTACGTCCAAAGCAAAACTGTATCGAATGCCGCCCAGGTCGAGCAGCCGAAGTAACAAGGAAAACGAGGCGGATCTGCCGCCCAGGTACACCACAAGCCCAGCCCATGCTGGGCAGCGGCAGTAGAAGGATGCTGCACCGGCGTCCAATCCATCAAAGGACTGACTGCATGAATGTGTTTTCGTATCACGGGCCGGTTGATCTGATGCTGCGCTACGGCGAAGTGCCAGGTCTGACCCGCATTGCCGAACGGCCTGGAGTTGAGCTGGAGGTCAACCACCCTGGGTTGGGTCAAGAGGTTAAGGTCAGCATTGGTTCAGACCTTCGGTTGGACCTCGCCAAAGGGCCGACCTCGGCCCGCCTTCAGTTACTCGACGGGAAGGTGATCGCCGGGCGCGTAGTCAGTCAACTGGTCAGTGGGTTTGGTTTCATGCTGATCGAGGATCAAGACTGTAGCTGGCCTACGGAGGTCTGAGGAAAACTTCTACTAAAGGTTCGCTAATGACAGATCTATTGAAACTGGACAAGGCCGAACAGGCAATAGCCTTGGCTCGGCTTTCTAGCCCATTCGCGGTGTTGTTTGAGCGAGGAGACCTTTCAGTTGAGTTGTTTGCTCCTCGAGGCAAGGACACTCAAACGCCTCATGCCCAAGATGAGCTGTACATCGTCAGTATGGGCACTGCAACTTTTCGGCGCGAACAGACTTACACAAACGTAAAAGCGGGTGATCTGCTCTTCGTGCCTGCGGGTGTAGATCATCGGTTTGAGCGGTTTGGGTCAGAACTTCCTTGAGGTCAGGCAGGTCTTCAATGGCCACTGGCGCCGTATTCTGGGCTGGCTTTTTGAGCACCTCGAAGAAGACAAACTTTTCGCAGGCCGCTCTGAAAGCTTCAGGAGCCTTATGTTCGCCAAGGCCGTACACATGTTTGCCGGCTTCTCGCAAACGCGTGGCAAGCCGTGTGAAGTCGCTGTCACTGGAAACGATACAGAACCCATCCACGTTTCCGGCATACAGCAAATCCATGGCATCGATGATGAACGCCGAATCGGTCGAATTCTTGCCCTGGGTGTAGGCGAACTGTTGAATAGGTTGTATCGCATGTTTATGCAGGTGGTTTTTCCAACCCGACAGGTTGGAAGTGGTCCAGTCGCCATACGCGCGCTTGACCGTAGCAATCCCGAGGGTTGCTACCTCCTGCAAAAGCTCCTGGACCACGGACGAACTGGCGTTATCAGCGTCGATAAGCACAGCCAAGCGAAGACTTTCAGACAGGCTCATGGAAAGAGGTCCTTTTCAATTAGTCAAACAGTTAGCCCGCTTTACTGCTGCGGGCGTTGCCGCACATGACTGGACGATCGTGTCCTTGATGCACGTTTGAGCGTGTTACCTACTCGAACCTGGGCACCGTGAATTGTGCCACCCACGGCATGGGCCTCACGTTCGACGGCAGGGCTTGGGTGTGCCTGGGGGCTCCATTCGGTGGGCAGGTTCATTCCCTTCCTAGGTCCTCGTCCCCAGCTTTTGAGGGCCAGGGCTTCTGCGTTACCGGGACAAATACGTGCGAAAGAGTCATTGATATCACTATGCCAGCGCAACCTCAAAAGCATGTCGAATTGTATCTTGATCGATAGTCAAATACGGCTTCGAATGGTCGAGACAGCTATGCCCGAGAATTGTTTGTACTGTCTCAACGTCGCCCGTGACGGCCAACACCTTTGCCGCCAATGAGCGCCTGCCACTGTGTGAAGAGCCCTGCTTGATGCCGGCCTGCCGGTAGAGCATGCTCATGGTCTACTGGAGCGAATCACAGGCCCGAATTTCCTATGCATCAGCGATTTCGGCTCGCATGGTGATTATCCTCGGCAAGAGCCGTTTCCGAATTTCGTCGATCAATTCGGTTATCTGCTCACATTCATCCTTCGTAAAACGCAAAAATGGTGCACCGCGTATGTCTGTTAGCGCCTCAGAATCTATGCGCCATGGCTGAACTTTATGGTGCTTGCTGTCCGAATGTGCGTGTACCTCGTGGCGAAGGTCCATCAACTGCTTATGCAGAGCTTTCGAGCCTTCATCTTCAGGCAAAGTACCCTCTGGAAGCATTGGCCATCCGTAGCTTTTGGTGAATGCTCTGGCATAGCTAACAACAAGCGCCGTAACAAATGCGGATTGCTGCATATAGATAGAGCCGCGACGCTCCCAAGGTGCTGAGTGCCAGCCTTTTTTCAGCAGATGTTGCGCATATTGGCGCGCATGACCCAGATCCTCTGCGGCGACGTAGAGGCGTTCATACAATCTCTGCTTCTGTTCGCCAGCGGCGTTGGGAATGTCCATTTGATGAGGCGTTTCCTGCTCGTTTCTGCGCGCGAAAATCGCACCCTTCGCCACGTCCTCGGCCCCGGTTTTTAGGTCGGGGCTTGGGGTGCTTCTGGTGCGTTTTCCTATCGACAAGGCCCGCACATGGCGGGCCGTAGATCGGCGGCGGATTCATCTGAGGCCCGTTATTACGATGCGAAATGGCCCAGTTTATTTTTGAACCAAGCTTGTGCCTCCCCCAAATTACCGCAGTCAACAGCAGCGATAACTTGAGCCAAGCCACCAACTGCCTTACGAGGCGACAATTCACCAGCCGCGACAGCCGCGAGGATTTCCTTCAGCATTTCGTCCATGTCGCGGTGATCGGCATTACTGAGCATTGGTTTACGTTCGGTGATCATTGCACGTCTCCTAGCAAATGAATCATGGGTTTCACCAACTTTAGTTCCGTTTAACGGAACAGTCAACGCTTTCTGAACACCCGATTTTCGTAAGACCTCCCCCCAAGACTGGATACGAAAAACACCTCCTATCTTGACGACATCTACGCCGAACTCCTCACAAAGAGTCTGCGCATACTCGTCAATTTTGCTTTTGCTCAACCCAGTCAGTGTGGCAACCGACGTAGCCGTCGGCGTATCGAGCTTATCAATAGCTGCAAGAGTTATGAGCAGACGCCCCGCATGCCCTTTCGGATACTGAGGTACCCCGTGCGCATTAACCTTAACGACCTCATCATCAGCGCTCATCAAATGATTCTCCGAACAATATCGCCAAGCCGGACAGGATCGCCCGCGCACAGACGCTTCACCGCTTCCAAGCTTTCAATGCCAAGGATTTCGCTGATATGCCGGAGATCAATCCCTTGGCGCCTCAGTTTAACTGCCAGAGTGCGTCGGCCTGATTGCGCGCTGGCCCCCTCGATACCGGCCTGGGTGAACAACCGCACGTACAGGCGGCTCAGCTGATTCGCACTGTAATAAGTCTTGCCGTCGCGCTGCTTTGCGCTGATCTTCAATCCATCTCCGGTGCGGCCTGATACGAACAGCTGCGAGTCAGGATCAAGGCCACGGTAGGCCATGCGTCTTGTCGATACCCCATGGCCACGCTCCAGGCGCTCAACCAAGTGCGCATCTATGGCATTGGTCAGCTTTTTGTTGACCCAGCACACTGGCCGTTCGCGGTGGTTGTAGGCCACCTCGGCGCGTACTTGGGAATCAACCCGAATGCGGCCAGCTTCGTCTAGGTAGTCGCTCACACGCAGGCGGCAAATCTCGGTCACCGTCATACCGGTGCCGAAGCACGTCAACAGCAAGGCCGCGTCTCGGGTGCCATTCTCGGGACTGCTGACCCTGGCGACCTTTACCGCATGCTCCAGCTGCTGATCCTCGATCACTATCGCCTTGGGCATTGTTCACTCTACGTCGTGATTTTCGATTAATCCCAACATAGTACGGCAACAAAAAAGCCGGGGATAGCTTCGGCCCTGTTGATTTACTGGTGTTCACGGAAAATCCCAGCACAGCCTCCCCTCAAAAAGCCATCGCCCAAGATCCTGTTTTCTGGCTGTGATCGTGCGTCATTTTAGAGAGGATCTAGGTTTCTGTTACCTGGACCTTTGCCATGACGCTATTGCATTTGCCTCCCATTCGGTCACTTGGCCTAACGGCCCTGCTGACCGTTGCTCCCTCTTGTTTCGCCAGTACCTGGGTCATCACAGATTCGGCCCATCCTGTTGAGGTGACGGCGGACGTCCGCCTGGTCCACCTGGATCGACTGGATCAGTTGGAGGCCGAACTTTCCAGCTTGCTGCCAGACGATCCTGGCCAGGCACAGGCTCTCTTTCGGGAAAGCCTCACCGCCGAGGCCGCCGCTGAGATCAGTCAGGCTCACCAGGACGTGGTAGATGCCTGGAGCCTGGGCGTCACCAAGATGCCGGCGGTTGTCGTAGATCAGCGTTACGTCGTCTACGGCGATCCGAACCTTGAGCAAGCACTCGCGAAGATCGAGCAGTTCAGGAGGGATCAGCCATGAGCCTTTATACGTCGCGTCGACGAGTGAAATCGTGGGGACCGATTCTGCTGGCCCTTCCCTATTCGACCCTGAGCCTTGCCCTGGACACGGCTACCATCGTCCCATCGGTGTCGTCTCCCAACTGCCTGGAGTACCAGGTCGTGGGGGTCTGCTACTGGCTGCGCTGCACCACCTTTGGCTGCGACGTGAACACGTCGTCCAAGGTCAGGCATTACGTGCCTGATGCCGTGGTCTCCAGCTATTCCTCCACCGGTGAGAATCCCTGGACGGAGGTCAAACTGCTGAGCCCGACCAACCCAAAGGCCCAAGGCGGTGGCAGCGGCACCACCAACAATTCCAACGAGAACAACCTCGCGGTGTTCAAGAACGTCGATGTGATCGGCCACCCAGGCATCGCGGCGTTCAATGCCTTTGCGAGCGGGTCGGGTTACACCTGCGCGGGAGCCGGTACGCCCTATGTGCCCAACTTGCTCAGCACCCTGGATCCCCTCGGCTGGCGCCATGGCATTCCGGAAAGCCTCTACCCGCCATCGCTGATCCCTGGCTTGCGTGAGATCGGCAGCCGGCTGGCGCTGAACCTGTGGGGCAGCGTGTACCCACGCAGTGGCTTTCTGCACCAGCCTGATGACTACAAGGCCTCTGCCGTGACCGCCCAACGCGCGGGCGACATCGTCACCCGGCCCGGCCAGTTGCATGTCTACCAGCCGCTCCTGGCCCTACCCAGTCCGGGTTACTGGCCCGCGGGGGAATTGCGCGAATCCGATCCCAGCACGGGCAAGTGGCAGTCGCTGACGCCGGTGCTCAGTCAATCCTGTTCGGTCTTTCCTCACCCGGGCCCTCTCCCTCAGGCCCGGGACGGCGGCTATAGCCGTATTGCTGGCATGGACCAACAGGCGGTGAACGATGGTGCCATCCACGACGACCTTGAACCAGGGAACCGGTGAGTTCACCAAAGTGCCCATGCTGCGAGGATCAATCAGGATTTGCAGGTCTTTCTCTTCGAAGCCCATGGCCATGCAGCTACGCAGTTGACCGTTCTTGATGTTGTCCAAAATTTGAAAGGCGATAGCCAGATTCAAAGGGTGCACGTGTACCTCCACCATTCCATGGTTATGGATCGGCCTCACTGACGAGCCGATCGTCCTTAAGCTCAATAATCCATTGAGCCGTCTGTCTCTTCGCGATGCCCCTCACGTTGGACACTCAGTACCTCGACACCTGACCAGCCTTCCAGACGGCAGGCCAGCTCATGCAGAAAGCCATGGTTCTTTGATTGCTCGGTGCTGAGCTTGAGCTGGACCGTGTAGGTGTTATTGCCAGTGGCATCAGGACTCAAATCCATTTGTTTGTTCTCCTTGTCATAGCGACCGCCCCTCTGTGCGATGGGCGGCGATGGCTGAGCGGCCGGCATCAATTTTCCCCCATGAACCAGCGAAATCGTTCCGGTGGCTCATCGAACGATTCCTCTGCACAGCCGCTCAATTTTGTGATGCCATTAATATTTAGTGCATCCGCAAAGAAAGCTCTGTCAGAAAAAGCTCCAACTCCAAAGGAAAAAACATGCCTCAGTTGTGAGGCTGATGTTTTCTCGAGGAATACACCAAAATTTGCTCAGTTCTCCAGCTCAGAGCAGATCCCTTGCGCGCTGCACACGAAGCACCTCCTTACAAACACCTGAGGGAACGCCGCGCGCTTGACCTGCTTGTGAACGTTGGCTTCGACTGCTGCCGGTTGCAGCGTCTCAAATTCGGCTTCGATAGTCGCGATATCGGTGTCGATCAAGTCGTCGAGCAAGCTGGCTTGATCCGGGGTTAGCTTCTCGCTGCGCTTGACAAATTTTAAGCGTTTGAGCAACTCGATCTCGTGGACCAGCGTCTCCTGGCAAGCGCGCCACGGCGGGTGTTAAAGCATCGAGATAATTTCGCCCGCACCGACGCGCTGCCAAGGTAAACCAAGCACCAGGGCCTAAAGTTGCTCGGCCTCCAACCGGCGACCACCCAGTTCGCAGCCTGCAGAGCAACGGCATGGCTAGGAGTTTCGTGAAGACGATCAAACATGACTACATGGCCTACGCGCCCAAGCCGGATCGAGAAATGGTGCTGCGTAACCTGGCAATTACCTACGAACACTACGACGAGCTGCATCCGCACACCGCCTTGAACTATTGCTCACCGAGGGAGCTCAAGCGTTTGGCAGCCATATCAATTTAACAGGGAGTTGGTGTCCGGTTTTATAGGGACAAATCCACGGCGTGATGGACAAATTTCATCTTAAAATAGATGGAGGGACATTATAGTTAAAGCACTCGTCCAAACATGGAGTGATGGATAATATGTTTTCAAAAATCCCCTTAACATCCCTTCGATCATTCGAGTCAGCTGCTCGACTAAGCAGTTTCAAGGCTGCCGCCATTGAACTTTTTGTTACCCCTTCAGCGATTTCACATCAAGTAAAATCACTAGAAAACTGGCTCGGCTTATTACTTTTTGAGCGCGTAGCCAAGGGAGTTAATCTAACGACTGAAGGGCTTGATTTATACAATAAAATCCACCAATACTTTTCCAGCATCAATCAATGCCTTAGTCAACTACGCTCACAGGCCGACAACAACGCAATCACCATTACAACCACCCATGCATTTGCCTCATTGTGGCTAATTCCCAGAATCGGGGATTTCTACCGCAGCCACCCAACGATTCAAGTCAAAATCATCACCAGCAACACACAGGTGGACCTGCACAGAGATGCCAGTATCGACGTGGCCATTCGCAGCGTTTTCAAGGAGGCCGCTGATATCTATCAGGTACATCTAATGGACGAAAACTTTCTGGCCTATGCGCCCTTCCGAACGCCCTTATCTGGAGAAACGAAGCGCCAACTCATCAACGTTCATTGGGAGGCTGATAGTCATAACCCATTCGACTGGACGACCTGGTGCCGGGCGGCAGGACACGACGATTGGCTGGCTGACGCCACTTTTAGGGAGTACGACGATGAACATCATGCCTTGCAAGCTGCAACTTCCGGCTATGGGATGGTGCTCGCCAGCGACGTCTTGGCATTCAACAGCGTGATCCGAGGCGTTTTGACCCCCTACAAGCCCGAGGTTAAACTAACGGGAGCCCATTATGTTTCGGCCTGCGTACCTGGTAAAGAACGAAATCCGCCCGTCAGGTACTTCCTTGACTGGCTCAGTAAAGAAGCCTCTGAACATCTTGTACTGAAACGCCTCATCACAGAGTCCACAGACTTGAGCGCACACAAAAACTCGTTGAGGAACGACCAAAATCGAAGCATGCTCAAGCTCCAGACGTACGAACAATGAGACCTGGAGTTCGGTGCTCTGCAACCCCATGGATGGCAATGGAGACCACGTCGACAGGCATAAATCGCCATTTGCCATCAGACAGTGGCAAGTCACCGGCTTACAGTTACAACAGCCGGAAAACCATTAGACATTATCAATACACTAAAACCGCGCAGCCATACACACGGTTCCTCTATCGTCACACGCACCAATATCCATCCGACGAACCTCACCACGCGGATTATCGACGGCAAAACTCGCAGCAACTAAACCTAGTGGGGGAATCGACCACAAGATCACGAGTATCTCAAGTTGTACCGAGATAACCGTCCCCTCGTTGAGGCCAAACTCCGTCTGGAAAAGACCGAAAGTACGTTGCAACGCTGCGCCCAGGATGCTGTGGTGCAGAACAGATTTCGATGCAACCACGGCAACGAGCCTGGCGCTACCCGTACTTGTCAAGCTTATAAAGCTCATAGGTCATGACACCATCGGGCCGGACCGACACCCCCTAGAACAATCCGGCCGTAGGCAATAACGCATTAGTGGCTCCTGGGCAAATAACAGCAATGCGAACTGAGTCGCTATCTTCAGTAGCTCATAGCTCAATGGCGAAAATATTTCATATAACAAAAAACGGTGAATGAATCGATGTTCACTGCGCCCCCATCATCCAACCAAATACAAGCCTGTTCGCTCCTCAGGCATCAAGGTGCGTTCATAAGCCCCGTTCAAGCATGATATTTAACAATGCATGCCCCCCAAAAAAACGAGCCAAAACTAACGCATAATGCCATATCGCCATCAGCCATGCGTGTCCCCTTCAAATTCAATAAGCCATCCATTGTAAAGGCATGAGCTTTCTGGGATAGCGTTGGCAAGCGCAACTTGGAAACATCCAAACCGAATTCCAAAACTTCCATTTTGCACACATGCATCATCATGTTATTGCTTATCACATGCTTTATAGCGCTTTTATCAAAATCAACTTTCGAAAAAATATTCGACGACAACACACGAGCGGACATCAACTTAAAACGTAGCGCCTCGCTGTATTCTTTTTTAGCAAGAGCCCGGGTGGCTCGATGATCAGTGACTTCCGACCGAGCGACAACCTCATAACAGTTTCTGGTTCTCCCGCCCCTCAGCAAACACGCGGCGACACCGTCGCTCCTAATAGAGGTTCCGGGACTATAGCGCTCCTCATCGGTCATAATTTTTTCTGCAAAAATCAGTAAAATCATACTATCTTTGCGTTCCTGCATGGTCTGTTCACAAAAACGCAAAGCATGGACTAAACTACCACACTCACCCGCAGACAGCGCATGCACAATTGCTTTATTAATACCTAAATTTGCAGACAACATCGAGAGGTCCGCACTCAGCCCGACGACCTTATCAACAAATTTTGTTGAACTCACATAGACAATATCGGTAATTTCATTCCTATCGATATGGCTTTCATCTAAAACCTTCCCCGCTACTTTTTCGCAAACCTCATAGACATCACGACTTTCCTTTACATAATACTCAAAGCCGCCCACCCGAAAGGCGTTAAGCTCATCTGGGCTCATGCAAAATGACAAATTATCAATTGACTTCGACTCTCCGAAATCAAACACTACGTTAGAAATGAACAGATTGGACATGCCGGTGCTCCGTGGCGATCAAACATACAAAACAAAGGTAAAGTCTAAATACTTAAAGCCCTGGCGACGGATACACCATTCAAAAGGCCTGAACTTAACTCAGTCAATGATGGTCGTTTATTACCGAATTGAACCTCGAGCCATTCGGAAAGGGCAAGATAGTTGGATGGCAGCAACTTGCATAGTTTTCGTTTTTTATCACCCGACCGCCAACTGTGAACGTTACCCGTAAGCTGGCGAATCGCTGGATCATTAGTAATGTACGTCCTGGATCGTCCACCAAAATGGATCGTCTTCGGATCAGGGAGTTCTAATATAAAGGCGTCGTTCGAGGAAAAAATGGTCTGCCTGATCAATCCAAACAAAGAAGGCTCGTCCATCAGCACGTTCAACTCACTGCTGACAAAAAAATCTAGTTGACTGAGCGCCACTTGAGTAAAATCGTCCGGTGCCGACATCGAACCTTCGATGCCAATTTTTATATCCAACTCAGGATGTTCAACCCTCAATTGGTTAAGCCTCCTCCATGTGCCTAGATCGTGCGCCTCATTACTGACAATAATGGCATCACAGATAGAGATATTTTTCGCAAACTCAAACTGTGCAGAATCAATCTGCCCTTGCCGGTTCAAAAGTTCAAGAATAGCGAGAGGTATCTTCTGGTAAAAACAATGAACACAGCGCGAATCATCCACACTTACAAAAAACTTGCTCTTTTGTGATACGCTGCTAAAGCGCCCGTGATACGCCGAAATAACTCTATAGCGGACCAACTCAGCCGTAATACCGTAGCAGCCCGTCAAGGCCACGAAACTCAACTGAAGCGCCAGTACTTTTGAAAACAGAACCTCATCGTTTTCACTGTGAGTAATCGCCACCCCCACAGACCCGGAGTCATTCGGCCTCTTGGCGCCCAGCGTGAATAGAATGCTATCCAGTCTGCCGGACTCAATCGCATCACGAGAACAAGGAAGCTCCTGAAAAACCAGATGCCCGGATGCCTGCGCGCGCTGTATAAAAGAATAATCCATATTATCTTCTGAGAGCGTCAGTACATGAGGGTAAGTCAGGTCAAAATGACTGGAAAACGCGTCACCACGGCTCCAGCGATTTTGAGGGGGCTTATTCAGCACGTTTTTCGCAGAAAGCGGGTCCAGCCGATCGATAATGCTTGACGCTTGGCCAATGGTTTTCTCATCCAGGACGAATGGCGAGCATTGACCTCGAATCTTCTTTGTCAATTTGGTGAGCACATCACCAGGACCGATTTCGATGTACTCCTCGACCTTCGCCCCCATCAAGTAACGGACGCTATCCACCCACTGCACCGGGCTGTATAGCTGCCTAACCAGTTGGCTCTTCAACGTTTCATTCTGATGGGGTAACCCGGTGACGTTACTGATCACTGTTTTACTCATCGCTCGAAACGTGAAAGGCTCGAGAAAGCGCTCAAAATCTTGCGCAATCGGCTGCATGTAGCGCGAATGAAAAGGTGCCCCCACCGGAATAGAAATGTAGGTGCCCGCCAGCGAGTTGATGATGCTTTCAAACGTCTCCAGCGCCTGATGCGGCCCCGCAATAACCAACTGATCCGGAGAGTTGATGTTCGCAATATCAATGCTGGTAATGCCGTTATCATTGAGCAGTTGCTGCAGATCCTGAGCTTTATAATTCAGGATCACGGCCATGGAACCGGCATTCGCGGAAGACATCAATTCCCCGCGTTGTTTAACGATGCGCACTCCCGTTTCAAAGTCAAAAACATCCGCGGCGAACAGCGCCGCATATTCTCCTAGGCTGTGCCCGGCCAGGTACTCGATCACGGCTTCGTTATCTTCCCGATAGGCGAGGTACTGAAGGGCACACACGGTATACAGCGCAGGTTGCGTGTACTGTGTTTTGTTCAACTGCTTCTGTGGATCTTCCAGGCACAGCTGCTCAATGGAATATCCCAAAATATCACTGGCGATTTCAGTCTGCAGAGGGAAACGCTCGAACAATTCACGCCCCATGCCCACTCGCTGTGACGCCTGTCCCGGAAAAACAAGGGCCGTGTTTTTTGCTGGATTATGGCCGACCACGCTTGTGTGAGTCTTTTCCATAGAATGATTTACCAAGGTAGTGTTTTGAGGCCTGGGTTGAGCGATAGCGGTTTCGCTATAAGCCTTTGCAAGGTGCTTTAGGGTCAGCACGCCGGCTTGGTATTGAGCCGTGTCGTTACTCATCAAGGACATCAGCGTCAGACTCACAGGAACCTGCTTTGCTCTGGATGCGCCCAAATGTTGTTTGACAAATCCATGCAACGACCCCGAAGGACTAAGATCAACATACACAGGCGTCAAGCCTGTGGTGGTGACCTCTATCAAGTCGATGGTGTCTGCAAAGTTGATGGGGGACTCAACGATCCCCCAGAAGTGTTCGGCGTCAATCACTCGACACCGCGCAACCGTTGCACAGGAGTAAAAAGGCAGCGTGAACGCCCCGGTTGTGTACTTTTTTATCGACGCTAAAGAAGCGGCTTTTAACGGGCGTATGGCAGGCGAATGAAAGGCGTAGTCCACGGCGATCCGCTGATATAAAAAAGCTCGTTGCTGGCAGCTCTTTTCCAACGCATCAATCACCCACGTATCTCCCGAAAAGGTGACGTGTCGTGAGTGATGCATACCCGCAACGGCAACCTCAGGAAACTCGGTGAACAGTGCGTCCCTTTCATCCGGAGTAATAAATGCCGACAGCATGCCGCCTTTCGGCAACGTGCCCTGCCCTGCAAACTGCTCAATCAATAAGGCTTGATCACAGATTGCAGCCAATAAATCCGTATCCGAAATGGCACCGGCAACACAAGCGGCAATGAACTCCCCCAAGCTCGTGCCGACCACCGAATCAGCGGTGATCCCTTCAGCAGAGAGGGTTGAGACCAGTGCCAGTTGCACCATCACGATGCTCGGATGGGTGAACCTGATAGAGGAGAAGTCATCGCTGCGAGACTTGTCTTTACGATAAATCTCCGCGATTACCGATTGGCCCAGTATGCGTTGGCCTATCAGGTCCAGCCGCAGCATGGCTTCACGAAACGTTGAATGAGTCAGGAATAGATGGCTCGCCATCTGATAGTAATGACACCCCTGCCCGCCGAACATAAATACCCTGTGCAAGGGATAGCCCATCCCCTGGTTCAGCGGCGAAGCGGCGTCTCTGGCGAGCGCATCCGTCCTGACATTCATTGCATCAGCCCTCCACGTCGGCTTCTAACATGTCTTCAATCTGGTCGCCGTGCTCAGCCACCAGGTAATGTGCCAACGACTGAATGGTGTCGTGCTCGAAAAACGCCACTACAGAGATCGCCAAACCCAGACGGCTGTTGATCAACTCACACAACCCAACAATGCTGATCGACTCGTAGCCGTTTTCAATAAACGTTGCTACGGGATTAAACGAAGCTGGCTCCTTGTTCAGCAACTCCGAGGAGATTGAAACCAACCATGAAACCGCTGCCTGCAACTCGCTACCGACGCCATCAACCGAATAGGTTGGCTGTTTTTGCGCAACCGCTGCCTGTGGCGCAAGCGATGCAACGGGAGGCTCCGCGGTTACCTGCGGTTGAATGACTGGCGTGTTGTCAGCGAGCGTCGCGGTCTTCCAGATGAACGCGAATTGCTCATCCGAATGGGTTTTGTCCAGGGCATGGATAAATGCAGTGGCGATGTCATTGGCCGCGTTGCCCTCCACTTCCAGCGCTACGGTCTTGCCTTGCCGGTAACCAGTACCCTGCAACGCCGCGCGATAACGACCAAAGGCTTTTGCCAGGGTGTTGAGCTGTTTACTGTCGTGTTCCTCGACGGTCATGACGACGGAGAACGATTGCAACTGGGAGTCAAATGAGTAGGTCGCCTCATCCAGGTTAATCAGTGCCGCGAGGTGACGAATCAGTGCCTTGTCTTTCAACGGTTCCTTATGCTGCTGAACCTTGTCATCGGTCGGAACAATGTAATGGACCCCCTGGATATCACCCAGTTGGTCTTTTATCAGCAGCAGTGCGTTGAACACGGACTTTCTATCGTCAAGTTCGGCCGCGTAGTAGCTGACTTTGGTATTGTCCAGGCGGTCCTGAAGTGACTCGATTTGCTCATCGATGTCTGGCGCTGAAAGCGCGTCACCCAGGATTGCGATATGGCATCCGCTGGTTTCATCGTCAATCGCACGAATCACACTTTGGCCAATCTCATTCAAGCCGTTTGCCAGGACATAGACACAGTTGTCATTGAGCAACGAGCCTGATTCCGGCTGGCTGACTTTCTGCACGCTGCCGGCATAGATACTGTCGTGGGCACACAGGTATTCAGCGATATGAGTCTGTGTGTCTGCTGCACGGCTGATCAGCTTCGTAACGTTGGCAAATGAACACAGGGCTTCACAGTAAATAATCGTCAGTTTGACATTGGTAGCACCCAGCACGTGCTGTTCCAACGCCCCGGTCAATGCTGCATACAGTTGATACTGGCGATCGAACGGAATGATGATTTGCAGATGCAAAGGCTGAGTGCTGTCCGCCAGCCAGGCTTTGACCTTCTTCGCCAGTTGGCGTGCGACAGACTTGGCCAGATCAGCGAAAGACTGGGCAAAGCCGTTCGGCAGGACTTGCTGCCACTCTGAAGAGCCGGCATCGAGACCGCAGGTCTCCAGGTCTCGTTGGAAGTAGTCCAGGGTGTCCAGGCCGACGACACAGATTTGCGTATCGGTCTGCGCCGGTTTCGGTTGTGGGCTCACGTCCACCTTGTTCCAGCGATGAATAAACAACGACTTCGGTTTGGCGGTGACTTTTTCGACCGCCACTGCTGCCGTAACGACCGGTTTGGTAACCACCGGTTCAACGGTTTTCTGAACAATCTTCCCCGCGGCGTTTTCAACGACCGGTTCAACCACAGCAGCTACGGTTTTCACCCGCTGCTGCACAGGAGCCGCCTCGAGTTTTTGAGACACGGCGGCCGTGTGGTTACCCATCGGCAACCAATGACGGTTTTGTGAGAACGGGTAGGTCGGCAGGCTGATACGTTGCCCTCTTTTCCCCAGCAGGCCACCCCAGTTAATCACCACCCCTTTGGCCCAGAGCGCGACGATGTTCTGGTATTTACCCTGCTTCAGCCATTCAGAAAGAATCAGCTCAAGGGAGTTATCCTCGTACAACAGCTTCGCTGTGGCGTCCATCTCGCTGGCGTAGCAGATATGCAGCGGGGATTTGCCTTTTTTATCATTCAGGAATGCGTCGAGGTTGTCCTCAAGGTGCTCGATGGAGTCCGCCAGGAAACTCAGGCGGTACGGCATTTGAGTGCGGCCGGTTTGCAGCGTATAGGCAATGTTGCCCAACCAATATCGTGGCTGGTTGTTCAGGGAGGTGTTTTGCTGAGCGTTGTATTGGAGGTAGCCCAGCAACTGCGCAGCTCTCTGGTGTAGCGCTTCCTTTGATTTTGCCGACAACACGATCAGTTCCGGGTAATCAATCGTGTCATTGACCAGGTTCGACACTTCCTCGTGCTCTTCAATGATGAAGTGCGCATTCGCACCGCCCGCGCCAAAGGACGACAGGCCGGCGATCCGCTTTTTGACCTCTTTATGCGGCAGACGCCAATGGGACAGCAACTGGGGGATCGAGAAGGAGGTTTTTTCGATCTGCAGGTTTTTATTGATTTTCTTTGAGTGGAGCGAAGGGACGATTTGCTGGTATTTCAGTTGCAGCAGAATCTTGGTCAAACCGGCCATGCCTGCAGCACTTTCGCAATGACCGATGTTCGATTTCACCGAGCCTACCGAGCAGAACTTACCTTGTTGTGCCGCGTCCTTATCGATGGAAAACGCCTGCTTCAGCCCATCAATTTCGATGGCGTCGCCCAGATTGGTGCCCGTGCCGTGCGCTTCAATGTACGAAATGTCCGCAGAACGAATGCCGGCCTGTTGCACCACTTTTGAGATCAGCTTGCTGTGAGCTTTCGGGCTTGGAACAGTGTACCCATTGGTCTTGCCTGCGTGAACGATCTGCGACCCAGTAATCACTCCATAGATGTGGTCGCCATCACGCAGCGCTTCCTCGTAGCGTTTCAACAAGACCGCACCAACGCCTTCTCCCGGTACATAGCCGTCTGCACTCTCGGAAAAGCTCGCACATTTACCGGTCTGCGAAAGGTCGCCACCCTGTTTCAGCACACCATATTTGTTGGGATGCAAAGTCAGATTGACCCCGCCGGCAATCGCGTAATCAATCTCCCCAAGCTTCAACGCAGAGCACGCCAAGTGCACGGCGGACAGCGATGACGAACACATGCTGTCGATGGCGACGCTAGGGCCTTCCAGGTTCAGGATGTAGGAAACACGGTTGGCAATGGAGGCAAAGCTGTTGGAGATGGCCTGCCCTTCATACAGGCCTTTAGCCGTTTCGCTGTGCAGCTGATACTCCTGGTACATCGCGCCGACATAGACACCGGTGGTCATGTCACTTTCGGCCAGGGACTCTTTGGTGTAGCCAGCATCTTCCAGCACCGAGAAGGCACATTCGAGGAATTTGCGTTCCTGAGGATCTGTCAGCATCGCGTCAGTGTCACTGAAGCCGAAGAACTCCGCGTCGAACTGGTCAAAGCCGTCAATAAAGCCGCCCTTGAAGTTTTCCGGATTTTCAACCCGGTTAAAGCCGGTTTGCTCCCACCTTGCCTTGGGCACCGAGGTCACCAGGTCACGACCCTGTGACAGGTTTTCCCAGAACTCGTCCAGGGTCCGCGAGCCAGGGTAAGTACCATTCAACCCGATGATCGCGATATCGCCGGAACGACGGTGTTTAGGGTAGGTTTCCTGGAAATCAAACACCTGAGGCAGCGACGCCGACGGGGCGTCAACCTCTTGAAGGGAGAATGCGCCCAGGTTGATCACGTCAAACTGAGTAACCGCGGGCGCGCTGGCAGGGGCCTGAGTGCGAGAAGCAACGGCAACCGGGGCAACACTGGCCGCAGGGGGTTGTTCCTCGCTGAAATCAATACCCAGCAACGCCGCCAAGGCCTGTTTATCGTGCTCGATAAAGTAATCGATGATGCCTTCGACGCTATCAATATCAAACAGCAGGGAACTGCTGACCTGCTCGAAATGCTCACGCAGTTTATTGGTGAGGGTGACGACCAGGATAGAATCGAAGCCCAGTTTTTCGAGGGAGAGGTCCAGCGCGATTTCATCGACAGGAAGCTGAACGACGTCGGCGATCAGATCAGTGAAAAACGCCTGGCTCTTGGCTTTCAACATTGCAACGCTGACAGCCGAAGGGGTATTTGACGGGGTATACATGGAGGATTCGTTCCCTGATGAATGAATGGATCCGGACTCGACGACCTTGGGGGCAAGAGACGCTGCGTGCTTTTGCGCACGCATCAACATCACGAACTGCCCCATGTCGTGGGCCAGCTCGGCGGGGAACTGCGTAGAGCCGTAACCCACTTGCAGGGCGGTGTTGTGCCACGTGGCAGGCTCCAGAACCGGAGAGCCCGGCACCCTGATGTGATCGTCGTTGTACAACCACCAACCGTCGAGGAAACCAAACGTGAGGTGGTTGAACAAGGTATTGCGGCTGAGCTCGTTGACGATCAATGAGCCGTGATCTTTCAGAACCTCCCAGACCCGGCGAATCGAGGCGGCAATGTCACTGGTGGCGTGTAACACGTTGGTGGCAACTGCAATATCGTAGTAATCACGCTGCAGTGGTTGGTCATCGACCGACTTTTCTACGTTGAAAATCTCGTAGCGCAAAAATGGATTGCCTGGTCCGTATTCCCGCTGGGCATGAAACAGAAACGATTTCGAAAGGTCGGTGTAGCAGTACTCTGCGATGTTGGCGTGAAACGGCATCAGGTGCTTGAGCAACACGGCGGTTGTACCGCCGGTGCCAGCGCCCACTTCCAGAATGCGAATTTTCCGCTGAGGGTCAGCGGCCAGCAGCGTGTTGATTTCGTCAACCACTGTCCTCGACAGCACCAGGTTGAAGTAGTCAGCCACGCGGTTGTTTTTATAGATCCCCTCGACCATGCGCATCGAAGAGTCAGGGAACATGACGTCGGTGGCCTTTATTTTCCCGGTCAGTATCTCCTTGGTATGGATCAGCAAGGCTTCAACCAGTTTGACTTGAGCGGATTTATTATCATCCAGCAGCCATTCAACTTTTGCGGTGTTCCAGGAGAGCCAGGCCGCGCTGGCATCACTCTCAGGAAACTGTGCCGTTTTGCTGAATTGACCGGCGTTGTGATGCAGGTAGCCTTGGCGCACAAGGCTCATCAGGGTCTCCGTTAACCAGCGCGAAAAGCCTGCGCGAATATCGGTCTTGCGAAGCACGTCTTCAACGGAAAACTCAGTGCCGGAAAACACGCCCAAGGTTTCAAGATCGGCAGCGACAATCTGGCACAGGTAGCTGTCCATGTCCTCCAGGTAAAAAACGCCTTCATCCCTTAGGGCCATATAATGTTCATTCCGATACACACATTTCATCATACAGCCCTCCACGCTATCGTTATTTAACTGAGTCGTTGATCGCACACAACCAAACTCTGTAGTGTTCTGATGAAGCGTCACCTTATCTATCAATGTTATTTTCTCTAGGTCGTAGGCGGCGACAAAACTGGCCTGTAAATGATGCCCTGCAATCAACGTCTCAAAGGCCAACATGCCGATGATCGGGTTGATTGACGCCATCCCACTTTTTTCCAACACCTTTTGATACGACGCATCACTGACAATACCGACGGTTCCCCAATATCCCCAGTTCATGGTTCTGACGTTGGTAGTTACACACTTTGCCTGCAAGTAATGTGCAAAACTGTCTTTAAAGGTGCACCCCGAAGCGTAATTACTCTGCCCGGCCTGGCGAGCAAAGCTCTGGATCGAGGAATAAAAGGCGATGAAGTCGAGGTCTAGATCGGCAAAGTAGTTTTCGATGTTTCGACAAACGTCGACTTTCGCAGCCAAGGCCGAACTAAAGGTTGTTTCAGACATATTGGCAACCGTCTTGTCCTCCAGGACGATTGCAGAATGAATAATGCCGTCCAGCCGGCCATACTGACGGAGGATGGTGTGCCGTAGTTGCTCCATTTGGTGTGGCTGGGTGGCATCAACCGATACGTACTGGGGAACACGACCAAGTCTCTCCATGGCACGCAGTGAATGACGAATTTCATCATTAATGGCTTTTCGACCTGCCCAAATGACCTGGGCATCGTGCCGTTGCAAAAGACTTTCGGTCCAGACTTGGCCCAGGCCACCGGCACCACCGATGATCAGATACACCCCGTTGTCACGGTAGATCGGCTTGACCGGCTCACTGCCGTTTTCAACCGACAACACCTCCAGGTGCTCGGCATACCATTGACCGTCGCGGCAGCAATACGTCTGTCCTTTGACTTTACTTTTTTCAATGTCCTGAGACGCGCGCATCAGCGAGGGGTTTGATGTCGCACGCGCCACAAAGGCGTCATCGACATCAAGCAAGCGTATAGTCCAATGGCCGTATTCTTTCGCAGCGGCACCGACAAACCCGTGTAACCCGGCGTTGACCGCTGTGTTAGCGCCCTCGTTGTTGACAATAAAGTTATTCTTGGTAACGACCGTAATCGACAACCTAACTTCATCAGCCTTTAACTCCAGCAACGCCTTGAAGAACCTGAAGAAGATTTTTTCTTCGATACCGTACTGCAAACCTTGATCCTCTGTGTGCACAGAGACATCAAGGCTACCGCCGATCCAGAGAATATTTTTAATCTTTCCCGGGATGTAATCCGCCAGTGTCGCCGTCATACTTTCCAGCGTATCCAGCGCAGTAAAGCGGCAGTGGGCCTGGCCGCCAACCAAAGACAATAAGGTCTGCCTGTTTGGCGACGCACCCGCCGCAGACGCGACTGGAATAACAACTAGAAAGTCTTCATTGGTTGCCAACGACGGGCTGCCAGCTATTGGCCGCCAACGATTCACGGCATAAATGTTATGCACGGCATTGCTCATATCAAACCTTCTACCCAGAGGTAACAATCAATAGCACCCAAACACCAGGACCGGTTTAAGCCTCAGATAATCGCAGCACACTGGACAGTACCCGTTGGCGATAACCATCCAGCACCGCACAGACATTGGAGTGCACGTCGTAGATAACAATGGTCCAGATTTCTTTCTTGCCATCATTCAGCACATGCCCTACCGACCAGGCGTTGTGTGGAATTTCCCGATACTGTTGAAAGCGGTCTATGGCAAAAGGAACCCGGGTTTGCACCCCATCCTGATCCCTGATTTGTTTGGCTTTATCCCGCGCTACAGCGAGAATCGAGATGGCCTGAAGTGCAGAGTCTGCGAGGCAGGGATGAACCGAGAAGGGCGACTGTTTATTCGCCAGGATCGACGGCAGTTGCAATTGAGCGATGACCTTCGAGGGCGAAAAGTACAGGGCCTTGATACCTTGCAAACGGGCTTTATGGGTAATGCCATGGCGACGCAACAAGTCATAGCAATGCGCTGCCGGTACTTTTCGATACTGGGCCAGCCCTGCCGCGCTGAGGTCAATCTCATCGAACCGGATCCCCTGCGCTTTCAGGTGACTGAACGACTGGTCTTCTGCCAGTACCTGTTGACCTGACGACAAATCACAGATGGCTTGGGCATACAGCTGCTTTTTATCTCGGCTCAGCACCTTCAGGTCAGCGTTGTCGCCTCGCTCTGTCACTTCCACAATAATCGGTAAACGTGGCGTGGCGTCGGTAAAGACCATTGGCTGAACCCAGGCAATATCGTTCAACGCTATTTGGTAGGCATTCTGGAACTTGTCGCCATACACCGCGCAAACACTGCGCTTCATCAGCTCGATATACATCACGCCGGGCAGGACTTTCTGCCCCTGAACCCAATGATCCGCGATGAAGAAATCATCCGCCGTCAGGGTGAACTCACAGTACTTGCTGGCCACTTTTGGTCTTGCAGCCGTGGCTTGTGGGGCTGATGCGGGAGGCCTCGAACGTACAACGGCGGCTTGTTTCGCCGGCGCTTTATCCTTCGAAGACGCCCAGAACGACATGGAGTTGAACGGACTTGCCGGCAGGCTACAAATGCTGCCCTGGAACGAAACGTCGTTGACCTGGCCGTTTTCAATATAGGCGTGCGCTTGCTTCAGCAAAGCCTGGGCATTGCCCTGCCCCAAGTCGCTCGACGTAAAGATTTGCATGCTCGGCTTGGCTGCTGACAGCAGGGAGGCCAGTGCATTGGCTAGTTCAGAAACTGAGCGGCAAAGAATCGCCACGCGCTTGCCGAAGTGCCTGCGCCCGCGGGCCAGGGTGTAAGCGATGTTGGTCAACGACACCACCGCGTCAGACTCGAGGTGTTCACGCAGTTTCTGAAGGAGTTTGACCAGCTGTGGGTCAGAGTTCGCTGACAGCAGAATCAACTGCGGCCCGAACTTTTCCGCCGTGTGCCGTACCGGCTGTGGCAAATCACCGAGCACCACATGTGCATTGGTGCCACTGGCACCGAAGGCGCTGATCGTTGCCAACCTCCGGCCATTTCTGGCTTGCCACGGTTGCGAAGATTTCGCGACATAAAACGGGCTACCGGCCAAATCAATTCGCGAGTTGCCTTGGGCGTGGTGAATCAGCGGCGGAATGGTGCTGTGTTCCAGTGCCAGCACCGACTTGATTACACTCGAGATACCGGCGGCAAATTGGGTGTGGCCAATGTTGGCTTTGACCGAGCCCAAGGCGCAGTAATTCTTGTGCGCAGAGTCCGTGGTGAAGGCCGCACAGAGTGCGTTGAACTCAATCGGGTCGCCCAGGTTGGTGCCGGTGCCGTGGGCCTCTACCATGGAGATGTCGTTGGCGGTAATACCGAAATCCTTGTACACCCGTTTCAGCAACTTCTCTTGCGAGACGGCGCTTGGGGCCGTGATGCCGTTGGTTCTGCCATCCTGGTTGATGCCGTCGCCGTAGATGACCGCGCGAATATTGTCGCCATCGGCCAAGGCATCGTCCAAACGTTTAAGAATAATCGCCCCGACCGCTTCACCGGGGACAAAACCATCGGCGTTTTCATCAAATGGCGAGCACGTCCCGGTGGGCGACAACATCCCGGCTTGTGTCGCCTGCACGTACAAGCGTGGCGTTGTCTGTACAAATACACCGCCCGCAATCGCCGTACTGGTGATCCCCAGTCGCAGGTCTTTACAGGCCTGATGGATCGCCACCAACGAACTTGAACACGCGGTGTCGATGGTCAGCGCCGGCCCTTTGAAATCCAGGTAATAGGCAATCCGCGACGCAATCATCGAGCCCATGTTGCCCCAAAGCGCTTGCGCCGGTGCCTCACTGTCTTCGAACATTTCGTTGTAGTCGCCAGTCCAGCCGCCGACGTAAATGCCAAACTGATCTTTCACTTCAGGGGTCAGGCGACTGCCTGCATAGCCACTGTCCTCCAGGGCATGCCACGCCTCTTCGAGGAAAAGGCGTTGTTGCGGGTCCATATACGTGGCTTCAACCCCGGAAATGTTGAAGAAGATCGCATCGAACTTATCAATGTCATTGAGGAATCCACCGCGCTGGCAAACACCGTCGCGATACTTTTCTTGATTGAGGTAATCGGCCAGGTCCCAACGACTCACCGGTTCGGTGCTGTCTTTGCCGTCGCGAATATTTTTCCAGAACGCCTCTGTATCATCGGCACCGCCAAAACGGCCACTCATGCCAATAATTGCAATTGGCTTTTGGTTACGTTCTTGGGCAGTTGGAGGCGACTCACTGTGTGGCTGAGGCGCGGGTTGAGCGACTTGAATCGACGAATCGACGATCGTCACAGGCGTAATCAGCCCATGGGCATGGCGGGATAGATCCTCGACATTCGGATAATCGTAGATACACGTGGTTTTCAACCCGAGACGATACTGTTCATTAAGCGAATGGATTAAATCAACGCCCAAAATGGAGTCCAGGCCGTAATCGACAAACGACACCTCATTGTTGATCGACGCCTCATCCATCTTGAGTACATTGGCCAGTCTTTCTCGAATGAATCCGGCAACGGCCATCACTTCAAGGCGAACGGGCACGTGACTGATGATTTCGGTGCTCGCCTTCTCTGCTTCTGATGGCTGATCCAGGTGTCTGGTGGGGCTTGCGGTCGAACAGACTTTGTCTAGGAAGCTATGGGTGTTGGCCGCAAAGGCATACTCGGGTATCCGGCATTTTTTCGGTTGCAGCCCAGCGCTGTACAAACCTTCCCACTGCTCAAAGCTGCCATTGACCCACAGTTGCGCCAAGGCGTCCGAATCTTGGTGGGCAAAAGCAATCTGAACGCGGTCGTGGGCCAGCGCTTTTTGCTTGGAAAGCTCTTCAATCCGGTGATTTTTCACCCCGACATACAGGCCGCTGCCGTTAACCTGGGGGACTTCCTCGCCAAGAAAGCGCTGGAGACGCTCGATAAAGTCGGATAGATCCCTGGCACAAATCGCGACGCGATGCTGATGGGCGTTTCGGCACGTTTGCAGCGTGAACGCGACGTCACGCAACGCGGGTACGTTCGACGTTGAAGCGCCACCTTGAATCGCCGCCACCAGTCGTCCAATCGATACGCTGCCTTGCCAATTGAGCATCGACAGGTTCAGCCCGTAGCGGGTGCTGACGGCCTCGAACAGTCGATAGAAATCAAATGGTTTGAGCCCGGCTTCGACCAGAGGGGTTGAATCGTCAACCTGATTCGGCGAGAGGTTGTTATCCAGCCCCTGAAGCGTGACGCGAATAAACGTCGCAATATCCGTTGCAGTCAAGGCCTCAGGCGCTTGCGCCTGAAGGAAACCCAGGAACAGACGGCAGTTTCTTTTCAGGCCTTGTTCAGTATTCGAAGAGAAAGGGAAAACCAACGCCTGGACATGTTCTTGCCCGGCAGGCGCGCCAACGACCTGTTCCTGCGGCGCAGTGTACTCCTCCAGAATAACGTGGGCATTCACCCCCGCCGCGCCGAACGAGGAAACACCAGCGATACGATTGCGGTTGTTGTGCGATGGCCACTCGATCAGGTCCCGTTGCAAATAGAACGGCGATTGATCGAATTCCAGGTTGGGATTGATCGTCTGTGCATGCAGGCTGGGCACCAGGGCCCGGTGCTGCATCTGCAGCACGACTTTGATCACACCGGCCAGACCGGCGGCGGCTTCCAGGTGGCCGATATTGCTTTTTACCGAGCCAATCGCGCAGGAAGACTCAGGCAGGTCATTACCCGAGAAACAGGCTTTGAGTGCGTTCAACTCGATGGGGTCGCCGAGTTCCGTCCCGGTGCCGTGAGCTTCGATGTAGCTGAGTTCGCCCGCTGTGATATTGGCGCTGTTCAGGGCTTTCTCGATCAACGCCGTTTGCGCCTTGGGGTTCGGCACGGTGTAGCCTTTGGCGGCGCCGCCATGATTGACCGCCGAGCCTTTGATCGTTGCGTAAATCCGGTCGCCGTCTGCTTGGGCCTGCCGAAGCGGCTTCAGAATAAGCGTTGCGACACCTTCACCCGGGACAAAGCCGTCCGCCTGGTCGCCAAAACTGTGGCACTGACCTTTTTGCGACAGCATGCTGGCCGCACAGAGTTGTACATAGCTTGCAGGGTGCAGATACAGGTTCACGCCACCGACAATCGCCATCTGGCAACGCCCGGCCTTGAGACTATGGACCGCCTCATGAATCGCCACCAGCGATGATGAGCACATGGTGTCGATGGGCATGCTGGGCCCATTGAGGTCGAAGAGATAAGAAATACGGCTGGCGACAGAACTGAACGAGGTCGTCGGAATCGTGCGTTCGTCTTGATTCCAGAGTGTCGGGCCGTAGAGATTGAAACCGGTCTTGGTAATGCCGACGTAGACACCAACGTCGCCGCCATACTGCTGCTTGATTTTATCTTTGGTGTAACCAGAGTCCTCCAAGGCACGCCAGCAAGACTGCATAAACAGCCGCTCCTGCGGATCCATGGCGAGGATTTCTCGCGGTGAGAGCTTGAAAAACTGCTCATCGAAATCATAAGCCTGGTCAAGAAACCCGCCTTGCTTGCAGTAGGATTTACCGTCTCTGATGGCCTCGATTTTGTCCGTGACATAGAAGTCTTCCAGAGACCAGCGCGACTCAGGAATCTCGGTCACCGCGTTCACGCCGTTGCGCAACAGTTCCCAGAACGCTTCGATATTCGCCGCTCCCGGAAACTGCGCGTTAATACCAATAATGGCTACCGCATCACCGGCTTGCGCATCCACTGCGCGGGGCAGTGCAGGACGCGGCTGATCGTCCTGACGGGCAGAGGCTTGCGAAGCCTGTTGGCTCGCTGCCAGGGAAACCGCGCCGACCCACGTCTGCACCACGTCGGGTTGCAACTGGATCAGTGTGGTGGCCAGGTCATGAATGGATTCCACTTCGTACAGCAGCGTCTTCGACAGTCGAGAGAAATACTCACCCAACGCCTGATTGATCCGCACGATGGAAAACGAGTCTAGGCCGTAGCTTTGCAACGGCTCGAAGGTGTCGAGTTTGCTTGTCTCCAGTTTCAGGACGTTGGAGATCAACTGTTTGAGGTGAGCGACCAATGGATCATAGGCCGTATCAACCGATGTTACTGCACCCTTCCCGCTGGCTGCTTGAGCCGTTTGCTGGCTGAGCGCCGGGCTTTGCAGGCTCCGCTGTGGTTTAGCGTTAACGTACTGGCTATCAATTTTCATCGGATCGCCATAGGTCACCAGAACGCGGTGGGTATCGGCGGCCAGTAACAACGTATTCACGTGATTCAGGGCCACATCGACCGGCAACGGCAACAGACCGTACTCGGCGTGGAGTTCTTTCAGCGTCTGCGGATCCACACCCATGCCGGCGTTTTCCCAGAGCGGCCAGTTCACCGACAACAGGCGATCAAAGCCGTTATGCCCGACTTTATTGCGAGCGTCGCTGAAACCATCAATGAATCCATTGCCGGCCGCATAGTCGACCTGGCCGACAAAACCTAACTGGCCCGCACAAGAGGAGCAAAATAGAATGAAGTCAAAACCTGTTCCAGTCTGTTGACTGACGTCGTTTGCAGCCTGAATCAGATGGATGCTGCTACTGACTTTGGCTTCCAGGGTATTCTCAAACTGCTTGACGGTCTTGTTGACCAGAAAACTGTCATTCAACGTGCCAGCGCAGTGGAAAACTCCTTCGAGGTGATGGGAGGCGACGACCTTGATCAACAGCGACTTGAGACTTGAGTAGCTCGCCGCGTTCGCCGAGAGATAGGAAACCCGGGTCTTTCCGTAGGTTTTTACCAATTGCAGGTACGGCGTATTATTTTGCAGATCGGCTTCACTGCGGCGCCCGGTCAATACGACGCGGGCCTGCTGCCCCTGCCGCAAAATGTACTCCGCCAAGCGCAAACCAATGGCACCTACGCCACCGATAATCAGATAACTCGCATCGTTTTTTACAAAGCATTGCAACTGCGCAACATCAGAACGATCACTGAGCTTTTCAAACACCTGAACATAACGGACATTGTTGAGGTAGCGCACATACGCCGTGTGACTGTGCTGTTCCTCGGCCAGGCTGTTTTGGCTTAACTGATCCAATGAGGCTTCATCAAGCGCCACCAGTTGCGTGGTAATGCTCGGGTGCTCCTTACTCAGGGTTTTCAGCATGGCTGAAATAGCCCCTTCCACACCGAAATACACAGATTCGTGCGCAAGTTTGTCTTCAGCGTAACTACCGGGCTTCAGAAAAAACACCTGAAGCAGCGTATCCGCCGAGCGTTTCCGGGCTTTACTATGCTGCAGAATGGCCGTGACCTGTGCCTTCAAACTGAGGAAAACGTCGAGTATCATCGCACTGGCCAAACTGCTCATTTGGTCGGCAAACTCACCTTTGGCGGCCACCTCTTCGGGAGCCGGCACTACCGTCATCTGGGCCAGCAGGCGTTGATCCAGGCGGGATTTCAAGGTATCGACCAACCGCTCATGACCGTGCTCCGGTACGACCACCACGCAATGCTGTTCGTGGGTCTGTACCACGTCGAGCGCGCGCTCAAGCGGCGCATTGCGCCACACCGGCACGTAACATGGACTGCCCGGCGGCCCGGATTGCTCTTTACGCGTACTACCCCCGGTGGCGTCGGTTTTGGCCAGCGCCTGAACCGCTTGCTCTTTAGTAATACGACCCGCTTTGAATTGATCAATAATGTAACGCTGAAAGTTAGCGATGTCATTGGAGTTATTCATGATTACACCCTTAATCCTTTCTCAGCAGATGCAGGACCGTCTCGGTATCCAGATCGTCCAAAAGCACTCTATCCAGTAATTCCTTATAAAATGAGTGCTCTGCAGATTTCTCATTTGAAAAGTTATCAACGTCGCACCAAGTGGTCATTTGGTCTTTAGGCAGCCAATAGCGCTGCTGCTCAAAAGGATAACCAGGCAACACAATCCGATTAGGCCGTGCGTGGCCGTAGAGTAAATTCCAGTTAAATGTAAAGCCTCGAACAAATCGCTCCGCCACAATATTGGCATTGTCCAAAGTGAGTAGTTTGAGCAGTGCCTCGTTGGAAATCTTCTCGGTTTTCGAGCCCTTGATATGCCCGGTAAAGATGGACGCGCGGCTTAACTCATTGGCCCCGGTTGAGAAGTCCCCGTCGGAGAGTGCGGCCTCACTTTCAATAAACCGCGTGAGTTTGGCCAGGCCATCCGCGCTATCCACGGCTGCAATCGCCAAACGGTAAGACAACTTGGCACGCCCAACTTGGAGGGTGTAAGCCACTTCCTCAATCTGCTCGGAATGACTGGACAGGTGCTGGCGTAAGTTGATCGCTTGCGAGACCAGCCCACGGCGGGTTTTCGCCGACAGCACCAGAACCACCTCGTGCCCGGAAAACGCCCGGTGCGCACGAACCGTCGCCCGGTTGTTTTCATAACGGCGCAGGACGACGTTGGCAATAGAGCCGCCAAATCCGAAACTGCTGACCGCCGCAAAAATCCCCTGATCACTAGCCTTCAGGCTGGACTGGCGTTCGTTGATCACGAAGCGGCTGTCATCCAGCTCGATATAGGGGTTCAAGGGTGAGCAGTGAAGATTGGCGGGCACCGTCCGCTCGCTCAGTACTTTCACCGTTTTGATCAGGCCGGCCACGCCAGCTGCTGACTCCAAGTGCCCGATATTGCTTTTCAGGGCGCCGAGATAAATCGGCAAACCGTGGGTTTCCGTCACCGCCTGTTTAAGCGCATTGACCTCGACAGGATCGCCAAGCTCGGTGCCGGTACCGTGAGCCTCAACATATTGCAGTTGGCTCAAGTCGATCTTTTTAAGGGTTGTACGCAACAGCTCAGCCTGGCTCTTGGCATTCGGCGCCGTCAACGACTTGGCCCGGCCGCCATGCTGATGCGCACTGCTTTCAATCACGGCCAGGATGTTGTCGCCGTCTTTCTGTGCCAGCGAAAGCGGCTTCAGGATGACCACGCCCACCCCCTCCCCTCGGACATAGCCGTTGGCATTGCGCGAGAAGGTGTTGCAACGTCCGTCCGGACTCAACATGCCTGCATGGTCAGGCTCGACGAAGCCCTGGATGTCGAGTAACAGATTGACCCCACCGGCGATGGCAAAGGACACCGAGCCGGAGCGCAGGCTTTCACAGGCGTTATGGATGGCAACCAGTGAACTGGAACACGCGGTGTCAATCGACTCACTCGGGCCGTGGATGTCCAGGAAGAACGACACACGGTTCGCCAGCATGGCGTGAGAGTTGCCCGTGGCGATGTAACCGTCCTGCTCCTGGTCTTTTTGCAGCAACGCCCGATAGTCATTGTTACTGACCCCGATAAATACCCCGGTGTCCGAAGGCAACTGGCTTGGGTCATAGGCGGCGTTTTCAACGGCGTGCCAGACCACCTCCAGGACTTGGCGCTGCTGCGGGTCCATGAACTCCGCTTCAACCCGCGAAATATTGAAAAACGCCGCATCAAACCCGTCCACCTTATCTAGGTAGCCACCCTTTTTGACGCAAGCCACACCGGCGACCGCCGCTTGGGTGCTCTGGTTGTAACGCTGGTAGGGGAAGTCTTGAATGCTGTCTTGGTTATTGAGCAGATTCGACCACAACACTTCAACCGACGCGGCCCCCGGGAATCGTCCGGCCATACCAATGACCGCGATGGATTCATGAGGGTGTGGCAGATGGTGGTTCCCCTCTGCTTCTGGTTCGTTGGCACGAGAAACCGGCGTTGCAACCTGGTTCACTACCGAGGCGCTGCTCTGTGGCACCTCTTCACTAGTGCTGCTGACGCCTTGATCCTTGAGGTAAAAACACAAGGCCTCAATATTTTCGCAGTCAAAGAAAACTGCCGGGGTGATCCTGGCGTCCAGCGTCTCGTTAATCTCCTTGCTCAACTGGGTTAAACCGATGGAGTCAAAACCGAACTCGTAGAAGCTGGTTCTTGCGTCCACTTCAGACTCATCAAACTTCAACAGCTTAGCGACGATGGCAGACACGACTTTGCTGAGCCCGTCGGACTGTTTGCCAGCGGCGGCGACAGGCCGTGGGGACTCAGCAGTCTCTTGGCGCAAAACGGGTTGGCTGCGGAAGCTGGCCGTCTCAATGGTCTTGGCGGCACGCGGTTCGATGGCTTGGGTATTGGCGATACACACATCGTCCAAGAGGGACAACACAGTGCCGTTTTTATCAGCCAACGCAATCGTTCCGCGCAAGGCTTGCCCCGACGGCTCGAGGGAAAACAGCAGGCTGCTGACCTTCGACACAGACGCAACATCCAGCTGGACGGTGCTGGCGCAAAGCGCGTAATCGCTCCAATGGTCCAGCCCTTGACGCAAGGCAATGTAGAGGACAGCTTGTTGCAATGCCGAACCGAGTTCGGATAAAAACGTCGTGTTGCGGGCAAAGTGATTGTGTCGATAATCAGCATCTTTCAAGTGCACTCGATAGTGCTGTTCACCGATCAACTGCAGCTCGCTGATGGCATTGACGTAATCGCCAAAAACGATTTTGTGCTCTTCCAGCGCTTTGCTGACCTGTGCACCGGAAAGGCTTTCCCGAACGCTCGCATTCGCCAACACGGGAGAAGGCTGCGGGAGAACCCTGCGCCCATCGCCAGCTTGCACGGCAAATTCGACCCGGGCACACAGTTGATGCGGCGTCGACGTATCCGCTGTGGAAGAGATGTAAACGTCAGAAAACTGCCCCGTTTGATCGTTCAATGCCACCGCATAGCACAGCTGCGAAGGCACAACAGGGGTAGGCGCCAGCAACTCCCAACGCACTGGGGTGTAGTCGCGTTGCGGATCAGCCTGCTTCATCACTGCAATTGCCGCATCGAGCAGGCTGAACGCGATTAACTGCGGCTGTTTCTTGACCCGGTAGAGGTAGTCGAGGATTTCAATCTCGATCAAATCAGCGGAGTAACGGATACCGCTCAGGTCGGAGGTGTTGTCACGGACCAGCGGGTGATATTTGTTGCGGTTGCCCAGAGGGTCAATAACGCTTGGTGCGTCTTCCAGAACCTCAAACCAGCAGCGTTTCTTCTCAAACTGATAAGCCGGAATGCGCACTTTAATCATCGCACCCAGGACTGCTTGGTCATTCAACCCATGCAAGGCAAACCAGTCCACGGTCGAGCCATTGGTCCAGTACTCGGCCAATGCCTCAAGCTCCGCGCTCTCGATAGCCTGACTCAGTTCCCTCCTGGAGAACTCCTTGGTCGCACCCGACGCGCTGTCTACGAAGTGCACGGAACGGTTGCTGGAAAGCCCCCCCAGCCAGCTATCAATCGACCCAATGACCTCATTGATGCTGTCTGCGCAGAATGCCAGGCGGCATTTCATCTGGTTCTTGGCCACCTGCAGGGTGTAAGCCAGCGAGGCAGGCGATACATCACGGTGGTCTTTCAGGTAGCTTAAAAAGCCCTGCAGGTTCCTGACCAGCGAATCACGATTAGTCGCCGAGAATACAAACAGCTGTTGTTGGGTCTGGCGCGGGCTGCGGCTGGTCGTCCGAGGGTCGACATACTCCTCCAGAATCATGTGCGAGTTCATCCCGCCAGCACCAATGGAGGTGATCGATGCCCGACGCGGTAAGACTAGGTTGTTTTCGGAACGAGGGGCTGGCCACGATTGCAGTTCTTTATGCACATAAAACGGTGAGTCTTCGAAACGAATATTGCTGTTGAGCGTATCTGCACCCAGCGACGGCACGATCTGCTGGTGCTTGAACTGCAGTAAGATCTTCGAGATTCCGGCAATACCAGCCGCCGCGAGAAGGTGGGCAATGTTCGACTTGATCGAGCCAATCGGACAGAACTGCTTCTTGTCGGTATATTTTCGGAACGCTTGGGTAGCACCTTTTATTTCGACCGGGTCGCCCAACTCGGTACCCGAACCATGGCCTTCGAAGTAGCCAATGGTTTGCGGATCAATTTGCGCATCTTCAATCGCTTTTTCTATCGCCAGGGCCTGCATATGCGGCTGTGGAACGGTGAAACCATTGCGTACGCCAGCATTGGACAGGGCCGTTCCCTTGATAATGCCCCAGATGTTGTCGCCATCACGCTTGGCATCTGCCAGGGTTTTCAGGACCACGGCACCCACGCCTTCGCCCAAAATAGTGCCATCGGCGCCAATCCCATAACTTCTGATGACATCTGAGGTTTTGGTGGTGAAATGTTCCTGGGAACTGGAGATCAGGTTGTAAGGGTGCAGGAGCAAGTTCATGCCCCCCGCCACGACTATTTTCGACTCACCAGACCGCAGCATTTGCACCGCCACGTGAATGCAGGTCGATGTCGCCGAGCACATGGTGTCGACAAACAAGGACGGGCCGGTGAACCCATAGAAATACGACAGCATGTTCGGGATCGTGCCGGTGTAGCTGCCGCTGGCAGAACCGCCGCGCGTGAGGTTGTTTTGGAAACCATACAAGTTGTAGTGGTTGCTCATGGTGCCGGCGACAACACCCACGTCGCCTTTATACAGCTGCTGCAACGACTCTTTTGAATAACCCGAATCTTCCAGGGCCTCGACGCCCACTTCGAGGAACAGCCGGACTTCCGGTGACATCTTCTCGGCTTCGAGTTGAGAAATCTGGAAGTAACGCGGATCAAACTTGTCTATGTCGTCGAGGAAGCCACCGGTCTTGATCGTCGACTTACCCCACACATCCCGCTCTTTGTAGTAAATAGCGTCGTGCTTCCAGCGATCCGTCGGGACCTTCTCAAACGCATGCTGGCCACTTTTCAACAGCCCCCAGAGCTCATCCATGTTTTTCGATTTAGGATAACGTCCGGACAGACCGATAATCGCAATATCATGCTGATCACGGTCATCGGCGGCGACCTGGCTGACGACAGGTACTGCTTCTATTTGCTTGTTGATCGACGGTGCCGGTGCGGCAGCCGGCTCTTCAGCGACCTGTTTGTCTTGAGAGGGCGTGTCTGTATGAGCAGCAACCCCGACGACAGGCGCTCTACCCTCCAGGTACAGGCTCGTTAGTTTTTTTCTGTGTTCATCCATCAGATAATCGGCCACTTCATTGATCGTGAAGTATTCGAAGAACAGCGTTTTTGATAATTGACCGAATTGACCCTCGAGGTGACGGATCATTTCTACCGCCATAATCGAGTCAAAGCCATACTCTTCGATCTTCTGATCGCCGCGGATCGTTTTGGCGTCGCGTTCAATGACGATGGCCAACTTGCCCTTCAGATAGTCCTGGGCATATTGAAACAAGGCCTCATTGTCCACGTCATCACCGTTATTCGAGGGATCAGGGCTCTCCTGACTGACTACCTCAGGCACAACGCTGCGCGGGTTAAGGCCTGCGATGTAAGCGTGGATTTTCTCCTGGTTGCCGTACGTGACGAGGATCGGCAAATCATCGGTGGTGGTCAGCGCATAACGCAACGCGTGCATCGCTTCATGGGTGGGAAGTGGTTCCATGCCGGTTGTTTCATGCACGGAGGCTAACGTGCCGGCGTCCATTCTCATGCCACCGTCTTGCCAAAGCGGCCAATTAATGGCGATCGTCTGCCCGGTGCACCTCCCTTCGCGCACCCGTTGGTTGCGATCAATCGCGAAGGCATCCAAAAAGGCGTTGGCTGCGGCATAGTCACTTTGGCCAGCATTACCAAACGTGCTCGCCACCGAAGAGAACAGCACGAACTTGCCTAATGGCAGACGCTTGATCGCCTGATCAATGGCCAGCGTGCCATCGAGTTTTGGCGACAGCACTGGCAGCGAATCCATCACCTCTTTACGCAAGATGAAGTTATCGGCGATGTGGCCAGCGGCATGGAATATGGCATCAACGCTGTGATGAGTATTGTTCAGCGCAGCGACAAACTTCTCGACCTCAATGACATCGGCAATATCGAGTGACTGATAATCGACCTTGCCACCCCGTGCTTGTATTTCACCTTTCAAGGCAGAGAAAACAGCCTGCTGCTCGGCGGCGGTTTTGCGCCCGGTCAAGTAGAGCGTGCACCCCGGGAAATCCGCTGCGAGCTGCCTGGAAATCAGTTGACCAATACCACCCAGCCCGCCGGTTATCCAGAAAACCGGCTGTTCATTAAGTACCGGAATTTTTCCCTGAACAGTTCTTACGGGTTGCGCTGTAATCCGCTCTACCCGACGCAGGCCTTGCGCATCATGACGCACGCCAAAGGCACCGTCGGCGAGGAGAAACTCACGGGCGATGATCGATCCGGCATCGACCAGTGGTGAGTTTTCTATCGATACAAAGCGTCCCTGGATCCGTGGGTTTTCATTGTGCGCGACCCGCAGCAGCGCGGTCAGGCTGGAGCGGATCACATCAGGCAGTGTCGAGGAGGCACAGACCAGAAGGTGTTGAACAGTTTTAGGCTTGGTTTCCAGGAGTTTCTTAATGTATGAAAACACTTGGGCGTACGCTTCAATCGTCGGTGCGCTGCTCGCTGCCTCAGGGGAAGACAAAGCCAGCGACTGGAACGTGCAAGACGTTTGCGCAGACACCTGATTACGATAGTTGGCAATCCAGCGCTCATCCTGAGTCGTGCTACCCACATGAAGGGCAAGCACGTGATTGGCGCGATCTGCGGGCGCTGTTGAGCTTCCTGGAGGCTGTTGATGGTCTATATTGTCAACAACCCACTGTTTCGAAAAATAAAGATTCTGGGTGCTCAGCTCATTCGAGCTACTGTTGTTCTTGCTGGTCATTTGCTCACCCGTGGGACTGCGCAATAAGAACATCGTAAAATTTTTCGCCGAAGCTACCTGTTCGCCTTGTTCGGTAAAAATACTCAGGTCAAAGGTTAACGAGGCTTTAGTGCCGACAAATCGACTCTTCTCACTGATGCGAGCCCAGACGGTCGTGGGGCAAACCTGATAGACAGATAAACTGTCGAGTGAAAAAGGAACATAAGGGTAGTGTGAGGGATTATTGGACAACGCCGTTGCAATACCGGCCTGCAATACCGAGTCGAGAATTGCCGGGTGGGCAGTGAATGATTGTTGACTCCCAGCAATTGAAACCTTGACCCAGACTTCATCCACACCGACATGGATTTGCTCGACACCCTGCAGCCTCGGACCGTGGTAAATACCTGTGCTCTGAAGGTATTGATAGCATTGATCGCGATGAATGCTCTTGAATTGCGACATGTCCGGCAGATCAATACGATCGGCCGCCGTTGAACCCGGCTGGTACTCGCCTTGCGCATGAACACGGGTTTTATTTTTAGCCTGCCCTTCGACATTTTTGGGATGGGTATAAAAACGAAAGCCTTTGCTTTGCTGTCCCGAGGCAGCGTTTGCATCCGCCTGCTTATTGTCGAAGTCGAGGTAAATCGACTTTCTGATATCGACGTCGTCGTCAGACAGATCGATGGCAAATGGCGATAACCAAAATACATTTGAGAAGTCGACGTTGATCATTTTATCGGCACGCGGAATTGTCGATAAAATCAGTTCCAGATAGTGCACACCCGGCAATATAGATTGGTTATTAACCGTGTGATCTTCCAGGAAAAAGGCCTTGCTCGAAAGCGTAAATTCGAATGTACCCGGCTGTTTTGGCTTGACCACATCAGCGTTTTTTTTCGGAAACCAGTAAGCCGTGCGCTCAAATGAATAGAGCGGCAAGCGGACTTTCGCGGGGATCAGGCTAGCGTCGAGATAAAGGTCATTCCAATCGACTGCAACCCCAAAAACCCAGTACTGGGCCAGGCTGCGCATATCGTGATTGGAAATCCAGCTGTCCGTCAGTGACGCTCTGTTTTCTTCGGCGTAATCCCTAAGTCGTTTGCCTTCTCCGGCATCGTAAGCGTTACCTACAAATGTGTGCTCGGCAGCAGCGCGTGTATCTATAAAGCACCGAATCGCCAGTTTCAGTTCGTCGATGGACTCAACCACAAAGCACACGCGTTCCGTAAGCGCGTCGCGCCGGCACTGTAACGCATGGGCAATGCTGGGCAGGTCATGAGGGTTGTCCCCCAGGAACGCTAGCAGGCGCCGGGCATACGCTACCAACGACTCGCTTGACTTGGCCGAGACAGGAATCGCAAACACAGGATGGTTATCAGCGCCTGCACGGGCTGGCAGTTGCGCGGTTTCAGGAATGAACTCCTGGATCACCGCATGGGCATTGCTGCCACCAAATCCAAATGAACTAATACCGGCGATGCGCCCTGTCGATCCCTCCGAAGGACTCGCCCAAGGCTGATGCTTGTCGACAATATAAAAAGGCGTATCCGTCAATTCTATCTTGGGGTTGATACTTTTAAAGTTCAGGTTTCCGGGGAGTTCTTTATTTTTTAATGCGGCTAAAATTTTGATAATCCCGGCAACACCCGCGGCACCTTCCAGGTGCCCAATATTTGTTTTAACCGAGCCAATACCGCAATAGCTCTTCCTGGACTGCAGGTCATCGACAGCATGGCTTGCCTGAGCGAAGGCTTTCTTCAGCCCGAGGATCTCGATAGGGTCACCCAATGGCGTGCCGGTGCCATGGGTTTCGATATAGCCAACATCGCGAACATCAATATCACTGCGTTGATAAAGCTCTGCGATCAGGTCCGCTTGCGCCTGAGGGTTGGTCACGGTCAGTGAGCCGGTTTTACCCCCATGGTTGTTGGCAACACCTCGCACCACAGCGTGGATGTTGTCCCCGTCCTCAATGGCCTTGTCCAACGCTTTGAGCAGCAAAAGCCCGCCGCCCTCACCGCGCACATAACCATTGGCGCGGTCATCGAAGGTATAGCTCTTGCCATCTTTAGAGAGCATTCCATTTTTGGTAAAGGCGATAAAATGCTGCGGGCTCCAGATTAAATTCACCCCCCCGGCCAGGGCCAGCTCGCACTCGCCGGACTTGATGGCATTGACCGCTAATGCCAACGAAACCAGCGAGCTTGAACAGGCCGTATCAATGCTGATACTGGGACCTTTGAGGTCAAAGTAATAAGAGATCCGGTTGGATAAAATCGAGTACGCCGTTCCCGTCGGAAAGTAGGGATCAATCGGCGTGTGGTTCAGCGCCAACAGCTCAGCATAATCCCAGTGACAAACCCCCATAAAAACGCCGGTGTTCGTCCCCTTCACGCTGGATGGGCATATCCCTGCATCTTCAAAGGCATGCCAGGCCATTTCCATGGCAATACGTTGCTGGGGGTCCATGAATTTACTTTCACGAGGCGAGATGCCAAAAAAATTGGCATCGAAGCATTCGATATCGTCGACGAACCCGCCCCAAATACTCGATGTTTTATCGCCCCCGGTTTTAGGATCACCGTAAAGCTCAGCCTTCGACCAACGCTTTTCATTGACCTCACTAATCAAGGACTTACCCGCTTTAAGCTTGTCCCAGAAGGCATCAATAGAGTCTGATTCAGGCAGGCGAAGGCCAACCCCGACAATAGCGACCTGGGTGCTATCTAGGTCAGTTTTTGTGCTTGACATAAACGTTGTCCCTTGGGTTTCTAGTGCCTTGCGTCGACGGCTTGAACCAACAATTTATCCACTCGACAGGGATTGATATAAGCCGCGCCCTGACGCTTGACAAACCATTTATCCAGCTCGATCAAGGACATCAGATAGACAAACGCCTGATTGTCTCTGACTGTTATATCTTCACCACCGGCCACGGTTCGCTCGACCACTTTTTTGATCAGTGCCTTTGCAAACACCGGATTAATCAGCTCGATGGCGTCCAGTGCATTTGACTCGCAAAGATGATTGAGATAGTCGAGAGAGTGTTCGACAAATGGCCCGCTGTCCGGCGCCCGATACGGTGTTTTGGCTTTATGAATGATACGATCCGGCAGAATTCCATCGTAGGCCATGCGCAGTATGTGCTTTTCAGTAAAGCCATCGTCAAAACGCAAATTGATGGACGAGGCGAGTCTCTGCACATTAATGTCGAGGAATGGACAGCGGTTTTCAATGCCATGAGCAAGGCCCATACGCTCGCCCTGGCTACTGAGGAGATACCCGGAAAGCAAGGTATTGAACTCCAGCCACTGGGCTTTTTGCGTTGGGCTTAACGCTCCGTACACTGGGTCTTGCGCCACCCATGCCTGAATACTGGCAAATGGATCACTCTTGGTTTTTAGCAACCGACTGGCAAAGCGCCCATTTTGAAAACGTATTTCGTGGGAGAACAACCCAGGGATTTTTTCTTTCGCATAAGCGTTATAGAAACCCATTAAGCTCGAGTCATTATCTTCACTGAAGCTTTTCATGTAAGGGTACAACTTGGCCAGCAAGCGTTTCTTTTCATCGTGATCAGTGGTGTCCCACTGGGAGCGCAACAGAGTCTCTTTAAAGATGTTGTAACCCAGGAACACTTCATCCGCCCCCTCTCCGCTCAGAATCGCTTTGATGCCGGTCGAGCGAACATGCTTGGACAACATGTACATCGGCACAGGCGCGGTACGAAACAACGGCATTTCAGCATGGAAGACCGTCGCCGAAAAATTATCAACAATATCTTTATGGTTAATAATCAGCCGTTCATGTTCAGTCGAGAACAAAGCAGAGACAAGTTGTTGATCACTCGACTCATCCAGGTTCTTATCTTCAAATTCCACAGAAAACGTGCGCAGCGGCTTTTGCTTGATGATTTTTGCCGCAATGCTGGTCAAAACGGAGGAGTCAACGCCACCACTGAGGTACAGCCCCATAGGCACGTCACTGCGCAGTCTGAGCTTGACCGCCTGCTCAAGGGTGTTGCGGATTTCTTCCTTGGCTTCATTTTCGGTGCCATCAAAATCCACAGCGCGAAAATCCAGGGCGTAATAGGGCCGGATCTCACACTGAGCCCCTCGCAGGGTCATGATGGACCCAGGTGGCAGCTGACGAATGCCCTGGAACGGGGTTTGCGATGGCAGGGGCGTCCAATGGGCGAGGATCGAGGACAATGACGTTTCGTCAAACTTAAACTCAAACCCTGGAAAGCCAAAAAAGCACTTCATCTCTGAAGCGAAGAGATAACCACCGTCAGTGTGCGTATAAAACAGCGGGCGCTTACCAAAGCGATCGCGCGCCATAAACACTTCATTTTTAACCGTGTCATAAATGGCGAAGGCGAAAGCGCCATTAAATTTTTCCAGGGCCTCGTCACCCCACTCCATCCAGCTGCGCAACACCACCTCGGTGTCGGACTCAGTGGAAAAACGGTGTCCTAATACTTGTAATCGATGCTTTAGCTCGATGTAGTTATACAGCTCACCGTTGTATGAGATCCAATACTGACCTGTGCTATCGCTCAGAGGTTGAATGCCTGCCGCAAGATCAATAATACTTAAACGCATGGTGCCGAGGCCCATGGAATTATTGACATAATACCCTGCTTGGTCAGGACCTCGATGCTCAATCATTGAAAGCATATTTTTTATGACGGAAGCTTCATCCAAACCTTTATTTTTAACACCAAAAAATCCAGCTATCCCACACATAAAAATAAACCCACCGAAGTTTCAGCTGGCAACCCACATAGAACTATAGTGTTCTACAGCCTTGGCCAAGGTCGAAAGTTCCAATCACGGCTTGGAGTTTTTTGCCAACACCAACGCGCACGCACCACAAATACCGAATAACATTACGGAGAAAAACATCGACAAACTTTCGCCGCCATTCTCGACTAACAAAAACACCTGATGGTCTGGTGGGCCTCTAAACCACACCTCTGAACTACCTGATGGTAACTGCCCGTTCCTCGACAAACTCGACCATATTTTGGATAGAAACCAGAATATTGCCCAGCATATCCTCCTGGGTGAACACAATACCGAACTCTTTCTTCAAGAAAGAAATTAGTTGGACATAACCTACCGAATCGATCAGACCGAGTTTAATGAGATCATCTTGCTCTGTTACGTTCTCATCGAACTCAAATAAGAAATTTTGAGTCAGGTAGTATTTGATTTTCTCTTTCATGCACTCACTCTTTAATAGCAGTTGCAAATCCCACCGCAATGGAGGGGCTTTTAAATGGCGCAACATCAACGAATGGATCAAGCCGACCCGGCTGACTCCAGTTCTGCTCGTTCAAAAGGATATGGATGCCAGTCTTCACTATCATGACTGGTCACTGCCAGGGTTTTATCCCGTTCGTAGTAACTGGTGAACTCCGGAATAACAGCTTGAGTCCGACGCATGATCCTGTTGTGATTCGAGACCAGCGCACCACGCTTGTGCATTGTGCCATTGCAATTCCAGATCAGGAAATCATCCTGTTTCCAAAAGTGCTCATAAACGTATTGATCTTTAATTTGATGTTCAAACAGGAACTTTAGAAGCCTGTAGCTTTCTGACTTGCTCAGACCTTCAACACGTTCCATCGTATTGTAGTTCAGATAAAGATATTTCTGCCGGGTGATCGGATTGGTTTTAACTAATGGTTGGTTGACCGGCTCAGTACGTTGCGGGTCGACAAAGTAGTGAATCACTCGCAGATTATCAATACGCTTTTTCAGACTGTCTTCCAAGTCATTATAGGCGGAAACGGTATCGCAGAATAACGTTGCTCCGCCTTGTGCGGCAGCCAGCTCTGCATATAAGCAATTAATTGTTTCAACATTTATGGCTTCCGAGTCGCCAGTGTGCCAGCACGAAGTTCCCTTGCCCTTAGTATGATTGTCTTTCTCATCCCATATTGCATGCTCATCCTGAGTCTTGTCGCAAAAATCCGGGCCATTCACAAAATATAAAATCTCCCCATGATTAATTAGCGGCAGCCCATTAGGAATAACCTCATTATCACCAAAAGTAGTGGTTTCTATCTGTGGCGCCCAAGAGTGCAGCTTTAGGTTCGGATTGCCCAGCAGTCGAGTGACCGCGACTTGCTCTCTTCTTGTAAGATTTTGATTCCTGAGCAACACAAACCCGCGATATGCCAAGCATTTTTTAATCGCTGCGATCGTGTCAAAAGATAGATTTTTATGCAGCTTTAAACTCTCGATTTCGACGCCAAAATTCGGAGTCACGTGTGATATTTCAAAAGGAACATTTGACAAGTTTAAGCCCACGACAACACTCCAGCATTTTAATCTAAACTGATTGAGTTAACGCTTATAAATACCTTGAAGCTCAAGCCTGCAAGAAACACCTCACCGCCCTCCTATTCAGATATTTTCTAGCATGGAGTAGGGAGCATCGCCCTAGCCAAACCAAGAATCTTTTGCCACTGGTTTAACGCTTCAGCAAAACCTAGCACTGAACAAAAAAAACAACAAATTACATAAATTCATCCTTGATGTATTTTATTCACCCCATTTGATCTATTCCTTTCTGGCTTCTTGCTCGTCGCTTGCAGGCCAAATATGGATGGCCATTAAACATCACTGCATTCAGCTCTTTAATCAGTCCTCTACCTCAGCCATCAGTAATATTCCCCATAGGAAAATCGGCGCCCTTATTGACACCGCCTGTGCCCAAGGGGACATCAGGGCAATGGCTGAGGTTGGGCTGTTATCGGCTTTATCGCCTACCCTCTTGGGTCTCCGCTGGCGGGATAGCTTGCCAAAAACTCACGTACAAATTCCGCAGGCGCCAAGCGCTTATCAGTGATGGATAAGACAGGTTGCGATCTCGATGAGGGCCGTCATCGGGTGATTGCCCAGGAGTTATTTCAAAACTAACGTTGCACGGGGCGTTCATAATCCATAATTATTTATTAGGTGACAGCAGGCTTGAGCGTGTATTAGATGATTGGTGCCCTTCAATGCCGGGGCTACACCTTTATTATTCCGGGCATCGCCACGTCTCCGTTGCGCTTCGAACATTAATTTCAACTATCCGCCGAACTGAGCTCTGAATGATGCAATGTTCTCCACGCATGGTGTGAACCGCAGCCTGTTCTCAAGCTAATCTGCCGAATACTTATCGGTGCGATCATTTACCCTGGGATTCAGACACTGCTCATGGAGGCAATCGTTGGCATCATGGATCTTCACACCCTCGAATCCCGCCTCCACCGTGTTGACCGCGCTCGGACGAAATCATCAACAATCCGCTCGACCTCTTTCGTCATCAATTGACGAGGGGCCAGTGGCTCAAGACGATCAGACTCACCGTGCTCGTTGTAGCCGTACGCCCATACCCACAGCCATTGTAGGATGCCAAACTTTATCCACCAGGAAGGACCAAGCCTTGACCGATCAAACTTTCACGTCCGTGATGCATGTGCTGGACGTCCTCTACAAGCTCTGGCCCATCGCCTGCGGCATATTCGTCGTTGGCGCCGTCTAGTGGCGTACACGATCAATTTTTTTCATCTTTCATCAGATCCTGAAATGGCTCGGGCTCGAGGGAAAATACACCAACACCGATGACCAAAAGATCGCCGACGATTATCTCGATCTCAACAAATTCAATCTGAAGACAGGGTTCCACCTAAGCTCGGTCAAAGCTAAAGCAAAGCTGCACGAATGGATGCGCGAACACAATATCGAATTCGCGGAGTTACGCCGTGCCGGCTGGTACTTCAAAGCCAATCAGTTGAGCTTTGACATACCAGGTTTGTGGCGTAAGGTTTTAGTCCAAGGAGCCTTCATCGCACTGGGAGTTTTTTTCGTCGCAACCGGGCAGTTCGTGCAGAAGACCGATTATGCCCTGATGACAGTCAAAGCCACTGGAACGTGGTTCTGGGTCGGAAAAAACGAGGCCTATAGCCTGAGGTTCGACTTCCCAGAGATGCTTCGGGGCGATGCCTGGCGGCTCCAGCAAGGTGATTGCCGTTACATCGACGATCCTAAACCGGCACTCGACATCTGGGACAAGGATGTCATTTGTCACCTCGTACTAGGCTTCAACGAAGGGGCAATCGCAGAAGCCATCGATTCCCAAGTGGCCACAGCCCTGATTCTGAACGTCGTAAGCATCGGGTGCTTTAGTCTATTCGTGCTCTTTGCCTTCTGGCTTCAGAGAGCGAAAGAATTGCACGCCCAGTTGGAAGCTGAATCCTCAACTGGAGATGCAAAACCTCATGTTGACGCAAAACCAGAAACAGCACCTATCCCTGCAACCGAGGCAAAGGAAATGGCTTTGCTGTGATAGCAAGGTAGGGGGAAACACGAGCGGCTTAAGCGGAACGGTCAGTCCACGTTTGGAATATCTGGTTAAACTACCGACGCCTCGTATGGACACTCGGACTGAATGCTTCCCATGAAAAAAATCACCTCACTGTCACTCCTCCTCCTGACCTGTCTGCCATTGCCAAGCTGGGCTGGCTGGTAAGAGGTCCGCAACTACACCGGCACCCTGGGCAGTCATTCGGTGCATATGTCGCTGCAAACATATGTGTGGTTGCAGCAAGGTAAGCCCGGGAAGGTCGATGGCAGTTATTACTATGATGAGCACCGCATCCCGATTGCCCTGCATGGTGAGCAACAGGCTGAAAACCAGCTGGCGCTTTGCGAAGAGCCTGGCAAAAAGTGTCCCATTACACTGACGGTGACTGACCAAGGCGCGAGCGGTACCTGGAACGACGGGAAGCGGACCTTGCCGATCAACCTGCAACAGGTGGGACGCCTGGATAACACCGACGAGAGCAAACAGTTGCTGGAAGGCAGCGTCGAAATCCCGATGTGGTCCCATACCAAGGATCGAATGTTCCTGGGCGTCTACGGCGTTCAGGCCCCAGCAGAAACGTACCAGGTGCCCTTCGTCACGATGAAGACGATCAAGGAGGTCGAGATCAAGACTGGCAGGCTGGTACGGACTCTGGAAGTCGATGACATGGCCGGTTTGTTAATGACGCCGATCTATATGAACGTCGAAGCTTCGGCACAGGGCAAAGGCCTAAACCTGCTCATTCAGCATGGCGGTGGCCGGATGGGTTACGACGAGGAACGGGCTATTCCGGATTAGCCAAAACATCTACGGAGTCCAGAGGGCCCGGGAACTCCAGATGAGCGATGAATAGATCGATCATGATGTGTGCTAGCGCAATGGTTTCGACAGAAGTGATCGTGATGGACATTGAACGTATCCTCAAAAAAAGGCAGCTGAACGTACAGGAACAAAACACCGTCAGCGCCCATGGACTCATGTGCACGGCGAAAGCCTGGATGGATAACGGTGTCCCTACTGCCCTGGCACATTACGGCGAAACCCGAGGCGTTAACTGGTCGCAAACCATCGTGCTCAAGCTCGAAATCGACTTCCCCGGGATGCCGCGTTTGTTTGGCCTGCTGCTCACCCAGGTAGATCGCTTTATAGCCTTTGAAATCGATACCGACAGCGCCCACCTGCAGGTTGAATCAGTGGATCGCTGGGAAGATATTTCGGCCCACCAGGACTATTCGGCCAGTAACCGCGGCACTGGGAAAGGCTTTGCGGCCATAGCGAAGCAGGTGAAACGCGAGCTGCTCGCCAGCAACGGTTAGTCGGCGTTTGGAATGACGATGAGCGACGGGCTCCGTACCTGCGCCTGCATCATTCACTCAACGCTACCGCCTTCTCACAAAGGGGTCATGTCATGCAGCACTGCCTTGAACCCTACCCGCGCTGTGGATCAGCTCAACACGTTCGACCGAAAGAAATGCTGATAGGTGGGAAATGCCCATCACCGTCTGATGTGATCGATCAAGTTGCGTGCTCGCACTCGTGCAAACGTACGACAAAGTCGGATGCGCCCAAGTTTCATCTCATTGTCTTAGGAGGGGAAAATAGACGAAACAGAGCGTGATCGACTCTTCGAGCGATTCCATAGCCGTGGAAATGACCTGGAAGCAGGGCTGGGGTTGACCATCGTCCAAGGCGGTGCAGGCGATTGGGGAAGAAGCTAAACAATTACGCTGACTGAAAGTTGGGTGAGCGCAGGCTTGAGAGGCTAGTTTTTAGGCCGGTAGCGGTCAGCCGTGCGCGGCGGAAATCGGCCAAAAGCAGTCATTCAATGCTCTAAAGAATCAGGAGTGATTCAACACATTCATCGTTCTTAGTGACTAGTTCATAAACTATTCATGCAGTACTTAAAAGCTAGCCCTAAAGTTTTGCTGGACTCTGCCGATAGCGAGCTGGAGTGTTAACCTGGAGAAAGCGTCATGGATGTTAATGTTTATAAAATTGAAGATGTGACTAATGATTTTGTCTTAAATAAAATAAAGTCACATGAGAGTTTTGTTCTTGAGTGCGGCGAATTCAACAGGTACTCAAACACTCTGACGTGGCTGGAGAACGCTATTGAAACAGAAGGCATGTCTGTCAGGATTTATATGATGGCTCGCAACCTCTCGATGGGGGGTTTTGCAGGTTTTGCCGGAGCGAGCATTGTCGGTGTACCAGTGGCGCTAGGAGCGCTTGCCGTAGGTCTGGTGGCCGGTGTTGGCATCGCCGCTCACAACCTCGCGACACTGAATCCCGATTACGAGATCGGCAAAAATCCACTCTCAACTACACTGTACGTAGACTACAAAAAATGAGAGTTCTGGTATGTGTGCTCTGCCGGACTGAATCGCCCCAAGTTTAGTAGACTCTTTATATTTCTGCTTCTGGCCGATTTCTGCCTGTCGTAGCGGGCAGCAATCGGCCAAACGCGGACAGTCTCACTGGGACTGGGCTGGCGCACTGAAAGCGCGTCCGGCGAGCGTGCTTGAATGCCTTGCTATGTACTCCTTCGCCGAGTAAGCGGGAAGACAAATGGCTTTTCTTGAGTTAAATTTATTTCGCTTAGCTTGTATTTAAGTCTAATATCACTACAACTAAATCGTCGAATTAGGTCTTCCACTTTAATGTCACTTAGCTTGTGATTCCAAGGGTGAATTATAGAGCCACCCCTAACTTTATCGAAGCCATACTTTTGTCCCAGAGCTACAGTGATAGTATTTTCAATCTCTGTCACCCAGAAACAATCGCCAATTGATCTAAAGGCCGCATGTAAGTGAGTTGCTTTTCTCTTTCCCGTGAGGCCGCTCTCTATATATTTTATGGCGCCATTTTTCTTTAATGTAGAGTAAGGGCTTTTTTTACCATGGCTTCGCAGCCTTGATCTCAACCCTTTAGCTGTACCCACGTACCATGAGTTCAGCTCAAGCTTCAAAATATAGATATACCAATTTCTAATTTCTTCACTCCTTTTCCGGTATCAAATTGTCCATAACGATTAAGCTAAGCCCTCTGAGACACTACTCGATTCGCACTGAGCGTGTCTATTGCAAGTGGGTTACGCCGCACGGCAGGATTAGGTCTGCTGAGGTCGAAGCGTCTCATGCAGGTATCTAGCGGAGCGAGGGGTAGCCCAAAACGTCCGCTCTTGGCCGATTTTTGCCTGTCGCCACCGTTTGCTTTAGGTCGAGTCTAGCCAGTCATGGAGCTCATGTGCACTGGTCAAGTCGAATGCAAACGGGTGGTCAAGTCCATGCAACTACTCAGATAGGCGCGGCCAGCCCCAAGAAGCGTTTTCACGGCGAAGAAAAACCAGGCTATCAGCGTGTGGATCAGCTCGCCGTTGATGAATGCAGACCAGAGCTATTGAAAGAACCACCTCTGCAACAGCTGGTGGACGGTTTTTACTGCGACCAGTGTGGTGCGGGGTTCGTCACCAGCAGCATTGCTCAAGCAACGAACTAGGCTTCAAAGGGGTAATGACAGCATGCCCCATCTCCGTCTGTGCGAGGGGTCCGAGCATCGAGCTGGTCGCGTCCACAACCAACCTCGATGGGGAATAGCTGCCCCTAGACCAGCCGTCCCCACACTTGAACGAGCCCGACAAAATGGGCCATACCAAAACCGATGCAGACTGCCGAGCTGATCAGAATGAATCGGGTGGTTCTGCCGGTATTTTTCAAGATGAAAAATCCTGCAAATCCCCGTAGCAGGTAAATGAGCGTTATAGCGCTGAGCACTGGTCGCAGCAGTGGTAACGGTCTAATCACCGACGCACCGGATAAGGCATAGAGAGCCCAGACCATGAGGATCAGCGCGATTCCAATCGTGATGATTGCTGGAAATGCCCTTCCCGCCTCCGCTGCGCGAATAAAGCGTTTTCCTGCGCCGGCAAGCCGGTATCCGGCAGGGCCCGCAATGACAACGCCTATATGCAAAGCGGCAGCCATGGCGCTGCAGGCTGCACCGATGACGAGCGCTTGATTGTATTCGTCGATCACGTTTTGTCCTTCCTTGAGTACCCGAGACAGAGACATCTCGAAACGGGTCCGCATCGCCACTGACGGAGATGGCGGAACCCGACGATGACGTTTATTTATTGCTCTTGCGGCGCAGCAGAACAAACAAACCGATCAGTTGCATCCCCACCACGACCATGACCACGCTCTTCCCTCCGATGCCGAGGCCTGCCACCCAATCGATAACCAGCAGCAAGAGCGCTACGCACACGGGAAGCATACAAAGGATGTACAACACTCTGATCAGCTTCCGATGACGTCGTGCCCATGTGGACGGCCCGTCTGCTTGAGCTACGGAGTCCAGAGGCCCCAGGAACTCCAGAAGAGCGATGAATAGATCGATCATGATGTGTTCTAGCGCAATGGTTTCGACAGGAGGTGTGTGGCTTCAATTGAAACGCGCCTTTGTAACGGCTGCATTTGAATTTTCTGCATTCTCCTCATGACTGCCAACGCCCACCATGGCTCGAAAGCAGCCCCCCATCAACGGTACCTTTCAACCGGTGGGATCGAACACAGGGCCAGTGGCACTCGCAGCCTCTCACAGAAGCAGTCAATTTCAGCGGCCAGCAAGAGTTCTCTCTTTCCCTTGAGTGAAATTTCCTAGAAAATCCTGACCGCTTGTTTGCGCCTGATCTCGCGGCTAGGCTTCGACTCGTCACTGCTCATCAGTGATCGGGTTTGGTAGCCCGAGTAACTTCCAGGCGCATAGAGCGCTCATCTCCATACACGCGGGCGCTTTTTTTGTGCCCGCCCGTATGTGTTATGGCGGCTGTGCGTAGGGCGCTCTCGAGCGCGCTGGGTTCCTGGAGTCCCGGTCTACCAACCTGCGTACAGCCACCACCCTATCGTTTGGTAGCGATGAGTGATGGCTCCACTACCCAGGAGCGTATCAATGTTCAAAGTAACCCCCAATCCGCCTGCAACCTCCAACATCGAAAGCATTGACCCTCGTATCGCCGATCGGGCTTTGTCTCACTACAACCTCGGTCCGAAGGCAGGCGCCAAACCTGCCCAGGTCACCGTGCTGCGTGATCATCTGAATGAGCCTGGGAACCAGGAAGACGCCCTGGCCAACGTCTACTCGATTCTGCAATCCGCTGCGGCCACCGCCTATGAGCACGCCGACAACCAGATCGGTTCGAACCGCAAGGTAGCGATGGGTGTGGTGCATCTGATTGAGCTGGCACAGCTCAAAATGGACTCGGTGCTAGATGAGCAAGCGGTCAGCGTCAGCGGCTGACCACGCTCTGCGGGTGAGCGGAAAGCCTGGCCTTCCGCTCATTCGAGTCTGAAGCTCAATAACTGTCGGAATGGACCGCTATGCGAGCAGTCTGGCAGAACTGGTTTATTTGGAACGTCTTACCAATTTGAACTGCCAACAGACAGATCAGCGTCGGCCGGGTCGTTGACGCTCACTGCGCCAGTACTACCGTCGTGGCTGATGTACGGGGAGTTCCCTGTCGGGGGAACTGGGAAATTCTGGTCGTTGCTGTAGTCAAATATCCTGCTTTGTCCAAGCTGGTCCGTAATTTTCCAGGCTCCCTTAATCACGCCTCCGTCGGACGTGTACTGGATTTGCGCCGTAGAGTTCGGTGGTAAAATCCATGGCCCGTTTTGAGATTGACCCGAGCTGTCGCCGGAGAACCAAATGTTACCAAATTGATTGCCTGCACTGCCATCGGTCACGGTTTCAAATGTCCAGCTTGCATCAGATTGGTTGTAGATATGGCGGTCTGTCATGCTAGTTCCTTCTTGGGGGCTGGATAAGTGGCCGCATCACTGAGGCTCATTGCTTCCATAATGCCGTTATGGCCACCCGGCGAGCTTAGCAGCACGTGCGTAGGGGTGCTTTATCTCCGTTCACGCCTCTGGTAGCGGCGTCTCGGTTCCCCATTGCCACAGGTTGTGGAACCGACGTAGAAGGAAAACGCTGTTGTCATGCTTCGTAAACCAGGCCCCCAACACTGATCAATCCATCGCAATTCGATGCGCTGATTTGACACCTATTACCCAGCCTGGCGCCTTGGTACAGGATGATGTCTCTTGCCAGAAGTACGCTGAGCGCGCCTGCGGCCACCCCCGTCGCAGCATCCTCCAGGCACTCTTCCAGATGATTGAAATTACGTCCCTCATACTGATTCATTTCGCGGTGCGCGTAGGCGTAAATGCCGCTCACGGCTGCCCCCTTCCCCCATGCGACTATCCCATTCAGGTGGGGGCGCAATGCGTACAACGCCTCAGGACTGACCATTTCAACCAATAGCTTGGGGCTGCCGATTGACGCGATGGCCGCCGGGGTCTTGATCGCTGATTCAGTGCAGCCAAGCAGTTCTGCGACGGCGCCGACAGTGGGCACAGGCCTTTTCACATGATCAGGCTCGACGCTGGTACGCAGCTCATTTCCTGCGTGCGCAAAGGTCAATACCTGTTTGCTCATGGACGTCAGTGCTGACCCTGAATACTCAGCAACGTGATGGGTCTGCATGTAGTACGCAGCCGCCAGCGATGCGTGCAGACAGAGAGGGCTTCTAGCATGCGGATAATAAAAATCGAGAACGCACGGTCCGATACCGTCCTCCATTGTGTTGATGAAGACGCAGGCATTGGCCTTCTGTTCGGCTGCGAATTTTTGCCGCTCAGCGACCGACCATTCGAAGGCCCGTCCTTGAAAAATGACCAAGGCTTCATTTCCGCTGTTCGGGTCTGTTCCGAAACATCTAAATCGCTTTAAGTGCATTGTTTAGATTCGCACATGGTTGATGATGGGTATTCAGGGCAAAGGACGCCACAACGATCTTCTCATCCGTTTTGGTCAGCTTACTTTTTGTCTAACGGGTGGTTACGTCCGTTACTCACCGGCACCATGCCCAAGTCTGCCGGGTCAACACCGTCCAGGCAGCCAACGTTGTAGGCACACTGTGACGGATCGATTCGCCTGATGTGGTGGGTGTAAACCCCACAGACAGAGCAGAAATAGTGGCAGGCCTGCTGGGTATTGAAGCGATAGCTCTTCAGCACGTCGGCCCCTTTCAGGATCTTCAGGCCCGTGAGGGGGACGGTGCCCATAACGGCGCCTCGCCTCTTGCAGAGTGAGCAGTTGCATCGTTTCGGATCAACCACGCCGTTCGGTAATTCCAGCTCAAGCACCACCTCTCCACAGTGGCAGGAAGCGTTGTGAACCGGCTTGATCTCTGTCTCACCAATACGCTTGATCATTGGTTTCGTCCTTGCACGGCACGGTTGACTACGTGGTACCCGCAGATTATCGAAGCACCAGGCTGAGCGCACTCTGATTGACCAGTGTCTTGGCGTTGCAGGACTGCCGTGCACTGCATACGCATTGTGCGGCAACGCCCGACTAGTCGACCAGTCAGTATCCGACGCGAATGGTAGAGCCTGACTTGTAGTCCCTTTCCGCCACGCTGTAGCTGCGCCAACGACCTGAAAAAGCTTGTAGCAGTTGGAGTTTTGACAGCCCCCCTGGGGCGCTATTCATTGTGTCGGCCTGTACCGCTGACGCTGTCAGGACCCTTCGACTTCTGTCGATGGAGGCACTCACGTCCCCATCCTCCGTCCCTGGCCAGGCAGGGTCATTTACCGTTTTCCATTGATCCCCCTGACAAATCTGGCAAGAGGCCTTTCTGCATGAATACCAGACTCAAACTAGGCATGAGCGAGCGCGATGGCATAATATGCCAACATCCGCAGCAGCGTTATTTGTTCCTGGAGCCCAGCATGGCTACGCGAAATGTCGTTCTCACTGATCATATGGACCAGGTCATCAATGACCTGGTTGTCTCCGGCCGGTACCAGAACGCCAGCGAAGTCATGCGCGAAGGGCTTCGCCTGCTGGAGCAGCGTGAGGCTGAAGAACTGGCCAAGCTCGATGCATTGCGTCATGCCACTTCAGCAGGACTGATGGACCTGGAACGAGGTCATTTCATCGAGATTGGCGGTGACCAGTTGGGAGAGCTCCTGG
>Ga0209888_1000022_pt1 | contig 124006 bp, 117 predicted proteins | sample OrgsoiDNA_201059_FD_185807 | JGI IMG/M metagenome (GOLD analysis project Ga0209888, IMG submission 185807) | Permafrost soil microbial communities from the Arctic, to analyse light accelerated degradation of dissolved organic matter (DOM) -... | ecosystem: Environmental > Terrestrial > Soil >...
CAACATTTCCATGCTGATCACCCTGTGTTCTCCTGCTCGAAAAGTGAGCAGAAGCAGTTGAACACCTGGGTCAGTTTTCAGTCGGCAGAAGAGCCTCTACTGGGTCAGTTTTCGGTCAGCGGCAACATGTAGATTCACAGAGCCGATACCGGCGCTGTTCCTGGCAAACGAAGATGACGGCGCCGCCGCAACGACAGTTCTAGCACGATTGGATCAATAGCTAAGTGCTCATGGGCAATGGTGCGGTAGGTGGCGCGAAAGCCGCGGGCAATGTCGCGTGCCTCCTTCAGACCGATTTCGGGGTAAGCACCGATCGAGAAACGGTTCTCGTTGCCATGCAGTCGATACTTCAAGCACCAGAACTTGGAAGGGGATTTGCCGACCTTGCTCGACCCTCACATCCAAGTAGAGACCGGGGACTTCGCCGTCAGCGTGTTTGCCGGGTTCGATCAGTGAGCGGATCAAGGCATCGCTGAGTTTTCGTTTGAAAACAACCGCATTATCTGGGGGGATCGGTGGGGGCATCCTTTTTAAGGAGCCGGAATTTGCCCCCGATTATGCCCCATAAGTTCTGGAATCCATTGGATTTAGACAGGCGGCAGCAGACTGAAACTACAAATAACTTATTGTTATAAAAAAGTTTTATGGAAGTTAGTGGAATTCCATTTCAGGCTATCGGTGTCCCCAGGGGTAAGGTGATCGAGATTGGGGAGCGAAGTCGTGCCGACGATTTGGCCAGACCGAGCCAGTCGCGGCGATACCGGTAGGCTAATGGTGACCGTTAAAGCAGTGTGATCGCTCCTCCGGAGCCTGCGCGCATGTCCATCGGCTCGGTGGCGACTCTGTTGCCCACGCTTGAGACAATGACCGCATCTTTAGCAACAGACGGTAGCCAAGGGACATTTTTCGGTGCGTCGAGCTCGGTGGACGCACTCGGCGGCGCTGCCGGTTATTACGTCGGGAGTTGGCTCATATTAAATCGAACTCCTGTCGAAACCTGGTTGACCCTGGTTGACCCTGGGCAGCGCAGGGCTGCCTGGGTTTCTGGTTTCGATGCTGCTCCTTCATAAAGCCTAAAGATAAGCCATCGCTAAGCTAGATTGATGGAAGAGCAAAAAACGAAAGGCAATGAACGGGCGACTGTGGGCCATTTAGATCGGAGAAGCGTACAGCGATACTTCGATCAATACCGAAGTGTAGGAACATGTCTCTGCGCTATAAATTGTTCTGACCCGAGCAATTTTTCGAGGGCAAACCCATGACCGAGAAAAAAAGCACTACCGTGGGGTGGACTGTAGCGGCGGCAGGCTTCGGTTTTGCATTGGTCCAGCTGGACGTCACCATCGTCAACGTTGCCCTGCCTGATATTGCAAAGGCACTGGGTACGGATGTCGCTGGCCTCCAATGGGTGATCGACGCCTATGCTCTGACATTTGCCGCTTTTCTACTGACCGCCGGATTTCCTGGCGACCGGTTGGGCGCGCGGAAAATCTATCTTACTGGCTTCGGCATCTTTGCCGTAGCGTCGCTCGCTTGCGGGCTTGCGGGCTTGCGGGCTTGCGGGCTTGCTGCCAACGCCCTTGTGCTGATCGCGGCGCGTGTCATCCAGGGACCGATCATTGGTGGTGTACTCATTGGCGCAGCCAGTTGGAGAAGCATATTCCTCGTCAACATGCCTGTCGTGGTGGCTGGAGCCCTCCTGACATTTCGGGTCGAGGAGACCGCCATCAAGCCAGGGTCAAACAGCTTCGATTTACCTGGGCAAATTTCTCGGTGTTGTCGCGCTTGCGGCGATCACTGGCGCGGTGATCGAGGCTAAGCCGCTGGGGTTCTCCAGCCCGATTGTGTTGGGGCTGGCAATCGCTGGGCTGATCAAAGCGAGGTGTCCGGTATCGCCTCGGGCGATATCGCCATTATTCTGGTCGCGCGAGAGAAACGACGACCTTGCCGAATTGCTCGTTTGATTCCAGATATCGATAAGCCTCGACGATATTTGCGAGGGCCAGCGTCTGGTCTTCATATGTCCGCACCGATAGTCGGAACGCATGTGCGTTTTTTGAAGGAGTGGCCTGGCGTTCATCGCAAAGCCTGAGAGCTTGGCCTCAGCCTTCCAGCGCTCCGCCTGCTTCAAGCCTGCCCCAACCTCGTCAGGTTTTTGTGTCGTCATCCTGCCGTGATAGGCTAGCGCTACTTTTGAGTTGGCACTGGTCGTTCCCGCGTTCGCGGCGACAGTGAGGAGCGAACATGTCTAAGATTTCCCATCACGATCTACGGCGCTCGTTTCGCGAGTTGCTGGCTTCCAATAGCTGCTTTCATACTGCTTCTGTCTTCGACCCCATGTCCGCAAGAATCGCGGCTGACCTGGGTTTTGAGGTCGGTATCCTGGGTGGCTCGGTGGCATCCCTGCAGGTTTTGGCTGCGCCGGACTTTGCGCTTATTACCCTGAGTGAGTTCGTCGAGCAGGCAACCCGTATAGGCCGGGTCGCGCAACTGCCATTCATTGCGGACGCCGATCATGGCTACGGCAATGCGCTCAACGTCATGCGTACCGTCCAGGAGCTGGAGCGCGCGGGTGTTTCGGCGCTTACGATTGAAGACACGTTGTTGCCTGCGCAGTTCGGACGTAAATCAACCGACCTTATCAGCACGGAAGAGGGCGTAGGGAAAGTCCGGGCAGCCCTGGAAGCACGAGTCGATCCTGAACTTTCGATCATCGCTCGCACCAACGCCGCAGCGCTGCCGGTGCAGGATGTTGTTCTTCGCACCAAAGCCTATCAAGAGGCGGGGGCGGACGGCATTTGCATGGTGGGTATCCGTGACTTCGATCACCTTGAACAGGTCGCCGAAGGCCTTTCTATTCCGCTGATGCTGGTGACCTACGCCAACCCCAACCTGAACGACAACGAGCGCCTGGCCAAACTGGGTGTGCGAATTGTCGTCGCTGGCCATGGCGCCTATTTCGCCTCCATCAAGGCCACCTATGACAGCCTTCGGGAACAACGCAACCTGACTCGCAGCACGTCGAACCTGAGTGCCAGCGAGTTGACCCATACCTATACGTTCCCCGCGGACTATTTGAACTGGGCCAAAGAGTTCATGGATGTTAAGGAATAACAGTCGCCGACGGTCCGGCAATGCGCCTTCCTGCTGAGGTCGTTAACGTGTTGCCGACCAGAAGTCGTACTCGGAATTTGGTTGGGATTGATAGCTAATCGGGTGCCCGCCTGACTTATGTAAGGTGAGTGGGGCGGGCACGCATATTATCGGCAGTTCTCCGGGCCTGTTTTCCAGAGGCATTCATGGTCTTCGGGCAATGACCAGTCGATAAGCGTCGTGATCGATGAACGTTGCGCCGTGTTCCTCCCAATAAGGATTGAAAGCTTTCACGCGTTTGAATCCTGACTTCACTAGCCAGGCGCAGGTATCGTCGAAGGTGTCTGGTGTGTCGGAGTAAAGCACCAGTAAATCTTCTGCCGTCGGAGATGGCTGGATAGCGTGCCCAGCACAAAAGGTAAACCCCAGGTGCCAATCCAGCCCGGGAATTCCCAGCATCACCCCATCGAAGCCAGCGTGGTCCTCAAAGCTTCCCAACACCTGCAGGCCTAATGCCTGGCAATACAGACTTTTCGAAGCATTGAGATCGGACACCGGACGAGCAATTCGTAGGTGTCGGAGAGTCCCGCAACTGAAAGGGCGCGCACTGCTTGCGGCGAAGCTGCGCTGGCGGTGCGTCACACTGCGTCACCTATACATTCAGTGCGAAATTGTTAGCCCTCGCCCATGCCCGGAAAATCATCTCAAACCCCCGTCGCGTTACTGCAGGTTGTTCTAAGCAATGCAGTGCGTGGCGCTTTCACGTGATTTGAACCGGAGCAAGAGATGATTCGATACCTCAAAACCAGCAAGCCGGTGGACGCACAGGCCGAAATCGCGAGCCAGGTTCGCGACGTTGTTGCAGACATCATCGCCAATGTCGGGCGCAATGGTGACGCTGCGGTCCGTGAGTACTCCCTGAAGTTCGACAAGTGGTCGCCTGCTGACTTTCGCCTGAGCGACGAGGAAATAGCCGCGTGTGTTGCCAGTCTGTCAAAGCAGGAGCTGGATGACATTACGTTCGCACAGGCTCAGGTACGTCGGTTTGCCGAGGTCCAGAAGTCGGCCTTGATCGATGTGGAGGTCGAGACGCTGCCGGGGGTCATTCTGGGGCACAAGAACATTCCGGTGAATTCGGTTGGCTGCTATATACCGGGCGGGAAATACCCGCTGCTGGCATCCGCTCATATGAGTGTGCTCACTGCCAAGGTGGCGGGGGTGAGACGTGTCGTGGCAGTGGCGCCGCCATTCGATGGCAAGCCGCATCCGGCGATTGTGACGGCCATGCACCTGGCGGGGGCGGATGAAATTTACTGTGTCGGGGGTGTGCAGGCGATCGCGGCATTGGCCCTGGGCACAGAGCAGTTTGCGGCCGTGGATATGGTGGTCGGGCCGGGTAACGCCTATGTGGCCGAGGCCAAACGCCAGTTGTTTGGCAAGATCGGTATCGATTTGATCGCGGGTCCTACCGAGACTCTGGTCATTGCCGACGAAACCAGTGACGCCGAAATTGTCGTGGCTGATCTGCTGGGGCAGGCCGAGCACGGCGTGAACTCTCCAGCGGTCTTTCTGACTAACTGCGCTGCGCTCGCCGAAGCGATCCCTGCTGAAATCGAACGCCAACTGGCAGTGCTTCCGACGGCTGCCGTGGCCAGTGTGGCCTGGCGCGACTATGGCGAAATCATCTTGTGCGACACCGTGGAGGAGCTGGTAGAGGAGGCTGATCGCATCGCCTCGGAGCACGTCCAGGTGATGACCCGCGATCCTTTGTACTTCCTGGAGCACATGACCAACTATGGCGCATTGTTCCTGGGTGAGCGCACTAACGTGTCGTACGGCGACAAGGTGATTGGCACCAACCACACGCTGCCGACTACCAAGTCCGCACGCTATACAGGCGGGCTGTGGGTGGGCAAGTTCATCAAGACTTGTACCTACCAGCGTGTACTGACCGACGAAGCCTCCGTGATGGTAGGTGAGTACTGTTCACGGCTGTGTGCGATGGAAGGTTTCGCCGGTCACAAGGAGCAGGCGGATATCCGTATTCGTCGCTACAAGAAAACCCTTTAAACATCCGCGCCTGCGCGTGCAATGCGCGCAGGCAGTTGTCGTAATGAGCCCAAGGATTCAAGGGCGCAGAGCTTTCTCTGGTCCTTGCTTGCTCATGATTTCCCCTCTGCCTCTTCCCGGCACTGACGCAACGCGACGCACTTTTCCCGTTTGCGCTTCTTAACGTCTCGAATCGCGCTGAACAAGCCGCCTGGGTGCCGTTTTTACGGGCCAGGATGTGTCTGGCACGGTGTTTTTCACTCTGCGTCAAAGTGCGTCGCTTTTGCTCTGGCTGCGAAATTGAGTGTGGTGCCGCCACGGCCAATACTCGAGCCCAACGGCAGGCCAGCGACACCCTACAGGGACTCGATGGCGGCTTTCGCTCAGGTTCGACTGGAGTTCACCGTGAAGCTCACCGGCAGCCAAACCCTCGCAAGATTGCTCAAAGCACATGGTGTGGAATACGTCGCCGGGATTCCGGGTTACGGTTCCTGGGCCGTTGTTGATGCGGTGCAGTCGGCCGCACATGCCATTCCTTTCATTCAGGTCATGCAGGAGCAAAGCTCCGTGCATATGGCCGATGGGTATTACCGGGCTTGCGGACGGCCCATGGCCGCCTTGTTGCCGACCGCCACTGGCGTATCGAAAGCCTTGGGAGGCTTGGCCTGTGCTCATGCCGATGGAAGCGCCATGCTGGTGATCAGTGGTGGTCAGCTTTCGCACATGCCCGTCTGCGACACGGCCCATGACCTTTCGCGAGCAGATGTGGGCCACCATCCCCAGACGCTGAAAGCTGAATGGGTCGCTGAGGCCTGCGCAGATTTGCCGACGTTACTGCGCACTGCGTTTTCTTCCATGGTCAGCGATTGCCCTGGTCCCGTCTGTATTGAAGTGCCGGTGGCCGTACAAGCGCAGAGTGCCGATTTCAAGATGGCATCCGGGCCTGCTCGCTCATCCGCGGAAAAACGTGCCGCGCCGGTGGAGCAAGTCGCTCAAGCTGCCGAATGGCTGGCCAAGGCCACTCGCCCGGTGATTGTGGCGGGTGCAGGCGTGTTGCTGGGCGAGGCGAGCAACGAGTTGCTTGCGGTCGCTGAACGCTTTTGTATTCCCGTGCTGACCCGTGCAAATGGCAAAGGCGCGATTGCCGAGGATCATCCTCTGGCGGCCGGTTGCGTAGGGCGTCTGGGGAGCGCGTGTGCCAATCGGCTGTTGGCGGAAGCTGACGTCATCCTGCTGCTCGGCAGTGATCTGACAGACGTAGAGGGTCGAGGCCCGGTGATTTGGGTCGATCCTGTTCATTCGGGCGGCAGCGGTCAGGTTGAGCTGGGCATCGAAGCCGATATTCGCAGCACCCTGGCTGCTTTGGTTGCGTCGATATCGGCGTCGCAACGTAAAGCGATCCCACTGCAACGCACGGCTTACCTCAACCATGTGACCGAACTTCGAGCCGACTGGGAGGCTCGCCTGGACGAAGGACGAGCTGACGAATCCTCGCCCTTCATCGTGCAGCGGCCTTTGGCTGAGTTGCGCAACGTGCTGGAACGGGACGCGATCGTGGTCGTTGGCGCTGGCAGTGTCAGTGGTGCCGTTCTGCAGATGTTCCCGGTCTTTTTCCCGCGCACTCACCTGTCTTCCACTGGGTTCGGTGCACTGGGTTGGGCAGTGCCAGCCGCCATTGGCGCGAAGCTGGCGATGCCTGCACGTCAAGTGGTGTGTCTGGTGGGCGACGGTGATTTCCTGCAGTCGATGCAGGAGATGGCGGTGTGTGTCATGCACTGCATCCCGGTGCTGTTCATGGTGTTCAACAACAGCGGGTACTCGTCGCTGCGTGATGCCCAGACCCAACGTTTTGGTCGCGCTGCCGGCAGCGAATTCAACCTGCCGGATGGCAAGCCCTACTCTCCAGAGTTCGCTGAAGTGGCACGTGGTTTCGGCCTTGAGTCCTGGCGCGTCGAGCACCCGTATCAGCTCGGCCCGGCGCTGCACAAGGCGCTTAACAGCAAAGGCCCCGCATTGGTCGAAGTCATGATTTCCCGCGAGGGCCGCGGTGCGATCGATCCTTTCCCCGAAAACCTTCCCTGATCCGTAGCGCCGCCGACAGAGCAGCGCACGCCTTTTAGTGCCCTGACAAGACTGCCAACGAGGAGAGACACCGTGAGTCCAACCCCATCAAGGCTGCATAAGGCAGCCGATGCAGAGCCCCTGCGTCGGCGTGCCCGATTACGCTGGAACCCCGCAGCGTTGGCGATCACACCGACGTTCATTCTGGTGGCCATCAGTGTGTACGGTTTCATCGGCTGGTCGACGGTCATTTCGTTTACCAACTCGAAATACTTCCCCCAGTACGACTTTGTCGGGTTCAGCCAATACGTACGGTTGTGGGAGTCGGACCGCTGGAATACGTCGGTCATCAACCTGGTGCTGTTTTCGGTCGGCTTCGCGCTGATATCGCTGTTGCTCGGCTTGATCATTGCGATCTTCCTGGACCAGAAAATTCGAGCTGAAAGCACGCTGCGCATGATCTATCTGTACCCGATGGCGATTTCCCTGATCGTGACGGGTATTGCCTGGAAGTGGATTCTCAACCCCGGTACCGGCATCGAGCATCTGTTGCGCAGTTGGGGTTGGGAGAGCGCCAGCTTCAACTGGCTCATAGACCCGAAGATGGCCGTCTACACGCTTGTGATTGCTGCCGTCTGGCAAACCGCCGGTTTTGTCATGGCGATCTTCCTGGCCGGGCTTCGCGGCGTGGACTCCGAGATCGTCAAGGCCGCGCAGCTGGAAGGGGCAGGGGCATTCAGAATCTACACCTGCATCATCATCCCGATGCTGCGTACCTCCATGTTCACGGCCATTGTCATTCTGGTCTATCAGGCCGTGCGCTCATTCGACCTGGTGGTGGCGATGACCAACGGGGGCCCAGGTTACTCCAGCGATCTGCCCACCACGTTCATGTACAACTCGACGTTCCTGCGCGGGCAGATGGCCCAGGGATCCGCCAGTGCCGTGATGATTCTGTTGGTGGTGATCGCGATTGTCGTCCCTTACCTGTATGCGGAGTTCAAGCATGAACACAATGACAGCAGCCACTGATATCCGCCCATTGGTTCGCAAGCGCAATCTGGCTCGGCTGGCCAATAAAACCCTACGTCGCGTTGCTGTTTATGCGGTGCTGGTCGGCTTCGCGGCGTTCTTCCTTCTACCGCTGCTGGTGATGGTGTTCGCCTCCTTCAAGGACATGAATGCCATCCTTCACACCTCGATATTGGCGTTGCCCACCAATCCTACCCTGCAACCCTGGCGCGAGGCCTGGTCGAGCGCCTGCATTGGCACCAGCTGTGTGGGCTTGCGCAGTTATTACTTCAATACGGTGTTGATGGTTGTTCCCGCGGTTGTCATCTCGACCCTCATTGGCGCGGTGAACGGCTACGCCTTGTCGAAGTTCCGCTTCCGTGGGTCGAACCTGGTGTATGGCCTGATCCTGTTCGGCACCTTCGCGCCGTATCAGGTCATGCTGGTGCCGATCTCCAAAATGCTTGGGTTGTTCGGCCTTTCCAATGGCATCGGCGGGCTGATTCTGCTGCACACCGTCTACGGGCTGCCAATGACCACCATGTTTTTCCGCAATTACTTCATGACGGTGCCGCAGGATTTGATCAAGGCCGCGCGGGTCGATGGTGCGGGGTTCTGGACCACTTTTGTGCTGATCATCCTGCCGATGTCCACACCGATGATCGTCGTCACGGTGATTTGGCAGTTCACCGGTATCTGGAACGACTTCCTGTTTGGTGTCTCGTTCACCAGTGGTGCCAACACGCCAATCATGGTCGCGCTGAACAACCTGGTGAGCTCCGCCGGGGGTGAGCGCCCCTACAACACGCATATGGCGGGTGCGCTGCTGTCGGCATTGCCAACGTTGGTGGTGTACCTGCTGGCGGGCAAATATTTCGTTCGCGGCCTGATGGCCGGCGCGGTCAAGGGGTAAGTGAAATGGCATCTCTGAATATTCGTAATGTAGAAAAGTACTACGGTGACCTACGCACTCTCAAGGGCATCAACATCGATGTGGAGGACGGCGACTTTCTGGTGTTGTTGGGCCCTTCGGGATGCGGCAAGTCCACCCTGTTGAGCGCCATCGCGGGGCTGGCTCCGGTCAGTAGCGGGGAGATCATCATCGATGGCCTGGTCGTCAATGACATCGAATCTGCGGACCGGGACATTGCCATGGTGTTCCAGTCCTACGCGCTGTACCCCACCATGACCGTGCGCCGCAACCTGACCTTCGGCATGCGGGTGCGCGGTGCTTCGCGTCAGCAACAGGATGAGGCCGTCAAGCGGGTAGCCGGTGTGCTGCAACTGGACCAGTTGCTTGACCGTAAACCGTCACAGCTTTCCGGCGGTCAGCGTCAGCGGGTCGCCATGGGTAGGGCGATGGTGCGCCAACCCAAGATCTTCCTGTTCGATGAGCCGTTATCGAACCTGGATGCCAAGTTGCGCACGGACATGCGCGCTGAAATCAAGAAACTGCACCAGCGCGAACAGACCACCACGGTGTATGTGACTCACGACCAGATTGAAGCCATGACCCTGGCGACCAAGATCGTGGTGATGAAGGGCGGCGAGGTTCAGCAGATCGGTTCGCCCCAGGCGATTTACGAGCAGCCGAGCAATCTGTTTGTGGCGCGTTTTATCGGTTCGCCGTCGATGAACTGCCTGGATGGCACCCTTGAAGCAGAAGGCTCGAATGCTGTTTTCCGAGGCAGCGCTAACGCCGACACCGGTTTGCGCATCAACCTGGGACCACTCAGCGAGAACCTCAAAGGCTACCTTGGCGCCAAGGTCGTACTGGGGGTGCGCCCTGAGTGGCTTGCCTTCGCCGAGCGTGGTTCCGCGACCGGGCTGATTTATGCGGTGGTGGACGTCGTAGAGCCGACAGGCTCGGATAACTTCGTCTTGCTCCAGGCCAGCGGGGAAACGTTGATGGCGCGGTTTGCACCTGGCGTCGGCACACCCGAGCAACAGGTAGGCCTGGCAATCGATTCAAGCAAGACGTTGCTGTTCGATGCCGCGACGGAGCAGCGAATTCCTCGCTGACCTCCTCACCTTTTTTCTCAATAAAAAACGTTTCTGCGCCATGGCAGAGGTCACTGCCTGGCCGGACTGTCAGTGCACGCTTGCCGGTTTTACCAACTGCCCTCTCCCTATCGCAAAAAAGAAGAGAAATGTGATGAAAAACACAACGAATGTTCGGAGTACCCAGTCATTGAGCCGCAAACGCAATGTGGTGGCCAGCACGGTGTTGGGGTTGTTGCTCAGCACTCAGCTCGTCGTCGCCGCAGAGCCAAAAGTCGAGGTGGTTCACCCCTGGTCGTCGGCTGGCGAGGCTTACGCGCTAGACGCACTGAAAGCGGCCGTCAAGAAGGCGGGGATCGAGTGGCAAGACTCCGCTATCGCCGGCAACAACAGCAACAACCAGCAGCAAGCGCTGCAGGCGAGATTGTCTGCGGGTAATTTGCCCGACGTCACCCAGACCGTCCCCAATCTGATGCACGCTTATGTGGAGCAGAATGTGTTGACCAACCTGGATGCCCAGGCGAAAGAGCAGGGCTGGGACGAAAAACTGTCGCCGGAAATGCGCAAGGTGGCGATGTACAAAGGGTCCTACTACGCCATCCCGCTGGTGGAGCACCGAGAAAACATGATGTGGGCCAACAAGGATTTGTTGGCCAGATACGGGGCCGAGTTGCCGACGACCTGGGAGGCTTTCAATGCGCTGGCTGAGCGCATGCAGAAGGACGGCGTTATCCCCTTGGCACTGGGCGGCGAGGACTGGCAGGAAGGCCAGATGTTCACATCGGTGATCCTGGGTGTCGGCGGCAAAGACTTCTATAACAAGGCGATCGTGGAGCACGACCCGCAAGCGATCAAAAGCCCCACGATGGTCAAGGTGTTTGATCAGTTCCGCAAGATGATCAACTTCTCTGACAAGAACCGTATTGGCCGGGACTGGAATGCCGCCACGCAGATGGTGATAGATGGCAAGGCCGCTTTTCAGTTCATCGGTGACTTCGCCAAGGCCGAGTTCCTGCGTGCCGACAAGCAACCCGGAAAAGACTTTCTGTGTTCCAGCTCGCCAGGCTCAGGTCATAACTTTGTCTACTTGACTGACGAACTGGCGTTTTTCACCCAGCGTGATCCTCAACGTCAAGCCACTCAGAAGATCTTCGCCGGGTTGGTGATCGACCCGGCGGTACAGATCGAGTTCAGTAGGCGTAAAGGCTCCATCCCTACGATCATGGACGTGCCAGCGGACCAGTTTGATAGCTGCGCCCAGATCAACCTGGCCGACCGCAAGGCCAACCAGGCCAATGGCGGAATGCTGCCGTCCTTCATCGAGAACATTGCGGTGGACCGTGATGTACGCGGCGTGCTGATGGACGTGATTACTCATTTCGCCAACACCCCGTCGATGACGTCTCAACAGGCTGCTGATCGCATCGTCAAGGATCTGCAAAACCTGTAACCCAGGGCGGATGTGCCGGGTGCTGTGACGGCCCGGCCTCCATGTGTCGAGCAGGTCTCGGCACCCTTTGCTCTCTCGTGGAATGGAAGCGTGATATGTCTCGGCACCCCTCATATGTCATTGTCGGTGGTGGTACTACCGGTTGTATCCTGGCGGCCAAATTGTCTGAAGACCCGGCCGTGCAGGTTGTGTTGCTTGAAGAAGGGCCAGCGGACCGAAATCCCTACATCCGTTTTCCCGGCACGTACTACAAGACCTGCCAGGGCCCGTTACTGAAACGCTACCCGTGGGATTCGCCCGCCGACTTCGCCCGCGCCCCCGGGGATACGATGATCCAGGCGAGTGTGCTGGGAGGCGGTAGCTCCATCAATGGCATGGTGTATGCCCGCGGGAACCCCGGCGACTACGATGAATGGGAGCGCAGCGGCGCCACCGGCTGGGGGTATGCAGATGTTTTGCCTTACTACCGGCGCAGTGAAGACAACTCCGACTTCTGCAACCAGGCCCATGGCATGGGGGGGCCGTTAGGGGTTTCCTTTAACAGCCATGTACACCCCCTTACGCGCAAATGGTTGCAGGCGTGCCAACAAGCGGGTTTCGCGTTCAACCCGGATTTCAATTCGGGAGAACCGGACGGATGCGGTTACTACCAGGTGGCGGCCAGGAACGGGCTGCGGGTCAGTTCCGCCAGCGCCTACCTTCGCCCGGCCATGCATCGGCGCAACTTGAAGGTGATCACAGGTGCCAGGGTGTCCCACATCCTGATTGAGCGAGGTCGTGCAATCGGCGTGGAGTACAGCGTCGGCCGCGAACGGCTGACCCTCAAGGCGGATCGGGAAGTGATTGTGTCAGCCGGTGCAATCAATTCACCCAAGCTCTTGATGGTGTCGGGCATCGGCCAGGCAGAAGCGCTCACCGCGTTGGGTATCAAGGTGCAGGCCGATGTGCCAGGCGTAGGGGAGAACCTGCAGGACCACCTCGAGATGTCCCAGATCTACCAGCTCAAGGATGTGCACAGCTATGACCGCTACAAGAAAGCCCACTGGAAGGCCTGGGCGGCATTGCAGTATCTGGTGGCACGCAGCGGTCCGATCGCTTCGAACCTGATCGAGGGTGGCTTGTTTGCTCGCGGCTCCCAAGTGGGGCAGATGCCTGATCTGCAGTATTTCTTCCTGGTAGGGGCAGGCATCGAGGAAGGGACCGACAGCGTACCGGGCGGTACAGGTTGTACCCTCAACTTTGAGCATGTGCGACCGCGCTCTCGGGGCAACGTCACGTTGCGCAGCGCCGACCCCACGCAACTGCCGCGCATTGCCCCCAACTACATGACGGACCCCTATGATCTTGAACGCCTGGTCGAAGGTTATATGATCGGCCAGGACATCATGAACCAGCCAGCTTTTAGCCCGTACGTTGCCGCCCAGCATTACCCAGGGCGCACATTTGTAGATCGCGTGGAGCTGGGGGCCTATCTGAGGCGCAACGCCCGTGCAGCCTTGCACCCGGTGGGCACTTGCAAAATGGGTACGGACTTCATGAGCGTCGTTGACCCGCAACTAAGGGTCAGGGGCATCGAAAACCTGCGCGTGGCCGATGCCTCGATCATGCCCAACATCGTATCGGGCAACACCAACGCTGCCTGCACCATGATCGGGGAGCGGGCGTCGGACATCATTCGCGGGTTTCCCCCACTGAGTGAGGCAGCCGGTGTGGCGATGCAAGTGCTTTCTACCGCTTGAAGGGACCGGATCTTGATGGGTGACATCGCTTCCATGCGATGTTTTTCAGGCGCTGTTTTTCAAGCCCTGGCGCGCAATCGTCAGGGCCTTTTTTGCTGTTGCCGGGTGCGCCCGGTGTCGCTTCAGTCCTGCCCGCCCCACACAATGGTCGAGTTATCACCGGTCATGTATTCACGCACTTCCAGGGGCAGCGACAGGTCACTGGGCAGCAGAACCGTCCCATTACGCAGATGCTGTCGGGTGATCAACCCCTTGTTCACAAACCCCAGAGCCATGCGAGTCGAAAACGGCTGCCGGAAAGAGCTGGAGGCGACACCGGTGACCAGGCCGAAGAGGAAGCGGATCGGCCTTCTGTGCTGTGGCGTCAGGATGGAGAAGGTGATTTCGTTGCGTTGTTTGCCTTCAAAGTCCACCAGAAACAGGCGATCGCCCAACAGCAGGCAGAAACCATGATAGGTGAACGAGTAGCCGATCTTGCCACTGCCATCGAGCAGCGGGAAACGCTCTACCGTCACGTACTGCACCATGGATTCAGCACGGTACAGACAGGTCACAGAGCGCAGGATTCGACCTTTGTAAATGGAGGAGTTGTGGTAGCGGTAGTAGACACCCAGGTAGTCGTCCAGTAAGTCGGTGGACTGCTTGGCCAATGGCAGGAAATGATTGAACTGCGATGACGCCCTGAGCCCGATGGGCAATTCGTTCTCGAAGCCTTCGTAGAATTTCTTGAAGTCGGCGCAGGGGCGGAAAAGATCCTCCGCTTCCATCATGAAATACCGTGCAATCTTCTGCAGGATCTTCTGCGACGGCACGTGCTGGCCCGCCAGATACTTGTTGAATTGCTGGCGGTTAACGTCGACCTTGCGGCACATATCCGCGACCGATCTGCATGACTCCACCAGGGTCGCGAGGTTTTTCTGTACGTTGCCCTGCAGATCATTGCGCACTTGGCTGCGCTCACCATGTGAGAGGGCGGTAGCTACAGTCATGATCAAAAGGTCTCCTCAACAGGTGTATTTCGTGACGGCAAGAACGCCATCAAGGAAACAAGGAAGCAATAATTATCAATTGTTTAGGGCTCCCTCGATGTATGTAAAGCGGTAACCAACGGTTCTTGTAATACCTTCAAGCACAGTCTGTGCCACCCCCTGATTTCAGTACGTTGGGTGGATGGCCGGGGAGAGGATCAGGCGCCCCAACCGAATACACGAAAAGCGTTTTGCACCTTGCCTGCGATGGCACTCTTGATGCTCCAGGAGTACACGCCAGTGCACGTCCGGTTTGTTACCCAGCGTCCCATCCAACGCTGGAGGTAACAGCGTGGTTAGACATCCACGCCACGCTGCGCAAGAATTGCCGCATTCCGAACACAGGCCGTTGCCCAATGACCGATAGTCCGAACTCCCGAAACAAAGGCTCATCCATAACGCGTGCGTTAGACATCATCGAGGCGGTAGTTCAGGCGGATCATGCGCTTTCACCCGCAGACCTGGCCTACCTGCTCGATATTCCCAAACCCAGCGTCCACCGCTTGTTACAACAGATACAGTCCGAGGGCTATTTGCAAACCAACATGCGTGGCGGGATCGTACCCAGTGACCGGCTGCACAAGATTGCCATGGGCGTGATTTACGCTGGCCGCCATAAGGCCCAGCGCCAGGCCATTCTGCGCAAGCTGTCCGAAACCCTTGATGAGACCTGTGGTATCGCGATGCCCGATGGTATCGACATGGTGTATTACGATCGCGTTCAGAGCAGTTGGCCGCTGCAGTTGCATCTTCCCGTGGGGGCGCATGTGCCGATGTGGTGCACGGCCAGCGGCAAGCTTTACCTCAGCAGCTTCTCGAAAACCCGTCGCGGACAGATCATCGACAGCCTGGCGCTCAAGCGTATGGCCCGCCATACCATTACCGACGCCGGGCAACTCGAGGAGGAGCTCAAGCGCACTCGCCTTCGCGATGTGGGCGTGGACAACGAAGAGTTCGTCGACGGCATGGTCGCCTGCGCGGTGCCGGTCAAAGACCACGACGGGCGTCTGATCGCCTGTGTATTTACCCACGCTCCGACCATACGCAAGAGCCTCGACCACCTGCTGGAGTTCGAGCCCGCTCTTCGTCATGCCGCAGAGCAACTGCGCAGATTGGTCGAGGATCCCGCCGAGCAAGATTGAACATTCATTTCGCCTTTTCAAGAAGGAGCGCCCACCTGCGGTGCTCCTTTTTTTTGCCTGCCTATCGACACAATATTCTTATAACGATACATTTCATATCGTTTTAAATAATAATTAAACTTTAGGTGGCCACATGTCAGTCCCCGTTATCCTGCCCCGCATTATGGAAATTGGCGCCGATGCAAGCCTTCGACTGCCCGATGTGCTTGGCGCACTGGGTTGCCGCCGACCCTTGATCGTGACCGATCCGGTGATGGTCAAGCTGGGTCAGGCGCAACGTCTGCACGACATTCTTGCCAAGCGCGATATCGACAGCGAGATTTTTGCCGAGACGGTGCCGGAGCCGACTGCGGCTTCCATTCAGGCAGGCGTGAAGCGTCTTCGCGAAGGTGACTTCGACGCGATCGTCGCTTTGGGGGGTGGTAGCCCCATCGACAGCGCCAAGGCGATGGCCATTCTCGCCAGATATGGCGGTGAGATACGGGACTACTGCTTTCCGCGCCAGGTCAATGAAGCAGGCCTGCCCTTGATTGCCATTCCCACCACGGCAGGCACCGGTTCCGAGGTGACACGCTTCACCATCATCACCGACGAGACGACCGACGAAAAACTGCTGTGCGCGGGTGTCGGGTTCATGCCTGTGGCGGCGTTGATCGATTACAAACTCACGTTAAGCCTGCCAGCGCGGACCACTGCGGATACAGGCATCGATGCCTTGACCCATGCCATCGAAGCCTACGTCAGCCGCAGGGCCAACCCTTATAGCGACAGCCAGGCGCTGGCGGCCATGGGCTATCTGGGACCTAACCTGATCAAGGCCTACCGCGATGGCCAGGATGAAGGTGCGCGTGAAGCCATGATGATCGGCGCGACCCTGGCGGGTATCGCCTTTTCCAATGCATCGGTTGCGCTGGTACATGGTATGAGCCGACCCATTGGCGCGTTCTTTCATGTGCCACACGGCCTTTCCAACGCCATGTTGCTGCCCTCCGTCACGGCCTGGTCGTTGCCCTCGGCCTTGCCACGTTATGCCGCGTGCGCACGGGCAATAGGCGCTGCACAAGCAGGCGACGACGATGCACTGGCGGGCCAGCGGCTCGTCGAATTTCTGTGGGAGGTCAATGCTGAGCTGGCGGTGCCAACGCTGGCCGAGTTCGGCGTCGATCGTGCGCGTTTCAATCAGGTGGTTGCCACGATGGCTGAACAGGCGTTGGCTTCCGGCTCTCCTGGCAATAATCCGCAAGTACCCGGCGTCGACCAGATGATCAATCTCTACCACGCGCTGTGGGACTAACCACCGCTGCGTCAACTCCTTCACCTTTTCGGAGATTTTCCATGAGCACTATCGGACACTTGATCAACGGCAAGATGGTTACACCCTCAGGCCGAACTCAGGATGTATTCAACCCTGCCACGGGACAGGTGCAACGCCAGGTTTCCCTGGCCTCCACCGCCACCGTCCAGGCTGCGATTGAAGCGGCAGACGCTGCATTCCCGGCCTGGCGCGACACGCCGCCCGCCAAGCGCGCTCGCATCATGTTTCGCTTCAAGGAGCTGCTGGAGCAGAACGCTGCCCATATCTGCAAATTGATTGGTGAAGAGCACGGCAAGATCAGCCACGACGCCGCCGGTGAATTGCAGCGCGGTATCGAAAACGTCGAGTACGCGTGTGGCGCCCCGGAACTGCTCAAGGGCGAGCACAGCCGCAACGTCGGGCCGAACATAGATTCCTGGAGCGAGTTTCAACCTCTGGGTGTCGTGGCGGGTGTGACGCCATTCAACTTCCCGGTCATGGTGCCGTTGTGGATGATCCCCATGGCACTGGTTTGCGGTAACTGTTTTGTACTCAAGCCTTCCGAGCGTGACCCAAGCGCGACCCTCTACATCGCCGAGCTATTGCATGAAGCCGGGTTGCCACCTGGCGTCCTCAATGTGGTCAATGGTGACAAAGAGGCGGTTGACGCCCTGTTGTTCGATCCGCGAGTGCAGGCCATGAGTTTCGTGGGTTCGACGCCTATTGCCGAATACATCTACCGCACCGCGACCGCACAAGGGAAACGCTGCCAGGCGCTGGGCGGCGCCAAGAACCACGCGATCGTGATGCCCGATGCTGACCTCGACAATGCGGTCAACTCCTTGCTCGGTGCAGCGTTCGGTTCTTCCGGTGAACGCTGCATGGCATTGTCGGTGGCCGTAGCTGTGGGCGACGCTGTCGCTGACGCGTTGATTGGTAAGCTGGCCGAAGCCATGCAAGGTTTGAAATTCGGTGTGTACAGTGAGGCCAGCAATGATTTCGGGCCGCTGATTACCGCTCAGCATCGGGATAAGGTCGTCGGTTACATCGGCAGCGCCCAGCAGCAGGGGGCGCGTATCGTGGTCGATGGTCGTGACGTGCAGGTGGCAGGTCATGAGAACGGCTTCTTTGTCGGCGCCACCTTGATAGACGCAGTGACGGCAGACATGGACAGCTATCGGGCAGAAATCTTTGGCCCGGTGTTGCAGATCATTCGCGTGAAAACCATGGACGAGGCCATGCAACTGATCAACGACCATGAGTATGGCAACGGCACCTGTATCTACACCCGCGACGGTGAAGCGGCCCGTTACTTCAGCGATCGCATTCAAGTGGGGATGGTCGGTATCAACGTTCCTCTGCCGGTACCTGTTGCTTCACATAGCTTCGGTGGCTGGAAGCGCTCGCTGTTCGGCGACTTGCACGCCTATGGCCCCGATGGCGTACGGTTTTACACCCGTCGCAAGACCATCACTCAGCGCTGGCCGTCGGCGAACATGCGCGAAGGTGCCAGGTTCTCCATGCCGACGTGAAACAGCCTCTGGACGCACGCCATACCGCCTTTAGTCCGGCGGTATGTGCCCAGCCATCTGAATGAAAGATCGCGGGTTTAGCAGTGCGTCAGTGTGCGTCACTCCGCAGGCGAGTGCGAAATTGAGAAAGCGTTCTTGCCTGCGGATACTCCAGTCATTACCCGTCAAGACGACCGATGTTCAGCCTGCGCTGTCACTCATAAGTCCTGGCAGATCACTGCCCGGTTCCAACCCGGGCATTTGCAACATCACTGTCTATGGCTCCCGGCCATTTATACCAATAACTAAGGGGCGATTATTAGCGCCCTCGACAGGTGATTGATGTTTACCAATAGACGCGACAACTCCCTGGTTACCCCACGTATCCGCAAGGCGCGCTGGGCGAATTTTGCTGGCTTCATGATTATTGGCGCCCTGTTTTACACCTGGTCCGTAGGGGTCAGTGCCTTCAGGAACCGGCTGGGCATGCAAGGTGCTTTAGGCGACCTGGACTTCGGGATGGTTGCACTGGGTATCGCCATTGGCGCGACGGTCGGCGCGTTTGTCGTGGGCCAACTGGTCGATCTATTCGGCCCACGTGCCGTGATCCGCTGCACCTTGTTGGCATACCCGTTATCTCTCATCGGGCTGGGCCTGGCTGACCAATACTGGTTTGCGATGACCTTCGGAATTGTTCTGGGCACGCTACGTGGCGCCACCGATACGGCATTGAATGCCCACGGTGTCCAGATTGAGCGCTTTTATCAGCGACCCATCATGTCGTCGTTCCATGCCTGCTTTTCTTTGGGTGGTTTTGTGTTCGGCATCATTGCCAGCTACCTGGCGGGGCTGTCTGAAGAAAGCGCGATTATCCCTTTCACCGTTGCCGGCTTGAGTCTGGCGGCGTTGAGCCTGGTCATGAGCCATTTTCTGCTGGCCAAGGACGAGCTGTTAACGGCTGATGACTCTGAACAGAAACCCGAACCGCTGGCACCAGTCGATATCCGGGTAACTGCACTGATGGTCGGGCTGGGTACTCTGATGATTGCCGGCATGATCAGCGAAAGTGCCGTCAGTGACTGGGGGCAGGAGTTCCTGATGCGTGAGTCCGGGCTGAGTATCGCTACCGCAGGTCTGGGCATCAGCCTGTTCACAGGGGCGGGTTTTGTGGGGCGGATTACCGGAGACTGGCTGGCAGAGCGGATTGGCCGTGCGGGCATGATGTTCTTCTGCGGCGTGACATCCATCGTCGGCATCGGGCTCTCAACCTTGAGTCATGACGGATACGTGGCCATGGCAGGCTTTGCTTTGCTCGGTCTGGGGCTGGCATGCGTTGCACCATTGCTGGTGTCCGCAGCGGGAAGCAAGGACCCGGTAAACGCCGGGCGAAATGTCGGCATCGTTAACGGCGTCGGTTTTGCCGGTTTACTGGGCGGCCCGGCAGCCTATTCCTATGTGGTGACCGTCTTCGGTATTGGGGCGTTGTTCTACGTTCCCCTGGTGCTGGCATGCCTGTTGACGGTGTTCGGCCCGATTCTGATGAACACGAGACGCAAGGAGCAACTGGTACACGCATTGCCGATGATTCGCTGAGTCAGCGGCTCCCGCCACCCAACCATCACCCATCATGGAGCACCCAGAAATGCCCAGGCTAACCGGCGACATCCCTGGCAAACGCAAGATCAAAGTAGGCATGGTGGGAGGCGGGCAGGGCGCGTACTTTGCCAGCTATCACCGAGCAGCCATGCGGTTGTGCGATCGCTTTGAGATCGTTGCGGGCGCTTTCTCTTCGGACCCGGCCACATCGCGTGAGGCAGGGGAGGCTCTGGGCGTGGAGCCGGATCGAATCTACGACAGCTTTGAGCAAATGGCGCAGGTGGAGTCCGCGCGAACCGACCGGCTGGAGGCCGTGGTCATCGTGACGCCTAACCATTTGCACTTCCTGCCTTGCAAGTTGTTTCTTGAGGCAGGGATCCCGGTGATCTGCGACAAGCCGTTGGTCAACACCGAGCATGAGGCCCTCGAACTGCAACGCATTGCTGCCCGGCACGACACCTTCCTGGCGCTGACTTACACCTACCAGGGCTATCCGATGGTGCGTGACGCACGCAGCCGAATTCAGGCGGGTGAGCTGGGCGACATTCGTTTCATGTACGTCGAGTACCTGCTTGAATGGTTGGCGGCAGGGGCCGAAAACCTTGGCAAAAGCCTGGCCTGGCGCGGCGATCCCGCCAAGGTCGGACCGACTGCCGCACTTGGCGACATCGGCACCCATGCCTTCAACATGCTGGAGTTCCTGAGTGGGCTGCGCTGCACCGCGCTGAGCGCCAAGCTGACCTCCACAGTGCCGGGCTGGCAGATGGACGATACCGACGTCGTTCAGCTTGAGTTCGAAAACGGCGTCGACGGTTTGCTTTGGGCCAGCCTGGCAGCACCAGGGCACCGCAATGGCTTGCGCTTCAAGATCATCGGCAGCAAGGCGTCTGTGGAGTGGCGCCAGGAAGCGCCGGAGACCTTGCTGTTCACGCCTATCAACGAGGCCGACCGAATCTATCGGCGCGGCCAGTCCGACAACATGCCGCAGACGCTGGCGGATTCGAGTCTGCCTGCGGGCAATAGCGAGGGGTATCTTGAAGCGCTGGCCGTGCTGTATGCCGATTTCGCCCAAGCGCTGGACGCAGGCGCAGAGTGGCGTAGCAGCACCCCGGTGCCGATTCCCGATATCGCTCAAGGCGTGCGCGGCGTGCTGTTATCACAATTGTGCGTGACATCCCATGAGCGTCGGGGATGGATCGATTTCCCTGAGCATTGACCCACCCGGCAGTTGGAGCGAGGCCTGTCCGCGAAGGTGTCAGGCCAGATACATCGCAAGCGACTGACAACATCGCATTCGTGAGCAAGCTCACTCCCACCCTGATTTGTGTTCAGACCACGGTTAGCACCCGACATAAATCTGTGGGAGCGAATTCATTCGCGAGAGGCCAGCACATTCAACATCTTGGGCGACTGACGCACCGCATCGCGAATGAATTCGCTCCCACAGGTTACGGCCAGACATAGAACATCCTGCAGCAAATTTGGGTTCAAGCCAGGCTGTGCGCGCCTGACGGACCAGTCTGGAACGCCATCACGAAGGAAAGTGCGTCAGTGTGCGTCGGCTTTATCAACGGTTGCGAAATTGAGTGCAAGTACGCAGCGACGAATAATTCTGTGGCGTTCAACGCAACCGTGAAAGCCAAAGTAATGACCCCAAAACAAGAGGCGAAGGCTCAGATGAAAGTACAACCCGACGTCATTGTGATCGGCAGCGGAATCGGTGGTGCGACCACCGCCCGGCGCCTCGCTGAAAACGGGGTAAACGTGCTGATGCTCGAGCGCGGGGATTGGGTTCCTCGTGAAGAGGAGAACTGGAGCGTAGCGTCGGTATTCTTCGACAAGCGTTACACGGCCCATGACACCTGGCTGGATGCCAAGGGGGCTGAATTTCGCCCCAGCATTTACTACAACGTGGGTGGCTGCACCAAATTTTATGGGGGCTCGATGATCCGTTTTCGCGAACGTGATTTCGAGGCACTGGAGCATGAAGCCGGGACTTCCCCGGCATGGCCAATCAGTTATGCGCAGCTGGAGCCGTATTACTACGAAGCCGAGCAGCTGTTCAAAGTGCACGGTGATGACGCCGATGACCCGACTGCTCCCTGGCGCAGTCACCCTTATCCTTATCCACGGGTCGCAGACGAGCCGGTCGTTGCCCAAATGGCTTCGGTCATGCGTCGCTCCGGTGCACGCACCTCAGCGCTGCCGCTGGCCGTTGACTATACGTCGTCGGGTAGCTGCATCCTGTGCAAGACCTGTGATGGTTTCCCCTGCAAGGTGGCCGCCAAGCTTGAAGCCGAGACCGCGTTGGTGCGCCCGGCGCTGGCCACAGGGCATGTCACGCTGCAAACCCACGCCTTGGTCAAACGTCTGGTGCTGAGCGCCGATGGTGCCACCGTCACTGGCGTGGAGGTAGAGATTGATGGCGAACTTCAAACGCTGACAGCCAGGCTCATTGTCGTGGCGTGTGGCGCCGTCAACAGCGCTGCCTTGTTGTTGCGCTCGGCATGTCCGGCGGCGCCCAACGGCGTGGCCAACAGCTCCGATGTGGTCGGTCGGCACTACATGGCGCACAACCAGACGGCGTTGATGGGGATTTCGTTCCGGCAAAACACCACGACGTTCCAGAAGACGTTGGCGATGAACGAGTTCTATTTTGGCGCGCCGGATTACAAGTTCCCCCTTGGCCATGCCCAGATGCTAGGCAAGTTGCAGGGTGGGATGTTGTCCGCCAACGTGCCCTTCATGCCAAAGGCCGTTGGCAGCAGCATGGCCCGCCACAGCATTGACTGGATCGCGTTTTCGGAAGACCTGCCAGACCCGCAAAGCCGGGTACTGATCAAGGACGGCAAGATCCAGCTGGCTATTCGTCGCAACAACCTTGCCCCGCACCAAGAGTTGGTCAAGCGTCTGGGGGCCTTGATACGCGGCGCCGGTTACCCGGTGGTTCTCACCAAACCCTTGCTCAAGCACTCCACGGCACACCAGTGCGGCACCGTGCGCTTTGGCAATGACCCGCGCACCTCTGCGCTGGACACCTATTGCCGCAGCCATGATCACGCCAATCTGTTCGTGATCGACGCCTCTTTCATGCCGTCTTCGGCGGCAGTAAACCCTGCACTGACCATCGTGGCGCAAGCGCTGCGGGCAGCAGACCACATTCTTGCGCAAGATTTTTCCATCGGCGCAGACCCACATAACCCTCTAGACACAGCAGGAGCAGTACATGACTGATATAAAAAAAATGACAGGCGGCCAGATCGTGGTCGAGTACCTGATCCGTGAGAAAGTCCCCTACGTCTTTGGTATTCCAGGTCACGGCAATACAGCGTTGCTCGACGCTTTCGTGGACCGCAAGAGTGAAATCACCCTGGTTCCCGCCATGCACGAGCAGGGCGCCTCGCACATGGCTGACGGGTTTTATCGGGCGAGCGGCCAGATTGCTGCGGTGTGTGCCTCCATTGGCCCGGGTGCGACCAACACCCTGACCGGTATTGCTACAGCGTTCGCTGACTCAATCCCGCAACTGGTGATCAGCGGCGGCGTGCACACCTACATGATGGGCAAGGGCGTGCTGCAGGAGCTTGATCGTCCTCATGGCGACAACTTTCCTCGCATGGCAGAGCCCGTGGTCAAGCGCTGGTGGCAGCCGAGCCATGTCGAGCAGTTGCCAGGCGTGATGATTCAGGCGTTCAACGTCATGCTGGAAGGCCGTCGCGGGCCGGCGCTGATCAATCTGCCGCAAGACCTGCAAGCCGAATACGCAGAAGTGCCGCTGCCCGCACCTCAAACACATCGCAGCCACGGCCGTCTGCACGGCGACCCGGCAGACATCGCCCGTGCCGTTGAGCTGCTGCTGTCTGCCGAGCGGCCCGTCATCATGGCCGGTGGCGGTGTAATTGCGGCCAACGCCAGCGCTGAGTTGGTGGGGATCGCCGAGCACCTCGGGGCGGCGGTCACCACCTCCTTCATGGGCAAGGGCTCTATCCCTGAGGATCACCCGCTTTACGCCTGGCCGTGTGGCGATCTGGGTTCTATCCCGGGCAATGCCATGACCCGCGAAGCTGACGTCATCCTGGCTATCGGCTGTCGTTTCAGTGACCGTATCACTTCGTCCTACCGTCCTGGTGTCACCTTCGATATTCCGAAAACCAAGTTGATCCAGATCGACATCGACGGTTTCGAAATCGGCAAGAACTACCCGGCAGAAATCGGCATTGTCGGTGATGCAGGCCCGATCCTGACTGCACTGCTGGAACAACTGCGTGCAGCGGCCCCGGCGGCGGATTACAGCAAGTCGCCTATGTTCCAGCGTTTGCAGGCCCTCAAAGGCAAATGGGAAGAACACCTGCACCCGTTGCGCACCTGCAACCAGTCGCCGATGACCGTTTCTCAAGTGCTGTTCGAGGCCAGGAAAGTGCTGCCTCGAGACACCATTGTGGTCACCGACTCCAGCAACCCGCAGAACCAGGTGTTCAACGAGTTCCCTGTCTATGGCCCTAAGCAGCACATCACGCCGGGCGGCTTTTCCGGTATCGGTTTCGCCGTGCCGGCCGCCATCGGTGCGAAGATGGGGGCACCAAACCAGGCTGTCGTCGCCATTTGCGGTGACGGTGCATTCCTGCAGACCGGCCAGGAACTGGCAACAGCGGTGATGATGGGCGTGCCAGCGATCTTCCTGATCATGAACAACGGCGGCTGGGCTGCGATTCGCAACCTGCAACTGAACATGTTCGGTGAGGACCGCGAAATGATCACCGACTTCCGCACCCCCGATGGTGCATCGTGGGAAGCGCATATCGCGGACTTCGCCAAGTCGCTGGGTGCCGCTTCCGAGCGTGTGACGGACCCGGCGCAGATTGGTGCTGCAGTCGAGCGTGCACTGGCTTCTGGCCGGCCATACGTCATTGAGGCGATCACCTCGATCGAACGTCCATGGAGCAACATGCACCCGACCGGCTGGTGGGACATCACCGTGCCCGCCTATCTGGGTGATCTGCGCGATGAGTATGTGAAAAATCGCGGTTTCTAAGCGTACTTTTTGGCAACGCACCGCCCTGTTGGACGGTGTGTTGTACTCACTGATTCAGCAAATGAGGCACAAACATGGCGCAGACCAATCAGAAACGGGAACTGCAATTCTCGGATCAATTCGTGGAGTGTTACCTCGTCGAAAACGTCGATAACTTCAACGTGCCAGGCGGCGTAGTGGTGAACCTGGACCATAGCGCCATGACCGTCGGCGGGCCGGTTCCAAGCGTTATACCGGGGTGGAAATCGACTGAGCTGTTTGACGCTGTCATCGTGAAGGCCGCACGTATTGCGGTTTTTCGTGTGCGAAGCGAAGTCAACCTGGGGGGGCTGGTGTTCGGCGAGTGGGACTGGTTCGGTAACCGGTTCGCCAAATTTCCGCGAACCACACCGCTCTACATTTCTCGTTATGACGAGATCGGCACTGTACGCCTTGACCCTTTCGCATTTGCAAATCAGCGGCAGGAGGCGACCGACCTTCGACACTATGGCATCCGACTGAACCTGTGGTGGGCTCCGACGAACACCGACTGCTACCTGCATAACGAACATCCGTTCCTGGAAATTCATACGCAGATCCACGGCAGAGGGAGAATCCAGAAATTCCTGGAGCGTGATGACGCCACGCTTTACAAACAGATCCATATGTCACCGGGTTACACCCACGATCCATTCACCCATATCGATCAAGGTGGCAACCCGACTTACCCGTGGCACCGCTATTGGTCTGACTCGGATGCGATCTGGCTGGCAATAGAATTCCATCCACTTTGAACAGGGTTTGCCCCCATGGCGCTGCAAAAAAATACGCTGACCTTCAATGCCACAGCCGCCAAACACTGCAACTTCACCATGCAGCTGGACATTGCCCGCACTGCTGGATTTAGCGCGGTGGAATTAACCGGCGGGCCGGTAGAGGCTTACCTGGACGCCGGTTACAGCCAAAGGGAGCTCAAGGCGTCGCTGGATGGTTTACAGGTTCAGGGCATCGGCGCGCTATTGGATATCGAGCGCACGGGAGAGCAGGGGCGGGAAATGATGGCGCAAGCTGAAAAACTGTACGACCTTGCGAACCTGGTTGGCGCAAAAGGCGTGCAGTTGGTCACGGGCCCCCTGGATTACCGTGCGGTGGTGGAGTATCGACGTGACGGCCGTACTTCACGTTACAGCGGCTTGTTAGGCTGTACCGAGCAAGAACAGATCGCCCAGACCGCAGCCAATTTGCAGCACCTCGCGGACCGGGCCCATGAGGTGGGGCTGATCGTTTACATCGAAGCCCTGTGCTGGACCCCGGTGTCGACACTGCAGCAACAGGTCCGGATTCTGGAGCGAGCCGACCGGGAAAACCTCAAGATGGTGATCGATTACTGGCACTGCTACATCAGTGGCGCTCACCCGGATGAACTCGCTGAAATCGACAAGCGCCATCTCTACGGCGTTCATGTCTGCGATTCGTTGTCGTTTACCGGTGGAGTACCCGAGGAAGCCGTGCTGCGTGACGTGGCTACCGGCCGCGGAGTACTTGATCTGAAGGCATGGACCCAGGCCGTGAAAGCCACTGGGTATGAGGGCTGGTGGTGCAGCGAGACATTCTGTCGGGCACAGCAACAAGGTAATGGTTACGGCGTGGCTAAGCAGCTTTACCGCCAGCTTGATGCGCTGGTCAATGGCTGAGGCATCCGCAACCCGTGATTTTGTTCGTCAGGCAATGGAGCGCAGCACACCGCCATCAACACGCAACGCAGCCCCCGTCGTACCCGAGGCCTGTTCCGAGCACACGTACACCACCATGTTTGCGACTTCCTCGGTGGTCGTGAACCGGTTGATCAACGTGGTCGGACGCATTTTCTTCAGGAACTGATGCTCGGCTTCGTCTTGTGTGATGCCTTCTTTCTTGGCCGTTTCCTTCATCCAGCCGGACAGGATTTCTGAATTCGTGGGCCCCGGGATCACAGCATTGACGGTGACGCCCGTGCCGCCCACCAGTTCTGCGAGCCCCCTGGAGACGGCGAGCACGGCAGTTTTGGTCATTCCGTAGTCAATCATTTCCTTGGGGATATTGATCGCGGATTCACTGCTGAGAAACACCACCCGTCCCCATCCGCGAACCTTCATTCCGGGGACATAATGGCGTGCAGCCCGTACGCCGCTCATGACGTTGACCTGAAACAGATCAAGCCATTCACTGTCGTCCTGATCGAAAAAGCCGTTGGGGTGCGCGGTACCCAGGTTGTTGACCAGAATATCGGCGTCCGGGGTATGGGCGGCCAAGGCGGCCGAACCTTCGGGGGTTGCCAGGTCGGCAACGACCCCGGTCAGGTCTGCCTCGGGGAAAAGCTCGCGCAGCTCACGAAGTGCAGCGCTAACCCGCTCTTCAGTGCGGCCGTTAATCACGACCGATGCACCCGCACGCGCCAGACCTTCCACAATCGCCCGGCCAATGCCAGCCGTGGACCCGGTTACGACGGCCTTGCGGCCTTTAAGCTCGATGTTCATTTGCGTTCCTTTTGCGTCTGCCGCACGGGCCTTTTGGCTATGCGTTCTGTTGGCCTGCCTTTTTGAACAAATCCTGGAAAATGAGCGGGACCCATGTGGTGCCTCGCGCCTGGACAAGCAGGCCACCCTGGGTCAGTACGCCGAGGTCCACAGGTGCAAAACCCAGTTGCTCGACCAAGGCCGCCACCGGGGCGGTGGCGTCTTCGTCGTCGCTCGACAGGAAGATCACCCGGCGACCACCGTTGACTGCAGGGTCTTGTGCAAGAACGCCTGCGGATAAATGGTTGAAAGCCTTCACCAATGCAGCACCCTGGAAGGCCCTGGCAACAACGACCGAGGAAGGAAAGTTGTCCAGCTCCGCCGGAGAAACACCGTATGAGTTAGTGACGTCAATGATAGTTTTGCCCTGCCAATCCGTAGCCGCGTTTGCTATATCGCGATGAGCCCAGAAAGGGACTGCCAACAAGATAATGTCGGCTTTAAGCGCATCCTCTAATGTCTTGGGGACAATATTAGAACCCAGGATTTCTGCTTGAGATTTAATTGCCTCTGGCGGTCGTGTAGTGGCAACCGCTACTTCGATACCCTTGCGAGCGAACATCTTTGCAAGGGCCTGCCCGACTGCGCCAAAACCAATAATCGCATAACTCATTAGTTTTCTCCGATTTCACAGTGGCAACAGTTGCCGGCGGCCCAGGCAGACGATGCGTAGGCTGGGGCTCTGGATTGCCTGAGGGGACTGAATTCAGTCGTGATGCGCGTATCCCAGCAAGTTGAGATAAGCGCTGGGGGGTCTAGACGCAATTGCGATGTGGGAAGCCATACTACGTCCATTCGAAATAATGATAACCCACGTATTGGGCATAACCGTTATTCCATTCCGGACTAGAGGAGGTTTGAGTAGCTGTTTACGGGCTTTAATGTTTTGGAAAAAGGACTACTTATACCGAGTAGCGCTCTGTTATTTCAAAGGGTTATGAGCAATGCCCTCCACAGGCTTAAATCTCATGAGCATCAATAGTCTTGAAACCTGCAATCAAGGTTTGTTCGAGTATCTGAGTCGCCCGCTTTAAATTTCCCGGTTGATCGGAATGCACCAGCCAGACACCCAGGCTAAGGGCAAAATCACTCATGTCTATCGACGGAATTATGCGCTTGAGGGTATTTAAGGTCGAGACTAGTTTATTCCGCTTCTTGGGCAATACTTGCGTTGCCCTTCAAATGCCGAGGTTTTATCCATGCCATTAGCCAGAATTGACGTCGCATCGGACACCACCCCCGAGGTCGTCCAAACCATCAGCGAGGTGGTGTATGACGCCATGGTCCATACCGCCAACGTGCCTGAGCACGACAAGTTCCAGGTCATCAACCGCCATGCGCCCGACGAACTGGTGTATCCGGCAGCCGGCTACACCCCGAAAATCGTCTTCATCCAGGTAACGTGGAACACCGGCCGCACGATCGAAGTGAAGAAAGCTTTCTATAAGGCGGTGGCCAACGGTATCCACGAGAAAACCGGCATCCGCAAGGAAGACGTCTGGATCAGCCTGGTGGAAGTCAACCGCGAAGACTGGTCCTTTGGGGCAGGGGAGATGCAATACGCCCCCAAGTGACCGCCGCCCACCGTCGGATCACGAGCCGAAAACCCTGAACGGCCACGCACGCCGGAGGTGTCGGCCTGGAAGAATTTTTTTAAATTCAAGGGGTTGCCAGCGTCACCGTTTAAGTACATAATTCCGCCCATCGAAAGCGACGCAGATTGAAAAATCTGAATACTTTCAAAGAGATAGCAAAAAGAAAGGCGATAAGCCAATCTTTGAGTTTTATGCGTTTGGTGTTGCGGTTTGACACTGTACGTTTGGGGCCGAGTAGCAAAATGGTTATGCTGCGGATTGCAAATCCGCCTACGCCGGTTCGATTCCGACCTCGGCCTCCACTCTTGAAAACCCCGCAGGCTAACGCTTGCGGGGTTTTTTATTGGGCGCGGTTTTCGCAAAACTTCCGCAAGTTTGGGGCCCGCATACGCAACCCCTGGTCAGTTTTGGTCGGATCTGCCACTTCGCCGACTGGGAGTGTGGTCGGCGCTAGGGCGATGACTTACGTACAGAGGTTATTTCAAGTCCCGGACCAGCAGCGCCTCAACCTTCCTGCGTAACTCATCCAGCGCGGCCCGATCTTCGGCGCTGTACTCCTTGGCTTCCTCATGTAAGGCGCAGACGGTGCCATACACCTCGCCGTCAGGGCCTAGCACCGGATAGCCTAAATAGTTGCTCAGTCCGAACTCCACCTCATCTTCATTGCCGGCCCAGTCGGCCTCCAGGCGCGAGTCCTTGACGTACAGTGGCTGGTTGGTATCCACAACCCGCTCACAATAGAGCGCTTGCCCGTTGTGGGCCAGGCTACTTTTCTTGCCCTGAGCACCTATGCCATAGGTATCTTCGTGACGTCCGCCCGAAGCCTCTACCTGCATATGCTGGGGCAGTGAACGCATGACAAGGATGGAACTGACGCCGAGTTGCAGAGCTAATGCGTCGATGTCCTGGCGTAGCGAATCAAATATTGAGCTGGATTTGGCCACAAAAAAGTCCGAATGATTGGCTGTAAAAGGCCAACTATAGGGCGCAGGATCGAGGATCCCTAAATACCCAATGAGCATTAGGATAGAAGTTTCCGCCTCGTACCGCTGGGCTCCACCTTCACCTAAACCGCATAACTCAACAGCCGCAGCTGCTTCGTGCGCTTTAGTGAAGAACCTTACGACTCTCTCCAATCCTGATCCGATCAAGCGCTCGATTCAACGCATCCAATGCATCGAGGAGGGCTTTCGCCTCAGCCTCCCGGCCATCTCCCCATAGGCGTTCAGCCATTCTGCTCAAAGCCTGGATAGAGCGCTCAATTTCGGCAGCAGTCGCTTCTGGTCTGTCCAATGGCTTCTTCATTCAGTAACCCACTGCAGTGCATCGTTTGTTTTTGTGTGTCTGCGCGGATGCAAGGTCGCTCGAACACGGCCTACCATTAATCACCCTGGAAATCCGTCCCTCGCTCCCTTCCTCGGCATCCCCCGGCAGCCAAGGCGTCACCGCCGCATCCACGCCGAAATCATCAGCGCACTGAACCAGACGGCGAGAAGCAAGATCACGCACCCGATGCCCCGGACCAGTCGCCGGTGACGCGCGCCCAGCTCTTAGACACCTCAGGATCTGCCTCTATCTCAACCAGCTCCCGCCGAGCGCAAGGATGATCCTTATCAGAAACTCCATGGGCATCTGCCTGAGTCATGCAAGGTGACTTTGGCAGACGCTTACCCCGACGCGCGATTTGGGCCAGTATTTATACGCTACGGCCTGAGCAGCGATTAATGAATGCTACGAGTAAGTCTGTTACCTGTCCTGGTTGCTCCAGGCTCGGAAGATGGGCGGCGCCATGCAATACATGACTAGATCCGTTCAACGCATTTGCAACATGACGGCTCCTTTCTTGGGTTGCGGCTAGATCCAGGTCACCATAAATCACTAGCGATGGCATCGATATCTCACTTAAGCGATGGTAAGTGGTGGAGTTATCAAGATTCGCTCCCGTAGGTTGTGACTGGAGGGCAACAGAGTTCATATCAACAAACAGAAGGCGAGTGTCGCTGACGATACGATCCTTTGACTGCGATGGACCGTCGAGAGAAAGGGTCATTCTAAGCGCGATTGCCTGATCAATATCGCCGGTCTTTTCAGCCTCCATCAGACGCAGGCGTAGGCTCTGGATGTCTGGCGAGTAGACTGCAGCAGGGGCGCCCGTCACATTAGGAGCAATGAGAATAAGGGCCTGAATCAATGATGGATGCTGAAGGGCCGTATCAATCGCTATTGCTCCACCCTGTGAGCTACCAATGAGGAAAACTGGGAGCGCAAAACCAGATCCGACTGTGGGATCTTTGACACCAGAACCGGCTCTTCGCTGGCTCGCTTCGCGGCGACAAGCGGGCTGCGGCGATCATGAGCTTAATCCAGTCTGCTCGGTTGAATGGGCATGATCCGCACGTGTATCCGAAGGATGTTCTCACACGACTGCCGAGGCATCAGGCGAGTCAGACTACCGAGCTGTGACGTCACCGGTGGTCATCCAGTACCTGGCACATTCCAGCCTGTTTCAATGTGCTTTCTCGGATGGCTTTATGATTTACCACGACGTCGCCTGTGACGGCCCTGAAAACTCTCTGAGTTAACTCGATACTAACCCCGTACTGTGCAGCTAGAACGGAATACCTTTCGGCTTGTATGGCCTCGCGAGAAGGATCCACAGCTTCCAAGTTCTGTGCTGCCTTGATAATGCCAACCTTGCTCGTAGCGATGAATCTCAACCGTCTGGACTTCATAAGCTTTTCATCATCGGCGGGCATACTGGGGCGACTACCGTAAGCATTCAGTGTCCGAAGGAGCATATCGATGATTCGTAAGGCGTTACCCGCCGACGCAGAGGCTATTGCGCAGGTGCATATCAGCAGTTGGCAACAAGCGTATCGTGACCTGATGCCTGTCGAATACTTGAATTCACTGGAAGCAACTCTGGCTCAGCGTCAATCATTTTGGATTCGCTCGATTGAGTCGGGCGAGTCTGATGTATGGGTAGCGGAGCTGAACAAGCAGGTCGTCGGCTGGATATCAGTCGGAGCCAGCCGTGACGAAGACGCCGCTGGGGGAAATGCAGGTGAGGTCATGGCCATCTACGTTTTAGCCAGGTATTGGCAAACTGGCGTCGGGCTAGCCTTGTGGAAAGCAGGCCTGCAGCACTTGATGGAGCAGGGGTATCAGCGATTAACTCTTTGGGTCCTGACCCGCAATGAAAGAGCCATCCGATTTTATCGCAGGGCAGGATGTGCTGAGGAAACAGGGAGTGAGCGCAATCTTCAGAGGGGAGGTGTAACACTGTTAGAGGTGAGGTACGGGTTGACTTTACCCGGTTAAGTTAGGCAAAGACGGGATGCCCGGACGTTCATTGCACAATAGCGCAGCGATTCGTTTATCCTCACTGAGGATAAACGGCGATTACAGGGATTTTTGGACAATATGGCAACGAATCTTGTTGAAGAGGCAGCCCTGCTTCCAGAAGCATGGCGCTCGCGTATTCTCGGTACGACGGCGGGGGCGAATCTCAAAGTCATCCGGATGGATGCCAATGGCATCCCCTACGAAAGCCACTGCGAATTCGATGAAGCGCTCTTGTTGATTGAAGGTCAGATGAGCCTTGAGATCGAGGGCGAAATCATCGAAATGCGAGCGGGAGATTTTCATGTCATCCCCGCCGGAAAGCAGCACAGGGTACTCAAGGGAAGCTACGGGACTCTTTTTCTGGTCGACGCACAATGAAGTCTGGTGTGTAAGCGCCTGGTCAGTATATTTTCTGGTTACTGTTCCAGGCACTTTTCAAATCGAACATCACCCTCAGGCAGGTTCTCCACGATCTGCCAACCGAGGGTTCGATAAAAGCCACTCGCACGACTCGCCTCTGCTGTTTCCAGCCATATCGTCTGGTGGTGTTGAAACAGGCAAGCCTCTGCTATGCCCATCAAACGACGCCCCAATCCGTGACCCTCGAATTCAGGTAAAACGAAAGCGGCAAACACGCAGCCATCCTCAACATCAACCATGGAAAAGCCTGCCGGGACGCCATCCACTTCAGCGACCCACGCGCATGGTGCCTCTAGAATGGCCTGTCGTATTGCGTCGGGCGTAATACCCATTTCCGCTAACTGTTCATGAGATAAATGGTTTTCCCGAACGCTGGTTCGAATATCAAAAATGGTGTTGATATCGCCTTGGTTGGCCAGCCTGATTGTTTTTTCCATGAGGTATTCCCTTGTGTTCCATCAACGTGATGGGACGTATCCTTACCGATCTGGCGCAATAACGAAAGTCGTGTAGAACCCTCTGGATTTGGCCGCAGTTTTTAAGAGCGGTTGACCGCGATTGCGGGGTATCAGCCACACACGATTTATCAGGACTACCGCCTTCGCGAGCAAGCTCGCTCCCACAGATTTAGTCTTTTGACGAACCTTTATGCATTGACTCTCAAGATGTCGGCAAAGCCCTCGCTCAGTTGCGGTGGCTGAAGTGCGTTAAACACATTTTTAATGGCGCTCTCAGGAACAACCTCATCATGGGGGCGCCGATTATTACGTGCTAAACAGCATTCCAGTGAAGAAGTGAACCAGGCGGCTATCACCTCTACCCCATGCTGCCTGGCAGCCAGTATGAGCGGCTCGCGCTCGGAGCGCTTAACCAGGATGGCATCAAAGATTACAGCGCCGGGTTCAGTCAGAAGCCTGGCTTTGGCCCAAGTGCTTTTGCCTGCACCCTGAGATCCTATCAACAAATACAACCGGGCAGGCTTCGGGCTCGCTAGCAACGAGTTCAAGAGGGCAAGGTGAGCTTTCTGCCAAGCCACTTTGTTCAGGTCGGCGTTAATAACGCGGCCCTTATCTGTTTGCAGAAAGTGATCAGGATTGATGTGCATATCGATCGTCGTCCTGGAAAGCGCAGCATGTAGCATTTGAAACCGGGGGTTGTCGCAGTCATCCTTCTGGAATGATTAGCCCGTGGGGCGCATGTTGGGGAAAATGGGCTTGCAGATCAAGGATGTATATAACGCTATGCCAAGACAGTCACTCGCCGTAAGACTTTTGTTCGCATGTTGCCTTTTCATTGCAACCGCCAACCACATCCGTGCAGATATTTCCCATGGGTTGCTCTGGGACTACGGGTATGGGGCTGGCGCTTACTTCGCTAGCCGTATTTTCTGGGGGGCGCTCACGTTTTTCGACCCGCTGGCGGGGCTGCTGCTTTTTATCAGGCCAAGAGCCGGAATCCTGCTGACGTTAGCGATTATCGTGGCCGACGTGGCGCATAACACTTTTTATGTTGCGTTGAAGCAGCAGTGGCTGGAGTCGTTCTACCTGTCCCAGGTCGCCTTCCTGTTCGTTGTATGTCTGCTCTCACCCATCGCCTGGAAGGGGCTTGTTCGAAACGTCGCACTCGTCCAGCCAGTGACGCTTGATTCGGACCCGCGTGGCCACTCGTGACTTGCTCCGCCCGGCTCATTTTAGTGACGGCGTGCACAGGTTGCTTCGCAACTCTTAAAAGTGCGGTGATTTACGCTCGCAGGGCTCAAGACTAATGCTTTGCGGTCGATGATTTGATACCTCTCAAGTCCGGACCCTGGCAACCATGTTTAACACCCGCCTCAAATTGGCAAATCAGAATCTTGAACGTCGGCTTGCAGCGATCGAGCAGGTAAAGCAGACCCTTAATTCTGCAATGATTTCAATCGTCCTTGATGCTGATGGGGTGGTTAATTCGGTGAATGAGTTGTTCCAGACTGAGCTGGGCTACAGCGCTTCGCAGGTGGTGGGCAAAAAGCTGACGGATTTCACCCCTAAAGACTTGATATCCGATCCGCATCAGCAACGTGCACTGTCAGCAATCCAGAAGCAGACGCACTTTAGCGGCGCCCTGCGGCTGATCGCTCCAAGTGGCGCTCATGTCTGGCTGCGCGCCATGGTGGTCCCCCTGATGGGCCATTCTGACAGGGTCGACGGTGTCGAGATTTACGCGGACAACCTGACCCGAACTATTGAGGCGTCGAGGGAAAACGAAGCCTTGGTCAATGCCTTACTTCGCTCGACTGCGGTCATCGAGTTTTCCCTGGATGGCCATGTGCTCACGGCCAACCAAAACTTTCTCGCGGCGATGGGTTACTCACTCAACGAAATTCAAGGCGCGCACCACAGCCTGTTCTGCAGTAAGGAAGAGGTCGCATCCAAGGCATATTCTGATTTCTGGGCGCGCTTGCGTCGTGGCGAGTTCGTGGTAGAGCGATTCAAGCGAGTGGACAAACACGGAAGGGACGTCTGGCTTGAAGCTTCTTACAACCCGATCACCGACCCTGCCGACAAGCTCTATAAAGTGGTAAAGATGGCAACCGTGATCACCGAACAGGTGAACCATGAAGCCGCCGTGGCTGAAGCTGCAGGCATCGCTTACAGCATCTCGCAGCAGACAAACAGCAGTGCCGAGAAGGGGCGCGACGCTATACGCGAAACCGTCGAGGTGCTGCAACGCCTGTCCAGCTCGATGGAAAGTGCGACCCAGGGTATTACCGCGCTGGATCAGCAGAGCCAGTTGATCGGGACGATTATCAAGACCATCGGTAGCATCGCGGATCAAACCAACCTGCTGGCGCTCAACGCAGCCATCGAAGCGGCCCGGGCAGGCGAGCAGGGGCGTGGTTTCGCCGTTGTTGCTGACGAGGTCAGGCAGTTGGCATCTCGTACAACTACCGCGACCCAGGAAATTGTCAGCGTGGTTCAGCAGAACCAGCAGTTGGCATCGAATGCCGTGGGGATGGTTGGGCAAAGCAAAGGTCAAGCCGGCGAAGCGCTGCAGTTGGCCAGCGATGCTGACGATGTCATGCAGGTTATTCAACGAGCATCAAAGGACGTGGTTGAGGCGGTCAGCCAGTTTGCTGATCAGGGCATTCGATAGCGTTTAAAAGTGTGGTGCGTGAGGAAAGTATTCGCGCCTCCACGAGGTCATTATTCCGGACTTCATTCCGAGGACGACATTGCAGGTTGGCTAGATGATAGCTATCACGAGTCGGCCAGCGCCAAGTACCCCCAGGTAATCAGGCTGCAATAATCGGCCCCGTCTTTCAACGGGCGCGTCCTGCGCTTGAAATCCCGCAAGGTCAGGCTTGCGGGGTTTTGTCGAGTGAGGAAGTCAGGCGGCGTCCAGGCAGTCGAGACGCAGGCATTCAGTAGCGCATTTCTATTGGGTTCGCTGCGTTTTTCTGCGCGTAGGGTCCGGTTGAGTAGTATTCACGAAGCCGCTTTTCGAGCCCGCGCAGAATCTCTATATCCAGGCGTGGAACAGCCTCGCCGGGTCGACTCTGAGTCAGGCCCGGAACGCAGCCACCCGCGATTAGCGCATTGAGCGTTTCCCGAGCGTAGTCGGCAGATTTATCAGTCATGTCCGGTCTCCAGGAGAATTTTTTGTTGTTGGACCAAAAACGTACCAGGGTTAGACCTGACATCTTCAACGTCTGGCCTACAACACAACGATAGCCGACGGATGAGGTGCCAACGGGTGATTCTCTGGGCAGTCGCCAAATCAGGCGCATATACTCGCCAAACACGTTTCACGGCCCCCGTTAGGCCATGTCCCTCGCCTGAAAGAGCTGATTTTGTGAAAGACAATAAAGACTATTTTGTTCATGAAAAGGCGTTGTGTGAATCCGACAACGTTGGCAGCGGATCCCGGGTCTGGGCGTTTACCCATGTATTGCCGGGGGCCAGGATCGGGCAGGACTGCAACATTTGCGATCACGTGTTCATTGAAAACGATGTGCTGATTGGTGACCGGGTTACGGTGAAGTGCGGTGTCCAGGTATGGGACGGGATAACCATTGAGGACGATGTTTTTATCGGCCCCAACGCGACCTTCACCAATGACCACTTCCCCAGAAGCAAGGTTTACCCCGACAGTTTTCCCAAGACGCTGGTCAAGCGTGGGGCCTCTTTGGGCGCCAATTGCACTATTTTGCCGGGCCTGACGATTGGGGAGAATGCGATGGTGGGCGCCGGTGCCGTAGTGACCAGAGACGTTGCGGATAACGTTATCGTGGTGGGGAACCCGGCGCGTGTTGTGGGGCCGGTGGATGATGCCGGGCGATTGGATTGATTGCACAGGCAGGTACGTCCCCAGATGAGCAGGCGGGTTTATATAAGCGGAGCGTCCGGGGCCGGAGTCAGTACATTGGGCGCCGCGTTGGCCAGCCAACTTCAAGTTCCCCATGTGGATGTTGACGACTATTACTGGTACCCGACACAGCCGCCGTTCGTGCGCTCAAGACCGCCTGCGGATAGAGTCGGCCTCATCAGGCAGAGCCTGGCGGATCATTGGGTTCTGTCCGGCTCGATGGATGACTGGGGGGACGAAGTCATTCAGGATGCCGAGCTGGTTGTGTTCATTGATACGCCGACCGCCATTCGAATGCAGCGCCTGAAGGCCCGTGAGTTACAGCGTTACGGGCAGCGCATTCTGCCGGGCGGCGACATGTACGCGAATCATCTGGCCTTTCTCAGCTGGGCAGAGGGTTACGAAACCGGCGCCCAACCGGGCCGAAGTCGGCCTCGGCATGAGCGATGGCTAAAACAACTGACTCAGCCGCGCCTGAGGCTTGCCGGTGACGCCCCCGTTGCGCAGTTGCTGGCAGAGGTCATGGTGATCGTTCAACTGCACGCCTCAAGCCCGAAGTAATACGCCACTGTCCCGGAGACGATTGGGCTCATTTTTCTGAATGACGTAGTTAGCACCCGGGTCGACCGGGACCTTGATTGGTTTTTCGGTTGCATGAGCCGGAATCCCTAACAGCACGCATAGGAACGGCAAAAGGTTTTTCATCGAAGCTTCCTGCAATGACAGCTCGCCAAAGCGATCATGTGTTGCAGTGTAGAAGGCATTTCGAATCGTTCACGCCAAATGTGCTTCTGTAAGGCGGACGGCTCCCGGTGCAGCGATCATGGGATATCGCCTGAGTAACATCCCTATATCCATGATTTCCAGAGGTTTTTCCTGGCTCCGGATGACAAATCTTGTCGCAACTCAGGTGCTTGCAAACTTGCTTCAATGCAGCGGGATGTATATATTCCCCGCTCTTGTCATTCAGCCAGTGACGTAGCGACGCCACCGCATGGTGACTTTGGTTTTCTCGTCCGGCTTGATCGCTACACCGCGCTACCGCCCTGATGGCGAAATTGGTAGACGCAAGGGACTTAAAATCCCTCGTCCTTTGGACGTGCCGGTTCGACCCCGGCTCGGGGCACCATACAAAACAAGGGCTTACCGCGATTTTATCGGGTAGGCCCTTTTTTGTTTTCGGACCGCAATTCTTCGCTTGGTCCGTAATTCACTTTGTCGGTGAGACTTTTTCGCACGAGTCTTCCCCTGTTGCACTGCAAGCCGATTCGTCCTCAATGTACTGGCCACGGCCGATTTCTTTATGGCCCTTGACCCCGGCGCAGGGGTTGGCCAAGGCTGTGGTGGTGCTGGTTGTTCAGACCGGTTCAGGGAGATTTTCGGAGTTCGGCGAACGATTCGATACCCGTTTGCTCAAGTCTGATAACGACAGTTGGCCCTACGCCCTTGAGAGCGGTCAAAGCGGTTCTTTCTTCCAGTGAGAATGGCATCCGTAAATTCCTTTTTTCTTCGATGAGTCCTTGGAAGTGGGCCCGACGCTAGCGGGCGCCTCAATAGACCGGCGTCATCGTTTTGAGGTCTCCGGGTCATGTGGGCATTGTCGAGCTTCGAGAAACAGGGCCGTACAGGTCTGGGGCAGACCGAACAGGTAGCGTTCCTTGAGGGTGGTTGTCCAGCCCCAAGGCATCGTCGTTAGAGTCCAGGACTGAACGAGAGCACCCCCAGAAAAACCGCTCAATGGCGTGCTCCTTAATCGATTAGGCGGCGATCACCATTTGCATCCTTTTCGGATATCGGTAAATGCACTTTCTGCGCCTGACACATCGAAAATTGCCGTAACCGGATTCTCGCTGTAAGGCGTTACATTTACGATAAACCTGTCAGCTAGCGTCATTTCCTTGAGCATTTTGACAGGCGACCCTGGGTAAAAAGTGGATGTGTGATCTGTGGAAATTTGCCACGATTTTGTCACAGCTTTGCTTTGTCCCACTCGGTACGTCACAGTCGTGTTGTCAGTGCCAATGAATGAGGACCAGTTGACGAAGAGATCTGTTGTTTCCTTGGAGCAGCGCACAATCATACTGACCCTCTCCCCAAGTCGCCCCTTGCCACTTTCCGAAACAAGGACTGCCGTAAATATAGATTTGTCGGTCAGAGGATCTGTTTTGGTCGCCGTATGCCATTTCCCAGCACCTTCGTTTTTTGTAGGAGTGGTCTTCGGAGCCAGGCCAGCATCGTCTGCCATCCTGTCGAAGCAAGACAGTCTCTGCACCTCATCCTTGACCGCCGAGCAGGTTGCGATTGATGTGTCACTCACAGATGCGATCGCTGCTGAAGATGTAAACGTGATGGACATGGCCAAAAATCCATTTACTAACTGATTGCGCACTACACAGCTCTCCATAGTTGAATACGAATTTTACAACCCATAGCAGGCCGATGCGGAATGCATAGGTCGATGCCCGCGAAGGGGGAGCGCAGGGATTAGCTAACGCTAGATACGACAAGCCTAGCGCTTGGTCGGGCTGATTTGAAACTAACATCCTATTGATTTATAAGTCTTTGTTGCAGGCTTAAAATCCCTCGTCCTTTGGACGTGCCGGTTCGACCCCGGCTCGGGGCACCATACAAAACAAGGGCTTACCGCGATTTTATCGGGTAGGCCCTTTTTATTTCGGTCCGCAATTCCTTATGCTACGTGCCCCATCAGTTATCCCTTCCTACAGAAAAAACACCCACAACCTACCGATCTGATCTGCATTTCTCTCACTAATCTGACCCTGTAATGGAATCAGTTCCCACCTCACAATCGTTCTGCGAGCGTAGACGCATAATTTTTGGAGGCACTATGTTGAAGATGGCGATTTTCCTGGGTGGATTTCTGGCGTTGACCATTGTGATTGGTGCGCTTGCGACCATTCCTCCGTCTTGATCTGGAAGGGTATGTGGGCCGTTTTTCCGTTACGCTCTGGCTTGATCGCAAGAGAGTGGCCCGGTTGACGGCGCCCGGTAGTTTTCCGGTTCGGAGTAACCCTGATGTTCTTGATAGCAGGGCTGATTGCAGTCGTTTTCACTTGGGGATGGTGGACCTATCCACGGACTGGGGGGCTGATTTTCGACGTAAGTATCCGGCTCGAAGCAGCTCTGTATCGTTTGAAGCAAATACCGGTATCCATTCCGGGCATGACCATGGCGACTTATCAGGGCGGTGCTGCGCAACGGCCTCCGCTGCTATTGATCCACGGTTTTAGCGCTGACAAGAATCTCTGGCTGCGTGGCGATTACACAATCCCTGCCCAAGGGCGGCGGTTGATTCAGTTGCTAGATGCCGGCGAGATCGACAAGGTGCACGTAGTGGGCAGCTCCATGGGTGGCTATATCGCATCCTGGCTTGCGGTAAACCATCCTGACCGGGTGCTTTCCATCGCGTTGTTCAACCCCGCAGGCGTGAATCTGCCGCAACCCAACGAGGTTGAGGAACTGGTCGCACAGGGTAAGAACCCGTTTCTGATTCGTTCCCAGGCGGAGTTTGATCTGTTCTTTGAGATGACCATGGCGTCGCCACCCTGGATACCCAAGGTGGTATTGGCGGCGGAGGCCCAGACGTACATCAAGAGACGTGAAGAGCTTGCGCAGATTTGGGAAGATTTCTTTCGCAGCGAACGGATGGACGCCGACCTCAAGCGTATTAGCGCGCCGACGTTGCTGCTGTTGGGGCGAGCAGACCGGATGATCCCTGTCGCCAGTGCCCAGACTTGGGCGGAGGGTATTCCTCATGCCCGCCTGGAGGTCTGGGATGGCGTCGGTCATTTGCCCATGATCGAGCGGACGGATGAAACAGTGGCGTTGTATCGGGCGTTCCTGACGCCACTGACTGACTGAAAAGGCTCCTTATTGTTGCGAGTCCAGGGTCAGCCAAAAGCTCTGCCTGCCGGCCTTGTGGGCCAATGGGGCATAACTCTTGTCGTAAGCGGTCACCAGGTCCAGCAGCGGCGCGGCATTTCCCGGGTCGTACAATGCGCCGACTTCGTGGCCTTTTTCGTGGTTCTGTGAACGGGCCTTGTCGAAGGCAACACGGCTGCCAACGAACTCGTTGTGGTTTTTTTCACCCGTTAGATAGGGCTTTAACCACTCGACGCTGTGGGCTACAGAAGCGCCGTTCGGGGCACGCCAATGGTAGAGGTCGTTACCGTTTTCGCCGAACGCAAGGGCCAGGGTCACCAGTGGCCGAAGGTCATAAACGTGATAGGAGAGCGAATCACGTTCGATGAAGTCAATGCTCTGGCCGTCCGCACGCAGGTTATCGTTGATCTGCGCCTCGAAGCCCTTCCTGGCGTAGTTGATTAACTGCGGGTCGCCCAGCACGTAGCCGATCATGCCGACTATCTTGAGGCGATGACTCTGCCAATTGTTGGTCGCCGTGGCCTTTGTCAGGTCTCGAGAGCCGATTTCCTTGTTCGCGATGCTCTGCATCCAGGCGTCAATTCGGGCACGCTGCTCCGTGGATATTTCATCGCGTATCAGGCGGTAGCCGAAAATGGCGGGTTCAAGACCGGTTTCGTCGATCGGTTGCCCCGTCGGCTGGTTGACCTTTGCCCAGGCCACCAGAAAGTCGCTGGCTTTGGCGGCATAGCGCGGGTCATGGGTCATTTTGTAGGTCACGGCCAGGGCCTGGATTTTATCCATGTCCTTGAGTGCGTTCTGGGTTTGCTCTTTGACAGGGTCACCCTGCAATCGCCCGGCGGTAATCAGGGTCGTGACAGGTTGTGGGGTGGCATTCAGGGCAGGGTCAGCGATGTGCCGCTGATAGTCCATGGCCTGACGCAGGTTTGTGTCGGTCTGCACCTGTTGTGCGAAATGGAACCACTGTTGCTGCGATGGCCATAGAGTCGGCGTTTGCGCGCACGCCAGGGTGGGGGTCAGGATAAAAATTGCAGTGTAGAAAAACGTTGGATATCTCAAAGGATCGCTTCCCTAATTCAAAGCGTGGCCGGGTACCAGGGGCATCCGGCTGCGCTGACGTCAACGTGGATTACCTGGCTTCGCCAAACAACGCTTTCAGCCCTTGAGGGGAGGTGAACATGCCGTCGCCGTTGTGGCCCACGCCCGGTACGGTGATCAGACGCTGATTCAGGCCTTGAGGGTGACGGGCCTGCAGGTATTGGAAGTACGACTCGCCACGGGCCAGGCGGTAAGCACCCTGGGCTTCAGCCTGGCAGCTCTTGTCCAGCGCCGGGTGATTCGGGTCGGTGTCCATGGCGCCCAGCAGGTAGGTCACGTTGCGCGATACGTAGATTTGCTCAAGCTTTTGCGCTGTTGTATTGCCCGCATACGGCGCGAGGTTGTTCATGCCGAATTTCCACTGGTCGTAATCCGGGCAGCCAGCAGCCGGGAAAGGCCCGACGCCACCGGCGGCCGTCGGGCGGTCAGCGCTGAAGTACGCATAGGAGGAGGGGTTCGCGACCACGTAACGCAAGCCGATGCCGGCGTTGGTGAGGGCCGTGTCGCCATGGCCCAGGATTGCGTAGCGCTGCACCACCTGGCCGCCACCGGAGTGACCTGCGATCACGACTTCTCGCAGGTTGGGCAGGTTCTTGCGATCGGCCAGATGGGCCAGGATGCTGTCGAATACCTCGAAGCTGCTGATGGGCGCCGGGCTGATGGCGGGGTAGCCGCCCATCCAGCTGGCGGGTGTCCAGCGCAAGATATCGCTGGAGAGGTTATTACGGGGGATATCGGCCTGGGCCAGGAATTGCGGGGCAATGATCAGGGTCTTTTGCGTTTCGTTGGCCGCATCTGCAGCTTTCTGCCCGGACGCGAAGTAGGTCTCAGCGTTGCGCAAATGGCCGTGAACAATGATCAGTGCCCGACGAATCTCGGGGTGATAGCTGTTCCAGTCGGTGGACAGTTCAAGCGTCGCAGTACCCTGGCCAGCAGGCGTGGTAACGGTCATACGACCATCAACGACCCTGGACACGGTTTCGTGTTTCGGGCCGGCCCACGCATTGAGGCTCAACAGCAAACTGGTGGTAAACAACAGACGGGATAGTGTCATCTGGAAAAACTCAGGTGATGGACGAGTGTTCAGGGTTGGGTGGTGGTGTTATTGAGGCGCAAAGGCCCATGCCGGCGAAGGCCTTCGACCAGTTTGAGCCGTTCCTCAGGTGTGAGGGTCATGGCGAAATCTGCAACCGTGCCTTCAACTTTGGACCTGAGCGCCATGTCGGCCTCTCGGGTGCTGGCCAGCGCAGCATCCAGCGCATTACGGTCCAGTTGCGGTTCAGACAAGGTTTTCAGCACTGTATGGCGGGCCTCATGGACACTGAATATCTGCGCTGCGTTGCTGCGTCTTGCCTGGACCAGCATTTCCCGCAGTCGATGACCACTGTCCTTGGGCAACTGTTTAACGGCCGAGAGCACATTTCTCTGGCTGGCTTCCACATCGGTCGAGTCCTTGCTCAACCAACGGTATAGCCCACCGGCCAGGGCTCCGAGCAAGAAAACGTTGAGAACCAGCGAGATCAGAAAGAATTTTTTGAATCGGCTATCCCGCGATTGCATCACTCGCTCCAGTCATTGTTAATGGCGTCGAAGCCGGTCCCTGCATCGGACTCATCGAAAAAGCTCGGTGATGTAGTTGTCGCCATCGTGGTCGATGCTTGTGGCGACGCGGCCAGGGAAATAGTCAGCACGCCCGCCGCAATCCCCATTACGGCGACACTCAACAAACCGGCGCCCGACACCCACCAGGGGAACCGATCCCAGGACCATAACGACAGCGAGGTCGGGCCTGAGGCTGCGATTTGTCGACGAAGCGCTGCAGAGGGCGGCGCTACCGCGTGCATCGCCAGTATGCGGTCCAGTGCTCGCGCCTGTTCCAGTGCAGCCCTGACGTGCGGGTCGCCCTGTGCAAGCAGCGCTTCGGCGTCAGCACGCTCCGTTTCGGGCCAGCGTTCGCGGTTGGCGCCGTAGGCATTGGTCAAGTGACGAAAACGTTCAGGGGTCATTGGCTGTTCCCTTTGAAAAAATGTTCGCCGTGCCGTTTCGCCAGCTCACTGCGCAAGTTGCGACGAGCCCTCGACAACAGGCTTTCCAGGGCGTCCACGGAAATGTTCATCAGGGCCGCCGCTTCGATATTCGACAGTTCCTGGTAGTACTGCAAAACAATCGCCTCACGTTGACGCGCCGGAAGGGCAGCGAGGGCATCTGCGACATAACTGCTGTATAGCGCCTCATCGATCCGCTCTTCCGGTAACGGTGCGGGATCCACTGATTGCGCCAGCTCGTGATCGTCGTCGATACTCACTTCGCGCCGGCGACGTATCCGGTCGTAACACAGGTTGAGCGCCACCCGATGTAACCAGGTGTCAAATTTCGCTTGACCCGACTTCCAGCGTTTGGCCTGTTTCCAGATACGCAGGAAGACTTCCTGAGCCACATCCTTTGCCTCGTCTCCATCCCCCAACATGCGCGTCGCCAGGGCCAGCAGGCGGGGCAATTTGCGGGCAACCATCTCCCCAACGGCGCCTTGTTGGTTTTCAGTTATTCGGGACAGCAACTCCGCGTCCGGGTCTTCTTCGTTCAATATCGCTGTTCTCGCTGGGCACTGTGGGGCGCGCTATCGTTGGTATCGGCATCCTACGCTGATGCCCGCGCTTTGATCATGCTTGCCCCACAATCGGGGCAAGCATGTCCCATGAGTGTCTAGCGGACCCAGTGACCTTCGTCCCAATGCCATTCACGACCGTGGGAGGACCAGTGGCCGGGCTCCCAGCGTGCGCCCCTCATTTCCGGTTGCCAGTGGCCCGGTATCCATTGGTACTCACGCCCCGTCCAGGCCCAGTGGCCGTGATCCCAGACATAACCCGGGCGCGCCACAGGAACCATCTCGGTGCGGATGGGTGGTGGCTCGTTCTGGATGATGATGGTCTGTGCGAACGATGTAGAGGGCAGTACCGCAAGTACGGCGATGAGGGACAGGACGCCTTTGGCAGTGCGTGTGGCGATGGCGAGTCGTGATAAACGTTTCATGACGGTTCCTTGCAGGGTGTCGTTCGGTTTGTAGCTATGACTTGAACGTAGCCAACCGGTAGAATCCGTCGCACAATTTTGAAAATATTTTTTGCAGTAATCAGGGGGCGTGTTGGAGCGACCGGGGTGGCGATCCACCTTGCCCGCGAAGGCAGTGCGCTAGTTACCGATGACGTTTGAGGATTGACGCCTTCGCGAGCAAGGGAAAGAGGGCTGAGCGATCACCCCGGCGTTTCAATCATGTATCGTCAACCGGCGAAAACTGACCACCCACACCCAGGGGTTTTCATCCCAGGAGTCTGCACCGTTGAGGCTTTGCCAATACACGGCAAAGGCAATGACCGCCGTTATGCTCATCCCGGTGTTGGGGTAGGCCAGGTGATTGACGAAATAGGTGTGTATGCCGTCGTACATCGGGGAGAAGCCTTCCGCTCGGGCCTGCTCATCGCTGATGTCTCGCAGGCGTTCGATGCTGACATCCGTAACCTCTACCTCCAGGCGCGATGCCCGGCGGGGCATGAACAGGCTCGGGCGTAGCCACCACGTCGGATTGGGATCCTCGCGTGTACGGCTGCTGTAATCATCAGGCCGGGAAAACTGATAGCTGTAGCCGCGTTGTTGGGTCAGGTCGAGGAAATGCCAACCTTCGCGCCGGGTCTTCTCATCAACGCGTGACTCCCAGCAACCATAGGCATAGTAGGGCTCCTTGAGCCACAGACGATCTCCCGTCTGCCCGTAGGGGCAGAGTTGCTCGGAACCCTGGTGGATAAAGCCGGCGCTTTCCCTGGGGCGGGTGTCGCTTGGGTCAAGAGCTACGTCGGCATAGTGCTCGTTGCTTGGGGCGTAGGCCATCGAGTCCATTTCAGCGGCGGATTGCTTGCGCACCGGAAATTTGACGATGCGGCGGGTGACGGTTTTCTTGCCAGTCAATATGGCCCTCACCATGGGTGGACTGAAAATGATCGGTCGGTCCATCAGGTTGTGTCCTTATGCTCGACGAGTGAATGGGTGATAGAAAATTATGAGCACTCCGTTGTAAAGATGTTCCCGTCATCCGACTAACGCGCCATCTATGAATGTCACTAGTTGGTTTATGACAACTAATGTCGGATCTAGCTACTATTGTTGTAGGAAAAGGATTAATCCGTTTTTCGTTTTACCGGTCGTCGATTTATATGCTGTAAGGGCGTTCTAATTGTGGCGGTTTTTTGCGAAACTCACGCTCTTGCAGACATGAAGAGTGGTCGGGCGATGATTGAAATGGGGGCGCGATTGAGGCAGGAGCGCAAGCGACTGGGGCTTTCGCAGAAAGAACTGGGTCAGCTGGGCGGCGTGGCAGCCAATGCCCAGGGCAAGTATGAGAGCGGTGAGCGAGTCCCCAAGGCGGACTATCTGGCAGCGCTTGCCAGCATCGGCGTAGATGTTCTTTACGTACTGACCGACAAGCGCAGCACGGGGCTGGAGGTTGATAACGTCTTCAACAGGCTGGATATGAAGAAGGCTGAAGTCGACCCCTTGTTCACGGAAGTACAACTGGCTGTCCGGCAGTTTGTCTCCACCATCGAGGAGCTTTCCAACACTTACGACATTAACGGTAAGTAGGCGCGGTCACTCCGTTTTTTCGCGTACATCGGCTGCGGCGCTTTCCATCAGGCGCTGCAGGAATGTCGCGAGGGCTACTTCTTCCAGGCGCAGCCCCTTGCGCTGTCGGGTTCTTGGCAAACGGGCCAATTCCCCCAGCAGGAAGCCCTCCAGCACCGCTGGGTGGATATAGCACTTACGGCAGATCGCCGGAGTGTTGCCCAACTGCCGGGACACCGCCTTGACCATTTCGACAATGTGCTTTTTGGCGTCCGCCTCCGGCTCCCAGTGCAATTTGCGCAAGGTCGCCAACGCGAGTGCACTGCCAGCCCAGGTGCGATAGTCCTTTGCGGTGAAGTCCGCGCCGGTCAACTCATGCAGGTAGGCATTCACGTCGGATGAAGTCACGGTGTGCCGCTGACCTTCATCGTCCAGGTACTGGAACAGGTTCTGTCCGGGCAGCTCCATGCAGCGTTTGATAATGCGCGCCAGGCGTCGATCCTTGACACTGATCTGATGTTCCACGCCGCTCTTGCCGCGAAACTGAAAGAGAATCGCGCTGCCTTTAACCTCCACATGCTTGTTGCGCAGGGTGGTCAGCCCGTATGAGCGATTATCCCGGGCGTATTGGCTGTTGCCGATGCGGATCAACGTTGCGTCCAGCAACGAAACCACCGTCGCCATGACCTTGTCGCGCCCAATCCCGGGGGCCGCCAGTTGCGCTTCCAGTTGTTTGCGGACCTTGGGTAACGCCAGGCCAAACTCGATCATGCGCGAGTATTTGTTTTCGTCACGAATTTCCCGCCAACGAGGGTGATAACGATATTGCTTGCGCCCCCGAGCATCACGACCGGTGGCCTGCAAGTGCCCCCGTGGATCGGCACAGATCCAGACATCAGTATAGGCGGGCGGTATCACCAGCGAGTTGATGCGTTTAATCTGGGCCTCATCCCTTATGCGCTGGCCATCGAGGTCGAAATAGACAAATTTGCCGCGCAGGATCTTGCGGCTCAAGCCAGGCTGGCTGTCGTCTACATAGTGCAGGTCCGGGGGCAGGACCGCGGTCACAATCGAATCGGGCATGGCAATGATCCTGAACGCTGGTATCACCATTGACCACCGCCACGCGCAGTCGTGCTGCCCGTTTCACTCCCCGTCCTGTAAGCCGTCAGGCGAGCACGGCCACTGCCTTGATCTGTGCCCACAAACGCTGGCCGGGATGGATGTGCAACTGATCGCGCGAATATCGGGTAATGCGAGCCAGCAGCGGGGTGCCTTCGGCATCCAGACGGACCAGGACATGAGCGACGTTATCGGCAGCCACCTCGCTGACCACCGTCACTGGCAGCCGGTTGAGGATGCTGCTTTGGTCGTCCGCTTGCAGGTTCAGGCTGACATCCCGTGCCTGAATCTTGAAGCGCAACACCTTGCCTTGTGCCAAGGGCGTATGAGCCACACGGACCTGTAACGAGCTGTGAGGCAACTTCAGGCTCAGCAATTTATAGTTAGAGTCGTAGGCACTCACCGCGCCCTCGATGACCACGCCCGCGTCATCGCCCATGGACATCGGTAGATCGAGCCGCGCCAGGGTTTCGCCGATAGGCCCACTGGCCAGTACTTTGCCGTCGCTGAGCAGAACCAGATGATCCGCCAGGCGCGCCACTTCATCCTGGGAGTGACTGACGTACAGCATCGGAATGTCCAGCTCGTCGTGCAGCCGCTCAAGGTAAGGCAGGATTTCACTCTTGCGCTTGGCATCCAGGGCCGCCAGGGGTTCGTCCAGCAACAGCAGGCGTGGGCTGGTCAACAAGGCCCGGGCGATGCCCACCCGTTGCCGCTCTCCACCGGAAAGTTTGTCCGGACTGCGATCCAGCAAGTGATCGATGCCCAGCAGTTCGGTGGCTTGCTCCAGTTTTACCTGACGCTGGCTCGCCGGGATCCGGCGCCACCCGAATTCCAGATTGCCGCGCACCGACAGATGGGTGAACAGGCTTGCTTCCTGAAACACGTAACCCAGCGCTCGCTTGTGCGGCGCCAGGAAAATCCCCTTGTCACTGTCTTGCCAGGTTTCGTCGTTGATACGGATGTAACCCTTGCCGGCCTTTTCCAGCCCGGCAATGCAGCGCAGGCAGGTGGTCTTGCCGGACCCTGAGTGGCCATAAAGCGCGGTGACGCCCCGGCCAGGGAGCGCCAGATCCACATCCACGCTGAAATCGGGGTAGGTCACCTGCAGGCGAACCTCAATGGGAGACGTCATTACTCAGCTCCAACCTGCTTTGGTCTTGCCGCTGGAATAGAGCGCCAACAGAACCAGGAATGAAAACACCAGCATGGCACCCGCCAGCCAGTGGGCTTGCAGGTACTCCATGGATTCGACGTGATCGAAGATCTGCACGGAAACCACTCGGGTTTTATGGGGGATATTGCCGCCGATCATCAGCACCACTCCAAACTCGCCCACGGTATGGGCAAAACCGAGAATGGCGCCGGTAATGAACCCCGGTCTTGCCAAGGGCAGGACCACGCTGAAAAAGGTATCCCACGGGTTGGCCCGCAACGTCGCCGCAACTTCCAGCGGTCGCGTGCCGATGGCCACGAACGCGTTTTGCAGAGGCTGTACGACGAAGGGCATCGAGTAGATAACCGAGCCAATCACCAGCCCCGTAAAACTGAAGGTCAGGGTGCCCAGGCCCAGACTTTGGGTAAATTGCCCCACAAAGCCGTTAGGCCCCAGCATCAGCAGCAGATAAAAGCCGATGACCGTGGGCGGCAATACCAGCGGCAATGCCACGACCGCACCCACCGGGCCCTTGAGCCACGAGTCGGTGCGGGCCAGCCACAGGGCGATGGGTGTGCCGATAATCAACAGGATCAGCGTGGTCAAGGAGGCCAGTTTCAGCGTCAGCCAGATAGCTGCGAGATCGGCACTGCCCAGAGGCATTTACAGCTGGTATCCGTAGGACTTGATAACAGCAGCGGCTTTCGGACCTTTCAGGTACTCGATCAGAGCCTTGGCAGCAGCGTTGTCCTTGCCCTTGTTGAGAATCACAGCGTCCTGTTTGATCGGGTCATGCAGGTCAGCCGGCACGATCCAGGCCGAACCGCTGGTGAGCTTGCCATCCTTGTAGATCTGCGACAGGGCGACAAAACCCAGCTCGGCATTACCGGTGGAAATGAATTGATACGCCTGGGTGATGCTCTGGCCTTCGACGATCTTGGCTTTGGTCGCATCCGTCAGGTCCAGCTTTGCCAGCACTTGAGTGGCTGCCAGGCCATAAGGTGCGGCTTTCGGGTTGGCGATGGACAGATGCTGATACGCATTGGTCTTGAGTACCGCGCCCTTGTCGTCGACGTAACCTTCCTTGGCCGACCACAGCGCCAGGGTGCCTACCGCGTAAGTGAAGCGCGAACCTTTCACGGTATCGCCCTCGGCTTCCAGCTTGGCTGGAGTTGTGTCATCGGCAGAGAGGAACACTTCAAACGGCGCGCCGTTCTTGATCTGGGTGTAGAACTGGCCGGTGGCACCGAAAGCCGCGACCAGTTTATGGCCGGTGTCCTTCTCAAAATCCTGGGCAATGGCCTGAATCGGCGCGGTGAAGTTGGCAGCGACCGCTACCTGGACCTCATCGGCGAATGCCGAACTCATGGTCAGCGCCGCAATGGCGACAGCGAGGGATTTGAGGGTGAGGCGAAGGGGGGCGGTGCGCATGAACAACTCCATGTTGATTTTCATGTGGGTTTTTATGAGTGCATCGGTAGCTGCGGCCAAATACCGGCCAGTCGCTATGTATCGGAATATATAGCGACTGGTTGCTTCGGGGGAAGCAGAGTTTCAGCGCCGCGAAAGTAGCTCAAGTGCCTGGATGGCCAGTTTGCGCGATACCGGAGGACGATTTGGCAATCACAAAAAGGCCTGGACGGTATCGCAACAGGTAAAGCGCAGACGTTGTTAGAACGACGAGGGGGCGATCCACCCCACTCCTGCAATGCGGTTTGCCTCAGGGCAGTCAGACAATCGCATCCCCCAGCACTTCGATAATCCGCTGACCGATGTAGTCCGCATGGGTTTCCAGGGCGAAGTGGCCGGTGTCGAGCATCTCCACCACCGCATTGGCGTTATCACGTGCATAGGCCGCAGCACCCGGCGGGATGAAGAACGGATCGTGTTTGCCCCAGATCACCAGGGTGGGCACCTGAGTCTTCTTGAAGAACGCCTGGAAATCCGGGTACAGCTTCAGGTTATTGGCGTAGTCGAGGAACAGGTCCAGCTGGATATCGTCGTTGCCCGGACGCTGCATCAGGAGCACGTCGAGGGTGTAGGACTCCGGTGCGATCACCTCCGGGTGGCTTACGCCATGGACGTATTGGTAGCGCACACCCTCCAGGTTGAGCACCGCGTGACGAATGATTTCTCGATTGGCGGCAGACGGCGTCTGCCAGTAGTTGCGGATCGGTTCCCAGGCATCACCCAGGCCTTCCAGGTAGGCGTTGCCGTTCTGGGAAACCAGTGCCGTGACCCGCTCAGGATGAGCCACCGCCAGGCGCAAACCTACCGGTGCGCCGTAATCGAACACATACAGCGCGTAGCGGTTCAGCCCCAGCGCCTCGACGAACGCACCAGCGGTAACGGCCAGGTTGTCGAAGCTGTAGTGGTAGTTGCGCTCAGCGGGTACTTCAGTGAAGCCAAACCCTGGCAAGTCGGGAGCAATCACCCGGTAGCGAGTCGCCAGCAACGGGATCAGGTCGCGGTACATATGCGAAGAACTGGGAAACCCGTGCAACAGCAGGATGACCGGGGCATCGGGTGAACCGGCTTCACGGTAGAAAACCCTGACACCATCGGCGTCAACATGCTGGTAGCGGACAGTCGTAGTGGCGAGAGCGGGGTAGGCGGTCATGGCAGATACCTTGTAACTGGATTGGGTTGTTTTAGCGGTTAGCGACTTAATCAATCTCTTCTAATTAATGTAACCTGTCAAATATTATTTAAAGGGTTACATGATAATGCTGTTTCCTGGCGCCTCTATCTCCCGGATTGACATTAGAGACGATCGGTCTAATATCCGATTCATGACGATACCGCTGACCAAACCGAGACGGCCCGGCCGCCCGCCAAAGATAGACCGAGAAAACTTCGCGACCCGCGAGGCGTTGATTCGTTGCGGGATGGAGTTGCTGACCGAGCAGGGCTTCATGGCGACCGGGATCGACGGCGTGTTGAAGCGCGTGGGTGTGCCCAAGGGCTCGTTCTATCACTACTTCCCGAGCAAGGAAGCGTTCGGCTGCGAAGTGCTGGACAGCTACGCCGGGTTCTTCTCGCGCCGCCTTGATCGCTGGCTACTGGACGAGTCGTTGTCGCCATTGGAGCGGCTGGTGGGGTTTGTGCAGCACAGCAAGACCAGCATGGCGCGCCATGGGTTTCGACGCGGCTGCCTGGTGGGCAACATGGGTCAGGAAGTCAGCGTTTTGCCCGAGGGCTTTCGCGAGCTGCTGGAGGCCATCTTCCTGGATTGGCAGCGTCGCCTGGCCCTGTGCCTGCAGGCCGCACAGGCGGCAGGCGAGCTAGGGGCCGAGGCAGATTGCGCCGAATTGGCGGCTTATTTCTGGATCGGCTGGGAAGGCGCAGTACTGCGAGCCCGGCTGGTACAGAGCGAGGCACCACTGAACACATTCATCGCCGGGTTTCTGCGCGGGTTACCGCAATGATTGTTTTCGGCTATTTCTAGACGATCGGTCTATATAAGGGGTGAGCATGTTGGGAAGCACATTCAAAGGCATCTTGATCGAGAAAGACGACGGCGGTTACCGGGCCGCGCTGAGGGACATCGACGAGGATCAACTACCCGATGGTGATGTCACAGTGCGGGTGTCCCATAGCACCTTGAACTACAAGGACGGGCTGGCGATCACGGGCGACGGGCCTGTGGTAAGGAAATTCCCCATGGTCCCCGGCGTGGATCTTGCGGGCGTTGTCGAGGCCAGCAGCAATGCCGAATTCAAGGTGGGCGACCCGGTGCTGCTCAATGGCTGGTGTGTGGGTGAGGCCCATTGGGGCGGTCTGGCGCAGAAGGCCCGACTGGACGGCAAATGGCTGATCCCGTTACCCCAGGCCTTTACGCCAGCCCAGGCGATGGCCATCGGCACAGCGGGTTACACCGCGATGCTCAGCGTGATTGCGCTGGAAAAGCACGGGCTCACGCCGAACAAAGGTGAGGTACTGGTGACGGGCGCCAATGGCGGGGTTGGCAGCTTTGCCATCGCCATTCTGGCCAGTCTTGGTTATCGAGTCGTAGCGTCGACGGGCCGGGTTGCTGAAAGTGATTACCTCAAGAAACTGGGCGCTGCCGAGATTATCGACCGTGGCACGTTGTCCGAACCGGGCAGGCCCTTGCTCAAGGAGCGTTGGGCAGCGGCGATTGATTCGGTGGGCAGCCACACCCTGGCCAATGTTTGCGCGGGTACGCGCTATCACGGCACGGTCGCTGCCTGCGGGCTGGCACAGGGCATGGAGTTTCCGGCATCGGTAGCGCCGTTTATTCTGCGGGGCGTCACCCTGGCCGGTATCGACAGTGTCATGCGCTCCCGGGCTGACCGCGTCGAAGCCTGGGACCGACTGGCAAAAGACCTGGATCTTTCGTTGTTGCCGCTGATCAGTCGCGAAATCGGCTTGAGCGAAGCCATTGCCATCGCGCCTCAACTGCTGGCCGGCCAGGTGCGGGGCAGGGTGGTAGTCGATGTCAGTCGCTGAGACGCGCCTGATTCAGTAACTATCCAGCAGTATCTATAGGGGTTACGATAGCGGCTTGCCAGGAGCCGCCATGACCACAGTAACCCCGTCAAACTTACCCAACGAGCCCTACATCCTTGCCGATGATCCGGTGCTGGACATGCTCAACACCAAGGCCATTGTGGAGGGAACGCCCTTCGACTTCTGGGGCGACGATGCCAGCGTCAGGCGCTGGCTGGTACGGGCCGGGTGGTTCAGTGACGAGCAGATTCCAGCGTTCGCCGAAGGCACGTTACGGGCGGCGGCCGTGGAATTGCGGGAGATCATTCGTGAGCTGCTGGAGCAGCGCAAAGCCGGAGTGCAAGGCGACCCCGCTGCGCTCAACGGTTTCCTGCGCAAAGCTGTCAGCCATCCGCAACTGGTATGGAGCCCCTCAGGCGAAATGCGTGTGGATCGACTGCGCAAACAGCAGACTGCCGAGCAGTTCCTGGCTACGTTGGCTGAAGGCGCGGCACAGTTGCTGGTCGAAGGAGATTTTTCACTGATTCGCACCTGCGAACATCCGGATTGCGTCCTGTGGTTCTACGACCGGACCAAATCACACAAGCGCCGGTGGTGCAGCATGGCCTCGTGCGGCAATCGGCATAAGGTCGCCGAGTTCCGTAAACGCAAGCAGCAACAGTGAGAAAGCGTTACAGGCGCGAGGCAAACATTCGGCTGTCGTGAGAAAAGTTCGCGACTTCAATGATTTCAATCTGGCTGGCGGCTGCATGTTCAGGGTTGAGCATGATATTGCGGGCTTGTGGCAAGACGGCTGACGGCACAATCAACCCCAATTGCTCTCGGCGCTCAAGCCACTGGGTACCGAAGTCCATGCTGGGGGAGTCAGCGGGTTTGGCGTCCCAGCCGCCGGGCAATTCCTCGACGGCAGGTTCCCAATACAAGGCCGGAGTATCCGGAAGCTGCAGGCGAACGATCTTCAACCGGAAGCGCGGCATTTCGGTGGCATGGATGAAGGTTTCAAGTGCGCAGATGGCGGGTGTCATCCCGAAGTAAAGGGCCCGATGCTCGATGTGGTTCCAGCGCCCCCCAAACAATGCCGCGCCCTGGCCGCTGAGGTCTGTGGCATAAAGCTCCCTGGCAATTCTCCATACCTCCATCAAACGACCCCGCCGTATTCCAGCGCGGCCAGTGCCCGGCGGACCTGCCTTGCACCGATCTCGGTTTCACAGAGGTGAAGAGGTGTCTGGTCGCCGAGCGCCATGTTGCCGGTCACCATCCAGCGGCTGGCCAGCTCCGGTGTTTCGAAGACGTTTACCGCCTGCATGGCGATCATGGCGACACGGTCCAGCCGCTCGGACGTGACCGGGTCAAGCGGCTGCCCATCACGTTGCCGACGTTCCAGGGTGGACATCGAGGCATTGAACAATGCCTCCAGCAAGGCATTGCTGAGTTTGAAGGTCTCCCGGACCGCGCGAACCCAGGCCGAGGAGAACCCTGCCTGGATATTACGCAGGCGTTCGCTTTCGGTGCTTTTGCGCAGTTGCTGGGCGATCAGCCAGAAATCAGCTGAGTCGTTGAGAGGGGCGTAGGGGGTGACGATAGCTTCCATGACGCGTAATCCTTTGGGTTCGCCGGTGGTCTTTTTGCCGTATTTGCCGGCAGAAGCTGCGGTGCTGGATGGGCTGGCCGTGCTGCGCTTATCAATCGACATAAATCACCTGCTCGTCTTTTGATGGAAATTAATTACCAAAAGAAGAGTACGCGCTTTTGAGTTTCGCTCAACCCATAAGTTGTAACCACATTCACCCGGCCAGCATGGGAGGCAGTGTGCCCAGCAGTGACACCGCCGCCACGGCCGCCAGCCCGAACAGGCACTCGATCACCACGCTGACGCGCAGCACCTCCAGACGGTACCCGTGGGTGCCCAGCAGCAGGCGATTGAACAGGGCCAGCGCCAGCATGCACAGCACCAGGGCGACCTTGATCGCCAGGATCAGACCAAAGCCGGAAAATGCGGGTTCAGGCCAGACCGCACCGCTCAGGACCCGGACATTGATCAGGCCGGTGACGATGATGGTTGCCACCAGGCCATAGCCAATACCGCTGAAACGCAGCAGCAAGGAACGCAGGTCGCTCACGGCAGGCTGCAGCAGCACCAGACCCAGCAATACCAGCCCGCCCAGCCATGCGCCGACCGTGCTCAGGTGAATGAACTGATTGAGGATCAGCAACTGGCCGAACAACCCATCGAACATTGCGCCGTGACCAACCGGTGCCAGAGTCGCCAGCAGCAGGGTGCACAACACCAGTTTGGGGACGGGCGAGGCGGAAGTCGGGAGGGAGACGCAGACCAGTAACACGGCGCTGAACAACAAATGCCAGACCCAGACCTTGCCGTAGAACGTATTGCCCAGGACCAGCATCAAGGTGGAGGGATCGACGCCGTCCTGCCAGTCACCCGCCATGCTGGCAGCCGTCAGCACCAGCCAGGCCAACGCACTGATCAAGGCAAGCCCGCTTAGCCAGCGGGTCAGGGTCTTGAGTGTGGCGTCCAGGGGCGAGCCATTGGTCACACCCAGCCAGGGCTTGAAAACCAGGCCCCGGAACAGGCAGGTGCCAAACAACACCAGTACCACGGAGAAATGCAGGAAGCGGCACAGGATCAACGCGGTTTGCATGGAATTATGGGTTTACCTTGAAGCTGTAAGTACCTTCGCTCTTGTGGGTGTCGACCGACACGGCATGCCATTCAACTTTGTATTGGCCTGCTGCCAGGGGCGCGGCCGGGGTGACGATCAGGATTTTCTTGTCGCCGGGATCAGTGGCGATGCTCTTGACTGCCACGGCTGCGCCGCCGTCGGCGCTGATGCTGACCTTGGTGAACTTGTCTTCAACACCTTCGGAGAAGTTCAGGCGCAGTTCACTGGGCGACGCTGTCGCGCTGTCGGCCGCCGGGTTTTCGCTTTGCAGATGGGCGTGGGCGAAGGCCGAGGTGGCAGTGGCCAGTGAAGCGAGCAGGGCAAGGGAGCTCAGTACGTGCTTGAAACGTTGGGCAGACATTCGAAAACACCTTTTTGAAGAGAAGGATGAATGATCGGGAGTGGATGATTCACGGTGTCGGATCATGGAGTCGGGCGCTAATAAACCAGAAAGCGCCAACCGACTCCAGTTAATAAATGTACGCAAGGTCAGGCTGAAAGACGCTCTCTGAGCGCTTTGGCCATGCTGTCCATTTCCGTGGGCGGGTTATGACCGATCAACATGAACGTGTGGGAAGCGCTGGACCAGAACACCACGTTCATGCCCTGTTGCCGCTCGCTGACCGGAGGCTTCACACCCTTGGACATGTTGGTGATGCACAACGCCAACGGCCCGTGTTGTGGGTCCAGGTAGGTGATCTGCGCGATGGGTTCGCCGCTGTACTCAAGGATCTGGGCCCGCTTGAGTTCAGGGTGCTCCAGGTTAACGACGTCAGAGTCCAGCTTGAGGCCAAGCCGTGCACTGATCGAAGCCAATTGAGCGTCATGGGACGCGCGGTCATCGTTCAGGTTATCCAGCGTCTGCGGGGTATACAGCGCCATGTATTCAGCCACCATGGCGCGCCAGCCCGGCGGTTGCGCAGGCGGCGTGCTCCAGGTGGTGAACAAGCGGTCGGCCACCACGCCCGCCACCACAAAGCTGGCTGCCATGGCGAGGAAACCACGGCGTCCCATACCCTGGCGCGTTGTCTGTATCGACGGGGCAGCCGCGACTGGTGCAGGTGCAGGTGCAGGTGCAGGTGCCGCCAGGTTATCGAGCATGGCTTGCAGTTGTGGCAGTGGCGCCTCATCAAGCAAGGTGTCAAACGCCGCCTGATAGGGCAGGTTGCTGCGGCACAGAAAGTCGAAACGCTCGGCCACGTGCTCGTCGGCTTCGATCGCAGCTTCGATCATCGCCTGTTCGTCGGCATCCAGTTGCCCATCGAGATACGCCACCAGCGCTTCATCGTCAGGTGGTATCAGCACGTTAAAGTCACTCATCGCCTCACTCCTGTGGCTGCGTTGGATTTTGCGTTCTCCGGCACGATTTCTGCCAGTTTTACGCGGCCAGCCGCAAGGCGGCTCATGACCGTACCCATGGGCACTTCCAGGATTTCGGCGATTTCGCGGTACGAGAGCCCTTCGACATAAGCCAGAAAGACCGTTTCACGTTGTGCTTCAGGCAACGCGTTGACCAGTTTGATGACCTGGCTGGCGAGCACCTGGTTCTGCGCCTGTTCTTCACCGTCGAAGGACAAGGCTTCGTCGGCATCGACAAAGCCCTGCCCCTGGCGCACGCGCTGTGACCGTATCTCGTTGAGCCAGATCGAATGCATGATCGACATCAACCAGCGGTCCAGCCGAGTACCCGGCAGGAATTGCCCGGCACGCTCGAGGGCTCGAACGCAGGTTGCTTGCACTAGGTCGTCGGCGACGTGGCGCTGGCGGGCCAGGACCAGCCCGTACCGCCACAGGCGCGGCAGGTGCTGGCTCAATTCGGCCCTGATGTCTGTATCGCTTGCTATGATCGCCTCCAAAACGGGCTTGGCAGTGATGACCCGGTAAAGACCGGGCCAGGATTGCCTGCGTCGCTCTGATTGCAAATCAAGTCCCTGTGGATTGAGCGATGGCGTCGGCCAGATCACGATATTCCTCACACGTCGTGCTGCAAAGCGTTTTGATGGTTTGCAATTGCTCTTTTGCCAAGTCCATCTCACCTTTGATCACGTACGCCTCACCCAGGTATTCGCGAACCTGCGCGTAGTGTGGATCGATGGCGACGGATTTGAGGTAGTAACCGATCCCTTCATCGGTGCGCCCCAGCTTGCGGGTGGCATAGCCGCGATAATTCAAAGCCTGGGCGGTGTTGGAATCTTTCATGGTGTCCAGCAGGGACAGGGCTTCGTCGTACCGGTTGTCTTTCGCCAGTCGGTAGGCGTAGTCCGCGCGATCCTTGTCGGATGTGATACTGCTTTGCTGGTCAACGCACGATTTGGTCTTGGTGTCCCAGACCTGGCCTTTAGGGCAGTTCGGCTTCGCCGGTTCATCGTCGTCACCAGAGGCGTAAGCGTGGCCAGCCAGCAGGGCGGCTGTCAGGCAACCTGCAAGCAGTGAGGCACTGCGCAAGCGGGGGATAACGGACAGGGCGTTCGAATTGTTCATTGTTGTGACTCCTGATCGATAAACGTAAGGGGCGAGAGCGTCTCTTGGGTAAACACCCGGGCCAAGGGTTTTATTCAGCGGCCTTGCAGATCTTTACGGCTTGCCGGGAGCATTCTCTGTAGCGTTCCGTCACGCAGCAGGTAATGGTGGGTCAGGGCAACGCAGGCGTGCAGGCCGGAAAGAATGATGATGGCCCAAGCCACGTTGTTGTGCAGACCGGCCAGGGTATGGCGCAGTTCAGGGGAGACGATGAAGGGTTCGGGCATCGTGATCAGGCCGAAAAAGCTGAAGGGCTCGCCCTGGGACCAACGAAACATGAACCCCAGTACGACCTGGGCCAACAGCAAGCCATACAGGCTCAGGTGCGCAAGTTTGGCCACCAGGTTCGCCGCTTTCTGTTTCGAGACCGGCGCCAGCCACAGGCCACCCGACACTCGCCATAGAATGCGGGCTGCAATCAGAACGGCCAGGAAGATGCCCATGGAAATGTGTACCGATTCCAGCCCCTTGCGCAGCGGGCCTTTCTCCAGGTTCTGCCAGATGTGGGGAGTGGCGAACATGAAGATCACCACGGCGGCGGTCAGCCAGTGGAAAATGCGCGTCAGGCGGTCGTAACGGTCAGTGGAGGCGGCTTTCCAGCCTTGCGACTCAATAATCATGGCTATCCCTCATTGGTGATACTGACTGAACACCTGAGTGCGAGGGTTTATTCGGTGGGGGGCAAGATTTTTCGAACTGGAAGAATCCGGTGGGAGTTTCCCGCAGGTTCTGGCCCGAACACAGATAGGCGGTGGGCCTGACGCCTGCGTGACGAATCTGGATCAAGGCCGACTCTGCCAGGTGTGTCTGTCCAACGTTGCTCCGACCGTTAATTTCTACCGATCAATGGGTTAGCCGCGATTTGTGCTGTATTTTGTAACGTGTCTCATCGAACGCTTTCACGAACGCCTGCCCCCGAAAGGTCACCCTCGCTGTGCCAAAACCCACCTCATCGATAATCACATCCGACGCCCCAGACGAAATGAGTAAAATCATTGCGTTACAGGGAAAGTCTCTTGATCTACCTGAGGTCAAGAATCCGGTGGCGCTCTATCTGGCACGCTTGGCACCTTCAAGCCGCTTGACCATGTACTACGTGCTGCAGGACGCCGCAGACCGATTGGGGTTTGCGGACATGAATGTTCAGGAAATTCCCTGGCATCAGTTGCAGCCCGGGCATGTGACTGCGCTGGTGGCGACGTTGAGAACCGACGGGTATGCACCCAATACGTCGTCGCTGTACGTCAACGCCATTCGTGGCGTGATGAACGAGGCGTGGCGTCAGGACCTTATCCATTACGAGCAGTTGCTGAAGATCCGCTCGATCAAGCCCATCAGCGGTTCGCGCTTGCCCAAAGGCAAAAATATTCGCCGGACACTGATTCGCGAACTCATGGAAGTCTGTGCCGCTGACCCGCGCCCTCAAGGACGACGTGACGCAGCGATCATCGCAATTCTGTATGGCTCCGGCATGCGCAAGTCAGAGTCCGTGAACCTGGACATGGCGCAGCTGGATTTCGCCGAACGCAGCTTGCGGGTCATGGGCAAAGGCAACAGACAGCTGATCAAATATGCCCCGCCCTGGGCGTTCGACACCCTCAAGGATTGGCTGGAGCTGCGCAGATCGTTGTTGCCCGAGGGCCAGGGTGATGATGCGTTTCTGTTCAATCGCATCCGTCGAGGCGGGCACATCACCCGCGAGCGCATCACCAAGCATGCGATCTATTTCATCGCCAAGCAGCGGGGCCGGCAGATTGGGGTCGAGATCATGCCCCACGATTTTCGTCGCTCGTTCATCACTCGTGTGATCGAAGAGTACGACCTGTCCATCGCCCAGAAACTGGCCCACCACACCAGCATCGCAACCACCGCCGCCTACGACATGCGTGACGACAATGCTCGGCGCAATGTGGTGGACCGCTTCGAGCTTTGATCCAGCCTGCCGGATTCAATCGGCTTACAGCCCCGATACCCATGAGGCACAGCTCTTGCTTTGCTTGTGAGTGAACGCGCAAAAAATCTCCTATTGAACGAGTGTTCAGTTTCGCTTATGTTGGCCTCTCCGAATAACGCCACGACCTGATGGCGTTCGCTTTGATTTTCGTTGAGAGGCTCTGACATGCGCTTTTCCCCCTTCGTCGACCGGATTGCCGGGCATGGCGTTGCCGCCTGGGACATTCATCACGCGGCCTACAATGCTCAGCGCGAAGGCGTGGATGTGATCATCCTCAGCGTTGGCGACCCGGATTTCGCCACGCCCGATTTCATTACCGAGGCAGCGGTCAGTGCGCTAAGAGCGGGCGACACGCACTACACCGACATCGCCGGGCGCCCGGATTTGCGCCAGGCCATCGCAGCGCGATACGCCAAACGCCTGGGCCGTGAACTGCACGCGCAAAACGTCATTACCGTGGCCGGTGCACAAAACGCCTTGTTCGTGACCTCGCTTTGTTTGCTACAGCCCGGTGATGAGGTGATTGCCCTCGATCCGATGTACGTGACGTACGAAGCGACCCTCAAGGCTTCCGGTGCGACGCTGGTACGAGTGGCCTGCGATGCCGACGACGGTTTTCGCCTGCAGGCGGCCCGGCTTCAGGCCGCGATTACGCCCCGTACGCGGGCGATATTCCTGTCCAACCCGAATAACCCCACCGGCGTCATGCTCAGCACTCAAGAGCTGCAAGCCGTTGCAGACCTGGCGATTGCCCACGACCTCTGGGTGGTGGTGGACGAGGTTTACGAAAGCCTCAGCTATGAGCGCGAGCACGTCAGCCTCGCCAGCCTGCCGGGCATGGAACATCGCTGCGTGATCGTCGGCAGCCTGTCCAAATCCCATGCCATGACGGGCTGGCGCATCGGCTGGATCGTGGGCGACCCGGTGCTGGTCGGCCATGCCGAAACCTTGTTGCTGAGCATGCTCTATGGCCTTCCCGGTTTTGTCATGGAAGGCGCGCTGGCGGCGGTGCAGGCCCATGAGCAAGTCACCGAGCAAATGCGTGATGTCTACCGTCGGCGCCGGGATCTGGTGGTGGCGGCCCTCAGCGATTGCCCCGGTATCAGCGTGCTGAAGCCCGAAGCTGGCATGTTTGTGCTGGTGGATATTCGCGCCACCGGGATGAGTTCGCTGGACTTCGCCTGGCGTCTGTTCCGCGAGGCGGGGGTGTCCGTACTGGATGCGGCCGCGTTTGGTGAGCCCGCGCAGGGGTTTGTCCGCTTGTCCTTCACCCTCAGTGAAGAACAGCTGCGCGAGGCCTGTGAACGCATCAAACGTTTTGTCAGCACGCTGGTCGTTCAAGAGACCGTGCGCCGCGAACCTGCGGTGGCCATCGAGCTGCAAGAAAGACCGCGCAAGAAAATGATCGAAGTCGACGGCATCCATAAACGCTTTGGCGACGTGGACGTGCTCAAGGGGATTTCCCTGACGGCCCGTGAAGGCGACGTGATTTCCCTGATCGGCGCCAGTGGCTCTGGCAAAAGCACCCTGCTGCGCTGCATCAACATGCTGGAAGTCCCCGATCAGGGGCGGGTGTACGTGGATGGCGAAGGTATTGAACTGACCCGGGACCGCTATGACCAGCCAGTGGTGGCCGATCCCCGGCAACTGGTGAGGATCCGTTCGAGCCTGGGCATGGTGTTCCAGAACTTCAACCTGTGGCCCCATCGCACAGTGCTGGAAAACCTCATCGAAGCGCCAATCCAGGTCCTGCGTGAAACCCGTGCCGAGGCCATCGAGCGTGCCGAAGCCTTGCTCGACCGGGTCGGGCTGGCGGGCAAGCGCAATGAGTTTCCGGCCTTCCTCTCTGGCGGTCAGCAGCAGCGGGTGGCCATTGCCCGTGCATTGGCGATGCGCCCGAAAGTCATGCTGTTCGACGAGCCCACATCAGCGCTGGACCCCGAGCTGGTGGGCGAGGTGCTCAAGGTCATCCGGTCGCTGGCCGAAGAGGGCCGCACCATGATTCTGGTGACCCATGAAATGGCGTTTGCCCGCGATGTGTCTTCGCAAGTGGCTTTCCTGCACCAGGGCCTGATCGAGGAAATCGGCAGCCCCGATGATGTTTTCGTTCACCCGTACAGCGAGCGCTGTCGGCAGTTCGTCAATGCGCAACACACTCGCTGATCACAGCGGCCAGGCAGTTCACTCAGACGTTTAACAACGCAACCAGACGGGGAATCGGCATGACACATCGGGGATTCGCAAAGTGGCTCGGTAGCGCAACATTGCTATTGCTGGCCGGTACCACCATGGCCCAGGCGCAGACCATTCATTTTGGTGTCGCGGCTGAACCTTACCCGCCGTTCGCGGTGAAACAGCCAGACGGGCAATGGCAGGGTTTCGAGATCGATCTGATCAAACACCTGTGCACACAGATGAAGGCCGATTGCGCCATTGATGAAGTGGCATGGGACGGGATTATTCCTTCCCTGCTGGCCAAGAAGATCGACGTAATCTTTGCGTCCATGTCCATCACCGATGAGCGCAAGAAGCAGATCGCCTTCAGCGTGCCTTACTACAACACCCCGCTGGTGATCGCCGGGCTCAAGGGCACTGACGTGACAGTCAACGGCCAAGGCCTGCAGGGTTTGAAAGGCAAAGTCATCGGCGTGCAAATCTCCACGGTCAGCGCCAGTTACCTGAAGAAGTACTACGAAAAAAGTGCCGACCTTCGTTACTACGACACCCAGGATTCAGCCAATGCCGATCTGGCGGCGGGTCGCCTGGACCTGATCATGGCTGATGGCACGGCCGTGTCCGACTTCCTCAAGACCCCTGACGGCAAGGGGCTGGCGAACCTGGTGACCGTGCCGTGGGACCCGCTGTTCGGCAATGGCGGCGTCGGCGCGGGCCTGCGCCCGGATGACAGCGAACTCAAGGCACGCCTCGACACTGCTATCACTGCACTGCTCGCCAGCCCGGATTACGACAAGATCTCCGGCAAGTACTTCGATATCAGCGTAAAGCCCTGAAAGGCTTGAGTATTGCCGCTCCGCAAGGGGCGGCCTTCGGGGAGGGTAGACATGCCATCGGCATCAGATTTGATCGGGCTGGGAACCCAGGGCTGGGGTCATGCCCTGTTGCAAGGGCTGTGGATGACCCTGCAGATATCGGCCGGGGCGTTTGTAGTGGGGCTGGCGATCGGCTTGCTGGTCGCGGGGGGCAAACTCAGTGGTTACCGAGGCCTGGCAGCGGCGATGCGGGTGTACACCACCTTGTTCCGCGCAGTGCCGGAGCTGTTGATGATTCTGTTGTTGTACTACGTCGGTTCCATGGGCCTGAACGTGGCCCTGGAATGGGCAGGGTTGGGGCCGTTGAATATCAACGGTCAGTGGGTGGCCATTGTGGTGCTGGGAATGGTGCAGGGCGCTTACGCCTCGGAAATCTTCCGCGCGGCAATTCTGGCGATTCCCCATGGCCCCATCGAAGCCGCCCGCGCGTTCGGTTTGACCGGGGTTGGCCTGTTTCGGCGGGTCACGCTGCCGATGATGGCACCTTTCGCACTGGCCGGGATGGCCAACCTGTGGATCAACCTGATCAAGGACAGTGCGTTGATCAGTGTGGTGGGGACCAACGAGTTGCTCTACACCGCCAAGCAGGCGGCGGGTTCTACCCGGCATTACTTGCTGTTCTATCTCTCTGCGGCTGCCTTGTATTACGGGGTGACGCTGTTTTCCAACTACGTGTCGGGGCGACTGGAAAGGCGCATTCGGCGCTGGATGCCGCTGGCCTGAATGCCGATTATCTGAGAGAGCCTGATGATGCCTTTGTGGATGTACGACTACGCAAGCCTGTTGTTTCACGGGCTGCAAACAACGATTTCGATCCTGCTGCTCGCTGCGGTGCTGGGGTTTGTGCTGGCGGTCATCACCGCGCTGGGGAGGCTGTCACGCAATCGCGTCATTGCTTCGGTCAGCCTGGGCTACACCAGCGTCATTCGCGGCACACCGCTGTTGATCCAGATTTACATTTTCTATTACGGCCTGGGCAGCCTGTTTGCGCAGTTCCCGCTGGTTCGCGGCAGCTTCTTGTGGCCACTGCTGCGTGACGGCTACTGGTACATCGTCTTCGCACTGGTGCTGTCGGTGGGCGCTTATGTGGGGGAGGTGGTGCGCGGCGGGTTGATGGCAGTACCCAAGGGCGAACTGGAGGCCGCGGCGGCGTTTGGCATGACGCCGCGTCAGGCGCTGCTGCGGGTGCGTTTGCCCAGGGCATTGCGGTTGTTGCTGCCGACCCTGGCGGGGGAAAGCGTGATGCTGCTCAAGTCCACGGCACTGGCGTCGACGATCGCGGTCATCGACCTGTTGGGCGCCGCCAATGTGGTGCGGGCCCAGACATTTCAGGTTTACCAGCCGTTGATTCTGGTCGCGGTCATTTATGTGTGCCTGACGTTCATCATCGAAGGTGGTTTTGCCCTGGCGGAACGACGTGGTACGCCGCTGCGCAGGTCGATCAAATGAGCCAGGGCAAAGTCACTGAACCCGCCAAGGCCGTATTGCTATGCATCCTGGCGTACGCCTTTTTCGCGTTGCAGGACGCGGCCGTGAAATGGCTGGTGGCCGATCACTCGGTGTTCGAGATTCTGTTCTGGCGCAGCCTGACCGTCACCGTGGCCTGCCTGCTGATCGGGCGCAAGGCGCTTTGGCGTCAGAGCTGGCAATCGAGCAGCAAAGCGTTGTTACTCAAGCGCGGTGTACTGTCGATCCTGGCCTGGATCCTCTACTACAGCGCGGCGCGGGAGCTGAGCCTGGCCGAGATGACTACCCTGTATTTTTCCGCGCCGGTGATCGTCACGGTGCTCGCCCGTCTGATCCTCAAGGAGCGGGCCACGGGCTGGCAATGGTTCGCAGTGGTGCTGGGATTTGTCGGGGTGGTGATTGCCTGCCAACCGGGGCGCATGGTTTCGCCCTGGCCAGTGGCGATGACGTTGTTGGCGGCGCTGTTCTGGGCGTTTACCTACATTCAACTGCGCCAGGTGGACGGCTCGACGTCTGTGATGGTGCAAATGCTCATGACCAATGCGGTGTTTGTGGTCTGCACCGGTGTCACGTTGCCCTGGACCTACAGCGCAACCCTTACGCTGGCATCGGCACCGGCACTGCTGGGCATGATCGCGGCCGGGCTGGTCGGAGGCATAGGGCAGTACCTGTTGTTTCTGAGTTTTACCCGTGGCACCGCAACCTTGCTGGCCCCCTTTGAATACACCGGCCTGATCTGGGCGTTCATGTTGTCAAGCCTGATCTGGGGGACGGTGCTGGACATGCCGCTGATCATCGGCGCCGGCCTGATTGCAATCAGCGGCACCCTGGCGATGCTGGCGGCCCAGCGCCGATCACGCGTCGTCGTCGGGGCTGAAGGCTCCACGCCTTAGGCCAACCACCCAGCGGCGACAGATGTACAAGCCGCTTTCGGCGCTGAAGGTCGTAGGGTTCAGACACCATTCCAGCCATAGGCCGTCGAGTATGGCCGACAGGCCGATGGCCGCCAGGGCAGGGTCACTGATGACAAAGCCTTCCTCGGCGGCCAGTTCGCGGAGCAGGCGTTCCAGCAACTCGCGATAGGCGCCATAGCCCTGTTCATGGGCATGACTGACATGGGGAGAGTGACGAATGAGGCTCCAGAACACGACCCAGACGCTAAGCAGTTCCGGGTCGAGCACCAGGGGGGAAAACGAGCCTACGAGGAAGGCGTCCAGGCGTTGCGCCGCCGACTCGGCCTTGTCCACCTCGATTTGCAGAGCGCAGGTCAGGTCCAGTGAGAGTTTTTGGTAGGTGTCGGCGATCAGCACATCAATGCTGCCGAAGTGATGACTGACCAGCCCTACGGACACATTGGCTTCCTTGGCGATACGGCGCACTGATATGCCCGCATGACCTTCTTCGGCCAGGCATTTGAGCGCGGCGGCAATCAGCAGATCGCGGCGCTCATCGGGTTCCGCGCGGCGAAATTTACGGCCATCGAGTTCCACAATGACTCCTGCAAACATGTTTGGAAATGAATGATCAGCTGCCGAGATTAGTTGAACGCATGTTCAATTGCTACCCGGCGCGTAAGGCAGATGCGTCACAAGAATCCGTTTTTTTAAGAGGAGTAGCGGTATGGCTGAAGATATTTCCATGAATGTGGCAGGTGACGCCGGGGAGTCCCTGAGGTTGGCTGCCTGGCATTTTTCCGGCGATGGAACAGGGCCGAAGGTGTACCTGCAAGCGGGGCTGCACGCTGACGAAATTGCCGGGATGCTGGTGTTGCACCGGCTGATCGAGCGCCTGCAACGGGCTGAAAACGAAGGGCGGATCAGGGGAAGCGTCATCGTTGTGCCCCAGGCCAACCCCTTGGGCATCGGCCAGTTTCGTTTCGGGCGCCTGAGCGGTCGTTTCCATGAGTCCAGCGGGCAAAACTTCAATCGACACTTCGACCAGTCGTTGGCATTGACGCGCACCACCGGAAATTTCGCCCAATGGCAGCGAACCCTGATCAGCCTGGCGACCGACGCCGATTACGTGCTGGACCTGCACACCGATGACGAAGCCTTGCCGTACTTGTACATGCATCGCAGCTTCTGGCCGGAAGGTGCCGATCTGGCTGCCGCAATGCAGGCTGACGTGGCGATCATCTGGGACGAAGGGGGCGATGGCTCGTTCGAAGAGGCTGTCATTGCGCCGTGGAGGGCGAGCGGCGGCGTCGGCAAGCTGGCCGCAACCCTTGAGCTGCGGGGGCAGAGCGATGTCAGCGATGACCTGGCGGAGCAGGATGAGCGCGGGTTATACCACTGGCTGTGTCATCGCGGTGTGTTGACCGCCGGCGATGCCGAGAGTAGCCCGTCAATGCCAGCGTGGCAGGGCGTAGCGGTGGACATGGGGCATATGGAATCGATCTTCGCGCCTGTGCCTGGCGTGCTGATTCTGGAGAAGACGCTGGGAGATTGGGTCGAGGAGGGTGAGCGTTTTGCCCGGATTCTCCATAAGCCCGGAGTCTCCGACTCCGACGTGGTGTTGCATGCTCCGCAGGCCGGTCGGTTGGTGACCCATTCACGCGATCGACTGATCCCTCAGGGCACGGTCGTGGCCAAGTTTACCGGTAGCAAGCCCTCGGAAAACTGGAGTGGCGGCGTATTGGATCCATAGTTGCAGGCGCTGTTAGATGAGGGATTTCAAACAACTGTTCAAATAAAAATTAACGCCATAAAAAAAGCCACCGCACGCAAGTGAGGTGGCTAAAAAGTCTTACCAAAGGAATGATGAAGTAGAGCAAGTATTCTTGTGCCTATCCGATGCGGAGTCGGGAGGCATTAAGAGACGTGGTCATTCATCGCCGCGAACGTTACCACCGCTCTGCCGATTTCAACTATTACGATAATCGATAGTGACTATCATGATATGCAAATGAATGTTCCCGCCAAAAAATGATAAAAGTTTGCCGGCATTGGGTGAGCACACCCGTGCCAAAAATATAAGAAACGGGCCTTGAGGCCTGTTCATTTGCCGTGAGTTTCAATTGCGGTTCGATGTATTAGCCCATCTGCCATTGCTCGTATTTTCCGCTCTTTCTTTCGCCTGAACCCGGGGGGAATCCCTGTTGCTCATGCGTTTGTTTGTGCCGGGACTTTATTGAAACAGGGGAAATCAACAATGTTCGTCAAATGGAATCTGGTCGCTCTTGCGGTCTCCATGGGTGTCAGCCAGTTCGCGGCAGCAGCCGTCGTCAGCGATCAATCCGAGGCCAAAGGATTTGTCGAAGACAGCACACTCAACGTTCACCTCAAAAATTATTACTACAACCGCAGTCGCCAGGACGGCAAACCTGACAGCAAGGACTGGACCCAGGGCGTCCTGGGCAATTTCAGCTCCGGTTTCACCCAGGGTACGGTAGGTTTCGGGGTCGATGCCTTTGGTTTCTGGGGCATCAAGCTCGATGGCGGTGCAGGTACGTCGGGCACTGGCAACCTGCCGGTCGACAGCCATGGCGAGCCTGAAAGCGAGTACGGCACCGCAGGCGGATCCGTCAAGATCAGGGTTTCCAAGACAGAATTGCATTACGGCAACCTGCAACCGGTAGCCCCGGTCTTTGCCGTTGGCGGTTCGCGTCTGTTCCCCCAGACGGCCACCGGCTTCATGCTGCAGAGCAGTGAGTTCGAAGGCCTGGACCTGGACGGCGGTCACTTCACCAGCAGCAATGGCCCGGTCACCACCAACAATGACCACGAGCTTTTTGCGACCTACGCCAACGTCACCGCCAAAAGTGTTGACTATGCCGGCGGCAAATACGCAGTGTCGAAAGATCTGACAGTGAGCCTGTATGGCTCGAAGATGGAAGATGTCTGGAACCAGTACTACGTCAATACCAATTACACATTGCCTATTACTGCGGACCAGTCGTTGAATGTCGACTTTAACCTCTACCGCACCAATGACACCGGGCAAGCTAAAGCCGGGGCGATCAACAACACCACCTGGTCGTTGGCGGCTGCCTATTCCTTCCTGACGGCGCATACAGTGACACTGGCGTTCCAGAAAGTTCACGGTGATACGCCTTTCGACTATCTGGCCGTTGGACATAATGGCCCTGGCGATGCCGCCGACTCGATCTATGTCGCCAACTCCGTTGAATACTCTGACTTCAACGGTCCGGGTGAAAAGTCCTGGCAGGCCCGTTATGACTTGAACATGGCAACTTATGGCGTACCGGGTCTAAGTTTCATGGCGCGTTATGTGACCGGTGATGATATTGACGGCTCGCACATGGCGGCCAATAGTCCTTACCGTAACTATGGTTATGGTGAAGATGGCAGACACCACGAAACCAACCTTGAAGCCAAGTACGTGGTTCAGACCGGCCCGGTCAAGGATTTGTCCTTGCGCCTGCGTCAGGCCTGGCACCGTGGCAATGCCGATCAGGCTGAAGGCAACGTCGACGAGTTCCGTTTGATTGCCGATTACCCGATCTCGATTTTCTGATCATAGCGTCGCAAGGCTGTAACGGCCGGGCATACCGCAATGGTGTGCCCGGCTTGCCAAACCTTACTCCTCCCGGATCGAAAAGTTCGCCATGTGTTCCAGGCCCTTGATCAAGGCCGAGTGATCCCACTGGTCGCCACCGATGGCCGCGCAGGTGCTGAATACCTGTTGGGCGTTGGCGGTGTTGGGCAGGTTCAGGTTCAGTTGCCGTGCGCCCTCGAGCGCCAGATTCAAATCCTTCTGATGCAAAGCAATGCGAAAGCCGGGGCTGAACGTGCCCTTGATCATCCTTTCGCCATGCACTTCGAGGATCTTCGAGCTGGCAAAACCTCCCATCCACGCTTCACGCACCTTGGCCGGATCGGCACCGTTTTTTGAGGCGAACAGCAGCGCCTCGGCCACCGCCTGGATGTTCAGCGCCACGATGATCTGGTTCGCAACCTTGGCGGTCTGACCGTCGCCGTTGCCCCCCACCAGCGTGATGTTCTTGCCCATGGCCTGCAGCAAGGGCAGGGCACGTTCGAAAGTGGCCTGGTTGCCGCCCAGCATGATGCTCAATGTCGCGGCCGTGGCCCCCACTTCACCGCCCGAGACCGGTGCGTCCAGGTACTCGGCGCCCTTGGCATTGATCTTCTGGGCAAAGCCTTTGGTCGCGGAGGGCGAAATGGAACTCATGTCGATCACCACCTTGCCTTCACTGACGCCTTCAGCCACGCCGTTTTCGCCAAACAGCACGGTCTCGACAAAGGGCGTATCGGGCAGCATCAGAATGATGAACTCCGCAGCCTGGGCCACTTCTCTGGGGTTGTGCAGCACCTTGGCGCCTGCCTCCCGCAACACGGCTGGAGGCGGGCTGCGATGATCGGACACAAACAGTGTGTGCCCGGCTTTTTGCAGATTTTGCGCCATGGGCAGGCCCATGATGCCGGTGCCGATAAATCCGATATTGGCCATGAACGTGGTCCTTATATGACGGGAAGTCTTCGGGTTACAAAACGTTGTAGGTTTTCAGCCAGCCCAGGCCTGCTTCGGTAGTGGTCAGCGGTTTGTATTCGCAACCGACCCAGCCCTGGTAACCGATGCTATCCAGATGTTCGAACAGGAAGTGGTAGTTGATCTCCCCGGTGCCCGGTTCGTGACGCCCCGGGTTGTCTGCCAGTTGCACGTGCTGGATCGATGGCAAGTGGGTTTCCAGGGTGTGGGCCAGGTCACCTTCCATGATCTGCATGTGATAGATGTCGTACTGCAGCGCCAGGTTCGGGCTGCCCACCTTGTCGCGAATCGCCAGCGCCTGGCGGGTAGTGTTCAAGTAGAAACCGGGGATATCCCGGGTGTTGATCATTTCGATGACGAGCCCGATTCCGACCGCTTGCAGCTTGTTGGCGGCATATTTCAGGTTGTCGACGAAGGTGCTTTCGATCAGTTCGTCTTCGACCCCCTCAGGACTAATCCCGGCCAGGCAGTTGATCCGGGTATTACCCAACACCTGAGCGTAGGCAATGGCCAGATTGACCCCGGCGCGGAACTCCTCAATACGGTCTGGATGGCAGGCAATCCCGCGTTCCCCCTTGGCCCAGTCGCCTGCGGGCAGGTTGAACAGCACTTGCGTCAGGCCGTTACGGTCCAGCTCGGCCTTGAGCTGCGCCGAACTGAACTCATAGGGGAAGAGGTATTCGACGCCGGTGAAGCCTGCGTGACGGGCGGCGGCGAACCGTTGCAGGAACGCCTGTTCGGTAAACAACATGGACAGATTGGCGCATAGGCGTGGCATTGGGTGGCTCCTGATCTGAGGGGGCTCAAGGCATTTAAATTTTGTGTTTGGCAGTAATCTGTGGGAGCGAATTAACTGGACCGGCATCAGGCCAGCTCTTCGAATTCATTGATCGCATTGATCTCAGTACCCATGGCGATATTGGTCACCCGTTCCAGAATGACCTCCACAATCACCGGCACGCTGTATTGCCGCATCAGCGCGGTGGCTTCGGCCAGCGCCGCCTGAATGTGGTCCGGCTCAGTCACCCGTATCGCCTTGCAGCCCAGTCCTTCGGCCACGGCCACGTGGTCCACGCCATAGCCTTCCAGCTCGGGGGCATTGATGTTGTCGAAGGCCAGTTGCACGCAGTAATCCATGTCGAAACCGCGCTGGGCCTGGCGGATCAGCCCCAGGTAGCTGTTGTTCACCACCACATGAAGGTACGGCAGCTTGAACTGCGCCCCCACGGCCAGCTCTTCGATCATGAACTGGAAGTCATAGTCGCCGGACAATCCCACCACCTGGCGCGTCGGAGCCGCCTTGACCACGCCCAATGCGGCGGGAATGGTCCAGCCCAGTGGGCCGGCCTGACCGCAGTTGATCCAGTGCCGTGGTTTGTAGACATGCAGAAACTGCGCACCGGCGATCTGCGACAGCCCGATGGTGCTGACGTAGCAGGTGTCCTTGCCAAAGTAGCGGTTCATTTCTTCGTACACCCGTTGCGGTTTGACCGGCACTTCATTGAAGTGGGTCTTGCGCAGCAGGGTGCGTTTGCGTTCCTGACAGCTGTTCAGCCAGGCGCTGCGGTCCTTGAGTTTGCCTGCGGTGTGCCATTCTCGGGCCACCTCCAGCAGCATCTCCAGGGCGGCGCCCGCGTCGGACACAATGCCCAGGTCCGGCATCAAGACGCGGCCAATCTGAGTGGGTTCGATGTCGATGTGGATGAACTGCCGACCTTCGCTGTACACCGATACCGTACCGGTGTGGCGATTGGCCCAGCGATTGCCGATGCCCAGCACCAGGTCGGATTCCAGCAGGGTGGCGTTACCGTAGCGGTGTGAGGTCTGCAGGCCGACCATGCCCGCCATCTGCGGGTGGTCGTCGGGGATACTGCCCCAGCCCATGAGCGTGGGGATAACCGGAATGCCCGTCAGTTCGGCGAACTCCACCAACACTTGGGACGCGTCGGCATTGATCACGCCACCCCCGGCAACGATCAGCGGGCGTTCGGCCTTGTTGAGCATGGCCAACGCTTTTTCCACCTGCTTGCGGCTGGCCCGTGGCTTGACGATGGGCAGAGGTTCGTAGGCGTCGATGTCGAATTCTATTTCCGCCATTTGCACATCGAACGGCAGATCGATCAGCACTGGGCCGGGCCGACCGCTGCGCATCAGTTGGAAGGCCTTCTGGAACACATAAGGCACCTGGCCGGGTTCCATCACCGTGGTGGCCCATTTGCTGACGGGCGCGGCGATGCTGGCGATGTCCACGGCCTGGAAGTCTTCCTTGTGCAGACGCGCCCGGGGTGCCTGCCCGGTGATGCACAGAATCGGAATCGAGTCCGCCGACGCCGAGTACAGACCGGTGATCATGTCAGTCCCTGCAGGGCCGGACGTGCCGATGCACACGCCAATGTTGCCAGCCACGGCGCGGGTATAGCCCTCCGCCATGTGCGAGGCACCTTCGACGTGACGAGCCAGGACGTGATCAATGCCACCCAGGGTCTTCAGCGCTGCGTACAGCGGGTTGATGGCTGCACCCGGAATACCAAAGGCGGTAGTGATCCCTTCGCGACGCATCACCAGAACGGCGGCTTCGATGGCTCTCATGATCGTCATTTGCTAGTCTCCTGAACTCGATAGTTTTGGTACATGTACAGCCTGATTTGTTGAGGCTTGTTTGTGAATGACCGGATTTATCGTTTCTGTCGGTATCAGGAGTATCGAATGGATCGTTATACAGAACTGCGCAGCTACGCTCTGGTCGCCGCCCATGGCAGTTTCGCTGCGGCGGCGTTGGTTGAAGGCGTGACGCCGGTGGTGATGGGTCGCAGGCTCAGTGCCCTGGAGGACCGTCTGGGAATCAAGCTGATTCACCGTTCGACCCGTGGCCTGACCCTGACCGAACTGGGGGAGTCGTACCTGGAAAACGCCAAGGCGCTGCTACGGACTTTCGACGAACTGGATGCCAGTGTCAGCCAGAACGAAAGTACGGTCCGTGGGCATCTGATGGTGTCGGCGCCTGCGGGTTTCGGCCGCCGCCACGTGGCACCCCATGCGCCAGAGTTCCAGGCCCGTTTCCCTGACCTCAATCTGTCCTTCAACCTGACCGACAACGTGATCGACCTGGTGCGCGAGGGCTACGACATGAGCATCCGCATTGGTGAGGTGTTAGACCCCAACTACGTGGCGATCAAGCTGTTTTCCAATCGACGGGTGGTGTGTGGTGCGCCGCATTACTTTGCTGCCCGTGGTTACCCGAAAACCCTGGAAGACCTGGCCGATCACAACTGCCTGGCGTTCAACCTGCAAGGTGGTCAGCACCGGGGCTGGACGTTTCAGCGTGACGGCAAGCCGGTGGCGATCAAGGTGGCGGGCAACCTGTACTGCAACGACAGCGAGTTGCTGTTCGACTGGACCAAACGCGGGCTGGGCTTAAGCTGGCGCTCGATATGGGAGATCCAGAGTGAGCTGGAAAGTGGCGAGCTGGTGACCGTGCTGGATGACTTCGCCTTGCCGGGCTATGACATCCAGGGCGTTTACCCGCAGCAGCATTATTTGCCGGCGAAGGTGCGGTTCTTCATCGCGTTTTTGAAGGAAGTCTACAACCGGCCTGATTATTGGAACGGGGTTTGACTCCAGAGATTATGCGATGTGGGTGGGAGTGAGCTTGCTCACGAAGGCGTCAGTCCATCTGCATCTCTGTACCTGAGATGCCACTTTCGCGAGCAAGCTCGGCTCCCACAGTGCCAGGAGCTATGGCTAGTTATCCGACCCATTCTTGTCCGCGCCCCGGACAATCCGCTTACCCGCCCGGGCGCCCACAGAGCCGGCCTGGCCGTCACGTTGCTTGCCGCGCCGGGCTTCGCTGATCAAGCCAGGAATCAGCGGGCCTTCTGGCAGGTTTTTCCAGAACCGAGTCGGCAAGTGCCCTTGCATGACCTTGGGGTTCAGGCGTGCCGGGTTGAAGATATGGCTGTAGTAGGTGAGCCAGAGTTCGCCGTGTGGATCTTCGGCGTTCAGGGCCAGCAATTGCCATTCAGCAGGGCAATGACGCTGGTGGATCAATTGGGTGCCGTCGTAGTAAACCCCGTCCTGGGGCGTGGCAATCATCCAGCGGTGGCGGCCCATGCGGCCAACGAAATGCTCGCTGGCGCTCTGCAGGATGTCGTGGGCCGGTTCATGCCAGGCCACGTACTCGGGTTGTGCGGCAGCTTCGAGATCAGCAGCCACGGGGGCCAGCACTTGGGGCAACGACACAAAACGCACGAACGCATGCAGGTGATGAGCTTCGCGACTGACCTGCTTGATGCGTCGGTGCAGCTCACTGCCCAGTTTGTCGCCTGCCAGCATGGCCGTCCGGTCTCCATGGCTGACTCGCCACAGCACTTCGTACAGCAGGCTCCAGCGCTGCTCGCCGCGATAGCATGAGGCGTTTTCCAGCAGCTCCAGCAACGCCATGGGGATCCGCGCCTGGAAGGGCCCAGGTTGCTCGGGGTACTGCTCGTCAGTGGTGAACAGGTCGGCTGCGGTTCCGGCGTTCCAGCTGACCCGGCTGGGATCGATGCCATGGCTGAGCAGCCAGCGTGCCTGCTGACGCCAGACACCGAACAGATCGTCGCAATCCAGACTGATCATGCCCATAGCCCCAGTTGTTGAGGTTGTGGCCGATCACGCAGTTGAAAGTGCAGCAGCTCGCTGCTGGTCTCAGCCTGACTGGGGTGGTAATCGCTGGTAATGATGAACGGCTTGGCCTTGACCAATACACAGCGCAGGCGGGTCAGGTCTTCATAGCGAATCCGGCGCTGCAGGCGCAGCTCGATCAAACGCTTGGTGGTGCGAATGCCGATGCCGGGGATACGGGCAATCATGGCCGCGTCGGCCCGGTTGAGGTCCAGCGGGAACAGGCTGCGATTCTCCAGTGCCCAGGCGAGCTTGGGGTCGATGTCCAGCGCCAGATGCCCCGGCCCCTTGAACAGCTCGTCTGCCTTGAAGCCATAACCGCGCAGCAGAAAGTCGGCCTGATACAAGCGGTGTTCGCGCATCAGCGGTGGTGCCGCCAGGGGCACGCTGTTCGGGCTGTTGGGGATCGGGCTGAACGCCGAGTAATAGACCCGGCGCAAACGGAAGTTGCCGTACAGGGATTCAGCGCTGTGCAAAATGGTGCTGTCGTCGGTATCGTCGGCGCCGACGATCATCTGTGTGCTTTGTCCGGCCGGTGCAAAACGCGGCGAGCGAGGCTCGTTGAGGACGGTTTGTTCGCCGGTGAAGATGGTCTTCATGGCTTGCTTGATCGAGACCACGTCTTTTTCCGGGGCCAGGGTCTTGAGGCCCTGATCCGTGGGCAGCTCGATATTGACGCTCAGGCGGTCGGCATACTTGCCCGCTTCTTCGATCAACAGCGGGTCGGCTTCGGGGATGGTCTTGAGGTGAATGTAGCCGCGAAACTGGTGCTCTTCACGCAGCAGTTTGGCCACCCGAACCAGTTGCTCCATGGTGTAGTCGGCCGAACGGATGATGCCTGAGCTGAGAAACAGCCCACTGACGCAATTACGCCGGTAGAAATCCAGCGTCAGGGTGACCACTTCTTCGGGGCTGAAACGGGCGCGGGGCACGTCACTCGAACGGCGATTGACGCAGTACTGGCAGTCGTAAAGGCAGAAGTTGGTGAGCAGGACCTTGAGCAGCGAGACGCAACGCCCGTCAGGCGTGTAGCTGTGGCAAATCCCCATGCCGTCCGTTGAACCCAGCCCGGCCTTGCCTTGTGAACTGCGTTTCGGCGCACCGCTGCTGGCGCATGAAGCGTCGTACTTGGCGGCGTCGGCGAGGATGCTGAGCTTGTCGATAAGCTGCATGGGAAAACCCTATACTGTTTGCATATACAGTATAGGGCTGCGACGTTTAGCTCAAGTTCATTTGTAATCGGTTGTGCGGGGGCTAGCACAAAACCTGCAGGAGCGTGGCTTGCCCGCGATGTCGATGTATCAGGCCCAAGGAGTATTGCCTGTGCTGACGTCTTCGCGGACAAGTCCACTCCTACAGTTTTGGTTTTTCCACGCTTACTTCAGGCAATACAGCCGATAAACCCCTTCCTCGGCCTCGATACCGTGGGTGTCATGGGTGAACCCCGGGAACTCGCGGTCGAAGCTTTCCAGTGCCTTGAGGTAGCTGAGCAGCGGTCCGTTGGCGGGGCCTGCGTTTTCACCGGGCATCAACAGCGGGATGCCAGGCGGGTAGGGCACGATGCCAGTGGCGACGATGCGCCCGGCTGCTTGCTCCAGCGTGACCAGTTCGATCTCGTCCTTGACCAGTTTTTCGTAGGTCTCCACTGGGCTGAACACAGCCTCGGGCAGCGAACCGAACGCGGCAGACATGGTGGCAGTGGTGCGGGTTTCGCCCATGGCCTTGAAGATTTCTTGCGCCAGGTCCTTGAGCCCCATGCCCTTGTAGCGCACCGGGTAGCTTTGCAGCAGGTCGGGCAGGCAGCGTTCCAGCTCCAGGTTTTCGTCGTAGTCGCGCTTGAAGTCCAGCAGGGCGTTGACCAGCGTGCCCCACTTGCCGCGGGTGATGCCGATGGAGAACAGGAACAGGATGGTGAAGTCGGTGGTCTTCTCGACCACGATGCCCTGGCGCCCCAGGTAGGCCGTAAGTACGCAGGCCGGGATACCGCTGTCCAGCAATTCGCCGTCATCGCCCATGCCCGGCGTCAGTACCGAGACCTTGATCGGGTCGAGCATGCAGTAGCCGTCTTCGATGTTGCCGAAGCCGTGCCAGACCTCGTTGGGGTGCAGCACCCAGCAATAAGGCTCGGTTTTCAGGTAGGCGGGATCGGCGGCGTGGAAGGCAACTGTCTTGCCATCGGCTTGCACCGTGGGCGGCTGCCAGCAGGTGAAAAACCAGTCGTTCTTTTCCGCCAGATCGGCATGCATGCGAGAAATGACCTGACGGAACGAAATCGCTTCTTCGATGGATTCCCCGGTCAGGATCAGGCCGCCAGGAGCTTCCATCATGGCCGAGCTGACATCGCAGGAAGCCATGATCGCGTAGTTGGGCGAGGTCGAGGCGTGCATCATGAACGACTCGTTGAAACGGCCATGGGGGATCGGCTTGCGCCCGTCACGCACGTGAATCATCGAGGCCTGTGACAACGCGGCCAGTAACTTGTGGGTCGATTGGGTGGCGAACACCGTCGGGCGTGACGCGTCGTGATCGGCGGGGCTGCCATGCATGGCAAAGCGCTCGCGGTAGATCGGGTTGAAACGCGCGTAGCCGTACCAGGCCTCGTCGAAATGCAGTCGGTCGACACTTTGCCCCAGCAACTGCTCGACCCGGGTCACGTTGTAGCACAGGCCATCGTAAGTGGAGTTGGTGACGATGGCGTGCATCGGTGTCTTGTCGATGCCTGGCTTGACCAGCGGGTTGGCTTCGATGGCACGTTTTACGGCTTCGGCGCTGAGGGTTTCGGGCAGAATCGGGCCGATGATGCCGAAGCGGTTGCGGGTCGGCACCAGGTACGTCGGGATCGCGCCGGACAAGGTCATCGCATGCTCTGCCGACTTGTGGCAGTTGCGGTCGCACAGGGCAATCTGGTCCCGGGTCACGCTTGCCATCAGGATCACGCGGTTCGACGTCGAAGAACCGTTGGTGACGTAATAGGTGCGGTGGGCACCGAATACCTTGGCGGCATAACGCTCGCCCTGGCCGATGGGGCCACTGTGATCAAGCAGCGAACCCAGTTCACCAACGGAAATCGACAGGTCAGAGCGCAGCAGATTTTCACCAAAGAACTCGTAAAAGGCCCGGCCCGCCGTGCTTTTCAGAAACGCCGTGCCGCCCGCATGGCCTGGTGTGTGCCAGGAGTACTCATAGGTGCGGGCAAACTTGATGAGTGCCCCGAACATCGGTGGCAGCGCCGCCTGACGATAGCGTTCGATGGCCGCCATGATGCGGCCGCTCAAAAAACCACTGGTGTCCTCGGGCAGCCAGATGAAGTCATCGGCGTGTTGCATGACGGGCAGCGGGATCGAGGCCACGGTGCTGCGGTCGCTGATCAGGAACACGGGCACGCGGGTATTGCGGGCGCGCAGTTCGTTGAGCAGGTTCAGGCAGGCCTTTTTGTCCAGAGTCTGATCCGTGTCCCAGTTGACCAGCAGGCACTGGATGGCCGAGTCGGAACGAATGATGGTCACCGCATCCTTGAACGACTGCGACGTCAGGACGCTGATGCCCCGTGCTTCCATGTCCTCGATCAAATGGTTCAGGGAGCGACCGAAGATGCCGTTGGCATCCGGTACTTCGCCGACCAGCAAGGCCAGCATTCCGAGCGGGCGCATGTTTTGACTCATGACAAAACCTCCTTGTTCTGGGTCGGCAGTGCACTTGTAAGGTTGGGCAGGTCGGTGTCTGAAGGCAGGCCCTCACCGCGCAGGATGCGGGCTTCCTCCAGGTTAAGCAGGCGGTTGTTGACGAAACCGAACAACGTGTAGCCGATGATGGTTGCCACGCCACCAAGCATCAGCGCCTGGACCCCGGAACTGTAGAGCGCCAGATAGCTGTAGGCCGCAGCGACCCAGGCGACGAGGTTGGTCAACAGCGCCTGGCGCGGCGCAATGCCTGCAACTTTCTGCATGGTCATCAAGGCGCCCATGCACAGGATGTACGGGATGAGGTTGGTCACTACCGCCAGATTGACCAAGGTGTCGAATTGCTTGGTCAGGTCCGGGCTGATGGTCAGCAGCGCCAGCCCGGTTTGCCCGGCCAGCAGGATCAGCATGCCGACAATAGGGGTGCCGTGTTTGTTGATTTTGGCGAAGACCGGCAGGAAGTAACCTGTGTCCGCGGAACTCTTGAATACCTGAGCAATGGTGAACTGCCAGCCCAACAACGAGCCGATGCAGGCGATGACCATCAGCCCCATGACAATACTGCCCACCAGCGGGTTGAACATTTTGGCGAAGACCAGGCCGAAGGGCGCGGTGGACGCAACCAGTTCCGGATTGCTGACGATGCCGGCGATGACGTTGGTGGACACGATGTAGATCACCGCTGCGCCAATGGTACCGCCCAATACTGCGATGGGGACGTTGCGCTCCGGGTTCTCCACGGCATCGGTGTTGGCGCACGCCGATTCCAGACCCAGAAAGGCCCACAGCGTGATCGCCACCGAGGCGCTGGCCGCATCCAGCCAGGATTTATCGTGAGGGTTCCAGCCTGCCGCGTAAGTGGCCGAGTCAAACCAGAACCAGCCAAGGGTGGAAACAACCACCACCGGTGCAATGACACCCCATACCGTGATTGCACCGATCTTGCCGGTCACACTGGCGCCGCCAAAGTTGGCAATCGTGGTCAGCCATAACAAACCGATGGTCGCCAGGCCGACATTGAGCGGGTTCAATTGCCAGCTGAACAACACCTGCATATAGCCCACCGCGGTAATAGCAATGGCCACATTGGCGATCAACAGGGAAGTGCCATAGGTGTAGTTAGTTAGATAGTTACCGGCTTTACCAAAGGTATATTCGGCATAGCCTCCCATGCCCCCGGTCTTTCGACTGAGCATGCCGCATCGGGCGAACGCGTAAGCCAATGCCAGTGATCCGGTGGCCGTGACCAGCCAGGACAATATGGAGATGCTCCCTACTTCAGCCAGCTTGGTTGGCAACAGCACAATCCCCGACCCCAGCATGTTGACCGCTGTGAGCATGGTCAATTGCACCACGTTCATCTTCTTGACGACTGCCATGTTGTTCTCAGCCCTTGGGCAAAATTAAGAGCGGTAGCTATAGCAGCATTTTGCGAAACGCGCCAAGATTCATCGTGTTTATAGTTGTCTTTAATGCAAGGCGCGTGGCTTATTGAAAAAGTTCAATAAAGAAACCTGTTGCAGGTCAATTAATCGTTAATTAATTGGTACAGCCATTGCCCATGATCAGGTAACTCATGGTATGCCGCTGGCCATTGTGATCATCGTAGGTCATCTGCATCGGCACCACGGCGCAGACGTCTGGAATGGGCGTTGAGCTTATGACTCGGGCAATGTCCAGGTGCTGTGAGTAGCTGTAAGGCTCAACCACGGGTTGCGGGGACGCTGCGGTTTCATCAGCCATTGCAACCCTGCAAAAACCCGACAGGGCGAACGCGATCAAACTTTTCATTTCACTAACCTTTTAAGCAACCTCAAATAACAGGATCACTTCATCTGTCCCCCGGTGGGGTAAGTCATTATGCGTAGTGCGCGGGATACACAATGTGAAGTCTCTGGCCTCGGCGGGTGCTGTCGCGAGAAGCGGGGTCAGGATACTGCGCTGGATATTCAATTAAAGATCAATGTGATGCATAAACTATTGTCAATCGTGCAATGATGCATTTCGGGGGTGGGCGTGGCCGCAAAGTATCTACGACCATCCTCTAATTGACCTGGAATTGCCGGTGATTAATAAATCAGTTGCGGCAGTCGCTCAGTGATTTTCTCTCTTGCCCAGTTAATGAAGGTGCGGGTCCGTACCGAGGCGCGTCGAGAGGGCAGATACACCAGTGACACGGGTATTGGGGGCGGTAAATAGCGTTCGAGCACCAATTGCAGTTTGCCCGCCGCCACCAGCTCATCGATCTGATAAGACAACAGCATGCCCAGCCCCAAGTCATCCAGGCACGCCGAGATGACAGCCCCCGCCGTGTTGGTTTTCATGCGCACGTTGTTCATTTTCAGGGTAAAGGGCGTGCCATCGTCCTGCAGTTGTACCTGCGTGCTGGGCAGCAGCACCCGGTGCTGAAGAAAGGGCAGCGACTTGATGTCGTCGGGTTCGTTAATGGGCGGCACACTCGCCAGAAACGCCGGGCTGGCACACAGGCATCGACGGACGTGACCGATAGGGGTCACCACCAGGTCCGGCGCAACGACCGGCCCGATTCTCAGCGCCACATCAATGCCTTCTTCCACCAGATCCGTGATCCGGTCCAGCAGCGTCAGTGTCACGTTGACATGGGGGTAGCGGGCCATAAAGGCGTTGAGTACCGGCGCCACATGGTATTGACCAAACAACACCGGAGCGCAGACTACCAGATGCCCGCTGGGCTCGCTTTCTCTGTCGCGCAGCACGTCTTCCACCGCATCGATCTCGCGCAGGACGCTGCGGCTGGTCTCAAGGTAGAGCCGGCCTTCTTCGGTTATTCGCACCTGGCGGGTGGTGCGCTCGAATAAACGCACCCCCAGGTGCTGCTCGGTGGCGGCCAGCACACGCACCACGGTGGGCAATGAGGTATCCAGATGCCGGGCGGCGGTGGTGAGGCTGCCGTGTTCGGCGATGGCAATGACCACACGCATTGCTTGAAGAGTGTCCACAGCGGACTCCATTACTCCGAAATATGGAGTAAATATGTCCGCTCCTCGGCATTTATTCAAGGTGGCAAGGGATTTAGCATCCTTACGTCCCATCTTCCTTCCACTTGCCACGCACCGAGGCTCCAGCATGAAACTGTTTTATCACCCCTTGTCCGGTCACTCGCACCGTGCACGTCTGTTCCTCTCCCTGATCGGCGTCGAGCATTCGCTGGAGCTTGTGGACCTGGCCAAAGCCGAACACAAGGCCGAAGCGTTTCTGAAACTCAACCCGTTCGGTCAGTTGCCGGTGCTCGAGGACGGCGATGTCTGGGTCAGCGATTCCAATGCGATTCTGGTGTATCTGGCGAAGACATTTGGCAAGACCGACTGGCTGCCGGAAGCGCCATTGCCCGCTGCTCGGGTGCAGCGCTGGTTATCGGTGGCGGCGGGGCAGATTGCTTCTGGTCCTGCAGCGGCACGGCTGATCAATGTGTTTGGCGTACCGCTCAATGCCCAGGAAGTGATCCCCCGTGCCCACGCGATTCTGAAGTTGATCGAAGGCCAATTGACTCAAGGCAACTGGCTGGCGGCCGAGCACGTGACCATTGCCGACGTGGCGATTTACAGCTACGTCGCCAGCGCACCGGAAGGTGATGTGGACCTGAGCAGCTATCCCCACATCATTAACTGGCTGGCCCGGATCGAATCGCTGCCCGGTTTCGTTGCGTTCCAGCAAACGCCGGTGGGGTTGCGTCGGGCCTGATACAAAACCTGTGGGAGCGAATTCATTCGCGAGAGGCCAGTACATTCAGCATTTCTGGTGACTGACACACTGAATCGCGAATGAATTCGCTCCCACAAATTGCTGCCAGACAAGAACTTTCCACAGCGATCACACCTGCCAGTGAGGTTCACCATGATCAACCCACCCCATACCCCCTGGCACGCCGGTGAACGTGCCCTTCAGCAAAGCGCCAATGTCCTGGAAAAAATGGAAGGCATTGGCAGCCGGGTCATTCGCGATCACTTGCTGGAGCAGCACCAGGAGTTTTACCCCCTGTTGCCATTCATGGTCATGGGAACCGTGGACGCTGAGGGCGACGCATGGGCGACCCTGCGCGCCGGAGAGCCCGGCTTTGCCAATGCCAGCGATGCCCATCACCTGCAATTGAATGTCAGCCCTGACAACACTGACCCGGCCCAGGCCGGCATAGGGCAGGGCAGTGCCATTGGGTTGCTTGGTATTGACCTGCAGACCCGCAGGCGCAACCGGCTCAACGGTATGATTGCTCAGGCCGATGAACGTGGGCTGGATATCAAGGTGGTGCAGAGTTATGGCAATTGCCCGCGTTATATCCATCAGCGCCAGTTTACCTTCAGCCGCCCGGCCGGGCAGCCCGGCTCAATGCCTGCGCAATGGATGACGCATCTGGATCTGCAGGCACGGGCGTTGATTGCCGATGCCGCCACCTTTTTCGTCGCGTCCTATGTGCAGGGTGAAGACGGGCAACAACAGATCGATGTCTCCCATCGCGGTGGTAACCCAGGGTTTGTCAGGGTCAATGCCGACGGCTCCCTGACGATCCCGGATTATTCCGGCAACTTCTTCTTTAATACGCTGGGTAATCTGCTGGTCAATCCGAAGTCGGGGCTGACCTTCGTCGACTTCTCGACGGGCGAACTGCTGCAAATGACCGGTGATGCACGGGTTGAGCTGGATTCGCCCCACATCGCACGGTTTGAGGGCGCAGAACGGCTTTGGCATTTCACCCCGCGCCATATCGTACGGCGTGCAGATGCGCTGCCGTTGCGTTGGGTGAGCGGTGATTAAAAATCAACTCGGCACAAGTAGGAGTGGGCTTGCCCGCAATTTCGGTGGGTCAAGCACCCACGATGTTTGCAGGCCCGACGCCTTCGCGGACAAGTCCGCTCCTACATGTTTCCTTCCCTTACCGACTGCGGTTACTCAACCAATACGCTGCAGGCAACACCAGCATTGACAGCAACGGCGCCGTAATCATCCCGCCCACCATGGGCGCGGCGATGCGCTTCATGACTTCCGAGCCGGTGCCTTCACCCCACATGATCGGTAGCAGGCCGGCAATGATCACCGCCACGGTCATGACCTTCGGCCGGACCCGCAACACAGCCCCTTCGCGAATCGAATCCAGCAGCCCGGTGTTATCGTCCTGCCCGGCCTGGACTCGCGCATTCCAGGCGTTTTTCAGGTACAGCAGCATGATCACGCCAAACTCCGCCGACACCCCGGCCAGGGCAATGAACCCCACGCCCGTGGCCACCGACAGGTTGAAGCCCAGCAGGTACAACAGCCAGACGCCACCGGAAAGGGCAAAGGGCAGGGTGGCCATGATCAATAGCGCTTCGCCCACCTGGCTGAAAGTCAGGTAAAGCAGCACGAAGATGATCATCAGCGTGGCCGGGACCACCCATTTCAATCGTGCGTTGGCCCGCTCCAGGTACTCATACTGGCCCGAGTAAGAGACGCTCATTCCGGGTTTGAGCTTGACCTTCATGGACACCATTTGCTGCAGGTCCTGAGCGGTTGAAGCCAGGTCTCGCCCCCGCACATCGACGTAGATCCAGCCAGACAACCGACCGTTTTCGCTGCGCAGCATCGGTGGGCCGCTGCTGACGCCAATGTCAGCCACGGTGCCCAAGGTCAATTGCTGACCGGTGGGGGTGAGGATCGGCAGTTGTTTTAGGGCCTCCGGGCTGTTGCGCCATTCCCGTGGGTAACGCACGTTGATCGGGAAGCGAGCGATCCCGTCCACCACCTCACCGATGTTGTTGCCACCAATGGCGCTCGACACCACGGATTGCACATCAGCGATGCTCAGGCCATAACGCGCAGCAGCCAGGCGGTTGATTTGCACATCGATGTAACTGCCACCGGTCAGGCGTTCAGCCAACGCCGAACTGACCCCCGGCACCGTTTTGGCGACACCTTCGATCTCGTGGGCGATCTGGTCAATATCGGCCAGCGACGAACCACCAACCTTGATGCCGATCGGGCTCTTGATACCGGTGGCAAGCATGTCGATGCGGTTACGAATCGGTGGTACCCACAGGTTCGCGAGGCCCGGCACCTGCACGGCCTTGTCCAGCTCGTCGATGAGTTTTGCCGGGGTCATGCCGGGGCGCCATTGATCCCGCGGCTTGAACTGGATCGTGGTTTCGAACATCTCGGTCGGTGCCGGGTCCGTGGCGGTTTCTGCGCGCCCGGCCTTGCCGAACACGGTTTCCACTTCCGGCACTGTGCGAATCATGCGGTTGGTTTGCTGCAACAGTTCGCTGGCCTTGCTGATGGGCAAGCCGGGCAGCGCCGACGGCATGTACAGCAAGTCACCCTCATCCAGCGGCGGGATGAACTCGCCACCCAACTGGCTGATGGGCCACAGGCACGACAGGAAAATCAGCAGCGCCATGGCCAGGGTCATCTTCGGCCAGCGCAGGACGGCTTCCAGCGCCGGACGGTAGGCCGCGATCAACCAGCGATTGAGGGGGTTCTGTTGTTCGCTGGGAATATGCCCACGGATCCAGAACCCCATCAGCACCGGCACCAGCGTGACCGACAAACCAGCGGCCGCCGCCATGGCATAGGACTTGGTGAACGCCAGAGGGCCGAACAACTTGCCTTCCTGGGCTTCCAGGGTGAAGACCGGCAGAAACGACAGGGTGATGATCAGCAGGCTGAAAAACAGCGCAGGCCCGACTTCCGCCGCCGCGTCCCCGATCACCCGCCAGTGGGCTTCGCCGCGCAAGGTTTCACCGGGGTGTTCACGCTGCCAGGTTTCGATGTGCTTGTGGGCGTTTTCGATCATCACCACGGCGGCGTCCACCATGGCCCCGACGGCGATGGCAATCCCGCCCAGAGACATGATGTTGGCGTTGACGCCCTCGATGCGCATCACGATAAACGCCATCAGCACGCCCAGCGGCAATGTCAGGATCGCCACCAGGGAGGAACGCAGGTGCCAGAGGAAGATCAGGCACACCAGCGCCACCACGCCGAACTCTTCCAGCAGTTTGGAGCTCAGGTTATGCACCGCACGGTCGATCAGTTGCGAGCGGTCATAGGTGGTGACCAGTTCAACCCCTTCGGGCAGGCTAGCGCGCAAGGTATCCAGCCTGGCTTTGACGGCCTGGATGGCTTCCCGGGCGTTCTTGCCGGAGCGCAGGATGATCACGCCGCCCACCACTTCGCCGTCACCATTGAGCTCGGCGACACCGCGACGAATTTCCGGGCCGAGCTGGATGCTGGCGACCTGGCCGAGCAGAACCGGTATGCCTTGGCCCGCGATTTTCAGCGGGATGTTGCGGAAGTCATCCAGGGTCTTCAGATACCCCGTGGCCCGCACCACATATTCGCGTTCGGCCAGTTCCAGCACCGAGCCGCCGGTTTCCTGGTTGGCGTTCTTCAGCGCCTCGATCACCTGCTGCTGGGTTACGCCATAGGACACCAGCTTCTGCGGGTCGAGCACCACCTGATACTGCTTGACCATGCCGCCAATGGTCGCGACTTCCGCCACATTGGGCACGGTCTTGAGTTCGTACTTGAGGAACCAGTCCTGCAAGGTGCGCAGTTGCGCCAGGTCGTGCTTGCCGCTGTGATCCACCAGTGCGTACTCGTAGACCCAGCCCACCCCCGTGGCATCCGGCCCCAGACTTGCGGTCACGCCCTTGGGCAGGCGGTCTTGCGCCTGGTTCAGGTACTCCAGCACCCGGGAGCGTGCCCAGTACTGATCGGTGCCGTCCTCGAACAGCACATAGATGAATGAGTCACCAAAGAACGAATAACCACGAACCGTTTTTGCCCCTGGCACCGACAGCATGGTGCTGGCCAGCGGATAGGTGACCTGGTTTTCAACGATCTGCGGCGCCTGGCCGGGAAAGCTGGTGCGGATGATGACCTGGGTGTCAGACAGGTCCGGCAGGGCGTCGATGGCCGTGTTCTGCACCGACCAGATTCCCCACGCCGTGATGAACAGCGTGGCCAGCACGACCAAAAGGCGATTGCCGATGGACCAATGGATCAGACGCTTGATCATTTGGCGTCCCCTTGCATGGGGGCCGTTGCGGGCATGGCGTCGGACATGGAATCAGACATGGGCTGAGACATGGCGGGCGACATCGAGTCAGCGTTGCCCGAATCGCCGGTAATGCCTTGCAAGCTGGCTTCGGAGTCCAGCAGGAACTGGCCTGAGGTCACCACTTCCTGACCTTCGGCCAGCCCGGCGAGCACCTGGGTGCGGCCATCGCTTTCGCGGCCAATGTCGATTTCCCGTGGCTCATAGCGACCACCGCTTTTGGCTAGCATCACCAGGGTGCGCTTGCCGGTGCGGATCACCGCTTCACTGGGGATCAGCAAGGTCGGCATCGACTCGGCGCTGTTCAGGCGTACCGAGGCGAACATGCCGGGGCGCAGCATCCCATCAGGGTTGGGCAGCTCACTGCGTACGGTCAGGGTACGGGTCTGGGGATCCGCGCTGGGCAGCAAGGCAATCACTTTGCCGTGCAGGGTTTGCCCCGGGGATGCCGACAGCGTGGCGTTGACTTGCGCCCCAAGAGTGACCAGCCCAGCCTGGGTTTCCGGGATGGCGGTATCCAGCCATACGCTGGACAGGCCGTTGATCTTCGCCAGGTCCTGACCGGGCGCCACCGACATGCCGGCACGTACTTCAAGGGCTTGCAACTCGCCCGCGGTGGGCGTGACCAGGGTCTGGACCGGCTTCACCTTGCGGGTCTTGCTCACCTGGTTGATCACATCCTGGGGCATACCCAACAGACGCAGGCGTTCGCGGGATGCCGAGATCAGGCCCGAATCACCGCTGTTGAGCACGGCGATGTATTCCAGTTGGGCTGCCGACCATTCAGGGATCAGCAAATCGACCAGGGCGCTGCCTGCGGGCAATACATCACCTGGCGCGCGATCATAGACCCGCTCGACAAAACCGGCAGCACGGGCCTGCAGGTTGGCGATATTGCGCTGGTTGTAGGTCAGGGAGCCCACGGCATCCAGGCCCCCGGGCAACAGGCCGCGCTCGACCTTGCCGGTGCGCATCCCCAGGTTCTGGGTCTGCTCGGCCGATACGGTGATCGACGGTAAGCCGTGCTGGCCGGAATCGCCGTATTTGGGCACCAGTTCCATGTCCATGAAAGGCGACTTGCCCGGCTTGTCGAAATGCTGGCTCGGGTACATCGGGTCGAAGTAGTACAGGGCTTTCTGTTGGCTGTCGGTGGCGGGTTGGGCGTCAGCCATCATGGCTTGTGGCTGTTGGCGATGCCCGAGCCAATACCCACCGGCAGTGCCTGCGGCAGCGAGGGCGATAGTCAGCAGGGTGTAACCGAGGATCGAGGTTTTCATTTCAAACCCTCCACATAGGCGTAATAGAGACTCGCAGAGAGTTGGCCGAGCTGGCTTTGCTGTTCGATCTGGCGCAGCTGGGCTTCGATCAGTTCGCGACGGGCACTGATGACAGCGTTCAATTGGCCGGTGCCGGCCTTGTAGGACGCAAGCTCCAGTTGGGCGCGCTGGGTTGCCAGGGGAATCGACGAACTACGGGTGCGCTCCAGCGCCTTGTTCAGCCGATCCAGCTCTGCCATGCCGCTTTCCAGTTCCGACTGATGTTCGCGGGTCATGACCTCCTGCTCGGCTTCCATGGCCTCGACGCTGTGCTGCCTGGCGTTGATACGCGGGCCCTGGCGGGAACCGGTGAATAACGGCAAATCGAAGCTGAATTGCACGCTGACCATGTCGCCGAACTGGCGATCCCGGTTGCTGTAGGTCAGCTCGACACCCCAGTCGGGCTTTTTATCGGCGATGGCTTCGGCAAGCTCGGCATTGGCTTCACTGACCCGGGCTGATGCGGCTTGCAGGTCGGGGTGCTGGCTCAACGCGTGATGGGCGTGGGACAACGGCAGGTCCAATACCGGTGGCGAACCTGACAGCGGCTGGTCAGCTTCCGCGCCGATCCAGCGCCGCAGTTTGGCCCGGGCGATGGCGACGTTAAGGGTCAACTCATCGCGGCGGTCCTGCAGGGCCAGCGCGTCCTGATCGGCCTGCAACACGTCGCTGGCCTTGGCGCCACCACCGGCAATGCGTGACTGGGTGGTGCTGCGCAGTAAGGCCACCTGCTTGTCCAGTTGGTCGAACTGCTGAACGCTGCGCTCGGCGTAATACACCTGCAGCCAGCCCAGCGCGGTTTGTTCACGGACTTTCAGTACGGCGGCCCTGCGCTCGGCCTCGGCCAGGGTGGCGGACGCCTGGGCGACTTCCTTGCGGGCCGCGCGTTTGTCGCTGTTGGGTATCTCCTGGGAAATGCCGATCTGGCGCATGGTGAAGTCGTCGTCATCCAGGGAGTAACGATTCGGGCCACCGATGGGGTAGTCCTCGACCCCGAACTTCACCTTGGGGTCGGGCAGGGCGTCGGACGGGCCCACCGCCGCCTGGGCGGATTCGGCTTGTGCCATGCGCGCCAGGTTTTCCGGGGCGGTGTTTTCGGCAATGTTCTGGGCCCGCTCATAACTCAGCGGTTCGGCTTGTGCGGCAAGCACCGGGCAGATGCCCAGCACGGTCATGAACACACCGCAAAGCACGCGGCGTGAGGGAAGGAAAGCCAGCATGCTTTCGTCTCCAATGCAGATGATCGACGTGACGGCCGGCAATACGGGCAGGCACGTTTGGCACGCGCGTCGGGGGAAGCCGAATGCAGCGCGTGGTTATCGGATCAGGGCATCAGACGTAGCGGGGAGGGCGCCAGAGATTGGCAGGCTCGGGTTTGACAGGGGCAGGGATCAACAGGTGTTGCGAGAAGGGATGCAGCGGCACCAGCGCCTTGACGACAACGGTGTGCAACGCGCCGCCCGTGCTGCATTCCTGGCCGGCCTTGCAAGGGGCCTTGGTGGCCATGCCAAACTTTTTATCCAGGTGCACGTTGTCCATATGCACGCAGCAGGCGTCATCGTGGCTGGCATCGGAAGACATCTGGCTCATCGGGCAAGGTTCGGCCACGATCATCCCCGCCGCCATGCTGAACGCAGGAAGCATAAGGCTGAGGATCAGGATCCAGATGAGTGGGAACCGAGGCATGGATGGCGCCAAAGGAGTGCTGTTGAGGCGCGACGATAACAGAAAACCTGCAAACCCCAAAAAGGCTTTTTGTATTGCACTGTAGGGATCAATACCCGAAGTCGGTTTTTGTGTTTATTGATTAATAAACGCAAAGTAGCGTTTTAGGTTCACTGCGTTTTTTTTGCCGTTCCTATGCCAGAGCTGCCGTGTATATTACGGCCATCGCGAAATCGCTTACTTATTGCCTGAACCATGTCCCAAGACCTGACCACCAGCCAGCGCAAAGCCCTGCGTGAAATTATTGCTCATGTGCGCCGGGAGCGTTTTGCCCGTGGCACCCATTTGTCCGAATGGACCCTGGCCAAACTGATCGGTACTTCGCGCTCGCCCGTACGGGTGGCGCTGGATTACCTGGTCGACAGCGGCCTGATGCGCTACGACCGTAATCGCGGCTACTCCCTGGATGCCGAAATCGATCACGTGCCCCAGGACGTGCTGGACCAGATGAGCGAAGTGGATGACCCGCTGTACCTGCGTCTGGCAGATGCGCGGTTTCAACGCACGATCCCCGAGTCGGTCACCGAAGCTGACCTGACCCGCCTGCTGGAAGCCACCCGCGCCGAGGTGCGCAAGACGTTGGTCAGGGCGCAGAGCGAGGGCTGGGTCGAGAAGGGCGTGGGGTATGGCTGGCATTTCCTGCCAATGATCGATTCGCTGGAAGCTTACGACGACATGTACGCACTGCGCCTGGCCATCGAGCCGGCCGGCATACTCAGCGCCAAGTTTCACCCGGATATGATTCAACTCCGTGAATTGCGGCGCGAGCAGGAAGCCATTCAGCAAGGCGGCTACAAATCCCGGACCACCACCGAGCGTTTTGCCTCCAATGCCCGTTTCCACGAAACCATTGCCGAGTGGTCGGGTAACCGGTTTGCCGTACAGACCCTGCGGCGCCTGGACCAGATGCGCAGGCTGGCCGAGTACCGCAAGGCAAAACAGCAAATTCCGTTGCCGATGCCCGAGCAGGAGCACCTGCAGATTCTCGATGCCATCGAGGCGGGCGATAACCTGGGGGCTGCCAGCCTGATGAAGCAACATATCGAAGCGGCCTGGCGCAAGAGAACCCTGGCGGCGGCCATTGAATGGCCAGTGGATTTGCCTTATTGATCGCTTCACAGCGCTGACTACCACTACTGTTGGAGCGAGGCTTGCCCGCGAAGGGTGTGGTTCAGTTTTGAAGATGTCACTGGCTGCACCGGCCTCTTCGCGGGCAAGCCTCGCTCCAACAGGTCTTGTGTCAGCCGCTGCTTGTGATGGGTCGCTTAAGGCGACCTTTTTTGTGCATGCAAAAAAGCAAAATTGCGTTTTTGAGTTGACAAAAACCAATCTGGAAAAATACCCTGACTGCGTTTTCGTATACATAAAAACAAAATAAAGACCAAGAAGAGAGCCTCATGACCGCTGATTCCCTGCAGTGCCTTCGAACGCTGGTGGCTGCCGATGGACGAGCCTATCGGTTTCACTCCCTGGCGGCGTTGGCTGCTCGCCCTGAATTCAACCGGATCGAACGGCTGCCGGTGGTGATCCGGATTCTACTGGAGTCGGCATTGCGCAACTGCGACGGCAACAAGGTGCTGCCGAGTCATGTTGAGGCGTTGGCGCAATGGCAGCCCGAGGCTTTACGCGAGCATGAGGTGCCGTTCGTGGTCGGTCGGGTTCTGCTCCAGGATTTCACCGGCATCCCGTTGCTGACTGATCTGGCCGCCATGCGCAGCCAGGCACAACAGCGCGGCCATGACCCCAAGGCTATCGAGCCATTGGTGCCGGTGCACCTGGTGGTGGACCATTCAGTGCAGACGGTTTTTTCCAACGGGCCCGATGCGCTGCGCAAGAACCTTGAACTGGAGTTCGCTGCCAACCATGAGCGTTACGCGCTGCTGAAATGGGGTATGCAGGCGTTCGAGACCTTCAAGGTTGTACCCCCGGGCATCGGTATCTGTCATCAGGTCAATCTTGAGCACCTGGCCCAAGGCGTGGTGGAGAACGAAGGCGTGCTGTTCCCGGACACCCTGGTGGGCACTGATTCACATACCACCATGATCAACGGCATAGGCGTACTGGGTTGGGGGGTGGGCGGCATCGAAGCGGAAGCGGCGATGCTGGGGCAGCCGGTGTACATGCTGATGCCGGACGTGGTGGGCGTACATCTCAGCGGCGCCTTGCGTGCAGGCGTCACGGCAACCGATGCGGTGCTGCATGTCACCCAGGTGCTGCGCGCAGCTAAAGTGGTGGGCAAACTCGTTGAGTTCTTCGGTGAAGGCGCGTCTTCGCTCAGCGCCACCGACCGCGCCACCATCGCCAACATGGCCCCGGAGTATGGCGCAACCTGTGGTTTCTTCCCGGTGGATGACAACACCCTGAACTACTACCGGCAGACCGGGCGCAGCGATCATCAGGTCGAGTTGATCCGGCAGTATTTCATGGCTCAGGGGTTGTTCGGTGCTGCCCGGTCTGGAGCGGTGGACTACTCCCAGGTCATCGCAATTGATCTGGCAGCGATCACGCCAGGGGTGTGCGGCCCCAAGCGGCCGCAAGACCGGATCGATCTGGCCGAACTCGGTTCCCGATTCGAGAGGCTGCTGCTTGAGGACAACCTGAGCGGCGGCTACGGCAAAACAGCGACTCAATTGGCTGAACGTTTTGCGGTTTCTTCCCTGCAAGGTCTGGCCCCGGCGTTTTCTCTGGGGCATGGCGACGTGCTGGTTGCGGCTATCACATCCTGCACCAACACCTCGAATCCGGAGCTGTTGGTGGCGGCGGGGTTGTTGGCCCAAAAAGCACTGGAGCGAGGCCTCAAGCCAAAGCCTTGGGTCAAAACCCTGTTCACGCCCGGCTCGCGGATAGTGACCGAATACCTGAAGCTGGCGGGCCTGACAGCGCCGTTGAGCCAGTTGGGTTTCGACATTACGGCTTATGGCTGCGGCGCATGCGTGGGCAATATTGGCGGCCTGAACCCGGCCATCGAGGACGTGCTGGTGGCCGAGCAACTGATCGGCTGCGCCGTGCTGTCGGGTAACCGCAACTTTGAAGCACGGATTCACGGCAATCTGCGCGCGAACTTTCTGGCCAGCCCGCCATTGGTGGTGGCCTTCGCCCTGGCGGGGACCACACGCATCGACATGAGCCGCGAGCCTCTGGGTTTCGACGACCAGGGCGCTCCGGTGATGCTGGCCGATATATGGCCCAGTGACGAGGAGATCAAGGCTCTGGCGATTCATGCCGCTAATCCAGGGCTCTATAAACAGCTGTACGCAGACTTTACGGCCGGCCATGACCTCTGGAATGCCATTGAAACGGCTAAGGGCGACGTTTATGACTGGCCGGAATCGACCTATGCCGCCGAGCCAGACTTCTTTGGCTCAGGCGACAGTCAGGCACGTCCTATAAAGGATGCACGGGCGTTGGCGATTCTCGGCAATTCCATTACCACCGACCACATCAGTCCGGCCGGTTCCATTGCCGTCGGCTCACCCGCAGCCCAGTGGCTCAATGCCCACAGCGTGCAAACCAGGGACTTCAACACCTACGGCGCACGCCGCGGGCACTTTGAAGTGATGGTCCGGGGCACTTTCGCCAACGTGCGGTTGAAAAACCTGATGCTGCCTGTAAAGGCCGATGGCAATGCGGACGAGGGCTCGTTCACGATCCAGCAGCCTGACGGCAAGCGCACCACGTTGTTCGACGCTTCCCGGCATTACCTTGAGCAGGGCGTCCCGGCCTTGATCTTTGCGGGCGAGGAATACGGCACCGGCTCAAGCCGTGACTGGGCCGCCAAGGGCACGCGTCTGCTGGGCGTGAGAGCGGTGATTGCCCGCAGCTTCGAGCGTATCCATCGCAGTAACCTGGTGGGCATGGGCGTTCTGCCGCTGCAGTTCACAGGCACCGATTCCGCCCAGTCTCTGGGGCTCAAGGGCGACGAGCGCTTTGACATCCTGGGTATTGAAGAGGGCATCACGCCTTCGCAAGAAGTGACGCTGCGCATCACCGATGCAGACGGCAGCAGCCGTCAAGTAACGCTGCAAGCGCGCATAGACACCCCCATGGAAGCGACCTGTTTCAAGCAAGGCGGGATACTGCCTTATGTGTTGTCCAACTTGCTCAATCCAGGAGGATTGAGGCGGATTTGATATCTGCAACAAACACAAACCTGTGGGAGCGAATTCATTCGCGAGAGGCCCGTACATTCGGCATCTCTGGTGACTGGCACAGATTGCCCCGGACATTCAGGCCCCAACGCTCATTCACCCATCTGGAAACTGAACTCCTGATGATGGCTGGCAACTACCGCGTGGCCGTCGACGGTCACCCAGGCGCGGAACATGCCCAGGGTGTTGTAAGGCGCGCTGATATTGCCAGCTGCATCGATGGTAATGGCCCCGGCCCCGACACCCAGGTCGCGGAATTCGCCCATGATCAAATGCTGGGCTGCCTGTTTGAGGCTTTGTTCGCCCAGGGTAATGCGCGTGGCGATGTCGTGGGCGAACACGTGGCGAATGAAGAACTCACCCTGACCGGTGCCGGACACTGCGCAGACGCCATCACGGGCATAGGTGCCCGAGCCAATCAGCGGGCTGTCGCCAATGCGGCCCACCGGTTTGTTGGTGTAGCCACCGGTTGAAGTGGCCGCCGCCAGATGGCCGTTGCTGTCCAGTGCTACAGCTCCGACTGTGCCGTGCTTCTCTGATTCCCGCGCAGCCTTGAACGTCCCGGCACGCTGGTGTTCGCGCATGATCTTCAGCGCTTCGACGCGCTTGGGTGTGGTGAAGAAGGTGTTGTCCACACAGTCCAAGCCTTGCTGCGATGCATAAGCGTCCGCGCCGGCAGCGGTGAGTAACACCGCATCACCCGCATCCAGCAGGCTGCGTGCCGCCAGGATAGGATTACGGATCTGCCGCGCTGCACAGACCGCACCGGCCGCCAGGGTCGAGCCGTCCATGATGGCAGCGTCCAGTTCGTGCTCGCCCTCGGCATTGAGTGCGGCACCGTAACCTGCGTTGAAGTAGATCGAGTCTTCCATCACCACGACGGCCGCCTGAACCGCATCCAGCGCCGAGCCTTGTGCCTGGAGGATCTTCCAGCCTGCAGTGAGTGCGTTTTTCAGGTGGCTACGGGCCTCCTGCCATTCCTGCTCGCTCATTTCGTGCTCGGCCATGACGCCGCAGCCGCCGTGCAAACCGATGGCCACGGGCAAAGACGTTGTTTGCATTGATTCGGTCTCCGTTGCTTGATCGTTAAAGGGCTAGTCACACCAGGTGACAGGCCACCAATTGCCCCGATGCCTTGGTTTCCAGCACGGGGCGTTGTTCTTTACAGCGTGGCACGGCAATCGGGCAGCGTGTATGAAAACGGCAGCCTGAGGGCGGCGACAGCGGGCTGGGCAGTTCGCCCGTCAGGCTAACGCTGCGCTGGCGATCGGTGGGGTCCATGCTGGGTGCCGCACGCAGCAACGCCTGGGTATAAGGATGCAGCGGTTGCTGATAGAGCAGCTCGGTGTCGCCTACTTCCACCACTTCCCCCAGGTACATCACCGCCACCCGGTGGGAAATATGCCGCACCAGCCGCAGGTCGTGGGCGACGAACAGCACCGTCAGCGACAGTTTGGCCTGCAAGTCCAGTAGCAGGTTGACCACCTGCGCCTGTACCGAAACGTCCAGCGCCGACACCAGCTCATCGGCTACCAACACCTGGGGTTCAACCGCCAGGGCACGGGCGATACCGATTCGTTGCCGTTGCCCACCGGAAAACTCATGGGGCAGTTTGTCGGCGGCATCGGCTGGCAGCCTTACCAGTTCCAGCAGGGCTTTGATTCGAGCGGGGATCTCTGCCGGCGGGCGCATCTTATGAACCGACAAGGCCTCGTGAAGCATCTGGCCGACAGTCATTCGCGGGTTCAGCGAGCCATAGGGGTCCTGGAAGATCATCTGCACCTGACGGTTGAAGTCCCGCCGTTGCTGACCTTTGAGGCTGGAGATGTCCTTGCCGTCGAAGCGGATACGGCCATCGCTGGCATGCAGCAAGCCGACCATGGTGCGCGCCAGGGTGGATTTGCCACAGCCGGACTCGCCGACGATACCCAGGGTCTCGCCCTTGGCCAGCTCCAGCCGAACGCAGTTCAACGCTTGAACGAAACGCTGCGGATGGCCCTTGATGCGGTCCAGGATCGATTGTTTGATCGGGAAATGCACCACGGCATCCTCGACCTTGATGATGGGTTGCCGTGCAGCACTGATTGCATGGTTCGATATGTCGGCACTCATGCTGCACCTCCCACGGCCAGCGGTTGAATGTCGCGGCTCGGTATCAGCTCGCGATAATGATGGCAGGCCACGTTGTGCTGCTCCGACAGGGATTCCAGAACCGGCACCTCACGCTCGCAGCGTTCGGTTCGATAGGCACAGCGCGGGCTGAAGCTGCAACCGGGCGGCAGGGCAAGCAGGGAAGGCGGTGTGCCGTCGATGGATTGCAGCGGCATGCGCTCGCCACCTGCCTGAGGCACTGAAGCCATCAGTCCCTGGGTATAGGGATGACGTGGCTGCCGGAAGATATCGAGCACCGGGCCACTTTCAACGATGCGCCCGGCGTACATCACGGCCACTCGGTCACAGAGCTGCGCCACCACGCTCAGGTCATGGGTCACGAAGATCATGCCCATGTGCAGTTGATCACGCAGGTTGAGCAGCAGCTTGATGATCTGCTCCTGAATGGTCACGTCCAGGGCGGTGGTCGGTTCGTCTGCCAGCAGCAGGCGCGGTTCCCCGGCCAGCGCCACGGCGATCATCACCCGCTGGCGCATGCCACCGGAGAACTGGTGCGGGTAGTCATCCAGGCGGTTTTCGGCGTCGGGGATGCCCACCAGTCCCAGCAGTTCGATAGTCCGGGCGCGGCGCTGCTTACGGTTCAGGGTGGTATGGGCGCACAGGCTTTCATCGATTTGCCGTTGCACGGTCAGGACCGGGTTGAGGGCAATCATCGGTTCCTGAAAGATCATTGCGATTTGCCCGCCACGCACCTTGCTCAAGGCTCGCGGCCCCAGCCCGGTCAACTCCTGGCCCTGCCAGGTGACGGAGCCGGTGGTCTGTGCGGACGGTGGCATCAACTTAAGCAGCGAGCGCAAGGTCACGCTTTTACCGGAGCCGGACTCGCCCACCAGGCCGAGGATCTCCCCGGCCTCCAGGGTAAAGCTCACGTCCTGGATAGCGCGGATTTCGCCCCGTGACGTCTTGATCCGGGTATTGAGGCCACTGACTTTGAGTTGGCCGCCCGCTTGCGCGGTATTCGAATGGGGTTGGTTGTTCATATGATTTGACTCCATCGAACTAGTGGCTTGCCGGGCGCAGCCATTCGGCCAGTGCATCGCCCAACAGGCTGAAACCCAGACCGGTCAGCACAATCGCCAGCCCCGGAAAAATAGTGATCCACCAGGCGGTCTCCATGAAGTTCTTGCCGGCAGCAATCAGCACGCCCCATTCAGCCGTCGGTGGCTGGGCGCCGAGGCCGAGATAACCCAGGCTTGAGCCCAGCAGGATCGATAGCGCCATGTCGGTCATCCAGTACACCAGCGCCAGGGTGATGACGTTGGGCAGTACATGGCGAAAGATGATGCGGGCATGGCTGTAGCCCATCACTTGCCCGGAGGCGACGTAGTCCAGGCGCTTCTGCACGGCGACTTCACCGGCGATCAGTCGCGCATAGAACACCCAATAGATGATGCCCACCGCGATGTACATGCTGTTAAGGCCTGGGCCGAGGATTGCGACGATGGCGATCACCAGCACCAGCAATGGAAAGGTCACCACCGCATCGACGATGCGATGAAACACCGCTTCAGCCCAGCCGCCATAGAAGCCCACCAGCAAGCCGACGAGGGTGCCGAAGATCATAGGGAAGAGGGTGGTGAACAGGGCGATTTGCAGGTCCACGCGGTAGGCGTGAATCACCCGGGAAAAGATGTCGCGGCCAAAGTTGTCGGTGCCAAACAGGTGCGCAGCGCTGGGCGCTTTGAGAATGGCGTGGTAATCGAACGCCACCGGGCTATAGGGCGCGATCATTTCCGGGAAGAACGCCGCCAGCAGGCTTGCCAGTAAAATCAGGCAACCCAGCAGCGAAGGCCAGGGCAGGTATTTGCGTCGCAGCACCCACATCGAGCGTGGCGCCAGTAGAGTTGTCATCAGCGTGCCCTCCGGGGATCGAGCATCATTTGCACCACGTCGGTGATCAGGAATATCGCCGACACCAGCACCGACAGCACAATGACCAGCCCCTGAATCATCGGGTAGTCACGGCTGAAGATGCTGTCTACCATCAGGCGGCAGATGCCGGGCACGGCAAACACGGTTTCAGTGATCACAGCGCTGCCAATGATGGTGCCGATGTTCAGGGCGAACAGGGTCAGGGTCGGGATCAGCGAGTTGCGCATCACGTGGCGCAGCAGGATCACCCGCCGGCTCAGGCCCTTGGCGCGGGCGAAGGTCACGTATTCGGCGTCCAGCACAGCAATGATCGAGGTGCGCAGGCTGTTCATCAGTACCGCGGCGAGGCTCAAGGCCAGGGTCATGGCGGGCAGGAACAGGTGATACAGGTTATCGACGAACGAATTGCCGTAGCCGCCTACCGGAAACCAGTGAAAGTGCGCGGAAAATACCGTCAGCAACACCAGGCCTATATAGAAAGGAGGCATCGACAGCGCGACCTGGAACGAGCCGCGAATGGTCATGTCTGTGGCGCTGTGCCGCTTGAGTGCTGAAACGAACGCCAGAGGAATGGCCAGCACCAAGGCAAAGAAACCGGCCATGGCCGTCAGCAGCAAGGTCACGGGCAAGCGCTGGGCGATGACACTGGTGACCGGCGCGTGCAGGGCGAAGGAGGTGCCCAGGTTGCCGGTCACCACTTGTTCGGTGAAGTACAGAAACTGCACGGGCAAGGGTTTATCCAGGCCCAGTTCGGTATTGATGCGCGCCACGTCGGCGTCCTTGCTGCGATCGCCAATCATGGCGCTGGCCGGATCCCCGGGTAACAGCCGCACAATGACGAACGTCACCAGCAGGATCACCAGCAGCGTCGGTATGATCAGCAGCAGTCGTTTCAAAATGTAGGCAAATTCAGGCACAGGTTTACCTCTTGCGCTCCAGATTCTTAGGCGCCAGTACCGGGCATTGGCGGGCGCTCATGCACGCCCAATGCCCGGCATCAGATCACTTCTGCAGATAGGCTTCGGAGAACAGGTTGTTACCCAGCGGAATCTGCACGAAACCCTTGACGTTGGACTTCAGCGCCACCGGATAGGAGCTCTCGTACAGCGGGATGGTCGGCCCGGTGCTGTTGTAGATGTCCTGGATGGTCTTGAAGTAGACCGCACGCTTGGCCGGGTCCATTTCTTTCTGCGCGCTCTCGAACGCCTGGTCCACGGCATCACTTTTCCAGCCGGAGTGCAGGGCCTGGATGTTCTTGGAGTACGCGAAGTACGAGGTGATTTCACTCGGGTCGGCGATGTCATCCGTCCAGGGCGAGATACGCATGGCGTAATCGCTCTTGCGATAACGGTCGGTGCGGGTCGCGTTGTCGACCTGGTTGATGGTCAGCTTCACGCCGACTTCGGCCCACATCTGTTGCAATGAGGTGGCGATGCTGATGTCGTCCTCGTTGCCGGCCAGGATCATCATGCTGGTGCTGAAGCCCGACGGGTATCCGGCTTCGGCCAGCAGGGCCTTGGCTTTGGCGACGTCAACCGGGTACAGAGGCTGGGTGCCCGAGTTCATCGGCGTGGAAGTGGACATGAACGAGGTCATGGGTTTGCCGATACCGTAGGTCACCAGCTGGATGATGCCTTCCTTGTCGGTCGCGTAGTTCAATGCCTCGCGCACTTTCGGGTTGGCCAGCGGGTTGGGCTTGCCGTCCAGTTGCGGGTTGACGTTCATGTTGGAGTATTCGACCCGGGTGGACGGGAACAACACCATGTTCAGGGCCGGGTTCTTTTTCAGCTCATCGACGCGGGAGTAGGGGATGAACTCTGCACCGTCCAGCTCGCCGGATTGCAGCTTGAGGATGCGTGTGGCGTCGTCCGGGATGATTTCGAATTTAACGCTGTCCAGGTAGGGCAGGGCCTTGCCGTCCGAGCCTTTACGCCAGTAGTACGGGTTGCGTACCAGGGTCATGGTCGAGTTGTGTTGCCAGGACTGCAGCATGAAAGGCCCTGAGCCCACCGGGTGTTCGGCGAAAGCGGCGGCTTTTTCCTGGTCGGTCTTGCCGGCAGCCGCTTCAAACAGATGCTTGGGCATGATGGAGGTGTTGAAAACGGTGAGGGCGCTGAGGATGGTCGGGTCTTCGTGGGTCAGGTTGATGACCACGGTGTGCGCGTCCTGGATCTTGACGCTACTGATCGCGCTGACCATGAACTGCCACACGCCGTTGCCTGGTTTGCTGGCACGCTCAATCGACCATTGCACGTCTTCGGCGGTGATCGGCGAGCCGTCCGAGAACTTGGTGTCCGCACGCAGCGTCAGGGTCACGCTCTTGCCGTCTGGTGCGACGGCCCAGGCGCTGGCCAGGCCCGGCTGAATGCCTTTGCCATCGGAGGTCGGCAGCAGGAGGGTGTCGTACAGGTTGGAGAGAATCCAGATGTCGTTATTGCTGTCGTTCAGAACAGGCTCGAGGAAGGGGCTATCGGCGTAGCGCCCGTAAACCATCGTGCCACCGCGCTGTACAACATCCGCGGCTTGCGCCATCGCCACATTCAACAAGCTGAGCGCCAGTGATGCCACCAACGTTGCCTTGCGTACTACCTTCATGAGCGTGCCCCCTCGACTATCGACTGGAAATGCCTGCTGGATGTGTTTTGGGTGTCCATCCGTAACAGTCTGCTAGTACAATAATTGGGCGTGAATTCAGAAGCTGTCAATCATTGAAACAAATAAAATTCGCGCAATTTTTAATGGATCCAAATTGAAGTTCCATTTTTGTGCATGTTTTTGGGTATCTCGTCAAAGTTGCACTTTTCGTGGATTTGCGTAAACCGTCTGTTTCGGTGGTCTTCTGTTTTTGGCCCGAATTTACGGGTATAAATTGCACGTTTTGAGGGCGAAAATGGCATTTGTGCACACAAATAGATCAAGGTGTATGACGCCCTCCGCAGGCGCGAAATTGTTAGCGAAGCGGTATTAGGGATCTGCACCTGACATCGCTTCGTGAACAAGTTGGCTCCTGCAGGGATCGTCGAAACAGCAGAAAGTGTTTGTTGCAAACCCGAAAAAAATGCGCTCTAGTGTAATAGTCAATGAGTACACATTAGGGCGCTTTATGGACTTTCACCTCGATCGCAGTCTGTCGATCCCGTTAGGTACACAGCTACGCGGGCTGGTTGAGTATGCGATCACGTTCGGTGCCCTCAAGGCCGGCGAAAGGCTGCCCTCGGTACGGGAAATGGCTGACCTGGTGGGCGTTGCGCCAATGACCGTGGCTCAGGTGTATCGCGAGCTCAAGGAAGCCGATCTGATCTACAGCAAACCGGGATCGGGCACCTTCATCGCTGAGGCCACCGTCACACCAGCGCTCAGCGGGCAACGCATGACTGAACTGCATGAGCGCGTCGACAGCCTGATCGACTGCGGCTTGAAGATGGGTATTTCGGCCAGTGAACTGGGCGCACTGGTGAGCATTCGCTTCAATGACCGGCTGCGCAGCAAGCGTAACAAGGTGGTGTTTCTGGTGGGTAACTTCATCGACTCGTCCCGCGATTACGCGCAGTCGATTGCCGAAACCCTGGGGGAAGCCGCCAGTATCGAGGCCACCACGGTGCACATGCTCGAAGAAGATGCCGGGCTGCGCGAGCGTGCGGCCAACGCCGATCTGATTCTGACCTTTGCCCACCGGCGTCGCGAGGTCAGCCTGCTGCTGCCCAATACGCCGATCATGAACATCTGTTTTATCCCCTCCGAGACCACGCGTCGCGCGTTGGCGTCCATCGATCCGCTGGCCAAGGTGCTGGTGGTTTCGATTTTTCCGGAATTTACCGCGCTGATGAAAAGCGGCGTGCATCGTTTCGCCTCCCACGTTGACTCGGTGAACGTGGTCCATCGCGATGAGCCGGGGCTGGAGGCGCATTTGCAGGCTGCCGACGTGCTGATCTACGCCACCGGTGCAGACGACCTGGCCCAGCAGTTGAGTGCCGGGCAACAGGCTTTCGAGTATCGCCACATCCCCGATGCCGGGGACATTCAACGGGTCGTGCTTCCGCTTTTGGAAATGACCGCTTCGCAATCTTCCAGTGTTGAGGATCCAAATGAAGATAAGTGACATGAACTGGCAGCAGCTGGAGCGCTACCTGGAAACCGACGACCGCGTGATCGTGCCCTTGGGTAGCACCGAGCAGCACGCTTTTCTGAGCCTGTCGGTGGACTCTATTCTGGCCGAGAAGGTGGCGGTAGACGCGGCAGACAGCCTGGGTATCCCGGTTTTTCCGGTGGTGCCGTTCGGCATGACCCCAACCTTTTATGACTTCCCGGGCACTATCAGCCTGAGCATGCAGACCTACATCGGACTGCTGAACGACATCCTCAACAACCTCAAGCACCAGGGCTTCAAGCGGGTGCTATTCGTCAACGGGCACGGCGGCAACTCGCCGGCGCAGAACTTCATCAGCGAATGGATGCTGACCAACCCGGATGTCTCGGTGCAACTGCATAACTGGTGGTCGGCCCCCAAGACCTGGGCAAAGGTCATGGCCATCGATCCGGTCGCATCTCACGCCTCGTGGATGGAAAACTTCCCGTGGACGCGCCTGGCGAACGTCACGCCCCCCACAGAACAGAAGACGATGATCAACCTGCCCGAGCTGCGCAAGATGAACTCGGCCAAGGCTCGCACTTACCTGGGCGACGGCAACTACGGCGGCTACTACCAGCGTGACGACGAAGAAATGTTCGCCATGTGGCAAATAGCGGTCGAAGAATTGCAGCAAATTATCAAAGGCCTATAACCGGGGGCGGGATCAGAATGTCAGCAGTATCTGAAAAGCGGGACAGCGCTTCACCCATCGTGATCTGGGGCGCGGGAGCCATTGGTGCCGCGATTGCGGCCGCACTGGTGGACATCGGTGAGCCGGTGATTCTGGTCGACAACTCCGTTGCCCATGTGCGGGCGATCGATACGCTGGGATTGACCATCACCGGGCCATTAATCGCACGTACATTCAAGGTCAAGGCCTGCCTGCCCGAACAGCTGGAAGGCACTTACGAGCGCTTCTTCCTGGCGGTGAAATCTCACCATACTACTGGCGCCATCGAGCAGATCGAACCGCACCTGAGTGAAAACGGCTACGTCGTCTCCATGCAGAACGGGCTTAACGAGCGCGTAATCGCCGCGAAGATCGGCGCAGAACGCACGATTGGCGCGTTCCTGAATTTCGGCGCCGACATCCTTGAGCCCGGTGTGATTCATTACGGCGGGCGCGGTGCAGTAGTCGTCGGGGAATTGGATGGGGTGATCCGGCCACGTACCGAGGCGCTTCATCAGCTGTTGCTGAGCTTCGACAGTGCTGCGGTTTTGACGCCCAATATCTGGGGCTACCTGTGGGCGAAGCTGATCTACGGCGCGCAACTGTTCGCCACCGCGCTGAGCAACGACAGCATTGCCGATGTGCTGGCCATGGAAGCGTTTCGCCCGGTACTGACGACACTGGCCCGGGAGATCAGCTCGGTGGCTGCAGCCGAAGGTGTGACCTTGCAAGCGTTCGACGGTTTTGATCCTTCTGCTTTTTTACTTGATGCCACCCCGGCACGCACACAACAGTCGTTCGATGACATGGTTGCGCACAACCGCCGCTCGCTAAAGTCCCACTCAGGTATCTGGCGAGACTTGGCCGTGCACAAGCGCAAGACCGAAATCGACGCACAAATAGCCCCGGCCATCACTATCGGCGCCCCCCACGGGCTGGAGTTGCCGGTCACCCGGCGACTGGTGGAACTGATTCATGAAGTGGAGCAGGGCAAGCGCCCTCAATCCCTGGAAACCCTGACCTTGCTGGCCCAATCCGATACCACCGTTGCAGGAGCCCGTTGATGAGCGCAGATCCGTTTGATTTCTCCCACCGCCAGGTGCTGGTCACCGGTGCAGCCCATGGTTTTGGTCGCGCGATCTGCCAGGCCTTCAGTGCACGCGGGGCCAAGGTGATTGCCTGCGATATTCAGCAGCAAGAACTGGAAGAAACCGCAAGGCTATGCGGCGACCGTTGCCGTGCCGAGTTGCTGGATGTCACGGATGAGGACGCGATAGAACGCCTGTTTGGCCAGCTCGAGACGGCGCAATGGAAGATCGACACCCTGATCAACAATGCTGGCGGCGTAGTAGGGCAGAAGGGGCAGCCACTGGAAACCGTCACCCTTAAACAGTGGCACAAGATCCTCGACGTCAACCTGACGGGGGCCTTCCTGATGTCGCGGGTGGTGGCGGAATCGATGAAGGAGCAGAAGTTTGGCCGCATCATCAATATCTCTAGCCGGGCAGGGCTTGAAGTCAGCCTGACGGGTATCCAGGCCTACGCCAGCGCCAAGGCCGGCCAGATTGGCCTGACACGGCAACTGGCCCATGAGTTGGGGCCGTGGAACATCACCGTGAACAACGTCGCCCCAGGCTTCATTCGCAGCAACCCGGCGACCGAACGCCAGTGGGAAGCCATGCAGCCGGAAGGTCAGCAGCGGTTGCTGCAAAACATCGCGCTGCGCCGACTCGGCGTGGCCGAAGACATTGCCAACGCCGTGCTGTACTTCGCCTCGGATTGGGGCAACTGGGTGACGGGGCAGGTTTTAAGCGTGGATGGCGGGCGGTAGGTTTTAGATCTGTTGGAGCGAGGCTTGCCCGCGAAAAGGTCAGCTCAGTGAGCACCTCGAAACCTGACCATAGTATTCGCGGGCAAGCCTCGCTCCAACAATACCCACAGGTTTCACGCCTACCCATCAGCCGTGATTACAGTCGTCACCCACCCGCGTGTACTCCACATCGTGGCTGACGCCCTTGCTGTCGACATAAACCATGTGCACGTGAGCAGCACCGCATTCCTTGGCCTGCAGGGCACTCATGCGCACGGCCTTGGCGATGTCCAGGTCTTCTGCGTAGTCGTCCTGATCCGCAGTGGCGGTTTGAGCAGAAGAGGGCGCAGAGGCCGGTGTATTGAGGTTGTCGGCGTACGCGAACAACGTAAACATCGATAACACGACGAAAAAGAGATATTTCATGGCGGCTCCGAACGTTCGCTTTGAACAGGTTCTGGTCGCCATTCTAGGCAAGCGCTGGGGAGCCTCGGAAATGGAGGTGGTCGATACAAGACATCATCGAAGCTGATGGTGTATCAACTAGTGGCTACTCGGCTCGGTTTTGATGGCTTTCGCCGCCGCTGCAACCGCCAACCAGCTATCCCGCGCCCTGGAGAGATTCGACGTGTGTTTCAGCCCCAGGAAAAACTCATTGGTGCCATAGGCCGTATCATGGAAGTTGACACATTCAAAGGTGAGCAACCCGTGATCCAGCAACTCGACAAACAGCAATGCCAATGACCGTGGCGTGAACACCCAGCAGTGGACGTCATGATAAGCGCCCGAATCCAGTATTTGCCTTGCAATGCCACGGGCGTCGCTCAATGTGTGGTGCTTTTCCAGCCGCGCAGGCTCTACCGAGCCACGCCACGCCTGGCTGCCGTCCAGTTTCACGACGTTGAGCACATAATCCAGAACCGTGTGCGCCTGGGGGAAACGGGCTTTCACCACGTTGGCGTACACGACATCCGATAGGCGGGTGGTCGCTCGAAGGTAATCAAACGTAAAGCGCTTGTCGGGAATGATCAGGCGAATCTCACCGTTGTCGTTCAAGATCGAACCCAGTTCCTCAAGCCATGTAATCAAGTCAGGTACGTGTTCGATAACGTGGGATGCAACGACATAGTCGACTTTGCGGCCCAGCGCCTGGGCCAGTGTCTGTTCACCCCAGACAGCATCGACATCGACTATTTCCTCGACGATAACGCCAGGATCGTGGCGATACTTCTCTTGAAGGGTTTGAGTGCTGGCGTGGTCAACGTAGAACACCTGATGCTCGGGTCGCGTGATGAACGGCCTGCACAAGGCGCCGATTTCAGCGCCGGTCTTGTGACTCAGGCTCAGGCCAGATAGAAGTTTTTCTCTGCGGTCCATACAGATGTCCTTGGCAGGCTCGACGGGGTACCGACCTAACGACGGGTTACACAGCACGGATCGCAACAATAGGGGGACGTGGGTTTTGGCAATGGCGTGGAGGATAGCAAAGGATTTAACGAGGTGTGCCGGACAAGCGGGTTAGCGGCCAATAAATAGCTCAACAGCAGGCGGTTTGTTATTCCTTTTTGACTGCCTTTGCTCTGCTCTATATTTCGAATTGTTACTCTTCCTTCCAGAAAAATGGCTACGGTTAGTCGTGCGACTGCGTTCGCTTTTGGTGACTGGGAGCAGCATGCAATCGCTCGACAGTGGGTAGCTGCTCATCAACCCTGTGTGGATGCGCTGATGGCGTTACACGGGGTGGAGGTCTCTGTTCATTAGCGAAACCTCGTATCCATTGAGGTTTATTGCCATTTCCCGGGTCCAGATTTACCGTGGAATCCAGCGGTAAATCTGGCGTGGAAATGAACATCAGACCTACTAGTTAATAACATGCAACGTTAATCCAGCGACCCCCGTACCTAAGACCACCAACCAAGGAGGAGCGTTAAACACAGTCAAAGTCAGGAATGCCGTCACCACCAGGAAAAAATCGGAAATGCTGATGACACTGCTTGTCCAGACCGGGTTGTACAAGGTTGCCAGAAGCAGTCCCACTACCGCAGCGTTAACCCCCGATAAAGCTGACCGGATCGGGTACTTGCCCTTGAGCCGGCCCCAGAACGGCAAAATGCCTGCCAGCAACAGAAACGACGGGGCGAAAACGGCAACCAGACATATAAAAGCGCTTATCCAGGCTGTGTGGGCACCACTCATTGACGCGCCGAGAAAAGCCGCGAAGGAGAACAATGGTCCAGGCACCGCTTGTGCTGCTGCGTATCCCGCAAGGAACGCGTTGCTGTCAATCATCCCCGACGGCACGAGCTCGGACTGCAGCAGTGGGAGGATGACGTGGCCACCCCCGAAAACCAATGCACCTGCACGGTAAAAAACGTCGATAAGGCTGAGTGTCCGGCTGCTTGTCCACTGGCTCAGTAAAGGTAAAACGATGAGCAGGATCAAAAACAAAACGAGCCAGAGCAACCCCAAGCCGTGAACTGTTCGGTCAGGTAATTCTTCTTTTTCGGTCCGCACTGGTGCAGCGATCAGCAAAAAGCCGGACAATCCCGCGGCAACAATAACGCCCAGTTGCCCCCAAATGGTCGGGAACATCAACGCGACGGTCGTCGCTGCAATCATGATGAATAGACGCAATGGCCCCCGACAAAGGTTGCGCCCCATCCCCCAGACTGCTTGAGCTACCACAGCGACCGCCGCAACTTTCAAGCCGTGCAAAACGCTGGAGAGCGCTGGATCACTGTAATGGGCAACACCTACGGCGAAAGCGGTAAGGATTACAGCCGATGGGAGTGTAAAGCCTAACCACGCTGCCACAGCTCCCGGGAATCCGGTTCGATGTATGCCTATTGCCATCCCCACCTGGCTGCTTGTTGGACCAGGAAGGAACTGGCACAGCGCGACGAGATCAGCGTATGCCGCCTCAGACAACCACTGCTTGCGAGTCACAAACTCTGTTCGAAAATACCCTAAGTGAGCGACCGGACCGCCAAATGAAGTCAACCCGAGCCTGAGAAAGATGACGAATACATCCCAGATATTCTTTGCGAGAACGAATTGATTCGGTGTTGTAACCCGCATGGACAATAGCCCTGTAAGTTGCTGCCTGGACGAAACGGCCATGTTTTTATTGGCACGCCCTACAAAATGTTTAACCGAACGGCACTTCCAGAGTCGCCTTCAAACCTTGCGGCGAAGCATTCTCAAGTCGAATTTCTCCGCCCAGACGCGTTGCAACCGTCTGCACGATTGTTAATCCTAACCCCACGCCTTGATCATTACCCCGGCTGTAGAAACGTTCGAACAACCGATTGCGTTCAGCCTCATCGATGCCTGGGCCCTGGTCGGCAACGATGAGCAGGAAGCGATCGCTGCCAAAAGTCAGGTCTACGCTAACCTGCCCCCCTTTTGGAGAGAAATTGGCAGCATTGGTCAGCAGGTTTTGCAGGGCAATCTCAATCGCGTGAAAATCACTTTCGACCTGGCAGGATCGCTCGTTGCATTCAAAGGCCAGCTCCAGTTCCTTACTCAGCACCCAAGGCGTCATTTGAACCAGGCTTGTACGAATGAATTCGACCAGATCCCCAGTGGTCTTCTTTACTCCACCGGCATTGGGTTCCAGGCGGGCGATGGTGAGAAGTTGGTTGACCAGGCGGGTGGTGCGGTCTACACCGACCAACAAGTAACCCAGCGATTCACGCCGTTGCTCGTCGTTGCGCGCCTCCAGCACGTTTTGCGCATGCACCCTGAGGACTGCCAGCGGTGTGCGCATTTCATGGGCCGCGTCAGCAATGAAGCGCCGCTCACGGCTCATTATTTCCTGGATTTGTCCAAGCAACCGATTCAATGCCGCCTGCATGGGCTCCAGCTCACTGGGCAGCGGGGCCAACTGCAACGGTTCAAGTGAGCCAGGGTGACGACCGCGCAGGGTGTCTGCCATCACTGCGAGGGGCCTGAGCCCCCAACCGATGGCTAGCCAGATGGCCCCCATCAGCAACAGGCTGCCGATCAGATTGGGCTGTACAGTGTGACGCACGATCCGGTTGACCAAGTCCGAGCGCACGTCGTCGCGCTCTCCAACCCAGATGAGCAGGCCGTGTCCCATGTCTTTGAGTACGAATGCGCGCCACTGATGTTTACCCAGGTCGATGATATTACTGAAGCCTGTGTCTTGGGGCGCTTCGGTGAGTCGAGGGGCGCTTGAGGTGTGCACCAGCAGATTGCCTTGCAGGTCCCATACTTGAAACGCAATCTTGCTTTCGTAAGGATGGCCGTCGACTCGCGGTTCTGCTTGCCCCAGCGCCTCGTTGAATGCTTGATACAGTTGTGCATGCTCTTCGCGGGCGAGCGGCATGCGCATCACACCCAGCAAGAGCCTTGCGTTTTGCGCAAGTTGCGCGTCATAGACTTCGGCAATTTCGTGATTACTGTCGTGCACATTAACTAACGTCAAGATCAAAAGCCCAAGGATTACAAGGCCCAGGATGAGCGTCAGCGTGCGCTGGCGTATCGAATTCAAACACGATCCTCCACCAGATAACCCACTCCCCGAATCGTGCGAATCAAATCACTGGAGAACTTTTTACGCAGATTATGAATGTGAACTTCGAGGGTGTTGCTTTCTGCCTCCTCGTTCCAGCCATACAAGAGCCGAATCAGGCGTTCCCGGGTCATGACCCGGCCCGGTGGAGACAGCAATTCATAGAGTAACTGGTACTCTTTGGGCGTCAGTGCAACGGAGGCGTTGTGGTAGGTGACTTGCTGTGTAGCGGGATCAAGGCTGATATCAGCATGTTCGATCAAGATCCGCGCTCGGCCAGCGCTGCGGCGCAGTAACGCTCGCAGGCGCGCCTTGAGTTCTGACACATCGAAAGGCTTGATCAGGTAATCGTCAGCGCCATGGTCCAGACCGGCAATGCGATCCTCGGTGGCATCCCGGGCGGTGAGTACCAGTACCGGGAGTGAGGATCCACTATCGCGCAGCCGACGTAGAACTACCAGACCGTCCAGCTTGGGCAGCCCGAGGTCGAGAATGGCCAGATCGAAAACCTCGCTCAAGAGAGCGTGTAAAGCACTTGTTCCATCTTTCAACCAGTCGACGGTATACCCCTCGCGGCTCAATGCTTGATGAATGCCTTCGCCCAGTGCGAAATCATCCTCTATCAACAGCAAACGCATGGGCACCCCATCATTTAAGTTTCTTATTAACGTCCACCAGCAGTAGCTGGATATCCTTGCGGCGACCTGCGTCAGCCAGTTCACGGCCTGGTCTGGGCGGTGCTAGCAACGCTTTTTCCAATGCCTCCTTGGCTTGAGCATAGTGCCCCTGACGAAACAAGTGGTCGCCACAGAAATACAGCGGGTCTATACCATTCGGGTTGATTTTGAGCGCCTCCTCAAGCAGCGGCTGCGCCTTGTCGGCATCGCCAAACCCGATGGGCCACCCTGGCACTCGATCATAGAGTGCTGCAAGGCTCGCGTATGCAGAGCCCTGCAAGGCGGTGGGATCCAGTGAAATGGCTTTCTCCAGATCGGTCTTGGCCTGTTTGACTTTGCTCAATGCGCCAAGCCCGCCTTGAGCACCGGCCAGGCTACTGTTGACGATCCCTGACCATATCCAGGCTTCGGCCGCAGTGGGCCGCTCCTGGGTAAATGCTGCCGCCTGGAGCGCCAGTTTCTCAAAGGATTCGACCCGTTTCTCCGCCGGTAATTGATACTGGATCCGCGCCCATTCTTGCTGAATGGACACCAGCCGCTGCTGGTCGGGTACGTCCAGCGCCCACAAGTGTGTACTAACCATACACAGCAACGCGAACAGCATTTTGCTCATGGCTTGGGTTTCTCTTCAAAAGGGGTATTGCTCAACCGACGGATCAGCGGCAGGTGCTTGCGTAAGCCTCGATCAACCACCATCGGCAGCAGGCTGTTGAGACGCACAAAAAAACGTTCGGGCCAACCCAGGTAGAGCTCTCGCTGATTGCTGGCAATGGCATGAATGACGGCAGCCGCAACCTGCTGCGGATCATCCTCACTGCTTTTCAACGCCGTGTTGAGTGCTCGTGCCGCAGGGCTGTTCATCGAAGTCTTCGTGGCGCGTGGTGCGACATAGAGCACGCCGACCCGGGTATCTGCCAACTCACGACGTAACGCTTCGGAAAACCCACGCAGTGCGAATTTACTGGCGCAGTAGGTCGCATACCCTGCATAACCTATCGACCCATAGGTAGAGCCGACATTGACCACCATAGCGCTGGTTACCTGCCGCAACATAGGCAGCATGATGGCAGTCAACTGAATAGGCGCGTGCAAATTGATGCTGAGCATGGAGTCGATTTCACGGTCGGGCAATTGCTCGAGCATGGCGAAATGATTGGTGCCCGCTGCGTTGATCAGCATATTGATGCCCTGTTTGGCTTGCGCCGTCATCAGCACATGCTGGCGACCCTCGTGGGTTGTCAGGTCCGCTTTTACCCACTGCAGCAGATACGGATACTTCATCTGCAATGATGAAAGGGGTTCCTGATGCCGAGAGACAGCCAGAACCTCGGCACCATGGCTGCACAAGGCTTCGGCGATCGCCATGCCGATCCCTCCACTGGCGCCGGTCAAGACGACACGAGCCTCAGCGAGACGCATGTGCTAACTCCTGGGGCGACTCGGTGGTAACTCCCGGTAACCGCCGAAACATCTCGGCGTACAGTTCGTAGACTACTTTGGAGGCTCGGATCACCGCTGCCTGATCGTCCAGGTCTTCCAAGCGGTCCATCAACCTGCGGTAAGTTTCCATGTGACCCACGTCGAGGCTGCCGTGGGAACTTAAATAGCTGAATGCACTGGCAGGAAGACCAAGACGCTGCTGAATGCTGCTGGCAGCATGGGTGGCTAGCGCAATACTGGTGCCCTCCAATACATTGACCATACCGAACAGCCCCACCGGGTTGCCTCGGGCAACCAGGTCATAGAGGTAGGAGACCATCAGATCAATGGGTAATTCTGGTTCCCCGTTACGGACCGCTTCGGCATCGCCGCCGCATGCGCGCAGATCATTGAGCACCCATTGCTCGTGTCCATACTCATCCTCGATGTATTCACATACTGCACCACGCAGCCATTCCAGCCGTATAGGCAAGCGAGCACCACACGCCATCATCAACGGTACTGTATGACGTACGTGGTAGTAGGCCTGAGTCAGGAACGCTCGATAGCTATCCAGACTGACATTGCCGAACAGAGCGTGGTGAATGATTGGCAAATTAAACAATGTCTCGCGCTCGGTACGCGTGGCGTCTTGCAATGTCTGAAAAAAACTCATGACGGAACATCCTCGGTTTGAAGTGGATCAGCAAAGTGATGGCGGTATTGCGTCAGGATGACTTCGCGACGCAGACGACCATTCGCTGTAGCCATACCGTTGGTAGTGGTGAAAGGGTGCTCAAGACGAGTCCAGCCATGGACTCGGGCGTAGTCGGGCAGGGCTTCATTTGCTTGGGTAACAGCTTGTGTGATTTGCAGATCCGTCGTTTCGGCGTGAAGGGGCCAGAGCAAGGCATGGTTGTGAGCCATCGCTTCGCCGTAGACAAATGCCTGGCCGATATTTCCGCGCTGAGTCAGCTCAGCCTCGACCCACTCGGGATTGACGTTGCGACCGAAGCTGGTCACGAATTGGTGTTTTTTGCGACCTTGGAGGTAGAGGTAGCCCTGAGCGTCGAACTCGCCCAGGTCTCCCGTCGGCCACCACTTGGGCAAGGGCTTGTCGTCGCCCAGATAACCCAGCATAGGTGCACCGCTGATCAGCACCTCGCCATCGTCTGCCAGCGCGACCTGCAGGTGGGGTAGCGGTTTGCCTACGCTGCCAGGACGATTCGCTTCAGGTCGATTCAATGTAACGACCGAGGCGCACTCGGATAGGCCGTAACCTTCGTAGACCGGGATACCGGCTGCTTCGGCCCGCAGCAATAATTCCAGGCTGACCTTGGCGCCACCCACAGCGACGAAGCTCAATGCCCGAGGGTCGAATGCTCCGACCTCGCATGCTGTAACCAGCATAAGTAACAACTGTGGGACCAAAATCATGCTGTCGGGGCGTCGGCTATTCAGGACGTTGAGCAGACGTGGCATGTCCACACCGCTTGCACCTTGAATGCCTAGTGCATTCTGACTGGGCACACTCAGGGTCGCTCCTGCATACAGCGCCGCATAACAACCAATATTTTCCAGCAAGATCGACAGGGGCAGGAGTGACAGGTGGTGACGTGGGTTTTTAGCGATACTGGCCCGATAAAGCTCTCTCGCCACGGTTAAAACGCTGTCGGCACTCAGGCAAACACCTTTTGGTGTGCCGGTGGTGCCGGATGTGAAGGTGAGCTTTGCTGTGCCCGCAGGAAGGGGGCTGGTTTGCTTGGTTTTGCGCAACCAGAATATCGAGTCGCGATAAAAACCATCTTCTTCAAAGTCATCATCAGGCTCTGCAATCACCACATCGGCCTGGCTCTGCTCAAGGCAATAGCGCCGCTGAGAAGTGCTGAAGAAAGGTGGTAGAGCCATGCAAGCCAGGCCTTCAAACAGGACCGCCAGATCCCAGATAAGCGCTCTGGGTCCATTTTTTAACGCAAGCGCAATCACACCGGCATGGGCATCCCTGAGCCACCGCTGTCGTACCCGAATTTCTGAATCCAGCTCTGCATAAGTAAGTCCTGGCCCATCTCCCCACAATGCACAAACATCCGGATGTTCGCTGGCCATGGTTGCCAACCGCTGACTAAACGCTTCAAGCTCAGGCAACATGGCACGATTGCTCCAGTTCGACTGTTAAACCGAAGCGTTCAAATAACCCTGTGTTGCTCAGGTGCAGGAAGCCCGAGCGAATATCGCCTACATGTACGCTAGGCTGGGTGTCGTAGTAAGTACCCCAGGTGTAGCGGTCTTCACCCAGCCGCAGAGGGTCGGCCGGACATAAGGTGACGGGGCGAAGGCCTAATCGAGTGAAACTGTTGACCAGCCCCGCGTTACCCGTAAAAGCAACCCATTCCAACCCGCCCTTCGCCAAAAGCCAGGTGATGGTGATAATGCTCAATCGCGCGCTGCCCATGCTGCTTGCCGCCAGATTTCCAACCTCGACAATACTTTGGCGGCCCACCGGGGTGCCTGCGGTCGCCTCGACAATTCGCTCGATGGGCTCATCAAGGTAGCGTTCCAGAAACAATGAACCTGACGCCGCAGCGCGAACGCCTGCAACCGCGCAAAGCGTGCCTGAACCATCGCTGAGCCCAAATAGCTCTGGCATGAACTGATGCACGCTGGCGTTATAGGCTTTGCGAAAACGATGCTGGATAAAGGCCTCGAATTCGCCACGTAGTGGTTCTTGAGGGAGCGCACGATTGAGCGCCATGGGCGGCGTACCCGTGTTGCCAAAATTGAGCGGTAAACCAGTTTTCCAGTCCAGACGATGCATGGGCGAGGCTCCTCCCCGTTAGAGTGGAGGCAGTATCGACGCCAATTCTTAACGGAGTCTGAAGCTGGAAAACACTCGAACTCGTAGTCTTAAGAATGTCTTAAGACAGTTACGGCAGAGTTCAGTAACGTCCGTGAAGATGATCGCGGCGTCATTCCCACTGACAAGAGCCTCAACCATGACGTCATCGCCGTACCGCTACGCCAAACTCTCTATCTGCCTGCACTGGCTGATGCTGGTGCTATTCATCGGTGTCTATGGCTGCATCGAACTCAAAGGCCTGGCGCCGCGTGGAAGCTACCTGCGCAGCGCAGCACTGGGCGTGCACACTCTGTTCGGGATGTCGATATTTGTCCTGGTCTGGGTCCGGCTGCTGGGCAGGCTGATATACACAACGCCGGCCATCTCCCCAACTCCGCCAAGCTGGCAGACAGGACTGTCGCACGTTATGCATCTGACGCTTTATTTGCTCATGATTGTCACGCCGGTTCTGGGATGGTTGATGCTGGCTGCAGGAGGAAAACCGGTGCCTTACTTCGACTTTTTTATCCCGGCCCCCATCGCTATCGACCCTGCACTGGCTAAACAAATGAAAAGCTGGCATGAGCTTGTCGGAAATGCCGGGTATTGGTTGATTGGTCTGCACGTAGCGGCCGGGTTATTCCATCATTATTACGTGCGTGATAACACATTAAAACGCATGCTGACCAAGTAACCCCTCTGGTAGATACAACGCAAGCATCCGATTTCTGAACGTTACCATTCGCCGCTCTTTCAAGGGAGCGCGCTTGGCAGCTTCAAGTTTGACTGTTTCACCGACTGTCAGGATGTCGGCCGTGGCTACTCGAGCCCAAAAGATGAAGTAGAACACTGAGGACAAACGCAATGACCAAGGCCCAAGACCACCGCCGGTTAGCCACGCTATTGCGGTAATCAGCCAATAAGGGGGCAGGGGTTTATCGTAGTAGGGACCACCCATGAGGTAAGGGTCGAAATAGTCGCCGATTTGTAGCATCTGCAGGGCGATCAATAGCTATGAAAGGTAGCATGAATGTTTCACCAGCCTACGCTAGCGGCGGGCAGTATCCATCACTTGGGAGAGTGTTAAGACAACGTAATAACTCAACTAAATAGTCATTTAGTTTAGTTATTCTATTTGTTCATATGTTGAGGGTAGGGTAGCTCATGCGCATAGCTCTGGGCCTACTCGTCCTACCCTTTACCTCGCTCTCCAAGGTGCATATTTATTATTTTGGTTCCAAAACCATCAATAATTGACTGGGGCCATGCTTTTTATCTGTGTAACTCGCCAAATATGGTACCTTTCAACTAAGAACAATTGAGTTTGGAGGTTGCTATGCTGGTCAAGATTCAAGACGTACCTGAGGACCTGGTGCAGACCTTAAAAGAAATTACCGGTGCTCAAACGGGTTCTAAGGCATTTCTAGAGGCTGCTCGGCTCATGCTTAGACTGGACCAAATAACGGATAAGCAATCTACAGAGTTGGCACGTTTACGCGCGGAGGTTAAACAGTATCGCCAGCTTCTCCAGATGCTCCGGCAAGGTAGCCAAGATCTAGCTGAGCTTGCGGCGAAAGATCCCAAAACTATCGAAAGCGATACCGATGAGGGTTACGCCTGGTGGGATCCTGAAGAAACAGCTGTCGGCCAATGAGGCCTCTGGCTTCCTTCAAATCTGACCACAGAGCCTCCCAGCTTCGCATAGGACGGTACGCATAATTTCTCTTATGTTATTGTTTTCTATTAAATAGATTTAACATCGATGTATACCTTTGAAATCAACAGGAGCATGTCATGCTGAAAATGAATGCGCTGATTCCCGAGCTGATCGTCTCTGATCTGCAACAGAGTTTGCGGTTTTACTGCCATATTCTGGGGTTCAAAATTGAGTACGACAGACCAGAAGACAAGTTCGCATTTCTTTCTTATTACGGTAGTCAATTGATGCTTGAGGAAGACTACCCGGATGAGTCGCCTTGGCGTGTAGGTCCTCTGGAGCGTCCATTTGGCAGAGGGTTGAACCTGTCGATTGAGTGTCCTGACAGCGCGCTTTTAGCTGCGGCAATTGAAGATGCCGGTCACCATTTGCATAAACCCATCGAGGAGCGCTGGTATCGCGACCATGATCGTCTTCATGGCCAACTCAATTTCTTGGTGCTTGATCCAGATGGCTATTTATTGAGGTTCAACCAAAGCTTAGGCTCTAAAGCCGGATAGAGCAGTACGCTGGTGAAAAGCAGCCCAGAGCCCCCCAGCTCCGCATAGGACGGTTCGCATAATACAGATGACGTTATGGTACTCGCGGCGACCAGCCAGAATCAGGCGTCGGGACAATAGCGCAGCCCCGGCGCCGGATTTATCCATAACGTCCATTATGCGAGGCTTTCTTTCACTCGCATTTTCAAGCCTGGCTTTTGTGTTTGGTAGTGCTTCATCCGTCGCAAGGCTTTCTCCTCGGTCGTGAACTTATCGTTTTCGGCTGTCATGATCCATTTGCGTTTTCCAGCTGGCAGGAACTCGATGATCCATTCTTTTCCTTGTGAATTTTGGTCACTTTTTTGAGTTACTAAAATTGCTCTTTCTTCGGCCTTTTTTCGGGCAATTACCTCTTTTCCCAGGGCAATTTTTAGTTCTTCAATCTCTGCTTTTAGCGCTTCGATTTCTGCCGAGTTATCGGTAACGTTACCTTTATTGCGCTCGCGGTATGCCTTTTGTTTCTGCGCAGCAGTCAGTGCAGTGCCGGTCTTTGGACGACCACGGCTGCGCTTTACTTCGAGTGGTAGCTGCTGGGTTTGCGTGTCGGTGTGGTCGATCATTTCGGCGTCTCCATGATTGCTTTCCATGGAGTAATTATAGTAACGTTACCAATAATAAGATACTGGTAACGTTACTATAAATGTACCGTTCGTCGATATTCTGGTAACTGTTACCTTAAATATCTGACCTCGACTGCCCGAAGGGCATTAGGCGCTACTCGTTCTCCAGCCAGGTCGATCAACATCCGCGCCGAAACCCCGCACCGCGGGCCGGTCTCCCGTCAAACGAAAAACCCCCAGCGATCTGCCGATCACCGGGGGTTCTATTCGCGTTCAAGCCTTCCAAAATCGCCGTTAAGCCACTTCGCGCATTGTTTAACCAAACCTTTCTACGCAGACCCTGCGCGTAGCCTGTGCGGTCCCATGACCTGCAGCACTGCATCAGGACAGGTCCCGGCAGGTCCCATTTTCTAGCGCGGCTTTTTGGGCGTTTGGGGTGGGGGTGCTGTTACACCCCCACTTTACCGCAACCAACTGCGGTCTCTGTATCAGCGCGCCCCCCCTCTACCTCTCAATCACTATCTCTCCTTCGGGCGTAAGAGCTACGCAAGCCACTGATAATTCAAGGATTTTGTGTGCAAGCTCGCTATCCCTGACTGGCTGCCTTCCTTGCTTAACCAGCAACCTGTTGATTTCTATGGCTTTTTGCCTGATGGCTTCCTGTTCTGTGTCAGACAGTCTTAGTGTTACCGGCATTTTCTTCCCGCTCATTGGCTTCTCTCCGTGATCTTAGATGCATGCATGCGATTTGTATTGACGCATCCCCGTATGCACGTATACATTCGGCGTCATTGTAATATGTATACATGTATTCAAGGACGCCCATGTTCATCGACTGGCTCAAGGTTTCGCAAGAGTTCGATTTTGACCTCCCGGTCATATCGGACACTGCTTTTAAGGCAATCGATACCCTGACCGGTGAAGTGCTCAGCACCTCCTATCGTCCCGTGAAACATGAAGGCAGCCACAGCTCCACTATCAAAATTCACGTTACCGGCAGGAAAATCACCGTAGATGGCAATCCTTCTCGTCTCAATCGTCATGACAACCTCTGGGGCTTCGAAACTGTTGCACAGTGCATCGCGGTCTATAACGATTTGCTCGCACAGTACGGGCTTCCTTCTTTCACCCGTTGCACGCGGTTTGAGATACGCCAAGGCGAATCGGGTGCCAGCGCCTCTCAACTTTGGGCCGACGGCTGCTGCATTCACCGAATCGATCTAACCACTAATATTTCGGTCGGGGAGGGTAACGAGATTCCTTATCTTCGCGGTCTTGCTAGCCAGCGCATAGGCCACTCTATCGGTCGCCTCTATTCGAATGGCCGTTCCGTCGATTGGACTACTTCCGGCAATAGTAAAGGTGCGCGACTCCAGTATCGTAAGGCCTATGATAAGGCCTTTGAGATTCTTGAAAACCATTTGCCTAAGGTTAAAAGGACATTTGGTGAAAGTTCTCCAGAATTCAAATACGCTCAAGAGATTTATGACTACTGCAAACAAGTTGGTGTAGTTCGTCTTGAGCAAGAATTGAAAGATGAATTTCTAAAGCGGCAGCGCTTGTCTTTTTGGGGCCTCTTTGATGAAGGCAAATTTCTTACTCTGCATGAAGAGTTTCTAAGCGTTGATCAACGCCTAAAGGTGACAAAGATGGATACCGCTAGCATTGCGCAACAGTTACTTCTTGAAAAAGTTGTTGATACTGTAAGAGCTGCGAACGTTACAGCCTCTTATGCACATCTTTGGATGCATGGCCAGGAAGTTGTTTGCTCTCAAAGATCTTTTGAGACTCATGCGGCACGCCTTAATCGTATTGGTATCAACATACGCAATGCCTGTGACATGAAGACTTTTTCTACTGTCTTCATCCGTGAAATGCGCGAGATTAACCCGGTCAAGAACATTGCCCCTCCAAGCTGGTACAAGCGGCCTAATCATTTGCAGGTGGCCGCATGATCACCGTAAGCCAGCAGGGCACACAGCTTTCACCAGGGCAGCGCCGTCAACTCGCGTTTCAACAGCAAGCTCGGCAGTCGTTTCTGAGTCCTGTTCTCCAGCAGCAAGTTGCTGAAACAATAGCGGCTGTTGAGGCTCGTAAAGAGCAGGGCGTTAAACCTGAGCGTGTTTGGTTTGAGGAACGAAAGGAAAAGGGTACTCCGTCTTTTGCTGAATGGATGGGTTACTGATGGATAAGTCTGCCTATCAGCTACTTCGTTTTTCCGTGGAGAATCAAGTTGCTAATCTTGACTCTGGCGTCGTTGATAGTACTGCTTTCACTAATTCGCTTATGCGCCTGTTTCTCCAAGCTTTGTCGTCTGAACAAGTCAGGCAGCAATCTTTGAAGCGTGAGCTTTTAACTTTCAGGCGTCGTCCTGATTTAACCGTGCCCGGTTGGGCATTTCGTAAGCCGGGCATTAGTTCCCGACTTCCAACATTGTAAAGGGCCCCATCATGTCTATGACACTCCTTGTTGAAGTAACTGGCCGCGAGCGCTCCGGTGTTTCTACTAAATCCGGCACCTCTAAACCGTGGTGTATGTTTGAGGCGTATGTTCATTTGCCAAATGATCCGTACCCTCAGAAAACTTCATTCTATGCCAGTGCTGTTAACGAGGTTCCTCAGCCCGGTACTTATGAGTGCGACGTTATTGTCGATGTTCGTGATGGCCGTCTTGAGTTTACTTGTGATCCTCGTCAGGGTCGCCGTAAGAACGTTCCACCGCTTTCTGCTGCTTTTTCTTCTGCTTCTACTGCTTCTCCTGCTTCTTCTTCGAAGGCTGTTTGACGTGGTTGAGTGTGAGGTTTGTGGCAACTCCTTCGATTCTGGTGATGCCTCTGGTGAGTTTGGTTTTGCTTGCGACGAGTGCGCGAATGATCCAGACACTTATTGGGAATCGCCTGATGATGATGATGATGACGACGACGATTGATCGCGTTTGATTTAACCGGCTTTTCAACCTGTTTTTGATTTGTATTAAAAGGTAGCACCATGAATTTTTTGGGCTGTGATGGGATGTGGCAAGTTCAGACTGATGGAACCTCTGTTTGTTCTGGTCAGCTCCAGACTTTCACAGTTCAGGAAATGAGAGATCAACTCTCTCCCGCAATACCCATGTCTTCAAAGATGGAGATAACCAGCGCTCTGCTTGTTTTCTTTGTTGTTTGTTACGTGGGCAAAACCCTCCGTTTAGCTGCATAGGTGAATTATGAAAAAACAATACCGTTCTGCCGTTTCTTTGAAAGCCCTGTTTGCAGGTGCTGTTGTTGCCGCTGCTGCCGGTCCAACGTTCGCCGCTGGTGAGACCTTCGATACTTCGTCTTCGCTCGCGTGGATTGCGGCAGGCGTTGTTGCTGCTGGTCTCGTTGCCACTGCAATGCTGGGTCTGGTTGCCCTGGTGGGCGCCGCTAAGAAAGCTCAGCGCGCAGGGACCTAATCCCGCTCTGTAACGCCCGGTGGGAATTCCTCCCTCCGGGCTTTTTTTTGCCCGGAGTTCAATATGAGGCTATTAAAATGTATATCTCGCCCGATGACTTTATTTGGTTTTGGCTTACTGCGGGTTTCTTCCTCCTTTGTACTGGTCGCTAGCTTTATATTTGTTTGTCTTGCCTCGTCGCCTGTTTTTGCTGCTGATTATTTATGGACTGTTAATTCTAACGGTCGCTTTACTTCTTCTTCCCCTGAGGGTGCCTGTGCTGCTGCAAATTTCTCTAACGAGAATGTCACGTATGCAGGCGCTGTTTTTGTTACTGCTGCTCAATATAATTGCACTGTTACTAACAATAAGAGCGGCACCACTACTGTTGTCGCTCAGGCTGTTCGTACTGGTTCTTCATGTGCGTCTGGTAGCACCCTTGATCCTGTTAAGGGCACCTGCAATCCTGATAATAAGTGTGCGATCCTTAAGGACACTGCTATTCCTAAGTTTCGTTGGGACTCGGCTACTGACACACCCGGCGATACTATTTCCATTAATGGTTGTGCTGCCAAGATTAGTGGCGTGACTATTTGTAAGAATACTACCGCTGGTCAATATAGCTGTACCGGTACTGCAACAATCACTGGTGATAAGACTGATCCCTCTAAGGGTCCCGATGGAAAGGATTGTACCGGTACTGCTTGTACCGATGGTGAGCCTCAGAAGCAAACAACAGACAATCCTTGTTCTGCCATTCCTGCTGGAAGTGGTTTTACTTGCACTTCCACAAAGACCGATTCTACTCCGGGCACAACGCAGTGCGGCACGGCTAACGGTGCTTGGGTTTGTGTTGAGAATCCAAAGTCAGCTTCTAATACCTCAAAGTCGACCACTACACAAACCAGCACTAAAAATGCTGATGGTTCTACCAGCACTAATACGACTGTTGTTACTGATACTACCTCTTGCAAGGGTGTAGGTAATTGCTCTAGCGGCACTACTACTACTGTTACTTCTGGTGGCACTAATTCAAACGGGACTTCTAAGCCCAACTCCAGCACCTGTACTGGTCCTGAGTGTGGTGGTGGCAAAGTTGGTTCTGGCACTGGTAATGGCAATGGTAACAATGGGAACGGGCAGGGTGGTGAAGGTGACGGCGATGATGATGAGGATAAGGATAAGGGTTTTGTTTCTGGTGATATGACGTGTCCCGCTGTTGTTACCTGTACTGGTGACGTTATCCAATGCGCGATTCTTCGTCAGGAACAACAGTCGCGCTGTGCAGATTTGAAGTTCCGCGATTTGTCGGATGGTCCGGTTAATGATGCAAAGGCTTCTTTGACTTCTGAGTTCGCCGGTAAGGATTACCAGCCCATCACCGCCCAGGGTGATGATGTTCATGACATTTCTAGCTTGATCAAGACTGATAAGATTTTCAGTTCTTCTTGCCCTGTACTTCCCTCCATTAGCATTCCTTTCGGTCAGTTTAAGACTGAACTTGATTTTAACCTTTCCGGCTTTTGTGACTTCTTGACGTTCCTTGGGTTCCTCAATGTCGCATTCGCCTTACGCAAAGCGGCCGAAATTGTCGGTCAAGGGGTTTAAATAATGCCAGCGGTAATTGCTCTTTTCCTTCGCATGCTCGGTTTGTCTTTGGTTCCGCTAGGCTGGAAGTTGCTTCGCGGACTTGGATTTGCGGCTGTTTCTTACATTGGAATTTCTACCGCATTGGATGGTATGAAGTCGCTTGCCCTATCTAAGCTGGGCTCTGTTCCTGCCACGTGGATAAACGTTTTGGGCATGCTTCAGGTTGATGTTGTCTTTAGTGTGATCTTTTCTGCGCTGGCTGCGCGGGCCATTCTCAGAGGCGTCGACAAGGCGGGAAGGGTGGATACGTTCCGCTGGGGAGGGCCTAAGTAATGCTTTTTCTTCGGACCGGTCTCCCAGGTGCAGGCAAGACGCTCAATACCATCAAAGAGCTTGATGAAGAGCATCAGGTTGACCCTGATAACCCGCTTTTGAGGCTTCATAAGGATCCTGATCATCCTGAGTTGCCACCGCGCACCATCTACTATCACGGTATCCCTGAGCTCAAGATTGACAAGCTCAAGGCTCGTTGGGTTGAGTTTGATACCCCTGATGCTTGGTATGATTTGCCTGATGGCTCGATCATCGTTATCGACGAAGCCCAGGGCACCTTTGGCACTGATGTCCGTACTCGGGTTGATAAGGTGACTCGGTTTGAAAAGCACCGGCACCAGGGCTTGGATATCCACCTTATCACGCAGCATCCATCTTTGATTTGCTTGCCCGTCAGGAAGCTTTGCGGTAAGCACATAAACTTTATTCGGCCTTATGGTCGCACTAAAGGTGTGTTTCGCCATGAATACGAGATGTGTATTGATTCGCCCGAAAAGCGCAATAACTTCAAGTTGTCTCAAGAGTCTAAAATTGAATTCGACTCTCATTACTTCAACCTTTATAAATCCTCCACTGTGCATACGCATAAGAAGGTAAAGCCATCTTATTTGCGAAATATATATATTGGTATCGGCGTCATTGTCTTGGCTTTTGTGCTTTTTGGTGTTGGGGCATATTTCATGTTCAGTAAGTATAAGTCTAAGGATGATTTGGCCCCTGAACCGGTTGCGTCAGGACCTAGCAACCTTGTTAAGCCTGCTGTGGGTGGTTCTCAGCCTGTCTCTAGGCCAGTTTCGGTTGATTCGTATGTTGAGGATTACAAGCCCCGAGTACCTGATTTGACGTTGTCAGCGCCCAGGTATGATGGTCTTACAAAGCCCCGTGACTACCCGAGGCCTACTTGCTTGGCCAGCACTGACATCAGGCTTGTTTCTACTGCAAAGCAGCGTGGTATCCCGGTCGGTGAGTATGAAGGCCAGCAGACTACTTGCCAGTGTTATTCCCAGCAGTCGACACGCATCAAGACCAGTCTTGAATTTTGCATGGACGTGGTTCGTAATGGCTTCTTTGATGATTCTGTTCAGCAAGCTGCTTATGCGAGTGCTAATTCACGTGGGCCGTCTAGTCAAAAGCCCGAACAGCCCGACGGTCTGCGCCGAGGGCCCGCAGGCGTGGACCAGAGGGTTGTGCAGCATGCGTTCAACGAACCTACTGTTGTTGCTGACAGCGAATCAGCTTCGCGACCTTGGAGGAAATAACCCATAGGTTCGCATAATACAGATGACGTTATGGTACTCGCGGCGACCAGCCAGAATCAGGCGTCGGGACAATAGCGCAGCCCCGGCGCCGGATTTATCCATAACGTCCATTATGCGAGGCTTTCTTTCACTC